>ERZ791908.33-NODE-33-length-206693-cov-6.513860_pt1 | contig 206693 bp, 188 predicted proteins | sample MGYA00510144_ERZ791908 | MGnify/ENA primary metagenome ERZ791908 (study PRJEB30046, sample SAMN00792105) | human gut metagenome | study: EMG produced TPA metagenomics assembly of the A metagenome-wide association study of gut microbiota in type 2...
TGCACCACGAGATTTATCTGAGTGATGCGCGGAAGATAGCGCCGGAGAAGTTGAAGACTGTAATCAGGCATCCGATAAAGAGAGCCTAAGGGTGTGGAGGAAAATAATATGGCATCAACAAAAGAGTATTTGGATTTTGTTATGGAACAATTATCAGGACTGGATGAACTCAGCAGCCGGGCAATGATGGGCGCATACATCCTTTATTACCGTGGAAGGATTTTTGGTGGGATATATGATGACAGACTTTTGGTGAAGCCGGTCCCGATGGCATTGAGGCTGATGCCGGATGCCGAGATGGAACTACCTTATAATGGTGCTAAAGAAATGATTTTGGTTGATAATGTAGATGATCGGCAGTTTTTGTGTGAACTGGTTGAGAGTATGTGGGAAGAATTGCCGGAAAAGAAAAAGAAGAATATACAGTAAGAACTAAGACTTGTCAAAATCGAACAAATATTCTATATTTGACAACGGAGATTCTATACCCAAAAACAGAAAATGTGAATGCACAAATGAAGCTCAAATCCTTGTGGTTTGGGCTTTTTCTAATTTTGATAGAAACTTGAGAACAATAATTTTCAAAAAGTCAATTATCAATTTGTAATGTTTTTTGAAGGAAAAAGTTCACAAAAGCATTTAGGCAATATTTACAAATTTTTTGAAAGGATTTAAATTATGGTTAAGAATAAAGTGGTTTTAAAAGAAGGAGGTGTATGGAGCAATTTAGCAAATTTTATTGGAGAAATGGTAGCAAAGTATGCGGAAGCAATGGACTTGGATAATTTGCCGGATCCGGATTTTTATATTCATATGCCTTCAAAGTATCCCGCAAAATATAGAATTGATTTGCATATAGATGATGATCCGAGCGTAATGCAAAATGGAAAAGTATATGGCTTTAGAGTTTTCCTTGTTGGTCCACCAGATGATGAGTGGGGGGATAAAATATTGCAGGAGGCAATGCGCATTAAATGTATAATGAACAAATACAAATGATTGAACGTTGATGGCAGGGAAATCATATCTGGTGGGTACTACAATAATTGGGGCAAAGCAACAGAGTTTCCTCATGATGAAAAATACGAACAGAGAATGAATTATGAAATGGCGTTTATGGATGATATAGCTATGCGGTTAGGAGTTTTTGATCAGAGGAGTTTTCTATGGTGCTGTTTACAAGAGCAGGCGATAGAAAATCCATACGGGAAATGATGAAACAGGCGCGGCAAATATTTGAAGAGAATCAAAAGGAAAGCCAGTTTCTGATTTTCGGACGGGATGTTTTCTGTTATAATAAAAGCACAAAAGAGCTCGAAATCAGTAAGAAATATCATGTTTGAAGACAAGGAGTATGTTATGCAAGAGATAATCGAAAACATAATGGGTACAGTTAATAAGAAGAAGGTTCAGAGCCTTTGTAAGAAGATACTGAAAAAATGTAGTTTTAAATCAAAAAATGATTTGGTAAATGTGTCTGATTTGGCTACATGGTTATACATTTATGAGTATTATGATGAAGCAATTGCGGTGTGTGATTTGCTTTTGGATTTGGAGTTTACAGGAAATTATACTATCTGGTGGCACGCTGATTATATTGCATGTTTGAAAGCAAGAATTTTGAGAGAAAAAAATATCACTGATGGTCGAAAAGAATTATTAGAACGGGTAAAAAAACATAGACATCCGGACCTGTATATTAATGGGGTTGACTGGTACCGAATAACTGTTAATAAAAATATTCAAAGTGATGACGATTACAGTCCGAATCGAATTAACGACGGATGGAGAATGGAAAAGCTGAAGCACGCAATCATGTATAGAGAGGCTGGCAGTCATCCGATTCCAGATGAAGAGTTTGAGACAGATATTAAGGAAATTATTGATTTATTGAAGCAGGTCAAGTAGGGATAGAGCACAAGCCACTACTTGACGAGAATGAACCAAATGGTGTCCCATTGAAAGATACGAGGAAGCAGTTAGGCAGATTAGTGCGTAAGTCTATATTTATCAAGTAGGGAGGCGAAACATGAAACTATGTGAGCATGAAGAGAGTGGAATATACAGAGGGACAATCCTTAGATTTGATTCTGCAAAATATCCGTTTGAATCAAATGTAGATTTTATGTTTTGCAGTTATCCTTCAAATGATAGTAAATGTTCCTCAATGGCGTTATATTGTATAACCGGCTATAACGCAGGACAACTGGAATACATATTTCCAGAAGAATCTATGTTAGATGGAAATCCTCATTGTATTAACAAAGAATGGATTTTGAATAAGTGGACTGAAATGATTACTGATTGTGTGGATATTAATAATGCGGAGATATTAGTTTAAGCGGAGGATGAATCATGAGCTTTCTAAAGTTATTACATGGTATGAAAAAAAGGAAAGATTTATTTGATATTGCCTGTGATTATGATGGCTATGACATTGTTTATGAAGAAGAGACAACTGACGTAAATTTGTATAAGTTTTTTAATGAGATTATCACTAATTTAAGATATGACATCACAGTTCTGCCTGAGTATCGATTATTAATGGAAAATAATACAGAAGATGCATTTAATGAGTTCTATGATGCATGGGTTGATGCATTGATTGATCGGGGGTTCCTGTTTCATTTGGATGGTGAGGTGTCCATGGAGCAGTTTACGAAGGGGATTAATCGTATATTATCCGATATTGGATGTGAGAAACAGTTAGATTTGACTTTATTGGTTCAGATGTATCAGGAAGAATTACAAAACTACTGTTTAAATGGGAAGGAGATTCATGAAGAAATCAATTATGATATTTTACAAAGCAATGTGATTGCTCGTGAATTGAGGTTGATAGGTTACGAACTAATAAGTTTGTTCAATGGATTTGATAATTACGATAAAGCTGTTATTCCTATTATAAAAATAGATGATTTAAAAGGAATTGAATCTATAATTAAGTAAAAATGATGAAAGCTATTTTGATATAGTACTGAATTCGAAAAGGAGAATGGTACTATGGCAAAGAGAAAGATGCTACCGAAGGATTTTGAACAATTGGTAGAGGCTGGAAATGAGCAGGAAATCAAAAGTGTATTCGAAAGATGCGACATCAATGCATACGGAGGATACAATAAAGGAAATAGGTGATGATATGGAGTTAGAGAATAACGATGATAGGTTTAATATTGAAAAAACAGATACCATTGATGGCTTGGCATATGAACAAGACACCTCCAGCTTGATACTTCTTCTTACAGACGGAATGGACTGGTCAGATATGAATCGACATTTATTGCTGTTGCAAGATAAACTCAATACCTATATCTGGTACATAGATTCAGGACAATATAAAGAAAAGTACCCAAATGTTAAAAGCGTAGAACTGCGTGTTAGTTTTTTGTTTGAGGAACCAGAGATATGCCGTAAGCTTTTAGAAAGAGCAAAGCAGGTGTTTGTCGATGTATTTGAGAATGTTGAGATGATTGTGGAGCATGGAACAAAGTAGGTAAACGGTGCTAAATCAGAAAAACAATTGACATCGTTTCCGACTTTCTCATAAGGCAAATTATGAATTCTAATTTTCTGCATATTTGCTATAATATATGAGGTGCGTCAAAAAGTGACACACCTATAAAAATATCAGGGGTTTTAGGGGATTTTGCTCCTAACTAGATGCATTTTGCAATGGATATACAAAATGCGTATCTTACAGAGGACACCGTGAGAAATCTATAAAAGAAATTTTTCGGGTACAGAAAGCCTGGAAATATGTAAGCGGATTTTTTGAATCGAAAATATTGCCTTTTCCGTAGCGAGGCTGTATCATCAAGAAAAAATTATCGGAATTATTTTGAAAAAATGCAGAAGTGACTAAGGAAGGAGGGAAGCTTTGAATAAGGAATTTGAATGCTGCTGCACATTTCTTGCTGAGATGATAGAGAAGTACGGTCGTGAGGTTTTGCGAGATATAGCTGTAGAACTTCAGTTTGATCCGGAAACTTGGCGTGATGAAGCAGAAGGAAAAAGACTTCGTTATGAGACTTATGCGAAGAGATTTCTGGAGCGGTTTCTGGAAGCGGCATAAGGATTACCGGCATCCTACGAGAGTGGGATGTGATACATACGAAAGAGCGTTCAAAAAATATGTAAAAACTGGAAAATACTTAAAAACATATGAAGGATAAATATAGAGTGAATATGAGAAATGATATGAAAGGGAATGTAGGTAAAAAAAAACACCTACATTCCCTTTAATAATTCTTGACTATGTTGATTTGTATGATATAATTTAAGTAAATGTAGGTAAAATCAATTTTAATACTTACAATTACTTGAAAGAGGGCGAAGAAAAATGTTGCTGTCATATCAGGAATGCTTAGAAAAATATGGAACAGATTATAAAATAAAAAAAAATGTTCAAGAAGGGGAATTGTATGTAAAAGAAAAGGGGCTCTATTCAGATAAAAAATATGTACCGGAGCTGGAGATTATTTCTAAGAAATACCCAAATGCAATTATAACTCTGAACAGTGCCTATTATTACTATGGATTAACAGATGTCATACCGGATTTTTATTATGTTGCGACACCGAAAAATACAAGAAAAATCAGTGATGAAAGGGTAAAGCAGTTTTATGAAAACAGCGAAGCCTTTGATATGGGAAAAACTAAGATGAATTATGATGGTGTGGATATTGTGATTTATGATAAAGAGCGTCTTCTTGTGGAATTGATACGAAATAAAAGAAAATTTTCTTTTGATTTTTATAAGGAAATAATTGCAAGTTATAGAAAGATTGTTCATGAGATAGATATGGCTTTAGTTGCTGAATATGCATATGAATTGCCCAAATCCAACACAGTTATGGAGACGTTAAGATTGGAGGTTTTATAATAGTTAATATACAGAAGCTGATAGAGGAAGCAAATGAAAACGGTTACCAGGGAGATAAGGCGTCTGCGAAGGTGTGTCAGGATATTGTATTAAAAGCATTATCAGTTGGTCCGCTGAGTAGAAATGTAACGATTAAGGGTGGTGTGGTTATGCGCAGCAAGACAAACAATGTCAGAAGAGCTACGCAGGATTTGGATATTGATTTTATTAAGTATTCGTTGGCAGATGAGTCGATTGATGCGTTTATAGATAAACTGAATTGTCTTGATGGAATTAAGATTAGCAGGTTGGGTAAGATTGAAGAGTTGAAGCAACAAGATTATAGCGGAAAGCAGGTATTTATCTTGATTGAAGATGCAGAAGGAAATCAGGTTAGAAGCAAGATTGATTTAGGAGTACATAATCAATTTGAACTGGAGCAGGAAGAGTATTGCTTTGATATTGCATATGATGATGAAGGAGCCAGTTTGTTGATTAATTCTGATGAACAGATGTTGGCAGAAAAACTGCGTTCGCTTCTCAAATTTGGACCATTTTCAACAAGGTATAAGGATGTATATGATATGTATTACTTGAAGGATTTTGTTAATAGAGAAAAATTGATGGTAGCTTTGGATACATACATATTCAATGACGCAACGATGAAGGAAAATACCGGAAATGATATTGTTAGGAGATTAAAAGTTGCTTTTAGTGATAAGGGGTACATTGGAAGACTTGGCACATCGGACAAGAGATGGATTGATGAAGAAATTAGTGTTGTGACGAATGGTCTTTTGGAGTTTGTGGCTAAAATTTGATAAATTGGAGCAATTGGGTAAACCTTGGTAGAAATTATACTTTTACCGAGGTTTATCTTAAATATTAGCGTTGAAACAATGTTGGAACAGAGGTATAATTTTGTTGGGACAATAGGAGAACTTGTGAAAACAGTAGCATTGATTGGAGGTTTACATGGAAGTTTCAAAGAGCGATTGGAAATTATTCAGAGCATGCATTGCTGAATGGCAGGAAAATTATATGGAACGCTTAGTGAAAGAATATATTGATATGTTGAATGGAAACGGAAATGCCTCGGATAAGTTCTGGGAGCTGGAAGAGCGAATAAAGAAGGATAAGAAACATCCCGGAGTTATGCTTGAATTAAGTAAAGGAAATATGATTTTCGATATTGTGGCACTGATTAATAGTGGTGTGATTACAACTGCTGATTTGGAAGGTTTTAGTGATGAATTAAGAGAAAGTGTTGACTTTCTTTTACATAGGTAAACGGTGCGCATACACATATATGAATTGCGGGTGATATTTATGAATATAGAAGCATATGATGCAGAGTCTTTGAGGAAGCTTGTCAGACTTCTTGAATATGAAAACAGATTGCTAAAAGAAAAACTGAAAAAAGAAAATATTCCATATGATGAAGTCAATCCATTTGAAGAAACTATAGATAACGTGGAAGAGTATGATCCTGACCAAGGAGAACGTATTGTTAATCCGCCATTTATAACAGAGGAGATGGCGACGCACTTCTTTTCTATGTTTTGGGGACGAGAGGATGTTTTTGCCAAGCGAGGTAAGAATGGTGGTTATTTCCCGCAATGTGATAACAGATGGGATGCTAGACTTTGTCCAAAACAGAGAGGTGAAAAAGCTTTCTGCGACGAGTGTGAAAATACTAAATGGACAAGGCTGAATGTAAAGAAAATTATTGCACATCTATTAGGGTATAAAGAGGATGGTTCGGATGTAATAGGTGTATATCCGTTGTTGCCCAATGGAATGTGCAGATTTATTGTATTTGATTTCGATAATCACGAAAAGGGTGCGGAGGCAACAGATTTTGCCAATACAGATAATGAGTGGCACAAGGAAGTGGATGCGCTTAGAAAAATGTGTGAGATAAATGGTATTAAGCCATTGGTAGAGCGTTCTCGTTCTGGTAAAGGCGCTCATGTATGGATTTTCTTTAAGAAAGCCATACCGGCTTCTGTAGCCAGAAATTTTGGATTTTTTTTATTAGACAAAGGCTCTGCATCAATTAATCTGAAGTCGTTTCATTATTATGACAGAATGTATCCTTCTCAGGATGTGGCAAGTAGTATTGGTAATTTGATTGCTTTGCCTTTGCAGGGACAGGCTCTTAAAAATGGTAACAGTGCCTTTGTGGATGGGAACTGGAATGCGTATCCAAATCAGTGGGATGTTTTGCTCAATAAAACAGAAAAGCTGAGCATAGAAGATATTGAAAAATATATGGCAAAGTGGCAGGGAGAGTTAGCGGAAAGCCGAGGGATGCTTGCTGGTTCTGATATGAATAACAGACCGAAACCCTGGAAAAAGAAGTGTGAGTTTGTTAAGACAGATGTTGTAGGCAAACTTCATATTGTGTTAAGTAATGGTGTTTATATTGATACGTTAAATCTTATGCCAAGAATACAGAATCAGATTCGAAGTCTGGCAGCCTTTGACAATCCGGAATTTTATAAGAATAAGAGACTGGGATATTCAAATTATTACAATTTTAGTGCTGTATATTTGGGAAGGGATGTAGATGGATACATACAGATTCCAAGAGGACTGAAGGAGCAAATTATAGAAGAATGCAAAAAGTCCGGAATTGCTGTTGATATATCTGATCAAAGGGAAAAAGGTCGACCAATCAGAGTTTCTTTTAAAGGTGATTTACGAACACAGCAGGAGTTGGCGGCAGAGAAGTTATTGACTTATTCAGATGGTGTATTAAGTGCGGCAACGGCATTCGGTAAAACGGTTGTGTGCAGTTATCTGATTGCGGAACGTAAGGTAAACACGCTTATTTTGTTACAAAGTAAGGATTTGCTTAACCAGTGGGTAGATGAACTGAATAAATTTTTGGATATCAAAGAAGAGCCACCGGAATATGAGACGAAAACGGGCAGGAAGAAAAAGAGGGATAGTGTTATAGGGGTTCTGTATGGCAGTAAAAATACTCTGACGGGTATTGTAGATGTTGCAATGGTGGGGGCTATGTACAGTAAGGGTAAATTTAATGATTTAATTAATTCATACGGAATGGTAATTATGGATGAATGTCACCATGCGGCATCTAATACATCCATGGAGTTATTGCAGAAAATTAATGCGAAATATGTTTATGGAGTTTCTGCCACACCCAAACGTGGAGACAGCTTGGATAGAATTATTTATATGATGCTTGGACCACTCCGGCACAGATTTACAGCATTGGAAAGAGCACAGGAGCAGGGAATAGGACATTATTTTGTTCCAAGGTATACAAGAGTTGTGGATACTGCTGACAGTAAGGATGATATCAACAAAGCGTATAGTCTGATTAGCACTAGTAAAGTGCGTAATGAGATGATTGTAAATGATGTAATAGCTTGTATTGAGATGCAGCAGACTCCGGTCATTTTGACGAGGTTCAAGGAACATGCCAAGCTTTTATATGACACTCTGAAAGAAGAAGCTGATCATGTATTCCTTTTATACGGAGATAATACGGATAAAGAAAATGCGGATACACGAGTTAGATTGAAGCAGGTTCCTAAAAATGAATCTCTCATTTTGGTTGCAACCGGTCAGAAGATAGGAGAAGGGTTTGATTTTCCGAGACTTGATGTGTTGATGCTTGCAGCACCGGTATCCTTTGAAGGACGTATGGAGCAGTATGTGGGAAGATTGAATCGAGATTATGAGGGAAAAGAAGCTGTTTATGTGTATGATTACATTGACCCACATGTGAGATATTTTAATAGAATGTATGCCAAAAGGCTTAGAACATACAAGAAAACCGGATTTTCAATATGGACAGGAGATGTGCATTCTAAGCAGGTAGTTAATGCGATATATGACTCAGGGAATTATACAGAAAAATTTGAACAGGATATCGTGGAAGCAGAAAAAATGATTATGATTTCCAGTCCGGATATTCGACAGGACAAGATTGACAGATTGTTATTACTGGTTAAAAGTCGGCAGGAAAAAGGCGTAAAAGTAACAGTCATTACTACAGATCCGGAGGAAGTTGCATATGGCAGTGTCGATGTATGTTATGAATTGATCATAGAGATGCAACGCGTAGGAATTAATGTAATAACAAAAACGGAAGTAGAGGAGCGATTCGCTGTTATTGATGAAGAACTGGTATGGCATGGTGGCATGAATTTGCTTGGTAAGGTGGATGTCTGGGATAATTTAATGCGTATCAAAAATCATCAAGTGGCTGCAGAACTTTTGGAAATTGCCCTTGGAGTTACATCGGAATCATAAGGAGGTACCCCATGAAAAAACAACACAAATGCTACATCTACACCCGTGTATCCACCTCCATGCAGGTAGATGGTTACAGCTTAGATGCGCAAAAAGATAAATTGCATAAATACGCTGATTACCAAGATATGATTATCGCCGGTGAATACTCCGACGAAGGTAAATCCGGTAAAAGTGTGGAAGGTCGCCCACAGTTCCAACAGATGCTTCAGGATATTGAAACAGGTAAAGACAACATTGACTTTGTACTTGTATTCAAGTTATCCCGATTCGGACGAAACGCAGCGGATGTATTATCATCCCTTCAGAGAATGCAGGATTTTGGTGTTAATCTTATCTGTGTGGAAGATGGTATTGACAGTTCAAAGGATGCAGGAAAACTGATGATTTCTGTATTATCTGCGGTGGCTGAAATTGAGCGTGAGAATATATTGGTACAGACGATGGAAGGGCGCAGGCAAAAAGCCAGAGAAGGTAAATGGAACGGTGGTTTTGCACCATACGGTTATCAACTTATTAATGGCGAACTGCACATAGCCGAGGATGAGGCTGAGATTATCCGAATTATTTATGATAAGTTTGCCAATACCACCATGGGAATTGCGGCTATTGCTACATTCTTAAACAACAGTGGATACAAGAAAAAGCTTCGCCAGAACAATACCATAGAAGGCTTTTCCGCATCCTTTGTAAAAGGTGTACTGGATAATCCTGTGTACTGTGGCAAGCTTGCTTTTGGCAGAAGAAAGAATGAGAAGATTCCGGGTACAAGAAATGAGTATCATGTGGTAAAGCAGGATAACTATATGTTAAATGATGGTATTCACGAGGCAATTGTTTCAGAAGAATTGTGGAATCAGGTACACAAAAAGAGACAGGAAATAGGTGTTGCAAATATCAAAACCCACAGTCTGGATCACGAGCATATTTTATCCGGTATCATTAAATGTCCGATATGTGGTAGCGGTATGTATGGCAATGTAAATCGTAAGAAGCATCCGGATGGTGGTTATTACAGGGATTATTTTTACTATGCCTGCAAACACAGAACTTATGTGAATGGTCATAAGTGTACTTATAAAAAGCAGTGGAGTGAGGATAAAATCAATGCAGCGGTGGAAGAAGTTATCCGTAAGCTGGTAAACAATCCCAAGTTTAAAACAGAGATTCAAAAGCATATTGGTAACAGCATTGACACAGAAGAATTGGACAGAGAGCATACAGGCTTGCAAGACAGATTAAAGCAGGTAACCGGTGCCAAGAACAAGCTGGCAAATCAGATGGATAACTTATCTGTATCGGACAAGCATTATGACAAGAAGTATGAGGATATGCAAGTGCGTCTTGACAAGCTTTATGACGAGATAGAAGAAATTGAAACTCTGATTGAAGAAGTAGAGACCAGACTGTATAATATTAGGCAGGAGAAAATATCCGGTGACAATGTGTATCAGTTCTTATTATTCTTTGATAAGCTGTACGACAGATTTACGGATACTGAGAAGAAAACATTTATGAAGAGCTTCCTTGCGGATGTGAATATCTACGAGGAAGAACAGGCGGATGGAAGAATCCTTCGTAGTCTTAAGTTTAGATTCCCTGTGTTTTTCAATGGGAAAGAGATATACGAATTGGATTGAGACAACGAAAGTACCGTGGAGACAGTATGCGTATTGTCCAAATAAAAATTGGGTATAGTAAGGAAAAAATGATGCCAGTACCCATAGAAATTAGGGGAAATGGGTATAGGAAAGAAAAAAGCTTTGTTGTACCCAAAGAAAAGAGGGAAAATGGGTATAGGAGAGAAAAATGCCTTGTTGTACCCAAAGAGAAAAGGGGAAATGGGTATAGGGAAGAAAAAGAGTTCTTGATACCCATATCAAAGGGGATATTGATATGGGAATGAAAGTATATGAATCGGTGTACCGTTCCATTATGGAGAAAATCAGTGATGAAAAACATTACATAATAGTGGAAACGAATAGCCGGAGAGGAGATTCAATCATGCGAAAAAAGGGATTACCAAAACCGACAGGGGAATATGCAGTCGGAACATTTACGTACACAGTCAAAGACGACAGGAAAGAAATTATGCGTCAGGGAGGCATGCGAAGCGTGGCGGCAAGGGTTTATTATCCGGTGCTTAGGGAAAGCGTAAAGGGACTTACGAAAGCGGTGGCATTATCGGATAATATGCTGAAAGGCTTCAAGGATACTTTTAAGGTGGTGCCTGACTTTAGAAAGAATCCGGAGTCTAATCTGACAGAATGTTATTTAAATGCAAATAGGATACCGGGAAAAAAGTTCCCGCTGATTATGTTTAATCATGCCTATAGTTCGTATAGAGAAGGGAATTGCTGTCTTTGTACAGAACTTGCTTCTAACGGATACGTTGTAATATCGGTGGATCATTCCCATGAGTCTGTGTGTAGTGAGTTTGATGACGGAACCGTCTTTTTTTTCGACAAAACCATAAAAAAGAAAATGTATGAGGCTATAATTGGTGGAATTATTACAATGCTTAAACTGGTGAGGGCAAAAGGAAGTGATGAAGAACTGGCGCAAAAGTTTGATGAGGCACAGAGAAAGTATTGTAAATTTATGATGGAGAGACTTCCGGAGTGGATAAAGGATAACGAGGCGGCCCTTGAATACGCAAAGAAAGAATTGTCAGATATGATTGACTTTGCAAAGGGCGTTGGTGTATCCGGACATTCGATGGGGGGAGATACCGCATATGCACTTTGTGCGAGAAATGAAGACTTTGTCTGCGGTATTAATCTTGATGGTGCACTGTTCGGGGATTATACAAATGATATACTGAGAAGGCCGTTTATGCAGGTTAGCTGCAAAAATAATGAAAATGTAGTGAACAGGGTTTATATCCGTCATACTGAGCCGGTTTATAAAGTTTTATTCAGAGATATGACACATATCGGATTTGCCGATGTAATAAAGTATATACTGCCAATAAAGTTATTGGTTGGAAAACTTGATGCCGATGTCCTGCATGAGAATCTCTGCAAATGTCATCTGGAGTTTTTTGACACATATCTAAAGAAGCTGAAGGACGTACCGGAGTTGAAAAGCAGCGATGATGTAAAGATATCTGTATATGAGGCAGATATGAGTGAGGAAATATAACCGGGAAGTTTGCGGAAACTCAAGAAGGAATATATGGATTGCTTTTTTCAGATACTTATGTATAATGAAAATATCTGAAAGGCATGATATATTACCACCAAGACATTGTTCATTGGTATTTACCATTGTTTATGAAAGTGAATTCTGGTAAATAAAGGAGAACAAAGAATTGATTGTAATTTAAAATGTCCCACATCTGCTTTCCCCTGGGAGGGATTTGTTGGGGTATCATTATGCCTTTTAGTATATTAAATACTAGGAGGTTTTTTTAGTTATGGAAACGAACGATATCATATTTGTTCAAAATCAGATTGGATATGAATTTTCTAATTCTGATTTACTTCAACAGGCATTCATAAGAAGGTCGTATGCAAATGAAAATGGTGGTCAGGACAATGAAGTACTGGAGTTTATAGGGGATAAGGTCCTTGACTATGTGGTAGTTAAAATTCTCTGCTCCAGGTTTGGAAGGATGACCTCAGAGGCAGAATGGAACGAATATCAATGTCGGTATTCAGAGGGAAAACTGACGGAGATGAAAAAAAATCTTGTACAGAGGTCATACCTTGCGGATAGAATACAAATGCTTGATTTAGAGCAGTTTTTAATTATGGGGCAGAGTGACTGCAAGCAGAATGTACAAAATGAAGATTCTGTTCAGGAGGATCTTTTCGAGGCAATTCTGGGAGCTATTGCCATTGATTCCAACTGGGATATGCAGGCATTGCAGGATGCTGTGGAAATAATGCTTAATCCCGATGAAAGCTTTGAGGGGGATGAGAATTATGTGGAACTGATTCAGGAGTGGACACTCCGAGATAGCGGTTCTACTCCTTTGTATTATTTTGAAAAAGGCAGCTATTCATCAACTTGGCATTCCCCCTTTCAAGGAGTATCACAGACTTATAAATCACTTAATGGTCCTGAAGTAAGGGAATTACAGCAATCAACATATCGCTGTCTTTTAAAAATCAGTAATGACCTTCCGGCATTCAGAGGCTTTGGAAGAAGCAAGAATCAGGCAAGAAAAAATGTGTGTAAACTGGCATATGAGTATCTGGAAGAACATGGTTATCTGTATACTATCCGGGATGAAATTGATGAGCCTGACAAAAATAAGGCAATTAACCAGCTTGAGATATTGGCAAGGCGGGGATATTTTTCGATTCCAACCTATGATTTTAAGGAAGAATATGATGAAAACGGAAATCCGATATGGTATTGCAGCTGCATGATAGAAGGGGAGAAGAAAATAAATAAAGCAAAGTCTTCCTCAAAGAAAGATGCAAAAAAAACAGCAGCGTTTAAGATGCTTACCTATGTTTTGGAAAACTATTAGCGGTATATTTTCAATGAAAGAAATTACCTTCATACAACGAATAGTTCAAAATAGCAAGATTTTACATTTTAACGGTTGCTTTTTCCCTTTCAATCATATAAAATGTCTAAAGATTGACAAAAATGTCATAAAGTACCAATGAGGAGGGAAAATTATGTTTTGTGGAAAATGCGGCAGACAGAATGATGATAATGCCAAGTTTTGTATCGGATGCGGACAACCGCTTAACGCAGGAGCGCCGGCACAGGCAGCAGCACCCGTGAATGCAGGAGCACCGGCACAGGCAGCAGCACCCGTGAATGCAGGAGCGCCGGCACAGGCAGCGGCACCTGTAAACGCAGCAGTGCAGCCGAAGAATGCTGCGCCTAAAAAGCAGCTTCCGGTGAAAACACTTATTATTGCAGCAGCGGCAGCAGTAGCGTTTATCATTGCCATTGTTGTGATTGCAATCGTGGCAATCAATGCAGGAAAGACCATTAACCTGGACAAGTATCTTACCATTGAGGCAAGCGGTTATGACGGATACGGAAATGCAAAGGTAACGATTGACTGGGATGCCATTGAGGCCAAGTATGGAAAGAAATTGTCTTTTACAGCAAAAGCCAAAAAGGAATACGGTGACTGGCTGAGTCTTACATCACCGATGGAAATTTTGGAATCCTATGTAAGCGTAAGTCTGGAACAGTACAACAATCTTTCCAATGATATGGAAGTAGCCTACACATGGAATGTCGATGAAGAACTGAAGGATTATGTGAAGTGTAAGGTGAAATACAAAGATTCTACCTATGTGGTAAGCGGACTGGAAGAAATAGGTACCTTTGATGCCTTTGAAGATTTATCCGTTTCCTTTACCGGAACGGCACCCAACGGTTGCATCAGCATGGAATACACTGGCTCCGAATTGAGCTATTATGATTTCCAGGCAAGCCAGATTGACGGACTTTGCAACGGCGATACCGTAACCATTACGATTAACGGTTCGGATGTGTCCTACTATGCGCAGAATTTAGGCAAGGTGCCCGCAAGTCTTGAAAAGCAGTACACGGTAGAAGGATTACCGGAATATGTAGGAAGCTATGCTTCTCTTACGGAGGATTTCCTTAATAATGCAAAATCCGAAGCGGAAGACAGCATTTATGCGTATGCCGCAAATTCATACAATACGGCGACATCTTTAACCGATCTGCAGTATGCGGGGTATGTTTTTGATTACATTAAAGACGGAAGCGGCTATGTGAACTATTACAATGATCTGTACGTGATCTATACCGGTACGGTTTCCAACTCCGAGGGAAGCTTTGCGGCGACCAAGGTATATTTCCCTGTCAGATTTACTAATATTCTTTTAGCAGACGGCACACTTTCCTACGAGGATAACAGAGGCGTTTGCGGTTCCACTTACTTCGGAAACAGCTGGTACAGCACCAGAGGTTACATCAATCCGCTGATTTGCTATATGGAAATCGTGGAAGCTAACCGTGACTATTACACCGCGGAATGCGGTGACGGCTTTGAAGTATATGCGGAATACGAAACCATTTCCCAGCTTTCCGATATCAGTGAGGAATACAAGCAGGCATTGTATGCGGATGCACAGGACCAGATTTTAAGCTATATTGCAAACAGCTACAATGGCGGTTCGACAGCAACGGATCTTGCTGTTAAGGGTGAATATCTGCTCCTTGCCAAAACACAGGGAACGGATTTCAGAAACAATAACCGTTATGTAGTGGTTTACTCTGCAACAGTCTCCAATTCCCAGGGAAAATTTGAAACCACAACGGTTTACTTCCCGGTGGAATACGACGGTATTGTGAAGCTGCCCGGTGATGAGTATATGACAACGGCATCTGTGGGAATGTTAGGTTACTCAACCTTTGCGGATAGCTGGTACAACACGAAGGGTTACATTGACGGTACACAGATGTACTCCGACATCGTGACATCCAACCGTGAAAACTATACTTATGAAGTATCCGAAGGACTTACGGAATTCGGAAACTAAAATAGTAAAATAAGCAAAGAAAAACCACATGACAAAGAAAGTCCTCCTGAACTGCTATGATGTAGAAATACAAAAGCGGATACAGGAGGACTTTTTTATGGGAATTTCTATGATTTCATAGGATATTTTGTAGAAATTGTCCGGTACAAAAGGAGAAAAATTTCGATACGATAAAGGAAGGAAGAGAGGCATAAGCTAAAACAGGGGGATTTCTTTATGAAGAATGAGAATTTTTTATTTGGATGCGGAGCATTTGACGTATTATGCTATGTAAATGCCACAGAAGAAAGCGAAAAAGAAAAGTACGGTATGCGGACAAAAGAGTGGCTTGCTTTGTTTAATTACGGAACACTGCCTTTTTACTGGGGGACTTATGAACCCACAGAGGGAGATGTCAGACAGGCGGAAATGGATAAATGCGTAGAATTTCTTACGGCAAGAGGCGTTACCTTAAAGGGGCATCCGCTGTGCTGGCATACGGTATGTGCAGACTGGCTGTTATCCTACGATGACAAAACTATTTTTGAAAAGCAGCTGGAACGGATAAACCGGGAGGTAAGCCATTTCAAGGGAAAGATTACCTATTGGGACGTGATTAATGAAACGGTTATTTTGCCGGTATTTAATAAGTATGATAATGCGGTAAGCAGAATTTGTGCCCGGTACGGAAGGATGACTCTGATAAAAGAGGTTTTTGCGGCGGCAAAGGCAGCAGACCCGGAAGCCCAGCTTTTAATCAATGACTTTAATACCACGGACAAATATGAGAAAGTAATAGAAGAGTGCCTGCAGGCCGGTGTGCCGATAGATGCCATCGGCATTCAGTCCCATCAGCATCAGGGGTATTGGGGAGCAAAAAAAATAAAAGAAGTCATTGAACGATTTTCCCGTTTTGGACTGCCGGTGCATTTTACGGAAAATACCCTGCTGTCCGGTATGCTCATGCCGCCGGAAATAGAGGATCTGAATGATTATCAGGTAGAAAGCTGGGATACGGTACCGTTTATGGAAATAAGGCAACAGGAAGATCTGGCGGAAATGTACGGTATTCTCTTAAACAGCCCTTCTGTGAAGGCGGCAACTTACTGGGATTTTGCAGACGGCGCATGGCTGAATGCGCCAAGCGGGCTGGTACGGGTGGACGGTACTCCAAAGCCTGCGTACGACAGGCTGAAAAGCATCGTGGAAAGCCGGCATGCTGTAAAATGAAATGAGGATTGAGAAAAAGGGAAGCAGAACGAAAAATTTTCTGCTTCCTTTTTTGATGGAAAAATAGAGGAAAACAACAGCAGGGACGGAAGCTAAAAATGTTATGGCAAAAACAGGGAAGATAGAGTAAAATAGAAACATATGGTTTAAGAGAAGGAGCGGAAGAATAGTGAAGTTAGAGGAATTACTGGAAGGCGTTTCTTATCAGATTTTACAAAAGCCCGCAGGCGAGCAGGAAGCAAAGGAAAACGGTGCGGCGGATAAAGACATTGCGGAAAAGGATATTCTTGCCATTGTGTTTGACAACCGAAAGGTGACGGAGGGCTGCCTTTTTGTCTGCGTAAAGGGCATGAAGTACGACAGCCATGAGCATGTGGAGGAAATCGCGGCAGCAGGCGCAAAGGTGATTGTGGTGGAGCAGGAAATCACACTGCCCGCCTATCCGGAAGTGACGGTGCTTAAGGTGGCATCCACCCGGTATGCCATGGCGTTCATTGCGGCAGCCTGGTATCATCATCCCGCAGAAAAGATGAAGATTATCGGTATCACCGGCACGAAAGGAAAAACCACCACAACCTATCTGGTGAAGTCCATATTAGAGAATGCGGGACATAAGGTAGGACTTGTGGGCACCATAGAAATCATTATCGGAAAGGAGCATATCCACGCCCGGAACACCACGCCGGAGTCCTACGTGCTGCAGGAGTATTTCAGCCGCATGGCGGAAGCAGGCTGTGACACTGTGGTCATGGAAGTATCTTCCCAGGCGCTGATGCTACATAGAACCCAGGGCTTTGTATTTGATTACGGTATTTTCACCAATCTGGAGCCGGACCACATCGGTGAAGGCGAGCATGCTTCTTTTGAAGAATACATGGCGTGCAAGGGACTCTTGTTCAGACAGTGCAAGGTGGGCATTGTAAACGGCGATGACGTGCATTGTGATAAAGTCCTTGAGGGGCACACCTGCAGCATTGAAAAGTTCGGACTTTCCGATAAAAATGATTTAAGGGCAACCAACCTGCATTTAGTAAAGAAACCCGGCGAACTGGGCGTGGCATTTCGGGCAGAAGGCCTGCTCAATCTGGACGTGGAGGTGGCGACCCCCGGTAAATTCAGCGTTTACAATGCGCTGACCGCCATGGCTATCTGCAGACATTTCGGCGTGTCCGATGAAAATATTAAAAAAGCGCTGTTGGCAGCAAAGGTCAAGGGGCGTATCGAAATGGTAAAGGTATCCGACAAGTTTACCCTGCTCATCGACTATGCCCACAACGCAATGGCTCTGGAGAGCCTGTTGAAGTCCCTAAAGGAATACGAACCCCACAGACTGGTGTGCGTGTTCGGCTGCGGAGGCAACCGCTCCAAAATCCGCCGCTACGAAATGGGCGAGGTCAGCGGCAATTTAGCGGACTTTACCATTATTACCTCCGACAATCCCCGCTTTGAGGAGCCGCAGGCGATTATCGACGACATCAAAACCGGTATGGCAAAAACCAATGGCAAATACATTGAAATCTGCGACAGAAAAGAAGCTATTGCCTATGCCATTGACCATGGAGAAGAGGGCGACATTATTGTGCTGGCAGGAAAGGGCCATGAGGATTACCAGGAAATCAAGGGGGTAAAATATCCAATGGACGAACGGGATCTGATTGCAGATATCTTAAAAGAGCGGGCAGACAGGCATAAACACACGATTGGTGAGGAACGGCATGGAAAAATATGCGGATATCATTATTGACATCGCTCATGAAAAAGTAGACCGGCCATTTCAGTACCGGATTCCGGCAGTCATGGAAAACGAACTGAAGGAGGGCATGTGCGTGAAAGTGCCCTTCGGCGCCGGCAATAAAGAACGTACCGGATACTGCGTTGCCATAAAGGACAAACCGGAATGGGACGTGGAAAAAATAAAGGATATTACGGAAATCGTGGAAGGGCATGTATCGGTGGAAGATAAACAGATGCTGATAGCGGCATTTTTAAAACACAACTACGGCTCCACCATGATACAGGCCATCAAGACGGTCATTCCAGCAAAAAAAGAAGTCAAAGCGGTGGAACGGCGTTTTGTGTATCTGGCGGTGCCGGAGGAGGAAGCGAGAGAAGCCCTGCTTACCTTTACCCATAAAAAACAAGTGGCAAAGGTAAGACTGCTTGCGGAACTTCTGGAAACACCCACCCTGCCCATGAACTTAATCGCCGGTAAACTGCATGTAACGGGAAATACGGTAAAAGCACTGGAAAAACAGGGAATTGTTACGGTAGAGGTGGAGAGCAGCCTGCGCAATCCGGTGAAAATCACAAAGAAGGAAACCGGCAGAAATACCTTAAGCACCGGACAGAAAGAGATTGTGGACACCGTGCTTTCCGAATTTGACGCGGGCATCAGACAGACATATCTGCTGCACGGGATTACCGGAAGCGGTAAAACGGAAGTGTATATGAATTTGATTGAGGGTATGGTGGCACGGGGAAAACAGGCGATTGTGCTGATACCGGAAATTGCCCTCACCTACCAGACACTTCTCAGGTTTTACACCCGCTTCGGCGACCGGGTGTCCGTACTCAATTCCACTCTGTCCCAGGGCGAAAAATACGACCAGTGCGAGCGGGCAAAACGCGGGGAAATCGATGTGATGATAGGTCCCCGTTCGGCGCTTTTTACCCCGTTCCCCAACATCGGGCTTATCATTATGGATGAGGAGCAGGAGAGCAGTTACAAAAGCGAAAATGCGCCCAAGTACCACGCCAGGGAAGTGGCAGAAGAGGTGGCAAGGCTGCACGGAGGCAGTGTACTCTTAGGTTCGGCGACACCGTCCATGGAGGCGTACTACCGGGCAAAGCACGGCGAATATAAGCTGTTTACCTTAAAGGAAAGACTTACCGGCGGAAGCCTTCCTGCCGTGTATACCGTGGATTTGCGGGAAGAGTTAAAAAACGGAAACCGCTCCATATTCAGTGAAAAGCTAAAAGAGCTGATGACGGACCGGTTACGGAAAAAAGAGCAGATTATGTTGTTTTTAAACCGGCGCGGGTATGCGGGCTTTGTGTCCTGCCGGTCCTGCGGGCATGTGATGAAATGCCCCCACTGCGATGTGTCCCTGTCGGAGCACAAGGGCAGCCGGTTAGTCTGTCATTACTGCGGGTACAGCATACCAGCCGTAAAAAGGTGTCCCGAATGCGGTTCCCCGTATATTTCGGGATTTCGGGCGGGCACCCAGCAGATTGAGGACAAGGTAAAGGAAATGTTCCCGGAGGCAAGGGTGCTGCGCATGGATGCGGACACCACAGGCAAAAAGGAAAGCTACGAGGAAATTTTATCCGCTTTTGCCAACCGGGAAGCGGATATTCTGATTGGCACCCAGATGATTGTAAAGGGGCATGATTTTCCGCAGGTGACCCTGATTGGGGTGATTGCGGCGGATATGTCGCTTTCCGTGGGGGATTACCGGGCTTCGGAGCGCACCTTTGATCTGCTGACGCAGGCGGTGGGACGCGCCGGAAGGGGCAGCCTTCCCGGGGAGGCGGTCATCCAGACCTACCAGCCGGAGCATTACAGCATTGTGCATGCGGCGGCGCAGGACTACGAAGGCTTTTACGAAGAAGAAATCCTGTACCGGGAGCTTTTGCGTTATCCCCCTGCCTGTCATATGCTGGCGGTGCAGATTTTTGCCGCCAAAGAGGAAAACGGGCAGAAATTAGCGCAGATGCTGGCGGATACGGCGAAAAAATACGTAACGGAAACGGACAGTGTGGACAAAAGACTGTTAGTCATTGGTCCGGCACCGGCGGGGATAGGAAAACTTCATGATATTTTTAGATTTGTTTTCTATATAAAATACGAAAAGTATGATAAACTGATAGAGATAAAGGATGAGTTGGAAGCACAGGTACAGGGAATGCAGCTTAAAAACGAAAGCATGCAGATAGATTTTGACCCTGTAAATGCCTTTTGACAGACGGAAGGAGCTTAACGATGGCATTAAGAAAGATAAGAGAAATCGGCGACGATATTCTTAACAAGAAATGTAAAGAAGTAACGGAGATGACACCCCGTACCAGACAACTGATAGAGGATATGCTGGATACCATGTACGAAGCAAACGGCGTGGGACTGGCAGCGCCCCAGGTAGGTATCTTAAAAAGAATTGTAGTCATTGATACCACGGGCGAAGACCCTTATGTGCTGATTAACCCCCGCATTGTGGAGTCGAGCGGCGAACAGACCGGTCAGGAGGGCTGCTTAAGCGTGCCCGGTAAGTGCGGCGTGGTAACCAGACCCAACTATGTAAAGGCGGTTGCCCTGAACGAAGACATGGAGCCCATCGAAGTAGAGGGCACGGAGCTTTTAGCAAGAGCCATCTGCCACGAACTGGACCATCTGGACGGCCATTTGTATGTGGAAAAGGTAGAGGGCGAACTTCAGAACATGGAAGCAGAGGATGACGAAGAATGAAAATAGTATTTATGGGAACCCCGGATTTTTCGGTGGGCGCCCTGGAAGCGTTGCTGAAAGCCGGACATGAGGTGACGGCGGTGGTGACACAGCCGGACAAATGCAAGGGCAGAAGTGACAAGCTTATTTTTTCACCGGTAAAGGAATGTGCTCTGGCACATGGCATTCCGGTGCTGCAGCCGGAGCGGATCAAACGCCCGGAAGCGGTGGAGGAGTTACAAAAATACCCGGCGGATGTGTTTGTGGTTGCCGCCTTCGGACAAATTTTATCCAAAGAAATTTTAGACATGCCGAAGTACGGAAGCATCAATATCCATGCCTCCCTTCTGCCGAAGTACCGCGGTTCCAGCCCCATACAGTGGGCGGTCATTAACGGTGAAGAGGAAACCGGCGTCACCATCATGCAGATGGATGAAGGACTGGACACCGGCGATATTTTATACCAGAAGACCTTAAAGCTGGCGCCCAAAGAAACAGGCGAGTCCCTGTTTGAAAGACTGGCGGTTCTGGGAGCGGAAGCGATTGTGGAGGCGCTGCCTTTGCTGGAGGAGGGAAAGCTTACCCCCATTCCCCAGAAGGAAGAAGAAGCCACAAAGACGGTCATGCTTAAGAAAACCATGGGCGAAATCGACTGGACGAAGAGTGCTGTGGAAATAGAAAGACTGGTAAGGGGCTTGAACTCCTGGCCCAGCGCCTATACCTATATGGGTGGAAAGCAGCTTAAAATCTGGGATGCGGATGTGGATAAGGAAGCGGATGTTAAGCCCGGGGAAGTTGCGTTTGTGGAAAAACAGCGCTTTGCCGTAGGCTGCGGAAAGGGAATTCTCTGGATTAACAGCTTACAGTTAGAGGGAAAAAAGAGAATGGATACACAGGCATTCCTGCTGGGCAATACGGTTACACCGGGTATGCGGCTCGGATAAGGCAGCCGGTATTTTTGACATTATCTTTTTAAAAAGAAAGGAAGTGCAGCAGTATGTATGGTTATTATTGGGACCCCACGTACATTTTGGTTATCATAGGCGCCCTGATCTGTATGCTTGCCAGCGCCAATGTGGACGCCAGCATGCGGAAGTATAAAAGGGTGCGGAATGCCCGCAACATGACGGGTGCGGAGGTGGCGCAGAGGATTTTGGAGGCAAACGGCATCTATGACGTCAGAGTAGAATGCCTGCAGTCAGGCGCTCTTTCCGGCGATCATTACGACCCGCGTACTAAAACCGTGCGGCTTTCCTATGAAAATTACAGTTTTCCGTCCGTGACGGCAGCAGCGGTAGCAGCCCACGAATGCGGACATGCGAAACAGGATAATGAGGACTATATGCCCCTGCGTATCCGTTCCGCACTGGTTCCGGTAGCCAATTTCGGCAGCCGTTTCGGTCTGCCCCTTGTCATACTGGGAATCATTTTGAGCTTTAACCAGATTTTAATCCAGATAGGTATCTGGATGTTTGCGCTGGCGGTGCTGTTCCAGTTTGTGACCCTGCCCGTGGAATTCAATGCATCCAGGCGGGGACTGGAAGCCCTGTCAAGTACCGGCATCCTGGGAATGGAAGAGGAAACCGGTGCGAAAAAGGTGCTCTTTGCGGCAGCGCTTACCTATGTGGCAGCGGCGGCATCCTCCCTGCTGCAGCTTTTGCGGTTGTCCATGATAAGCAAAAGAAGGGACTAAGCCATGGCAGCGGAAAATATCAGAGACATTGTGCTTTCCATGCTCCTTACGGTGGAAAAAGAGGAAGCCTATTCCCATCTTCTGGTGAAGGACGTACTGGAAAAGTACGACTATCTTCCGGGGCAGGAAAAGGCTTTCTTAAAGAGACTTTTTGAGGGAACCCTGGAGCGAAGGATAGAGCTGGATTATTACATCAACCAGTTTGCCAGCCTGCCGGTCAGAAAAATGAAGCCGCTTATCCGCAATATCTTAAGGATGAGCGCTTACCAGATTTTATTTATGGACAGTGTGCCGGATTTTGCCGCCATAAACGAGGCGGTGAAGCTTACGGACAAACATAAATTCCACAATTTAAAAGGCTTTGTAAACGGTGTGCTGCGGAAGCTTTCCGGTGGAAAGGAAACACTGAAAAGGCCGGATAAAAAGAATAAGGTGTTGTATTTATCGGTGACCTATTCCATGCCGGAATGGCTGGTAAAGCATTTCCTTACGGAGTACTCGTTTGAAGAAACGGAACAAATCTTTGCGGCGTTCATGCAGGTAAGACCGGTGACCATGCGTTTCAGGCTGGGACTTTCCGATAAGGAAAAAGAAGCCGTTATCCGCGGTATGGAGGAGAAGGGCTGTGTGGTAGAACAGCATGCCTTTTTCCCCATGGCATATTACCTGAAAAACTGCGAGAATGTAACGGAGCTTCCCGGATTTGCGGAAGGGCTGTTTACCCTGCAGGATGTGAGCAGCATGGAGGCAGTGCTTTCGGCAGGTATAAAACCCGGCGACAAGGTACTGGATATCTGTGCGGCGCCCGGCGGCAAGACCGTGCTGGCTGCGGAGCTTGCCACAGAAAAAGGACAGGTGCTTTCCCGGGATGTCAGCGAAAAGAAAACGGTGCTTATTGAGGACTATGTAAACCGCATGGGACTTAACAATGTAACGGTGGAAGCGGCGGATGCCACGGTGTTCGATGCTTCTTTGGAAAATACTATGGATGTGGTGCTGGCGGATGTTCCCTGCAGCGGTCTGGGTGTTATGGGCAGAAAGCGGGACATTAAATACCGGCAGAAGGAAGAGGCATTAATGGAGCTTCCGAAGCTGCAGAAGGAAATTGTGAAAAACGCAGTCCGTTATGTGAAGCCGGGAGGCATTCTTCTTTACAGCACCTGTACGTTGAACAGGGCGGAGAATGAAGATATGGCGGCCTTTATCGAAAAGGAGCTACTTATGAAACCGGTTCTTAAAAATACCACGGCGGAAAAAGGCTATGTGCGTCTTACACCCCATGTGCAGGATACGGACGGCTTCTTTTTTGCCAGATTCAGGAAAGAAGAAAAATGACAGAGAAAAAAGATATCAAATCCATGCCCATGGAGACACTGGCAGCAGAAATGGAAGCGCTGGGCGTGAAAAAATTCAGGACAGCGCAGCTTTACGACTGGATGCATGTAAAGCTGTCCCGGGGCTTTGACGAGATGAGCAATCTGCCCAAGGATTTCCGGGAAAAATGTAAGGAACTATACACCTATACGGCACTGATTCCGGTGGAGGTGCAGGAGTCTAAAATCGACGGTACGCGAAAATTCCTATTCGGACTTGCCGACGGCAATGTGGTGGAAAGTGTATGGATGAAGTATAAGCACGGCAATTCCGTGTGTATTTCCTCCCAGGTCGGCTGCCGTATGGGCTGCCGGTTCTGCGCATCCACACTGGACGGACTGGAGAGAAATCTGACGCCGGGGGAAATGTTAGACCAGATTTATGCCATTACCCGGTACACGGGGGAGAGGGTTTCCAACGTGGTGGTGATGGGAACCGGCGAACCCATGGACAACTATGACAACTTGCTTACCTTTATAAAGATGCTGACGGACGAACACGGGCTTCACATCAGCCAGCGAAACGTCACGGTTTCCACCTGCGGACTGGTGCCCATGATGAAGAAGCTGGCAGAGGAGGAGCTGCAGATTACGCTGGCGCTTTCCCTGCATGCGGTGACGGATGAAAAAAGACGGGAGCTAATGCCCATTGCCAACAAGTATTCCATTGCAGAGCTGATGGAGGCGTGCGACTATTATTTTGCCAGAACGGGACGCCGGATTTCCTTTGAATACAGTCTTGTGGGCGGCGTCAACGATACAAAAGAGGATGCGGAGGGGCTGATTGCCCTGGCGGGGAAACGAAACTGCCACATCAACCTGATACCGGTCAATCCCATAAAGGAAAGAGATTATGTGCAGTCGGAAAAAGAAGCCATTATGGCATTTAAGGGCAGGCTGGAAAAAAGCCATATCAATGTAACCGTCCGCCGGGAAATGGGACGGGATATCGATGGCGCCTGCGGACAGCTTCGGAGAAAGAAAATGCAGGAAAAGAAAGAACTGCAGTGAGTTTAGACACAGAGGACAAGGGAATACTATACTTGTCCTTTTTTCTTTATTGTGTTATTATGTATTGTACTATCGTTTTTTTATACGAATATGAGGGAACACAAGGAGGCAGCGGGTGTTAACGACATTTTCCGAAACGGACATTGGAAGAAAGCGAAAAGTAAATCAGGATTATGTATATGCGTCTGCACAGCCGGTGGGCGTTCTTCCTAATCTGTTCATTGTAGCGGATGGCATGGGAGGACACAATGCCGGAGACTATGCTTCTAAAAGTACAGTGGAGACGATTATAAAAGAGGTGGAGAATACCCACGAAAAGTATCCCAACCGCATTCTGGACGACGCCATCAAAAAGGCGAACCACCACATTATCGAACTGGCGGAAAACTGTGAGGAATTAAGCGGCATGGGTACCACGGTGGTAGCGGCGACCATAGACGGCAGCGAGCTTGTGGTTGCCAATGTGGGTGACAGCAGACTTTATGTACTGGACGGGGAGCTTAAGCAGATTACCATTGACCACTCTTTGGTGGAGGAAATGGTGCGTATGGGCGGCCTTGACAGGGCAGAAGCCAGAAATCACCCGAAAAAAAATATTATTACCAGAGCCATAGGAGCACTGGATACGGTCAGGGTTGACTTCTTTGAGGTGGAGCTGAAAAAAGGGGATATGGTTCTGCTTTGTTCGGATGGACTCACCAACATGCTTGAGGATAAAGAAATCGAAGAGATCTTGAAAGACAAGGGCAGTATGAAGGATAAAGCAGACAGGCTGATAAGCGCAGCCAATAAAAACGGTGGAAAAGACAACATCGCCGTGGTATTGATTGAACCATTTGCAGAAACGTAAGGAGTTAGGCATGATAAAGATTGGTATGATGATAGGAGACCGCTACGAGATACTCGAAAAAATCGGTACCGGCGGCATGTCCGATGTTTATAAGGCAAAATGCCACAAACTAAACCGTTTTGTGGCTGTCAAAGTACTGAAGCAGGAATTTTCGGAAAATGCTAATTTTGTGTCAAAATTCCGCGTGGAAGCGCAGGCGGCAGCAGGCCTTATGCATCCCAATATTGTAAATGTTTACGATGTGGGAGAGGAGAATGGCATCTACTACATTGTTATGGAGCTGGTAGACGGCATTACCCTGAAAAAATATATTGAGAAAAAAGTTAATTTATCCTATAAAGAAGCCGTGAGCATTGCCATCCAGGTATGTATGGGTATTGAAGCGGCTCACAACAATCACATCATTCACCGGGATATCAAGCCCCAGAACATTATCATTTCCAAGGAAGGAAAGGTAAAGGTTACGGATTTCGGTATTGCCAAGGCGGCGACCAGCAACACCATTACTTCCAATGTAATGGGTTCTGTGCATTATACCTCGCCCGAGCAGGCAAGAGGCGGCTTCAGCGATGAGAAGAGTGATGTGTATTCACTGGGTATTACCCTGTTTGAAATGCTGACCGGCAGAGTGCCGTTTAACGGCGAAACCACGGTGGCGATTGCTATTAAGCACATTCAGGAGCCCATGCCCTCCCCGAGGGAATTTGTACCGGACATTCCCATCAGTGTGGAGCAGATTGTCATGAAATGCTGCCAGAAGAGCCCGGACAGAAGATACCAGTCCATGGCGGAGCTGATTGAGGATTTGAAAAAAGCGTTGCTTTACCCGGACGAGGATTTCGTGGTGATGCGCGATCCGGATGCGGAGGGCGCCACCCGGAATGTCACGGAGCACGAAATGTCCCAGATTAAGAGACAGACGGTTCCCAGGGACTATTCCGAGGATAATTTACGATTAAAGAGTGATACCATACCGCCGGACTCCGAAGAATACCAGGAAGAAGAATACGAGGAATACGGCAATCCCAAGGTGGAGAGGCTGACGACTGTTCTTACCATTGTGGCAGGTATTGTCATCTGCTGTATTATCATTTTCTTCGTGGGCAAGATTACCAATATGTTCGGCTTCGGCAAGACGCCCTCAGTGGGAACGGAAAGCAGTGTGGCTGAGGACGGCGATATTGTGACGATGATTGCCGTATCCGGCATGAGTCTTGGAGAAGCACAGAGTACCTTAAAGAAAATGGGACTCACGGTGCAGCTTTCCTATGCGGTATCCGACGTTTATGAAAAAAATATGGTTATAAGTGCGGATGTGGAAGAGGGAACGCCTCTTGCCAAAGGAAGCGTGGTAACTCTTACCATCAGTACAGGTACGGAGGGCGTGGATGTGCCCAATGTATCGGGGCTTTCCTTTGAAGATGCCCAGAAGCGACTCAGGGATGAGGGCTTTGCCGTAAAGAAGACGGAAGGCTACAGCTCCAATATTGAAAAAGGCTATATTATTACCCAGTCGCCCGCAGGCGGGGAAAAAGCGCCCATGGGCAGCGAGGTAACAGTCAAGGTAAGCCGCGGACAGGAAGACTATACCGTGAAGGTTCCCAACCTCTTAGGACTGCCGGAGGACGAAGCGGTAGCCCAGCTGATTGAGGCGGGACTTACCGTGGGAAGCACTTCCTATATCAGTTCCAACGATTATGTGGAGGGCCTGGTATGCTACCAGAGCTATTCCATTGACTCCTATGTGGAGCCCGGTACCGCCATTGACATCAAGGTCAGCACCGGTGCGGAAGCCGTGACATATCGTTACAATGCCAGCATTGAAGCGCCTACCAAGGAAGAGGCGCCGGACTATGTGGCAGGCACCACGGTTGGCGTTACCCTTGTGGTGGAGGACGGCAAAAAGCTTCTGGATACGGCAAATGCCACCTTCCCGCTTTCCGTAAACTTCCACGGACTGACATCTCCGAGAGGCACCATTACCTTCTCGTACACCGTGACGACGGACAGCCAGACAGTTACCAATGAATCAGGAGAAACGACAGTGATTCCGGGTACTATTGAGAACCGCTCCTTCACCAGAGAAGTAGAATTTGAACGGGAATAATAACACAATATGGGTTAATTTATGCAGGGAAAAATCATAAAAGGAATTGCGGGATTTTATTATGTGTGCGTCACAAATCCCGCAGAGGATACAACCGAAATTTACGAATGCAAAGCCAAGGGCATTTTCCGCAAGGACGGAACCAAGCCTCTGGTGGGGGATGATGTGGAAATGGAAGTGCTGGACGAGGATGCCGGAAAGGGCAATATCCAAAAGATACTTCCGAGAAAAAATGCACTCATCCGTCCGGCGGTAGCCAATGTGGACCAGGCGCTGGTTATTTTTGCAGCGGCAAAACCGGCGCCGAATTTTAATCTGCTGGACCGTTTCCTGATTATGATGGCAGAGCAGGAGCTTCCCTGCATTATCTGTTTTAACAAGCAGGACATCGTGGACGAAGAGGAGAGGAAGAAGCTGACCGCTATCTACGAAGACTGCGGCTGCCGGGTGGTGTTTGCCAGTGCCACAAAGGGTGAGGGTACTGAAGAAATCCGGGAGCTTTTAAAAGGAAAGACCACTACGGTGGCGGGACCCAGCGGTGTGGGTAAATCCTCCATGGTAAACAGTCTTTGCGGGGACACCTACATGGAAACCGGGGAAATCAGCGAAAAGATTGACAGAGGAAAACACACCACCCGCCATGCGGAGCTATTACTCATCGGTCCTGACACCTACATTGTGGACACACCCGGCTTCAGTTCCCTGTCCGTATTTAATATGGAAAAAGAAGAACTGAAAGACTTTTACCCGGAGTTTGCAAAATATGAGGACGAATGCCGGTTCCGCGGCTGCAGCCATATAAACGAGCCGGACTGCGGCGTAAAAAATGCCTTACAGAACGGTAACATCAGTCCCATGCGCTATGAAAATTATGTGCAGATTTACGGGGAGCTAAAGTCACAGAAGAAGTGGAAATAAAAAGATTGAAAGGAAAGTAAAAAAGGGCTTTCCTTTTTTTACTTTTTCCTGTATAATTAAAAATCATCCTACGTGGGTGATCTGAATATTCTATACGCAATACTTTACATAAGTCATGTAAAATCCCAAACAAACCAAAAGAAAACATCCCAACTTCATAGGAGGAAAAGATGAGAGAAAAGTATGAATCGCTGGCTCTTACACAGTTAAAGGAGCTTGCAAAAGTCCGGGGCATCAAAGGTGTGTCTGCCATGAAAAAGAACGATGTGGTAGAAGCCATGCTTGCTTTGGATGAGAAAGAAAAGACAGAGAAAGAAAAGACAGAGAAAGAAAAGCAGGACAAGGCTGAAAAGCCTGCAATAGATGAGCAGTCTGTGAAAGCGGAAAAAACGCACAGAGCGGAAAGTACCGAGAAAATCAGCGCCTATGAAGCGGGCAGCTTTCCTTCTGACCTGGACAGCGGACAGGAAGCCAACGGTATCCTCGAGGTTATGCCGGACGGCTACGGATTTATCCGGTGTGAAAATTACATGCCGGGCGACCATGACGTATATGTGGCTCCCAGTCAGATCAGAAGATTCGGCTTAAAGACCGGAGATATCCTGATTGGTAACAAGAGAACAAAGACCCAGCAGGAAAAATTCAGCGCCCTGCTTTACATTAAATCAGTAAACGGTTTTACCCTGGAGGAAACCTTAAAGCGCTCCAACTTTGAGGAAATGACTCCTATTTTCCCGGATGAAAGAATTAAGCTTGAGGTTCCCGGTGGCAGCATGGCAATGCGTGTCATGGATCTTGTGAGTCCCATCGGTAAGGGACAGAGAGGTATGATTGTATCTCCGCCCAAGGCAGGTAAGACAACCTTATTAAAGCAGGTAGCCAAATCCATTCAGAGAAATGAACCGAACATGCATATGCTTATTTTACTGATTGATGAGCGTCCGGAAGAAGTAACCGATATCAAGGAAGCCATTGAAGGACCGAATGTGGATGTTATTTATTCCACCTTCGACGAGCTGCCGGAGCATCATAAGAGAGTATCCGAAATGGTTATCGAGCGCGCCAAGAGACTGGTGGAGCACGGTATGGACGTGGTTATCCTGCTTGACAGCATTACCCGTCTGACGAGAGCCTACAACTTAGTGGTATCTCCCAGCGGAAGAACCCTTTCCGGCGGTCTTGATCCCGGAGCCCTGCATATGCCGAAGCGCTTTTTCGGCGCGGCGAGAAATCTCCGCAACGGCGGCAGCCTGACCATTTTGGCAACGGCGTTGGTTGACACCGGATCCAAGATGGACGATGTGGTATACGAAGAATTTAAGGGTACCGGCAACATGGAAATCGTTCTGGACAGAAAGCTTTCCGAAAAGCGAATTTTCCCCGCTATCGATTTGCAGAAATCCAGTACCAGAAGGGAAGACCTCCTGCTTAGTGAGGATGAACTGGAAGCGGTCAATATCGTGAGAAAATCCCTGAACGGCTTAAAACCCGACGAAGCAACGGACAGAATCCTTGATATGTTCTCCAAAACCAGAAACAATCAGGAGTTTGTCAATATGTCAAAAAAAATGAAGTTTATATAAAAAATACTTGCAAAGACGGACACAACATGATACACTAAATTCGCTGTTTGTGGTTCCATAAGCAGTGCGGATGAGAACAAGATTTAATTTACATTAACTATAGAGAGGTGAAAAAGATGAAAGAAGGAATCCATCCCCAGTATTATCAGGCAACCGTTACCTGCAACTGTGGCAACACTTTTGTAACCGGTTCCACCAAACCTGAAATCCACGTAGAAGTTTGCTCCAAGTGCCATTCATTCTACACAGGTCAGCAGAAATCTGCAAGAACTGACGGACGTATCGACAAGTTCAACAAGAAATACGGCGTGGAAAGCAAATAGTTTTTCCATAAATAAGATTTCCAAAAGGTTGAGGTGTATATCTCAACCTTTTATGGTATATGCACATATTGTGCAAAGGAAATAACAGTGGAAAGGAAATGTTATGGCAAAGAAAAAACATAGCCACTATTCCGGTATCGGCGGACAGGCCGTTCTGGAAGGTGTTATGATGAAAAATAAAGAAAAGTATGCCGTGGCAATCAGAAAGCCCAACGGAGAAATTGAAGTGGAGCTGGAAAACCATCAGGGTGTGGGCGGCAACAGCGTTTTCAGGAACCTGCCCTTTATCCGCGGTATTTTTAATTTCATCGATTCCATGGTTTTGGGGACCAGATGCCTCAATTTTTCGGCAGAGTTCTATGAGGACGAAGAAGAACAGGAAACGAAGTTCGATAAGTTTTTGAATAAAATTACCGGCGGTAAGGCGGAAAAGGTACTTTCTGCTTTTGTGGTGGCGTTTTCCGTTATATTAGCAGTGGCGATTTTTATTGTGCTGCCGTATTTTATTACTTCCTTATTCAAGGCATATGTACGCAGCAGCATTTTAATGACGATTATTGAAGGCTGTATCCGTATTCTCATTTTCCTTCTGTATGTGGTGGGCATTTCCGCCATGAAGGATATCAAGAGATTATACATGTATCACGGCGCGGAGCACAAATGCATCAACTGTATCGAAAGAGGAAAGCCCCTTACCGTGCGCAACGTTATGCGCAGCTCCAGACTGCACAAAAGATGCGGCACCAGCTTTATGTTCTTTGTACTGTTTATCAGTATTATTTTGTTCTTCTTTATCCAGGTGAGCAATCCGGTATTAAAGATTGTGCTTCGTATTCTGCTTATTCCCGTGATTGCCGGTATTTCTTATGAAATTATCCGTCTGGCAGGAAAGAGCGACAACATTTTCATAAAGATTTTGTCCGCCCCCGGCATGGCAATTCAGAAGCTGACCACCAAGGAGCCCACAAAGGATATGGTGGAAGTGGGCATTGCTTCCGTAGAAGCAGTGTTTGACTGGAAGAAGTTTCTGATTGAAGAATTCAACTATGACCCTTCTTATTTTGAAGAGGAATCTTCGGAGAATGTCGAAGAGGATGAACAGGCATGACCTACCGGGAGTGTTATGAATACGGAAGAAACGTGCTGAGGAAAGCTTCTGTTCCGGATGCAGATCTGGATGCCAGACTGCTTTTGGAATTTGTCTGTAAGACTTCTTACAACGACTTGCTGCTTTACGGAGACAGGGTAGTGGAAGAGGAGCGGGCTTCTTCTTATAAAATGCTTATACAGAAAAGGAAGGAAAGAGTGCCCTTACAGCAGATTACCGGTGAACAGTATTTCTGTGGTTATCCTTTCTTTGTGAATGAAAATGTACTGACACCGAGAGCCGATACGGAAATCCTGGTGGAAGAAGCCTTAAAGAAACTGAAAGCCGGCGACAGCATTCTGGACATGTGCACCGGCTCCGGCTGCATTCTGCTTAGTCTTCTGCTTATGAAAGAGGGCTGCAGGGGCATCGGCGTGGATTTGTCGGAGAAAGCCCTGCAGGTGGCGGAGAAAAACAGGCGGCAACTGCTCCCGGAGAAGACGGACTGCGTATTTTTACAGAGCAATTTGTTTGAAGCTCTGCCGGAAGAAAAGTTTTCCCTTGTGGTTTCCAATCCCCCGTATATTAAAACGGCGGATATAGAAGAGCTGATGCCGGAGGTAAAGGATCACGAACCGAGGATGGCGCTGGACGGTGAGGCGGACGGTCTGTTCTTTTACCGTAAGATTGCCGGTGAGGCAAAGCGGTATCTTACAAAAGGCGGCTATATCCTGTTTGAAATCGGTTTCGACCAGAGAGAACAGGTTTGCGGTATATTAACGGAAAATGGTTACTGCGAAGTAGAGGCGCGTAAAGACTATGCAGGACTTGACAGAGTAGCCATGGGAAGAATGGAGTAAAGAGATGTTTGATAAGTTAGATGATTTATTAAGACGATACGAAGAAATTATGAATGAGCTTCATGAACCGGATGTGGCAAACGATCAGACCCGGTTCCGCAAGCTGATGAAGGAGCAGAGCGATTTGACTCCCATCGTGGAAGCTTATACCGAATACAAAAAATGTAAGCAGGATGTGGAAGATTCCATCCAGATGCTGGAAGAAGAAAATGACGAAGAAATGCGTAAGATGCTGAAGGAAGAGCTTTCCGCCAGCAAGAAACGCATTGAAGAATTAGAGCAGGAGATGAAGGTACTTCTGCTTCCCAAGGACCCCAACGATGACAAGAACGTTATCGTGGAAATCCGCGCCGGCGCCGGCGGTGACGAGTCTGCTCTGTTTGCAGCGGAAATTTACCGTATGTATGTGCACTATGCGGAGAGTCAGAGATGGAAGGTTGAGCTTGTGAGCATGGATGAAATCGGCATCGGCGGCATGAAGGAGGTTACCTTTATGTTGAACGGACCGGGAGCCTACTCCAAGATGAAATACGAAAGCGGCGTGCACCGTGTGCAGAGAGTTCCCGAAACCGAAAGCGGCGGACGTATCCATACCTCCACCATTACCGTTGCGGTTATGCCGGAAGCGGAAGATGTGGATGTTGTCATCGACGACAAGGATATCCGAATTGACGTTATGCGTGCTTCCGGTAACGGCGGTCAGTGTGTCAACACCACGGACTCTGCCGTGCGACTGACCCATTATCCTTCCGGTATTGTGGTTTACAGCCAGACCGAGAAGTCCCAGATTCAGAACAAGGCAAAAGCATTTGCGTTGCTGCGTGCCAAGTTATACGACATTGAACAGCAGAAAGCCCATGATGCGGAGGCGGAGCTTCGAAGAAGCCAGGTCGGCACCGGAGACCGTTCCGAGAAAATCCGTACCTACAATTTCCCACAGGGACGTGTGACGGACCACCGCATCGGACTCACTCTCTATAAGTTAGACAAAATCATGAACGGCGACATCCAGGAAATCATCGATGCCTGCATCGCCGCCGACCAGGCTGCCAAACTGGCGAAGATGAATGAAAATTAAAAAAAGAGGATAAAAATCAGCTCTTAAATTTTCACAGAGCTGATTTTTTATCGCTCAAAAAACAATGTAGTGCATTTCCTTTATAATGCATATTGAAATTGGGTATAATTATGGTATAATTAATCCATAGTTGGGAGGTGTTACTTATGCCGCAAATTATTCCTATTAAAGATTTAAAGAATACATCAGAGATTTCTGATATGTGTCACAGAGCAGAAGAACCTATCTATATTACTAAAAATGGTTATGGCGATATGGTTATTATGAGTATGGAGATGTATGAGTCTGCCATGAAGCAGCTTGCTATGTATAGGGATATTGAAATTTCTGAAAAGCAGATTGAAGCAGGTCAGGTAAAAGATGCCAGAACAGCACTCGGGGGAACGAGGGAAAAGTATGGATTATAAATTAGTTATTTCAGAGCATGCAGACAAATTCCATTCAGCAGAGATGCTTATTTGGCGAATAGGGGCTATCACGAAGCAGTTGTTCCACAGATGGACTACATTGTCATTTTTGATGTAAGGGAAGATACTGTAAATGTTGTTGTTTTTTTTCATCAATTGGAAAACTATCAAAGCAAGTTATAAAAGGGAAAGAAGAGTGCAGGAAACCTTGTCAGTAAGAGGTTCCGCACTCTTTCTTTTTGCTTTACGGAGGATGCAAATTTCTCCTTTTTCCGACATCTTTTTATTTACAAAACGAAGGGGCTATGATAGTATTTTAGGAAAGGAAAAAATGACGGCGTTTTTTGCTGATTATTTTTTTTTGCCTATCTATCAAATTCTTATGGAGGAAACAACAATGAAAATGATTTTTCAAGTGGAAGACAAGCCGAAATTCGGTGCGTTGGTAGTATTTGCCATTCAGCAGCTTTTAGCGATTATGGCGGCAACTCTGGTAGTACCTATTATCGTAGGTAACGGCATGAGCTCTGCGGCAGCCCTGTTTGGCGCCGGTGTGGGTACTCTCGTTTATGTACTCTTTACCGCTAAAAAGAGCCCTGTATTCTTAGGTTCCTCATTTGCCTTTATCGGTTCCATGAGTGCAGCATTTGCAGGTGCGGTTTCCGTACAGGCTGGTTATGCCGGACTGATTATCGGTGCTGTCTGTGCCGGTCTTGTCTATGTGGTAATCGCAGCAATTGTAAAAGTAGTAGGTGTAAAGTGGATTAACAAGCTGATGCCCGCTGTGGTAATCGGACCCACCGTAGCTATTATCGGACTTTCCTTAGCCGGCAACGCAGTAGGCGATTTAACCTCCGGCGGTGTCAAGGTGGACGGCGTTTCCGTAGCATATCCCATTCTGGCCCTGTTAGGCGGTCTGGTAACCCTTACCGTTACCATGCTTTGCTCCACATTTGGCAAGAAAACCGCAAGACTTATTCCCTTTATCTTCGGTATTTTAGCCGGATACGCATTCTGTCTGGTATTTACCCTTATCGGCATGGCAACCGGCAACGACGGCTTAAAGCTTCTTAACTTTGCATACTTTACTGACCTTGTGGCTGACGGTGTGACCCTTAAAACCTTTTTAAGTATTCCCGATTTTACTTTCTTAACCGCAGCAAAGGGACTTGACGGTGTGAGTGCTTCTTATGTTCTGACGGTTGCCGTAGCTTATGTGCCGGTAGCATTCGTAGTATTTGCAGAGCATATCGCTGACCACAAGAACATTTCCTCCATTATTGAAAGAGACCTGCTTGAAAATCCCGGTCTTCACAGAACCCTACTGGGAGACGGTGTCGGTTCCATGGTAGGTGCCTTCTTCGGCGGATGTCCAAACACTACCTACGGTGAATCCGTAGCCTGTGTAGCCATTACCAAGAATGCTTCCGTAGCAACCATTATCGCGGCAGCAGTAGGAGCAATCCTGATTTCCTTTATTTCTCCGTTTATTGCTTTTGTAAATTCCATTCCCTCCTGTGTTATGGGCGGTGTCTGCATGGCACTGTACGGATTTATTGCGGTATCCGGATTAAAGATGATTCAGGATGTTGATCTGAACAAGAATAAGAATCTGTTCGTGGTATCCGTTATTCTGATTGCCGGTATCGGCGGTCTGACCCTTACCTTTGGTGCAGTTACCATTACTTCCGTAGCATGTGCCCTGATTTTAGGTATTCTGGCAAACCTGCTCTTAAAGAATGCCCCGGAAGAAGAGTAATAACTGCTTTTTAACAGAAAAGGAGATTGTATGAAAATTGAGCTGACAGAAGAAAATGTTCTTCTTGCAGGCCGTACATACAAAGAAGGAGATACCCTGTGGCTGGCACTGTCCGGCACAGGGGCTTCTTTTATCTATACCGGAAAAAAGCTTTCCATTACGGTCGTGGGAAGTCCGGTAATCAATCATGAAGATGCGGAAAATAATTGTGCGCGCATTGCCGTCTATGTAAACGGAGAACGGAAAGTGGACGACATGGTTACGCAGGCGGAACAGACCTATACCGTATGGGAAAGCGATGTTGCGGAAACAGTAGAAGTGAAGATTATAAAGCTTTCCGAAAGCGCCATGTCGGTTGTGGGCGTAAAGGATTTGGAAATTGCAGAGGGAGAGAGAGTTGTTCCGGCTGCAAAAAAAGAACATCTGATAGAATTCATCGGGGACTCCATCACCTGTGGTTACGGTGTGGATGACGAAGACCCGCTGCATCCTTTTTCTACGAAAACAGAGGACGTAACAAGAGCGTATGCCTATCTTACGGCACAGCTTCTTTCCTGCGACTGCCGCATGTTTTCGGCAAGCGGCTACGGTATTATTTCCGGTTATACCGCAGACCCGGAGATAAAAAGCGCCGAACAGCTTATTCCTTTATATTATAGTTCTTACGGCTTTAGTTATGATACCTTTCCGGGTGGGAAAAAGCCCATGGACATTCCCTGGGACTTTACTGAAAAACAGCCGGATATAATTGTCATCAACTTAGGGACCAACGATGACAGCTACTGTCAGGAAACCGAATGGAAGCAGGAAGAATACCGGGATAAATATGCAGAGTTTCTTTTGGATGTCAGGGCGAAAAATCCCGGGGCGGAAATTTTCTGCGTACTGGGACTTATGGGAGCAAGGCTTTATCCCCGCGTCTGTGAGGCATGCCGCATGTACCGGGAAAAAACGGGGGATGAAAAGATTCATACCGTGGAACTGCCGGAACAGGACGGGGAAAAGGGATATGTAGCCGATTATCACCCCTTGCACAGTGCCCATAAGCTTGCGGCGGAAAAACTGGCTTCCGAAATAAAATCTGTCTTAAATCTGTAATCCGCAAATGCTTATAAAATAATTATAACGTTTTTGGGATAATTACATTGCGCTTCTTAGTGACTTGTGATATAGTTATAACGTTGTTTTTTGATTTAGTGCATTGCCTATGCAGTGCACTAAATTGTCAAACGCACTCTGGAGAGTCTCCGCACATCGGAGCGCCGAAGGTGTACAGCAGGCAACTGCCAATCTCTCAGGCAAAAGGACAGAGCATCACAAGTGCATGTTCTACTCTTTAGGGAATAAAAATATTTTATTCTAAGGAGAAAGACAATGGAAATTCTTGACAACATCACAAACGTTCTCGGCAAAGTAAGCGATTTTGTATGGGGTGTTCCCCTGATTGTCCTTATTCTTGCAACAGGCCTTTTATTAACCATCCGGTTAAAGGGCATTCAGATTACCAAACTCCCACGTGCAATTAAAAACCTGGTTCAAAACGAAAGAAGCGGCGATACCGGTGAAGTATCCAGCTTCGGCGCTCTTTGTACGGCACTTTCCGCAACCATCGGTACCGGAAACATCGTAGGTGTGGCTACCGCTATTGCGGCAGGCGGCCCCGGCGCACTGTTCTGGATGTGGATGGCAGCCTTAGTCGGTACGGCGACCAAGTACTCCGAATGTCTTTTGGCAGTGAAATACCGTCAGGTGGCGGAGGACGGACATATCGTAGGTGGACCTTTCTACTATATTGAAAAAGGTATGGGCGAAAAATGGAAATGGCTGGCAAAACTTTTTGCTATTTTCGGTGTTATGGTTGGTCTGTTCGGTATCGGTACTTTTACCCAGATTAACGGTATTACCAGCGCAGCAAAGAACTTCTTCGACCCGAACAACCAGCATATGGTTACTATTTTTGGAATGGAGTACTCCTGGGCGGTCGTTATTACCGGTATTCTTTTAACCATCGCGGTAGCGCTGGTATTAATCGGTGGCTTGCAGCGTATTTCCAAAGTAGCGGAAGTGGTTGTTCCGTTCATGGCACTTCTTTATGTGGTTACCGCACTGATTATTTTAATCTGCAACATCACAAAGATTCCCGCAGCAATCGTGACCATTGTACAGAGTGCATTCGGCGCAAGACAGATTGCCGGTGGTCTGGCAGGCTTTGCAGTGGTAAAGCTTTCCATGAGAAACGGTATCGCCAGAGGTATCTTCTCTAACGAATCCGGTATCGGTAGTGCACCCATTGCGGCAGCAGCGGCACACACGGATTCTCCTGCACAGCAGGGTCTGATTTCCATGCTGGGTACGGTTATCGATACCCTGATTATTTGTACCATGACCGGTCTGGTTATTGTCATTACCGGTGCAAACAACATTGAAGGTCTGGAAGGTGTGGCTGTCACCACAAAGGCATTCCAGTTAGGTCTTCCTTTCCCCGACCAGGTAGCTTCCTTTGTACTGATGGTATGCTTAATATTCTTTGCATTCACCACCATCTTAGGCTGGGACTATTACAGTGAAAGATGTCTGGATTATTTAACCAGGCACAACAAGAAAAAGGTTCTTGTTTACCGTTGGATTTACATTCTCTGCGTATTTATCGGTCCTTACATGACGGTTAAGGCGGTATGGACTATTGCGGATATCGTAAACGGTCTTATGGCATTCCCGAACCTGATTGCCCTGGTTGCCTTAAACGGTGTGGTAGTGGCAGAAACAAAGTTATACTTTGACAGCCTGAATAAGAAGCCCAAGGTTAAAAAATAATGCGAATACATAAAAATTCTGTCGCAAACAGACAGTAGAAAACGGACCGGTTGCAGTGCAACCGGTCTTTTTTTGTTATAAAAAGGGTAAAATATGTAATTTATATTTTTTGATTTTTTCAACATATTGACCTTGACAAAGCTTTTGGTATAATGTTAATATGTATAAATTTTTTTATGTAAAAAAGGGATAAAGAGAGGGAGAAACGTTATGAAACTTCTGAATGGTAAGTACAAAATCCGGAACCGTATTATGGCTGCATTTCTGGCAGTAACAATGCTTCTGACTCTTGTACCGACAGGACAGATGCAGGTTTATGCGGCAGGAGAGGGAAAAGTAAATGTAGACTCGTTTGCCGTGAAGGTAAACGGCGTGCCGCTTGAAAATGTAACGGAAATCAAGGAAGGCGACAAGGTTTTGATTTTGTGCAACTGGTCGCTGGATGACAGTGATAAAACAGTGGACACTTATAAGGTGGATTTGTCCCCCATGCTTTCCAATCTGAAGCTGGTAGCCGGAACGCCTGCCACGGTATACGATTCGGAATTAGGGGCGGTAGGTACGGTCACCATTGATGAAAACGGTGTGGCGACTTATGTCTTTACCAATGATAAATTTCTGGAAAGTACGAGTCGGACCGGCAGCTCTACTTATGACGGTGTGGTGACTTCCGCAGACAAGAAAAATGACAACGGCAAGGACGTCCCATTTGGCATTGGAACCACTAAAAAGACCGTTAAATATTATGCCGATCAGAAGACCAGTGAATTAAATGTACAGAAAAGCAAATCCTCCAGTGCTATGCTGGAGAACGGAAAACTGTACCAGACCTTCGAAGTAACCCTGTCTGCCAAAGACGGTATTGTTAAAGGCATTACTCTGGAGGATATTGCAGGCTTAGGACTTACCAATCTTTCCGAACTGAAGATCAAAACCGTCAACGGCAGCGATGTGGGTGTGACGGTGGGAACATCCTGCAGCGATATGGCGCAGTTAAATGCTGTCTTACAGGGTGCGGTTTTAGCGGCCGGCGAAAGTATTACCATTTCCTATAAGATGGAAGTGAATCCTTCTATTTATGATAAAACCTCCGATATTGAAGCTTTTGGAAATGTGGTAAAGGCACAATATAAGGACAACCGGGACAACGACAAGGAGAAGGAAAGTAATAAGGTTTATGCTGAGGCAAAGGGACCGGAAATGAGCAAAAATTCGGTCGGCGAGTATGATAAAACCACGGGCATAATTACCTGGAAGGTAACCGTCAGATTAAATGACTATTTGGAGGATTTCCAGAAATCGGGAAAATCCATAGAAGAATATATTACCGATATCGTGGAAACACCCGGAACGGGATTAAAGCCGGCGGTAAAGTTAACCGGGATTACGGAGGAATCCGAAGGGGTTTACAGCATTGTGTATACCACCGCTGTTACCGATGAATACAAGCAGCGACTGGAAAACGGAAGCTATACGTTTAAGAACACAATTACGGCAAAGGTGAACGGCACCGATGTAAAGGCTTCTGCCGACAAGACGGTCAATGCCGGTAATAGAATCGAAAAAACATGCACCGGGTTCGACAGTACCACCCGTACACTGACATGGAATGTGACCCTGAATATTCCCGATAATGTTACGGATGTGGTAATCAGGGATTATGTGCAGGATGCGGACAGGCATGTGCTACAGCCTACCGTAACTTACACCGGAACAACAATCGTAAACAGTGATACGATTGTGGATAGCAGTATTGTAAAGTCATGGGAAAGTGCATGGCAAGGATATTCCATGGCGCTGACGGATGCTTTTGTAAGCAGCCATGCCGGACAGCCTGTTACGTTTACCTATACAACTGTAATCCCGGATGGATATGTATGGAACAACCAGACAGAGTTTACCAATAAGGCACATTTAAGCTACAAGGATGCTGTCTTAGGTGATCAGAACCAGGAAGCGGAAGCTACCTGGAAGGATATGAACAAGCAGGGCATTGTGTTGACCAAGAAAGCTATTGCAGACAATGATAAGGACAGTATAGCCTATGAAGTAAAGGTAGATCTCTCGGAGATGGCATCCCTTGCGGCAGGGGATACCGTTACAATTACGGATGTCCTGCCGGATATTATGAAATTTGACGGCAATGCTACTGCCAGACTTGTATATATACACAAGCACTGGGAGGACAGTAACCCCGGAGCAGTTTCTGTAATCACATCGGATGTGACCGGAGCCAATGCAAAGGACTTCAGCTTTATCGTGACGGAACAGATGGTAAATGCGGTGGCAGACGGTAAAACTGCTACGGACTGGTACAAGCCTACGGTTATTATTTCTTATACTGCCTCCATTGCCGATGAGAGAAGTTTTGTCTCTGCCGGTAGAAAAGAAAGTATTACCAACACGGTAACCGGCAAAAAAGGAGAAACATCTTTGGGAACGGCCTCTGCTACGGCTGAACTGACACCGAAGACGGTAGTGAAAAAAACGGCTACGTATACGGCGGACTCGGCACCGGACATTGAGTATGAAATAGAAATTAACCCCAATGCGCTGACTCTTTCTACAAACGGAAAGCTGACGGGAGAGGATCATTTAGGTACGGCGCTAACTTATAATGAGGATTCTGTTAAGATAAAAGAGGTCAGCACGGGAACGGTACTTACCAGAGGAACTGATTATACGGTTTCTATTTCCTCCGACAAAAAGAAAATGATTGTAGTAGTGCCTGACGGAAAACACCTGAAGCTTACTTATACGGCAAAGTTGAATTTAAGGACCTATGCGGATGAAACTAAAAATGAGCATCTGACGGATGAAAATTCCTACAATGAGTTTTCTTTATCCGGATTTTCTTCCGACCAGACGAAAGACAGAAAAAGTTACAATCAGGTAGCATATACCCCGAAGCACCAGACAGTTTCCGAGACTGGTTCCGTGACAATTAAAAAATTCTGGACGAATAACGGTACATATACCGCATTGGCAGGCTCCGAGTTTAAGATTGTCCAGGTTTCCTATGATTCTGCTACCGGTAAAATGGTGGACGGTACTGTCATAAAGGACAATATCGTAGTGGGTGTGGACGGTACCATTAAGGTGGAAAATCTGCGAAAAGACCGAATTTATGCCCTGTATGAAACCAAGGCAAAGGAAGGATTTGCCAGAAGGACCGACCCGTATTATTTTATTATCGATGATGACAATTCCGTGACCCTGCCTTCCGGTGTTATCATTGAAAAATTTGTGGAAGAAGAAAATGAACTGGAGTATGAAAACCAGTTGGAAGCAAAGCTTACTCTTACCAAAGCTGTAGAAAACGTAGAGTGGGATGAAGTTAAAAATGACATTACGTTTACGGTGAAAAAAGGAGATCTTGTAGTTGCCACGATAAGTGGCGCGGATATGCAGAAAAAAGGAAATGGGTATGAGACAACCATTAAACAGCTGGAAGCCGGAGAATATACCGTAACAGAAACTATTGCGGTAGGAGGAAAGTCCCCGGAGACTGTAACCTATAAAGTGGGCGTAACGGCAGCAAAAACGGGACAGGAAGCAACCGGCATTGTCCTGACGGCCGGTGGTACCGGTACGGTGGCATTTACCAATACATATGAGGTAAAAAAAGGAAGTCTGGAAATCACAAAGACGGTAACCGGCGATCGTAACTGGGAGCAGGTAAAGAACACCATGTCCTTTAAGGTAACGGATGAAACCGGAGCGGAAATCACTGGCTCCCCGGTAGCGGGAACCGCCTTTACGGAAACCACCCCCGGCTCCGGCATATACCATTATGTATTTAACGGACTGACGGCAGGAAAGACCTATACGGTAACGGAAGTTCTGACCGGAGAGGATGCAGCCTACGCAAGAACCACTACCTATACGGCAGCGGCAGGCGGAACCGGCGAGACGGCAGTCAGCGCCCCCATCAACAATACTGCGAATACCGTGGTTGCATTTACGAATGCGTATACGGCAAAGACCGGTGAGATTGAGGTGACCAAGAAGTTTGGTGGAAGCGAGCTTCCGTCCAACTTTGAAACGGTAACACTTACCGTAGAAAACGAAGCAGGAACCGTTGTGGGAAGCAAGACCCTTGCAGAAATCCGGAGTGCAGCGGCAGCCGGAACGGAAGGCTATGCTGTCACAGGAAGCGGAGCAGGAGCAGTATACACATGGACACTGAAGGATTTACCCTACGGAAAATATAAGGTAACCGAAACCGTTACAGCGGCTAACGGCTACCAGTGCACTGCCAGGTACCAGATAAATGCTACTGCCGAAAAGAACTATGACGGCACCGTAAAACCGGAAGTAACGGTAGGCGCAGCCACCCAGAAGGTAGCTTTTACCAATACCTATACGAAGTTACAGGGAAGTCTGGAAATCACAAAGACGGTAACCGGCGACCGTAACTGGGAGCAGGTAAAGAACACCATGTCCTTTAAGGTAACGGATGAAACCGGAGCGGAAATCACTGGCTCCCCGGTAGCGGGAACCGCCTTTACGGAAACCACCCCCGGCTCCGGCATATACCATTATGTATTTAACGGACTGACGGCAGGAAAGACCTATACGGTAACGGAAGTTCTGACCGGAGAGGATGCAGCCTACGCAAGAACCACTACCTATACGGCAGCGGCAGGCGGAACCGGTGAGACGGCAGTCAGCGCACCGATTAGCAATACCGCAAACGTTGTGGTAGCTTTCACCAATACCTATACGAAGTTACAGGGAAGTCTGGAAATCACAAAGACGGTAACCGGCGACCGTAACTGGGAGCAGGTAAAGAACACCATGTCCTTTAAGGTAACGGATGAAACCGGAGCGGAAATCACTGGCTCCCCGGTAGCGGGAACCGCCTTTACGGAAACCACCCCCGGCTCCGGCATATACCATTATGTATTTAACGGACTGACGGCAGGAAAGACCTATACGGTAACGGAAGTTCTGACCGGAGAGGATGCAGCCTACGCAAGAACCACTACCTATACGGCAGCGGCAGGCGGAACCGGCGAGACGGCAGTCAGCGCACCGATTAGCAAGGGGGCAAATGTTGTGGTTGCCTTTACTAACACCTATACGAAGAAAACAGGTAAGCTTGTGATTACCAAATCAGTTGCCGGAAATGTGGACAAAGCAAAAGCGGAAGCAGCCATTTCCTTCAAGGTGACCAGAACCGCAGATGGTACATCCAAGACTTACAAGTTGTCAGATTTCACCTACGATACCGCAGGTAAAATCTGGAAACTGGAATTGGATACCGCTCCGGGAGGATATCAGGTTGAAGAAACCAGAAATGCTGTCGGCGGATTTACCTTAAAGAAGGTACAGTACGAAGTGGATGCATCAGGTAAGGTGGATGGTTCTTCGGTACAGGTACAGGTAAATGATGGAGCATCAATAAAGGTTGCTTTTGAAAATACGTATGTGAAGAAGACAACGACACCGTCCAATCCGACGACACCGCCGGTAACACCGACAACGCCTCCTTCTCCGCAGCCTCCCGAACCGACTCCCACAGACCCGGGCACACCGGGCACCGGAGACAACAGCAATCTGGCACTTTGGTTTATCCTGTTTGCCGTTTCGGGAATGGGACTGGCAGCACTTGCCATTTCAGAAAAAAAGAATAAGAAGAAGCAGTAACTGTACTTGTGCCCACGCTAAAACCGTGGGCACAAGATAATTTAAAAATTATTACATTTCTTGTTGATTTTTTGATTATGATTGCGCATAATAAAGTCGAGAACAGAAATGTTCTTCTTCATCATCTATGATGAGTCCTGTGACGGTTCCGACAGGACGGTAAAGTAAAAACTGACCGAGCGATGAGTCCTGTGACGGTTCTGACAGGACGGTAAAATAAAAACTGACCGAATGATGAAGCTGATTACGAGAGACTGAAAAGTCTCTCGTTTTATCTTTCAGGATATGTCTGGATTCCTGTTAAAAGTCTATTTACTCAATCGAGTAGCTGATTTCCCTAAGGAGAAAATAATGAATTTACCGGAAAATGATTATCAGATTTTAGGTTGACGGATGCTTTTTATATGTATTCCATACAGAACGGAGATTAACCATGAGTATGCATTTCACTTTGTAAATACAGCAAGAGCAAAAGTTCATAAATCCGGGTTGGATTACAGCAAGATTGTGATTATTGAGAAGACGAATTATATAGATACGGCAGGGGCTGTTATTGATAAAGATGAATTTAATGAAACAATGGTAAACTTAGAGAGAATAAAGAAAGAAGCCCTGGCATTTGTGGAAGATTATGTAGAACTTGTAAAAGGAACCAGAGTATTACATACGAAGGAATTTTACCGAAGGTATGTTTTTTCTCCGTTGAAGTACTTTCATAAAGAATTAGGAATATAGACATTGCCGTATCATTATGAAAGCTTTTGCTCCTGCGTAAAATTTTATCCGCCAAAAGAAAATTTAACAGTTTCAAAACCACATGGTATATGCTATAATGTTTAACTGTATGATAGAAAGGCAAAAATGCAGGGAAACGGCGCATTTTTGAACAGGTAAAGATAAAATGAAATTAGGTATCGTGGGGCTTCCCAACGTAGGAAAAAGTACATTATTCAATTCACTGACAAAAGCGGGTGCGGAATCGGCAAACTATCCGTTCTGTACCATTGACCCCAATGTGGGTATCGTAGCAGTGCCGGATGAAAGATTAAAGCTTTTGGGAGATATGTATCAGTCCAAGAAGGTGACACCGGCGGTTATTGAATTCGTAGACATTGCCGGTCTGGTAAAGGGTGCCTCCAAGGGCGAAGGTCTTGGCAACCAGTTCTTAAGCAATATCCGAGAAGTAGATGCCATTGTGCATGTGGTAAGGTGCTTTGAAGACCCCAATGTCATTCATGTGGACGGCAGTGTGGACCCCATGAGAGATATTGAAACCATTAACTTAGAGCTTATTTTCTCCGATCTGGAAATTTTAGAAAGAAGAATTGCAAAGACTGCAAAAGCAGCCCGTATGGACAAGTCCCTGGAAAAAGAATTGGCACTGCAGGAAAAGATGAAAGCGCATCTGGAAGCCGGCAAGCTGGCAAGAAGCTTTGTGACCGAGGATGAGGATGAATTAGCATGGCTGGCAGAGTACAATCTGCTTACCTACAAACCGGTAATTTTTGCGGCAAACGTAGCGGAAGATGATTTGGCAGACGATGGTGCAAGCAACCCCGGCGTGGCAAAGGTCAGAGAATTTGCGGCAAAAGAAGGCAGCGAGGTATTTGTTATCTGTGCTCAGATTGAACAGGAAATCGCAGAGCTGGATGATGACGAAAAGGCAATGTTCTTAGAGGATTTAGGTCTGAAAGAGTCCGGTCTTGACAAGTTAATCCGTGCAAGCTATAAACTGCTGGGATTGATCAGCTACCTGACAGCCGGAGAGGACGAAACCAGAGCATGGACCATTAAAATCGGCACCAAGGCTCCGCAGGCAGCCGGTAAAATTCATACCGATTTTGAAAGAGGCTTTATCAAGGCAGAAGTAGTTAATTACAAAGACCTTTTGGAGCAGGGCTCCCTGGCAGCAGCCCGTGAAAAAGGTCTGGTGGGAATGGAAGGCAAGGATTACGTGGTAAAAGACGGCGACGTCATTCTGTTCCGCTTCAATGTATAAGGTATAAGCTACAAGACGCCGGACATGAAATGCCATTCTAAAATCAAAAAAGCATAATTAGTAGTGAAAATGACAGCAGGTACAAGATATTGTACCTGCTGTTTTTGCGTGAAAAATTTCCAGTATTTTCTTAAGAAAAAATAAAGAAATTCCTCTATTTTGCTTGCTAAATTCCACTTTTTATTATAAAATCAGTATAAAAGTGGTGGAAAGTGGTACCAAGTGGTTTGAAGTGGTAAATAAATCCCTTTCCGTGGCAGCAACTTTAAGGCGGGTGATCGGATATGTTCATGGGCGAATACAACCATACGATTGACGCGAAGAGCAGGCTGATCATTCCTTCAAAGTTCCGCGAAATTCTGAAAGACGAATTCGTGGTGACAAAAGGACTGGATGGCTGCTTGTTTGTCTTTGACAATACCGAGTGGACCGCATTTCAGGAAAAACTGCAGAAGCTGCCTTCCTTAACCAACCCGGAAGTCCGTAAGTTTGTCCGTTTCTTCATGGCAGGCGCATCAGTCGTCGAAGTAGACAAGCAGGGACGTATCTTGATTCCGGCGGCACTGAAAGAATTTGCCGCACTGCAGAAAGATGTGGTGCTGATTGGCGTAGGAAACAGGGCAGAAATCTGGAGTAAGGAAAGATACGACGGAACAGTTACCTACGAAGACATGGAAGAAATTGCAAAACACATGTCGGAGCTTGGACTTGGCATTTAAGCTTAAGGGCCATACAGGGATTGGAAACAGAAAAGCAAGAAGGAGCAGAAGATGGCGTTTTCCCACTATTCGGTTTTACTGAAGGAAACCATTGAAAATCTGAATATCAAAGAAGACGGCATCTACGTGGATGGAACGACCGGCGGCGGGGGACATGCCCTGCAGGTGGTAAAACGCCTGTCCGATAAGGGAAGATTTTTCGGAATTGACCAGGACGATGCCGCAATCGCAGCAGCCACAGAACGACTTGCCGATTATGCCGAAAAAGTAACGCTTATCCGCAGCAACTATTGCCGGATGAAGGAAGTGCTTTCCGAATACGGCGTAGAAAAAGTGGATGGCATTGTACTGGATCTGGGGGTTTCTTCCTACCAGTTAGATACAGAAGAAAGAGGTTTTTCCTACCGGTTTGATACCCCTCTTGACATGCGGATGGACAGAAGACAGTCCCTTACCGCCAAGGATATTGTAAACGGATATCCCGAAAGAGAGCTGTACCGCATCATCCGGGACTACGGAGAAGACCAGTTCGCAAAGAACATTGCCAAACACATTGTGCAGGCAAGAGAGAAAAAAGAAATCGTAACCACCGGGGAACTGGCGGAGATTATAAAGGGAGCCATTCCTGCAAAGTTCCGGCAGTCGGGGCATCCGGCAAAGCAGACCTTTCAGGCAATCCGTATTGAATGCAACCGGGAGCTGGAAGTGTTGAGAGATTCGCTGGATATGATGATAGACCTCTTAAATCCGGGCGGAAGGCTTTGCATCATCACCTTCCATTCCTTAGAGGACAGACTGGTGAAATCGGCATTCAAAAAGGCAGAAAACCCTTGTACATGCCCGCCGGAATTTCCGGTATGTGTGTGTGGAAAGAAGCCCAGGGGAAAGGTTATCAGCAGAAAGCCGATACTTCCGGGCGAGGAGGAGCTTGCTGAAAACAGCCGTTCCAAGAGCGCAAAACTACGGGTATTTGAAAAAGTCGAAGAAATTGGATAAGGCGCAAGATATTGAAAAAACTGAAAATTTGATAAAGAAAAATCAGCTTAAAAAACTCAGAAAAACAAAATTTGACAGATAGAAAAACAGATAAGATAAAAGGGTAAAAACCATAGCATCTTAGGTAAGACATCAAAAAAGAAATGAGGGAAAGAAATATGGCAAGGACGCAGGGGAGAAACACACAGAACAGAAGTACACAGAATAGAAGAACAAGGGGCTACGGAGATTATTATGTGGATGGCAGTACAGCAAGACAGCTCGATGTCAGACGTGCAATAGAAGAAGAACCCAGAAAGAAAATCAGCAACGAAACCAGAAAGAACCGGGAAAGAGCACATCATATGAACTTTGGTTATGTGGTATTCTTAGCCCTGGCGATGATGGTTGCCGGTTACGTGTTAATCGGTTATATCCAGCTGCAGGCAGAAACAACGGCAAAGGTAGAAAAAATCGCATCCCTGGAGAAAGAACTGAATAACTTAAAGCTTTCCAACGATGATGAGCTTGCCCGTATCAACAGCAATGTTAATCTGGACGAGATTAAAAGAATTGCCATCGGTGAACTGGGAATGGTATACGCACAGGAAGGTCAGATCGTATACTACAACAACGAAGGCAGCGATTATGTAAGACAGTTTGGCGATATACCCAAACAGTAAATAAAGACGGGGTGTAAAGCACATTGGGCAGAAAAGAAAGAGAAAAGAATAAGAGAATGGCAAAAAAAGCCAAAATGAAATTAAGACAGAAATTTCCTATCCGTATGCAAAAGAAGCTGATAGTACTTTTCTGTCTGATTTTATTGGCATTTGTGGGACTGAGCGCCCGGTTAATCTGGATAAACAGTAAAAAAGGCGAGCAGTACAGCAAGCAGATTTTATCCCAGCAGAAATACGACAGTGTAACACTTCCGTACAGACGGGGGGATATTTTAGACTGTAACGGCACCACACTGGCGGTCAGTGAAAAAGTATACAGTTTAGTACTGGATGCCAAGGTCATGCTGACCAAGGACGGAAAATATCTGGACTCCACCTTAAAAGCACTGGAAGAATGCTTTCCGCAGCTTGACATGAAGGAAGTTAAAAATTACATTACCAATAATCCAACCAGCAGTTATTATGTACCGCTTAAAAAAATGTCCTATTCGGAAATCAGTGATTTCATGGAAATCCAGAACGATACACAGAAGGACGAGGACGGTAATCCGGGACGGGGCAACGATATAAAGGGCGTGTGGTTTGAGGAAAGCTATAAAAGAGGCTATCCCTACGGCAGCCTTGCCTGTGATGTCATCGGCTTTACCACATCGGACGGCATCGGCATGTACGGTCTGGAAGAGTATTACAACGATTTGCTGAGCGGCACCAACGGCAGGGAATTCGGTTACTTAAATGACGACTCCAGTCTGGAGCGTACCACGAAGCCTGCACAGGACGGTTACACCATCGTCAGTACCATTGATGCCAACATCCAGTCCATTGTGGAAGAAAAGCTGAACAATTTCTGGGTGGAATACAAGGACAATTATAAAGAAGGACAGGCAGCAAACAACATCGGCTGTATTGTCATGGACGTAAACAGCGGAGAGGTACTTGCCATGGCAAGTGCTCCGACCTTTGATTTGAACAGTCCCTATGATCTGAGTGCGTATTACGACGAAGACCAGATTACATTGATGAAGGAAGACGATACTTATTTTGAAACCTTAAACAGCATCTGGCGTAACTTCTGCATTACGGATACCTACGAGCCGGGTTCTACCTTTAAGCCTTTTACGGTGGCAATGGGACTGGAAACCGGAAAAATCCATGATACGGATACCTTTGAATGCGGAGGAAGCCTGGAGGTGGGCGGTCATAAAATCCGGTGCCACAACCGGTACGGCGACGGAACGGTTACCGTAAAGCATGCGATTGCCAGCTCCTGTAATGTGGCATTAATGAGGATGTCTTTTGCAATCGGAAAGGAAACCTTTGCGGAATACCAGAGAAATTTTAATCTGGGATTAAAGACCAATATTGACCTTGCAGGGGAAGCCAGGACGGCGGAACTGGTGCACGGTGCGGAGAAAATCGACCAGACGGACCTGGCGGTCAGCTCCTTCGGACAGGGCTTTAACGTCACCATGATCCAGATGATTACCGGCTACAGCGCCTTAATTAACGGCGGCTATTATTACGAACCTCATATGGTAAAGCAGATACGCACCACAAACGGCGCCGTTGTAAAAAACATTGAGCCGCGCGTATTAAAACAGGTGGTATCCGAGAGCACATCCGCTTATTTAAGAGAGTACTGCGAAGCGGTATGCGACCCCAATTACACCGGCAACACCGGTAAATCCGCAAGACCTGCCGGTTATTTAATCGGCGGTAAGACCGGTACCGCACAGACACTTCCACGAGGAAACGGAGAATACGTTGTTTCCTTTATCGGCTTTGCACCGGCGGATGACCCGCAGATTGCCATTTATGTGGTAATTGACAGACCGAACATGCCGGACCAGACCGGCGGTACCAGACAGGCAGCCATTATTGCAAAGAATGTCCTGACGGAAGTTTTGCCTTACATGGGCATCTTCATGACGGAAGAGCTTTCCGAAAAGGAATTAAAGGAGCTGGAAGAAAAGAAGCTGGAGGATACCAGAAAATACGGTACTCCGGTGGTAAAGGAACCCAGCACGGACCCGGCGGATTACGGCGATATGGGTACTACACCGGCCTGGAAGAGCTTTGAAAAAGATCCGGAAACCGGTTATTACATTGACCCGAACACCAATGAACTGTTAGACCCGGAGACCGGGAATCCGGTAGGAACCAATTACGACCCCATTCCATCAGAGTAAAATACATAACCTCATAAAAAAGGGAATAGAGTATAACAAGACCTTTTTTGTGAGGTTATTATGTTAAATACCCCCCATAAAACCCATTACCGGAAAAAAATAACCGTCACGTTTTTTGTCTGTGCGGGACTTCTGGCGATTTTGTTTTTCAGGCTTGTGTACCTGATGGTGGCGAAAGCCGATTATTATTCTGCGAAAGCGCAGGAGCTGCATGAGAGGGAAAGAAGCATAAAGGCGGCAAGGGGACGGATACTGGACTGTAACGGCACCGTGATTGCGGATAACCGGACGGTCTGCACCATTTCCGTCATTTATAACCAGATAGAGGACAGGGAAGCGGTCATTTCCATGCTGTGCAGGGAGCTGTCTTTGTCGGAAGAATATGTCCGCAAACGGGTGGAAAAATATTCGTCCATTGAGCGCATCAAAAGCAACGTGGACAAAGAAACCGGGGACCGCATCCGGGAGTACGATCTTGCCGGGGTAAAGGTGGATGAAGATTACAAACGCTTTTATCCTTACGGAGAGTTAGGCTCCAAGGTGCTGGGTTTTACCGGCAGCGACAACCAGGGAATTATCGGTCTGGAGGTCATTTACGAAGAGTATCTGGCAGGAAAGAAAGGTACCATTTTAACAGTGACCGATGCCAGGGGCATTGAAGTGGAGGAAGCGGGAGAAAGCCGTATAGAGCCGGTAAACGGCGGTGATTTACATATCAGTATGGATATGAATATTCAGAGCTATGCGACCCAGCTTGCCTATCAGGCAATGGAAACCAAGGAAGCCAAGAGCGTTTCCATCATTGTCATGAATGCGAAAACCGGAGAAATTCTGGCTATGGTGAACACCCCGGAATTTGATTTGAACGAGCCCTACGTGCTGACGGAGGACATCTTAAAATATGCCAGCGGAACGGACATATCGGGCAACAGCATTTCCTCGGGGGATGACCTTTCCGAACAGGAAAAACAGAATCTGTTAAATACCATGTGGAGAAACGGCTGTATCAACGATACCTATGAGCCGGGCTCCACGTTTAAGATTATTACGGCGGCTGCCGGACTGGAATCGGGCGTGGTAACACCGCAGTCCACCTTTTCCTGTCCCGGCTTCATTATTGTGGAGGACCGGAAAATCCGCTGCCACAAGGTGGGAGGGCACGGCTCCGAGGACTTTGTGCATGCAACCATGAACTCCTGCAATCCGGTGTTTATCACTGTGGGACTGCGTATGGGAGTGGAAACCTATTATGACTACTTTGAAAAATTCGGGCTTTTGCAGAAAACCGGCGTGGATCTGCCGGGAGAAGCAGGAACCATTATGCACAAAGAGGAAAATATCGGTGCGGTGGAGCTTGCCACCATTTCGTTTGGCCAGTCCTTCCAGATTACGCCCATTAAGCTTCTGACAACCGCCGCCTCCATTGTAAACGGCGGCAATCTGATTACTCCGCATTTCGGCGTGGAAGTAACGGATGCAGAGGGTAACTGTGTGGAAACCTTTGAATATCCGGTATCGGAACAGATTGTATCGTCGGAGACTTCCGCCACCATGAGGGAAATGTTGGAAAAAGTAGTGGCGGAGGGTGGCGGAAAAAAGGCGTATATAGAGGGTGTGCGGATAGGGGGAAAGACGGCAACCAGCCAGACACTTCCCAGAGGCACCGGCAAATACATTGCGTCTTTTGTGGGCTTTGCACCGGCGGACGATCCGGAAATCATAGCCATGGCAATCATCACTCATCCGACGGGAACCTACTACGGAGGACAGATTGCCGCACCGGTTGTGAAGCAGCTTTTTGAAAATATTCTTCCTTATTTGGGTATTATGGATTATAATAAAAATAATGGCGCCGAAATACCCGCTGAAAATTAACCGGGAGGGCGCAGAATGCAGAATATCAGTTTATTGCCGGCAGTTCTGGCGTTTGCGTTAAGCGTGGCGATGGGACCGGTTCTCATCCCCGTTCTTAAGAAACTGCGGGTGGGGCAGACCGTAAGAGAGGACGGTCCCGGTACCCATTTGAAGAAAAACGGAACCCCGACCATGGGCGGCATTATCATTGTGGGAGCCATGATACTTACCGGTCTTTTGTTTGTAAAGCGGTATCCGAAGATAATGCCCATCCTGTTTCTGACAGCGGGCTTCGGAATGGTGGGGCTTCTGGATGACTACTTAAAGGTGGTGCTCAGGCGTTCCATGGGACTTTCACCGGGGGCAAAGTTTCTGCTGCAGCTGCTGGTGACGGCACTTTATGCCGTCTATTTAAGCCGGTATGCGGACTCTGCTTTTCTACTGAAAATACCGTTTTCAGACAGGCAGATTGAACTGGGTGTTTTCAACGTTCCCTTCCTGTTTTTCGTGACGACGGCAACCGTAAATGGCACCAATTTTACGGATGGACTGGACGGTCTTGCCACGGGCGTCACCCTGATTGTGACGGTGTTCTTTTCCGTAGCCGCCATTGGCATGCAGAGCGGGATAGAGCCGGTGACGGGCGCGGGAGCGGGCGCATTGCTTGGATTTCTTTTATTTAATGTATACCCTGCCAGCGTATTTATGGGAGATACCGGTTCGCTGGCGCTCGGCGGTTTTGTGGTGTCGGTAAGTTACGCCCTGCACATGCCGCTGTTTATCCCCCTTGTGGGACTGGTGTATTTTCTGGAAGTAGTATCGGTCATTGTCCAGGTGACTTATTTTAAGCTGACCGGAGGCAGACGCTTGCTTAAAATGGCTCCCCTGCACCACCATTTTGAATTATGCGGGTGGTCGGAAGCCAAAATTACGGCAGTTTTTTCGATTCTGACAGCCATGGTGAGTCTTCTTGCCCTGTTGGGATTATAAGGATATAAGAGTAAATCGAGGAAAGGCATGGTTAGAAAAATGGATTTGAAACACAAAAAAGTATTGGTAGTAGGCGGAGGGAAAAGCGGGATTGCCGCAGTGGGTCTGCTTACCAAAATGGGAGCGGAAAGCATTTTGTTTGACAGTAAGAAAGGGATAACGGCAGAGGAACTTCGGGAAAAGCTGCCGGAAGGATACAAAGCGGTCTGCTACGGAGAAACCTTACCTGAGGATGTAGAGAAAGAAGTGGAGGCTGTGGTTTTAAGCCCCGGAGTTCCCATAGAATCGCCTTTTGTACAGAAATTTGCGGAAAGAAACATTCCCATTTCAGGGGAGATTGAATTAGGCTATCAGATGGAAAAAGGCAGACTGATTGCCATTACCGGAACCAACGGCAAAACTACCACGACCACACTTGTGGGCGAAATTATGAAAGCCTGCTATGAGCCGGTGTTTGTAGTTGGCAATATCGGAAACCCCTACACGGCGGAGGCGGATAAAACAACGGAAACTTCTGTTACCGTTGCGGAAATCAGCAGCTTCCAGTTAGAAACCATCCACAGCTTTAAGCCGACGGTATCCGCTATCTTAAATATTACGCCCGACCACTTAAACAGACACCATACCATGGAAAACTATGCGGCGGTCAAGGAGTCCATTTGCAAAAACCAGACGAAGAATGAAATCTGTGTTCTGAATTATGAGGATCCGTATCTGTCGGCATTTGCAAAAGAATGTCCCGCAAAGGTGGTATTTTTCTCATCCGTCCATGAACTGGAAGAGGGCTACTATCAGGAAGGCGACTACATTGTCAGACGCCTTGACGGGGAAAAGGAAGTTATCTTAAACGTACATACGGACATGAATTTAGTGGGACGCTGCAATGTGGAAAATGTGATGGCGGCGCTTGCCATGGCGGACGGTATGGGCGTACCCCTCGAGGTGTCCAAAAAGGTTATCAAAGAATTCCGGGCGGTAGAGCACCGTATTGAATACGTTGCGGAGAAAAACGGCGTTATTTACTATAACGATTCCAAGGGCACCAACCCGGATGCCGCCATTCAGGGTATCCGCGCCATGAGCCGTCCCACCGTGTTAATCGGCGGAGGCTTTGACAAGGAAATTCCGTTTGACGACTGGATTGAAGCCTTTGACGGAAAGGTAAAATGTCTGGTTTTAATTGGACAGACCAAAAAGATTATTGCGGACTGCGCAAGAGCGCACGGATTTACCGCAATCCGCATGGCAGATACTTTTAGGGAAGCGTTTGACATCTGTGTGGATACGGCGGAACCGGGAGATGCCGTTTTACTTTCCCCTGCCTGCGCGAGCTGGGGTATGTTTGATAATTATGAAGAACGCGGCAGAATTTTCAAGGAATATGTACACGAACTGAAGGGGTGATAGGGTGAGAAAGAAAAAGAAAGAAGGACAATCTGAATATTTCTTTGACTACAGCCTTTTGTTCATTGTACTTTTCCTTCTGGGATTCGGTCTGATTATGCTGTACTCCACCAGCTCCTATGAGGCGCTGCAGAAATACGGAAGCTCCGCCTTTTACCTCACAAAGCAGTTGAAGGCAACGGCGCTGGGACTGGTGGGTATGATTGTTGTAGCCAATATTCCCTACCATTTCTGGGAAAGGTTTTACATTTTAGGCTACATAGCGTCCGCAGGGTTATTGCTGCTCATTATTCCGTTCGGTTATGAGTCAAACCATGCAAAGCGCTGGTTCCGTATCGGCGGTCTGTCCATCCAGCCGGCGGAGATTGCCAAGCTGTGTATGATTTTATTTTTTGCGGTCATCATCTGCAAAATGGGAAAAACGGTCAAAACCTGGCGCGGGTTTATTACCCTGATGGCGATGGCGGCGCCCATTGTCCTGATGGTCTGGAAAATTACATCCAACTTAAGCTCTGCGATTATCATTCTGGGTATTGTATTCCTCATGGTATTTGTGGCAAGCTCCGATTACAAAAAGTTTATAGTCATGGGCGTGGGAGGCGTTTCTCTTGCGGCGGCATTTGTCATTATGGTTGACAAAATGGCAAACTCCGAAACTGCCAGCTTCCGTTTTAAGAGAATTCTTGCCTGGCTGCATCCCGAAGAGTATGTCAGCGATACCGGTTACCAGACCCTGCAGGCACTGTATGCCATCGGTTCCGGCGGCATCTGGGGCAAGGGACTGGGACAGAGTATGCAGAAGTTAGGTTTCATCCCGGAAGCGCAGAATGATATGATTTTTTCCATTATCTGTGAAGAACTGGGGCTTTTCGGAGCCATTGCCATTATTCTGATGTTTGTGATGTTAATCTGGAGACTTATGGTCATTGCCAACAATGCACCGGATTTGTTCGGCGCTCTTTTAGTGGTAGGCGTGATGGGTCATATGGCAATTCAGGTTATCTTAAACATAGCCGTTGTTACGGCAACCATTCCCAATACCGGTATTTCCCTGCCGTTTATCAGTTACGGCGGTACCGCGGTGTTGTTCCAGCTTGCGGAAATCGGCATTGTTTTGAATGTTGCAAAGAAAATACCGTTAAAGGACGCTTAGAACCATTCCCCCGGACCTGAATAGTATAAAGGTAACAGGTATTTATGGGGGAATGATTTTGGAAACCGTTTATATCCATGGAGGAATAGCCCTGCAGGGACAGGTGAAAATACAGGGTTCCAAGAATGCGGTGCTTCCTATACTGGCAGGCACGCTTCTGGTAAAAGGAACCTGTGTCATCGAAAACTGCCCCCGGCTTAAGGATGTATACCTGATGCAGACATTACTGAAGAGCCTGGGTTGTCTTGTGAGCTGGGAAAACAACAGCTTAAAGGTAAATGCGGAAAAGGTGGAGCTTTATCCGGCGTTAAGCGGCATGCCCACGGAAGCGGTAAGGGGGATGCGTTCCTCCGTTATTCTTTTAGGAGCCCTGCTCGGAAGGGTGGGCGCCGTGTTTCTGGAATACCCCGGAGGCTGTGTCATCGGGAAGCGCCCCATAGACATGCACCTTTCCGCTCTTGCGAAAATGGGAGCGGAGATTGTGGAACATCCCCGGGGCATTTATGCTTCCGCAAAGAGACTTGCGGGTACGGAGATTACTCTGCATATGCCGAGTGTGGGGGCTACCGAAAATGTGATTTTAGCGGCAGCCTGTGCAGAAGGGGACACTGTTTTGCACGGAGCGGCAAGAGAACCGGAGATTGTCTGTCTTTGCGATTTTTTAAATGCCTGCGGAGCCGACATAACGGGCGGCGGGACTCGGGACATCCGTATTCATGGAAAAGAGAAGCTGACCGGATGCCATTTCCGTGTTCCAGGAGACCGGATTGTGGCGGGGACTTATCTGTGCGCCTGCATGGCGGCGGGTGGCGAAGTACTTTTGCACGATGCACCGGCGGGACAGATGGAAGCATTCTTACAGGCAGCCGGACGGATGGGAGCCCTGATACAGGAAAACGAAGAAGGGCTTTATATCCAGATGGAAGATCGCCCGAAAGCTGTCGGTTATGTGGAAACAGAGCCGTATCCGGGATTTCCCACGGATATGCAGTCCCTGTTTTTGACGGTCTGTGCGGTGGCGGAAGGCGAAAGTGTACTGAAAGAAACCATTTTTGAAAACCGGTTCCATACTCTTTCCGCCTTGAAGGAGATGGGAGCGAAAATAGAACAGGAAGACAGCCGGCAGGTCCGGGTGCAGGGGGTGGAAAGTCTGCATGGTTCCACGGTCTCCGCCACAGAATTGCGGGGCGGAGCGGCCCTTGTGATAGCCGGAGCGGCAGCGGAGGGTTCCACGGCGGTGGACGGAGGACGATTTATCGAGCGCGGCTATGAAAATATCTGCAGGGATTTGCGGGAGTTAGGAGTGCGAATATACGGTGTATAACAATGATTACAGAAAAATGAGAAGAAAAAGGATATATATCAAGCTGCTGATATTCTGGATATCGCTCATTGTCCTGGTTGGCGGTGGCTATCTTTTTTATCGGGCTCACATGGTAAAAAACGTGACCGTGACCGGAAATGTACACTATACCAGCGAGGAAATACAGGACATGGTAATGACGGATGAACTAAGCCACAATTCCCTTTACCTGTCCTTGGTATACAAAAACAAGACCATCAAGGATGTGCCGTTCATTGCGTCCATGTCCGTGGAGGTTGTGGCGCCCGACAGTATCAAAATAGAAGTGAAGGAGAAAAATCTGGCAGGCTATTTAAAATATGTGGGTCAGAACGTTTATTTCGACGATGAAGGAACGGTTATGGAAATTTCCGGCACTTATACGGCGGGCATTCCCGAGGTATCGGGCATTGCCGTGGATGAAGTGGTGCTGAACCAGAAGCTTCCTGTGGAAGACCCGGAAATTTTTGAGCTCATTCTGGAAATTACGAAAAGCTTACCCAAGTATAAGATTGATGCGGACAAGATATCCTTAAGCACATCCAAGGAAATCACACTGTACACCGGAAATATTAAGGTGCTTCTGGGGAGCCGGGAGTACCTGGATGAAAAGCTGAACCGCCTTCATAATTTAAGTGAAGCGCTTGCAGGCAAAAGCGGAACCCTGGATTTGCGGGATGATGACGGCGGCAAGACTTTCCGTCCGATTTTAACCCCGGACACAGGAGAATAATGCTTTATTATTTTATGAAAATTTCTGAAAAAAGAGGTTGCTAATTTACGCAAATAATTATATGATAGGTTATATGGAGTTTAGTAGGAAGTAAGGAGGATATTCCCTTGTTAGAGATTAAGTCAAACGATGCAGAATCTGCAGCAAAGATTATCGTAGTCGGTGTCGGTGGTGCAGGCAACAATGCTGTAAATAGAATGGTAGATGAAAATATTGACGGAGTGGAATTTATCGGAGTTAACACCGATAAGCAGGCACTTCAGTTGTGTAAGGCTCCCAAGCTGTTACAGATTGGTGAGAAGCTTACCAAGGGTCTTGGCGCCGGAGCCAAGCCGGAAGTAGGGGAGAAGGCAGCTGAGGAAAGCGCAGAAGAAATTGCAGCAGCCCTGGAAGGTGCGGATATGGTATTCGTTACCTGCGGTATGGGCGGCGGTACCGGTACCGGTGCAGCACCTGTCGTAGCCAAGATTGCCAAGGACATGGGCATCCTCACCGTCGGCGTTGTGACAAAGCCTTTCCGTTTTGAAGCAAAAGCACGTATGACCAATGCTCTTGCAGGTATTGAACATATTAAGGGTAATGTAGATACCCTGATTGTCATTCCCAACGACAAGCTTCTTGAAATTGTGGACAAGCGTACCACCATGCCGGAAGCACTTAAGAAAGCAGATGAAGTATTGCAGCAGGCAGTACAGGGTATTACCGACCTGATTAACGTACCCGCTGTTATCAACCTTGACTTCGCAGACGTACAGACCGTTATGAAGGACAAGGGTATTGCCCACATCGGTATCGGTACCGGAAAGGGCGACGACAAGGCACTGGAAGCAGTCAAGATGGCAGTGGAAAGCCCGTTATTGGAAACGACCATTACCGGCGCTACCCACGTTATCATCAATGTATCCGGTGACATCACCTTAAACGATGCTTCTGAAGCATCCGATTATGTAAGAGAGCTGACCGGAGACGAAGTAAATGTTATCTTCGGTGCTATGTATGACGAAACCAAGCAGGATACCTGCACCATTACCGTTATTGCAACCGGTCTGGAAGCACCTGCTGAAAAGACCGCCGCAAAGCCCGGATTTGGTTCCTATGGCAATGGCGGCAGATTTATCCAGCCTTCTTCCTATCAGGTAAACGGACAGGAAGCAGCAAGAAAGCCCGTAGTGATGGCACCCGGCAACACAGGAGCCATTCCTAATGTCAATCAGGCATTAAGTGGCATCCAGAAGCCTCCTGCAGACTTACGTTCCAATGTGGCAACCAAGTCTCTGAAAATACCCGATTTCTTACAGAGAAACAAATAATTATGATAAAAAGCGGAAGAGCACATCTTCCGCTTTTTTTTGTTATGGTGACAACCGCTAATCAGAGCGGGATTCGCAAAGCATATCTCGTCTCTGTGCTGTCGAAAAAGCCCGGAAAAAAAAGACCGTTCGTTTTGCAATAATGACAAATTCTGCATAAGTAAGGCTTTATAATCATTCTCATACAGGAAATGTATGAACTTCATAAGGCGGAGGAGAAAACATGCAGTATGAAATCTACATAGACAGCCTGTTTCTGCTGGATTTTGCCATGAATCTTTATCTGCTGCTTCTGGTAAACAGAAGTCTCAATCACACTGCCACGTGGAAAAGATTGCTTGCCGGAGCGGCATTTGGCGGAGCGGGTTACTGTCTCATGTTTTTTTTACCATTCTCTTATGTACCTGTAAAAATCCTGTTTGTGGGAATACCCGTGAATGCCGGAGTCCTGTATGTAACGTTCCTGCCGCACAGTTTTGCCCTGTTTAAGAAGCTGTTTATGCAGATGACAGGCTATGCGTTTTTGTTCGGAGGCGCCTTTTTTGCCCTGCTTCATTTGCTGCCGTTTCTTAAAAAATACATGTTTGGTATGGGAGGCATCCTACTCACCGGTGCTGTTTTATGCATGGTTTTTGCATACCGGGCGGTGGGAAAAGAACAGAAGGAGGCTTCCTTTGTAAAGGTTAAGCTACCGGACGGAAAGAACAGGATGCAGACGTTTACCGGACTTGTGGATACCGGAAACGGACTTAGGGAACCCATCAGCGGCCAACCGGTCTGCCTTATGGAAAAAGAGAATTTTGAAAAGCTTTATCCGGAAGGTCTGCCGGGACTCAGGATGATACCTTTCCGCAGCGTGGGCTGCAGTAAGGGCATTCTGCCGGGATATCCGGTCGCAGAGCTTACTATAGAGGCGGAAGGGGAGAAGATAAGCCCCGGGCAGGTGTATATAGGCGTCAGCGAAAATATCCTGTCTGTGCAGGGGAGCTATCAGATTTTGCTTCACCCCGCACTTCTTAAGAAAAGGTAGAAGGAATTTGTGTGAAAGGAACAAAATTAATATGAACGGAATGGTTATGGTAGCGGCTGGCAGTGAGCTTGCCGAAAAAATAAAATATCGTTTTTTTAACAGGGAGAGAAGCTTTCTTCGTTTTCATCCGGGAAAAGTATCCAAGGAAGAAATTCATTACATAGGCGGAACGGAAATCCTGCCGCCGCCGCTGGAAACCGACAGGGAAAATGAGGTTATCGGCGAACTTGCCACGGACTCCGCAAAGGAAGCAAGGGCTATTTTGATTGAACATAATCTGCGTCTGGTGGTATACATAGCCAAGAAATTCGACAATACCGGTGTAGGGGTGGAAGACCTGATCTCCATCGGAACTATCGGGCTCATAAAGTCCATTAACACCTTTAACCCGGAAAAGAACATTAAGCTGGCAACGTATGCATCCCGCTGCATTGAGAATGAAATCTTAATGTATCTGCGGAGAAATAACAAGACCCGGATGGAGGTTTCCATAGATGAACCCTTAAACGTGGACTGGGATGGCAACGAGCTTCTTCTGTCGGATATTTTAGGGACGGACGAGGATATCATTTACCGGGATCTGGAGATGGAGGCAGAAAAGAAGCTTCTGATGAAGGCAGTCAACAAGCTTTCGGAGAGGGAGAGGACGATTGTAAACCTGCGTTTCGGTCTGAATACCCCGGACGGCAGGGAGCTGACACAGAAGGAAGTGGCACAGATGCTTGGAATTTCCCAGTCCTATATTTCCAGACTGGAAAAGAAGATTATGAAGCAGTTAAAAAGAGAAATTGAACGGCAGTAAAAAATGTGATACTCTTAAAGAAGGCTATTAAGAAAGGTACGGAGAAATATGATAAAACCGGAAGATATTTTATCCTTAGAGTACTTAAAGAAAACAGAATATACGGGCAGCCATCAGGGGATGCGTTACCGACTGGAGAAAAAAGAGGATGACGGGGAAAAGAAGCTGTATGTCAGTGTATGGCCGGAGCCCTTTAATTTTTTCAAGACTCCGGAGGAGCAGAAGCAGCATGCAGTATTTGAATTTTCGGGTGACGGCATCACGGATGCCATTGCCTGGATGAATGACCGCCTGTTTGAATATCGTAAATAAGAGCGGTTTACCCATAGGACGGGATTGCCTGCAGGACAGGATTGTCGGGATGCGGACAGAAAGCATGCAGGAAGAGTCCGGTCGTCATGCGGTCAGATAAGAACGCATGGTGCGGAGCGCATTTTTTTCCAGGCGGGAGACCTGTGCCTGGGAAATGCCGATCATTTCCGCCACTTCCATCTGGGTTTTACCGGAAAAGAAGCGCAGGGAAATGATTTCCCGTTCCCTGTCGTTTAATTTTTTTATGGCATCATTTAAGGAGAGATGTTCCACCCACGTCTCTTCTTTATTTTTTTTATCGCTTATCTGATCCATTACGTAAAGGGTGTCGCCACCGTCCGTGAAAATGGGCTCATAAAGGCTCATGGGAGTCTGGATGGCGTCCAGCGCATAGGAAATGTCTTCCGCGGAGATGCCGATTTCACTGGAAATTTCCTCTATGGTGGGCTCTTTCAGATGCTGCTTCGTGAGAGCCTCTTTGGCATAGATGGCTTTGTAAGCGGTATCTTTTAAGGAACGGGACACTCTTATCGCGTTGTTGTCCCGAAGAAAACGGCGTATTTCCCCCTGAATCATGGGCACAGCATATGTGGAAAACTTCACATTTAAGGTTGAATCGAAGTTGTCAATGGCTTTGATAAGTCCTATGCAGCCAATCTGGAACAAATCATCCACATTTTCGTTGCTTTGGGAAAAACGTTTAATGACACTTAACACAAGGCGCAGGTTGCCTTCAATATACTGTTCTCTGGCAGCATGGTCACCCTGCGAAATACGGGCAAAAAGTACCTCCTTCTCGGTGGAATTTAAGAGCGGCAGTTTTGCGGTGTTTACACCGCAGATTTCTACTTTTCCCTGTGCCATAATCGTTTGTCCTTTCCCTGTTACATTGCGCATCCCGAAAGAAACCGGCAGCGTTTTGATGAAGGATAGTATGGACATTCCAAAAGAAATTATGCAGGGAAAAGACTGGGAGAAAGTGCCATCTTCCGGAAATTGGCATATGATAAATAAAAACGGGTGGAAGAAATGCTCTATTCGGACTTTAAATGTAAAATGGTAATCAATCTGCGCAACTGCAAGCAGCTCGGCAGAGTTTCGGATCTGGAATTTGACGAACGGACGGGGTGCATACATAAGATTTTTGTGCCCAAAGGAAATAAATGGGAAGGCTTCTTTAAATGTCAGGAAGATTACTGCATTCCCTACCGCGATATCAAGCAGATTGGCCCGGACATCATTTTAGTGGATATTTAAGAGTTTTGCGGCTTCTTTGTTTGACAGATGTACGGAAATAGTATAAAATATTTGTAAATTTACGTGTAAAAGTGAATGGAGGTTCTTATGAAGTGTCCTTTCTGTGGTCATGAAAATACCAGGGTTATTGATTCCAGACCCGCCGAGGATAACAATTCTATCCGCAGACGGCGTGTGTGTGACGAGTGCGACAAGCGTTTTACCACTTATGAAAAGATTGAAACCATTCCGCTCATTATCATTAAAAAGGATAATAACCGGGAAACCTATGACCGTGCCAAAATTGAGGCGGGAGTGCTCAGAGCCTGCCATAAAAGACCGGTCAGCGCTACACAGATTACCCAGCTTGTGGATGAAGTGGAAACCGAAATCTTCAATATGGAAGAAAAAGAAATTTCCAGTGAGGTTATCGGCGAATTGGTAATGAATAAATTAAAGGATTTAGATGCGGTTGCCTATGTGCGTTTTGCATCCGTATACCGTGAGTTTAAGGATATCAACACTTTCATGGATGAACTGAAAAATGTATTGAAAGAAAAATAAAATGGCAGTTTGAAAATGGCATGTGGGGATACACATGCTGTTTTCTTGTTCGGACGGCACAGGATGCCGGCCTGCAGAAAGAACGGAGTTTTATGTTAGAGAGATTTTACCCGGATCATGAAGCGGATACCGCAGCAGACGTTCCCTATGAGAAGCTATACGAAAAAGGCTTCCGGGGCGTGATTTTTGATATAGACAATACACTGGTTCCCCATGGAGCACCGGCGGATGAAAAGGCAGTCGCCTTGTTTCAAAGGTTGGACAACTTAGGTTTCCGGACGTTGCTTTTATCAAACAACAAGGAGCCGCGTGTCAAAATGTTTGCCGATGCGGTGCATGCTTCCTATATTTACAAGGCGGGCAAACCCGGCGTGAAGGGATACCGGCTTGCCATGGAAAAAATGGGGACAACCCCGGAAAATACCGTTTTTGTGGGCGACCAGTTGTTTACGGATATCTGGGGAGCGAAAAAAGCGGGCATTGATACTTATCTTGTAAAACCCATTCACCCCAAGGAAGAAATCCAGATTGTTTTAAAACGGTACTTAGAGCGCATCGTGCTTTATTTTTATCACAGAAAAATGCGAAACAAAACAGGACCGATCATAGACGGTCACACCAGAACCTGTGGCCTTATCGGCAATCCGGTGGAACACACGAAATCCCCACTGATCCACAATGGGCTGGCGGAGCTTACCGGCAGCAATCTGACCTATGTGCCCTTTCTTGTGGCAGAGCCGGAGAAACTAAAGGAAGCGGTGGAAGGAGCTTTTGCCCTGAATATTCTGGGAATGAATGTGACGGTTCCCTACAAGGAAAAAATCATGCCGTATCTTAAGGATGTGGAAAGTCTCGCAGCCAAGATCGGCGCTGTCAATACCCTTGTAAGAGTGGAGGACGGTTATGTTGGTTACAATACCGATATGCCCGGGCTGTACCGCGCCATGGTAAGCGATGGCATCCGGATAGACGGAGAAGATGTCATTTTAATCGGAGCCGGTGGGGTGGCAAGAGCGGTGGCTGTGATGTTAGCCGAGCGGGCGCATCATGTTTACATTCTGAACCGTACCGTGGAGAAAGCGGAGGCCATTGCTGCGGAGGTCAATACCTATGCGGGATATGAGGTGGCAACGGCGAAATCCATAGCGGATTACCGGACGCTTCCCGAAAAAAAATACCTTGCCATTCAGGCAACCAATGTGGGAATGCATCCCCATACGGAGCATGCTGCCATAGAAGAGGATGATTTTTACCGGATGATTCACACCGGTTACGACCTTATTTACAATCCGGAAGAAACCAGGTTTATGAAAAAGGTAAAGGAACAGGGCGGCAGGGCATTTAACGGACTTAAAATGCTTCTGTACCAGGGCATCATTGCCTATGAATTGTGGAACAAGACGGAAATTACAAAGGAGCAGGCCGAAGAAATTTACAAAAGGCTGAAAGACGCATGAGAAATATTGTTCTGATTGGTTTTATGGGCTGCGGCAAATCCACCATCGGCATAAAGCTTTCCTATAAACTGCATATGACGGTGGAGGATACCGATAAATGGATTGAAAAAAAAGAAGGAAAAAGCATCACGGATATCTTTGCGGAAAATGGTGAAGCTTATTTCAGAGGCGTGGAAACCGAATGCATGAAAGCACTGACAGACCAGCCCGGATATCATATTATTTCCACGGGCGGGGGCATGCCTCTTCGGGAAGAAAACAGACCGTTGTTAAAAAAGATGGGACATGTTATTTACCTCAAGGCAGAGCCGGAAACCATCTGGGGACGGCTTTCCGAAGACACCACAAGACCGCTTCTGCAATGTGAAAATCCCCAAAAGAAGATACGGACGCTGCTTGCGGAAAGAAATCCCATTTATACGGAGGCCGCGGACAGTGTGATTGAAGTGGACGGCAGGGATACGGACACTATTATAGAAGAAATTCTGAAAGAACTTGCAGCATGCAGGATTATCGGAAAGGTAGAAAACAAATGAAAATTTTAGTGATTAACGGACCCAATCTGAATTTCCTGGGTATTCGGGAAAAAAACGTTTACGGCACACAGGACTATGATTTCTTATTAAATCTGATTGCCGAAAAAGGCAAAGAAACCGGCACACAGATAGAAGTGTTCCAGAGCAACCACGAAGGCGCCATTATCGACAGAATTCAGGATGCCTACTTTGACGGAACGGAGGGTATTGTCATCAATCCCGGCGCCTATACCCATTACAGCTACGCCATCCATGATGCACTGGCAAGCATAACCGTTCCCAAAATGGAAATTCACATCTCCAATATTATGGAAAGAGAAGATTTCCGCAAGGTTTCCGTGACGGCTCCCGCCTGTGACGGACAGATTTACGGTAAGGGACTGAACGGTTATCTGGAAGCCATCGACCGCGTGATTGCGCTGGCGGAAGCTGAGGAGTGACGAAAATACGCACGGAAATAAAAAAAAGAGTTGAAAAATAGTGGATTTTAGTATACACTATAGAATGAATTAAGACGTGACAATTTAGGAGGATGTTTTATGATATCTGCAGGAGATTTCAGAAATGGAATTACGATTGAATTAGATAACAATGTTTATCAGATTATTGAGTTCCAGCATGTAAAGCCCGGTAAAGGAGCTGCATTCGTCAGAACCAAGCTGAAAAACATTAAGAGTGGCGGTGTAGTGGAAAAGACTTTCAGACCTACCGAGAAATGCCCTCAGGCACGTATTGATAGAAAAGATATGCAGTATTTATATTCTGACGGTGATCTTTACAACTTCATGGATGTAGAGACCTACGAGCAGATTGCACTGAATGCGGAAACCATCGGTGATTCCCTTAAGTTTGTAAAAGAGAACGAAATGTGTAAAGTATGTTCCCACAACGGCAACGTATTTGCAGTAGAACCCCCTCTTTTCGTAGAACTTGAGATTACCGAAACAGAACCCGGTTTCAAGGGTGATACCGCTACCGGCGCAAGCAAACCCGCTATCGTAGAGACCGGCGCACAGGTTTCTGTTCCTCTGTTCGTAAACCAGGGAGACAAGATTAAGATTGATACCAGAACCGGTGAATATCTGTCCAGAGTATAAGCAGATCTTATTCAATAAAAAAGCCTTTAAGACAATAGATTTTATATCTATTGTCTTTTTTGTTGCCGTAGTGGCCGCAAAACAACCGGAATTTCACAAACTACAAAAACAAAAGGAAAGGTATTTTTATTTATGATGACTTATACAGAATTTCAGAATGCGGTATTGGAAAGAATTAAGATAATTAAAGGAAGAAACTGCGAGGTTACCATCAGGGAGGTACCCAAGAACAATGGCATACGGCTTATGGGTATCAGCATTATGGAAAAGGGCAGTGATATCTGTCCCACCATTTATCTGGAAAGTTTTTATGATGCGTACAAAAAGGGGGAGGAACTTCCAGACGTTGTACAGGATATCTGTGAAATTTACAGACAGAATATGATAATCGGAACGGTGAACTTTGAATTCTTTTTGGACTACGGCAGGGTAAAAAACAGAATTTTCTTAAAAATGATAAATTACGAAGAAAACAGGGAAATGCTGGCAAATGTTCCGCATCGGAGATTCCTGGACCTGGCTGTGGTATGTTATTATGCCTATATGAACGATTTGATGGGGAAGGGGTCCATCCAGATAGATAAGGACCTCCTTTCTAAATGGGAGATTAGCGAAGAAGAGCTGTTTTTTGATGCGGAAAAGAATACCCGGAACATTCTGGGTATGGAGTTAAAGGACATGCATGAATTGCTGTTCGGGATGTTATTGCAGAAATGGAACCCCACGACCCCGGAAGAGGTGAAGCTTATAGAAGACGAGGTGTACGGGCTGACTTCGGAGGTACCCATGTATATTATGACACTGCGGGGCGGCAGCTTCGGAGCCGTCTGCATGTCTGTGAGTGAATGGATGGAACAGTTTGGCAGGGAGTGCGGCGGCAGCTTTTTTATTCTGCCGAGTTCCATACATGAACTGATTTTAATACCGGAAAACTGTGGAGAGACAGCGGAAAATTTACAGAAAATGGTCTGCGAGGTGAATGCCTCCTGCGTATCTGCGGAAGAAAAGCTGTCGGACAGCGTGTATTATTATAATCTGCAGACAAAGAACGTGGAACTGGTGTAATGAGGGAACTTTGGTCATAAATCAGCAGCGTTTGAACGTGTATCGGTAATTTTGGAAATATTTTCCGAAAAACATAAAAACTATTACTGGACATAGAGTGGCTTTTATGATATTATAGTCAGAGTGATGTAACAATTTTGTAATATTTGCAGCCGTAGTCTAATGGATAGAACGGAGGCCTCCGACGCCTTTAATGCAGGTTCGATTCCTGTCGGCTGCATTTTACATCACTCTGATTTTTTTAAAAGGTATGGTGACAGGATGAAAGAAACAATCAAAAAGAGGGCTTTGCTGGTTCGTGACTTTATACTGGCACGGGGGAAAATTGTTTTTCCTATTTTACTGATTGCGGCGGTAGCCATTACGGTAGCCATCGTTTTACAGGTAAAGGGAAAAGAAAAAGAGGAACAAAACGTAGCAAATGGTACGGCAGCTGTTTCTGACGGAGACGCGGCGCCGATGGAGATACCGGATGTAGCATTGGAATTAAATGCGTATCCAGAAGTAAACAATCTTTTAAGAACGTATTATGATGCCAAGGCAAGCGGTGATGTAGACACCATTGAGTCCATACAGAACAATTTAGACGATATGGAAAGAATTAAAATTCCCGAACTTGCCAATTATATTGATAGTTATCCACTGATAGATGTGTATACCAAACCGGGGCCGGAAGAGGGTTCCTATCTGGTGGTTGCGTATACCCATGTGGTTATTTCCTATTATCCGGATGATTATCTGCCCGGCTATGAGACATTCTACATCTGCAAGAATGAAGACGGCAGCCTTTATATTAACAAAGGAGTTGTGGATGAGAGCGTTTCCGAATACATCCGTCAGGTCTGCCTGCAGGATGATGTTGTGGAGCTTTACAACAAAATTACCGTAGAGTACAACGAAGTCTGTCTGGAAAAGCCGGAGTTTTTACAGTATCTGCAGCTGATTGAGCAGCAGGTGCAGCAGGCGGCAGCCGTAATTCTTGCCAATGAAGTGGTGGGAGACGTAAGCGGCGGCGATGTGAGCGGCGGTGATGTAAGCGGCAATACTGACGTTTCCGCAAACGAAGGTACGGATACAACCGTAACGGAACCCGAGGCACCGGCAGGACCCATTTATGCAACTGCCAATACCACGGTCAATGTCAGAAGCTCTGACAGTGAAACTGCAGATAAGCTCGGAAAGCTTGCAGGCGGCACCAAGGTTGAGGTGCAGGAGCAGAAGGTCAACGGTTGGACCAGGATTGTCTATGAAGGTAAGGACGGATATGTAAAGTCTGAGTTCTTAAACGTGGCAGAGAGTGCCGGCAACGTGGATACTATCGGTACCGTAACGGCAACGGCAAATGTGAATGTCCGTGCGGCAGCAAGTGAAACCGCTACCAAGTTAGGCATTGTAACCGGCGGTGAATCCCTGGAACTGGTAGCAAGGGAAGGCGACTGGTGCAAGGTTATTTACAATGGTCAGATTGGCTATGTAAAAGCGGAATTTGTACAGTAATACCGTAAAGTTATTCTGTAACATTTAAATATGTAAACATGTAATTTCATAAAGTGAAGTATAATTTCTTCCGGGATGTGTCATACTGTGGAAAACGGCGTTAGCCGTAAGAAGGAGCAGACATGAAACCGGAAGAAATTTTTATTTACAGGGATATTCAGAGAAATACGGAAATGGCGATAAAAGCTATTGATACATTGAGTGACAAGGTATATGAGGATGATTTTGCCCTGCAGATATCCAGACAGTCCTTGAAATACAGTGATATCCGCAGGCGCGCCATGGAGAAACTGCTTGCGGCGAGAGCGGAGCCGGTGCATGCAAATTACATGGCGGATTTTATGCTGAAAAGTGCCATTCATATCAATACCCTCTTAAACACCAGCACCAGTCATCTGGCAGAGCTTATGATACAGGGCAGCAATCGGGGGATCACGGATATGTGTAAGAGTCTGAACCACAATGCCACGGAGAAATCCATGGCTACAGAACTTGCCAGGGAACTGATGGATTTTGAAGAGAAAAATATTGAAGTCATGAAGCGCTACCTATGATTTTGTTCATATTGCACAAAAAAGTACGTTAAAACTTCTACGTGTTAATGAAATAAAGTGCTTTGCAAAATCTGACACTTATACTATAATAGGCTTTGGGACAAAGGCGTCACCAGCACAGGGCTTTACTCTGTGCTTTTTCTTGTAACCAAAAATAAGGAGGAAGTAAAAAATGTCATACGTTGATGAGGTATTTGACCTTGTAGTTGCAAAGAATCCTGCCCAGCCTGAATTTCATCAGGCAGTAAAAGAGGTTCTGGAATCTCTGCGTGTTGTAATCGAAGCAAATGAAGAGGCTTACAGAAAAGATGCCCTTTTGGAGAGACTGTGTACTCCCGAAAGACAGCTTCTGTTCCGCGTTCCCTGGGTAGATGATAAGGGACAGGTTCAGGTAAACAATGGTTTCCGTGTACAGTTCAACAGTGCAATCGGACCTTACAAGGGCGGTTTAAGACTGCATCCTTCCGTAAACCTTGGTATTATCAAATTCTTAGGATTTGAACAGATTTTCAAAAACTCCCTGACCGGTCTGCCTATCGGCGGTGGTAAGGGTGGTTCCGACTTCGACCCTAAGGGCAAGTCTGACAGAGAAATCATGGCATTCTGCCAGAGCTTTATGACAGAGCTCCATAAATATATCGGTGCAGATACCGACGTTCCTGCCGGTGATATTGGTACCGGTGCAAGAGAAATCGGTTATATGTATGGACAGTACAAGAGACTGACCGGCCTTTACGAAGGCGTGCTGACAGGTAAGGGACTTTCCTACGGCGGTTCTTTAGCAAGAACAGAAGCTACCGGTTACGGTCTGCTTTACTTGACAGAAGAAATGTTAAAGTGCAACGGCAAGGACATCGCTGGCAAGACCATCGCTGTATCCGGTGCCGGAAATGTAGCTATCTATGCAATCCAGAAGGCACAGCAGTTAGGCGCTAAGCCTGTAACCTGCTCCGATTCCACCGGTTGGATTTATGATCCCGAAGGTATCGACGTAGCTCTTCTTAAGGAAGTTAAGGAAGTTAAGCGTGCAAGACTGACCGAGTATGCTGCAGCAAGACCCAGCGCTCAGTATCATGACAAGAAGGCAGAAGGCACCAACCAGTGGAGCATTAAGGTTGACATCGCACTTCCTTGCGCAACCCAGAACGAATTAAATCTGGAAGATGCAAAGACTCTTGTTGCAAACGGTGTATTCGCAGTAGCAGAAGGCGCTAACATGCCTACTACTCTTGAAGCTACCGAATATCTGCAGAAGAGCGGCATTCTGTTCTGCCCCGGCAAGGCATCCAACGCAGGTGGTGTTGCTACCTCCGCACTGGAAATGAGCCAGAACAGCGAACGTTTAAGCTGGACCTTCGAAGAAGTAGATGCGAAGTTAAAGAACATCATGGTTAACATCTTCCACAACCTGGATGATGCTGCCAAGAAGTACGGCATGGAAGGCAACTACGTTGCAGGTGCCAACATCGCAGGCTTCTTAAAGGTTGCAGATGCTATGACCGCACAGGGTATTTGCTAATTAGTAGAAATCTAAGATAAAGATTATATGGAGAAGTCCTGTAAACCAAGTGTTTATGGGACTTTTCTTTATGTATTGAAATGACAAAAGAATTGTCAGAATATTCATAAATAGAAGATAATTTACATTATTTTGAGGTCGTTATATACAGGTGGTGTACACTCTGCATTGGTGTTTGGGGATGAATTTATTCGTTTTTCATCCATTCTTTTGTGAAAAGATTTTTGCTGAATATGAGTGTGATGTTGAAGGTGTTTCAGTATTATAAATGTATCCGGTAATCCCAGTTAAATGAGATTGTTTCTATGTAAAAATCAATTCTTTTAAATTTTATTTACTTCAGTCAGAAGTTCTTTTGAAGTCTTATAGGTGTATACACCTTTTGTGGAGTCATTTCTCATACTGTGTCCCATAATCAATTTGATACATACATCATTTGCTCCAACACTATCCATAAGAGAAGAAAAGGTGTGTCGGTCATAGTGAGGCAAGTGCTTCATTTTCGGGTTTTCCCATATACCACATATAGGGATTCAGATATTGTTAAAGTATTTATTAGCGAGGATATCATAAAAAGTGATGGTGTGTCAGAAGAAGATTTATTCTTTTATTATAAATGTTCAGAGCATTTTTTCGGCACTCAATAGTATTTTGAAGTGATTTTTGAAATTAAAATTGGATAATTCAATGGGAATGGAAGCCTATCTTGTTATAAGGGGTAAGTGCATGGGAAAACGATGATACTGACACTTAAAGATAGTAGGGAGAAAAATATTGAGCCGCATAATATCTTACATCGGTACAGGAGTCAGGGCATTTCAAGTGACTAAAATTGTAAAAACAAATTTAAGCTTTAATGGTTTGTAAATAGATATTACTAATCGTCTAGTAAAAAAGTAAAGTAAGGAAATAGATTTGACTTTTATAGAGTTGAAGTTCTTTATCTGTTAACCAATAGTATAGGTAGGGGATTCAGCAAAGCGGAGATATACGATATAATCTGGAAAGAGTCCTATTTCGACAAGTATAATATCGTTATGAGCCATATTCATAACATACGGGAAAAGATAGAGGATAATCTAAGCAAATTAATTTTATATACAGACAATTTGGAGAGGAGGATATAAATTAATGGTAAGCTAAACTGAGCAGGTATTACAGAGTATTTGTAGTATCTACTTTTTATATGGTTGTTAAATTTAAGATATCGTTTTATTATAAAAAATAATGGTTGCATTACAACTATAAAATATAATTTAATAATAGTTGCAAAATTATACGTTGAATTTTAAAACTTTTTTTCGTATAATATACAAAATAATGAAACTATACCAAAGAAAGTTGATTTTATGCCAAATATATTACCCGTATCAGATTTAAGAAATTATAATGAAGTATTGAAAAGTTGCGTAGTTAGAGAGCCAGTATTTATAACCAAGAACGGAAGAGGCAAGTTTGTGGTTATGGATATTGAAGATTATGAACGTGAAAAGGCAGAGAAGAAGTTAATTATAAAATTGTAGGAGGCAGAAGAGACGGCTAAAGATGAAAGTGCTTGGATAAGTCTAGGTGAGCTGAAAGCATCTGTTGGGGTATAGTCTATGATAAATTGCGTATTAATCCTTTAGTTGCGGAGGATAAAAAATATTAAAGAGTATATTACTGAAGATAATGAAGAAATGGCAGTAAAAACCATTCGAGAGATATATAATCATATTGAGAATATACAACAAATTCTATATATGGGAGCTGACCTTTCTAAAAGAGTCAGTTTTAGGATGAATTATAAGTATGCGATTTTTGGAAGTTATGTGGTGTTGTATAGGATTGGAGACGAGTATGTGGAGATTTATCGGGGGGAATCGCTATTAGGATATTACAGAGATATTTTGCTAGAGTTACAAATAGCATGTGTTAAATAAGACTAACTATTAAAATTCAAGTTTAAAATGAAACATTTTGAATGAATTGCAGAAATGCATTCAGATATACTTGTACCTTGAAAATCGCATGAAAAATAGAGTGTCATTAAAGGCACTCAACTAAGAGATATTTATAGAAAAGAATTAGGCTGCGATACGATATGGTTGTCGTGTTTTTTCCATCGTATAAAAGACTCTCACAAGCTTTTTGGCGGCATGGGATAAAGTAACATTATAATGCTTACCTTCCACTCGCCTCTTGGCAAGATATGTCCCAAAGGACTCATCCCAGTGATACACATATTTTGTTGCATTGTAAAGGGCATATCGAAGATAATGAGAACCACGTTTTTCCATATGGGAGTAACAGTTATCTAAATGCCCTGACTGGTAAGTGGACGGAGACATTCCGGCATGGAACAAGTATTTATTGGCTGAATCAAAACGATTGAAGTCACCGATTCCAGCAATAATTATGGCTCACATGTTATAACTAATTCCTGGAATGGTAAGGATTGGTGAGTTGATTCTATCCATAATCACTTTGATTTCAGATTCTATTTCGTTAATCTCAGAAGTTAGTTCCCGAATGAGTTTGATGGTGTGCTTTAGTTTCGGAGACTTTGCGGGCATATTTGAGCCGATAGAGTTTCTGGCAGCTTCACGAAACATGATAGCGGTATCTTTACTATATCTGCCATGTGAGCTTTCGGAAAGTAGATTTGCAAGTTTGGTAAGATGCGCAGATGCAATGGCATGAGCAGATGGAAATTCAGATAATAAAGAATACACAGACGCCATATGGAGTGTCGGAACAAGTTTCTCTAATTCAGGGAAAAGGATACAAACAAGTCTGGAGATGGAAGATTTTAGTTTTGCCCGTTCTTTTACTTTGTCAAAACAATAACGAGTGAGTGACTTTAACTCCTCATTGTGATAAGATGTGTCTGAGTAGGACTTTAAGTTCACATTAGACATAATCATAGACGCAATCGTGCGGGCATCTACTTTATCCGTTTTCGTCTTTCTAAGGCTAAGACTTTTTCTGTAAAGATTGGTATGTAACGGGTTGATAACGTAGGTTTGCAGACCTTTATCTAAAAGATATCCAAGAAGATTGTAACTATAGTGTCCAGTGGCTTCAAGCCCTACTTTTACTTTGGTTAAATCATCTGATACGGATTGGATTTTCTGAAATAAGGTTTCAACCCCATCACGGTTGTTAGAGATGGTAAAGGATTTAAATAATACCTCACCGTCTGAGTTAGTAATGAAGCAGTCGTGTTTGTCTTTGGTGGCATCAATTCCAATGTATATCATAAAAATCTCCTTTGAAATGTATTCGATACTGTTTAGAACCACTGGTATTCTTTGCGATTATAACCTCGTTCTAAATAAACCGTCATGCGGTATCTAGCTGATTAACAAATATACAAGGAGACTGTGGTTGTAGCCTTATTAAAACAATCAAGTGGTAGGAGGACAAAAACAATCCACAGTATCTCCAATAGTGTAGCACAAAGACCTTGGAGAGGGACTATAAACACTACTATTTTATAATACGAGGGAGGATAAATATGGCCATAGAGATGTCTGTTAGCGAAGTTGTTTTGTCAATTGGACAAGAAATAGTGATAGACGTTGTTAAAGGAATATATAAAGACAAAACATTAGCGTCTAGAATAGAGAAAGAGTTTAAAAAGGCTGTTTTTGCGTCTGTTAAGGCGGTATTACCATATGAACACGATGATAAAGTGGTCAATGCTATAGCAGAAGATATTTTCTTTTTTTTAACAAAGAAAGAAATAGATAAGGTTGATTTAGTAGAAATTGTTGAGAATACGTTAAATCAATATGGTGATTATAATAAAGATTCAAAATTGATAGCTAAAGGGATTGCCGCCGAATTACCTATGCAAATTTTTAAATTTAAGGAATTGAATGTTCTGGTTAATTCTAAATTGGCATTTGAATTATTGGATAAACATGAGAAAGTATTAGTGGAATTAGAGGTATTAAAAGAGCATGTTATTTTGTCCAGGTATGATAATCAGGTAGTTAGAGAATTGTTGATGCAATTAATGGATTTAAGTAGAGATATTGTTTCACATCAATGGAAGATGAATGATAATAATAAATTCATACCAGATAAATATAAAATATATTTTTATAACAAACTTTTTCTTGAAGAAAATTTGGGGGATAATCAAATTGCAATATTAAAAGATGTTTACGTTAAACCTCACTTTTCTATATTGGATTTTAAAAGTGATAGTACAAAAGGCAATGGAGATAATATTATTCAATTTATAGAAGATTTTGTGGGGGTAGATAAAAGAAAAAATAAGTATGTTCCTTACTTTGATTTTCATAATAAGTATATTACGACATTATTTATTAAAGGACACCCAGGAAGTGGTAAAAGTAGTTTGTTTTATTATTTAGCATATATGAAGAGCTATGAATCGGAATTTTTAACAGATTACAAAATGTATTTTGTAAAATTGATAGAACTTTATAAAGAAAACAATAATACATTGTCAGAAAAGAACCCGTTAGATGATATGTTAAAGCATTTGAATATTCAAAATGAGGATTTTGACAATACGGTATTAGTATTAGATGGATTAGATGAAATATGTGCTGCAAGAGATATAAATATTTATGAATATTGTGCTAACCTAATAAATAGTACTTTTAGATTCAACAATTTTAGAATAATAATTACTACACGGATAAATTATATTAATATAAAGAATGAGGATAATAAAAATGTTCTAAATATTCAGTTGAATAATTGGGAAATTGAGGATTTACAAAACTGGACAAAGGAATATTTTGAAGTTCATAAAGAGAGAAAGGATTTGTTACAGATTGCACATGACAATATAAATTATTTATCTCGAACAGATAATAAAGAAATGTTGGCTATATTAGCAGTTCCGCTGATTTTTTATATGATTACAGCAATTGGATTAAGATTGTGTAATTTAAAGTCTATAGGACAATTATATGATAAAGTTTTTGAGGAATTGTATGCAAGGAATTATAACGAAAATAATAATTCGGCAATACAAAAATCTGGGATTATAAAGGCGATTCCACGAAAGGTTTCTAGACAAATTGCAATGGAAATCGCATATAAAATGTATGAAGAAAATGAACTGTTATTGAAAGTTAACTCAATTGAACTTGGACAGGCTATAAATAATGCATTAAATTGTGGTGAAAATGTAGAAGTTGATTCATTGCATAAGAGAGAAATTGAGAAATTGTTTCCGATAACCTTTTTTTATAAAGAGGTTTATGATGTAGTTGAATTTGCACACAAATCAATCATGGAGTTTTTCTGTGCAGAAAAAATATATCAGGATTTTGTATTATCTAATCAAAATATAGCTTCTTTCATTTTCAAGAATATGGTGGAAATACCAATATCTGTTGAAATTATGCAATTCTTTACATATTTTTATGATACGAGAGACAAAGGGATAAATACTTATAAAAAAGATATAATAATAGAATTTGAAAAAATTATTCAGGGCGGAGATGAATGGAATAGAATAAATAAGAGAGCGTATGGATTTGAAATAAGCAAACTTGTATTTAAAATTTTTTGGATATTTATTAAAGATATATTGAAATGCAAGATAGAGGATGTCAACCAAATTTTATCAAATAAATATATGAAGACATATTTGATTGGAATATTGAATATACGAAACTCAAATAATTTGCAATTTATAAATAATGATGTATATTCGTGGAATTTTAGGGATTGTGTTTTTAAGGGCTATAATTTTAATTATGTAGATATGAGGCATGCTGACTTTTCTAATACTATGTTTATTGAATGTAGTTTTACTAATTCAGATTTGCAGGCGTGTATATTTTCCAATGTTATTTTTAAGGAGTTTGCAGATTTTTCATATTCTAATTTATGCCATAGCAAATTTGAAAATATTGATAAAGTTGGGAAGATTTATATGAAATATACACGAGTCGGAGATACTGTAATTAGCAATTGCAATATTGAAAAATGGGTTTTCTACAATATAATTTATATGGATAAAATTAAATTTATGAATGTAACGTTGACAGAGGAACAGTTTATAATGCTACAAAATGAACATATATTATTTGATGACATAACAATACTTATTAAACCTAGTATCATAACAGCAGAATATGTTTATGAGATGAAGAAAGTATACCGAAAAAATAAAGAAAATTGGGATAATTTGTTGGAGGATTATATTAATGATATTATAAAAAAATGGGAAATGAAATATATTTATGGTTATGCTAATGTTAAAAAATATAATTTGTCATATAAAAACACAATGTTTAAGAAATATATAAATGAGAGGGTACAAAAGATATAATATCAACTTGGTATAGGTTGTTCTATGTATGCAATTTAATATATGTGGGTAATTGCAAAGCTACTTGTAGTGGAATACATGATAGGATAGTAATCAAGGAGGAAAATTTAAAATACACAATTTAATGGCCATGAACAGTGTGACAAAACAAGTATTCTAAAAAAGGGCAATAAGACGTTTATCATTATATATTGTGGGGCATTCATCGAAATTGTCCGACAATCACTCTATATACGTGATATACAAACGACCTCAAAACTCCAGTAAATATGGCTATACCTTAGAAACTGCTATGACCGCACAGGGTATTGTGTAGGATAGAACAATCCATTATATAGAAACGGGAAAGGGCGTATGAAAAGATTTTTCATGTGCCTTTTTGAAAAATTTTGGATGAGGGAAGCAAAGGATAGTATAGAATGAGGAGAAGGATGAACAATACAGATTTACAGTTAGGTGATGTGGAAGTCACCGCATTGATACCATTAATGAACAGAGCAAGTGAAACACAAAGAAAAAAAGCCTCGTATCAGGGATGATAAGCAGTGGAAATTACAGACATACTTGGTATTGACATAAAGGAGTATGATAAATTGATTACACATGAATGTGTGGTTGCAAGAACCATTATGTTTGATGAGGCTGTAAAAAAATGACTGCCCAATATCCCAATGCAGTGTTCTTAAATCTGGGATGCGGACCGGATAACTGTTTTGAACGAGTGAATAACGGAAGACTGCTCTGGTTTGATATAGACCTTCCGGATTCCATTGCCGTCAGAAAAAGAGTCTATGAGGAAACAGAACGCAGGAAAATGCTCGGTGCGGATGTGCTGGATACTGTTTGGGTTGGATAGATAAAAAGTGTAGCGGATAAAAAGCCTGTTATTGCAATTGCACGGATAATTTTGAATCAACTGACATCTTCTTTTGAGAAAGGATTTCTGTTGGCAAAAATGATGAACCCTTCCATGACGGACGAAAGGAAACATAATACTGTAAAACATATGAATACAAAATTTGGATGGGAACGAAATCAGGATAGGAATTTGTACAGCTTGCCCCGAAACTGCAGCTTGTAAGCGAAGAGAGTTTTGATGTATAACATAAAAAACAACATTTATCAGTAAAATTATTGGCATTGCAAGTCAGAAAATTAATAACAGGCTGGTTGTTTTCAGATGGCCCGCAAAAGAAGAAAAGTAATGGAAGATAAATTCTTATAAGCGGTCAAAAATAATTAGGACGATGTAGGAAATCTGCCTTCTGAAGACAAAATGAAAATGAGATAAAATAAATCCCTGTATCGAGTTGAGAGTATGGCGCAATGCAGGGATTTTTGTAGACTTTAGGAGTGTATACCCCCTGCTTAGAGAAAAAATCAGAATGTATCAAAGAGCGCGTTATACTTATAGTCAGCATGGAATAATATCATCTATCGGAGTATTTAATTTGTAATATAAAGAAAAATAATGATATAATAAATACAGAAGAATTGATACTGCGCTTGGTCAGAATGGCTGCGGTGTATATGAGAGCGAAGCAGAAGATGTTATAGAACAAGAGGATTTTAGCGAACAAATTATGAGCATTGATGAAAGGAGTACGAAGCTTTTATATGATAGATGCGATGTCGGAAAATGATCCGTTAGATAATTATGGTATGCTGACGGAACCCTATGGCAAAGATACGCCAACGTACAATATAAAAAAGCTTTTTGAATTTTGCAGGAAAATAGGAAAAGAACCGGTCGAACTTACAGATGAAGAACGTGAGCAGTTCAGAACCAACTAATTAAGAATGTATTCAAAAAAGAAGAAATAATGATGTTACGTCTTGCAGATTCAGGACTATCTGAAAAATAAGAAGATAATAGTTTATGAAAGGTGTTATTGAAAAGACTGACAAGTCTGTTAAGCAATTAGAAAAAGAAATCAAAGAGGAAGGAAAAGAGTCATGATTTGTGTTGGATGGGCATGTGATTTCTGTACACATCAGAGAGAAAACATTGATGGATGGAAATGTGCTTGTGATGCATTTCCGGAGGGAATTCCTAAAAAAATACTTTTTGAAGTAGAACCCCGAAATTTAAGGGAATGTAACAATGGCATTGGATATGAGGAAAGACCGGATAATATATTGCGCGGTATATAATTAATCAAAATTTTGAGGAGAGTTCTGTGAATGAAGAAAACGCAAGGAAAAGAATCTGATTTGAAGGATATAGTAAGAATTTACAATGAATCGCCAGAGGAGAATGAAAGGAAACTCAAAAATGAAGAGGAAAGATCCAAAAAGCTGAAAGAATGGATATTGAAATAATATTTCAGAGATATATGTGAAAAGATGAATGGAAATGATAAAAAATCAGTTTTTTATAAGCATTACAACTTTGAAACGTAAAATTGAACGGTGTGTTTAGGAGGAGTATCATCAAGATACTGAAGAAATAAATCTAAAAGAAAGGATAAAACCTTCGGAAACGAAGTGAATTTGAGGATAGATATGAATAATGGTTATTGGAATAAGTTGATTATTGATTTGCCGCGAACAGAAGAAAATAAAGAACTTTTTGCATCCCGTATTGATATGGAAAAAGAGGAAGAACACTTAAAAAATATAGAACAAAGAATTACTAAAAGAAAGAAAAAACGTAAATCGTAAAATGACTACCGATTTTGCTGCAAATTGGATAATGTTGAAAGTATTTTTTATTTTAATTTAATATTTCCTTTATTTACAAACAGTCCGCAAAGTATGTATAATCTCCTTTGTGAGGCTTTCCACGGATGGTTCGCGGTGGAAGTTTCTAAAGAAGAGGAGAGAAAAATGCTTGAATTAAAACAGATAACGAAAGACTACACCGTTGGAGAAGAGACGGTCAAGGCGTTGAAGGGCATTGATTTACAGTTTCGTAACAACGAATTCGTGTCCATCTTAGGTCCCTCCGGCTGCGGTAAGACGACTATGTTAAATATCATAGGCGGTCTGGACCAGTATTCCACCGGTGACCTTGTCATCAACGGAAAATCTACGAAGAATTTCAAGGACAGGGACTGGGATACTTACCGGAACCATTCCATCGGATTTGTATTCCAAAGCTATAACCTGATTCCGCACCAGACCATTCTGCAGAATGTGGAGCTGGCGCTGACTTTGTCCGGCGTATCAAAAAAGGCACGCCGCACGAGGGCACAGGAAGCGTTGGAAAAAGTGGGACTTGGCAATCAGCTTTATAAAAAGCCTAATGAGATGTCCGGCGGACAGATGCAGAGAGTAGCCATTGCCAGAGCCATTGTAAACGACCCCGATATTATTCTGGCGGACGAACCCACCGGCGCATTGGATACGGAAACCAGTATTCAGGTTATGGATATTCTGAAGGAAATTGCTTCCGACCGACTGGTTATCATGGTAACCCACAACCCGGAGCTGGCGGCAAAGTATTCCACCCGTATTGTAAAAATGCTGGACGGTAAGATTTTAGACGACTCCATGCCACTTACGAAGGAAGAATACGAAAAAGAAACGGAAATTTCCAAAGATAACCAGAAGGATGCGGGCAAGAAGAAGCCTTCTATGTCCATGTGGACTTCCTTTGGGCTTTCCTTAAAAAATCTGTTTACCAAGAAAGGAAGAACCACACTGACCGCATTTGCGGGAAGCATCGGTATTATCGGTATTGCCCTTATTTTTGCGGTATCGAAGGGCATGACCATGTATATTGACAAGGTGCAGGAACAGACCCTTTCTTCCTATCCGTTGTCTATTGAGGAAACGGTGGTGGATGTGAGTACCCTGCTGAATACGTTTATGGGTAAGGCGCAGTCTACGGAAGTGCATGAAAATGATGCGATTTATCCCAAGGCGCTGTTCTATGATATGCTGAATGCCATGAATTCCATGGAAACCGAAGAAAACGATTTGAAATCTTTTAAGGAATACATTGAAAAAGAGCGGGCGGACGAAGAAAGTGTCCTGCATACGGCAATCAGCGGCGTACAGTATTCTTACAGTACGGATTTCCTGATTTATACCAAAAACGTGGATGGCAATATTATCCGTTCCGATACCCAGGAGCTCATGCAGGATCTTTTGATGGAATACATGGGCACAGATATGTCTTCCATGATGACTATGCAGGAACAGAGCCCGTTCGGCACTTCTTCCATGATGCAGTCCCAGTACTTATTATGGAAGGAACTCATTCCGGGGGACAACGGAAAACTGATAAACCCGGTCATTGAAGAACAGTACGATTTGATTTACGGCAACTGGCCGACCAGATACGACGAGGTCGTGCTTTTTGTGGATGAAAACAACGAACTGGATGATCTGACCCTGTATGCGCTGGGACTGAAATCCAAGGATGATATTGATGCTATTTTCCAGTCTATGAAGGATCAGACGGAAGTGGATTACCCGGAAGAAAAGTGGAGCTACGAGGATATCTGCAACATGGATTTCCGTACGATTTTAAGTTCTGACTGCTATACCTATGATGAAATGAGCGGCACCTATACGGATTTAAGAAATACGGATGCCGGGCTCAAATATTTATATGACAACGCACTTACCCTGCATGTAGTCGGTATTGTAAAGCCGGATGAAAATGCACTGGGGGCTTCCTCCAATGGTTCCATCGGTTATACCAGCAAGCTTACGGAGTACGTGATTGAACATGCGAAGGACTCAGATGCCCTTAAGGCACAGCAGGACTCTAAGGACATTGATGTTCTGACCGGTCTTCCCTTCAAGGATACGGACGGTACGGTGGAGGATACGGTGAAAGCCGATAAATTTAAGGAATACATTGCCACACGGGACGAAGCCGGTAAGGCACAGGCCTATATGCAGATTAAGAGTATTGCACCGGATGATATGGTGGCCCAGTCCGTTTCCGACACTATGGGTAATATGACGAAGGACGATATGATAACCGCCATGACGCAGACCATGCAGGAACAGATGGCAGTGGATGCACAGACCATAAAGGACTATATCAGCGCCATGGACGAAGAGGAACTGCGCAATTTATTTGCCCAGTCGGTTGAACAGCAGGTACGTGCCCAGTATGCGGCATCCGTGATGGAACAGTTCGCAGGGGTAACGCCCGTGCAGCTTGCCGCCATGCTGGACAGCGAATTGGAGCAGTATACCACGGAGCAGTGTGCGGACTATTATGAAGAAGTACTGACTTTTTCGGACAGCACCTATGAGGACAACTTAAAGACGCTTGGTTATGTGGATATAGAGTCGCCCTCCGCCATCAATCTGTATGCAACCACCTTTGAAGACAAGGATGTGATTGAGGACGCCATTGCGGCTTATAATGAGACAGTGGATGATTTACAGGAAATTCATTACACGGACTATGTGGGACTGATGATGTCCTCCGTCACCACCATTATCAATGCCATTACCTATGTACTGATTGCCTTTGTAGCGGTTTCCCTGATTGTTTCTTCCATCATGGTAGGTGTCATAACACTGATTTCCGTGCAGGAGAGAACAAAGGAAATCGGTATCCTGCGTGCCATCGGTGCATCCAAGAAAAACGTTTCCAATATGTTTACGGCGGAAACGGTTATCATTGGTTTCATATCGGGAGCCATGGGCGTCCTGATAACGTATATTTTATGTATTCCCATCAATGCCATTCTGCATCATCTGACGGGAATAAACGATTTGAGTGCCTACCTGCCGCCTGTAGTAGCAGCCATTCTTATTCTGATTAGTATGCTGCTTACCCTGATTGCCGGTATCATTCCGTCCAGAAGTGCGGCAAAGAAAGACCCGGTAGTGGCGCTACGCAGTGAGTAAAAACGTATAAAACAGAAGAGATAAAACAAAAGCAGCCGTTTCCGGGACAGGAAACGGCTGCTTTCGCATACATATAACGATAAAGGTCTGTAAGCAGAATTAAGGCATAAAAGAACGGTGGATTTCTGTGATTTCACCGCCGGCAACGGTAACGGTTGTATTGTTGGCAATAAAACCGTAGCCGTTTTCGGTAAGAGATTCTACATCGTCCAAAGCAAACTGCCTACCGGCGTTATCCAAATCGGAGTCATCGGTACAGACACAACTTTCGGAGACCGGTAAGGTAACAGTACCAAGGGACTTGAAATCTTTGGTATCATCCAGTCCGGTGACATAATAGACACCGTCTTCGTCGGTCCAGAAATCATAGCCGCCTTCTTCCAGTCCGCCGTTAATGGAAATCATACCGGTGTCACTGCGCTCTAAGCTGTCAACAACAACATCTTTTCCGTCAATAACGATGGTATCACCGCCCTTTAACTGTGACATATCCACCATGTCAAAGGTTTCATAATCATAAACGGTAAGCTCGAGAGTGGTGCCGTCAGCATCTTTGTGAATGCCGGAGGCATCGAAAGAGGCGGAAACGGTAGCATCCTGCAGATTGCTTACATCCAGAGAAGAGGGGAGAGGCTCTATCTTTAATGCTTCTTCACCGGAGGCTGTTTCACTGTCTGTGACAGTTTCTTCCGGCACGGAGACGGTGCTTTCAGCAGTAGGGGTGGCAGAAGGAGTTACTCCTGTATCGGTATCAGCGCCGCAGCCGCCTAAAAACAGACACAGTGCCATTGCCATCATAATGGTTTTTCTTTTCATAAGAACACTTCCTTTTTTTGTTTCTGTCCGTTTTTCAGGACGACTACATAGTAGCATTGTCCATTAAGAAAGAAAAGAAAAAAATCCTTAAAGAATTATTAAGATGTTAAGAAAGGAGTGACGAAAAGTTAGCAGTGGCATTTTTAGAGAGCCTCTGCTATAATAAAGGAATGGACGAAACGAAGATTAGAATAAATAAATATCTTGCCATGAACGGGGTATGCTCCCGGAGAGAAGCGGACAGACTCCTTTCGGAGGGAAAGGTTACCGTAAACGGCAGAATAGCGAAGCTTGGCGAAGAAGTCTGCGGGCATGACTGCGTAAAGGTCGGAAACAGGAAGGTGGAACCGGCGGCAAAAAAGGTTGTGCTGGCTTTTTTTAAGCCCAAGGGGGTGACCTGCAGCGAAAAGGACCCTCATGCAGAAAAATTGATCATGGATATGATTTCCTATCCCATCCGGGTAACGTATGCCGGTAGACTGGACAAGGAGTCCTGTGGACTTTTGCTCTTAAGCAATGACGGGGACCTGATTCAGGCAATGATGAAAGGCTCACATGGGCATGAAAAGGAATATCAGGTCAGGGTGGACAGAGAGATTACGGACGACTTCCTAAAGAAAATGGGTGCCGGTGTATATCTGAAAGAACTGGAAGTGACCACAAGACCCTGTAAAATAGAGAAAACGGGAAAGTATACTTTTCAGATTATTTTAACCCAGGGATTAAACAGGCAGATACGGCGCATGTGCCGGACGTTCGGCTATGAGGTACGTGAGTTAAAGAGAATACGCATCATGAATATTACCTTAAAAGGGTTAAAACCGGGCACATACCGGGAGCTAACAGAGGAAGAACGGAATAAGTTGTATGCGGACTGCGGATTAAAGGAAAAGTAAAGGAGTCAGAACATGGAGACCGGCAAAAAAGAAAGAATGCAGGAACTCATAAAAATCTTAAATGAGGCATCAAAGGCTTATTATGCCGAAGACAGGGAGATTATGAGTAACTTTGAATATGACAGGCTATATGAGGAACTGGAAGGGCTGGAAAAGGAAACGGGTATCGTTTTATCGGGAAGTCCTACGGTAAGCGTAGGCTATGAGTCGGTGGAAGAACTCCCGAAAGAGCGCCATGAAAGCCCCATGCTTTCTTTGGGGAAGACCAAAAGCCGGGAAGAACTGAAAGACTGGCTGCAGGGAAAAGAGGCCATATTAAGCTGGAAGCTGGATGGACTCACCGTGGTTTTGACTTACAGAAACGGAGAACTGTTCAAAGCAGTTACCAGAGGAAACGGAGAAATCGGAGAGGTCATTACCGGAAATGCCCGCACCTTTAAGAACATTCCCTTAAATATTGCATTTAAGGGGGAACTGGTTTTAAGAGGCGAGGCGGTTATCACCTATTCGGATTTTGAAAAAATAAACGAAGAAATTCCTGAAGCGGAAGCCAAATACAAAAATCCCAGAAATCTGTGCAGCGGTAGCGTCAGACAGCTTAACAATGAAATTACGGCGAAGAGAAACGTGCGTTTTTACGCATTTACACTGGTCAGCGCGGAGGATGTGGATTTTCACAATTCCAGGGAGGAACAGTTCCGGTTTCTGGAAAAACAGGGTTTTGAAGTCGTAGAACGGAAAATGGTAACACCCGATACCATACTTTCCGCTATTTCCGAATTTGAAAATAAAATACCGGCCTATGATGTACCGTCCGACGGACTGGTGCTTACTTATGAAGACATTGCCTACGGAAAATCCCTGGGACGGACGGCAAAATTCCCGAGGGATGCCATTGCTTTTAAGTGGGCGGATGAAATCCGGGAAACTACCCTTACGGAAGTGGAGTGGAGCGCCAGCCGGACGGGGCTCATTAATCCGGTTGCCATTTTTACGCCGGTAGAACTGGAAGGTACTACCGTAAGTCGTGCTTCCGTGCACAATGTGAGCATTGTGAAGGAGCTGAAGCTCGGCATCGGGGACCGGATTACGGTTTATAAGGCGAATATGATCATTCCACAGATTGCGGAAAATCTGACACAGAGCGGCAATCTGCCCATTCCGGCAACCTGCCCGGTATGCGGCGGAGAGACCAAAATCCAGAATATGAATGATACGGAGACCCTGTATTGTACCAATCCGGAATGCGCCGCCAAGAAAATCAAGTCGTTTACGCTGTTCGTCAGCCGGGATGCCCTGAATATGGAGGGGCTTTCCGAGGCTACACTGGAAAAGTTCATCAGCATGGGCTTTATTCATGAATATGCGGATTTGTTTCATCTGACGGAGCATCGGGATGCCATTGTGGATATGGAAGGGTTTGGCGAAAAGTCCTATGCCAATCTTGTGGACAGCATTGAAAAAGCAAGGAATACCACCCTGCCGCGCCTGATTTACGGTCTGGGAATTGCCAATATCGGTCTGGTGAATGCCAAAATGCTGTGCCGGCATTTTGATTACGACCTGGATGCGCTGCAGAGTGCGAAGGAAGAGGAATTAAGTGATATTGAAGGCGTGGGAGATGTCATTGCGGGAGCATTTGTTTCTTATATGAATAATCCGGCAAACAAGGAAAAAATAGACCATCTTTTACCGGAGCTTCATCTGGAGAAGCCGGAGAGCAGCACGGAAAACCAGAATTTGGCAGGTCTGTCCTTTGTGGTAACCGGAACCCTGAATTCCTTTGAAAACCGCAATGCCCTGAAAGAGGAAATTGAAAAGCGGGGCGGAAAGGTGACGGGAAGTGTTACTTCCAAAACAGAGTGTCTGATTAACAATGATGTGACATCTTCTTCCTCTAAAAATAAAAAAGCCAAGGAACTGAACGTTCCCATTCTTTCAGAAGAGGATTTTTTACAGAAATATTTCGGCTAAACGAAGCATTTTACACTTTGTTTGGACTACGGATTTATAAAAGCAAGCATATTTGACATAAAGGGAGAGTTAAAAATGCCTATTAAAATTCAGAGCGAACTGCCTGCAAAGGAGATACTGGAAAACGAAAATATATTTGTAATGGATGAAAACCGTGCGATGCATCAGGATATCCGCCCATTACAGGTTTGCATTTTGAACATTATGCCTGTGAAACAGGATACGGAATTACAGCTTTTGCGGGCACTTTCCAATACACCGTTACAGGTTGACGTTACTTTTCTTAACGTAAAAAGCCATGTGTCCCTAAACACATCGGCAAATCATCTCAATAAGTTTTACACTACCATAGATGAAATCCGGGACAGAAAGTTTGACGGTCTGATTATTACCGGAGCACCTGTGGAGGACATTACCTTTGAAGAAGTGGATTACTGGGAGGAAGTCTGTGACATTATGGACTGGGCTCAGGAGCATGTGACCTCCACCCTGCATATCTGCTGGGGCGCACAGGCTGCTTTTTACCATTATTACGGCATTCAGAAAAGACAACTTCCCGAGAAGCTTTTCGGCGTTTACCCCCACAGGGTGGCAAACCGTAAAATCCCTCTGGTGCGCGGATTTGATGATGTGTTTTATGCACCGCACAGCCGCCATACCGAAACCCCGGCAGAAGCCATTCATGCCTGCAAAGAGGTAACGGTACTTGCCGAGTCGGACGAAGCGGGCGTCTTTCTTGCCATTGCGGAAAACGGCAAGAAGATTTTTGTAAACGGACACCCGGAGTACGACAGGTATACCCTGCATAACGAATATCTCCGGGATTTAAGCAAAAATCTGCCCATACACATTCCGTACAATTATTACCCGAATGATAATCCGGAGGAAAAGCCTTTGCTGCAGTGGCGTTCCCACAGCAACAATCTCTACTCCAACTGGTTGAACTACTACGTTTACCAGGCAACACCGTATGATATTTCGGAGATTAAATAAAATAAAAAAGGGGGAAAAGGAATGGATAAGGATAAAAGATTTGCGGTTTTAATCGATGCGGACAATATTTCGCCGAAATACATAGACATTATTCTGACGGAGACGGCGAATTACGGAACAGCAAGCATCCGCAGGATTTACGGGGACTGGACGGACAATTCCAAGCATAGCTGGAAGGAATGTCTGCTTCAGAATTCCCTGACACCCGTTCAGCAGTACAGCTATACGGTGGGGAAAAATTCTTCCGACTCCGCCATGATTATAGATGCCATGGATATTCTGTACGGAAATCATGTGGACGGGTTTGTCATAGCCACTTCGGACAGTGATTTTACCACACTGGCACGAAGACTCAGGGAGGACGGCAAAATGGTAATCGGTATGGGCGAGAGCAAGACTCCGATGCCGTTTATCAAAGCCTGCGAGCAGTTTAAGACGCTGGATGTTCTTTACGAAGGAAATGGAGAAGAAGCGGAAAAAGCAGATGCCCAGAAGGGTGATAAGGCGGAACAGGTGGTACCGATTACCAGCTTAAAGACTATACGCAAAACAATTATGAGCATTATCGATGAGCAGACGGAAGACGGCGAATGGATGAATTTAGGAGAATTGGGCAATATTTTACAGAAAAGGTATCCTGATTTTGACTGCCGTGTTTATCATTTTTCCAAATTCAGCAGTATGGTTTCTTCTTTCCCGGATGTTGAACTCCGGAGAGAGGGAGACAACCGGGTATGGGTGCGTAAAAAGCCGGAAGAGGTGAAAAAGCCGAAGCAGACTACAAGAAGCCGGCGAAGCAGAACGGATAAAAACAAAAGCCAGGATGCAGGATGATAAAACAAGGCAGCCGGGAGTGCCGGATATAAAAAAGAAAGGGGATTGCAGGTATGGATTTGAAGGATTTCCGCTATGTGGGAGAAAAGCCCAACCTAAAGAAAATTCCGCAGAACGCCTACGGATTTGGCGTGGAGAAGGAAGACAAGGAAAAGTATGTAACGAAGCTGAACGAAAACATTCAGGAAATTGCCCTCTTGCAGGATAAGCTTTATGCTGAGGGAAAGGAAGGCGTGGTATTTGTACTGCAGGCCATGGATGCGGCGGGAAAGGACGGCACGGTGAAGCATGTATTCAGCGGTGTCAATCCGCAGGGCGTCCGGGTTATCAGCTTCAAGCAGCCATCCAAGGAAGAACTTTCCCATGATTTTTTATGGCGCGTGAACAATTTCCTGCCGGAAAGAGGCATGATTGCGGTGTTTAACCGTTCCCATTATGAAGATGTTTTGGTTACGCAGGTGCATCATATGGAAGACGGCTATGCCATGCCGAAAAGATGCACGGAATGCGGACATGAAGAGTTTTATAAAAAGCGTTACCGTCAGATTAAAGACTATGAAAAATATCTGTATGAAAATGGCTATCGTATGGTAAAGGTGTTCCTAAATGTATCCCTGGAGGAACAGAAGAGCCGCTTCTTGAAACGAATTGAAGACCCCGCAAGACACTGGAAGTTTGCCGCTGGGGACTTGGAGGAGAGACAGTACTTTGCGGAGTATCACAGAATATATGAAGAAGTGATTGAAAAAACGGGAACGGAAGAATGCCCCTGGTACATCATTCCGGCGGACCAGAAGTGGTTTGCAAGGTATCTGTTTTCGGAAATCGTAAAGAAAACTTTGGAGAGCTGCAAACCCAAATATCCCACGGTTTCGGAAGCCATGGTGAAGGAAATGACGGATTGTAAGGAAAAACTGGACGAACAATAAATAGAAGAAAGGACTGTTACATACGGTAGCAGTCCTTTCATTTTGCTTTTTATTTTAAATTCTTATTCGCGGTGGAGAGCATCAGCTTAATTCGGTTAAGCTGGTTTACTTCGCTGGCACCGGGATCGTAGTCAATGGCTACGATATTGCTCTCCGGATATTGTTTACGAAGCTCCTTGATGACACCCTTGCCTACTACGTGGTTCGGCAGACAGCCGAAAGGCTGGCAGCAGACAATGTTGGGAACATTGCTGTGAATCAGTTCCACCATTTCACCGGTTAAGAACCAGCCTTCACCGGTTTGGTTGCCGATGGAAACGATGGGCTTTGCATATTCTACCAGGTCACGGATGTGAGCAGGGGGTGTAAAGTGTTTACTTTTTGCAAATTCTCTGGCTGCGGCGCCGCGCAGACGCTCGATAGCCCAGATGCCTAAGGAAGAGATGCGGGCGGTTTTCTTACTCATACCAAGCTCCTCCGCTTTGTAAATCTGGTTGTAGAAGCAGTAGAGCATAAAGTCAAGCAAATCGGGCATAACCGCTTCGGCACCTTCGGACTCCAGAAGCTCTACCAGATGGTTGTTGCCGGCAGGAGAGAATTTTACTAAGATTTCGCCTACGATACCGACTCTCGGTTTCTTTAAATCCTCTTTAATGGGAATGGCATCAAAGTCACGGATGATGGCACGGCAGAGCTTGTTGAACTTAAAGAAGCTCATATGCTTTGCAGTTACAAAATCCTGTGTTACCTTCAGCCATTTGGCATGAACGGCATCCACACTGCCTTTTTCCTGTTCGTAAGGGCGCATGCGGTAAACGCAGCGCATGAAAATGTCTCCGAAGGTCGCGGCATAAGCGGCGCGGAGCAGCAACTCCGCATTTAAGTGGAAACCGGGATTGCTTTCGATGCCGCCTAAGTTTAAGGAAATGACAGGAATCTGTTCCATGCCGGTCTTCTTAAGTGCACGGCGGATAAATCCAATATAGTTGGTGGCACGGCAGCCGCCGCCGGTCTGGCTCATGATAATGGCGGTACGGTCTAAGTCGTATTTGCCTGAAAGCAGTGCCTGCATAATCTGACCGACTACTAAAAGGGAAGGATAGCAGGCATCGTTGTTTACATATTTCAGTCCCACATCCACGGAATGCTTATTGTCGTTGTCCAGTACCACAAAGTTGTAACCGCAGGCATTGAACGCAGGCTGCAGGAGCTCAAAGTGGATAGGGGACATCTGGGGACAGATAATGGTGTAATTCTTACGCATTTCTTCGGTGAAAGGCACCTTTACGATAGCGGAAGAATGCAGGGTTCTTTTCTTATTCTGCTTTTCCCTTACCTTTAAGGCGGAGAGAAGGGAACGGATACGGATGCGGGCAGCACCTAAGTTGTTGACCTCATCAATCTTTAAGCAGGTGTAAATCTTGTCGGAGCCGGACAGGATATCGTTTACCTGGTCGGTGGTAACGGCATCCAGACCGCAGCCGAAGGAGTTAAGCTGGATTAAATCCAGATCGTCCCTTGTCTTTACATAGCTTGCGGCGGCGTACAGACGGGAATGGTACATCCACTGGTCGGAAACAATTAAAGGCCGCTCCGGGTGTCCCAAATGGGAAACGGAGTCCTCTGTCAGTACGGCAATGTCGTAAGAAGTTATCAGCTCGGGAATACCGTGGTTGATTTCAGGGTCCACATGGTAGGGACGACCGGCAAGCACGATGCCGCGTTTGTGGTTTTCTTCCATCCACTTTAAGGTTTCTTCGCCTTTTTTCTGCATGTCCTTACGGGCAGCAGCCTGTTCCTCCCATGCCTTTGCCACGGCGGCACGAAGCTCTGCGGCAGGAATTTCCGGGAATGCTTTTGTCAGGGAAGAAAGAATGGTCTTTTCACTGGCAAAAGACATAAACGGATTGCGGAAATCCACTTCGCCGCGTCCGATTTCTTCCACATTGTTCTTGATATTTTCGGAATAGGAAGTAACAATGGGGCAGTTGTAGTGGTTGTTGGTGCCTTCCACTTCGTCACGCTCGTAGAAGAGCGCCGGATAGAAAATAAAAGGCACATTCTGCTTAATCAGCCAGGTAACATGACCGTGGGCGAGCTTTGCCGGGTAACATTCGGATTCGCTGGGAATGGATTCGATGCCCAATTCGTAAATTTTACGGTTGGAAGCAGGAGAAAGTACGACCTGATAACCTAATTCCGTAAAGAACGTGAACCAGAACGGATAGTTTTCATACATATTGAGAACGCGGGGAATGCCCACCTGTCCGCGGGGCGCCTTGTCCGGGGAAAGAGGCTCATAGGAGAAGAGTCTCTTTAATTTGTATTCAAAAAGGTTGGGGATGTTGTTTTCGTTCTTGGCTTTACCCAGACCTCTTTCACAACGGTTACCGGATATGTACTGTCTGCCGCCGGAGAATTTGTTGATGGTAAGACGGCAGTTGTTGGTACAGCCGCGGCACTTTGCCATACTGGTTTCAAACTGCAGGGAGCAGATTTTGTCAAAGGAAAGCATGGTGGTTTCGTAGCCTTCCTCGTAATGATCCCTGGCAATCAGCGCAGCACCGAAAGCCCCCATGATACCGGCGATGTCGGGACGGATGGCTTCGCAGTCAGCAATTTTTTCAAAGCTTCTTAAAACGGCATCGTTGTAGAAGGTACCGCCCTGCACGACGATGTTTTTACCGAGCTCGGAGGCATCGGATACCTTGATAACCTTAAACAGGGCATTCTTAATAACGGAGTAGGCAAGTCCGGCGGAAATATCCGCTACGGAAGCGCCCTCCTTCTGCGCCTGCTTTACTTTGGAGTTCATGAATACGGTACAACGGGTACCTAAGTCAATGGGATGCTCCGCAAAAAGAGCCGCCTTGGCAAAATCCTGCACGGAATAATTTAAGGATTTGGCAAAGGTTTCGATAAAGGAACCGCAGCCGGAGGAACAGGCTTCGTTCAACTGCACGCTGTCTACGGTATTGTTCTTGATTTTGATGCATTTCATATCCTGTCCGCCGATATCCAGGATACAGTCTACGGAAGGGTCAAAGAAAGCAGCCGCATTGTAATGGGCAACGGTTTCCACTTCGCCGTCATCCAAAAGGAATGCTGCTTTCATCAAAGCCTCACCGTAGCCGGTGGAACAGGAACGGGCAATTTTTACGCCTTCCGGTAACTGGGAATAAATTTCCTTTAAGGAACGGATAGCCGTCTTTAAGGGGCTGCCGTCGTTGCCGGAGTAGAAGGAGTATAAAAGGGAACCGTCTTCACCGACCAAAGCAATTTTCGTGGTGGTGGATCCGGCATCGATACCGAGGAAAGCATTTCCCTTATAAGATGCTAAATCACCGGTTTTTACATGGTGCCTGCTGTGGCGTTCGGTGAATTCTTTATAAGCATCCTCGTTTGCAAACAAAGGCTCCATACGTTCCACTTCAAATTCCATTTTGATTTCGGAAGAAAGCTTGCCCACCATGGCTTCCATGGTATAGGAAACATCTTCTTTGGCATTCAAAGCAGAGCCGATGGCAGCAAAAAGGTGGGAGTTGTCCGTATCAATGACATGTTCCTCGTCTAAGTTTAAGGTGCGTATAAAAGCTGCTTTCAATTCGGATAAAAAGTGAAGCGGACCGCCTAAAAACGCTACATGGCCGCGGATGGGTTTTCCGCAGGCAAGACCGCTGATGGTCTGGTTGACAACCGCCTGAAAAATAGAAGCGGACAAATCCTCTTTGGTAGCGCCTTCGTTAATCAGGGGCTGGATGTCCGTTTTGGCAAATACACCGCATCTGGCGGCGATTGTGTATAGAGAGCGGTAATTCTTGGCATACTCATTTAAGCCGGGTGCATCCGTCTGCAGAAGGGAAGCCATCTGGTCGATGAAGGAGCCGGTACCGCCGGCACAGATACCGTTCATACGCTGCTCCACGTTGCCGCCTTCAAAATAAATAATTTTGGCATCTTCTCCGCCAAGCTCAATCGCCACATCGGTCTTGGGCGCCAGTTCCTTTAAGGAAGTTGCAACCGCAATAACCTCCTGGGTAAAGGGCACCTGCAGGTGGTTGGCAAGGGTAAGACCGCCGGAACCCGTAATCATGGGATGAACGGTGAGGTTGCCCAGCTTGTCATAAGCTTTTTTCAAAAGGGAAGAAAGTGTTTCCCGGATGTTGGCAAAGTGTCTTTCGTAATCGGAGAACAGGATGTTGTGCTGTTCGTCTAAGATTGCAATTTTGACGGTGGTAGAACCGATATCGATACCTAAAGTATATGTCATGTGTATCATTCCTTTTCTGAAACTTGTTACCATAAATAAAGCGGGTGCATCCGGCAGACAATTTTCCGGGTGCGCAAACAAAGTTAATTATACGACAAGAACCGACAAATTGCAACGCAGAAACCTTCTAAAAACTTTATTAAAAATAGGTAAAAAAAGGGTCTGCAGGTTTACTTTACATGCCGGAAATGCTAAAATGAAGTATCTGACGGCTGACAGAAGCCGCAAGAAAGGCATGGATATTTTATGAAACCAATGAGTAAATTTGAAAGAAAATTCGGCAAATATGCCATTCCCCACCTGACCAATATTCTGATTATCTGTTATGCGGTGGGATATTTCCTGTATTATTTTGCCAATCCGCTTTTGGACTATCTGACCTTAAATCCCTATGCCATCCTGCACGGACAGGTGTGGCGGCTGGTGACCTGGGTTATCGTACCGCCCACATCATCAAGCGGTATGTTTGGGTTGTTCGGAACACTGATTACCCTGTATTTTTACTGGTCCATCGGAAGCACCTTGGAGCAGGTGTGGGGCACGTACCGTTATAATGTATATCTGCTTTCCGGTATTTTATTCACCATTGTGGGAAGCTTTGTGGCATACGGCTGCGCATGGACATTTTACGCAGATAAGTGGGGGCTTAACGTGGCATCCAATGCAGAGGTGATTTTCAATGCCGGCAGTACCTGCTTCAGCACCTATTATATTACCATGTCGCTGTTTCTGGCATTTGCGGCAACATTCCCCAATGCACAGGTGCTGCTTATGTTTTTTATCCCCCTAAAGGTAAAGTGGCTGGGTGTTATGTACGGCGTGATTATTCTGTTTGAATTTTTCCAGTCCTCCGTTGTCAATTTCTACACGGAAGCGGGCACGGTGGTATCACTGGACTTCGGTATTTTCGTAAAGATTTCCATTCTGTTTTCGCTGCTTAATTTTATTCTGTTCTTCATTACATCACGCTCCAAAATGAGCATGAATCCGAGACAGGTAAAGCGGCAGCAGGAGTTTAAGCGGGATGTAAAGAGAAATACCTATACCTCCAAGGTGACCAAGCACAAATGCGCCATCTGCGGCAGAACGGATGAAAGCAACCCGGAACTGGAATTCCGCTTCTGTTCCAAGTGCAACGGCAATTACGAATACTGCCAGGATCATCTGTTTACCCATGAACATGTAAAATAATACGCAATGTGCGGCAAACGGGAAAAGAAATGAGGATTGAGTATGGAACGTGAGCTTTTATTCACAGACAAATTGCAGGAGCTGCGTGAAACGGCGAAAGCACAGGGCAATTTAATCACAGAGGACCAGCTGCAGGAGGCTTTTTCTGAGCTTTCCTTTGACGAAGAGCAGCTTGCCATGGTGCGGGAGTATCTGGCAAAGCATAAAATCGGCATCGGCAAACCGGTGGATACCGAGGAAAATCTGACCGGGGAAGAGAAAAACTTCTTAGAGATGTACTTAAAGGAACTGAAGGATCTGCCCGCCGTCAGCGACGGGGAAAAGCAGGCTTTAACTATGTCCGCCATGGCGGGCGACAGTCTGGCGCAGGAAAAGCTCTGTACGGCGTACCTGCCCCAGGTAGTGGATGTGGCAAAGCTCTATGCGGGACAGGGCGTGTATCTGGAGGATTTAATCGGAGAAGGCAATGTAGCGGTTGCCATGGGCGTCAAGATGCTCGGCGCACTGGAAAAGCCGTCCGAGGCGGAAGGCATGCTGGGTAAAATGATGATGGACGCCATGGAGGACTATATCTCCGAATATGCGGAAGAAAGCAAAAAGGATAAGCACATTACCGAAAAAATCAACCAGATTGCGGATGCGGCAAAGAAGCTGGCGGAAGAATACGGCAGAAAGGTGACGGCGGAGGAACTGGCGGCGGAAACGAAGTTTTCCCAGAAGATTATTGAAGAGGCCTACCGCGTCAGCGGCGACAAGATAGAGGATTTGGAGAAGACACATGAATAATAATGCAATGGACATGGATTTTAAGTATATCATGCAGGATGTGACCCATGTGTACATCGGCGCCAGATATACTTACCGGGAGCTGATAGAAGCGGAGGATGTTCCCTTCAAAATCAAAAAGATGATAAACCAGTACATAGAGCCGGAGCTCCATGGCGAGGACCTTTCCATAGAAAGCCATTTTTATTACATGGACGGTTCGGGCTTTGCCTACCAGACATTTCTGCAGTTAAAGACCCAGGTGCGCATCAGTATTATAAAGGGAAACAAGTACCACACAACGACGATGAAACTGCAGGATTTTGTAAAGATACCGCCCGAAGAAAAAGAAAAGGACGGCATCAAGATACAGGAAATTATCATTGCCAAATTAGCGCTCATGACATTATAAAAATAAGCTGCTTCGACAGCGGAATGAGAGGGAAGCATGAAGAAAATAGAAGACTTACAGGCATATGAGCTGATTGAAAAAAGAAGAATAGAGGATTTGAACTCAGAAAGTTATCTGCTCAGACACAAAAAAACAGGTGCCAGAGTAGCCCTGTTATCCAACGATGATGAAAATAAGGTATTTGCCATTGGATTCAGGACCACCCCTACGGACAGCACGGGTGTGGCACATATTTTGGAGCATTCCGTACTCTGCGGTTCCGACAAATATCCGGTGAAGGATCCCTTTGTGGAGCTGGTGAAGGGTTCCTTAAATACCTTCTTAAATGCCATGACCTATGCGGACAAGACCGTATACCCGCTGGCAAGCTGCAACGATACGGATTTCAAAAATCTGATGGATGTCTATCTGGATGCGGTATTCCATCCCAATATTTATAAGGAAGAAAAGATTTTCCGTCAGGAAGGCTGGCACTACGAAATGGAGGACGAAAATGCACCGCTTACCATAAACGGCGTGGTTTACAACGAAATGAAGGGAGCATTTTCCTCCCCGGATGAAGTGCTGCAGAGAGTAATGATGAATTCCCTGTACCCGGATACCACCTATGGCGTGGAGTCCGGCGGTGACCCGAAGGATATTCCCAGCCTGACCTACGAGAATTTCCTGGCATTCCATCAGAAGTACTATCATCCTTCCAACAGCTATATTTATCTGTACGGCAATATGGATATGGCGGAGAGACTGGATTATCTGGACAGGGAATATCTGTCCCATTACGAAGAAAAGAAAGTGGACTCTGAAGTTAAGCTGCAGGAGCCGTTTGCAGAGATAAAGCATGTAGCGGTGGAATATCCCATCGGCAGTGACGAAAACGAAGCGGAAAATGCTTATCTTACCTACAATGCCACAGTGGGTGATACCCTGGACAGAGAACTTTATATTGCGTTCCAGGTACTGGACTATGCCCTCTGCACCGCACCGGGAGCACCCTTAAAGAGAGCACTTTTGGAAAAAGGCATCGGTACGGATATTTACAGCATTTACGAAAACGGCATTAAACAACCCTATTTCAGCATTGTATCCAAGAATGCGGATGAAAAGCAGGAAAAAGAGTTTGTGGAAACCGTGGAAGAGGTGCTTGGAAAAATTGTAAAGGACGGTTTCGATAAAAAGGCTCTGTATGCGGCCTTAAGCCACTATGAATTCAAATACAGGGAAGCGGACTTCGGTTCCACACCCAAGGGACTTATGTACGGACTGCAGATGTTAGACAGCTGGCTGTATGATGATGCGAAGCCGTTTATCCATGTGGAAGCCAACGCCACCTTTGCCGCCCTTAAGAAAAAGGTGGAAGAGGGTTATTTTGAAGAACTGGTAAAGAAATACCTGATTGAGAATACGCAGAAATCCATCCTTCTTCTGCTTCCGAGAAAGGGTCTTACGGAAAAATCCGACAAGGAGCTGGAAGAAAAACTTGCCGCTTACAAAGCCGGCCTTACCAAAGAGGAAATTGCTAAAATTATTGCGGACAGCAAGGCGCTTAAGGACTACCAGGATTCGGAAGACGCCGAAGAAGATTTACAGAAAATTCCGCTTCTCACAAGAGAGGATATGAAAAGGGAAGCAACCAAAACGGTCAACGAGCTTCGAAGCATCGGCAATACTCCGTTTTTGTACCATGATATTTTCAGCAACGGTATTGCTTATGCCCGTCTGATTTTCAAGCTTACCGACCTGACGGAGGAGCAGTTTCCCTATGCGGCGCTCTTAAAGGACGTTATGGGACTGATGGACACCGAGCATTATTCCTATGCGGATTTATTCAACGAAATGCATATAGAGACCGGCGGCATGACCATTGTGACCAATGTATATGGCAGCAATAAGGATACGGAAAAATATACGGCAACCCTTGAGGTGAAAACCAAGGTATTAGAGGATAATATGCCAAAAGCTTTTGCCCTGATGAAGGAAATGATGCTGCATACGGACTTCTCCGACAAGAAGAGATTAAAGGAGCTTTTGGCGGAAAACAAATCCAAGATGCAGGCGCAGATGACGGATGCCGCCCATGTGACGGCCATATACCGCGCCCTTTCCGGCATTTCCGTAACATCCGCCTTAAACGAAATGCTCACCGGCATTACCTATTACCGTCTGCTCGAGAAACTGGATAAAAATTTTGAAGCGGAAAGCGATGCCGTAATAGCCAGGCTGCAGGAGGTCTGCAGGATTATTTTCCGGCCGGAAAACCTGATGGTGGATCTGACCGGCAGTAAAAAAGCGGCAGAAGAAATTATTTCTTATGTGGATGCCATAAAAAAAGACCTTTACCACGTATCTGTAAAAGAAAGTGGTTTTACACCTGTTTTAAGTAAGGTGAAAGAAGGCTATAAAACCCCCGGACAGGTCCTTTTTGTATGTCGTGCAGGTAACTTCAGGAAAAAGGGACTTCCTTATACAGGTACACTCCGTGCACTGAATGTCATGATGGGTTACGATTATCTGTGGAACCAGATAAGAGTCAAAGGCGGCGCTTACGGCTGCATGTGCAGATTCGGAAGGTCGGGCGACAGCTATTTTGTTTCCTATAGGGACCCGAACCTTTCCAAAACCATTTCCGTATATGAACAGGCGGCGGATTACATTGCTTCCTATGAGGCGGATGAACGAACCCTGACCCAGTTTATTATCGGAGCAATCAGTGAGATGGACACACCCATGAACGCCGCATCCAAGGGACTCTTTTCCCTGACGGCGTACATGGCTGACCTTACGGACGAAGACCTGCAGAAAGAGAGGGACGAACTGCTTGCCACATCGGCAGAGGACCTGCGTCGTACCGCAGAACAGGTAAGAGCCTTTATGGCGGATGAGTGCCTGTGCGTGGTTGGCAATGCCGAAAAGATTTCCGGGGAAGAGAAACTGTTTGACAAGGTCGAAAATCTGGTAGAATAGCTGCCGGAGAAAAGGGAGGGTTCTTATGAAAAAGAAACTGGTATTACTGACACTGAGCGCACTGCTGTTGTTCTCGGGATGCGGTTCCGCATCAGAAAAGAACAACCGGAGTAATTCCGCTTCACCTGCGGAAAACGGCTATGCGACGGACGGACTGTATTTTGCGGATGAGGCATATGATGAAGACTACATGTATGAAGAAAATACCGCGGATACGGCATCCGGCACCACATCGAAGGAAAATGTCCGGGACGGCAGAAAGCTCATTCGTACAGCGGATCTGTCGGTGGAAACACTGGAATTTGACAAGCTGCTTTCTTATGTAAAAGACAGAACGAACGAGCTTGGCGGTTATGTGGAAAACATGAACGTGAATAACGGCAGCGGATATGATACCTATTACAGCAGCCAGACTTCCGGTTACAGAAGGGACCGCAGCGCCAGTCTGACGTTGCGGATTCCCAAGAGTAAGCTGGATGCCTTCTTAGGCGATGTGGCGGAAAACAGCAACATCACCAGCCGCAGTGAGCAGGAACGGGATGTCACCACCAGTTATGTGGATTTGGAGAGCCATAAAAAAGTACTTCTGACGGAACAGGAACGGCTGATGACGTACTTAGAGCAGGCAGAGTCCATAGAGGAAATGATGACCATTGAATCCCGGCTGTCCGATATCCGTTATCAGCTGGAAAGCATGGAAAGCCAGCTTCGTACCTACGACAGCCAGATAGAGTACAGCACCGTATCTCTTTACATATCCGAAGTAGTGGAACTGACACCGGTGGAAACAAAGGAACAGACCACCTGGGAGAGAATCAGCGAGGGATTTTTACGAAGCCTGCGCAATGTGGGAAGAGGCTTTAAGGAATTCTTCATCGGTTTTGTTGTTGCACTGCCGTATCTACTGGTAACCGTACTGATAGTGGGAGCATTGTTCGGTATTATTTATGCCATTGTAAAAAAGAGCAATGCAAAGCATGCTAAGAAGATGGCGGAAAGACAGGCGGCCTATTACCAGAATATGCAGGCGCAGCAGAACGGACCGCAAAATAAACAATAAGAAGAGGAACAGTTATGGAAAACAACGCTTTTAAGTCGGGATTTGTTACGTTAATCGGCAGACCCAATGTGGGAAAATCCACCCTGATGAACTGCATTATCGGGCAGAAAATCGCCATTATCTCCAACAAACCCCAGACGACCAGAAACCGGATACAGACGGTATATACTTCGGAAGAAGGGCAGATTGTATTCCTGGATACGCCGGGTATTCACAAAGCGAAAAACAAATTGGGTGACTACATGGTAACGGTAGCCGAAAAAACACTTTCCGAGGTGGATGTGATTTTGTGGCTGGTGGAGCCTTCCAACTTTATCGGCGCAGGGGAAAGACATATCATTGAGCAGTTAAAAAAGGGAAAGACACCGGTTATTTTAGTCATCAACAAAATCGACACCGTGAAAAAGGAACAGCTTTTAGAATACATCGACACCTACCGGAAAGAATATGATTTTGCGGAAATCGTGCCGGTTTCTGCCTTAAAAGCGGAAAATATCAAAGAACTTCTGAAGTGCATCATGAAGTATCTGCCTTACGGTCCGGCATTTTACGATGAGGACACCGTAACCGACCAGCCGGTGAGACAGATTGTGGCGGAGCTCATCCGGGAAAAGACACTGCGTCTGCTTTCCGATGAAATTCCTCACGGTGTGGCAGTCAGCATCGAGAGCATGAAATACAAAAAGAATATCGTGGATATCGAAGCTACCATTTTCTGTGAACGGGACTCCCACAAGGGTATTATTATAGGAAAGAACGGCGCCATGCTTAAAAAAATCGGCTCCATGGCAAGAAGAGATATCGAGGAACTGCTGGAAAAACAGGCAAACCTGCAGCTCTGGGTGAAGGTAAAGAAGGACTGGAGAGACAGTGATTTCCTTCTGAAAAACTTTGGCTACCAGGAAAAAGATAAGGTGTAGGAACGCATAGAAAATTTTATTTTGTAAACCCTAAGTCCTATCAAAGAAAATACTTTGAGAGGACTTAGGTATCATATGAAGAACGAAGAAAATTACTGGGAGCAGTTCATGGCGAGCGGACGGATTTCGGATTATCTTTCCTATGTGGAAAAGAGGGAAGAGGATAAGCTACGGGATGTGGCTTTGGGAGAAGCTTTTTATGCAGGATTTTTATGTAGTGACAGGGATGGTGATAAGCCAGATGCCTGTCGGTGAATTTGACAGAAGGGTTTGTATTTTAACCAGGGAAAAAGGGAAGATTACTGCTTTTGCGAAAGGCGCAAGACGGCCGGGAAGCAAATTCATGGCAGCAACCAACCCTTTTTCTTTTGGTAAATTCAAGCTGTATGAAGGAAAAAGCTCTTACAATATCATGGAAGTGGACATCAGCCGGTATTTTGAAGAACTGCGGCAGGATTACATAGGTGCCTACGTGGGCATGTACTTTCTGGAAGTGGCGGATTACTATACCAGAGAAAACAATGACGAAAAAGAAATGTTAAAGCTTTTGTACCAGAGTCTCCGGGCGCTGGAGCACCCGGCAATTCCGAAAAGACTGGTGCAGTATGTATTTGAAATTAAATCTCTTGTGGTAAACGGCGAATATCCCGGTGCACCGAAGGATGTGACATTACAGGAGTCTACGGTTTATGCCCTGCAGTTTATTGCGGCAACTCCGGTAGAAAAGCTCTATACCTTTACGGTAAAGGAGGATATATTAAAGGAGCTGGGCATGGTGGCGCAGGAATATCGCAGCCGTTTTATGGACCGGCAATTTAAAAGTCTGCAAATATTAGAAACTCTTTATTGAAAAACCAATGTAATTTCGCTATAATATAGCATGGTATTTTAAAATATGAAAAGAAAGGCAAGATTATGAAGACAAAAATAAGTAAACATACCGTATTTACGGCCATGTTCCTGCTTGCTTTCTGTCAGATTTTTCTGCTTGCCGGGTGCGCTGAGCAGACCAAGGCACCCACGGAAACCGGTCTTAAGGTGGAAAAAAGCGGAGAAATCGTAAGCACGATAGTGGAATCCTTTGAAAAAGAGTATTACTCGCAGGCATCGCTGCAAGAGATGATTGAGGATGAAATCACATCCTATCAGAAAAACGGAGCAATTACCTTAAATAAGGTAGAGGTACAGGAAGCGGAGAACGGCAACACCGTTACCGTGGAAATTACCTACGCATCTGGGCAGGATTATGCGGCATTTAACGATACAAAGCTGTTCTTCGGCACCGTATCCGAAGCGCAGGCAGCCGGATATGCCATTCCGACGGACTTAGTCAGTGTGAAAGAGGACAGGACGATTACCTCGGAAGAACTGGACGGCATGAAAGAAAAGTATGTATTTATCACAAATGAAAGCCTGCCGGTGACTTTGCCGGAAAAAGTGGCGTTTGTGACACAGAATACAGAGATTATCAGCAGTAACTGCATAAAAGCACGGGAAGAGGGAGCAAAGCTCACCTACGTGATTATGAAATAGGGAGGAAGAAAAAAGTGGAAAAGACAATGGAAAAAATCGTAGCACTGGCAAAGGCAAGAGGATTTGTATATCCCGGTTCCGAAATTTACGGAGGACTTGCCAATACCTGGGACTATGGTAATTTAGGCGTAGAATTAAAGAACAACGTAAAAAGAGCATGGTGGCAGAAATTCGTACAGGAAGACCCTCATAATGTGGGCGTGGACTGTGCCATTTTAATGAACCCCCAGACATGGGTTGCCAGCGGTCACTTAGGCGGTTTCTCAGACCCTCTTATGGACTGTAAGGAATGCCATGAGCGTTTCCGCGCCGACAAGCTGATTGAAGATTTCTGCGCAGAAAACAACATCACCCTTGAAGAGAGCGTGGATGCATGGAGCCAGGAAAAGATGAAGGCATTTGTGGATGAGCACAATGTTCCCTGTCCTACCTGCGGCAAGCACAACTTTACCGATATCAGACAGTTCAACCTGATGTTCAAGACCTTCCAGGGTGTTACCGAGGATGCCAAGAACACCGTATATTTACGTCCCGAAACCGCACAGGGTATTTTCGTAAACTTCAAGAATGTACAGAGAACATCCCGTAAAAAGATTCCTTTCGGTATCGGTCAGATCGGTAAGTCCTTCCGTAACGAAATCACGCCCGGAAACTTTACCTTCCGTACCAGAGAGTTTGAGCAGATGGAGCTGGAATTCTTCTGCGAGCCCGGCACCGATATGGAATGGTTCCAGTACTGGAGAGCATTCTGCCGTGACTGGCTTTTGTCCTTAGGCATGAAGGAAGATGAAATCCGTCTCCGCGACCATTCTCCCGAAGAACTTTGCTTCTACAGCAAGGGTACTACCGATATTGAATTCCTGTTCCCCTTCGGCTGGGGTGAACTCTGGGGTATCGCAGACAGAACCGATTACGACCTGACCCAGCATGCCAATGTTTCCGGACAGGATATGACCTATTTTGATGATGTAAAGAATGAAAAATACATTCCTTATGTAGTAGAGCCTTCTCTTGGCGCTGACCGTGTGGTACTGGCGTTCCTTTGCGCCGCATACGACGAGGAGGAATTAGAGGGCGGCGATGTGCGTACCGTACTGCATTTCCATCCCGCACTGGCACCGGTTAAGATTGCCGTTCTGCCTCTTTCCAAGAAGTTGAACGAGGGCGCTGAAAAGATTTTTGCGGAGCTTACCAAGAAGTACAACTGTGAATTCGATGACAGAGGCGCTATCGGTAAGAGATACCGCCGTCAGGATGAAATCGGTACTCCTTTCTGCATTACTTATGACTTTGACTCCGAAGAGGACAACTGCGTAACCGTACGTTTCCGTGATTCCATGGAGCAGGAGAGAGTGGCAATCGCCGATTTAGATGCTTATTTTGCGGATAAATTTACTTTCTAAGACAATAGAAATAGGAGACAAACAACAATGAGACAATTCACATCTGACGAACTGAGAAAGACCTGGAAACAGTTTTACATGGACCGCGGACATGTGGATGTAGGCGCCGTATCCTTAGTTTCCGATGGTTCTACCGGTGTTATGTTTAACGTAGCGGGTATGCAGCCTCTGATGCCTTATCTTTTAGGACAGAAGCATCCCCTTGGTACCAGACTCTGCAATGTGCAGGGCTGTGTGCGTACCAACGATATTGATTCCGTAGGCGACAAGAGCCATGTTACCTTCTTTGAAATGATGGGTAGCTGGAGCCTGGGAGATTATTTCAAAAAAGAAAGATGCAAATGGAGTTTTGAACTTTTAACCGATGTATTCGGATTTGATGCGGACCATCTGGCAGCAACCGTATTCGCAGGGGATGAAAATGCACCCCGTGATGAGGAAGGCGCAAAGTACCGTATAGAATCCGGCTTTAAGAAAGAAAACATCTATTACCTTCCCGCAGATGATAACTGGTGGGGACTGGAGTATGGTCCCTGCGGTCCCGACAGCGAAATGTTCTACATCGCAGACAGGCCGGACTGCGGTCCGAACTGCGGACCCGGATGCAGCTGCGGTAAATACACAGAGCTTGGCAACGACGTATTTATGCAGTATGAAAAGCATCATGATGGACATCTGACTCCGTTAAAGCAGAAAAATGTGGATACGGGATGGGGACTGGAGCGTATTTTAGCTTTCTTAAACGGAACCAAAGACGTATACCGTGTGGATTTATTTGCGCCCATCATTGCGTATATTGAGGATGCGGCAGGCGTAAAATACGAGCAGGACGAAAAACTCACCAGATCCATGAGAATTCTGGCAGACCATATCCGTACCGGTGTTATGTTAATCGGAGATGAAGCAAAGCTTCTTCCTTCCAATGCCGGTGCAGGCTATGTTCTCCGCCGCCTGATCCGCCGTGCGGTAAGACATGCCCGTGCCTTAAAGCTGAACAAAGAGCATATCTTAACGATTGCCGGCATGTATATTGATGACATTTACAAGGAAAGCTATCCGCTTCTTACGAAGAACCGTGAGTTTATTATAAGCGAACTGAAAAAGGAAATTGAACGTTTTGAAAGCACTCTGGAAAACGGTCTGAAGGAATTCCATAAGATTCTGGAAAACAAGAGAGAGGAAAAGGCAACCGTTATCGACGGCAAAGCTGCTTTCTATCTCTATGATACCTTTGGTTTCCCTATTGAGCTTACCGTGGAACTGGCAGAAGAAGAAGGTCTTACCGTGGACGAAGCGGGATTTGCCAAAGCAATGGAAGAGCAGAAGCAGAAAGCCCGTGAAAACCAGAACTTCTCCACTAAGTTAAATGTGGGAGCAGGTCTTTTTGATGATTTGGGAGAGAACGTCACAACTGAATTTAACGGTTACGATACTCTTACCGGGGAAGATACCATCCTTGCCCTTGCAGATGAAACGGCAAGAAAAGAGGTTCTTTCCGCAGGGGAAACCGGAACTGTCGTAGTGGCAAAGACTCCGTTCTATGCAACTATGGGCGGTCAGAAGGGCGACATCGGTACCATCACCACAAAGGACGGTACTTTTGCAGTAGAAGAAACCGTAAAACTGTCCGGCGGCAGAGTAGGCCACATAGGAAAAGTAACTTCCGGTACCGTAAAGGTCGGTGAAAAGGCAGCCTTAAGTGTGGACACCGTAAACCGTAACAATACCTGCAAGAACCATTCCGCAACCCACCTTCTGCAGGCAGCGCTGCAGGCAGTGCTCGGTGACCATGTAGAGCAGCAGGGCTCTTATCAGGATGCCGGAAGAACCCGTTTCGACTTCAGCCATTCCCAGGCAATGACCGCAGAAGAAATTGCCAAAGTGGAAGCTCTTGTCAATGAGAAAATCCGGGAAAGCATCGATGTGGTAACCGATGTAATGAGCATTGAAGATGCCAAGAAGAGCGGAGCCATGGCTCTCTTCGGTGAAAAATACGGTGAGACCGTACGCGTGGTTACCATAGGGGATTTTTCAAAGGAACTCTGCGGCGGTACCCATGTAAAGAATACCGGTGTGATAGGCTCCTTCAAGATATTGTCCGAAAACGGTGTAGCAGCAGGCGTGCGCCGTATCGAAGCCATTACCGGTGACAATGTGCTGGCATATTATAAGGAAATGGAAGAAAAGCTTCTGGCAGCAGCCAAAGTTTTAAAGACCACTCCGGATAATTTAGTAGAAAAATGCGAGCATGTGATGGCAGAAATGAAGAGCCTTTCTTCCGAAAACGAATCCTTAAAGGCAAAGGCTGCCAAGGATGCACTCGGTGACGTAATGAACCAGGTGAAGGAAGTAAAGGGTGTTAAGCTTTTAGCAAGCAGCGTCAGCGGTGTGGACATGAACGGACTTCGCGACTTAGGCGATTCCCTGAAAGCCAAATTGGGAGAAGGCGTAGTGGTTCTTCTTTCCGACATGGATGGTAAGGTGAATATGGTAGCCATGGCAACCGACGGAGCTGTGAAAAAGGGCGCTCATGCAGGCAACTTAATCAAAGGCATCGCCGCACTTGTCGGCGGTGGCGGCGGCGGCAGACCGAATATGGCGCAGGCCGGCGGTAAGAATCCTGCCGGTATTCCCGCAGCAATCGCGGAGGCTGAAAAGGTGCTGGAGGGCATGCTGTAATAGTGAAAGTATATTCCGTAACAGAAAACAAATCTAAATTATTTCTAAAAAAATAGTTGACGAATACACATTTTCTGTTATAATAACTATTGTGCATGCGGTCATGTACATATATTAACCCATATCAGTCGAGATGCTTGAAGGGACTGAAGGGAGGTCAGGTGCATTCATGTCAAACGTAATCGTTAAAGAAAACGAAACTTTAGACAGTGCTTTACGTCGTTTCAAGAGAAGTTGCGCAAAAGCAGGTATCCAGCAGGAAATCCGCAAGAGAGAACACTACGAGAAACCCAGTGTAAGACGTAAAAAGAAGTCTGAAGCAGCAAGAAAGCGTAAATATAACTAATCAGATAAGTCCTTGGTCGTTTTGATCCGGGACTTATGTTTTATCGGTTGATTTTTATAGAAAATCTTTCATACTATATTATGTATTAGAAAAGATTTTCTGATGAGGAGAGGATTATATGTGGACGAAAGAATTGTTTGGTACAGATATTTACCATCTGGTCACAGCTTTCGTTATCTATAGTATATTAGGATGGCTTGTAGAGTCCATTTACATGTCCTTCTGTAATAAAAAAATTACCAACAGAGGATTTGCCAAAGGGCCGTTCTGTCCGATATATGGGTTTGGAGCCGTAATCGGCAACCTGGTTTTGACACCACTTCGTCACCACAGACTGGCACTGTATTTTGCGGGAGCCATTAGTGCTACCTTTTTTGAATTCCTGGTAGGCATGATGATGATCAGATTCTTGGGCGAGCTTTGGTGGGATTACAATGAAAAGCCTTTCAATTACAAAGGAATTGTGTGTCTGGAAAGCACCATTGCATGGGGCTTCTATGCGATTGGTGTGGTGTGTTACCTGAATGACTTTGTATATAGCATGATTGACCGGATGAATATGCGTATTGTGGTACACGTAGTCAGCGGTATTCTTCTGATTGCGGTCATTGATTACATTGTACAGCTCCTGAAAGTATTTAAGGTAGATGTGGCATCTAAAAGAGAAGCCGTCATTGAAAAGTACCGTAGCTTCAAGGCAAGATGGTATTAAATACAAGGAACACAGACATAAGATATTTCGTATTAAGTCATACAAAATGCTGCGTTTCCATATCTTTTAATAAAGGATATGGAAGTGCAGTTTTTTTATGGGAAAGTTAAAAAGATTTTTAGTTTTTTTGCTCTGTATGACTCTGATTCTGGGAAATGTCCTGCCGGTAAGAGCAGCGACGGAGATAACCGCACCCTCGGCAATCCTGCTGGAAGCCTCCACCGGGCAGGTTATTTATGAAAAAAATGCAACGGAGAGGAGGAGCCCCGCCAGCATTACAAAAATTATGACGCTACTCTTGATTTTTGAAGCACTGTCGGAGGGAAAGGTTTCCCTGCAGGATGAGGTGGTGACCAGCGCCCATGCCAAGTCTATGGGCGGCAGTCAGGTGTTTTTAGAGGAAGGTGAAACGCAGACGCTGGAAACCATGATTAAATGCATTGTCATCGCTTCCGGTAACGATGCATCGGTGGCGGTGGCGGAACATATAGCGGGTTCCGAAGCGGATTTTGTGGAGAAAATGAATGCCAAAGCGACAGAACTCGGAATGGTGGACACCCATTTTGAGGACTGCTGCGGATTGACGGATTCCGACAGTCATTACACAACGGCAAAAGACGTAGCCATTATGTCCAGGGAGCTGACGGTAAAATACCCGGAAGTTTTTACATATACCCGGATATGGATGGAGGATATTACCCATGTGACGAGGCGGGGCAGCAGCACCTTTACCCTGTCCAGCACTAATAAACTTTTGAAATGGTATCAGTGGACAACGGGACTCAAAACCGGATCTACGGCAAAGGCAAAATTCTGCATTTCCGCTACGGCAAGCAAGGACGGCATGGATTTGATTGCTGTTATCATGGGGGCGCCCGATCCCAAGGAACGGTTCCACGATGCGGAAAAGCTGTTAAACTATGGTTTTTCCGTAAGCAATCTCTATGTGGACGAAAATAAGGAACCGCTGCCCCAGATGCGTGTGGAAGGTGGTGTGGAGGAATCGGTTTCCCTGCATTATGCAGAGGAATTCCGATACTTAGATGTCACCGGCAGAGATTTATCGGCGGTGGAAAAAGAATTAAAGCTGCCGGAAAGTGTGAAGGCTCCCGTGACGGAAGGGAAAACAGCGGGGCAGGCTGTTTACCGGATAGGCGGCGAGGAAATAGGCAGAGTTGCCGTTTTGTACGATGCTTCCGTGGAAAAAGCCGGATTCGGCGACTACTTTAAGAAAGTACTGGGCGTTTATTTTCATTTGTAAGGATGGAAAAATTATGCTATAATGTTGTCGGTGTTTTGCACCGGCAGCAGAATGGCATGCCGGATGGGACACGGCAAAGGAGTAACGGAATGCTTGGCGTGCTGTGTATTATTTTAGCGGTCTGTATTATTGTGGGGTTATGGATTATGCTTTACGATACCCACCATTTTGTGACAAGGCGGTATCGGTTTGCCTCCGCCAAAATAAAAAAGAATACCAAAATCGTTATGCTATCCGACCTGCACAACTGTAGGTATGGTGCGGACAATGCCCAGCTTTTTGCGGCAATCGAAGCGGAAAAGCCGGATTTGGTAATACTTGCCGGAGACATGATTACGGCAAGCAACCGGGAAAAGACGGTGCATACCGTGCGTTTCATCGAAAAGCTGAAAAGCAGTTATCCTTTGTATTACACGTACGGCAATCATGAACAGAAAATTATTTTGAAAGAGGAATATAAAAAAACGGCGGAACGCTTTGAAAAAGAACGGACGGAAGCCGGTATTTCCTTTTTTAACAACTGCCACAGCACACTTGCGGACAGGGGGATTTCCCTTTACGGGCTGGTACTGGACCATTCTTATTTCCAAAGATTCCATACCAAGGAGATGCCCGAAGGCTATATGGATTCCCTGCTTGGCAGACCCACAGAAGATACTTACAATATTTTAATAGCCCACAACCCGGATTATTTCCCGGAATATGCGGAGTGGGGAGCAGAGCTTGTTCTCTCCGGGCATATCCATGGCGGCATTATAAGAGTGCCGCATTTAGGGGGATTTATTTCTCCGGCAATCCGCTTTTTCCCTAAATATGACGGAGGACTTTTTAAGGAGAAGGGCGCTTCCATGGTATTAGGCAGAGGAATCGGAACCCATGCGCCCAAGGTGCGGCTTTTTAACCCCGGTGAACTGATTGTGGTGGAGCTTACAGCGCAGGAGTAAGCAGAAACGGGACAGCGCAGTAACAGAACGCAGGAATACACAGAACCGGAAAGGTATCATAACGGAAGGAACAGACAGATGGCATTATCCGTGAAATTAGAGGTGTTTGAAGGCCCTTTGGATCTTTTACTGCACCTGATAGAAAAGAACAAAATCGATATTTACGATATTCCCATTGTGGAAATTACGGACCAGTATCTGACTTACATCAAGCAGATGCAGACCGAGGACATGAATGTCATGAGTGAGTTTCTGGTGATGGCGGCAACCCTGCTTGACATCAAATGCCGGATGCTTCTTCCCAAGGAAGTCAATGAAGAGGGCGAGGAGGAAGACCCGAGAGCCGAGCTGGTACAGCGCCTGCTGGAGTATAAGATGTATAAATACATGTCCTATGAACTGCGGGACAGGCAGGTGGATGCGGAAAAGTTTTTCTACCGGGAAAAGCATCTTCCCAAGGAAGTGGAAAACTACAGGCAGCCGGTGGACTATTCCGAGCTGATCGGCGAGATGAATTTACAGAAACTGCAGGATATTTTCAAATCCATTATTAAAAAGCAGGAAGACAAGATTGACCCCATCCGGAGCACCTACGGCAACATCGAAAAGGACGAAATTGATATTGATGCCAGGACGGCTTATGTGGAGGATTACATAAAGCAGCACAAAAAGACAAGCTTCCGGCAGCTTTTGGAAAAACAGAGCACCAAGATGGAAGTGATAGTGACCTTTCTGGTCATTTTGGAAATGATGAAAATGGGACAGATTGATATTGTACAGGAAAATATTTTCGACGATATCATGATTACGGCAAGGGAGCAGCAGAATGGACAAGAATAAAGCAAAAGCGGCAATTGAGGCGATTCTTTTTACTATGGGAGAGTCCGTGGAAATTTCTCGGCTGGCCGCCGTCCTGGAAATGGACAAACAGGAAGTGACGGCACTTTTAAAAGAAATGGACAAGGATTACCGGAAGGAAAACAGAGGTATTTTTCTCATGTGGTTAGAGGACAGCGTGCAGCTCTCCACCAAAGCGGATTTGTATGAATACCTGATTAAAATAGCCAAGACACCCCGTAAGATGGTGCTCACGGACACGGTGATTGAAACCCTTTCCATTATTGCCTACAAGCAGCCGGTTACAAGACTGGAAATCGAAAAAATCAGAGGCGTAAGCTGTGACCACGCCATCAACAAGCTTTTGGAGTACGAGCTGATTACGGAGCTCGGAAGAAAGGATGCACCGGGACGTCCCCTGTTATTTGGCACCACCGAACAGTTTTTACGCTGCTTCGGCGTGAAGTCCATCGAAGAACTGCCGGAACTGTCTTTGGTACAGGTAGAGGAATTCAAACAACAGGCAGAGGCGGAAGCAGGCATCCTGGCGGCGGACACCATTGCGGAGAATGCACTGGAAGAAAACGAATAGAAAAAGTTTCCGAAATGGGCATGTGAATGAAATTTCGGAAAAAGACATATACATAGTAGTGACAAATCAGGAATGTTGCTACTATGTTTTTTTATTTTAAAAAAGTTATCGGCGTGCTGCTTTTGTGCTGTCTTTTTATGGGAACGATTCCGGCACGCACGGTGCAGGCAGAAGATGCGCAGCCGGATTTGCTGACACAGGAAGCAGTGACGGCAACCACGGAGGCGGAACCATCACTTCCTTTGTACGCTATGGCAGCCGTGCTTATGGATGGAGATACCGGCAGGGTTTTGTATGAAAAAAACGGGGAACAGTTTCTGGCAAATGCCAGTACCACCAAAATAATGACCTGCATTCTGGCACTGGAATACGGCAATCTGTCGGATACGGTGGGGGTATCGAAACGGGCGGCGGGTATGCCGAAGGTCAAGCTCCATATGAAAGAAGGGGAACATTTCCTGCTGGAGGATTTGCTGTATTCCATGATGCTTGAATCCCACAACGATTCTGCTATGGCGATTGCCGAGCATGTGGGCGGCAGCATGGAAGGCTTTGCCGATATGATGAACCGGAAGGCGGAGGAAATCGGCTGTGAAAATACCCTGTTTCTGACGCCAAACGGCTTGGATGCACAGAAAACAGTTCCGGAGGAAGACGGGGACAGCAAGATTTCCAACCACGGCACCACGGCGGAAGATCTGGCGAAAATCATGGCATATTGCGCCTTCCATTCCCCTAAGGCAGAGGAGTTCTTAAAAATAACGCGGACCTCTGCATACACGTTTCAGAGCATGGAAGGACGCAGCTTTTCCTGCGTAAACCACAACGCCTTTTTAAGCATGATGGAAGGAGCGTTGACCGGCAAGACCGGGTTTACCAACAAGGCAGGCTACTGTTACGTGGGTGCACTGGAACGGGACGGCAGGCGGTTTACCATTGCCCTGCTTGCCTGTGGCTGGCCGAACCATAAGACCTATAAGTGGTCGGATGCCAGGACCCTTTTTTCCTACGGACTTGAAAATTATTCATATCATTCGCTTACGGAGGCATCCTATGAGAAGGAACTGTTAGCCCCAATCCCGGTAAAAGACGCGCAGACGGCATATCCGGGAGAAGAGTTTTTAGTGCCTGTGAAAATAAAACCGGGCAGTATACAGAAAGGAGAAGAACGGCATGATGGCGTGGATTTTGTGGCTTTTAAGGAAAATAAGAAGGAAAGCATAGGAATTTTATTAAAGGACGGCGAAAAAATAGAAACCCGAAGCAGGGTGGTGTCTGACCTTACAGCACCGGTGCAGAAAGGCACAGTGGTGGGAGAGATTGTCTATCTGGCGGGCGATACTCTTTTGTATAGGGAAGAAATTGTGACGGCAGAAACGGTGGAGAGAATTGATTTTTTCTGGTGTCTTACGAAGGTATGCCGTATTTTCCTGCCCGGTTGATTTTTTTCATAAACAAGGCGGAAAAATGTCCGGAAAATGCCGATTGCATGTAAAGATTTTGTTAAGAAACACAAAAATAAAAGATAATTGAAAAAATAGTAAAATTTATGATGGAAAGATTACTTCGTTTATGCTACAATAATACGGACATTGATAATAGGGGAGATATTTTTGCAAAGGTGCAAAAAAGGTCTCCCCGTTAAATTGTTTTTATTTATTTATGATAAATGGAGGGCTTGAAAACATGAGTAGTACTTCAAAAGCGAGCCAAAGAATCAATGCTTTGCTCGACGACAACAGCTTCGTTGAAATCGGTGCTTTCGTTACTGCAAGAGCGACGGATTTCGACTTAAAGCAGACCCCGACTCCTTCCGACGGTGTTATCACCGGCTACGGAGTAATCGGCGGAAATCCTGTATACGTTTACAGTCAGGATGCTTCCGTATTGAACGGCACCATCGGTGAGATGCACGCAAAGAAAATTGCCAATCTCTACGACCTTGCCATGAAGACAGGCACACCTGTCATCGGACTTTTAGATTCTGCAGGCTTCAGACTGCAGGAGTCAACCGACGCCCTGAATGCGTTCGGTACCGTTTACAAAAAAATGTCCGATGCTTCCGGCGTAATTCCCCAGATTGCGGCTGTATTCGGAAAATGCGGCGGCGGACTTGCCGTTATGGCAGCCATGGCTGACTTTACCTTTATGGAAAAGAATGATGCCAAGCTGTTCGTAAATTCTCCCAATGCCATTGAAGGCAACAGCACTGCAAAATGTGATACCTCTTCCGCACAGTTCCAGAGTGAAAAAGCAGGCAATGCTGATTTTGTGGGAGACGAAGCAGAAGTGATTTCCGGTATGAGAAACCTGATTTCCATGCTTCCCGCCAACAACGAGGAGAACCTTGCTTTTGAAGAAGGTACTGATGACTTGAACAGACTTACCGCAGAGCTTGCCGGCTGCAAGGATGCGGCAGTGACGCTTTCCATCTTAGCCGACAACAACGAATTCGTTGAGGTTAAGAAAGACTATGCAAAGAATATGGTAACCGGTTTCTTACGTTTAGACGGTGTGACCGTCGGCGCCGTAGCAAACAGAAGCCAGATTCTGGACGCAGACGGAAATGTTGTCGAGAAAATGGACGAGACCCTGACCCCGGCCGGATGTGAAAAGGCAGCGGATTTTGTAAACTTCTGCGATGCTTTTGAAATCCCCGTTCTGTCCCTGACAGACGTTACCGGTTATACAGCATGTGAATGCGGCGAAAAGAGACTTGCCAAGGCTGTAGCACGCCTTACCTTTGCTTTCGCCAACGCTACCGTTGCAAAAGTAAACGTTATTTTAGGAAAAGCTTTCGGCAGCGCTTACATAACCATGAACTCCAAGGCAATCGGCGCAGACATTACCATTGCATGCCCGGATGCACAGATCGGAGCTATGGATGCAGATTTGGCAGCCAGGATTATGTATGAAGGACAGGGTGCCGAAGTAATCAAAGAAAAGGCATCCGAATATGCAGCACTGCAGAACAATGTGACAAGTGCCGCAAGGAGAGGATATGTTGACCAGATTGTCGAAGCTGCCGATTTAAGAAAGTATGTAATCGGTGCCTTTGAAATGCTCTTTACAAAATGTGAAGAACGTCCGGTTAAAAAGCATGGAACAGTTTAGAAAGGGAGATACTTAATATGAAAAAATTTCTGACAATGTTATGTATGCTCACCTGTGTTTTGGGACTGACCGCCTGCGGAGAATATGAGCCTACCGAAATGGAGCAGCAGAAGGGCAATGAAGCTGTTTCCATGGCAACCAATTTTATTCTTCCCTACATGACCAGCTTCTTTGATGATGAACTGGTGGAAGCGGTTCAGGAAAACTATAATGTGCACGAAGTGGAAAGCCAGGTAGAGGATTATTTTTCTCTCTACATTTCCATGGTAAGCCAGAATTACAACATAAATTTTGGCTATGACTCCATTGATGTGGAAGGAAATGCCATCCTGACCGGTATGGTTTCCTTTAACAACACCTATGATGAACTGGGAGATATCAAGACATCCGAAGGCTTCCAGGGCACATATAAGGTATCAGGTGACGAAATCATTGTTTCCGTACCCGTTACGGGAACCAAGACAGATTCCAACGGAAATGTCAGAACTGCAACCGCAGAACTGATTTTTACAAACGACATTTTCCTGACATTGAAATCCTGTGCACTTAACCTTGACCAGAGCATGGGCGAACTGATGGCAAAGGCAGCCATGGACACCCTGATGGGTATGATGACGGTATTTGCCGTATTGATTTTAATCAGCATCATTATCTGGGCTATGGGAGGTATTCCCAAGCTGCAGGCAAAGCTTGCCAAGAAGCCTGAAAGCAAAAAGGAAGAGTCCATTGACAACACCATTGCACAGATTGTGGAAAAAGAAGAAAGCACAGAAGACGACACCGAGCTGGTTGCGGTTATCGCAGCAGCCATTGCCGCTTATGAAGGTTCACAGAGTACTGACGGCTTTGTAGTCAGAAGCATTAGAAAAAGAAGATAATCGGAGGAAGAAAAAATGAAAAATTATACCATTACCGTAAATGGAAACGTATATGATGTAGTAGTAGAAGAAGGCGCATCCGCAGGCGTAGCACCCGTTGCAGCTCCCGCAGCACCCAAGGCAGCACCCAAGGCTGCAGCACCCGCCGCTCCCAAGGCTGCACCCAAGGCTGCAGGCGCAGGAAGCATTAAGGTAGAAGCCGGTGCAGCAGGTAAAGTATTCAAGATTGACGCTGCAGTAGGCACCGCAGTAAAGAAGGGTGATGCCGTTGTTACCATCGAAGCCATGAAGATGGAAATCCCCGTGGTAGCTCCTGAAGACGGTACTGTTGCAAGTATTGATGTTGCTGTAGGCGATGCAGTAGAAGCAGGCAAGGTATTGGCAACTCTGAACTAAATAAAGGCAACAGCCGAGAATTACAGGAGGTCATCAAATGGATTACATAACAAGTACGTTAGGTAACCTGTTACATCAGACAGCTTTCTTTAACCTGACCTGGGGAAACTACCTGATGATTGCAGTTGCCTGCTTTTTCCTCTATCTGGCAATTCGGCACGGATTTGAACCCCTGCTGTTATTACCGATAGCATTTGGTATGCTGCTTGTAAACATCTATCCGGATATCATTCTGCATGCAGAAGATTCCAATAACGGTGTCGGCGGCTTACTGTATTATTTCTATATTCTGGATGAATATGCCATCCTGCCGTCCTTAATCTTCATGGGCGTAGGCGCCATGACGGACTTCGGACCGTTGATTGCAAACCCCAAGAGCTTCCTCTTAGGCGCAGCAGCACAGTTTGGTATTTTCGCCGCTTACTTCGGTGCGATTGCACTGGGCTTCAACGGAAAGGCTGCAGCAGCCATTTCCATTATCGGTGGTGCGGACGGCCCTACCTCCATCTTCCTGGCAGGTAAGTTAGGACAGACAGGACTTTTAGGACCTATCGCCGTGGCAGCATATTCCTATATGTCACTGGTACCCATTATCCAGCCCCCCATTATGAAGCTCCTTACCACGGAAAAAGAACGTAAAATAAAAATGGCACAGCTTCGTCCTATTTCCAAGCTGGAAAAGATTTTATTCCCCATCGTGGTTACTATCGTTGTCAGCCTGATTCTTCCTACCACAGCTCCCCTTGTAGGTATGCTGATGTTAGGTAATCTGTTCAAGGAATCCGGTGTAGTAAGACAGCTTACGGAAACCGCATCCAATGCCCTGATGTACATCGTAGTTATCCTGCTTGGTACATCCGTAGGTGCAACCACCAGTGCAGAGGCATTCTTAAATCTGGATACCTTAAAAATCGTAGCACTCGGTCTGATTGCATTCGCCTTCGGTACCGCGGCGGGTGTCCTGTTCGGAAAACTGATGTGTGTACTTACACATGGCAAGGTTAACCCGCTGATTGGTTCTGCCGGTGTATCCGCAGTACCTATGGCAGCCCGTGTATCCCAGAAAGTCGGCTCGGAAGCAGACCCTACCAACTTCCTTCTGATGCATGCGATGGGACCCAACGTAGCAGGTGTTATCGGAACCGCTGTTGCGGCAGGTACCTTCATGGCAATTTACGGAGTATTCTAAGCAGTAGCTGATTAATAAAAGAAAATTAGGAGGAACAGTTATGTCCGAAGTAAAACCGATTAAAATTACGGAAACCGTTCTGCGTGACGCACATCAGTCCCTGATTGCCACCAGAATGCCGACCGAACTTATGCTTCCCATCGTAGAGAAAATGGATCAGATTGGTTACCACTCAGTAGAATGCTGGGGCGGTGCAACCTTTGATGCATCCTTACGTTTCTTAAAAGAAGATCCCTGGGACAGACTCAGAAAATTAAGAGATGGATTTAAGAATACCAAGCTGCAGATGCTTTTCAGAGGTCAGAATATTTTAGGTTACAGACCTTATGCAGATGACGTAGTAGACAATTTCGTAGAGAAGTCTATCGCAAACGGTATTGATATTATCCGTATTTTCGACTGCTTAAACGACCTGCGTAACTTACAGGAAGCAGTTGACGCAACCAACAAGATTAAGAAGACCGAAGGCCGCGGACATGCACAGGTCGCACTGGCTTACACTTTAGGCGATGCCTACACCATGGAATACTGGGTAGACATGGCAAAGAAGATTGAAGAGATGGGTGCAGACTCCATCTGTATCAAGGATATGGCAGGCTTACTGGTTCCTTACAAGGCTGCAGAGCTGATTAAGGAAATGAAAGCCGTTACCAAGCTTCCCATCCAGCTTCATACCCACTATACTTCCGGTGTTGCCAGCATGACTTACTTAAAGGCAGTAGAAGCCGGTGTCGATGTTATCGACTGTGCAATCTCTCCTTTTGCAATGGGTACTTCACAGCCCGCAACTGAAGTTATGGTAGAAACCTTCAAGGGAACTCCTTATGACTCCGGTCTTGACCAGAACAAGTTAGCGGAAATTGCTGATTACTTCAGACCTTACAGAGACGAGTGCCTGGCAAACGGACTGTTAAATCCCAAACTTTTAGGCGTTGATATCAAGACCCTTCTGTATCAGGTACCCGGCGGCATGCTTTCCAACATGGTAAGCCAGTTAAAGGAACAGAACGCAGAAGATAAGTACTATGATGTATTAAAAGAAATCCCCCGTGTCCGTAAAGACTTAGGCGAGCCCCCTCTGGTTACCCCTTCTTCCCAGATTGTCGGTACACAGGCTGTATTCAACGTACTGATGGGCGAGAGATACAAGATGGCAACTGACCAGACCAAGGATATTCTCCGCGGTAAATACGGCAAGACCGTTAAACCTATGAATCAGGAAGTAATCGACAAGGTTATTCCCGGTGAAGAAAGAATTACCTGCCGTCCCGCAGACTTGATTTCCAACGAAATGGACAAGTTGGAGTCTGAAATGGCAGAATGGAAGCAGCAGGATGAAGACGTACTGTCTTACGCACTGTTCCCTCAGGTAGCTACCGACTACTTCAAATATCGTATGGCACAGCAGGAAAAGGTTGACCCTGCACAGGCAGATAAGAAGAACGGCGCTTACCCTGTATAAACACAACAAACAAAGAGGCCGGCAGCTTTCGGAAGAAAGCCGCCGGTTTTTTAGAAAGCGGAAAATGACAATGAAAAAAAGAGTGAAGTATTTACATATATGTCTGACGGCAGTGCTGGGGCTTACCCTTCTTGCCGGCTGCGGACAAACGGAAAAAGTGCCCGAGGTGAGGGAAACTGTGGCACCTCTCACTTCTTATGTGACGGAGGAAGAGTGGGAAGCAGCGGATATGGGGCAGGAGGAAAACAATGCAGCCGTAGCGGCGGTTATGAAAAAGGCGGCAAATAAGGAAGACATTACCATTGCCTGCATCGGAGGCTCCATTACCCAAGGTACCATATCAAACGGAACGGCTGACAAAGAAGTAGGTTTTAAGAAGAGCTACGTGGAACTTTTCAGCCGGTGGTGGACGGACACCTTCCCGGAAACAAAGATAAATGTCATCAATGCCGGTATCGGTGCAACGGACTCCTACCTTGGCGTACACCGCGTGGACGAGGATGTTCTTTCCTATAACCCGGATCTGGTGCTGGTGGAGTTTTCCGTAAACGATGCCGGAAGCAACCGGGCACGTATCAACTATGACAATTTAGTGCGGAAAATTCTGCTTGCCGACAATCATCCCGCCGTGATGCTTTTGTTTATGGGACAGACCAACGGCTCCAACGCCCAGACCTCCCATGCGCTGGTGGGATTTCAGTACGGACTTCCTATGATAAGCTATTGTAATGTCATACAGAAGATGATGGATGACGGACAGTATACCGCAAAGGAGCTTTCCGGGGACACCACCCATCCTTCCGCCCTGGGACATGCCATTACCGGAGAGCTTTTGTGGAAGTACTTAAATAGTGTGTACGAGAACTGCGACAGCTATCCGGAGCCGGCGGTATTTGACAAACCGGCATTTACCAACGAAAAATATCTGCATGCCACCATTTTACCGGCAGAGGATGTGAAAGTGAATGAACCTTTTACCGTTACCTGCAGCAGCCTCGGTCTGGAATACAGGAGGACCATAGACGGAAACGGCGGACAGTTTGGCGTCTATGTGGACGGCGAATATGTGGGCAGCATCAATACGGACTTTTCCGGCGGCTGGGGCAATTATGCGGCGGCAGAGGAGATTTTTTCGGCGGATGAAACGAAGGAACATGTGGTAGAGATAAAAGAAATGGAAGGTTATGAAGGGAAATCCTGCGAAATACTGGGAATTCTCATATCAGAACTTGACTAAAACCCGTCCTTCGGCTAAAATATTTAGAAAATAACGAGTGTTACGATAAAGAAAGCAGTTACGGAAACCGGTCCGGCGATACGGATTGCACAGAATGAGAGGAACCATGGCGAGAAAAGAATCCATTACCATGACGGATATCCTGAATACGGCGTTTGCACTGACAAGAGAAGAAGGAATAGCGGGCGTCACGGCAAGGAATGTGGCAAAGAAAGCAGGCTGTTCCACACAGCCTATTTTCCGTGTGTATCACAGCATGGAAGAGCTCTGGCGGGCAGTCTACGAAAAGGCGGTTTCCTTCTTTGAGGATTATTATGAATTTTATCCGAAGATGGGAGACACTCCGTTTTTAAATATCGGCATGGCATATATTTCGTTTGCCAGGGAAGAAAAAAATCTGTTCAAACTTCTTTTTATAGAAGAAATGGAGCAGAAAAAGAGCCTGTATGAAATTTTAAACGGCAGTCAGGGCAGCCTTGTGGCGGAAATACGGAAGGCGTCCCAGGACGGCTGTGAAAAGCCGGAGGAAATGTTCATGCGTATGTGGCTGTTCATACACGGAGCGGCATGCATGTGCCTGACGGGAGATTACGACCTTTCGGATAAAGAAACAAGGGAACTGTTGATACGGGAGTACGCAAATGGACAATAAACAGGATGTTTTAGTCAGGATAGAGGGAAAATACGCATCCATGAGCAAGAGCCACAAAGCGATTGCAGGATTTATAAAGGAGCATTACGACCAGGCGGTATTTATGACGGCGGCAAAGCTCGGCGAAGAGCTTTCCATAAGCGAGTCCACCGTGGTTAGATTTGCGTCGGGTCTGGGTTATGAGGGGTACCCGGAGTTCCAGAAAGCGCTGGCGGACTGGGTAAAAAACAAGCTGAGCAATGTGCAGAAGATGGATGTCAAATACGCCAACCACAGCCAGTCGGAAATTCTTACCTCCGTGCTGGAGGCGGACATTGAAAAGCTGCAGGACACCATAGGAAATCTGGATGCGGATGCTTTTGAAACTGCCGTGAATGTCATTCTGGGAGCGGAAAATGTCTACATCATAGGACTGCGGAGCTGTGCCCCGCTGGCGGAGTTTTTACAGTTCTACCTGAACATGATACGGGGAAACGTGACACTGCTCAATAGCACCAGCGTCAGCGAAACCTTTGAGCAGATGATTCGTATCAGCGATAAGGATGTCATGATTGGCATCAGCTTCCCACGGTACTCCATGAGAACCCTGAAGGCCATGGAATTTGCCAACGACAGAAATGCCAAGGTCATCAGCCTGACGGATTCCATCCATTCGCCCATGTGCCTGTATTCTTCCTGCAACCTGTTAGCAAGAAGCGACATGGTTTCCATCGTGGATTCCCTGGTGGCGCCTTTGAGTGTCATCAATGCCCTGGTTGTGGCGCTTTGCTTAAAGAAGCCGCAGGATGTCAAAACCAATCTGGAAAATCTGGAAAGCGTATGGAACAATTATCAGGTTTATCTGAATGATGAAATTAACTTTATCGATGAGGAGCCTATGTTAGACAATCCTCTCTGGAAAGGAAACGATGCATAAAACAGTGGTAATCGGAGGCGGGGCAGCCGGTATGATGGCAGCCATAACTTCCGCCGGAAACGGCAGCAAAACACTTTTGATAGAAAAAAACGAGAAACTCGGGAAAAAGCTTTTTATCACGGGAAAGGGCAGATGCAATGTGACCAATGCCTGTGAAACGGAAGAACTTTTACCCAATGTCATGAGCAATCCAAGGTTTCTGTACAGCGCCTTTTATGGCTTTACCAATGCGCAGGTTATGGATTTCTTTGAACAGGCGGGCTGTCCTCTGAAAGTGGAGAGGGGTAACCGGGTATTCCCGGTGTCCGACCATTCGTCGGATGTCATCCGTGCGCTGGAACGGAAGCTTAGGGAAGAAAACGTGGAGATTATGCTTCACAGTACCGTGAAGGATATCCTGACCGAGGAAACGGAAGCAGGAAAGAAAGTCACGGGCGTGCTTTTAGAGAGCGGTAAAAAAATAGAAGCGGATGCCGTGATAGTGGCGACCGGCGGCAAATCCTATGAAAGCACCGGCTCTACGGGCGACGGCTACCGCTTCGCAAAAGAATGCGGACATGAAGTGACAAAAATCCTGCCGTCCCTGGTGCCCCTTACCGTAAAGGAGCCTTACTGCCGGGAAATGATGGGACTTTCCTTAAAAAATGTTTCGATAGAACTTGCCTGCGACGGCAAAATATTATACAGTGGTTTTGGAGAAATGCTGTTTACCCATTTCGGGGTAAGCGGCCCGCTGATTTTATCGGCAAGCAGTTTTTACGTGCAGAAGGCTTTCGGAAAAGAAGCCATGCTTACCATTGACTTAAAGCCCGCACTCAGCGAAGAACAGCTTGATAAGAGACTGCTTCGGGATATTGAGGAAAATAAGGGAAAGCAGTTTAAGAATGTCCTGTCGGGTCTGCTTCCTGCCAAAATGCAGCCGGTGGCAGTAGCCCTTTCCGGCATAAATCCGGATAAAAAGGCGGGAGACATCACGAAAGAAGAACGAAAACGGCTGGGACAGCTTTTGAAAAATATGCCGTTTACCGTGACGGGCTGCCGGGACTTTGCGGAAGCCATTATCACGAAGGGCGGCGTGAAGGTAAAAGAAATACAGCCTTCCACCATGGAGTCCAAAAAGGTAAAAGGACTGTTTTTTGCCGGAGAGGTGCTGGACTTAGACGCTCTTACCGGCGGCTACAATCTGCAGATTGCCTGGTCCACCGGGTACCTTGCGGGACGGGCGGCGAAGGAAGCATAACCCATGGAAAAGAACAGCCGGCGGGAGCCGGAAATATAGAACAGAAAAGGGGAGAAAAGAAATGGAGGACAAGGGTATGAGTTATTGTGTGGCAATAGACGGACCTGCGGGAGCGGGAAAAAGCACTATAGCCAAGAAAATCGCAAAAAAAATGCAGTTAATTTATGTGGATACCGGTGCCATGTACCGGGCAATGGCATTGTTTTTATTGAGAAACCATGTGTCGCCGGAGGATGCGGCAGCCATTGAAAGGACCTGCGAGGATGCGGAAATCGGCATCTGCTATGAAAAAGGACAGCAGGTCGTATACTTAAACGGTGAAAACGTAAACGATTTGCTCCGTTCCGAAGAAGTGGGAAAGATGGCATCCATATCTTCCCAGATTAAATCCGTGCGCCGCAAACTGGTGGATTTACAGAGACGCCTTGCAGAGACCACGGACGTTATTATGGACGGCAGGGATATCGGCACCTGCGTACTGCCGGATGCGGATGTGAAAATCTACCTGACGGCAAGCAGCAGAGTGCGTGCACAGAGGCGTTTTGATGAATTACAGGAAAAAGGCATTGCCTGCAATTTCGACGAAATCGAAAAGGATATTATCGAAAGAGACCGCCGGGACATGACAAGAGAGGAGTCCCCCTTAAAGAAAGCAGAGGACGCCATTGAGGTGGACACTTCCGATATGAGTATTGAACAGGTGATTGCCACCATTATCCGCATCTGCGAAGAAAAAAAGGAGAAATAGGGTGGAAGTCATACTGGCAAAAAGCAGAGGCTTCTGTTTCGGTGTCAAGCGTGCCGTGGATACGGTATACGGGCAAATCGGAAAGACCGGAAAACTGTATACATACGGCGATATCGTAAACAACGAGGAAGTAGTAGGCGATTTAAAAATGAAGGGCGTTTCCGTCATAAACGACATGGAAGAATTGAAACAGGCGGAAAAAGGAACGGTCATTATCCGGGCGCACGGTGTGGGAAAAGCGGTGTACGAGGCCATTGAAAAAGAAGGCTTTACCCTGATGGATGCCACCTGCCCCTTTGTAAAAAGAATTCATAAAATTGTGGAAGAGGAAAGTAAAAAAGGAACGCAGATCGTGGTCATCGGAAACCCGGCGCATCCCGAGGTCGTCGGCATTGCCGGCTGGTGCCACAGCCCGGCAATCATCCTCGAAACCATAGAAGAAGCAGAAAAAATCGCCCTGAAAGGGGCTCAAAATGTCTGCATTGTGTCTCAAACGACATTTAATTACAATAAATTTCAAGATATAGTTGAAATTTTAAAGAAAAAAGTCTATAATGTTACTGTTGCGAATACTATCTGCAATGCAACTGAGGAGAGACAAAAGGAAGCAAAAGAAATTGCTGCCGCCGTAGATGTTATGATAGTTATAGGTGGCAGGCACAGTTCCAACACCAGAAAGTTGTATGAAATTTGCAGTAAGGAATGTGCCAACACTTATTTTATACAGACACTGGATGACTTGCATTTAGAAATGCCTAAATCTGTTCGACTGGTGGGTATTACAGCAGGGGCTTCTACCCCAAATAATATTATTGAGGAGGTTCAAAATTATGTCAGAATTAACTTTTGAACAAATGTTGGAAGATTCATTAAAGACAATACACACAGGAGAGGTAGTTGAAGGTACCGTTATCGACGTGAAGCCGGAAGAAATCGTGCTGAACATCGGTTACAAGGCTGATGGCATTTTGACCCGCAATGAGTACACCAATGAGCCCGGTGTGGATCTTACCCAGGTGGTAAAAGTCGGTGACAAGATGGAAGTTAAGGTTCTCAAGGTAAACGACGGCGAAGGACAGGTGGTTCTTACCTACAAGCGTCTTGCGGCTGACAGAGGCAACAAGAGAATCGAAGAAGCATTCAACAACAAAGAAGTATTAAAGGCTACCGTTTCCCAGGTACTGGACGGCGGTTTAAGCGTAATCGTAGATGAAGTCCGTATCTTCATTCCCGCAAGTCTTGTTTCCGATACCTATGAAAAGGATTTAAGCAAGTACGCAGGACAGGAAATTGAATTCGTTATCAGCGAATACAACCCTAAGAGAAGAAGATACATCGGCGACAGAAAGCAGTTAATCGTGGCAAAGAAAGCCGAATTACAGGCTGATTTATTTGCGCGTATCAAAGAAGGCGATATCGTGGAAGGTACCGTTAAGAACGTTACCGATTTCGGTGCATTTATTGACCTTGGCGGAGCAGACGGTCTGCTTCATATTTCCGAAATGTCCTGGGGTCGCGTAGAGCATCCCAAGAAGGTATTTAAGGTTGGCGACAAGGTTAAGGTCCTGGTTAAGGAAATCAGCGGTCATAAGATTGCGTTAAGCCTTAAGTTCGACGAATTAAATCCCTGGAAGAATGCTGCAGAAAAGTATGCGGTTGGCAATGTAGTAACCGGTAGGGTTGCAAGAATGACAGACTTCGGTGCATTCGTAGAATTAGAGCCCGGCGTAGATGCTCTGCTTCATGTTTCCCAGATTTCCAAAGAACATATTGAAAAGCCCGCAGATGTTCTGCATGTAGGCGATGAAGTAACCGCAAAGGTTGTTGATTTCAACGAAGCAGACAGAAAAATCAGCTTAAGCATCAAGGCTCTTACCGCTCCCGAACCTGCCAAGGAAGAAGCAAAGAAGGATGAGGATGCAGACGTTGTTTCCGTAGATATCGATGCAGTTATCGCCGCAGAGAAGGACGACGACGCCGAGTAATCCCGAAAGGATAAAGATGGTATACGATTACGAGTATTTTAAGGATGCAGTATATAAGCTCACATCCATTGACCTGAATGCCTATAAAGAGAGACAGATGAAACGCAGGATTGATACTCTGATTGCCAAAAACAAAATTGTCGGTTACGAGAAATATGTGCAGGCACTGAAAACGGACAAAGTGCTGTTTGAAGAGTTTGTCAATTATCTGACCATCAACGTTTCGGAGTTCTACCGTAATCCTGATCAATGGGAGATACTGGAAAGGGAAGTCATACCGGAGCTGATACAGAAATTCGGTAAGAACTTAAAGATATGGAGTGCCGCCTGTTCCACGGGCGATGAACCGTACTCCCTTGTAATGGCATTATCCAGACAAATTCCGTTATCCCAGATACGGATTATTGCGACGGACATTGACAAGCAGGTTATAGCAAAAGCCAGGACCGGGCTCTACAATGAGAAGAGCATTGCCGGGGTGCCGCAGGATTTAAGACAGCGGTATTTCAAACAAATCGGTTCTTCCTATCAGATTTCCGATGAAATTAAAAAGAGAGTGGAGTTTCGGGAACACAATCTCCTGAAAGATACTTATCCGGCTGATTGCAACCTGATTGTATGCCGCAATGTACTCATTTATTTCACTGATGAAGCCAAAGAGGAAATTTACCGCAAGTTCTTTAAGGCACTTCATGCCGGTGGAGATTTGTTCATAGGAAGTACGGAACAGATTTTAACCTATAAGGAAATCGGTTACGCACGAAAGAATTCGTTCTTCTATGAAAAGCCTAAAACATAAACAAACATAAAATAAAAATCCAAGCTCAAACGGCTTGGATTTTTTTATGGGAAAATATTCTAAAATGTATAAAACAACCCCAAAAATGAGAACATCAATAAATGGAACTCATCATATCCAGTACATGGCGGGCATAGGTGGTAAACGCCTTCCGGTCTTTCTTGATTTCGTCGGTCAGTTCAAAGAACAGTTCCTTGCTCTTATATTCCCTTTTGAAGAATGGCTCGAATATAATATCCCACTGCTGCAGATATAAGGAATATTTACGGGTATAGCAGGTAGCTGCGGTAGCCTGTACACGGAATTCCTTATCCACAAAATCCGCAACGGATTTGTGCAGAGCCACATCCTCCTCGGGCAGATAATAATAGTCCTTATAGTTGGCGTAGAAGTATTTCAGCTCTTCCTCAATAAGGGGCACCTTTAAGGTTGCGGTGTCGTTTTCTCCCTTGAAATAGCAGCTGCCCACGGAAAGGGAAACCGGAACGGGGAGAGGTGTGGGGAGCGAAAGCGTCATTAAAAGCTCCTGTCTGCGGTTGCCGGAGTAGTCGGTATAGTAGTTTGCCTGTACCTTTTTAGCATTTACTTCGCCGTTAAACAGGTCGTGGTAAGCCAGAATGGGAAGAACCTTCAGCATGCCGATGATGTCTTCCTTATTGTGCAAAAGAAGTAAATCCCGGAAATCCTCAATCGGCTCCTTTACATAGTCGTGGTAGATGCTGATTAACTCACCGCCGGAGTATTTATCCTCCCTGCCGATGCCGAGAAAAGCCTCTATGGTTTTCTGCTTGCAGTTGGAAAGCTTTAAGAAATGCTTATAGGGAGCAATTCTTTTGTAAATGTCCAGTCCGTCAAAACCGTCGAAGTGGTACGGCAGACCTAAGGATGCGGCTTTCTGCTGCAGATAGGGGATATCGAACGCATTGCCGTTGTAGTGGATCAGGTAGCGGTAAGATGCAGCAAAGGTAAAAAAGGCTTCTAAAACGGCAGCTTCTTCGTCGTATTTTTCCGCCATCCACTGGTGTACATGGAACCTGCCGTCTTCATAACAGGCGCAGCCAATCAGGTAAAGATTGGAACTTTTTGCGGTAAAACCGGTGGTCTCTATATCTAAAAACAAAACATCATCAACGGGAGCAATCCGCTCCAGAGGATAGCCCGGAGTGAAAGAATCCAATATGTAATCCGCTGTAAACATAAGTAACTCCTTTTCTTATACTTTCCAACATTGTATCACATTTTTCGCTTTTTAAGTAGTTTTTTTTGTCAAAAAAGTGTATAGTAGGGGTATACATTTTTTGAGAAGAAAAATGGGAGGAAAAAGGATGGCAACATTGACATTTAAGGGGGGTATTCACCCGTATGATGGCAAGGAGCTGACAAAGGACAAGCCGATTCGGAACGTGCTTCCCAAGGGAGACCTGGTTTATCCTATGCAGCAGCATATCGGAGCACCTGCCAAACCTGTTGTGAAGAAGGGTGACAGAGTGCTTGCCGGTCAGAAGATTGCGGAGGCGGGAGCTTTTGTCAGCGCACCGGTGTACGCAACCGTTTCCGGCACGGTAAAGGCGATTGAACCGAGAAGAGTGGTGACGGGAGAGAAAGTTATGAGCATCGTGGTGGAAAACGACGAGCTGTATGAGGAAACCGAAGCCTGGGAGCCGCTGGATGTAAAAAAGGCATCCAGAGAGGAAATTATTGACCGTATCAAGGAAGCGGGCATTGTCGGCATGGGCGGTGCGGGCTTCCCTACGTTTATCAAGCTTTCTCCGAAGGAGCCGGACAAGATTGACTATGTGATTGTAAACTGTGCGGAATGTGAACCGTATCTGACTTCCGATTACCGCAGAATGTTGGAAGAACCGCAGAAGCTGATTGATGGCTTAAAGGTTTCCTTAAGCCTGTTCCCCAAGGCACAGGGTATCTTAGCGGTGGAGGACAATAAAAAGGACTGTATCGCTCTTTTAAGGAAGCTTACAAAGGACGAGGGCCGCATCAGCGTAAAAGCCCTTAAAACCAAATACCCGCAGGGCGCGGAGCGTCAGATTATCTATGCGGTGACGGGCAGGGAGATTAATTCCTCCATGCTGCCTGCGGATGCCGGCTGTGTGGTAAACAATGTGGACACGGTGGTGGCAATTTACACGGCAGTGCACGAAGGACGCCCCCTGATGGAGCGTATCGTGACCGTGACCGGCGATGCCATCAAACATCCCTGCAATTTTAAGGTGCGCATCGGTACCAATTACCATGAGCTCATCGAAGAAGCGGGCGGTTTCCGCGTAAAGCCGAAAAAAATCATTTCCGGCGGTCCTATGATGGGCTTTGGTGTATTTGATTTAGATCTTCCCACAACAAAGACAGCTTCGGCACTTTTAGCACTTTCTTCCGATGATGTATCGGAGATGGAGCCTACGGCTTGTATCCGCTGTGGGCGTTGTGTGGAAGTATGCCCCGGAAGGGTGATGCCTGCCAAGCTGATGCAGGCGGCTGTTCACGGAGACGAAGAGACCTTCCTTAAATTAAACGGTATGGAATGTTGTGAATGCGGCTGCTGCAGTTATATTTGCCCGGCAAAGCAGCCTCTGACCCAGACCATTAAATCCATGCGCAAGATGCAGCTTGCCAAAAAGAAAAAATAGGAGGAGAAATCATGGCTGATTTATTGAAAGTATCATCCAATCCCCATGTGCGGAGCAAGGTCAATACGGCGAGCATCATGTTTGCGGTGGTAATAGCCCTCCTGCCGGCTACGGGCTTTGGTATTTATAATTTCGGACTCCGGGCGCTCTGGGTCATTCTTACCTGTGTGGCATCGGCGGTCCTGACGGAATTTTTATTCGGACTCTATAAAAAGAAACAGACCATCGGGGATTTGTCGGCAGTGGTAACGGGCCTTCTGCTTGCCTTAAACCTGCCGGTCACCATTCCTTTGTGGACGGCTGCACTGGGCAGTGTCTTTTCCATTCTGGTTGTAAAGTGCTTATTCGGCGGCCTGGGACAGAATTTCATGAACCCGGCGTTGGGAGGCAGATGCTTTCTGTTAATTTCCTTCCCGGCGCTCATGACGAATTTTGTCTGCGATGCTTACAGCGGCGCAACCCCTCTGTCAGCCCTTAAAATGGGAGAGGAAGTGAAGCTCCTTCCTATGATTATCGGACGCACGGGCGGCACCATCGGAGAAACCTCCGTGATTGCCATTGCCATCGGCGCATGCCTGTTAATTGCCTTAGGACTGATTGACCTGCGTATTCCCGGCATGTACATAGCTACCTTTGCCCTGTTTATCTGCCTGTTCGGCGGACACGGCTTTGACCCGGCATACGTGACGGCACAGGTAGCCGGCGGCGGTCTGATGCTCGGCGCTTTCTTTATGGCAACGGACTACGTGACACGCCCCATAACCAGAAAAGGGCAGTACCTGTACGGTATTTTCTTAGGTATCCTGACCGGTATTTTCCGTGTATACGGCAAATCCGCAGAAGGTGTTTCCTATGCGATTATCATCGGCAACCTGATAGTTCCCCTGCTTGAAAAGGTGACGGTTCCGAAAGCCTTTGGAAAAGGAGGCGGTCATCATGAAAAATAGCCAGGACATGAAAAAAATGTGGAAGGACGCCGGTATCCTTTTTGCCATTACCCTGATAGTGGGACTGATGCTCGGTTTCGTAAACGAACTGACCAGGGAGCCCATTGCCAGACAGGAAGAGCTGAAAGTGCAGAATTCCTGCAGGGAGGTTGTGGCATCGGCGGATTCCTTTACGGAAAAATCCTTTGCGGATAACAGCTCCGAAGCCTTCATGCAGGTGGTGGAAAGAGCGGCGGAAAACGGTGTAAAGGTGGACGACAGCTACTTTGAAGCCAAAAATGCGGCGGGGGAAACCATCGGTTATGTATACCTGCTTACAAGCTCCGAAGGCTACGGCGGCAACATCGAACTGATGACAGGCATCCTTACGGACGGCAGTTTAGGCGGCGTTTCCATTTTAAGCATTTCCGAAACCGCAGGACTCGGTATGAAGGCGGGAGAGGTGCTGATTCCGCAGTTTGCGGGAAAGAAAGCCCAGAGCTTTGTCTATACCAAGAGCGGGGCCGTGGCGGACAACGAAATCGATGCCATCAGCGGTGCAACCATTACCACAAAGGCAGTGACCAATATCGTCAACACCGGTGTGGATTTATATAACAGCGTATTTGCGGGAGAGGAGGCAGCAAAATGAAAGAAAACAGTGCAGTAGAACGTCTTTATAACGGCATTGTGAAGGAAAACCCCACATTTGTCCTCTTACTCGGCATGTGCCCCACACTGGCGGTTACCACCTCTGCCATAAACGGTCTTGGCATGGGGCTTACCACGGCAGTGGTGCTGGCACTTAGCAACCTGATGATTTCCCTGCTCCGGAAAATCATTCCGAACAGTGTGCGCATTCCGGCGTTTATCGTCGTCATTGCCTCTTTCGTAACGGTGGTGCAGCTTTTGCTGGAAGCGTATCTTCCTTCCTTAAACGAGGCGCTTGGCGTGTACATCCCGTTAATCGTAGTAAACTGTATTATCTTAGGCAGAGCGGAAGCCTATGCCTATTCCCACAAGCCCATTGCCTCCCTGTTTGACGGTATCGGCATGGGACTGGGATTTTCCGTGGCGCTGACCTGTATCGGCGCCGTAAGAGAAATCTTAGGCGAAGGCAGGCTCTTCGGTTTTGCCGTTATGCCGAAGGCATATACACCCATCGGCATCTTTGTCATGGCGCCGGGCGCTTTCTTTGTACTGGCAGCGCTGGTTGCCCTGCAGAATTATGTGAAAAAGAAGCTGGCGGCGAAAGGAAAAGACGTCAGCAAAATCGGCTCCGGATGCGGTCATGACTGCATGAACTGCTCCGTTGGAGACTGTGCGGAAAAGGAGGAGCAGTAATGGAAACCGTCAGAAATTTACTCATTATTTTAATCAGCTCTTCTCTGGTCAGCAATGTGGTACTGAGCCAGTTCTTGGGACTCTGCCCGTTTCTCGGTGTATCAAAGAAGACCAACACGGCGGCAGGGATGGGTGCGGCGCTTATTTTCGTTATCACCTTATCCAGCGCCATTGCCGGTGTGATTTACAAGTTCCTTCTGGTACCGTTCCATTTAGAGTACCTGCAGACCATCGTCTTTATTCTGGTCATTGCCGCACTGGTGCAGTTCGTGGAAATGTTCTTAAAGAAATATATGAAGTCCTTATACAAGGCGTTGGGCGTTTACCTGCCGTTAATCACCACCAACTGTGCGGTTTTAGGTGTGGCAATCACCAATGTGCAGAAAGAATACGGCATTTTAGCCGGCACGGTCAACGGCTTTGCAACGGCTTTCGGCTTTCTCATTGCCATTGTGATTTTAGCCGGGCTCAGGGAAAAAATGGCATACAACGATGTACCGGAATCTTTTCAGGGCATGCCCCATGTACTGCTGACGGCAGGACTGATGGCGATTGCGTTCTGCGGATTTTCCGGACTGTTATAAGGAGGATGGGCGATGAGTGCAACGGGTATTATAGCAGCTGCCGTACTGATTGGCGGCGTTGGCATATTTGTCGGTATTTTCCTGGGAATAGCAGGAATTTTCTTTAAAGTACAGGTCAATGAAAAAGAGGAAGCGGTCTTAAACGCACTGCCGGGCAACAACTGCGGCGGCTGCGGTTTCCCGGGCTGCGCAGGTCTGGCGGCAGCCATTGCAAAAGGCGAGGCGCCGGTCAATGCCTGTCCCGTAGGCGGGGAACCGGTGGGTGAGGAAATCGCCAAAATCATGGGTGTGGAAAGCAAAAAGACCGTGCGTATGGCTGCTTATGTGCACTGCATGGGTGACTGTGAAAAGACCCACCCGGATTACGAATACACGGGTATAGAGGACTGCCGTATGTTGAGCTTTGTACCCAACGGCGGTCCCAAGTCCTGCAACAGCGGCTGTCTGGGGTTCGGCACCTGCATGAAGGAATGTCCCTTTGATGCCATTCACATGGAAAACGGCATTGCGGTGGTGGATAGGGAAGCCTGCAAGGCGTGCGGTAAATGTATTGCGGTATGTCCCAAGCACCTGATTTCCTTAGAGCCCTACGAGGCAAAGCATATTGTGGCATGTTCCTCTAAGGATATGGGTCCGGTTACCATGAAAGCCTGCAATGTGGGCTGCATCGGCTGCGGCATCTGTGTGAGAAGCTGTCCCAATGAAGCAGTCAAGGTAGTGGATTTCCATGCCATTATCGACCAGGAGAAGTGTACGGGCTGCGGCGTCTGCGCGGAGAAGTGCCCGAGACACGTAATCGTATAGAAAAAGCAGACGGCGGTATTATGAAATAAATTCCGTGCAGGCAGCGGAACACAGGAAGGTTACGGAGGTAAGTATGAAACTTCCCGATGAGTATGAACAGGATAAGTGGAGCCCGGGAATGAAGGGGATGCTTGCCGGAGCTGTGATTTTTGTGGTGGGTATCTTTATCCTGATTGTGATATTAAATACAAACAACCGCAGGAATGCGGTGACACTGACGGATACACAGGAGCAGAAGCCGGTGGCGGATGATCTGCCCGCGGACTATTCCGCAACGCAGACCGGCACCCTGACACCGGACGATTTAGACTTCTGGGATATGTATCCGGAGGAAAAGGAAGAAGCTAAGGAAAGCGAAACGGAAACGGAGCCGGTAAAGACCAGCGACCCGGCTACGGACGGCAGGCATACACTTGTGACGGACAAGGACGGCAAGGAAGAATGGGTGCTTATCAGCCCCTACCTTCCAAAGCAGGAGTACGATTATACCAAGCTGGTGTGCCAGTCCGATCTGATGAAATACTATGTGGACGGCAGACAGGTTTCCTATGTGGGAGCAGCTGTTTCCAAGTATCAGGACTATGTGGATTTTGTAAAGCTGCGCAAAGCGGGGATTGATTTTGTCATGATCCGCGTGGGTGTCAGAGGCTACGGCACCGGACAGCTTATGATGGACGAGTACTTTGAGGATAATATGAAGCGGGCAACGGATGCCGGCTTAAAGATTGGGCTGTATTTTTCTTCCCAGGCAATTACGGAAGAAGAGGTGTCAGAGGAAGCGGCGCTGGTGCTCGACAATATCGGTGACTATGAGATTTCCTATCCCATTGTGTTTGACATGGAGCTGGTGAACAACGATACCGCCCGCATTGAAAACCTGACAAGGGATGAACGGACGAATTTAACCAAGAAGTTTCTGGACACCGTCAGCACGGCGGGCTATCAGCCCATGCTGTACGGCAATAAGGAGTGGCTCATTAAAAAAATTGATTTGTCAAGACTGACCGCTTATGATGTGTGGCTGGATCAGCCCGGGGATTTGCCGGATTATCCGTATGAGTTTACCATGTGGCAGTACAGCGATACGGCAGTGGTGGATGGCATTGCTGGCTATGCGGACTTAAGCATCAGCTTTATCGATTATTCGGAAAAGTAAGGCTTACTGATTAACGGAAAAAGTAATTTGATACAGTTTGGAAGATACCGGCAGGCGTGTATAGATTTCGGCATACATACCTGCCGGTATATTTTCTACATAATTGGGCACAAATGCCTTGGGACAGCCCGCCTTCTTTAAGATGTCCACGGCTTTGTTGTAGGCGATGGCGGCTTCCTCCATGGTTGTATAGCGGCCGATGACGTAGTTCCCGCGCACATGGATTTTAGAGAGGTAGAGCCCCTTTTCTTTTTCATAGAAAACGCCGTGGTAGCGGTTTAAGATGACAAGATTTTCACGGCGGAAATCGGTGGTATCCCCGTTCTCAAACCGGTAGTCGCGTCCCGGCACCGCATAGTTTTTGATGCCGTAGCGGTTTAAAATATTGACCTGCATGCCGAAGTCGGCGACAAAATAATGTCCGCCCCGTTTCATGATCTTGTGGGAGGAGTAGTAAAAAAGGTCATCCACATCAAATTTGAGAACCAGGATTCTGGAAAGATAATAATAAAAGAAGCGGGGACGCACGTAAATGGGAGTGGAAAAATAGACGCCGTTGTCCCGGAAATTGACAAGCACCACCCATTTTTCAAAAGAAAGAAAGCATTCATCCGTATAATCGGAAAGGGAGAGGGAGGCATCGGACAGCAGACGCCCGGCTTCTCTGTAAGCATTTACGGCATTTTCCCGCACAGAAAAGCTGCCCAGGCTGATATGCTTTGCCCGGTAGGTCACGGAAGCACGGTAGTAGAGACTACCGTCTTTTTTTTGTGCCGAAAAACAACCTTCCATAATTGGACTCCCTTCCTTACCTTATCTGAATCTGGCGGGAAAACGAAATTTCCCTGCCTTCACCATAACAGATTTTATAAGAAAATACAAATTTTAGAAATATTTTGCAGACAGGCTGTATAAAATAATAAAAGTGAAGGAGAAAAAGACATGTATAAAAAATATATGGCGGCTTTGCTTCTTATCAACCTGATTGCACTTGCCGCAGTGGTAAATCTTACCGAACTGAAGGTAAGCTATGTGGTGGCAACGGAGGCCTTTCATCTGAATGTGGAGGAGGCGCTGATGCCCCTGGAAGAAATGAGCTTTGCCTACGAAATGGACAGACCGGCGTCCGGACAGCGGGTGCTTTCCGTGGAAGTGACGGAAAAGGAAAGACTGTATGAACTGTCAGAGGACGATTACGAGGTACTGCTTAGGATCGTGGAGGCGGAAGCGGGAGGAGAGGATGAAGAAGGAAAAATGCTGGTGGCGGGTGTAGTATTAAACCGTGTGAACAACCCGGCATTTCCCGATACTGTGCGGGAGGTGGTGTTCCAGCGGGAAAACGGAACCTCCCAGTTTTCCCCCGCCTACAACGGCAGATACGAAAAAGTAACGGTCAGCGAGGAGACGAAGGAGGCGGTGGAGCGTGTACTCTGCGGGGAGGATATTTCGGAAGGCGCCCTTTATTTTGCCGCCAGAAAATATGCGGACAAGGACAAAATGAAGTGGTTTGACGAAAAGCTGACGTTTCTGTTCGCCCACGGCGGGCATGAGTTTTTTTATTAACCACCATTGCCAAAAAATAGGCGGTATGGTATACTGATTCCAATCTTTTTAAAGACAGAATTGAGTGCCTGAGGGCACGAAAGGAGATACAGAATGGAAGAAGTATTGTACAACAGTACCAGAAGCAACGGCACACCGGTAAAGGCTTCGGAAGCAATCTTAAAAGGACTTTCCGACGACGGAGGACTTTTTGTACCTGACCGTATTCCGGCTCTGGACAAGAGCTTAAAGGAGCTTTCTGGACTTACCTATAAGGAAGTGGCATATGAAGTAATGAAGCTTTTCCTGACGGATTTTACGGAGGAAGAGTTAAAGCAGTGTATCAACAATGCTTACGACAGCAAGTTTGATACCGAAGTAATTGCACCACTGGTAGAAGCGGAAGGCGCTTATTATCTGGAGCTGTTCCACGGCGCAACCATTGCTTTCAAGGATATGGCACTGTCCATACTTCCCCATCTTTTGATTACATCCGCAAAGAAAAATCAGGTAAAGAATGAAATCGTTATCCTGACTGCGACAAGCGGCGATACGGGCAAGGCGGCACTGGCAGGCTTCGCAGGCGTAAAGGGAACGAAGATTATCGTCTTTTATCCCAAGCACGGCGTCAGCCCCATCCAGGAGAAGCAGATGGTGACCCAGAAGGGGGACAACACCTGTGTAATCGGCATTACCGGCAACTTTGACGATGCCCAGACCGGCGTAAAGAAGCTGTTCGGCGACAAAGAGCTGGCAGCGGAAATGGACAAGGCAGGTTATCAGTTCTCCTCCGCCAACTCCATCAACATCGGACGTCTGGTTCCCCAGATTGTATATTATGTATATGCTTACGCACAGCTTTTGAAGGAAGGCAGAATTGCAGACAAAGAAGCCATCAACGTGGTCGTTCCCACCGGCAACTTCGGCAACATTTTAGCCGCTTTCTATGCAAAGAACATGGGACTTCCCATCAAGAAGCTCATCTGTGCATCCAACGACAACAAGGTTTTATATGATTTCTTTGAAACAGGCGTTTACGACAGAAACAGAGAGTTTGTACTGACCACCTCTCCCTCTATGGATATCCTGATTTCCAGCAACTTAGAGAGACTGATTTACCGTATTGCCGGCAACGATGCGGAAAAGAATGCCGCACTGATGGCAGCCTTAAGCGGTCAGGGCAAGTACGAAATCACGGCGGAAATGAAAGAAAAATTAGCGGATTTCTACGGCAACTACGCAACGGAAAAGGAAACTGCCGCAACCATTAAGGAGCTGTACGAAGAAACCGGCTATGTGATTGACACCCATACGGCGGTAGCCGCTACCGTATACAACAAATACAAAGCACAGACAAAGGACGAGGCAAAGACCGTGATTGCATCCACCGCAAGCCCGTTCAAGTTTACCAGAAGCGTCATGGAAGCCATTGATGAAAAGTACGCAGCCATGGATGATTTCGCACTGGTGGACGAACTGTCCAAGCTTGCCAATGTAAAAGTACCCAATGCCATCGAAGAAATTCGTACCGCACCGGTACTGCATGACCGCGTATGCGACAAGGAAGAGATGAAAGCGGTTGTGAAGGAATTCTTACATATGTAATGTTTTTCACAGGAAACGGAGGCGGATTGTCAGATGGAGCATACTTACATTGCGATTGACTTAAAATCCTTCTATGCCTCTGTGGAATGTGTGGAAAGAAAGGAAAATCCGCTTACCACCAATCTGGTGGTGGCGGATGAAAGCCGTACAGAAAAGACTATATGCCTTGCTGTTTCCCCCTCCCTGAAGGCATTCGGGATACCGGGAAGAGCAAGGCTTTTTGAGGTCGTGGCGGCGGTAAAAGAAGTCAACAGAAGGCGGCTTGCCGCCATCCCGGAGCGGAAATTTTCAGGGAAAAGCTGTCACGCGGAGGATATCGACAGCGATAAAAGCCTTGCGGTGAGTTATATCGTTGCGCCGCCCCGTATGGCAAAGTACATGGAATACAGCACAAGGATTTATCAGATTTATCTCAGGTATTTTGCCCCCGAGGACATGCACGTATATTCCGTGGATGAGGTGTTTATGGATGCCACCAGGTATCTTTCTACCTATAAAATGAGTGCCAGGGAGCTGACCCGGAAAATCATACAGGATATTCTCTCCGAAACCGGCATTACCGCCACGGCGGGCATTGGTACCAATCTGTATCTATGCAAGATTGCCATGGATGTGTGGGCAAAGCATACGGAGGCGGACAAAGACGGCGTGCGCATTGCGGAGCTTGACGAGATGAGTTACAGAAGGTATCTCTGGGATCACAAGCCGATTACGGATTTCTGGCGGGTAGGCAGAGGTTATGCAAAGAAGCTGGCGGAAAACGGCATGTTTACCATGGGAGATATTGCCCGCTGCTCCGTGGGGAAGCCGGGAGAGTTTTATAACGAGGGGCTTCTGTACGATCTGTTCGGTGTGAATGCAGAGCTTTTAATCGACCATGCCTGGGGCTGGGAGCCCTGCACCATAGAGGATATCAAGGCATACAAGCCCTCCGCCAACAGTATCAGCACCGGGCAGGTGCTATCGGAGCCCTATGACTTTGAAAAGACCAGACTGATTATACGGGAAATGACGGAGCTTTTAGTACTGGACCTTTTGGATAAACATCTGATGACTGACCGGATGGTGCTGACAGTGGGGTACGATATTGAAAACCTGACGGACAAAAGCCGGAGAAATGCTTACAACGGGGAAGTGGTGACGGATCGCTATGGCAGGAAAATTCCTAAACATGCCCACGGCACTGCTAATTTAAAAGAAAAGACATCCTCTATAAGTATCATTATGGATGCAGTCATGGAGCTGTATGACCGGATTATGGACCCGGCGCTTTTAACCCGCCGGATGTCGGTGGTAGCGGCAAATGTAGTGGATGAGAGCGAAGCCGAGGCACAAAAAACGGAAACCTACGAGCAGCTTTCCCTGTTTACGGACATAAAAGCGGAAGAGGAACGGAAAAAAGAAGAAAAGGCGGCTCTCTTAAAAGAACGGAAAGCCCAGGAGGCGGTTCTTGCCATCCGGAAGAAATTCGGCAAGAATGCCATCTTAAAGGGCACCAATTTAGAAGAAGGAGCCACCACCATTGACAGAAACCGGCAGATAGGCGGCCATAAAGCATAGGAGGCAGGAGATATGAAAGGTAAATATGACGACATTATCAATCTGCCCCATCATGTGTCCAAGGACAGACCCCGCATGTCCATCGGGGACCGGGCTGCCCAGTTCGGTGCCTTTGCGGCGCTGACCGGCTACGACGGACAGATTAAGGAAACCGCCAGACTGACGGAAGAGGATGTGGCACTGACGGAGTACCAGTACCGGATTTTAAACGAAAAGATGGCATATATCGTAGCCCATAGGGAAGAACATCCCCTTGTGGGCGTGCGTTACTTTGTGCCGGACAAAAGAAAGAACGGCGGCAGCTACGAGGAGTACCGGGGAAGGGTATGGAAAATCAAAGAGTACGAAAAAGAAATGGTTTTTGAAGACGGCACCAGCATCCCCATAGGTGAAATCAAAGAGCTGCACCTGGAGCTTGAGAATTTTCAAAATTTTTGAAATTTTTGAAAAAAGTGCTTGCTTTTTTTGACGGGATATATTATGCTATACAAGCATCATTCAAATGGCTTGTTGGTCAAGCGGTTAAGACGCCGCCCTCTCACGGCGGAATCAGGGGTTCGATTCCCCTACAAGCTGTTGCTATTTAGAATAGCCCAACCCAAGGAAGATTCCTGAAAGCACATAAACGTGGATTCAGGGATTTTTTTTAGGTAAAGATAAAATATAACTTTGGAGGCGGCAATGTTACAGGCGAAAAATCTGACCTTTTCCGTGGAGGACGAAAACACACCCGCAGGAAAAGAAAAAAGAACGATTATCGATAAGGTATCTTTTGAAATAGCGGACGGAGAAATGCTGGTGGTGACGGGACCAAACGGCAGCGGCAAATCCACACTGGTAAAGCTGCTCATGGGTATCGAAACACCGGACGCCGGAGAAATCTTACTGGACGGAAAGGATATATCGAAGCTGTCCATAGCGGAACGTGCGGGGGCCGGTATCGGCTATGCATTCCAGCAGCCGCCCCGGTTTAAGGGTATGACCATAAGAAAGTTACTGTCCCTGGCAGCAGGAGAGCCTTTGAATGAAGAAAAATGCTGTGCCCTGTTGTCAAGCGTGGGCTTATGCGCCGGCGAATACATTGACCGCCAGGCGGACGATACGTTATCGGGCGGCGAAATGAAACGTATTGAAATTGCCACTGTGCTGGCACACCCCCATAAGGTATGCCTGTTTGACGAGCCGGAAGCGGGCATTGACCTCTGGAGTTTTTCCATGCTGATCAAACAGTTTGATAAAATCCATAAGCAGAAAAAAGAGAGTATTTTGGTCATTTCCCACCAGGAAAAACTGATTCAGATGGCGGACCGCATTCTGTTATTAAAGGACGGAAAGATTGACAGCATCGGAACGAAGGAAGAGCTGAAGGACAAGCTGTATGACGGCACCCTGGACAGGGGCTGCAAATATAGCGAAAGGTAGAGGTAAGGGAAAATGGAAATAGATGCAATCACAAGGGGAGTCCTTGACAAAATAGACGATACCGGATTTAAGCAGGAGGGAGCCTATAATCTGCGTTACAACGGCTATGCCCTTTGTCGGGGGGACTCCGAGCATATCAAGATTAAAAAGAGAGAAGACGGTCATTCCGGCATTGACGTGGTAATCAGCTCCGACACCAAAGGGGAAACGGTACATATTCCCGTGGTTATCACAAAAACCGGCATAACGGATGTGGTTTACAACGATTTTTATGTGGAGCCGGGTGCGGAAGTCACCATAGTGGCCGGCTGCGGCATCCACAACAGCGGCTGTGACGAAGCCCGGCACGACGGCATTCATACCTTCCATGTGGGTAAGGGCGCCAATGTGGTCTATACGGAAAAGCACTACGGAGAAGGGGAAGGCAGCGGTACCAGAGTCTTAAATCCCGTGACCCGTATTATTCTGGAGGAGGATGCCCAGTTTACGCTGGATACGGCGCAGATAAAGGGTGTGGATTCTACTGTCAGGGAGACGGAGGTTTCCTTAAAGGAAAATGCCAGACTGTTCGTGACGGAAAGACTGATGACACACGATGCCCAGAGTGCGGTTTCAAATATGAACGTGGAACTTAACGGAAAAGGCAGCAGCGCCCGGATTGTGTCCCGTTCCGTAGCGGGAGGCAGCTCCGTGCAGACATTCCACCCGAGAGCCATCGGCAATGCGGACTGTCATGCCCATATCCAGTGCGATTCTATTATCATGGACAAAGCAAGGGTCTCTTCTATCCCGGAAATCAATGCCAATCATGTGGATGCCGCCATTATCCACGAAGCGGCAATCGGCCGGATTAACAGTGACCAGCTATTGAAGCTGATGACACTCGGTCTTTCCGAAGAGGAAGCGGAGGCAGTCATCATAGAAGCATTCTTAAACTGAAAATTTTTCTTTTCGGTAAGCGGTTTCTGTGATATACTTATTATGATTTTTTGGAGGTTCCGGGACGATGACGGAAAAGGAAGCGCAGGAGGCAAAAAGACACAAAAGAGTAGACAGACTGAAAAAAGGAATTATGGGTCTTTTTGTGTTCGCGGTACTGGCTCCGATTGTACTGGCCGTGGTATTTACGCTGCGGATAAACAGTCTGGAAAAAAGACTGCGTGACGTGACCGGAAATCTGGAAAAATTACAGGCAGAAGAACAGAAGTCTGCAGTGGAAGCTTATGTCTCCGCTCTGGGAAATCCTTCCGGACAGGAAGGAGCGTCCGGACAGGAAGCCACCGCCGGACAGGAAGATGCCCGTGGGCAGGAGGACGCTTCCGATGAGGAGAATGTCACGGTCAGAAAGGTTTATCTTACCTTTGACGACGGACCCAGCTCCAATACGGACAATATTTTGGATATTTTAGATACTTACGGCGTAAAAGCCACTTTTTTCGTAACGGGGAAAGAGGGCGCGAAAGCAGAAGCCTCTTACCGCAGGATTGTGGAGGAAGGGCATACACTGGGGATGCATTCCTACACCCATGACTATTCCGTCATTTATGCTTCCGAGGAAGCCTTTATGGAGGATATGGAAAAACTGCAGCGTTATCTGTATGATGTGACCGGCGTGCAGAGCACGTATATCCGGTTTCCGGGCGGCAGCTCCAACAAGGTCAGCGATGTGGATATGCGCCTGCTCATTACGGATGTGCATGAGGCGGGCATGGAGTACTTCGACTGGAACGTATCCAGCCAGGATGCATCGTCAAAGCCCCTGACGAAGGAAGAGATTTTAGACAACTGCTTAAACAGCATAGAACGGTTTCAGAACTGCATCATTCTGATGCATGATGCCGGAAGCAAGGACAGCACGGTGGAGGCTCTGCCGGAGCTGATAGAGCATATACAGGCTATGGAGCATACGGAGCTGTTGCCGATTACGGAGGATACAGTACCCGTCTGGCATATAAAGATGACACAAGAAACGGAGGATTGAAAGAATGGGCTTTTTTTCTGAGTTAAAAGAAGACTTGTCCCAGGCAGTCAACGAACTGATACCTGAAGAAGAAAAAGCAGAACTCGCCGCAGAAGCAGCGGAGGAAGCACAGGCGGCAGAGGCAGAGGATAGCGAAGCGGTACCGGTGTCCGCATGGGCAGAAAGTCCCGCACAGGCGGAAACGGAAAATTCCGGGCAGCCGGAAGAAAATGCAGAGCAGGAGACAGTACCGGCGGATACAGCAGAGAAAGAAGACATTGCACCGGAAGAAACACTGCCGGATGAAGCAGCCGGCGCAGAGGCGGCAGGCACAGTGGATTTCCCGGCAGAGGACGTACATACAGCCGCTTATACCGGGGAAACGGAAGACAGCCAGGAAAAGAAGGATATGGCGCAGTTTACGGCATGGCTTAACGAACTGGATGAAAAGGATGCCCTCAAAGAAGAGGCACCCGCAGAAGAAATAAAAAAAGAAAATAAAGAGGGAAGGGTAAAGATGGACAATCAGACAAGAGAAGCAGCCGATGAAACATCCATTATCACCGCAGGCATGACCATCACCGGCGATATTGCATCCGAGGGCTCCGTAGAAGTCATCGGTACGGTAAACGGCAACATCAATATTTTGGGAAAATTAAACATTACCGGTAATGTGACCGGCAATTCCATGGCAGCGGAAATATTTGCGGACAATGCGCAGATTACCGGCGAAGTAGTCAGTGAAGGCGCCGTCAAGGTAGGACAGAGCTCCGTTATCATCGGCAACATTACGGCAAAGAGCGCCGTCATTGCCGGAGCCGTTAAGGGTGACATTGATGTGCAGGGTCCCGTGGTACTGGATGCTTCCGCCATTGTCATGGGCAATATCAAATCCAAAGCCGTACAGATTAACAACGGTGCGGTTATCGAGGGTATGTGCTCCCAGTGCTATGCGGATGTCAATCCCAGCTCTTTCTTCGAGGACTATAAAAAAGGAAAAACCAAATAAGGAGTTAAGGTATGCGCAGAATATTATTGAAATTAAGCGGCGAAGCATTAGCCGGCGACAAGCATATGGGCTTTGACGAAGAGACCGTACGAGGCGTGGCTCTTCAGGTAAAGAAATTAGTGGATGAAGGATATGAAATCGGGATTGTAACCGGCGGTGGCAATTTCTGGCGCGGACGCTCCAGTGAAAACATTGACCGCACCAAGGCAGACCAGATAGGCATGCTGGCAACCGTTATGAACTGCATTTATGTATCGGAAATCTTCCGTTCCGTAGGCATGCAGACCGAAGTGCTGACTCCCTTTGAATGCGGCTCCTTTACAAAGCTGTTTTCCAAGGACAGAGCCAATAAGTACTTTGCAAAGGGTATGGTAGTGTTCTTTGCGGGCGGTACCGGACATCCTTATTTCTCCACCGATACCGGCGTGGTGCTCCGTGCCGTGGAAGTGGAAGCGGATGTTATCCTTCTCGCCAAGAGCATTGACGGCGTATACGATGCAGATCCCGCCAAAGTGCCGGATGCAAAGAAATATGATGAGATTTCCATTGACGATGTGATTGCCAAAAACTTACAGGTTGTGGACATGACAGCCTCCATTCTGGCAAGGGACAACAGAATGCCCATGTGGGTATTCGGCCTGAACGAAAAAGACAGCATTGTAAACACCATGAGCGGAAAATTCACCGGTACCAAGGTAACAGTATAAAGTTTGATTAAAGGAGAACAGTTATGGATAAGAGAATCAGCGTATATGAAGAAAAAATGACAAAGGCGTATGAATTTTTACAGTCCGATTATGCAAGCATCCGTGCAGGACGCGCCAATCCCCATATTTTAGATAAGCTTCGTGTGGATTATTACGGAACCCCCACCCCCATCCAGCAGGTGGGCAACATCACCGTTCCCGAAGCCAGAATCATTCAGATTGCCCCCTGGGAAAAGAGCTTAATCAAAGCCATTGAAAAAGCGATCATGACTTCCGACATCGGCATTACCCCTTCAAACGACGGCAGCGTAATCCGACTGGTATTCCCGGAGCTTACCGAGGAAAGAAGAAAGGATCTGGTTAAGGAAGTAAAGAAGAAAGCGGAAGAAGCAAAGGTTGCTGTCCGTAACATCCGCCGCGAAGGAAACGATGCCTTCAAGAAGTTAGGCAAGGAAGATGTTTCCGAAGACGAAATCAAATCCCTGGAAGAGGATTTACAGAAACTGACAGATAAATATATTAAGAATGTAGATGCACTCATGGAAGAAAAGTCCAAAGAAATCATGACTGTATAACAGAAAGAGGGCAGGTCCTGCGACCTGCCCTTTGGTTGCATCTATGACTTTCAAAAAAAGGAGTACCGGGATGGACGAATTAAAGATACCGAATCATGTAGCCATTATTTTAGACGGCAACGGAAGATGGGCGAAAGCCAAGGGAATGCCCAGAAGCTACGGACATGTGCAGGGCGCCAGAACCGTGGAGGATATCTGTGAAATCGCATACAATATGGGAATACAGTATCTGACGGTGTATGCATTTTCCACAGAAAACTGGAACCGGCCGCAGGACGAAGTGGACACTCTGATGAAGCTTCTCCGCAACTATATGAAAAACTGCATCAAGCGCGCCACGAAGAACAATATGTGCGTGCGCGTCATCGGCGACAAGACCAGACTGGACCGGGATATTCAGGACAAAATTGCGGAGTTAGAGGAAATCACAAAGGACAACACCGGCCTGCATTTCCAGATTGCCATTAACTACGGCGGCAGGGATGAAATCCGCCGGTGCATGGAGAAAATTGCGGAGGAAGTAAAGGAAGGGGCCTTGAATCCCGCAGACATTACGGAAGAAACCATAAGCAGCCATCTGGATACGGCAGGGCTTCCTGACCCGGATTTGTTAATCCGTACCTGCAATGAACTGCGCACCTCCAATTTCCTGCCGTGGCAGCTTACCTATACGGAGCTTTATTTTACTCCGGTGCCGTGGCCGGATTTCTCAAAGGAAGAGTTACAAAAAGCGGTAGAGGCATATACTAAAAGAGACAGAAGATATGGCCTTGTAAAGGAGGAGTAGAGATGTTTGTAACAAGACTCATAAGCGGAATTGTACTGGTAGCCATCGCCCTGTTAGCATTTATTTTTGGCGGAGAGATACTGCTCGGCATTTCCGTGTTTATCTCCATAGCGGGCTATCTGGAGCTCTGCCGTGCGGTGGGCGTGAAAGAAAAAGATAAAAAAATAAACGCACTGGAAATCGTGGGCATTATCGGTATTCTTGCCTACTATGCGGTACTGTATTTCTTCCCGGCAGTGGAAGAGGGCAATGCAGCCATGTCCATGGGAAACGTATTATATGCGGTTATTCCCGTGATTGGCGTATTCATGCTTAGCATGCTTTTGTATGTGGTGCGCTTTCCGAAATACCGCTCCGAGCAGATTATGGCGAATGTCTTTAATTTCCTGTACGCACCGGTGATGCTCTCCTTTATCTATCTGACAAGGGAGCAGGAAGCGGGCAAATACATTGTGTGGCTTATTTTAATCAGCTCCTGGGGCTGTGATACCTGCGCTTATGTGGTGGGAATGCTCATCGGAAAAAAGAAAATATTCCCGGTTTTAAGCCCGAAGAAATCTTTGGAGGGCTGCATCGGCGGCGTAGTGGGAGCCGGTCTTATTGCGGCATTGTATGCTATATTTGTGGTGGAAAATGTATTTCCGGATAAAAGGGTCACGATTGTGATTACCGTTATCTGCATGGTGGGCGCCGTTATGAGCCAGGTGGGAGACCTGGCAGCTTCCGCTATCAAGAGAAACCATGAAATTAAGGACTACGGTAAGTTGATTCCGGGCCACGGCGGTATTATGGACCGGTTTGACAGTGTGATTGTCACAGCACCCATGATTTACTTTCTGACGGTACTGTTTTTATAAAGGAAAAAGGCTTTTATCGTAAAACGGTGAAGGAGAAATACAGACTATGAAAAAGATTGCAATTTTAGGTTCTACCGGCTCCATCGGCACCCAGACACTGGAAATCATAAGAAACAATGAAGATTTATCGGTGGTGGCGCTGGCAGCGGGCAGAAATGTGGAGCTGATGGAAAAACAGATAAGGGAATTTGCCCCGAAGCTTGCGGTGATGTGGAGCAAAGAAGCGGCAGAAGATTTACGGGCAAGAATAAAGGACACCGATGTGAAGGTAGCCTGCGGCATGGAAGGCTTAATTGAAGCAGCCACCCTGCCCGAGGCGGAAGTACTGGTCACGGCGATTGTGGGTATGATTGGCATTCGTCCCACCATAGCGGCAATTAACGCCGGAAAGACCATAGCCCTTGCCAACAAGGAAACACTGGTCTGCGCCGGACACATTATCATGCCTCTGATCAAAGAAAAAAAGGTGCCACTGCTTCCCGTGGACAGCGAGCACAGCGCCATCTTCCAGTCCCTGCAGGGACAGCCGAAGGAAAGACTGGCAAAGATTTTACTGACTGCCTCCGGCGGACCTTTCCGGGGAAAGAAGAGAGAGGAACTGGTAAACATAAGACCCGAGGATGCCTTAAAGCACCCCAACTGGTCCATGGGACGGAAAATCACCATCGACTCCTCCACACTGGTCAACAAGGGGCTGGAGGTTATGGAAGCCCACTGGCTGTTTGACACTCCCTACGATAAAATCCAGGTGGTGGTGCAGCCCCAGAGCGTCATCCACTCCATGGTGGAATACGAGGACGGCGGCATTATGGCACAGCTCGGCACGGCGGATATGAAGCTTCCCATCCAGTATGCCCTGTTTTATCCGGATCGTAGATTTTTACCCGGAAAAAGACTCGACTTTTACGAGCTTTCCGGGATTACCTTTGAAAAGCCGGATACGGATACCTTCCGGGGACTTTTACTCGGTTACCGGGCGGGAGAGACGGGCGGAAGCATGCCCACGGTTTACAACGCTGCCAACGAAATGGCAGTCGGCCTGTTTTTAGACGGAAAAATTGGGTATCTTAAGATTACGGAGCTCATAGAGGAATGTATGGAGGCTCATAAACTTATCGTAAATCCTTCCGTGGAGGAAATCCTTCAGACGGAGCAGTGGACTTACAACTATATTAAACAAAAACAGTAAGGACAGAACAGTATGCAGGTAACACTCATGACCATAGTCTGGTTCATTATTATTTTCGGAATTGTGGTGCTTTCCCACGAATTCGGACATTTTATCATAGCAAAGGCAAACGGTATCCATGTCGTGGAATTTTCCGTGGGTATGGGACCGAAAATTTTTTCTGTAAAGCGGAAGGATACGGTATATGCCCTGCGGCTGCTTCCCATCGGCGGCGCCTGTATGTTTGAAGGCGAAGACGGCAGGGAGAGCGACGCAGAGGGAAAATCCGAAGCGGAGTCGGATGCAGGCTCCTTTAACAAAGCAGGTGTCTGGTCCAGAATTGCCACGGTAGTGGCAGGTCCGGTATTCAACTTTATCTTAGCCTTTGTGGTAGCGGTGATTTTAGTGTCCATGGCATCCCCTGCACCCAGCACCATAAGCGGTGTGGTGGAAAACAGTCCGGCGGCACAGGCGGGACTTACGGAAGGCGACCGGATTGTAAGCATCAACGGCGAAAAGACCTACCTGTTTAAGGATATTTCCCTGATTGCCTACTTAAACGGCGGCAATCCCATGGAGATTGTATACGTAAGAAACGGCGAAAAAACAACCACAACCCTGACACCGGCGTACAATGAGGAATACGGCACCTATATGTTGGGGATTACCGGTACCTACGGTCATGCCAAAGGGCTTTCCGTATTCAAATATGCCTGGTATGAGATGCGTTACTGCGTTGTCAACACCTACAAGAGTCTGGGTATGATGCTTACCGGTAAATTCTCCAGACAGGATGTGGCGGGTCCCGTGGGCATTGCGGTAAATGTGGTGGGAAAAACCTACGAGAATACCAGAAGCTATGGCTTAAAGACCGTATTTTACAATATGTTCAACATTGTGCTGCTGCTGTCGGTGAACTTAGGTATCCTGAACCTGCTGCCCATTCCGGCGCTGGACGGCGGCAGACTGGTGTTTTTGATTGTGGAGGTATTCCGCAGAAAGCCGGTACCGCCCGAAAAAGAAGGCATCGTGCACTTTGCGGGACTGGTGTTCTTTATGGTGCTGATGGTAATTGTTTTCTTTAACGATTTAGTCAATATTTTTGCTCATTGATGGTACGGAAAGAGAGAAGGATATGAAGATACAGTGCGCAAGCTGCGGCGGCGAATACGAAAATACCGAAAAAATGTGTCCCTATTGCGGAACGGAGAACAAAGAAGCCGCAGGACGGGAAATGAAGCATATCTTAGGCAGTTACGATGCGGAAGCCAGGGAAATGGAAACCACGGTGCCGAAAAAGCACTTAAAAAGATGGTCCCGCACTCTGCTTGCCGTGGTACTTATTATCCTGATAGTGCTTGTGGTGGGAACGGTGGCTGCGGTCATAAAAGGACAGGTTGACAGTGCAGTGGAAGCCGGCAGGGGAAATAAGGCGCTTACGCAGTTAGAGGCGTATTATGAGGCGGAGGATTACGATGCCATGCGGGAATACTGCCGTAAAAATGATTTGTACGGTTATGAATACGACAAGTACTGGGAAGTCATGGATGCGGACAGAAACATCGGCTACTGCACGGAAGACATCGAAAACTATGAGAAATACGGAAACAGGGAGTTTTTGGACAACTTTACGGAACAGATATGGATCTACGGAACAATGGCTTATGAAAAAGGTTACGAAGCCGTAAACGATAGGAACTTTTTAGGAAACGAGGACAGGATAGAAGCTCTTTTATCCGGCTTCTCGGACACCTTAAAGGAGCATGGTTTTACCGATGAAATGATTGAACTTTTGAAAACGGGAAACGAAGAGGATAAGGAACTCTTTCAAAATAAGGCAAGGGAGAATTTTTAAGGCACATGAAATGTATGTATTGTGGCGGGGAAGTGCCTGCCAAAAGCACAAAATGCCCTTACTGCGGAAGGGAAAATCAAAGCGGCATTGCCTTTGAATGGGAAGTAAGGGAAAAAGAAGCACGGAACCGGGCGCTGGGCGATGAAATCCTAAAAAAGAATTTACCGTGGCTTACCCAGAAAATGTTGACGAGAATCATTGTGGTTACGGCGGTATTGAATGTAGTGCTGTTCTTTTCCACCTTTCTCATGTTCTTATGGAGTGAAAGAGCCCCTGCCGTAAAGGAGGCAAAAGCAGGCTCTGCCGCCGAACGGTACCTCCGGAATTTTGAAACGGAAGATTACTATTGCGGAAATTTTATCGAGAGCATGAACGATTACATAGGTGCAAAAACGGATGGAACGGAGATGGAAGCGTACCATATAGAGAGCATGGTAAGGCATGGCTTTTATCTGGCACAGCAGATTTACGACGATAAAATGGGAGCAGAAGAAAAAGAAGAAGCGGCAGCGCTTTTAGAGACATTTTTTGCAGAATATGTCGGACTGCCGGAGGAATACCGCTATTTTTACCGGACGGAAGAATGGAGTACCGGCGACTATGAACAGCGCACGGCATCAAGGGATGCGGCGGTTTCCTGGCTCTGTGAAAAGGAGGGCGTGGACTGATGGGATTTATCATTTTTCTTGCGGCAATCATAGCCTTTTACGTGTACGCCGGTAAAAAATGGAAGGACGAAACCAAAAGACGGTTTAAGATAATAGTCTGTGGCATTTCCCTTCTGTGCACGGTGTTTCTGCTGTTAATCTGTATCAGCGGGGCAAAAGACCTCTACGAAACCGAGAAAGACCGTTCCCTTTCCGCCAGGATGGATAGCGTGGAATACGAGCTGCGCAGGGGAGACTATATCGGCGCCATTACGTCCATGCAGGTCAACCATGATTATGAGGAGGAATTTTCCTATATCTGGGAACGCTGCGAAATGTATATGACGAGAAATTATTGCGCGTTATACAAAAAGGCGGCAGAGGAAAACGAGACATACAAGGATAAGGCGGCGGAATGGGAGCAGAAGTTAAAAGAAATCTGCGAAAATCCTGCTTTTCCCGCACAGAATGCCCGGTACGGCGAATATTTTCAAAACAGTGTGCGGTAGTTTTGACTTTTAGTGGGAAAAATATTATAATATTTATTATTTTCAGACAGGGAAAGAGAAGAAATACGAAGGAGGCAGAAGGCTTTATGAAGAAATTGGAAGAATATGTAAGAAGCATACCGGATTTCCCGGAGAAAGGGATTATTTTCAGAGATGTAACCAGTGTCCTGCAGGATGCGGACGGTCTGCAGCTTGCCATTGACACCATGCAGGATCTGATTAAGGACATTGATTATGATGTGGTAGTGGGCGCAGAGTCCAGAGGATTCATATTTGGAGCCCCCATCGCTTATAATAATCATAAGCCCTTTGTACTGATTCGTAAAAAAGGAAAACTGCCCTGCGAAACCATTGAAGAAACTTACGATCTGGAGTACGGCACGGCAACCATACAGATTCACAAGGATGCCATCAAGCCCGGACAGAAGGTGCTCATCGTGGACGACTTAATTGCCACGGGCGGTACCACGGAAGCCATGATTCACCTGGTGGAAAGACTGGGCGGCGAAGTGGCAGGACTGGTATTCTTAATGGAACTGGCAGGCTTAAAGGGCAGAGAAAGACTCTCTAAGTATCGTATGGAATCTGCCATTATTTATGAAGGAAAATAAAACAGCTTACAGGTAAAGGTGCGATGACCTATGACAGAAGAAAAAAACGGATTGGTTCTTGATGATGGAAAAATAACGGCATTAAAGGAATTTATGACACCTGACGAACTTTATCAGATGTTAATTGCGCGTGTCAAAAAATACCATCCTTCCGACGATATTTCCATGATAGAAAAAGCCTACAAGGTGGCAAGCAAGGCACATGAAGGACAGTTCCGGAAGTCCGGCGAGCCTTACATCATCCACCCTCTTTATGTTGCCATCATTCTGGCAGATTTAGAGATGGATAAGGAAACCATCGTGGCAGGCATTCTGCACGATGTAGTGGAAGATACCGTCATGACGGAGGAACAGATTACCGAGGAATTCGGGGCGGAAGTGGCGCAGCTTGTGGACGGTGTTACCAAGCTTGCCAATATCCCCTTAAGCAGCGGTACCGGTTCGGAAAGCGATGCCAGACTGGAAATGCAGGCGGAAAACCTGCGTAAAATGTTCCTTGCCATGGCAAAGGATATCCGTGTCATTATCATCAAGCTGGCGGACAGACTCCACAATATGCGTACCTTAAAGTACCAGAAGCCGGAGAGTCAGCAGAGAATTGCAAAGGAAACCTTAGAGGTATATTCCCCCATTGCCCAGAGACTCGGTATTTCCAAAATCAAGGTAGAGTTAGACGACTTAGCGCTCAAATACTTAGAGCCGGAAGCCTACTACGATCTGGTGGAAAAGATTGCGGTCCGGAAGAGCGAGCGGGAAAAATACATTGAAAATATTGTGCAGGAAGTAAAGAAGCATATTGAAAATGCCGGCATCAAGGCGGAAATCGACGGCAGGGTCAAGCATTTCTTCAGCATTTACAAAAAAATGAAGAACCAGAACAAGACCATCGACCAGATTTACGATTTGTTTGCCGTGCGTATCATAGTGGACACGGTAAAGGACTGTTATGCCGCACTGGGTGTTATCCATGAAATGTATAAGCCCATTCCGGGACGTTTCAAGGACTACATTGCCATGCCCAAGGCAAATATGTACCAGTCCCTGCACACCACGGTAATCGGCAGCTCCGGACAGCCCTTCGAGGTGCAGATCCGTACCTTTGAAATGCATAAAGCGGCGGAATACGGTATTGCCGCCCACTGGAAATACAAGGAAGCCTCCGACGGCAAGAAAGTGGAAACACAGGAAGAGGAGAAGCTTACCTGGTTACGGCAGATACTGGAGTGGCAGAGAGACACCTCCGACAACCGGGAGTTCATGAATTTGCTGAAAAACGACCTGGATTTGTTCTCCGACAATGTATACTGCTTTACCCCAAGCGGGGATGTCAAGAATCTGCCCGCAGGCTCCACGCCCATTGACTTTGCGTACAGCATTCACAGCGCTGTGGGCAACCGGATGGTAGGTGCCAGAGTAAACGGCAAGTTAGTCACCATTGATTATGTGATTAAAAACGGAGACCGGGTGGAAATTATCACCTCCCAGAATTCCAAGGGTCCCAGCCGGGACTGGCTCAAAATCGTAAAGAGCACCCAGGCGAAAAATAAGATTAACCAGTGGTTCAAGAACGAATTTAAGGAAGACAATATCGGCAAGGGCAAGGAGCTTTTAGCAAACTACTGCAAGGCAAGAAGCATCCAGCTTTCCGATTTGTTAAAGTCCGAATACATGGAGGCTATCCAGCGCAAGTACGGCTTCCTGGACTGGGATGCGGTGCTGGCTGCCATCGGACACGGTGCCTTAAAGGAAGGCCAGATTGTCAATAAGATGCAGGAGTACTACGAGAGGGATCACAAGAAGGAGCTGACCAACGAAGAAGTACTGGCTTCCATTGCGGAAAATGCCCAGAAGAAGCCTTCCGAAAGAGGCTCCAAGAGCGGTATCATTGTAAAGGGTATTACCGATGTATCCGTTCGTTTTTCCAAATGCTGTTCCCCCGTGCCGGGAGACGAAATTGTGGGCTTTGTCACCAGAGGCCGAGGCATTTCCATTCACCGGACGGACTGCGTGAATATATTAAGCCTGCCGGAAATGGAGCGTTACCGTCTGATTGAGGCGGACTGGCAGCAGGATGCGGAAACTGCAAATGCAGGCAGGTTCTTTGTGGATATCAAGATTTATGCCAACAACCGTAACGGCCTTTTGGCGGATGTGTCCAAGGCGTTTACGGAGAGGGATATCAACATTATTTCCGTCAATACCCGTACCAGCAAGCAGGGAATTGCCACCATGCAGCTCTCCTTCGAGGTAACAAGCAGGGAAGAGCTTACGAAAATCATTGATAAGCTGCGTATGATTGACAGTGTGATTGACATAGAAAGGACTGTGGGATGATGGCAGAATTACAGATTGGCAGAATTGTTTTGGGAAGCTGCGCGACCAACTGTTATTATATCCATAAAGAAGGAAAAACGGATGCGGTGGTCATAGACCCTGCGGACAGAGGTGCCTATATCTACGAAAAAATAAAGGAAAAAGGACTTTCCGTGGCAGCCATTCTTTTGACACACGGACATTTTGATCATATTCTCGGGGTAAAGGAGCTGCAGGCGGCAACCGGTGCAAAGACTTACCTTTTGAAGGAGGAGGTACCCCTTTCCTCCGACCCGGAGAAAAACCTTTCCGGCTGGTCAGGCACACAGGTAAGTCTTGTTCCCGATGTGGAGGTTTCGGACGGGGAGGAGCTTACCCTTGCCGGCATTACTTTTAAGGTACTGGCAACACCCGGACATACCGATGGAAGCTGCTGTTATTACTTAAAAGAGGACGGCGTGGTATTCTGCGGAGACACCGTTTTCTTAGAGTCGGTGGGACGTACCGATTTCCCTACGGGGAGCGGCAGCAAGCTGCTTAATTCCGTAAGGGAGAAAATCTTTACCCTGCCGGATGACGTAAAACTCTATCCGGGGCACGGCGATGCCACTTCCGTAGAGCATGAGAAGAAGTATAATCCGTTCTTTTAGCAGAAGCTTTTTTTACAGGAAACGTTTGGGGGAAGCAATGATATTTAAGTGTAAAAACTGCGGCGGTAACACGGTTTACAGTCCGGAACAGCACAGGATGTACTGTCCGTACTGCCAGAGCTTTGACAGTGACGAAAAGTTAGCGGGCGAAGAACCCACCACCTTTCAGTGCCAGAACTGCGGGGGAGAACTGCAGATACGGGACTATTTATCCGCGTCCCGTTGTCCTTACTGTGAGGACTATATTATCTTTGATGAGAGAGTGTCGGGACAGTATCGTCCGAAGCTCATGATTCCCTTTCTTTTGGGAAAGGACAAAATTAAAGAGCTGATGCGTAAGAAATTCAAATCCTGTGTTTTCGCACCGGATGATTTCTGCTCGGATGTAAAACTCGATACCATGACCGGTATGTACGTGCCGTTCTGGATGTACGATTACCGGGCAAAAGGCTTTTTTGACGGCCTTGGCAGGATAGTCCGCACCTGGGTATCGGGAGGAAGGGAATTTACCGAAACGAAAACCTACCACATTGTCAGGGACCTGGAGGCAACCTTTGAAAAGGTGCCGGCGGATGCTTCCTATCTGATGCCGGACGCTACCATGGATTTGATGGAGCCGTACCGGTACGGACAACTGGAGGACTTTAAGGAAGGATTTTTATCCGGCTTTTCCGCAGAGCATTACAATATGGAAGCGGAAGAAGCAAAAGGACGTGCGGAAAGCAAGTCAAAAGCCGACATGCATGAGATTTTGGACAACAGCCTGCAGGGCTATACAGGCGTACAGGGAAGGGAAAACGAACGCATTACCTTAGAGCAGAAGGAACATTGCTTTACCCTGCTTCCGGTCTGGATTTACCGGTACATATACAAAAATGAAGCCTATATCTTTTACATTAACGGACAGACGGGAAAAATCGTAGGAAAAGTACCCTTGTCAAAACCGAAGGTATTTGCCTACGGGGCAACGGTGTTTGCATGCCTGTTTGCCATTATGGTTCTGTTAAAATATCTCTTTGTATTTTTGTAAGGAAAAGAGCGGGGAAAGGTAAGGGTTTCATGAAAGCATATTTCAAGTATTTCAGGTGGCTGTTTCTCATCGTTTTGGTACTGGCAGCCGCTTACGTGGGCGTATATTTCCTCCATAATGCCTTGGACGGCGGGGCAAAGAGAGGAAACAATCAGGCGCCCACACAGAGAGTATACGATTTTGCCGATAAACTTACGGATGAGGAAGAAAGCAGATTGGAAGCGCTGATTGCGGAAAGAGAAGCGCAGATACACTGTGATTTGGTAGTAGTGACCTTAAATGAGCCGATTTTGTCCTACGGCGGTTATGAGGACTGGGACTATACCAATGCCAACTGGAACACGAGCATGCGTAACTATGCAGACGATTTCTACGATGACAACAATTTTGGTTACGACAAGGTGCATGGGGACGGCGCCCTGCTTTTAGACAACTGGTTTCTGGCGGGGACGGCGTACAGTCAGGCGGGGACCTGGTTATCCACCTGCGGCAGGGTCTATGAGCACTATACAACCGGCATGGTAAACAGAGTGCTGGATGATGTGACAGACAATGTGGACAGCAGTCCTTACCGGGCGTATAGGACCTACGTGGAAAACATATACCGGGAAATGTCCGGAAAGAAAGGCATCAACATCCCCTGGTTTATTGTCATTCTTATTCCCGCTGTGGTGGCAGGCTATTTTATTGCCCTGCATATCAAACCGAAGGAAGGAAAAAAGACCACGGGAGCGTCTACTTATCTGGATAAAAACAACGTGGTATGCCATGTGCAGAAGGATGAACTGGTGAATACGACGCTGACAAGCCGTAAAATTGAGAGCAGCTCCGGAAGCTCGGGAGGCTCCCACGGAAGGTCGGGCGGACATGTGAGCCGGGGCGGCGTGCACCACGGCGGTGGCGGACGAAGAAGATAGACACCGGGGAAAAAATTAAAAAAGGAGCGGAAGCTCCTTTTTTAATGAAAAATTTCGCACAAATGGACAAAATAAAAAACATCCACATGACGGTATGGATGTTTTTTATTTCTGATGTAATTAGCTTTTTTATTTCGATTATGCCATCTTGTTAACGGCAGCAGCTAAACGGGATACTTTTCTGGAAGCATTGTTTTTGTGATATACTCCCTTGGAAGCAGCTGAATTAATTTCGCTTGTAGCAGCAACTAATGCAGCAGAAGCAGCAGCCTTATCACCAGCTTCAACAGCAGCATTTACTTTCTTAATAGCTGTTTTAACGCCGGACTTGATAGCCTTATTTCTTTCAGTTCTTACCTGAGCAACAACGATTCTCTTCTTTGCAGATTTGATATTAGCCAAGATCTACACCTCCATTTTCCAAATGATTGATTGTAAGAAAATGTTCCATTAAGGCCAGACACGGACGACCAATGTAAACATACTGTAATATTGTAAGATACACATTCCCAAATGTCAATACATATTCCTTGTTTTTTTGCGAAAAATAGTAAAAAACAAGAAAGGCAAAAGAGAATATGAGTTATTTTCAGGCAAGAACGGACCTGGCTCTGGAAGCAAGGGAAAGCATCTCGGAAGCGGACGGTTCCCTGCATGGGGTCATAGCGGAAGAAACGGAAAAAAACGGCATGCACATCACTACGGTAAAGATTACCACAAAGAACGGTGCTAAGAGCATGGGAAAGCCCATGGGCAGCTATGTGACCATAGAGGCGCCTGCCATGACGGAGCCGGATGAGGACTGCCACCGGGAAATTGCCAATGCCGTCGCAGAGGTCTTAAAGCAGATTTTACCCATGGACGGCAGCACGGAAAAGAGCGTTCTTATTGTGGGACTCGGCAACCGGGAGGTCATAGCGGATGCGCTCGGTCCCCATGTGGTTGACCAGCTTTTCATCACACGCCATATGGTAAAGGAATACGGCATGGCGGCTTACGGAACGGAAAAGGTGAACGTGGTAAGCTGCATGGAGCCCGGTGTGACCGGCAGAACCGGTATGGAAGCGGCGGAAATCATAAAGGGTGTGGTGGAGCAGACAAAGCCGGACATAATGGTGGTAGTGGATGCCCTGGCAGCAAGGAATGTCAGGAGATTAAACCGCACCATCCAGATTACGGACACGGGCATTCATCCCGGTTCCGGCGTGGGCAACCATCGTAATGCCCTGACGGAAGAAAGCATGGGCATTCCGGTTATTGCCATCGGTATTCCCACGGTTGTGGATGCGGCGACCATTGTCTTAGATGCACTGGAGAAAATGCTTTCAGAGGAAAGCGAGGCAGACAGGCGGAATTACCTTTCCGAATGCCGGAATGCTTTTACGGAGCTTCATAACATGTACGTTACCAGCAAGGATATCGATGCGGTCATAAAGCAGGTGAGCTTCATGGTGGCGGAGGGCATCAACATGGCTCTGGAGAGAGAAAAGTAAGAAGAAGTGCCCAATGCACAGGTAATACGGGCATGTAATCCCTCTTCACTGCATATAATACCTATGGCTCTGCCGGGGAAGATGAGTCTTGCCGGGACTGACGGTTCTGCGGCAGACAAGGCAAAGCTGGTTCGGGAGGGATGCTTTTGGCTTTCAGGAAAGAAGCGGGATACCGGAAAATACTGTCCTGTATGGGGCTGCTTTTGGTACTTGCCGTGATAGGCGGCAGCAAGGGAGGCATGTATTTTTATCTGCCTCTTTTTGTGTACGGAGCCGAAGAAAAAGAAGGACAGAAGCAGGAAGAAAGGGAAACACAGCCCGCAGAGGTGATTTATTATATAGAAGCTTCCGGGGAAGAGGGCAGTGAGCCGGAGCAGGAAGAAAAAGAACATTTAAGCGCCTCCGGGGAGGTGTCCGGGCAGCTTACGGAGGCGGATGCTTCCATGGAAGAACTGCTTTTACAGGAAAACAGTGCGAGCTTTTTTGTGCCGCCGCAAAAACAGGTGCAGTATGATTTTGGCAGCTATGCGGACTATGAAACCCTGTTAAGCAGCTTTTACACCATTGACGCCTATGCGCTGGCAGGCAATGATTTGTTTAACATAAACGATTTGCTGAACCGGGATATGAGTATGGAAAAGGATGCTTCCGCTCCGCAGATCCTGATTTACCACACCCATTCCATGGAAGCTTTTGCGGACTCCGTGCCGGGGGAGAGAAGCGATACCATTGTGGGTGTGGGGGATGAGCTTACCAGGATACTGACGGAGGATTACGGCTACAACGTGCTGCACCATACGGCACAATACGATACCGTAAGGGACGAGGCGTACGGCAATTCCCTGCCGGAAATTACAAGGCTCTTGGAAGAGAATCCGTCCATTCAGGTGGTGATTGACCTGCACCGGGATGCGGGCGGCGCAGATAGGGCGACCACGGTGGAAGTGAACGGAAAAAAGACGGCAAGGTTCATGTTTTTTAACGGCATATCCAGGAGCCGGAAAAACGGCGATATTGCGTATTTATATAATCCGAATTTAAAGGGAAATCTGGCGTTTTCCTTTCAGATGCAGGCGTTTGCCGGGGAGTATTATCCGGGACTGACCCGCAGGATTTACATAAAGCAGTACCGCTTCAACATGCACCTTAAGGAAAGAACCCTCTTAATCGAGCTGGGTGATGAAAACAACACCGTGCAGGAAGCAAAAAATGCCTGCTATCCGATAGCACATCTGTTAGACCTTGTGCTATCGGGGCAGACACCCTGAAAGGCAAATGTATAAAACCGTGAAGAAATAAACTCAGGCGTTGGCTTCCACCATACGGTAGCCGACGCCGATTTCCGTGAAAATAAACTCGGGCTGTGCCGGATTTTTCTCGATTTTGCGGCGGATATTTGCCATATTCACACGGAGTATCTGGTTGTTGGAGTCCACATAAGGGCCCCATATCTGTTCCATGATATAGGAATAGGTAAGTACCTTGCCTGCGTTTTTGGAAAGCAGGGACAAGAGCTTAAATTCTATCTGGGTCAGATGCACCGCCTCTCCCTTTAAGGTTACCACATGCTTTTCATAGTCGACGGTTAAATCTCCCGCACGGTACTGCATGGTGGAGGGAGAAGCGGCGATGGCTGCGTGCCGCAGGGAAGTGCGGATACGGGCAAGAAGCTCCGAACTGCCAAAGGGCTTTGTGATGTAATCGTCCGCTCCGAGGTCAAGTGCCTGTACCTTATCCTGCTCCTTGCTGCGGGCGGAAATGACGATAATCGGAACCGTCGTCCAGATACGCAGCTTGGCAATGACATCCACCCCGTCCATATCGGGTAGGCCTAAGTCCAAAAGAATGATTTCCGGGCAAACGGAAGCAGCCAGGGACAGACCGGCTTCTCCGGTTACGGCGGAAACCACCCGGTAAGAGGCGGACTCCAGAATGGATGTAATGTAATGACAGATGTTCTTTTCATCTTCGATAAGAAGAATGGTTGTTTTATGATTCAATTTTAATTTCCCCCTTTGGAAGAACAAAACAGAAGGCTGCTCCGTTCTCATGATTCTTACAATATATTTCCCCATGGTGGGCGCGGACAATGGTCTTGCAGATAGATAAGCCGATACCCATGCCGCGTCTGCTGTCATAGGAATTCATGCCGCTGACGTCCCCGCCGTCAAACAGGGTGGGAAGTTTTTGCGGGTCGATGCCCTTACCGTAGTCCTTGATACAAAAGGAAACCTTGTTTTCAGTAACGGAAACGGTAAAATCTATGGGTTCATTTGTCTCGGAATGGACAATAGCATTTTCAATCAGATTGATGATAACCTGTTCAATAAGAACGGGGTCCATGGGGATAAAGAGCATTTCTTCCGGTACGGAAGCGTGGATTTTCACATCGGGAAAGCGTTTTTTTACACGCTCTAAAGCTTCGGAAACCACTTCCTCCACGGGTTCCGGGCGCGTGTTGATTAACAGGTTGTCGCCCTGGATTCTGGTAACGGTGAGCAGATTTTCCACTAAATTAAGAAGCCAGTTGGCATCGGACTGAATGGAGAAAATCAGCTCTTTTTTTTCGGCATCCGACATGACGTCCGCCTGCTCCAAATACAGGGAACTGTTGCCTATGATACCGGTTAAGGGGGTGCGCAGATCGTGGGAAACGGCACGCAGCAGGTTGGCGCGCATCTTTTCCAATTCTGCCGTACGCAGCAGGGCTTCCCGTTCCATAATTACCTTCTGCTGTTTACGGAGCTGGGCCGTCAGAGTACAGGAAAGCAGGTTGATGACTAACATGCAGGAGAAAATGAGCGGATAGCCGGAGAGCGTAAAATTCAGTTTATGATAAGGGTAGGTAAACGCATAGTTGATAAAAACAACACAGACAAGAGAACTGACGATGCTGTATACATAACCGTTGGTATGCATGGCAATGAGAATGAGTGCCATGGAATACACAAGATAAATGACACCGTGGCTGCCGTCGCTGTCTGGCAGGAGGCGGTAAATGACAACGGAAACCGCTGTAAAGAGAAGCAGTATACCGAGGGTGATCAGGATATTCGTGGGTACATTATGGTTTTTCATATAGGCATAGGGAGAAGCCTGCTTCTTTTTCTTTTTTTCGAACATGGATAGTACCTTTCCAAGCGCCGCTAACTTTTTTCTATATGGTTCTGTAAACATAATAAATCATTATATAGGAAAATGCCACATTTGTTCAACTATATGGGTATAAAGATTTTGTTAAAATTGAGAAAATCCGTGAGATATGGTACAATAAATGATAAAATGCAGATGGAAAGGAAGTTTTTCGGATGAATATCTTTTTTCTGTTTTTTTCATTTCTGCCCGCAGCGGTAAGTCTCTTTCTGCAGGTTACAGCCGGAGCTGTCTGGCAGATTTTTATAAAAGAAGGACTGGTGAAAAACACGCAGGGAAGTGTGCTGTTTTACCATATTATCGGGCTGTGCGTGTTTGGATGCTGGTATTTTGCAGTACAGGGAACGGGGCTTAAGGAAACGGTAAAAAAAATAAAAGAAACCGGAAAAAATTGCAGCATTTTGACGGTCATCGGGATTTTTGTGTTAGGAATGCTTTTATGCGTTCTCGGCAATAGCATGGTGGGCGTGGAAAAGTATCTGTTTCCCTCTTTAGTGGAGCAGTACCGGAGCATGATGGAAAACGCCGGCATGGGGACTTCGGCTCTCACGGTGTTTGCTTCCGTGGCAGTGGCGCCCGTAGGCGAGGAGCTTCTATGCAGGGGACTTACCCTTCACTATACGAAAAAAGCTACGCCGTCCTTCCACATTGCCAATTTTTTACAGGCACTGATATTCGGACTGGTTCATTTTAATATTATTCAGGGATTGTACGCCTTTGTAATCGGGTTGTTTCTCGGTTGTGTGAGGGAAAAGTACGACTCCCTTCTGCCGGCGATGTTTCTTCATTTTACGGTGAATGCCTCTTCCCTGTTTTTGCTGGGAGGGCTGCTTAACCGGATACCGGATACCCCGGTCTCCTGGGTTGTCTGCTTTGTGCTTTCGCTGGCGGCAGCTGTGTTGGATATTCATAAATTCTTAAGATGACATTCCACTGTGCCTGATATAGAATAAAGAAGAATTCAGAAAAAAGGTACTTTTTTTGGAAGACACTCTTTTGAAAGGATGGAAATAAAGTGAAAAGAAATTATGCGAAAAGAATTACAGCGGGCATTTTAAGCGCCGTTCTGGCAGTAGGAATGGCGGGCTGCGGAAAGACGGCAGCAAGCGATGGCAGCAGTACAAATGAGAGTACACCGGCGGGCAGTAAGGACGGTTACGTTTATCAGGCAGAGTGGCTTTCCACAGACGGTTCCGAAGAAGGCAGCAGTTACAGCTGTATTTCCGTAAAGGACGATGTACTGTACTTTGTCCGCAACATCTATACGGATAACGGTGCCAAAAGGGAATTCTGCAAAATTGATTTAAACGGTGCTGATGCGAAAACAGAGACATTACTTACTCTTTCCGAGTACTCTTACGGCACGGATGCTACTGTGGACGGTGTGGAGACTTCAGATGGCACGGAAGGCAGCCAGCCGGCAGGTGATGCAGCTGCGGATACGGCTGCAGAGGATGTTGAGGAAGCAGCCGGCACAGAGGAGCAGACTTTAGATGGCACTACCGGGACGGCTGATACAGTAGAGGATGTGAGTGTGGCAGTGGCACTTGACAAGGACACGCTTGTCACGGTGTCCAGTATTGCTCCCAATATCCAGCCGGACTTTGAGGATCCCAATTTCGATTACGACAAGTATTACAAAGAAGTACAGGACAATACTGTCACGACCATGAAGAAAATGTCCATGGACGGTACGGTCATAAAAGAAGAAGATGTTACGGAAGTCTTAGAGGGACAGTATCTGCAGTATGCCCTTTCCGATGCTTCCGGAAACCTTTATCTGTCGAGCGGTGACGGCACCATCTTTGTATTTGATTCCGAGTTAAACCTTACGGATACCGTCAAGGTAGAAAGCAACGACGATTACAGCAGCATGAATGCCATGGGTGTGACAGAGGACGGCAGGATTGCCATCCTAAAAAACACGGACAGCGACATGGGACTCTGCATGTACGATGCGGAAAAGAAGGCTTTCGGAGAACCCATGGAAGGCCTTCCTTCCAACATGTGGAACAGCGGCATCAGCTTTACGGAGGACGGTTCCGTACTGCTTAACAATTCCGAAGGCGCGTACCTTTATGATATGGAGAGCCGGACGGCAACCCAGATTGTAAAGTGGATGGACTGTGATCTGACTCCAGACTATGTAAGAAATATCTATGCCATGTCAGACGGCAATTTTGTGGTATTTTACGAGGACTGGAATACCAATGAGAGTGATATTATCGTATTGAAGAAGGTAGCGGCAGCGGATGTGGTACAGAAGCAGGTAGTTACCGTAGGTGTTCTGTATTCCAGCCAGAAGCTGCAGGCGGACATTGTAGAATTTAACAAAAACAGCGACAAGTACCGTGTGGAATTAAAAGATTATACTTCCAATATCGAATACACCACAGAGGATGACTACCAGAAGAATTACCAGAATGCCGTAACACAGATGAACAACGATATTGTGTCCGGAAAACTGGATATGTTCGCAGCCGATTCCGTAGATATCGAAAATTTAATCAGCAAGGGAGCGGTAGAAGATTTAAACTCCTATCTGGAAACCTCCACACAGGTAAAGAAGAGCGACTTGATGGAAAATATCATCAATGCCATTGAAGAGTCAGGTGTGCTGTACTGTGTTCCCACCGGCTTTTCCATCAATACGCTGGTCGGCAGAACCGAAGATGTAGGCGAAAAGTCCGGCTGGACCATGGCGGATGTGAAGGCGCTCTGCGATAAATATCCGGATGCTTCCCTGTTTGCCAATGCCACCAGGGGCACGGTACTGAACGCACTTTTAAGCTATGATTTTGATTCCTATGTGGACTGGGAAAACGGCGTCTGCCATTTTGACCAGGAGGAATTCAAGCAGTTACTGGAAATGGTAGCCAAGTATCCTTCCGATGATGAATTCGACTGGGAAAAGGACTATGTGGCAGAGCCCAAGGCTTTCCGCAACCATACTGCGCTGCTTGGTACCATGTATATTACCGAAGTGACGGACTATCAGGTAGAAGAGAAGCTCTTTGATGCACCCATTACCGCCATCGGTTATCCGACGGACGGCTCAAGAAGCGGTGTGGCGGCAAGCATTTCCGGCGGTGTCTGCATCAATACCGCATCAAAAAATAAGGATGCCTGCTGGGAATTCATTGAGTACACTCTGGTGAACAACAAGATAGATTCCATCTTTATGTACGGATTCCCTGTCCGCAAGACGGATTTCGATGCCCTGATTGAAAAGAAGCTGGCAGAAAAGGATTCTTCCTACGGATATTCATGGGATGATGTGGAAATCACCGTGGAAGGAACGACGCAGGAAGACGTGGATAAATTAAAGGACCTCATCAGCAGAGTAGACGGAATTTCCGTAAACCAGCAGGACAGCAACCTGATGAACATTATCACGGAAGAAGCAGAGGCTTACTTCACAGGACAGAAATCCCTGGATGATGTTACAAGTATTATACAAAGCCGTGCTACCATCTACGTAAACGAAAACAAATAACGAGAAGTAAATTTTAGCAGGAGGGGCTTATGAAAGCCTTCAGGAAAAAGCAGAAAGACGAAGCGCAGCTTGCCATGGCAAAACGCGGCAGGGCTGAACGGAAAAAAGAGAAATCCAGCAAATGGATGAAAAGACAGAAAATAGGCTCGGGGGTATATCTTGCCCCCAGCCTTATAGGCGTATTATTATTTTACATACTGCCGTTTTTTGTGGTTATCTTTTATTCGGTAGTGGATAATCCCATAAGCCGTCAGTTTGTGGGACTGGAAAACTTCACAAAGGTGGCAAAGAACGTGGCGTTCCAGACAGCGGTAAAGAATACGGCTACATTCTCCGCTATAGCGGTGCCGTTAGCGGTGGTGCTTTCCCTTATACTTGCCATGGTGCTGGATCTGAAGCTGCCGTTCCGTTCCCAGTTCCGTACCTTTTTCTTAAGCCCCATGATGGTGCCGGTTGCCTCCATCGTTTTAATCTGGCAGGTACTGTTCCATTACAACGGTGCGGTCAATGATGTGCTGCAGGCAGTCGGCATCGGCAAGATTGACTGGATGAAATCCCAGTACGCACAGATAGTTGTCATTATCCTGTTTTTATGGAAAAACTTAGGTTACAACATGATTTTGTTCATGGCGGCTCTGGCAAGTATTCCCAGAGAGCTGATCGAAGTGGCAGAGCTTGAAAGCGCCAACCGGTGGCAGATTTTCTTCCACATTAAAATAAGGTATCTTTCCTCCACCATTTTATTTGTAACGATTATGTCCCTCATCAACTCCTTCAAGGTGTTCAGAGAGGTTTACTTACTTACGGGAGACCACCCTTACGACTCCATATACATGCTGCAGCATTTCATGAACAATGCCTTTGCATCCCTCGATTATCAGAGGCTTTCCGCAGCGGCAATTCTTATGGCGGCGGTCATGATTGTGATTATCGGAATTTTATTCCTGGTTGAAAATTACTTCGGAAAGGATGTGGAAGGATGAGTGAAGAAAAAATGCCTTCTCTTACACCCTTGGAGATTAAGGCGAAGAAAAGGTCAAAACGGAAAAAAGCTATTTACAAATTCCGGATTGGCATTGCAACCATAGTGGCAGCATTTTTTGCAATTTTGTTTTTAATGCCCATTGTACTGACCATAACGAACTCCTTTATGTCCTCCTCGGAGATTTCCGCGAACTACGGCTCCGTATTTGCCACCAACGACAAGGGCGGCAAGGTTTACATATCGGAAAAGGTCAACTTAAAATTCATACCGGATATGGTTTCCTTCAGCCAGTACGCAACGGTGCTGTTCAAGAGCCCGGAGTACCTTTTGAAGTTCTGGAACTCCGTAATACTGGTGGGTCCCATTGTATTCTTCCAGTTGTTTGTGGCGTGCCTGGCCTCGTATGGTTTTACCAGGTACCGGGGGCGCATCCGGGAGATTATCTTTTTCTCCTACATCATACTGATGCTGATGCCCTATCAGGTAACACTGGTGCCCAACTACTTAGTGTCCAACTGGCTGAATATTGTAAATACCTATTGGGCTATCTGGCTGCCGGGTATCTTTTCTCCCTTTGCTGTGTTCCTGCTGACCAAGTACATGCGCAGGATTCCGGTATCGGTGATGGAGGCGGCGCAGATTGACGGAGCGGGAGAATGGCAGATATTCCGGAGAATATGCCTGCCGCTTTGTAAAGGATGTATCTGTTCTGCAGCAATTTTAGTGTTTATTGACTATTGGAATATGGTAGAGCAGCCGCTGATTTTACTTTCCGATGCGGAGACGCATCCCTTATCCGTATTCTTAAGCAAGATTAATTCCGGGGAAATCGGTCTTGCCTTTGCCGTGGCAACGATTTACATGATTCCCAGCTTGTTAGTATTTTTATATGGCGAAGAGTATCTGGTAGACGGTATTACCTACCAGGGCGGAATAAAAGGTTAAACCAAGGAGGATTTACCATGAACGAAAAAGTAGGAAAGAGAAGAGACTGGGTAAAAAATGCAGCGATTGTATTCCTGACAATTATGCTGATACTGACATTCTTTTCCAACACCATTATGAACTATTCTCTGCCGGAGGTCGCTATCCAGTACATCCAGTCCGGCACCATTACCTCGAAGGTACGCGGTACCGGTACAGTGCAGAGCAGCTCCCTTTATAATGTAAAGGTAACGGAGAGCCGTAAGGTAACCAGCGTAGCGGTCAAGGTAGGAGATACCGTTGCGGAGGGCGATGTAATCTGCTATCTGGATGAAAAAGAAAGCACCGAGCTGCAGGCGGCAAAAGATGCCCTGAAGGCAGCACAGGTAGCCTACGATACCGCATTGTTATCCGGCAGTCTGACAGCTTCCCAGATGCAGAACGGCGGCAAGAATTTCTCCGTGGATAAGTATAAAAAACAGTTAATCAACGCACAGAACGCGATTACGGCGGCACAGCAGGAAATTGATGCGTATCAGCCGGATTACGATGCGATTAAGAAAGCCAACGACGATGCCCAGGCCGCCCTTACCACTGCCAACAACAACGTAGCCAATATCGAAGCATGGATGGGTTATCAGGATACCATCAGCAGCGGTAACGCGGCAGCTAAGGACAAACTCCGGAAGCAGTATACGGAAGCCAAGCAGTTAGCACTGGCTGCACAGAACAATGCCAATGTGGCAAGCGCCGCTCTGGCACAGGCGGATGCCAGCATGAAGGTGCTTACCGATAAGCTGGAAGCGGCAAAGGCAAGTGCGACCGAACTGGCAACCGACATCGGTGCCAACTTAAACTTAAACACCCTGTATGAAGCAGTGGTTACCGCACAGAACAATGTGGATGAGCTCACCAAGAATTCCCAGAGCACAACCATTACCGCAGATATAGCAGGAACCATTACCTCTGTTTCCGTAACCGCAGGCGAGCAGACATCTCCCGATACCCCCGTGGCAGTTATCCAGCCGGAGGGCAAGGGCTATACCTTAAGCTTCTCCGCTACGGCAGAGCAGGCAGCCAAGATTTCCGTGGGCGACCCGGCAGAGCTTGTAAACTCCTGGTATTACTCCGATATTACGGCAACCGTGGCTTCCATCAAGCCCGACCCGCAGGACAGAAAGAACAAGGTGATCACCTTCAACCTTTCCGGCGATCTGACGGAAGGACAGTCCTTAAGCTTACAGGTAGGACAGAAGAGCGCCAACTACGATTACATCGTTCCCAATAGCGCCATCCGTGAAGACAACAACGGTAAGTTCGTGCTGATTGTGGAAAGCAAGAGCAGCCCCTTAGGCACCAGATATTATGCAACCCGTTATGATGTGCAGGTACTGGCAAGCGACGATACCCAGACAGCCATAAGCGGCGGATTCTATGGTTACGAAAGCGTCATTACCACTTCCACCAAGCCGGTAGAGGCAGGTAAGTTAGTACGTCTGCCGGATTAATGTAAGTCCTTCTGAAAGGAAAGAAAACCATGAAAAAAATCAAATTACAAATGTCCCGTAAGCAGCTTATATGGGGCATTACCGCACTGGTGAGTTTGATAATAGGTCTTATCCTTGCGGGACTGCGCACCCATATGACGGACGGGCTTCTGATACAGAAAATGGCGGACAGATGGTCAAACGTCAGCGAATCGGCACAAATCAGCTGCTTCTTTGCAGAGTCCGCACAGATTACGGAGGAGTCCTTACAGCAGTTTGAATACAATCTGAACAAGGGACTGGAGGAAGCCTCCATTGTCAGTGAATCCGAAAACGAGGGAGCCAGACTCTGGGCGGATGCATACAGTGCAAAGGGTACGGTAACCCTTGAAAGCGACAGGGCAAAAGTGGATGTGACGGCAATCGGAATCGGCGGTGATTTCTTCCTGTTCCATCCGGTTACCTTAAAAAGCGGTACCTATTTCTCAGGAAATGACCTGATGCAGGACCATGTCATTATCGACGAGCAGGCAGCCTGGCAGCTGTTCGGCTCCAATGATGTGGCGGGACAGATTGTTTATATAGGAGGCATTCCCCATGTGGTGGCGGGCGTCACCAAAAGAGAAGAGGGAAGAATGGCGGATGCAGCCGGACTTTCCGCCTCCATTGCTTATGTATCCTATCAGACCTTAAGCCGGTACGGCACAGATTACGGCATTAACTGCTATGAGGTGGTAATGCCCAACCCTGTAAAGGGATATGCCAAAAAGTTTGTGGGTGAAAAAATAGGAGTTACGGAGAATGACGTGGAAGTCCTGGAAAACACCACACGTTTCGATTTCTTAAACCTGTTAAAACAGCTCACCCAGTTCGGCACCCGTTCCATGAGCAGCAAAGCCATTATTTATCCTTACTGGGAAAATATGGCAAGAGGGTATGAAGACATTGCCCTTCTGCTTCTGGTATTTGAATTGTTATTTATTTTGTATCCTGCCATTTTTACAGTGGTTGTGATAATTCTTGCCTGGAAGCATAAGAAGTGGACGGCAGGAAGCGTTTGGAATGCTCTTTGCAACTTCTTCTACAATCTGAAGTCGGGGAACAGACAGAAGAGAAAAGAGAAAAAGGCAAAAAAGAAAATTCTGAAAAAAGGAGGAGAAGAATTATGAAAAAAGGAAGAAAAGCCTTGAGCCTGTTACTTTGTGCAGCCATGGCGCTGAGTCTTGCAGCCTGTACGAAAAACGGCGGCGGTAACGGTACAAACGGCGGCGGTACGGCTGCTAACAGCAGCGGAAACGATGCCGCAAAGCAGGGGGTTTACAAAGAGGAGCCTCTGAATATAGAAGGCATTCCCGGCGACAGTTCGATCAATGATGTTGCCCTGATTGACGGCAAACTGTATATGCTTGTTAATGAGTACCGTTATGATGAGATGCAGGGAATGGTACTTCAGCTGATTACAGCCAATGAAGACGGCAGCAATGCGGAAACCAAGGAGATTTACAATAACCTGACCCCCAATCCGTATTACAATAACGATGGGGAAGAAGGCGGAGACGGGGATGTGGACGACGGTGTGGTTCCTCTTGCTAAGGAAACTGCCGCTGATACCGCACTGTTAAGCAGTATCCAGCCTGCAACCGAGGATACCGATACCCAGACAGAGGATACGGCAGTGCCCGGGGACAGCACGGAAGGCTCCGACGAAGAGGAAGCTGTAACCGATGAACCCATTGAGGATGAACCGGCAGGAGATGCGTATGACGATACTTACGTTTCCGATACCATATTCTGTGAAGGCGGTATCTTCCTGCTGATAGAAAGCTCCAAGACTGATGCTGACGGCAATTATACAAGCAAATTGGATTTATATGCCTATAATCTGGACGGTACCGAAAAGTACAATAAGGAGCTGTTTGTAAACGACGGCGACAACTACCAGTACTTAAACAGACTGGCAGGCAGTAAAAACGGTGAGTTTGCGGGCGTTTCCGACAGTGAGCTGTTCCTTTTTGACACCGAAGGAAACGAGACAGGAAGAGTGACGATTGACACCAGTACCGGCTGGATGAACAATATGTTCTTCGACAAGAACGGTGATGTCAACCTGTTTATGGTAAATAATGACTATACCAAACTGAGCCTGTATAAATATGACAAGACCGGCAAGCAGATTGGGGAGCCTGTAGATTTGTGCTCCAAGCTGTTGAATTATAATCTGAATTGCGGTGTGAATTATGATATTTTTGTAACGGATAATCAGGGGGCGTACGGCTACAACATCGGAGACAGCGATCTGACCATGCTGTTCAGCTACATCAACTCCGATATCAACAGCAACGATGTCAGCAGCCTGTACGAAATCGATGAGAACCGTATTCTCATGACCTATTATTCTGATAATGACGGAAATAACAGGCTTGCATTTTTAACCCATGTGGATCCGAAGGATGTACCGGATAAGCAGACACTGGTACTCGGCTGCTATTATCTGGACTGGGATTTACGGGCAAGAATCGTAGATTTCAACAAGAATAACGATAACTTCCGTATTACCGTTACGGATTATTCCCAGTACAACACCGGTGATGATTATACAGCCGGTTATACACAGCTTAACAACGATATCTTATCCGGAAAGATGCCGGATATGCTGGCACTCAACAGTACCAGTGATATTCCGGTGGACTCTTACATTTCCAAGGGACTGTTTGCGGACATCAGCGAAATGATTAAGAACGATTCCGAACTGAACTATGACGATTATTTAAGCAATGTGTTTGAAGCTTATATGCATGACGGCAAGCTTTATACCCTGGTTCCGAAGTTCTCTGTCAATACCGTTATGGGCAAGACATCCATCGTAGGGGACAAAGAGGGCTGGACCATGGAAGACTTAAAGGCTCTCATGGCTAAATATCCCGATGCCAGTGTATTTGGTGATACCACTACAAGAAGCGAACTTTTATGGATGTTTATGATGTATTCCGGTTCCCAGTTCGTAAACAGAGAGACCGGTAAATGCTCCTTTGACTCCCAGGAATTTGTAGACCTTCTGGAATTCATGAAGCAGTTCCCGGAAGAATTTGATTACAGCGCCCTGCCGGATGATTACTGGATGAACTCCCAGAAAGCATACAGGGATGGCAAGATTTTACTGATGAGCCTGAATATTTCCGATGTGGAAAACTATATTACCAATGTAGGAATGTTCGGAGAACCGGTTACCCTGATTGGTTTCCCGGCGAAGGAAGGAAACGGTGCGGTTATCACACCTAACAATGTATACATGATTTCCTCCAAGTCCAAAAATCCGGACGGAGCATGGCAGTTCTTACGTTACTATTTAACCGATGAATACCAGAAGGACAGCAATGACTCCTGGACCCTTCCCATCAAGAAGGATGCCCTGAAAGAGAAAATCAACAAGGGTACGGAAAAGCCTTACTGGATAAATTCTGATGGTGGAAAGGAATATTATGAATATACGGCATGGCTCGGTGATGAAGAAGTGACCTTAGACCCGCTGACCCAGGAACAGGCAGATGATTTATACAATTACATCTGCTCCGTAACGCAGGCTTACTACAGCGACGATTCCTTAAGCAATATCATTACGGAAGAGTCCGCAGCGTTCTTCTCCGGACAGAAGAGTGCACAGGATGTGGCAGACATCATCCAGAGCCGGGCACAGATTTACATTAATGAAAGCAGATAATGCTGCCACTGTACTGTGCAGGCAGACAACAGCAGTGAAAAACAGAAAAGCCGAACGGTTACGACGTCGGCAATACACAAAAGTCCCGGGAGCAAAAGCCCGGGACTTTTTGCGTTTACCCAAAGGGACGGCAATGATGTGACATAGGCACGAATGCGACAAAGACAAGGATGGGCGTTACGGTTCCTATTGCTGCTATTTCTGTGAAAAAAAGCCGGAACAGATAGGGCGGGTCTATGCGGACTTGCCCTATCAAAGATACGATATGGGATAAACAATAATGTAAAACAATGTTTATATTGACAATTCAGACTACACGACATAATATTAAAATATAATAAATGAATTGCAAAAATGAATAAAAAAACAACAGAACCTAAATACCAATAGATAGGATTTATCAAACGTACATCCTATTATTTTACTCAAGGGGAGGAGAAATGATGAAAAAATATGTTTTTGCAACAATACTTTGCATAGCAGCCACATGGATGAGTGCCTGTTCTTCGGAAAAGATATATGAGTCCGAAAAGATGAATGCGTATGAGAGAACGGAATATTCTCCAGCAAAGGAGTATACCGATACAGGTATTTATGAATTGGACAGTACGGATGAAAAAGCATTTTATTACGAAGCAAGATTTGAAGATATAGAAGGAAAAACTACCTTTGTAGTCAAAAATTCCTATGAATATGATTACGAAACCGGAAAAGCAGAGAAAATAGATTCTTTTACAGCTGAAAATTATGATCCCTTTTATGTACCGGGAGGGAAAATGCTGGAACTTGATATTGATAAAAATCTGTATATTCTGGATGAACGGCGGCAGGTTATAACAAAGACCAATTTGACAGAGCTGACATTTCCCAATCAGGATTCTGAAAAAAGCAGTATAAATTTTGTTTATGATATCAAAAGTGATGGAAACTATGTATATGTAAACGGAGGAAATAATTATAGTCAGGGAATTATCCTTCTGTTAGACATGAATCTGCAGGGAAGAGCCGCCTTTCTTTCCGATGATAGGTGGAGACTTATTGCCATGCAGGAAAACTCGATAAAGCTGTTAGACGAAATGAACGGTGTTGTTTATGCCTATCAAGCGGAAAAAAATAAATTACGCAAGGAAGGAAAACTTCCCCAAAACATAATGAATTTTAATGTAACGAAGGGATTTTGCCCGGGAAATGTCGAATATGATTATTTTTACTATACCAATGGTTACAAGAATGAGGATAGTGGTATCACAGAGGATTGGTTGATCGGGGTAAAGAACGGCAGACAGGAAAAGATATTTGATTTTACCACCATGGGAATCGCGGATTATTACATAGAAGACATTATACCGGATAAACAGGAAGGATTTTATGTGTGGGCTATAACAAGCGAACAAGAGCCGGTACTGTATCATTTTACTCCCGGTGAAACAAACATGGATTAATGCGGAAAAACTTTAGGAAATATAGGTCAATTTGTATGGAGTGGAGAGAAGAGAAGCAATTGTACCGATTGTTTTCGATTCTAAAAAAGGATGAATGAAATTTAGACAAAAAAGAAAAATAAAATAATAATAAATATTGACATAATACAAGATTTAATATAATATAGAATTGTAATAAAAATTACACGAAAACCGCATTCAAAACAATATAAATCGGAACTTTGAATGCTTGGCTTAGGTCAAACAAGAAAAAATGTGAGGTAAACTTATGACGAAAAAAAGATTTACAGTAGGGATTTGTACATGGATTTGTTGTTTTCTTTTATTGGGGAGTATGGAGTCATCTGCATTTTGCTATACGGCAACACCCAATTGGAGCAAATCGCCACTTAGTTCCAAGGTAACCTTTAAGGCAACGACTATCGGTGGTATTGAGGCACGAGGTTATTATGCATTTGCATTTGCCGCCTTGCGAACAGATGCAAATAGTAAGAAAAATTTGTCTGACGGAGGGTTCCAAACAAGTTTTGTAGTGGCGATAGCCACATCTGTTGAAATTTCTTCAAGCGCAACTTATGATTGCAGTACGGCTAAAATAGGATATGCAGAATATGGTATTTCTAGTAATAATAATTGTTCAGGTAAAGTACCGGGAAAGCATATAGAGATGCAATATTCAAATATTTATTAGACATTAGATAGTAGGAATAGGATGTATCAAGTATACATCCTATTATTTTTAACACATCGGGAGGGGAATGATGAAAAAATATATTTTTATTACAGTACTTTGTATAGTAGCTATGTTGCTGAGTGCTTGTTCTTCGGAAAAGATATACGAGTCCGAAAAGATGAATGCTTATGAAAGAACGGAATATACACTTCCAAGGGAGTACTCTGACACAGATATTCATATCATAGACAGTTGTGAAGAAAAATTCCTGTACTATGAGTCGAGATTTGAAGAAATAGATGGAAATTATACATTTATGGTAAAAAATACTTATGAATATAATTATGAAACTGGAAAAATAAATAAGATGGATGCTTTTACTGCAGAGAAATTTGATTTGTTTTGTGCACCAGAAGACAAATTGATAGCATTGGATATTGATAAAAATTTGTATTTGTTAGATTCAATGAAAGAGGTGGTGGCAAAGACTAATTTGATGGAGATAACAATTCCCAATCAGGATTCGGAGAAGTGTCACATGAATCTGATTTATGATATCAAAAGTGATGGAAATTATATATATGTAAACGGGCAGAACAAGTACAATTTGAGAATTATTCTTGTGTTGGACATGAAACTACAAGGAAAAACAGTCGTTGTGGCAGATAGCGGATGGACACTTATTACCATGCAGAAAAACGAGGTAAAGTTGGTAGATAATAAAAGCCGTTCTGTTTATTCGTATTATGCGGAGGAGAATAAAATAAGTAAAGAAGGAAAACTCCCTAAGGAAGTATTAGATTTTACTGTAACAAGGGGATTTTGTCAGGGAAATGGCAAATATGATTATTTTTACTATACCAATGGTTACAAGAATGAGGACAACGGTATCAGAGCGGATTACCTGATTGGGGTAAAGGGGGGGCGACAGGAAAAAATATTTGATTTTACCACTATGGGAATTGATAATTTATCAATAGAAAGTATTACATCCGATACACAGGACGGATTCTGGGTTGGGGTTGCAACCTTTGGTGAAGATCCTGTTTTGTATCATTTTTCATCAAGTGGAAGTGTTGGAAATTATTCCGGAAAAGCCGGAAAAATTTGTTGCAAAATAGGAAGTTTGTTTTCCATAAAGAATTCGGAACTGGATTATGCATTAGAGCAATACAACAGTCAGTCGGATGACTATTATTTTGAAATGGTTGTATATAGTGATATGTATGAAGACAGGGATATTGCCATCACGCACCTTTTTCTGGACTGCCAGGAGGGAAAATTGGATGGAATAATTCTGGATGATATAGAGGATGAACTTGTAAAAAATGATGCCTTATATGATCTGGAAAACTATTTTTCGCAGAGCAAGGTGGTTTCCAAAGACCGTTTTATCACACACTATCTGGAGAGCGTTACGGATGAAAAGGGGCGGATTTACGCTCTATATCCTTCATTTCGGGCATTTGGCTATGCTTATGATAAAAAAATAGACTTTACTGACCTTATGCAGTATGAGGGGCTGTGTGGAAAAAAACGCTCCTTTTTGTCTACGCAGGGTTCAAATGCTGATCTGGCATGGATCTTAGATTATTCTGGTGAACAATTTTTGAATGAGAAAACTGGAGCCATTCATGTGCAGGAGAATACTTTTCGGTCTTTGCTGCAGTTTTTAAGAGTGCAGAGCACAGACAAACACAAAAATTTTGACTGTGTTATGCAGTATTGCGATGGGGAGTCTTATGCTACCCGTATAAGAATATCAGACCCCTGTGACTATCTGTATTTTAATGAGTTATTCCACAAAAATGTGGTATTCAGCAACGTAGGGGCAGAGGGATTGATAATCGGAGAAAGAAAAGGCCTGCTTGGCATATGCACCAAATCGGAGAACATAGAGGCACTTTTTGCATTTTATGACTTTTTGTATGAACCTTATTTTTATCATGAACTTTTTTTCACAGGATTAAATATGCCTGTGTTTAAAGAGGAGTATGGACTTTGGAAAGACTATTTTCTTGCCACAGAAGCCTATGAGGATAAGTACGGAAAGTATAACAGGAAATATGATTTCCAGATTGGTATGGGAGCGGCGGAAGTGATTATTCCGGTCGGCTCCATTTCCGAGGAGGAGGCGGAAGCGGCGGTAACGGCTTTGCAGGAAGTAAAATACGTGAAACCCATGAAAGCAGCCTATGAGAATATCATTCTGGAAGAAGCGGAAGCCTATTTTACCGGAAACCAGGACATGGACAGGACATGTGATAACATAGAAAATCGGCTGCGACTTGCACTGGAAGAAAATAAGAACTAAAAAAATCCCCGGCAGAAGTGGTCTGCCGGGGATTTTGGTGTAGATATTGAGATTTACACCGCAAACTGTGCCATATACAGGTCGTAGTAGGCGCCTTTTTTGGCAAGCAGTTCTTTGGCGGTTCCCTGTTCCATGATGCCGCCCTCATCAATGACGAAGATGCGGTCAGCCTTCTGGATGGTGGAGAGGCGGTGGGCAATGACAAAGGAAGTTCTTCCCTTAAGCAGCGTCTCGATGCCTTTCTGCACCAGAAGCTCGGTTTTTGTATCAATGCTGGATGTTGCTTCATCCAGGATAAGAATACCGGGCATGGATACAAAGGTGCGGGCAAACGCCAGAAGCTGTTTCTGACCGACGGAAAGACCGCCGCCGCGTTCGCTTAGCTTGGTGTCGTAACCGTCCTTTAACTTCATGATGAAGTCATGAGCGCCGACGGCCTTGGCAGCCTGAATGATTTCTTCTTCCGTGGCATCCAATTTTCCGTAGCGGATATTTTCCTTTACCGTGCCGGAGAAGAGAAAATTGTCCTGAGTCATAATGCCCATGTGGCTCCTTAAGCTGTGAAGCGTCATGTCCTTGACATTCAAACCGTCGATTTTCACTTCCCCTTCCGTTGCATCATAGAAACGGCTGATTAAGTTGACAATCGTGGTCTTGCCGGCTCCGGTGGGGCCTACAAGGGCAATGGTTTCACCGGGCTTGATCGAAAAGGAAACATCCTTTAACACCTTTATATCGGGCGCATCCGTATAGGCAAAGGAAACATGGTCGAAGGTTACGGCGCCGGTGATGCCGGAAATATCCACGGCATCCGGGCTGTTTTTGATTTCGGGTTCCGTGTCCAGCACCTCAAAAATACGTTCCGCTGCGGCAATATTGGTAATTAACTGGTTGTAGAAGCTGCTCAAATTGGCAATGGGGCTCCAGAACATACCGATGTAGTAGCCGAAGGAGATTAAAAGTCCCACGCTGGCGCTGCCGGGCAGCAACACCAGTCCCACATAATAAAGAGCAATGGTTCCCACGCTCCAGCAGATATCAATGATGGAGCCGAAGCTGTCGTTTAACCGGACAGCCCTCTTGAAGGCGGATAAATGCTCCTTCACCAGTACGGAGAAGGTCTTTTTCGTTTCTTCCTCCGCCGTAAAGTTCTGGATGATGCGGATACCCGAGATGTCCTCGTGAATGAATGCATTCAGGTTGGAGGCTTTTTTACGGAAAATACGCCAGCGTTTGTGGGAGAAAAGCTGGATAACCGTAAGCCCGACGATTAACACCGGAAGGGTGGAAAGGCTTGCAAGTGCAAGAAGAGGGCTTTTTACCAGCATAATCACGACAACGCTTGCCACCGTAATAAAGTCGGGTATAAGAGTGGTAACGCTGTTGTTCAGCACATCCTTTAAGGAATTGATATCGCCGATGATACGGGAGAGAATCTTTCCGGTGGGACGGCTGTCAAAAAAGTGAAAATCCAGTGTCTGGATATGGGTGTAAAGTTCCTGACGGATGGTTAAAAGCACCTGGTTGCACACCTTCGCCATGATATACATACGTAATTTTACCAGCAGTATCATAATGATATTTAAGGAGGCGGCAAACACAATCAGTCCAATCAGGCCCTTTAAGTCGCCTTTGCCGATGTAGTCGTCAATGGCGGCTTCCATGATGAGCGGGTTTAACAAAGATACCCCCACACAAAACGCCATAATGAGAAGTACGCCGACAATTTCTTTTTTATAGACAAGTAAGTAGGAGAACAGACGAAGCAGGGTGGCGCTTTTCTTTACATGGCTGGTCTGTTCGTCTTCTTTATAAGAATTAAATGCCATAAGCTGCATCCTCCGTTTCCGGTAATAAATCACCGTACTGTGACTGGTAAGCTTCGTAGTACAGCCCCTTCTTAGCCAAAAGCTCTTCGTGGGTGCCGCGCTCCCGGATCTTACCGTTTTCAAGGAAAAGTATCTCATCCGCATGCCGGACGGCGCTGATGCGGTGAGCTATAATGATTTTTGTGGTATCCGTCAACGTCTTTAACGTTTTCTGGATTTCGTGCTCCGTTTCCATGTCGAGAGCGGAAGTGGAGTCGTCCATAATTAAAATGGGGTTCTTTTTGGCAAGCGCACGGGCAATGCTGATACGCTGCTTCTGGCCGCCGGAAAGACCCACACCGCGTTCGCCGATAACGGTATCGTAACCGTCCTCCAATTTTTCGATAAACTCGCTGGCGGAAGCGGCGGAAGATGCCTCCCTTACCACATCGGGGGTAATGCTGTCTTTTTTTCCCAGACGCACATTTTCGTCAATGGTATCGGAAAAGAGGAACACATCCTGCATAACGGCGGAAATACTGCTCCGCACCTGCTTTAACGTAAGCTTGCGGATATCCACGTCATCTAAGGAAATGCTGCCGTCGCTGCAGTCATACATACGCTGTATAAGCTGTACGATGGAAGACTTGCCGGAGCCGGTGGCGCCCATGATGCCAAGAGTGTGTCCGGCTTCCACGGTAAAGCTGATATCGGACAATACCGGCTTTTCCTCCCTTACAAAGCTGACATGGGAGAAGGAAAGCTTTCCTTTTACCCCGGGCAGAACAACCGGATTTTCCGGATTTTTAATGGTGGGCGTTTCCGCATAGAGCTTCCGTATTTTTTTATTGGAAGCAACGGCAGAAGATAAGCTGTTGGTCAACCAGCCTAACATTTCCATGGGCCACACGATATTGGTGGAGTATTGGATAAAGGCACCCAGGTCACCTAAGGTAAAGCTGCCGTCCTTCTGGTTTAAGTACAGAATACCGCCGAAGAGTAACACAAACAGCGGAAGGATTTTGCTGACTAAGGAAAACAGTGGGTGGTACTTTACAAAGATTTTAGACTGCTGCATGTTCAGTTCATAATAGCGGGTGTTGTGGGAAAGGAATTTGTTTATTTCAAAATCCTCTCTGGCAAAAGCCCGCACGGTGCGCACACCTGTTAAATTTTCTTCCGCAACGGTATTTAATTCTGCATTTTCCTCACTGATGGCTTCATAGACGCTGTCCAGCTTCTTTTCTAAATAAATGGCGAGGCAGGCGCACAAAATCATGCAGACGATGGGAATTAACGCTAACTTCCAGTTGATGCGTATCATACAGAATAAAATCAGGGATGTGTGTACGGCAACCTCAATCAGAAGCATTCCCACATAGGAAATACCGTCCCAGATATGGTCGATGTCATCCTTGATACGGCTCATCAGCTCGCCGGTGCCGGTCCGGTCAAAGAAATCGGCGGAAAGGCTCTGGATGTGGTCGAACAGCTCCTTACGCATATTGGATGCGATGGTGGCGCCGGTCACATCGAAGGTGTATTCCTTGATGTAGCCGAAGATAAAGCGGCCGATACCGATAGCAAAAAAGCCAAGGAGAATACCTTTCAGGGCGGCAAGGTTGCCATTCCCGATAACATCATCAATGATGCGTTTGGTAAGCTCCGGCGAAAGCATATCCAGTCCGACATGGATAACAAGGGCAAGGGTGGCTAAAAGATAAGCCAGCAGATGCTCTCTGATATGCGTTGACAGTTTCTTCATATTTTCATTCTCCTCCTTTTTTTATCCCCTCGGAAAGACGGCAGCGGCGATATACCCGCAGACACAAAAAAAGCCTGCGGAAGAAACCGCAGGCAAATTTACAAACCGGAGTGCCGAAAGCTTAATTCAAAAGTATAAGCTTGCAAAAGCACTTGCTGTCAGATATCAGCAATTCATAAGTCTTTCTGAGGTAACTGCGAAAATAGTCGTTGTTAAGATTTTGTTATCTGTCATGTTGTTTACGAAATAAATCATTTCGGTTACCTCCTTCTTTTTATATTTTGACATTAACTTATTTGACTATACGCCTTTTTTAAGAAGCTGTCAAGTATACTTTTCATCTATCTGAATAATCGGGTAAAAATTTTCGCCCATAGACTGTATTTTTTCGCTTAAAAGCTGTTTTAACTCCTCGTCGGAGAGGGGAAAACGGTAGGGCTTTACCACATCGAAAATGATATTTGTGTGGGTGGGTCCTTTTACCGTGCGGAAATCGTGCAGGGTCAGAACCGGATCGATATTTCTTAAAATACCGCAGATCTTTTCTTTCAGGTCATTGACCTCCGGGTCATGAATACAGATGGGGTCCATATGAATGACCGCCTCACAGTGCAGTTCTTTTTTCAGTTTCCGTTCAATGTTGTCAATGGTGTCGTGCAGGGCAAGGATATCCCCATCGGCAGGTACTTCTGCGTGCAGGGAAATGATGACGCGGCCGGGGCCGTAATTATGTACCATTAAATCATGGAAACCTAAAATGTCCTCGTAGGAATAAACGATTTCGCCAATCCTTTTGACAAATTCCGGGTCGGGAGCTTCGCCAAGCAGCGGATTGATGGTATCCCTTGCGGCGGAAAGCCCTGTCGTGAAAATAAAGATGCCTACCAGAATACCGCACCAGCCGTCCAGATCAATGTGGGCGTAGCGGGAAAGCAGGGTGGTGAAAAGCACGGCGGAGGTTGCCACCATATCACTTAGGCTGTCCTTTGCAGTTGCCATCATGGCTTCACTGTGTATTTTTCTGCTGATGCTTTTATTATATAAGTACATGTAGCCCTTCACCAGAATGGAAAGCAGCAGACAGAGGATAATCAGAGGATGAAAAGCGGTTTCCACCGGGTGGAACAGTTTATCCACAGAGCTTTTTAAGAGCTCAAATGCCATGATTAAAATGGCGGCGGCAACCGCAAGACCGGACAGGTATTCCATTCTGCCGTGCCCGTAAGGGTGGTCGGGGTCGGGCTTCTGACCGGCTAACTTGAATCCTATCAGTGTAATGACGGAGGAAGCCGCATCGGATAAGTTGTTGAAGGCATCCGCCGTAATGGCAATGGAGTGGCTTACGGAACCGGCAATGAACTTCCCGGCAAATAAAAGCAGGTTAAAGAAAATGCCGACTGCGCCGCTTAAAATACCGTAGCGCTGTCTGACCTCGGGAGAGGAAGTGTCCTCCCGGTTTTTAATAAAAAATTTAGACAGCAGAGTTATCATGAGAAAATCCCCTTTATGTAAAAGTATATTTCATCTATTTTATGTCAATAGCCTAAAAAAAACAATTCTTTTCTTGCATGTTTTGCAAAGAAAAGGTATAATTTTTGCGATGTAAACAACAAATATATAACAATCAGAAAAGAGGAGCAAGCAATCATGAGTAAAAAACCGGTTGTATTAATGATTTTAGACGGCTATGGCCTGAATGATAATAAGAACGGCAATGCCATTGCCATGGCAGATACCCCTGTCATGGACAAGCTGATGGCGGAAAATCCTTTTGTAAAGGGACTGGCAAGCGGCATGGCGGTAGGACTTCCCGAAGGACAGATGGGCAACTCCGAAGTCGGTCATATGAATATGGGTGCGGGACGTATCGTATACCAGGAACTGACCCGTATCACCAAGGAAATCCAGGACGGCGATTTCTTTGAAAATCCGGCGCTCTTAAAGGCTATGGAAAACTGTAAGAAGAACCATTCCGCCCTGCACTGCATGGGACTTCTTTCCGACGGCGGTGTGCACAGCCATATCACTCATTTATACGGCCTTTTGGATATGGCAAAGAAGAACGGCATCGAAGAAGTGTATGTACACTGCTTCTTAGACGGCAGAGATACCCCTCCCGCAAGCGGTAAGGAGTTCTTAGAGGCGCTGCAGAAGGAAATGGACAACAAGGGTGTCGGCAAAATCGCTTCCATCATGGGCCGCTACTATGCAATGGACAGAGACAACAACTACGACAGAGTAAAGCTTGCGTACGACGCCATGGTAAAGGGCGAAGGCGTACAGGCAGAGTGTCCGTTCTGCGCAATCAAGGCTTCTTACGATAAGGAAGTAACCGATGAATTCGTAGTACCCGCCGTTGTGGCAAAAGACGGCAGGGCAATCGGTACCGTTAAGGACCACGACTCCGTTGTATTCTTCAACTTCCGTCCCGACAGAGCAAGAGAAATCTCCAGAGCATTCTGTGAGGATACCTTTGATAAGTTTGAAAGAGGAGACAGAAAGGATATCGTATTCGTAGCCTTTACCGATTACGACCCGACCATCCCCAACAAGGAAGTGGCATTCCACAAGGTAGCTATTACCAACACCTTCGGTGAGTATCTTGCCGCTCACAAGATGACCCAGGCGCGTATTGCCGAAACCGAAAAATATGCACACGTAACCTTCTTCTTCAATGGCGGTGTAGAGCAGCCCAACGAAGGTGAGGACAGAATTTTAGTACATTCTCCCAAGGTTGCAACCTATGACTTAAAGCCGGAAATGAGCGCTTACGAAGTATGCGACAAGCTGACCGGCGCCATCAGAAGCGGCAGCTATGATGTTATTATCATCAACTTCGCAAACCCCGACATGGTAGGACATACCGGTGTTATCCCCGCAGCCGTAAAGGCAATCGAAGTTGTGGATGAATGTGTAGGAAAGGCAGTAGCCGCAGTAGACGATATGGATGGCGTACTCTTTATCTGTGCGGACCACGGAAATGCAGAGCAGATGATTGATTATGAAACCGGCGAACCTTATACCGCTCATACCACCAATCCGGTTCCGTTCATCCTGCACAACTATGACAAGTCCTATACCTTAAGAGAGGGCGGCTGTCTGGCAGACATCGTTCCTACCTTGATTGAGATTATGGGTATGGAGCAGCCGAAGGAAATGACCGGCAAATCCCTTCTTATTAAGAAATAAAATAAGAAATTACAACCGTTCTGTGTGAAAGACGGGTAATAAATTACAGAAATCGTGGCATACTGACTAAAAAAGGAGGTATGCCATGATTTCGTTTAAAAAGATTATCGAAGTGCACGGAAGGGAAATCTTAGATTCCAGAGGAAATCCTACCGTGGAAACAGAAGTAGTGGTAGAAGATGTGGAAACCGGATGCCGTTATATGGGACACGCATCCGTACCGTCGGGAGCAAGCACCGGACGGTTTGAGGCAGTGGAACTGCGGGACGGCGAAGAGCGGTATTTCGGTCTCGGTGTGGAGCATGCGGTGCAGAATATCAATGAGAAAATAAAGCCGCTTTTAATCGGAAAGAACGTACTTGACCAGAGTGAAATAGACCGCTTGCTCATTGCGGCGGACGGCACGGACAACAAGGCAAACTTAGGCGCCAATGCGACTCTTGGTGTATCCATGGCATGCGCCAGGGCGGCAGCCGCTTCTTTAAAACTTCCTCTGTACCGGTATCTCGGCGGCAGCCGTACCATTTTGATGCCAACTCCCATGATGAATATCTTAAATGGCGGAAAGCATGCCGCCAACACGGTGGATTTTCAGGAATTTATGATTGCACCGGTGAGCGCACAAAGCTTTAAGGAAGCCCTGCGCATATGTGCGGAGATTTACCATAATTTAAAAGGCATCATTACCGGGAAAGGACTTTCCGCAGGTATCGGGGATGAAGGCGGCTTTGCGCCCAATCTGCCCGATGCGGAAGCAGCGCTGGACCTATTGGTGGAAGCCATCAAGGCCTCCGGCTATGAACCGGGTGCGGATGTGCAGATTGCCATAGATGTGGCAAGCAGCGAGCTGTATCAGGAAAAGACCGGCATGTACCATTTCCCCGGTGAGAGTATGCAGAAGGGGGAGGAAATCATCCGGGATGCCGCAGAGATGATTGCTTACTATGAAAGACTTCTGGATAAGTATCCTATTTTCTCCATAGAGGACGGTTTGGCGGAGGATGACTGGGAAGGCTTCCGCACCATGACGGAGCGCATCGGCAGACGGGTGCAGCTTGTGGGTGACGATTTGTTTGTGACCAATGTCAAACGCCTGGATGCCGGCATCAAGCTGAACGCAGCCAATGCCATTTTAGTGAAAGTAAACCAGATTGGTACGCTTTCGGAAGCCTTTGATGCAGTGGATATGGCAATGCGCAACGGCTACCGTGCCGTGATTTCCCACCGTTCCGGCGAAACGGAGGATACCATCATTGCGGATATTGCCGTAGCCTTAAATGCCGGACAGATTAAAACGGGCGCCCCATGCCGCTCCGACCGTGTGGCAAAGTACAACCGGCTTTTACAGATAGAAGAGGAAGTGGGTGCATCGGCGGTTTACGGCGTACTGACAAAATAATTTTATAAACAGCCGGAGAGCATATGGATGCAGCAGACTGTAAGCAGGCAGCCTGCTGCTTTTACAAATATACAAAAAGAATATTTATGCTTAAATACATGATAAATATAAATTTTAATACAATATATGTGAATATATTGCAAAAAAACAAGAAAAATATACATTTGAAATACTGAAATACGCATACAGGATTTATATGGAAACGAAAAGATACTTGATTTTACGGCAAAAAAATGCTATTCTACTACGTGCATGGATGAAAAATCTATTACGGATACACCATAATGGAGTGGGTAATAAATGTTACCCGCTTTTTTGTGAAAAGACGAATTCCGAAAGGCAGTGGCAGATGCTCAGAAACAAATACGCAAAGGACTACCGGATAGAGGTTTATGACGGAGCAAAGGGGAAAATGAAGGAGAAAGCCGTTTATATCGGACCTCTTTATAGCTTCAGTGACGTACAGCAGTTAAGGATTCTTTCGTTGCGGGAGAGTGCTCTTGCACTTATAAGTATGGTTCTTCTGCTGATCAGTCTTTGGAATTACAGTGCCGTTACCAGACAGATTTATGTGACGGTGCCCATGCTCGGATTATTTGCGGTGGTTTATCTGTTCTTTTCCTCGGCAATGAGTCTTTTGAAACTCACCACACAGTCTTCTTTTAAGAGGGAAGAGAAGGAAAAAAGCCTTGACAGGGCAAAGGGAAGCAGTGTTGCCGGCATCGTCGTATCGGCATTTGCCTTTCTTGCAGCACTTGTCTACGGCATAAAGGTATCTTTCTGTTTTTCCTTTTGGGATTTCTTTTATCTGGCTTCCATGGGGCTGCAGATTGTTTTTTTTGCAGCGGGCTTTTTCTTTATAAAAGACATACAGGTGACGGAGACGGAAAATCCGGAAACGGATAAAAAAGAGGAAACTGCCTGAACACGATATCGGCAGCACAGGCTGTTTGATATAAACACGGAATACCCGCAAGGGATTCCACCATTATCACATAAGGAGGATAAAGTTATGAAAAAAAGTTTTCTGAAGAAGCTCTCTCTCGGTTTAGCAGCCGTTATGACTGTAGCTTCCCTCAGTGCCTGCGGCAAAGACAACACTTCTTCCGACGGCGCTAACACAGAAACAGGCGCTTCTGAATCCACAGAAGTTTCCACATCCACAGGCGCTGATACCTTAGTTGTCGGTAAAGACACCTTCGGTTCCAAGTTCAGCCCTTTCTTTGCGACTCTTGCATATGACCAGGACGTATCCGATATGGTTTCCATCGGTTTACTTGCTTCTGACCGCGAAGGCAATATTGTTATGAAAGGTATTGAAGGCGAAACCATTGCTTACAACGGAACCGACTATACCTATAACGGTATCGCTGACTGTGATGTAACACAGAACGATGACGGTACCGTAGTTTATGATTTTACTTTAAGAGATGATATCAAGTTCTCTGACGGTGAACCTCTTACCGCAGATGACGTTATTTTCTCCATGTATGTATTTGCTGACCCGACTTATGACGGCGCAGCTACCTTCTATACACTGCCTATCAAGGGTATGGAAGATTACAGAAGCGGTATGGACAGCCTTGGCAACATAATTCTTGCCGCAGGCCGTGACAATACCGATTTCACAACCTTCACAGAGGACCAGATGAACGCATACTGGGCTGCTGTTGATGAAGAAGGCGAAAAGTTCGCACAGGATATCGTAGATTACTGCGTAGCAAATTACCCGGATTATCTGGAATCCGTTGGCAACAGTGAAGTGGCTCTCGGTATGTTTGCATGGGGCTTCGGTGATGTAAACGATGACGGCACCGTTCTGACAGGTGCAGGTACCGGTACCGAATACAACATTGCAGATCTGACCATCGCTGACTACTGGACTGAATTACAGGCTAAATATGAAAATGATTTAGTTACCATGTCCGAAACAGAAGCAGCAGGCGACGACCTGTTTGCCATGTTAAACGAAGACTATCCTGAATTTACACAGGGTATTACCACCGGTGATTCCGCTGCCAACATTTCCGGTATCGAAAAGACCGGTGATTACAGCCTGCGTGTTACCATGGATAAGTTTGATGCGGTAGCTATTTATCAGTTAGGCGTAGCCGTAGCACCTCTTCATTACTATGGCGATACCTCCAAGTATGATTATGACAACAACATGTTTGGCTTCACCAAGGGTGATTTAAGCATCGTAAAAGATAAGACCACCCAGCCTTTAGGCGCAGGTCCTTACAAGTTCGACAGCTATGAAAACGGTGTTGTTACTTTCACCGCAAATGAAAATTACTACAAGGGTGAACCCAAGATTAAGACCATTCTGTTCAAGGAAACTCCCGAAAGTGACAAGCTGACGGGTGTAGCATCCGGAACCTTTGATATTTCCGATCCTTCCATGAGCGTGGATGTATTAAAGAATATCAAGAACTACAACTCCAACGGCGAAGTTACCGGTGACGTTCTGACCACTGATTTAGTTGACAACTTAGGCTACGGCTACATCGGTATCAACGCTAACGTAGTTAAGGTTGGCGACGACAAGGCAAGCGAAGCTTCCAAGGATTTAAGAAAAGCATTTGCAACCATCTTTGCAGCTTACAGAGATACCGTTATCAATTCCTACTACGGCGAAATGGCTACTGTAATCCAGTATCCTATGTCCAATACTTCCTGGGCAGCTCCCAAGCCTGCAGACGAAGGCTATCAGATTGCCTACTCTGTAGATGCTGACGGTAACTCCATTTACACAGCAGATATGACTGACGAGCAGAAGTACGAAGCAGCTCTTCAGGCAAGTATCAGCTTCTTCAAAGCAGCAGGTTACACCTTCGATGAAGCGACCGGTAAGTTCACTGCAGCTCCCGAAGGCGCAGAAATGACCTACGAAGTAATTATCCCCGGCGGCGGTACCGGCGACCACCCTGCATTCGGTATTCTGACTGCAGCAAAGGAAGCTTTAGCTACCATCGGTATTACTCTCCAGATTAACGACCCTTCCGATTCCAGCGTATGGAACAACGCACTGGAAGCTAACACTGCTGAAATGTGGGCAGGTGCATGGGGCGCAACCGTTGACCCGGATATGTATCAGGTATACCATTCCGACAATGCTAACGGTAAGGGAACCAACTCCAACCACTACAGCATTGAAGATGCTGATTTAGACGAAATGATTATTGCAGCACGTAACAGTGCAGACCAGTCCTACCGTAAGGCAACTTACAAGGAATGTCTGGAAACCATTCTTGACTGGGGTGTGGAAATTCCTACCTACCAGAGACAGAATGCGGTAGTCATCAGTACCGAACGTGTCAATGTTTCTACCATGACTCCCGATATCACCACCTTCTGGGGATGGACGAACGACATCGAAAAATTAGAGATGAACTAATTGGTGCAAACCAAATCAATATCAGAGCAGGAGTCTGCGTACGCAGGCTTCTGCAACTGATATAATTTTATAGGCGGTGTTTTATGGGAAAGTTTATTGCAAAAAGACTGGCATTCAGTGCGGTTATTTTTTTCTTTGTAACATTTATTATTTATGCATTGGAGTGTAATCTGCCTACCAGCTATGTAGAGCAGACGGCAAGAGAGCTTGCCACCCGTCCCGGTGCAACCAAAAGTGCGCAGGAATGGATTGATGAATTGAATGCTCAGTACGGAATGGACAAGGGTATCGTACAGGGGTACTTTATCTGGCTTGGCAATGCCGTACAGGGTAACTTTGGTGACAGTTGGAGCCAGACGATGCCTGTTCTTAAGCTTTTTGACAAGTGCATCTGGTATAGTTTCGTAATGGGAGCCATCTCCTTTATTCTTGAGATTATAATCGCCATACCGCTCGGTGTAGTGGCTGCGCGTAAACAATATAGTCTGACCGACTATGCCGTCACGGTATTCGGTCTCATTGGTATATCCATGCCCACATTCTTTGTGGCAACCGTATTTAAGTTAATTTTCTCCGTCAAGCTCGGATGGTTTGAATTAGTAGGCATGCAGGGAAGAAACTATGCATCCCTTTCCAGCTTCGGTAAGACCATGGACTTAGCGGCACATCTGGTGCTGCCCATTGCCACCCTTACCGTTGTCAGTGTCGGAGGTCTGATGCGTTACACCAGAACCAACATGCTCGAGGTTCTGAATTCCGACTATATCCGTACCGCAAGAGCCAAGGGTCTGCCGGAAAACAAGGTCATCAGCAGACATGCGTTCCGCAATACCCTCATTCCTCTGGTAACCATGCTCGGCGGTTCCTTACCGGGACTTTTCTCCGGCGCACTGATTACCGAAACCTTATTCGGTATCCGCGGTATCGGTTATTATTCCTATTATGCCATGATCGGCGGTGATATTCCTTTCACCATGTTCTATCTGGCATTTGTATCCATCCTGACTCTGCTCGGTAATCTGATTGCAGATATTCTTTATGCGGTGGTTGACCCCCGTGTACGTGTAAATTAGGAGGTCAGTGCGAAATGAGTAAAAAGAATTTCAACGAAGTCTTAAAAGAGAGAGAAGCAAAGAACGAACTGCATAAAGAAGACAAGATGACACTGGACAGCACGGAACGTATCAAGGTATTAAGCCCGGGACAGCTGGTATTCAAGCGTTTCATCAACAACCGTCTGGCTATCGTGGGGTCCGTAGTCCTGATATTCATGTTTGTATTTTCCTTTCTGGTGCCGATTTTTTATCCGTACAGCCAGACACAGATTTTCTACAAATATGACAATTCCGTAATTGATTATGCCATGGCATCCAAGAGAACGGAGTTTTCCCTGTTCTTACTGGATGAAAGCACGGACCTGCATTATTCCGTTAAAAACAATCTGACTTCCACCATCAATAAGATGAGTGCGGCAGGTGAGCAGGAAAGCGCCCTGACCGATACGGACGGCAACAGCTATCTGGTGGAAAAGATGTCAGACCATGTATATTCCCTTCTGAAGGATGAGAGAGAAGAGGTGTGCTTTATCGGAGATGAGACCACCTACGGTACTTATGATTCGATTAAGAAGGAAATCAAGCTTGCCTCCGGAGTGGAAGAAACAGAAGGGGTACAGAGTGCTCTCGAAAAAGCCATTGCCTCCGGAAAGTCCGAATTTAAGGCAGGCGGCGAAACCTTTACTGTAACCGCAGGCAAGAAGAAAACCTATACCGTAAAGAAAAGCGGCGGCGGTATCACTTATACCGGAAGTAAGCTGGGGGCGGATTTTGAAGCAGCCCTGCAGGAGAATATGGACAACAGCCGTTTTACCTTCGGAAATGCGGAATATGTGGTAAACAAGGCTTCCGATGGCGTACATGTATACCGTTTAGGCGACAGCACAGCCCTCGGTTACCTGACCGATTATGTATTCGACAGCTATGACGATACTTTCAAGATCAGCGATGAATTCAAGAAAAATGCCGTGATTGCTTACGTCAGCAAAACCGATTTTGAAGCGGACGGAAACGGATACTATATTGTGGAAGTTCCCGATACCGACGAAATCGAAATTTTTGACAAAGCAAAGGATATCGGGACACCGGTAGCCGCATTTTCCAACCTGGTTATCCGTTCCTACAGCGGTGAAGATGTACTGGGCTTTGCCTTCAAGGAAAAGGTGCATGAAGTCATTGAAGACATGGTGGCACAGAACGTAAGAACCGCAACCTTCGAATGGGAGATTGCCCAGGTAGACGAAAACGGTAACTACACCCTGGATGAAAACGGCAACTATACCACGGAAACAAAAACCGTTACCATAACCGATAAAAACGGTTCCTATGTCATGACCTGCGAACAGGTGGTTTACCTGATCGATATTTTTGCAAAGCCTACCAGAGAGCATGTATTCGGTACGGACGGTGACGGTATGGATGTGCTGGCACGTATGATGTACGGCGGCCGTGTTTCCCTGCTGGTTGCTTTTGTGGTTATCATCATTGAAACAATTTTAGGTGTTATCATGGGTGGTATTGCCGGCTACTTCGGCGGCTGGATTGATAACCTTATCATGAGAATGGTAGATATTTTCTACTGTATTCCTTCCATGCCAATCCTGATTATCATGGGAGCCATGTTCGATGCCATGAAGATGAAGCCTTATGTGCGTGTTGTGTGGCTGATGGCCGTACTCGGTATCCTGGGCTGGGCAGGTGTGGCACGTCTCGTCAGAGGTCAGATTCTTTCCCTAAGAGAGCAGGAATTCATGGTAGCGGCAGAGGCCATCGGATTAAAGACCAGAAGACGTATTTTCAAGCATCTGGTGCCGAATGTTATGCCCCAGCTTATCGTTACGGCAACATCCGGTCTCGGCAGCGTTATTTTAACAGAATCCACTCTTTCCTTCTTAGGTCTTGGTGTAAAGCATCCTCTGGCAACCTGGGGTACCATGATTAACTCCGTATCCACCGCAGAGGCGATGAAGAGCTACACCTATATCTGGGTTCCGGTGGGAATGTTGATCTGTCTTACCGTTATCGCCTTCAACTTTGTGGGTGACGGTCTGCGTGATGCCTTCGACCCGAAAATGAAGAGATAACAATGCGGAGGGATTATAGATTATGTCAGAGCATAAGAGTAAGAAAGCAAATTATATATCCAGTAAAGAATCTGCCAGGATTTCCAGATTTAACCGTAAGCTTACCAAGCGTCTGGAAAAGCAGAGAAACAGAAAGAAAGTAAACCCGGATACCTACATGACCAAAATGAAGGACTCCGGTAACGTAGTGGAATTTGACAATGTCTGCTCCTATTTCTTTACCGATATCGGTACGGTTAAGGCGGTAGACGGCGCCAGCTTTGTGGTGCCGAAATGCTCCACCGTCGGCATTGTAGGAGAGTCCGGCTGCGGCAAATCCGTTACCAGCCTTTCCTTAATGCAGCTTCTGCAGAGACCTCACGGTCAGACCGTAGGCGGAGAAATCCGTTTTAACGTAGGCGAAGGGGACAGCGGAGATGCCATTGACATTGCAAAGGCTCCCAACGAAGTAGTGCAGCATATGCGCGGCAACCGCATGGCTATGATTTTCCAGGAGCCCATGACCAGCTTAAACCCGGTATTCCGTATTGGCTTCCAGGTAGATGAAGTAATTAAGCTTCACAATCCGGAAATGAGCAAGGAAGATGTGAAGAAGCGTACCTTAGAGATGCTGGAATTAGTCGGTATCGCCAACAAAGAAGGCGTTTATGAGATGTATCCTCACGAGCTTTCCGGCGGTATGCGTCAGCGTATCATGATAGCCATAGCATTGTCCTGTAACCCGGAGCTGATTATTGCCGACGAGCCGACCACTGCACTGGATGTTACCATCCAGGCACAGATTCTGGATCTGTTAAAGGAACTGAAGGACAAGATGAGCAGTTCCATTATGCTGATCACCCACGACCTGGGCGTGGTGGCAAATATGGCGGACTACGTGGTGGTTATGTATGCAGGCCGTGTAATTGAAAGAGGCACCGCAAGGGATATTTTCAGCAATCCCTGTCATCCCTATACCATCGGTCTTATGAAGAGTAAGCCCGTGGTAGGACGTAAGGTAGAAGAGCTTTACAACATTCCCGGCAGCGTACCGAATCCTATCAATATGCCGGATTACTGTTACTTCAAAGACAGATGTGAAATGTGCGTAGAAAAATGCAACGGCAAATACCCGCCCGAAATCAAAATCAGCGATACCCACTCTGTAAGCTGCTATCGTTACTTTGATGAAGGAGAAGTAATGGGATATCCGCAGTCTGTGGATGTGAAGAAGCTGTAGAAAGGTGTGTATGGTATGGATAAAGATAAAAAGCATATACAGGACCCGTTAGTATCCAAAGAAGAATTGGAAAATAAGGATAATCTTCTGATTGTAAAGGATTTGAAGAAATATTTCCCGATAAAGAAAAGCATCGTTTCCGGCAAGACTTCCTATGTAAAGGCTGTGGATGGTGTTTCCTTTACCATTAAAAGAGGTACCACCATGGGTCTCGTGGGAGAGTCCGGCTGCGGTAAATCCACCACCGGCAGAACCCTGCTTCGTCTGCAGGAAAAGACCTCCGGTGAAGTATATATCAACGGACAGGAAATTTTCTCCTTAAGCAAGGAAGAACTGCGGAAAATCCGTCCTACAATCCAGATTGTATTCCAGGACCCGTTTTCCAGCCTTTCTCCGAGACTGCCGGTAGGTGAAATCATCGGTGAAGGTGTCAGAGAGCACGGCATTGTTCCTCCCGAAGAATTTGACGATTATATTACCAGAATTATGGAAGCCTGCGGTCTGCAGGAATATCACAAAGACCGTTATCCACATGAATTTTCCGGCGGTCAGAGACAGCGTATCTGCATTGCCCGTGCGCTTGCCTTAAACCCGGACTTCATTGTCTGCGACGAACCGGTATCCGCACTGGATGTTTCCATTCAGGCGCAGATTATCAATCTGCTTCGTAACCTGCAGAAGGAATTTGACCTGACCTACCTGTTTATTTCCCACGATCTTTCCGTTGTAGAGCATATCTCCGATACGGTAGGCGTTATGTATCTGGGAAATATGGTAGAATATTCCGAAACGGAAAAGATATTCAATCATCCGCTGCATCCGTATACGAAAGCATTGTTCTCCGCCATTCCCATCCCCGACCCGGATGCCAAGATGGAACGAATTGTGCTGGAAGGAAGCATTCCTTCTCCCGCCAATCCGCCCGCAGGATGCAAGTTCCACACAAGATGTAAGGACTGCATGGAAATGTGTAAGTGCATCGCACCCCGGTACAGAGAAGTGGAAGACGGTCACTTTGTTGCCTGTCATCTGTATAATACACCGGAAATGAATGCAAGCTTCGAAAAAGAAATGAATGAGGCAAAGAAGGAAGAAAATGGCAAAAAATAAGAAGAAACCTTCTTTTGTAGATGACGGCAGAACCATTGCCGATATGAATGTGGAAGGCATGCCCTGGTATTCCGAACAAAAAAACAAACCGGAAAACAAAGGGGAAAATGACTTCACGGATTTGACCTTTAAAGAAAAACGTGCCATGATGAGAGGGATTTTAGGTGCTGCATTGTTAATTGCAGCACTGTTCCTTCTTGTATTTTTTTTGTTTATTCTGTTTTGCTCTTATGTATGGCTGAAATAGAAAGGTGTAGTAATCATGAAAATTGTAATAGTCGGCTGCGGAAACGTAGGTACCGCCCTTGCCGAGCAGTTAAGCAGCGAGGGACATAATATTACGATAATTGACGAAAAGGAAACGATAGTAAATAACATAGCCAATACCTATGATGTCATGGGCATCGTGGGAAACGGCGCCGTATACAGTGTGCAGATGGAAGCAGGAGTTGATGAAGCAGATCTGGTAATTGCCGTTACCGGAAAAGATGAATTGAACCTGCTTTGTTGTCTTATTGCCAGAAAAACCGGCGGCTGCCACACCATTGCGAGAGTATCCAATCCGGTCTACTACAAGGAAATCGCCTATATTAAAGAGGAACTGGGACTCTCTCTGGTTATTAACCCGGAATATGCGGTAGCATCCGAAATCGCAAGACTCCTTAAATTCCCTTCCGCCTTAAAGATTGATACCTTCTCCAAGGGCAGGGTGGAGCTTGTAAAATACCGCATCGGCGAGCAGTCTGTTTTATGTAATTTATCTTTAAAGGATGTCAGCACGGAGTTTAAGAGCGATGTGCTGGTCTGCGTGGTAGAGCGAGGCGAGGAGATATACATTCCCGACGGTGACTTTGTCCTGAAAGCAGGAGACGAAATTACACTGGTAGCGGCTTCCGCCAAGATTGCCGCTTTCTTTCGAAAATTAAAGGTGCCCACCACCCGCGCCAAGGACGCCATGATTATCGGCGGCGGAGAAACATCATATTACCTGACGCAGATTTTGTCGGATATGGGCATCCACATCAAGATTATTGATAAATCCAAGGAACGCTGCGAGGAATTAGGAGAAATTCTGTCTCAGGCAATGATTATCTGCGGCGACGGCACCGACAGGGAGCTTTTGATGGAAGAGGGTCTTTTACAGACAGAAGCCTTTGTTTCCATGACAAACTTCGACGAAGAAAACATTATGCTTTCCCTGTTTGCCAAGAGCCAGACCAAGGCTAAAATTATTACCCGTGTGCACCGGCTGTCCTATGATGAAATCATTGAAAGCATGGATCTGGGAAGCATTATTTATCCCAAGTATGTTACGGCGGAAACCATTATCAAGTTTGTACGCGCCATGCATAATTCCATGGGCAGCAATATTGAGACTCTGTATAAATTAAACGATAACCGGGTAGAAGCTCTGGAATTCTACATAAGGGAGGATTGCCCGTTAGTGGGAATTCCCCTGCAGGATTTGAAACTCAAGAAAAATATTCTGATCTGCAGCATCAACCACAGGGGAACCATCATGACCCCGAGAGGCCATAGTATTATCCAGGTAGGTGATACTGTGGTGGTGGTAACCTCCGCTACCGGATTTCATGACATCAAGGATATTTTAAGATAACGTTGCAAAAGGTGCTGATTTAAGAAAGGCCGGTTTATTAGTATGAATCATTCCATTATCCGGTATACACTGGTCAGTGTATTGGAATTTGCGGGCTTTTTTCTGCTGATTCCTTATTTTGTGGGATTGCTTTACGGAGAAAAAGAAAGATATGCGTTTCTCCTGATTGCGGCGGCGTGCCTGCTGATTGGTTTTGCGGGCAGACTGTTTAAGCCCAAAAGCAAGGTGTTTTACGCGAGGGAGGGTTTTGTCACCGTTTCCTTAAGCTGGATTTTATTAAGTCTTATCGGAGCGGTTCCCTTTGTGCTTACCGGAGAAATCCCTTCTTATGTGGATGCGGTTTTTGAAACGGCGTCCGGTTTTACCACAACGGGTGCTACCATTCTTACGGATGTGGAAGCACTGGCACGTTGTACCCAGTTCTTCCGGTTGTCCACACACTGGGTAGGCGGTATGGGCGTTCTGGTATTTATTTTGTCCATTGTACCTCTGTCCGGCAGCTATAATATGCATTTAGTCAGGGCGGAAAGTCCGGGACCCTCCGTCGGAAAGCTGGTTCCGCGGGTAAAAAACACCGCCCGGATTTTATACATTATTTATATTGCCATTACGGTGGCGGAAATCATCTGCCTGTTAATAGCAGGTATGCCCCTGTTTGATTCCGTTACCATGACATTTTCCACGGTGGGTACCGGCGGCTACAGTATTTTAAATACCGGTACAGCGACCTATAGCAGGGCAGTGCAGGCAATTATCATGATTTTCATGTTTCTGTGCGGCATCAATTTCAGCATGTACTATCTCCTCATTGCAAAAAAGCCGGGGGATGTGCTGAAGAATACAGAGCTTAAGGCTTACGTGGGAATAGTGGCGGGAGCAACCCTGCTGATTGCCGTCAATGTGAGAGGTTATTTTGCCAATTTCGGAGAAGCCCTGTTCCAATCCGCATTCCACGTAACTTCCATCATTACCACCACAGGTGTGTCAGGCTGTGATTTTAATCTGTGGCCGTCCTTCAGTAAGACGATACTGTTTCTTCTGATGATTGTGGGCGCCAGTGCCGGCAGTACGGGTGGCGGCTTTAAGGTATCCAGACTGGTGGTGCTTGTAAAGAGCGTAAAAAATGAAATTCAGAAGGTTATTCATCCACGCAGCATTAAAAAGCTGCATATGGACGGAAGGGCGCTTCCGGAGGATTTAATCCGTTCCATTCTGGTGTACACCGGCATATATGTCCTGTTGTCCTTTGCGTCCATCCTGATCGTCAGTCTGGACAATTTCAGCTTTGAAACCAATGTTTCGGCAGTTATGGCGACACTGAATAACATCGGTCCCGGGCTTGATGTGGTAGGACCCACCGGTAATTTTTCCGCCTTTTCGGATGTATCGAAGGTAGTGATGATTTTCGACATGCTGGCGGGAAGGCTGGAGCTCATTCCGATTTTGGTACTGTTTTCTCCACAGACATGGAAAAAATAGACCTGTTTTGGAAAAAGAGGTTGAAAAACTGTTTACTCTATGGTACAATCACTTTTGTTTGATTGAATATAATCTATCCCACGGAGGTGTGATATGGGAGCTTTGAGAATAACTTTAACGATTATTTTTATTATTATATGTCTTGCACTGACAGTGCTTGTTTTAATGCAGGAAGGCAAAGATGAAGGACTGGGAGCCATCAGTGGTGCGGCAGAAACCTACTGGGGCAAAAATAAAGGACGTTCCATGGAAGGAAACCTGGTAAAGATTACCAGAGTTTTAGCGGTTCTGTTCTTCCTTATGGCGATTGTCTTAAACCTGAATGTTTTTTAATGCATGATGAACGAAAGCACTCTTTGTAAGAAGAGTGCTTTTTTTACATGGTAGTTTCTGCATCCGCAGGCGGAGAAGCCCTGTTACGGAAAGGCATGAGGATTGATATGAAAAAGAAAAGAAACACAGAAAAAATAATTACAGGTACTTTCATAGGACATGCCAAAGGCTACGGCTTTTTGCGGGAGGATGCAGAGGACGGAAATAAGAAGGCGGATTATTTTGTACCGGAGGACATGACAAACGGAGCCTTCCACATGGACCGGGTGGAGGCGGTTCTTTTACCGGACACCGAAGGAAGGCGTCCGGAGGTTAAAATCACAAACATACTGGAACGTGGTATTACAAAAGTGGTCGGTACCTTTGAGCGTTCCAAAAACTTCGGCTTTGTGGTGCCGGATTCCGCTAAAATAGCGAAGGATATTTTCATTCCCCTGGAACGTTCCAAGGGCGCCGTGACCGGACACAAGGTTGTGGCGGAAATTACCGATTACGGCAGAGGCAGACGCAGCCCCGAAGGAAAAATCACAGAGATTATCGGTCATATCAATGACCCCGGCGTGGATATCCTTTCCATTGTAAAGGGCTTTGATCTGCCGGTTGCATTCCCGGAAAAGGTCTTAAATCAGGCGGAGCGTGCAGTGAAAGAGGTGGAGGAAGCCGACAGAGTGGGCAGACTGGATTTACGCAATCTTCTTATGGTGACCATAGACGGCGAGGATGCCAAGGATCTGGACGATGCGGTCAGTCTTACCGTGGACGAAGAAACGGGCAGGTACCACTTAGGCGTGCACATTGCGGATGTGTCCAACTATGTGCAGGAGAATTCCGCACTGGACAGGGAGGCTCTGAAAAGGGGCACCAGTGTCTATCTGGTGGACCGGGTTATTCCCATGCTGCCCCATGCACTGTCAAACGGCATCTGCTCCTTAAACGAAGGCGAGGACAGGCTGACCTTAAGCTGTCTTATGGAGATTGACAAAGAGGGCAATATTGCGGATTATAAAATAACCGAGTCCGTCATCAGGGTAAACAGGCGCATGACCTATACGGATGTTGCTAAAATCATTGTGAATAATGACGAAGAAACCTGCAAAAAGTATGAGGAACTGGTGCCCATGCTTCTTTCCATGAAGGAGCTTTCCATGTTGCTTCGGGAAAAGAGAATGCAGAGAGGCGCCATTGACTTCGATTTCCCGGAGAGCAAAATCACACTGGATGCCGAAGGCAGACCGCTCGAAATAAAGCCTTATGAGAGAAATCTTGCCAATATGCTGATTGAGGATTTTATGCTGGCGGCAAACGAAACGGTGGCGCAGCATTTTTACTGGCAGGAGCTTCCGTTTGTATACCGTATCCATGAAAAGCCGGACGGGGATAAGATGCAGAAATTAAACATCTTCATCAACAATCTGGGCTATTACATGAAATCCGTGGGGAAGGCACACCGCAGAGTGGCGGAAGAGGAAATCCATCCCAAGGAAATCCAGAAGCTCTTAAAGAAAATTGCGGGTACGCCGGAAGAAGCGCTGGTGAGCCGGCTGACGCTGCGCAGTATGAAGCAGGCAAGATACAGTACGGTCTGTGAGGGGCACTTCGGACTTGCCTGCGATTATTACTGTCATTTTACCTCGCCTATCCGCAGGTACCCGGATTTACAGATTCACCGTATTATAAAGGACCAGCTCCGCAACCGCATGAGTGAGGAAAAGGCGCTGCACTATGAAAGCATTCTGCCGGAGGTGGCAAAGCACTCCTCCGAAACGGAAAGACGGGCGGAGGAAGCCGAAAGAGAAACAGATAAGTTAAAGAAAATGGAATATATGGCGGAAAGAATCGGAGAGGAATACGAGGGAATTATCTCCGGCATCACGGCATGGGGCATCTATGTGGAGCTTCCCAATACCGTGGAGGGCATGGTGCATGTATCCAGACTGCCGGGGGACTATTATTTTTACGATGAGAACCTTTGCGAAATGATAGGCGAACATACCGGCAGAAGCTATTGTCTGGGAGAGCCGGTAAAAATTAAAGTAACCGGCACGGACAGCATGACAAAAGCCATTGATTTTGATATAGTGGAAGATACCGGAGAGGACGATGCGGAGGAATAATGCCGCAAAGTGCGATTCCGGAAACAGAAAGGCGGGACAGCTATGAAACAGGAAGCCATGAAACTGGTTGCCAACAATAAAAAGGCGTACCATGATTATTTTATAGATGAAAAATACGAAGCGGGACTGGTGCTGCACGGCACGGAGGTAAAGAGCCTTCGCCTGGGAAAATGCAGTGTAAAGGAAGCTTTTGTGCGTATTGAAAATTCCGAAGTGTGGATTTACGGTATGCACATCAGCCCCTATGAAAAAGGAAATATTTTTAACAGGGATCCGCTCCGCCCCAAAAAGCTTCTGATGCATAAGGATGAAATCCGCAAGCTGACCGGTAAGATTTCCGAAAAAGGGTTTACTATTGTGCCGCTGCAGGTTTATTTTAAGGATGGAAGAGCTAAAATCGAAATCGGTCTTGCCAGAGGTAAGAAGTTGTACGACAAGCGGCAGGACATTGCCAAGAAAGACCAGCGCAGGGAAGCGGAAAAAGAATTTAAGGTAAAAAATCTATATTAAATTTGTATTAATTTTTTATACGTTTCTTGACGGAAGAAAGAAGAGTGCATATAATATAGGTAACAATAAGGGCTAGTCAAGGTTTCGACAGGAGTCTTGCAGCTGGAGAAGCTATCCGCAGGCGATGCGTCAAATCGCAAAAATAAATATAAACGCTGAAGATAATTTAGCATACGCTGCCTAATGGCAGCTGTCCGCTCTAAGGCACTCACACTTTAGAATCCGGGCATCGACTATGTGAGAAACGACACGGTCTAAGCTTTGCAGCCGTGGGCGTATCATGAAGCTACTGAGTACGGCAGGCTGTCAATTTCCTGCTGTATGAGGGAACGGGACATTCGTCCGAGATAATTGACTATGATAGTAGAAGGACAGGGAATGGGCTTTTGGACACGGGTTCGACTCCCGTCTGGTCCACTTCTTAACAATGAAGGGTCGGTCTATTTTAGGCCGGCCTTTTCTTTTTGGCAGAGAATAGAAAGGAGATACTCATGGATACCTATACCGATACAAGAGGAGAGCGTACGGTGGGAGGCTTTGTGTTCCAGACAACGGAAGACGCCGCACTGGCCTCACAGGAGCTGAAAAAAACAGAATACCTCAGGATGCATTTGTCCTATGACAACCCGGAAAAGGTAAAGCAGATATATGAAAAAGCTGTGACGGAGCGTACCTTCAGGACTCCGGTAGGCTACGGCTTTTTGTGGGAATTAAGGAATTTTCTTTTGGAAAACGGTATCCCAGAGGAGGAATTAAAGCCTATTCCGTTGCAGATATCCTACCAGCTCAGAAAAAACAGTTATACACCGGTGCCGAAGAAGAAGCAGGAGAAAGCATCCGGGCAGCCCAGGCTTATGATGTATTCCGTGATACTCAATATACTGCTTGCCATGGCGGTGGCAGCCATGTTTGCCATAGCTGTAAACGGCAAGAGCCCGAATATCCTGAACTACGAAAAAGCAATCACCAACCGCTATGCCTCCTGGGAGCAGGAGCTTACGGAACGGGAAAATGCGGTCAGGGAAAAAGAACGGGAACTGAATATACAATGACGGAAGCCGGATAAGACAGAACAACCGGAACAGAAACATAAAGACAGGTAAGAAAAGGCAGGGTATGGATATGGACAGACTGAAAATACTGGTGGTAGATGACGAAAGCAGGATGCGCAAGCTCATACGCGACTTTTTGGTAAAGGACAATTTTGAAGTCCTGGAAGCAGGGGACGGAGAGGAAGCTGTGGGCATTTTCTTTGAACAGAAGGATATAGCCCTGATTGTACTGGATGTAATGATGCCTAAAATGGACGGATGGGAGGTCTGCAAGGAAATCCGCAGATATTCCAAGGTACCCATTATCATGCTGACGGCAAAGAGCGCCGAAAGCGACGAATTGCTGGGATTTGAACTGGGGATTGACGAGTATATCAGCAAGCCCTTCAGCCCCAAGATACTTGTGGCGCGCATTGAGGCTATTTTGAGAAGAACCGTGCAGCATAACGAAGAGGTAATCCTTTCCGCGGGCGGTATTGAATTAAACAAATCAGCCCATATGGTCAAGATTGACGGGGAAAGCGTGGACTTAAGCTACAAGGAATTTGAACTTCTGACGTATTTCATGGAAAATCAGGGAATTGCCCTTTCCCGTGAAAAAATCTTAAACCATGTCTGGAACTATGATTATTTCGGAGATGCAAGAACCATTGACACTCATGTGAAAAAACTCCGCAGCAAACTGGGAAGCAAGGGTGATTTAATCAAGACCATTTGGGGGATGGGATATAAATTTGAAGCAGGACGTGAGGAATAAATGAAGCATTCCATTAAAAGACAGGTGGCACTGATTTTTATAGGGCTTATGGCGGCAACACTGTTAATCTGTTGGATGATCAACAATACCTTTCTGCAGAAATATTACGAAGAGGAGCGCAAAAAGGCACTCATCCACACCTATGAAATTTTAGACACCAATATGCAGAGCAATTCTTTCAGCGAGGATTCGTTTGAAATTGAAATGGAAAAAATATCGGGCAAGTACAACATCATGGGCGTGGTACAGGATACGGAAGCACGCATTATCGCAACCTTCGGCAACGACATGGACATGCTCAAAGGTCTTTTGTGGGACCGGATATACACACCGATTAAGGACCCTTATATTTTGGAGGAAACGGACCGTTACACCGTCCAGAAGGTCGAGGACTCCAAGACGAGGACGGAATATATGGAAATGGTGGGCTGGCTGTCGGAAGGACAGGCATTTTATATCCGTACGCCATTGGAAAACATCCGGGAAAGTGTAAAAATCGCCAATCGGTTTCTGTTTTACGCGGGTCTTATCTGTATTGCCATAAGCAGTGTTATTATTTTTTATGTGACCGGAAAGATTACACAGCCCATCTTAAAGCTGGCGGAGATTTCAGAGCGGATGACAAAGCTGGATTTTGATGCCAAGTACGAAGGGGAGCAGAAGAGTGAAATCGGCCTTCTGGGTGAGCATATGAATACGTTGTCCGAGACCCTTGAGAGCACTATACAGGAGCTGAAAAATGCCAATATCGAACTCCACAAGGATATTGAAAACAAAGAGAAAATCGATTCCATGCGAAAGGAATTCCTGTCCAATGTTTCCCATGAGCTAAAGACCCCTATTGCGCTTATCCAGGGCTATGCGGAGGGCTTGCAGGAGGGCATCAACGACGATGCGGAAAGCAGGGAATTTTACTGCAGCGTCATTGTGGATGAAGCGAATAAAATGAACCAGATGGTAAAGAAGCTCATGACCCTGAATGAATTGGAATTCGGTAAGGAAACGGTGAACTTCGAACGTTTCGATGTGGTTGCTCTTATCCGCAACCATATCCAGTCCGCCGGTATTCTGGCAAACGGTCAGGATATTCAGATACGCATGGAGCCCAGTGACCCCATTTATGTCTGGGCGGATGAGTACATGACGGAGGAAGTGTTTACCAATTACTTTACCAATGCCCTGCATTACTGCGGCGGGGAAAAGATTGTGGAAATCCGCTTCGGCAAGGAAAAAGGCAAGGTGCGCATCAGTATTTTCAACACCGGCAATAAAATACCGGAGGAGTCTATTCCTTATCTTTGGGATAAATTTTACAAAGTGGATAAGGCAAGAACCCGGGAATACGGCGGAAGCGGTGTGGGACTTTCCATTGTAAAGGCAATTATGGAGTCCATGAACCAGAAATACGGTGTGGAGAATTACGAAAACGGCGTGGCTTTTTATTTTGAACTGGAAATGGTGGAAAAGGAAGGAAGCTGATTTTGGAAGATATAAGAGAAAAAGTGATCCTGGTGGGAGTGGACACCGGCGTAGCGGATGACTATGATGTCTGCATGCAGGAATTGAAAAGTCTGGCAGAAGCATGCCACATGCAGGTGGTGGGCATTCTGACCCAGAAAATGGAGGCTGCCAACAAGGCACTTTATATTGGCACCGGCAAAGTGGAAGAACTGCGGGAACTGGCGAAAATGACGGATGCGGAGCTGATTGTTTTTGAAGACAGCCTGACGCCGTCCCAGCTCCGCAACTTAAAGGACGAATGCAAGCTGCCCGTAATGGACAGAACCAATCTGATACTGGATATTTTTGCAAGCCGTGCCAAGACAAGGGAAGCCAAGCTGCAGGTAGAGGTGGCAAGACTTAAGTACCTTCTGCCGCGGCTGGTGGGACTGCACGATGCCTTAAGCAGGCAGGGCGGCGCCAGCGGCAGCATGAGTAATAAGGGTGCCGGTGAAAAGAAACTGGAACTGGACAGACGAAAGATTGAACACCGCATTACGGAGCTTTCCAAGGAGCTGGAAACCGTGTCCACGGAGCGCCGGACCCAGAGAAAGCGGAGAAGGAATTCCGGCATTCCACAGGTTTCCTTAGCGGGTTATACCAATGCCGGCAAATCCACCCTGTTAAATAAATTTGTGGATACTTACGGACTTCCCGAGGAGAAGAAGGTTCTGGAAAAGGACATGCTGTTTGCCACCCTTGAAACGGCGGTGCGCAAAATCGACGACGGCAGCCGGAAGCCTTTTTATCTGGCGGATACGGTTGGATTTATCAACAATCTGCCCCATGGTCTGGTCAAGGCATTCCGCTCCACACTGGAAGAAATAAAAGAAGCGGATTTGATTTTGCAGGTGATTGACTTTTCCGATGTTAATTACAAAAAGCATATGGAAGTAACGGAGGAAACCTTAAAAGAACTGGATGCGGGGCACATTCCTGTCATTTATGTGTATAATAAGGCGGATCTATGCATGCCGGAAATCCCCAGATGTACGGACAACCGGATTTATATGTCGGCACAGGATGAAACCTGTATCAGAACTCTTCTTACCCTGGTTACGGACACTTTGTATGCCCACCGGATAGAAACCGAATTTTTAATCCCGTACGATAAAGGCGGCATTGTATCCGAGCTTCGTGAAAATGCAGAAGTGCTTTCACAGGATTACGTTGAAAACGGAGTCCGACTTGTGGTAAAATGCAGTGAGAAAGAACAAAGTAAATTCAGGATGTATATAAGCGAGTAAATAGGTCCGGTGTATTTACCGGCAGACGGTTCCGAGGAATATCGCGGACGGAAAGAAAAGGGGGATTGTGAGATGGTACAGGACAGACTGGAAAACCAGATTTTATATATCATGTCAATATCTGCCGACAGGCAGTATACGGAATACTTAAACACTCTTTTAGGGCAGTACCGGAACCGCATGGTTTCCGCAGAGTACGCACAGCAGGAAGTAAACCGCACCTGGAACGTATACCAGCAGCGGATGCTTAGGGGAGAATTCCGCCGGCAGAATATGCAGCCGCTGCAGGCAGCGCAGGGCGGTTTCACGCAGCCGGTGCAGGGAGTCAATCCGCAGGCGGCACAGGGCAGCTTTGCACAACCGGTGCAGGGAGTCAATCCGCAGACAGCACAGGGCAGCTTTGCACAGCCGGTGCAGGGAGCTCCGGCATGGCAGCCCGCACCGCCGCAGAAGAAGAACAGCATGGAATTTACCATCGGCGCCGGACTTTTAAGCGTGGTCGGCGTGGTTTTCGTTTTAGTCGCTTTTGTAATGCTGGGCATTACCTATATGGACGGTTTCGTGAAAGGAATGTGCCTGTATGGCATGTCGGTGGTAATCCTGCTGGTTTCCGAACTTCTGCTCAGAAGAAAAATGCCGAAGTTTGCCGTGGGCATTACGGCGCTCGGCATATGTGGCATGTATGCTTCCACGATGATAAACTGTTCGTATTTACAGAATTTCAACGGCTACTGGGCTATGGGAATAGCTGTGGCAGTCAGCATACTGGCTCTTGTCATCAGCCGTAAAAGAGACTCCGGAGTCATGAAGGTTATCAGCTTTATCGGCTGTTATGTGTGCGCTTTTCCCATCCGCAATCTGTTTGACATGCCGGTTTTTGCCGTTGTGGCGGCAATTATGGTCTTAGTCAATCTGATGACGGTTTTCCTTCCTGTAAAACGGAGCCGTTATGCGGTGGACAACATACATTGTGTCACCCATATGATTTTTACCCTGATTATGGCAACCGGTGCGGCAATTCTGATAGATTCCTGGGCAGCACTGTATTATCTGTTGGCGGAAATGGCGGTACACCTTCTTATTCTCTACCGCATGTCCAAGGACGAACAGCACAGGACCGGTGCGCTTGTTATATATTTCTGTACACAGGCATGGCTTCTTTTACTCTACATAATATTGGAAATTATACTGTTCCACGAAAAAACAGGGGAAGCCTTTGTGACCGCGGGGATTTTCTTTGCTGTCTGCCTGCTTGGATTCCTGCTTTTCCGGAAAGGGAAGGAAAAGTGGTTTTTTTACCTTATGTTTGTCGGAACAACCTTGATTACGTTTTCCTATTTTGACCAGCGGGTCAACCAGAAAGAGGACACTTACTTTATGGTGGCGGGAACCGTAGCGGTACTCGGCGTGTTTTTATTGTCCAAGTGCCTTTCCAGAATAAAATATCTGCAGGTCAGTGAAATCATAATTACCTTGTTTACGGCAATACAGGCAATCCATTTCTTCGTATTGGAAGAGCATATATACAGTTATTGTTTTCTGGGAGCATTTCTGTTGTCCCTTTTTGCGGTATATTATTTCAAACAGTTTTACGAGGAGACGGTTCTGCTTTTGTTTGTATTGTATATAATCGGAGAATTCCACAACGAATTGCAGCAGGCAGTGGTTATGGCGCTTTTCTTTATGGGAACACTGGCATTTAACTGCATTCCACTGTTTAAGAGCCGGTATACCAAGGTCATCAACTATATCAATTTAGGACTGATTGCCCTGCTGTATTTCTCCCTGCTATTCAGTTTTTCAAGCTTAAACTGCATTCTGATGCTGATAATCGGTATTGCTTATCTGGTGGTCTGCTTCCAGGAAAACTTTGGCATGAACTTCCGGATAAAGCATCTGATCACCGTGGGATTTTTATGCTATATGACGCTTGTGTGGAAGATGCCTTTCTCCCATCAGGCGGTGATAAAAAGTATTATTTTAATGGTCATTGCCATCGGAACCATAGTAATGGGCTTCCTGTTTAAGGAAAAGAAGCTGCGTATCGGCGGACTGATACTGACACTTTCCGTCTGCGCCAAACTGGCACTGTATGATTTCCCGGGGGCGGCAACGACCGAAAAGATGATTTTGTTCATGGTGGCAGGTGTCATTGTACTTGCTATTTCCGCTATATATATCGCATTGGAGAAAAGCCTGTCGGAATAGATGGGAGAAATGAGGAAAGTGTGAAAATAAATTTTCACACGCAAGATTTGTGTCTGCGCACACTTGACACAAACTTGATATGTATAAAAAGCATGTGCAGAAGTGAGGATTAATATGAAACGACCGAATCGATTTCTTATACGCGCAGTGTTTCTTTTCATAGGAGCTGCGATGCTTTCCGGCTGCGGCGCTACGGCGATGCCTTCACTGACCGAGGAGCAGGAGAACCAGATTGTAAAATATGCGGCGGATGCGGTTATGCGGCATGTGAATACCTATAATAACCGGCTGGCGGATTTATCCTTATATGAAGAAAAAGAAGAGAAACCGCAGGAGACGAAAGAGCCTGCAAGTGCCATGGATCCCACTGTGGAAACAACGGTTATTGATAAGAGCGAAGAACCGGCATCCTATAATCTGGCACAGGTTCTGTTGCCGGAAGGCTTTTCCATGGAGTATTCAGGTTATGAAGTAACGGACTCTTATCCGCAGACGGAGGAAATGGTATTTGTGATTGATGCGTCCCAGAATAAAAAGCTGCTGGTACTGTCTTTTACCGTCACTAATAACGGAACGGAAAGTGTGGACATAGATATTAACGGCAGGAAACCGTACTGTGTTTTAAGGATAAACGATACGGACAAATACTTTATCCAGACCACACTGTTAAACGACGATATCACCACCTATCACGGCACTATGGAAGCAGGCGCTGCAGTACAGCTTGTTATGATAGCGGAAATTCCGGAGGAGAAAGCGGACAGTATAGAAACACTGAAGCTTTCCGTAACGGCGGGGGATAGGACAACGGTAACAGAACTGCAATAGGGTATCTGTCATATAGTTGCATGATGATTTCAAACAGGCACAATGGGCAATTTTGCTTATTGTGTCTGTTTTTATAAAAAATAGCAAAAAAATGAAAAATAATGTATTGACAACCCGGGGAGAGGGTGCTATACTCAGTTTTGCTTTGAGGCGATAGCCAATAAGAAGCCAACAACAAAAAAGAAAATAAAAAGTTTTCAAAAAAAGTTGTTGACAAACGAAAGAACTCATGGTATTCTAAATGAGTTGCGGCTC
>ERZ791908.35-NODE-35-length-195793-cov-32.557357_pt1 | contig 195793 bp, 171 predicted proteins | sample MGYA00510144_ERZ791908 | MGnify/ENA primary metagenome ERZ791908 (study PRJEB30046, sample SAMN00792105) | human gut metagenome | study: EMG produced TPA metagenomics assembly of the A metagenome-wide association study of gut microbiota in type 2...
GGCGGCCAGGCCATTCGGGCCGCCTCTATCCGCACTCTGGTTGACTATTCAAAACAACAAAAGAAGGAGTCGCAGTGCGGTTGAACAATATAGTTCTGGTAACACACAAAGGCTTTGCTACGGGAATCCGCTCCGCGCTTCGTCTTATCATCGGAGATGCTTCAACAATCAAGATTGTTGAAGTAGATGTCGACGATGCTATGGACTCTGTATGTGAACGGCTAGAGAGTGCGGTAAATCAATTCCCCACAGAGGAGACGGTACTGCTCATAACTGATATTCCTGGAGGCAGTCCCACGCAGGCAGCTCTGAAGCTGAACCCTCTGCATCCCAATATCATCTGCATCACTGGACTCAATCTAGGCATGCTCCTTGAACTTGCTTTGCTTCCCATCGAGGAGAAGGAGTTTTCGGTTGCAAAGAAGCTTGTGAGAGATGCCGTACTTTCTTCCAGGAACGCTATTGGCTTGTTGGAGGACATCGCGAAATCGAGCGATACAGCAGCTGCTGATGATTCTGAATCAGATGAGCTATAAACGGCTTTGCTGTAAAAGGAGTTAACAGACAGGCGTCGATTTTGCAGAAACATGCATCTCAATCCGCCTGCAGATTCAGATTAGGAACTATTCGTTGGACTCGCTTGAAGGCACAATGACCACTCGTTATGACAAAGAGATTGGAGTGTTGGATGGTTGAATTGCTACGCGTTGATGACCGGCTTATACATGGGCAAGTTGCTGTAAGCTGGACGGCTTATCTGAGCGCCGATACCATTGTGGTTGCAAATGATGCTGCCGCTCACAATGATCTCATGAAGGCGGCATTTAAGATGGCAAAGCCTCCTCAGGCTGTACTTTCAATCAAGTCGGTTGAAGGCGCCATCCTCGTTCTAAAGAATCCGAAATACACCGATAGACACATGTTCGTTGTCTGTGCAAGTTCCGAAGATGCAGTGCGTATTGCGGAAGGTTCAGGAGCTATCCACAAGGTATGTCTAGGAGGCATCAGACAGACGGGGAATCGAAAGCGTATCTCTCCGCAGGTATTTCTGGACAGTTCCGATATGACTGCATTAGAAAGGCTGGAAGCGCTTGGTATCCAGGTATCGCTTCAGTCAGTTCCCGACCAAAGACCTATGAGTCTTGCCGATATCAGACGAATCTATCAGTCGTAACAGATCGATGGGACAATGCCGGCTACGGTCCTGTCAGTTCTGCATGCTAATGGCTTATGCAAGGAGGACATTATGGTTGTACAGGCTCTTCTTTTAGGCATTTTGGCAGGATTTGGAATATGGGATGGACGCGTCGCTGGACAGACCATGTTCGAGAGGCCGATAGTCCTTGGTCCTATTGTCGGCCTCATTCTGGGCGATGTGCAGACTGGCATCATCATGGGCGCTTCCGTTGAGCTCGTCATGATGGGTGTTGTGGGAATTGGTGCCGCTGTACCGCCTGATGTTGTCTGCGGCGGCATTCTCTCTACTGCCTTCGCAATTCTTTCCGGCCTCGATACGGGCACGGCAGTCGCACTTTCGCTTCCGATTGCTACTCTGGGTCAGCTCTTGGGAATCCTTGACCGCACCCTGAATCTTGGGTTTGCCCGGTGGGCTGACAAGGGCGCAGCTGAAGGGGATGCTGGCGTAGTCACAAAGGCTCTTTGGTCTGGTGCCGCTCTGTTCTGGATTACGTCGTTCCTTGTCGTCTTCCTGGGTGTACTTCTTGGCTCGCAGGTCATCGGCGACTTTGTCAACTGGCTCCCGACGTTCATCACGCATGGGTTCACTGTTGCCTCCGGCATGCTTCCTGCTCTTGGTATCGCAATCCTTATGACGCTCATATTCGACAAGACAAATGCTGCATATCTGTTCGTCGGGTTTGTCCTAACTGCTCTGCTCGGTATGAGTACTACGGGCGTTGCCGTCGTTGGTGGCGTTATTGCATACGTGTTCTACCAGGCAACGATTGTCCGGAAGCGCGAACTGGAGAGCATATCGGTGGCTCAGCTGGATCAGGAAGCAGACTCTGACGATTTGGATGGTGAATTGTAATGGCCGGAAATCTCGATCAGCCAATGAAGAATGGCGGCATTGTCACAAAGAACGATATGCGTCGAGTCTTTTGGCGCTCTTTCCCACTCCAAGCTTGCTTCAATTATGAACGAATGCAGAACGTTGGTTTCTGCTACTCAATGCTTCCGATACTTGAACGTCTTTACCCCGATAAGAAGGAGCTGAGCGCAGCGCTTGAGCGGCACCTTTCATTCTTCAATACAACTCCCCAGGTTGTGACAATCATCACCGGTGCATGCATTGCGATGGAGGAGCAGAACCGTCAGGCCGAACTTGCTGGCGAACATTACGACATCGAATCAATTACCGCCCTCAAAGCTGCCCTTATGGGTCCCGTTGCAGGTATCGGCGACTCCTTCTTCTGGGGGACCTTCCGCGTTATTGCTGCTGGCGTTGGATGCGGCCTTGCCCAGCAAGGATCGATTCTTGGAGCTATCCTCTTCCTTCTCATTTTCAATGTTCCAGCTTTGCTGGCAAGATACTATGGCCTGAAGATTGGTTATGAGAGCGGTGTCGGATTCATTGACAAAATGCAGAAGGATGGCACCATCGAGCTGCTGACGAGCTGTGCAAAGATACTCGGCCTTTGCGTTGTCGGAGCCATGATTGCATCGATGGTCACCTTCACTACGCCTCTTGTTATTACTGCTGGTGAGACAAGCGTAGAGCTCCAGAGCATCTTCGATCAGATACTTCCTGGCATTCTGCCGCTTGGCTTGACATTCATTTGCTATGCCCTTCTGAAGAAGGGGCACAAGACAACTTCTGTCATGTTCGGTTTGATTGCTGTTGGTATCATCGGATCACTTATTGGAGTGCTCTAGCTATGTCAAGTATTATGTACGACTATATTCGAGAGACGCCTGTCGTATTGACCTCAATTATTAATGACCGCAAGAGAATCTGCTCGTCTTTTGTGGAGGCCTTCAGGGACCGAAAGATCAAGACGGTATATCTCATAGGGTCCGGAACGAGCTATCATGCGGGTGTTTCAGCCAAGCTCTATCTGGAAGAGCTGACTGGATGGAAAATCATACCGATGTATCCAACCCGTTTTGCTCGCGATGAGAAAGTGTATGACCACGATGCGCTTGTCATAGGCATCTCGCAGGGAGGGCAAAGCCTTTCTACGGCAGAGGGGCTGGATGCAGCTAGCTCACGCGGTCTTATGACGGCTGCTGTCAGCGCAAATCCGGATGCCCTTGTGTTTGAGCATGCGCAAGTGAGTACGATGCTAGAAGTTGGCAATGAGCTTTGCGGAGCAAAAACCAAAGGCTATGGTGGATCCATTGCTACAGTAATGATGATGGTTACTGAGCTTGCTCTTGCAAAGGGGATCGTGACGGATGCGCAGATCCAGCCATATCTTGAGCGCATGAAGAAGGTCATCAACAACCTGCCAGCCATCTTCGAAGCTTCTGATGCATGGTATGACCGAATAGCTGATGATTTCTATCCTGCAAAGAGAATTATCGTAGTCGGATACGATGGCATGTATGGCGATGTGCTCGAAGGTGCACTGAAGATTCTGGAAACCGTGCGGCAGGGTGTTGCCGGATACGATATCGAGGAATTCTTCCATGGAATATATAATTCGATATCCGAAGATAGCTATCTTTTCTATCTTGCTTCGAAGGGTGACTATAAGCCTCGGACGTTTAAGCTCATCGATATATTGAGTGAATGGACGACGCACAACTATCTGATTGGCTCACCTGATGGTATAGAAAGTCAGAAGGCTTTTGACTGCATCGCAGACTTCGAAGATGACCCGCTCTTCTCTTGCTGGGAATACATAATTCCGCTCCAGATGGTTGCATGCAAGGCCTCTCAAGCACATGGAATAGACCCTTCGATTCCCAAAGATCCGCTGTTCCATGAACGGATAGGAAGTAAAGTACTTGATGGAGTGCATGACAACTACACTACTGACGGCAAGTGAGGTGTAATCATTGACGATTGATGCTGCAAGCAGCCAGGATTCGACCTGGCTGCTTGCAGCTCATTTCTTGAATGATAAACTCGACAAGACACCTTGAGATAGATTCATTGCCAAGAGCGGAGCCAGGCTGATAGCATGTCACAGGATACCTCATCACCTCTGTACCAGCAGATATATGCAGATGTAAAGGCATCCATTACTGATGGAACATATGCTCCCGGCGATCAGCTGCCAACCGAACAGGAGCTGTGCAGCAAGTATGGCGCCAGCAGAATCACTGTGCGCCGCGCGCTTAACGATCTTTGCACCAATGGTTTTCTTATAAAAAGGCAGGGTGTTGGCACCTTTGTGAGCAAGGTCCATTTCGACCGTCAGCTTCGCCATAGCGCAGGGGAGCTTCGCTCTTTTACGGAGCTCTGTCATGAGGCCGGCATGACCCCGGGAGCTCACCTTATAAGCCGGCAAATCGTTCCCGCACGTGATGATGAGAGACGTTTCTTCCTACTTGGAGAGGACGCGTTGCTGGTATATGTGCAGCGTATTCGTACGGCAGATGAAGTACCAATCTACGAAGAGAACATGTTCCTGCCATATGATGAATTCAGAGGTCTCATGGATGTGGATTTTGAAGATGCCTCATTCTTTGACCAGATTGAAAAGGTCAGTGGCAGACGGCCGATCCGCAATGTGAGCCTAACACTGGAAGCGGTTGCTGCATCAACCAATCAGGCTACACTTCTCCATGTTCCGAAGAAATCCCCGCTCATGTACATGAACGCAAAGTTCGTAGATGCTTCCAACGTACCCGTTGCGATTGGACGTCAGTATTATGTTGGTAGTCGATATGCCTTTGACGTATAGATAGCATTGCTTTGGGCTTAAGACGTGTGGAGAGCTTGCAGCATTGTTGGGTTTCCTAAACTGCAAGCTTCTCATTCGGCTTCTGACTGTGTGCCGTAGCTATGATCGGGGTGTCGAAGGACGGGTCGCGCTTGAGACACGTTTCACGGAGTAGATGAGCGCAGGCATATCCGGAGGTCTCGTAGCGCTACTTTAAGCAGAGATGAGTTTGTGTGCTGCATCCAAGTCTTTAATAGCTCCCTGAAATATAGCAGTCCCTGTATCGTAGATCCGAAACTACCTATGAACCATGGAAAACAATACCGTAGCACAAAGATGACTGTTCACGTATCGCGGGACTGAGCTAAAGGTTTATCAAACCGTTCACGGAGATGCAATGTAATAGAGACTGTTAGTGACCTATTACAAGACTGCAGCTTGCAGCTGCAGCCATATTCATGCACGTCTTTGGAGGAATATATGCTCAAGACATTGCAGCGACTAGGTAAATCACTGATGTTGCCAGTGGCATGCCTGCCAATTGCAGGAATTCTCATGGGTATTGGCTATCTGCTTGCGCCGAGCGCTATGGGTGCTACAGGAGTCTATACAACAGCGCCGTGGATGGTGACGCTTGGCACGTTCCTGATTGACGCTGGCGGCGCCCTGATCAACAACATGGCCATCCTCTTCGCTATTGGCGTAGCAGTGGGCATGGCGAACGAGCGCGATGGTGCATCTGCGCTGGCAGGACTTGTTGCGTGGCTTGTTATTACTACACTCCTGGCTCCGAAGACCATTGCAGCGCTTCTGGGCATTGAAGTTGATGCAGTCGATCCGGCCTTCTCTCATATCGAGACGCAGTTTATCGGTATCTTGGCAGGCATTATTGGTGCCATGTGCTTCAACCGATTCAAGAATCTAAGGCTTCCGGATTATCTCGCATTCTTCTCTGGCCGTCGTGCCGTTGCCATCGTGACGGCACTTGTCTCGCTCGTGGTTTCTGCCATTCTGGCAATTGTCTGGCCTCTGCTCTACAACGGACTGGTCTTCATTGGCACAAGCATTGTGAGCCTGGGTGCGGTTGGAGCAGGCATCTATGCATTCCTCAACAAGCTTCTGCTTCCATTCGGACTGCACCATGCCATCAACTCTGTCTTCTGGTTCGATGTGGCAGGCATCAATGATCTGACCAATTTCTGGTCTGGTACACAGACTGCATACGGGACAGGCATGTATATGACAGGCTTCTTCCCGTGCATGATGTTCGGCATCCCTGCAGCGGCGTATGCCATGTATCGCCAGGCAAAGCCTGAGCGCAAGAATCTTGTGAAAGGTCTTCTGGTGTCCGCTGGCCTCTGCGCTTTCCTGACTGGCGTGACGGAGCCGTTCGAATTCGCTTTCCTGTTTGCGGCTCCTGGCCTTTATCTCGTGTACGCAATCCTATACGGCATCGTGACAATAATTACGGTCTCGCTACCCGTTCGTGCAGGCTTCTCGTTCTCTGCTGGCGCAATCGATCTGTTCTTGAGCTCATTCACGCCATGTGCTAAGAATACCTGGATGATCATCCTCATCGGCATCCCGACAGCGGTCCTGTTCTATCTTGTATTTGCGTTTGCTATCAAGAAGTTCAATCTCAAGACACCTGGCCGCGAAGATGATGATTCGCCAGTTGTGGTAGCGCAGAACAATGCATCTGCACAGGCAAATACTTCTTCCTCCGATGAGAATTTTGCCGCAATAGCAGCTCGTATTCTCGAGGGGCTTGGCGGCAAGGAAAATGTGGCAAGCTGCGAAAACTGCATCACACGTCTCCGTATCGAGGTCAAGGATCCTTCGAAGGTAGCCGAAGAGAAGATAAAGGGTGATGGCGTCATCGGAGTCATGAGGCCAAGTTCACAGGCTGTGCAGGTCATTGCAGGCATGCAGGTCCAGCAGCTTGAGAATGAAATGGAAAGGCTACTTAAATGACGCGAAGGCTTATCGACTGCAGCGCTTCAGAAGTCGCAGGATTCACGAAGGGAGAGAAGCTCCAATCTCTTGCAGGCTGTGAAGGCAGAGTAATGGCTGCAGAAACTATTGGAGCTGTGACACCTCTCTTAGGTGACATCTCTAATGCAGAGCTTGCAAGCGCCCTGGGAGCAGACATCGTGCTGCTCAACCTCTTCGATGTGCTGCATCCAGCAATCGAGGGGCTTCCCGAGCATGTACCGGAAGACACCATCCGTCTCGTGAAGAAGCTCACAGGCAGGCTCATTGGCATCAATCTGGAGCCTGCTGCAGGAGGGGCCGGCGGAACAGACAACATCTGGCATATGACAGAAGGCAGACGGGCGACGGCAGAGAATGCCAGGCGTGCACGCGACATGGGCGTGGACCTCATCGTCGTGACAGGAAACCCCGGCATAGGCGTCTCGAACGAGGACATCTGCGCTGCGCTCAAAGAGCTCAAGGCTGCCGTGGGCGAGGATGTGATCCTCGTCGCAGGAAAGATGCACGCATCGGGTGTTCTTGCAGAAAGCGGCAGGGGAGTGCTCACGCCGGATGAGGTGCGCGCCTTCGCAGATGCCGGTGCTGACATCATCCTCATGCCTGCACCTGGCACGGTACCGGGCATGACGGAGGAGGTCGTGGCGGAGCTTGTGCAGGAGGCGCATGCACGAGGCAGGCTTGCCCTTTCCTCCATAGGGACAAGCCAGGAAGGCGCCGATGTGCAGACCATCAGGAGCATCGCGCTCATGAGCAAGATGGCAGGCGTCGATATCCACCACATCGGGGATTCGGGCTATACCGGCATTGCCGTGCCGGAGAACATCATCGCCTACTCGGAGGCCATTCGTGGACGCAGGCATACCTTGAGAAGCATGGCAAGATCGCGCCTGAGATAGAGCGAGTAAAGAGGGGAGACGCTCTGAGGGAATGTCTCTCCTCATGAAGGAAACAGCTGCAGTGGCATATCTTGGCCGCTGTAGCTGTCTCTTATGTTATTGGTATGCATCCGCTCAGTTGTTATCCTTGCTCAAGCCCGATCGTCTCGAGGCCAGGCCTGTCAATGACCTTGAGACGTCCTCTGCCCAGGCGCTTCACAAGCTCCTCGCGCTCGAAGGCAGAGAGGATGCGAGATACGGTTTCAGGACGCAAGCCCACCGAGGCTGCAATATCCTCGAGCTTGAGGTTGATTTCCCTGTTGATGCAGCGCTCGTCACGATGCAGAAGATACTCTGCCAAGCGGCGTCTCGGATCCCTGATGCCGAGCATCATGATCTTCTCTTCTGCATCGTCGAGCTCGGTTCCGAGCATCTGTATCAGGCTCATGGCTACATCGGGATGAGCTGCCAGAAGGGCTTCGAAGTCCGTCCTCTGGATGCGGCAGAGCTCCACCTTCGTGAGGCATCCTACCGAGTAGTGATAGATATGGTCTTCCAGGAACATCCCATGCCATATTGCCTGTCCGTCATGCAGCACATCCAAGACGGTCTCTTCGCCCTCGGCGTCGCTCCTGAATGTCTTGATGCGGCCCTTGCGGACAATGAGGACAGACTCGATCGGGTCTCCCTCATGCACGAGGATGGCACCTTTCGGCCATTCCTCGTGCGTCGCCCGCTCTGCAAGCTCTTCCTTGGCAGAGGTGGGAAGGCCAGCGAAGAGACGGATCTTGTCCATGCAGGTGCTCAGGTGCTCGCGGTAGGCACAGCCTCTGACAGGGCAGCTGCTGCCTGATATGCGCTCGTCTGTACCTGCGTCCTGCATGCTGGCCTCCACTAGAACCTTCAGCTAACTTTTGTCCATTCCTATGATAGCGTGTGCCGGTCTTGATGCGGCAGCTTCGCGTATCTTGCTCCCCATGAACGTACCCGCTCGAGCATGCCTTCTACATCGAGGACGCCTTCTGCAAAGCCTTTCCGTATGAGCTCTTCCGGCACGAACTCGTCGTACTTGTCGAAGTAGGGGACCTCTCCTGGATAGAGGAGCTCCATGGGGTCAAGAGGCTTCGAAGCTTCCTCTGCAAGCACTTGGTAGAACTCCTCGCGGGAGGATTTCATGACAAACTGCATGAAATAGGGGCGGGAAGAGTCGAGGCCCTTGAGGCCGAGGCGTGCTGCGCACTTGATCTTGAGGAACCGTTCCAATGCCAGGAAGGCATAGGTGCCAAGCCAGGGGAAGACCACCCACGTGCGGCCGCCGAGGTTGATCAAGGGCTCGTCGCACACATGGGCATTGGCTGCGACATGGCGGGCCTGCTGGATGCGGGCACGTGCATTCGTCTGGAGGTAGGGGTAGATCGTATCCTCCAGAAGGACGCCTCTCATGCGCTCCAGGATATGCGTATTGATGTCTCCTGCAACCATGCCGAAATAGGCAGGGACCTTGCCCTTGACCTTCGTGCACTCGATCAGGTGGCGCTTGTAGTCGATCTCCTCGATGACCCAGACAGCACCGGCAATGGCTATGCGCTCGCCGACAGGAGGTGGCTGCACGATCGTGCCAAGCTCCTGGGACTCGCTTCTGACCGTGAACTCCTCATCCGTGGCAAAGACCACATAGAAGCGGAAGTCATTGATCTGCCGTTCGCCAGCAAGGCCGACGATGAGGCCACCGCCCTCGGTGCGCTCTATCTGGTCGATATCCAGAAGATGCCTGAGGAGCACCTGGTAGTCCTCGAGAGACACCCTATGGAACGGCGTCAGGGTCAGCACCTCGCGTGCCAGCTCCTGCGGTGCCATCTCGCCTGAGCTTGCAAGCACTGCCATGGTCTGATGATAGAGAAGGCTATAGGGGAGGCCATCAAGTCTCGGCGGCTCGACCCAGCGCTCCTCGAGATAGAGCTGCACCAAGGCTATGCCCTGAAGGAGCTTCCAGGGGATGGTTTCAGGCATCAAGGCTCTGGCTTCTGGCTGCTCCTCGCGCATGACGAACCACATCTCGGAAGGCTCGCCTCGCCTGCCTGTCCTGCCCATGCGCTGCAGGAAGCTCGAAACCGTGAACGGCGCATCGATCTGGAAGGCGCGCTCGAGGCGGCCGATATCGATGCCTAGCTCCAAGGTTGCAGTCGTGCAGGTCGTGAGCTTTGTCTCCTCGTCGCGCATGAGGTCTTCGGCAGATTCCCTGAATGAGCTCGAGAGGTTGCCATGATGGATGAGGAAGCGGTCGGGCTCTCCTGCTGCCTCGCAGTACTGGCGAAGCGTCGTCGTCACGGCCTCGCACTCCTCGCGCGAGTTGCAGAAGACCAGGCACTTCCTGTTCCTCGTGTGCTCGAAGATGTAGCCGATGCCTGGGTCTGCAAAGACCGGCGCCTTGTCTGAGGGTGCCTCTGCATCCGGAAGCTCTGGCTCGGGCGCTGCGTCTTCCGGCAGGTCTTCCTTGGCAGGGATGTGCTCAGGCGCTGCGACGATCTGAGGCATCTCGTAGGCAGGCTCATCCTCGTCTTTCGTGACGCCGCCGAGTCCGTCTTCGCCACGCTCTGGTGCCTGCGGACCCGAGATGTAGAAGTGCTCCATGGAAAGGCGCCAACGCTCCTTGGGGCCTTCGAACTTCGGGATCACGCAGTCCCTGCCTGTCCCCATGGACAGATACCTTCCTGTCGCGATAGGGTCGCCTATCGTCGCAGAAAGGCCAATCCTTCTGGGGTTCACATGGGCAAGGCGGCTTATGCGCTCGATGCAGCAGAGCGTCTGGTCACCTCTGTCTCCTCTGAGGAGCGAGTGCACCTCATCGATCACCACATAGCGGAGGTCTCCGAAGATATGGGGGATGGCAGAGTGCCTATGCAGGAGCATGGCCTCCAAGGACTCCGGCGTGATCTGGAGGATGCCTGAGGGGTGCTTCAGCATCTTCTGCTTGTGGGACTGCGAGACATCGCCGTGCCAGTGCCAGACGGGAATGCCGCCTTCAGCACATAAGGGGTCAAGACGCAGGAACTGGTCGTTGATCAAGGCCTTCAAGGGTCCTATGTAGATGCAGCCGACAGAGGCAGGAGGGTCTTCCCAGAACTCCGTGAGTATCGGGAAGAAGGCTGCCTCGGTCTTGCCGGAGGCGGTAGAAGCGGTCAAGAGCACATTCTCGTCAGTGTCGAAGATGGCCTTGGCAGCGGCTACCTGCACAGCTCTCAGGTTCTGCCAGTTCGAGCTATAGATGTAGTCCTGGATGAAGGGCGCATAGCGCGAGAAGACATCCATGGACTAGATCTCGAATTCCGAGAAGCGGTCATGCTCTTCTGCAGGTGCTGCAGAAGAGGCAGCGTGCTTCTTCTTTGCGGCAGCCTCGACAGGAGCATCCACCGGGGCCTTCAGGAAGTCGCCCTGGATGAGGTCGTCTGCCTTCATGCCGGGGTTCTGGTAGAGGATATCCAGGAGCTCGATGAAGTCGCGGATGACCTCGCGCGGCGTCAGATGGGAGTCTGCACCGACGCGCTCGAACTCGGCAGCAAGGAACTGCACGAGGCTCTCCTGTGTGATGGTCCTCGTATAGCCGAAGAGGCCTGCGTGGATGTCCGCGAGCTTCTCCACGAGCACAAGGAGCTCCTCGTGGGTGAGCGGCTCGAGATGGATGACCGGGGCCAGCATGTCCGAGAGGCCGCCCTGCGCGAAGCGCCCCTGCGTGAGCCTCGAACGCAATGCCTCGTAGGAGTAGAGGCCGCGCCTCCTGTCCTCGATCGTCTGGGGTGTGCCGCCCATGATGATGCCAAGATAATGGGCCTTGCCCTGGAGCGTGTCGTTGTACATCGTGAGGATCTTCTCGTAGTTGTACTGGCGGCTCACGGCATTCGGGATCTTGTAGAGGTTCACGAGCTCATCGATGAGTATTATGAGGCCCTCATATCCTGCAGCCTTCAAGAACGTGGCAAAGACCTTGAGGTAGTCATACCAGTCATCGTCGCCGATAACGATGTTGACGCCGAGCTCCTGGCGTGCCTCCGTCTTCGTGCGGTACTCGCCACGGAACCACTTCGTGACGAGGGCCTTCTTTTCGTCGTCGCCCTCGATGCTTGCATGCCAATACATGGTGAGAAGGCGTGCAAAGTCATAGCCATGCACGAGCTCCTGGATCTGGCCCATGACCGCCATGATCCGCTTCTCCATGGCAGCCTCGAAGCCAGGAGCATCTGGCGCCAGCCCGTCTTCCATCGTGACCTGTGTCTGGATGTTCGAGACCCAGCGGTCGAGCACGAGGTTCAGCGCTCCGCCATCAGGCCTTGTCTTCGTCGAGAGGTTGCGGATGAGCTCTCTATAGGTAGCAAGGCCCTGACCGCCCGTTCCCTGGAAGCGGCGCTCAGGGGAGAGGTCGGCATCGCAGACGACGAAGTTGTTGCCCATTGCATGGTTCCTGATGGTCTGCAAGAGGAAGCTCTTGCCCGAGCCATAGCGGCCCACGAGGAAACGGAAGGAGGCGCCTCCCTCCTTCACGAGCTCCAGGTCATGGAGCAATGCGGCAATCTCGCGTTCGCGGCCGACCGTGATATAGGGGAGGCCGACACGCGGGACGACGCCGCCTTTGAGGGAATTGATGATGACAGCGGCAATGCGCTTCGGCACGCGCGGGGCTGTCTGGTTCGTATCACTCATGCACAAGAGCCTTTCTGAGATCTTCTGCGTAGTCTTCTATCGGTACGGGTCCGTCATCTGAGAACTCGAAGCATACATCGCCCTCGAGGTCGAAGAGCTTCTCGTTCATGCTGTCGATGAGCATGTCCAAGGTAGCGGGCGTAGCGGACACGATAGCTGTGTAGTCCTTGCCATCCAGCAGTGCCAGGGCAAGGTCGTACTCGGTATCCGTGAGCCCGAAGGGATGCGCTGCTTCTGCCTGCCTGGCAGGTGCAGCACCCTTTGTGCCTTCCTGCGGTACAGTTGGCGTTTCTGCAGCGGGAGCTGGGGCAGGGGCTGGTTCAGCTGTCGGAGCAGCAGGAGCGGGAGCCTCTGCAGGCACCGGTGCGACAGCAGACGCCGTGACGGGGACTGCGACATAGCCTTCGCGCTCTTCGTCGACGAGGAGCGCTTCCTGCGTTACGTGCGCAGCGCTCCTGATGGAGGAGAGCTTCGAGAGGTCGACCTTGAAGCGCCTCTTCTCTGCCGCTTCCTTTGCCTTGGCAGCTGCCTCCTCTTCTTCCTTCTGGGCTGCTATCGCATCATCGATCATGCGCAGCATGTACTTCGGGAGGTTCTGCGGCTTCAGGGCATGGCCAAAGTCCCAGGCAATGCGCATCTCTCGGTCAAGCTCGCGGAAGATGCGGGCAAGCTCGCGGCTCTTGTCCGGGTAGCTGCATGGCTCATGCACGACCCAGGTGCCCCGCTCATAGACAAGATAGGTTCCGGGTGCTGCATCGAAGCGCCTTCCCTCGGCACCAAGATCCTGCCTTATGGGTGCGTGGTAGAAGGGGAGCACGATCGAGCGGTAGGGGATGCCTACCGTGCCATCGATGAGGTTCTGCTTCCTCCTCTTTGCGCAGTGGAGCACATACGCATCGAAGAGTCTTCTTGTCACGGCTGCTGCACGTTCCTGGTTCTTGCGGAAGAACGGGGAGCGGGTGGGGTCGAAGGTCGAGATGCCGGCAAAGGCCTCGAGGAGCTCTGCGTCAGAGGGCGGCTCTATGCCATATTCCAGGTTGGGAGCCTCTCGCCCCTCCTTCTCATAGACCGCATTCTGTGCCCTGCGGAGGGTGGCCACATGGCTGAAGAAGGCAAGCGCATCATCCGAGAAGTAGGACTTGGGGTCGATGCCAGAGAATATTGCATAGTCATGCCTCAGAGACCTCAGCGCGTCTCTTGTCATGTTCCAGATCTCTTTGTCGCTGAAGAGCTTCAGGAGCTGGTCAAGCTCAGAGAGGATCTCTTCCGGTCCCATATCCGTGGCACCGACGATGAGCTCATAGGCATAGAGAAGGGCGCAGCAGCCGGGGGCTGCCTCCCTCATGCCCTCACGCCAGAGGGTCCTCCAGCGGAAGTAGTCACGGAGCTCTGTATTGTTGAGGGAGCTATAGGTCGGACGGTAGATCTGCCGCCAGCTATGGTCAGGGAAGGCGCGCTCCTCCGTATAGTCCTTCGCAAGCATGATCTGCTTCTCGAAGACCTCAGGGCTGTCCTGGTTCCTGCCTGCCTTCTTCTCGAGGGCACGGAGATCCCTGAGCGTCTCTGTGAGCGGTGCGGGGCGCCTTTCCTGTGGCTTGTATCCGCCATAGCTGTCATAGTAGCTGCTGCGATACGTTGCTCCATAGCTGCTGTAGCCGCTATTGGCCGACCCTGATGCCATCGTCTCTGCGCTGAACCAGTCCGGGCTCTCGAGATTGTCATCGAAGTCGTCAGCTTCTGCGCCATAGCCGAACGTATCGGTATCGTCTGCAAATCCGTCAGACGCGAAGTCGATTGCCCCTGTGTCATATGCCGTGCTCGGCGATGTGTGGGCTGGAGCGGTCCTCTGTGCCGGCTTTAGGTTCTCCCTTGAAGGGATGGCTTCGTCTGCCGCTTCCTCATCTGCATTCACGAAGCGTGCCGCTTCAGGGAAGAAGCGCTCGAACGTGCCGGAATCGGTGAGATCTGCCTTTTTTGATGCTTCGATGAGCTGGCTTCTGCGTCTGCGGGTGGGGTCTATGGGGTCTGAGGGAACAGCGGAGCTCTTCGTTACTGCTGCAGGTTCGGCAGGCTTTGAGGCGTCAGCTGCTGCCTTCTTATTCAGGAAGTCGGAGCCACGCATGATGAGAGGCTCATCTTCAGCGGTCTGGGCAAAGGATGCCTCGCCGCGGAGCTGCCTGCGCATGTCTTCCAGAAGACCGTCCAAGATATTGTCCCATTCCTCTCTGGAACGTCTCCTTGCCATCCGCTGCACCTCCTGCACAGATCCGAATTTTCCTATACAGAATCCATTCTACACGCTTGCACGCATAAGAACGTCTGTACGTAGAACCTTTACGGATTCCTGCGCGCCAGATATGCCGCATTCCGGCTTTCATGTGGCCACATCCCGAGAGAAGGAGGGAAGAGAGTTTCTGTCTCCTTTCAGCGGGTATATAGCCGGCGAAAGCGAGAGGTGAGGGCAGTGGAAAGAACGCATGCAGAGAAGAGCACGACCGGAAGGCTCAGGCGGCATCTTGCAAGCCTCTTCAACGTGCGCGAAGGCAGGGCTTCCTTCGAGGAGATCCGCCGCCGCTTCGTGAATGGCTCGCGTCTTGATGGTCCCCATCTCTGCATCCTTATCGTTGCAATGCTCATCGCCTCGATCGGCCTCAACACGAACTCGACCGAAGCCATTGTCGGTGCCATGCTGATCTGCCCGCTCATGGGCTCGGTTTTGGCCATCTCCTATTCGGTGGCTACGCTCGACCGGCACACGCTCGGAGACGCACTCCTGGGTCTTGCCATACAGGTTGCCTTCTGCCTTGCGACCTCGACCCTCTACTTCGTGCTGACGCCTCTTTCCTATGAGACGAACGAGCTCCTCACGAACTCGACGCCCACCGTCTGGGATGTGCTCATCGCCCTTGCCGGCGGCTTTGCAGGAGGCCTGGGAAACTCCCGCAACCAGGAGCCGACGACACTCATTGCAGGCGTTGCGGTCGCAACAGCCCTGATGCCGCCGCTCTGCGCTGTCGGCTACTACCTCTCCATCAGAAACATCGTCCAGGCATTGAGTGCCTTCTATGAGTTCGCGCTCAATGTCGTCTTCATCGCCTTTGCGGCAGAGATTGTTCTTCTGGCCCTGCGCATCCCGCTCTGCCCGGCTGCTGCGGCACGTGCCGATTCCGAGCGCTCTGCCAAGCGCATCCGCCGTACCCTCATCATCGCTACGGCGCTCTTCGCCGTGCCGTGCATATTCATGACAGCAGACATGGTGAGGCAGGCTGCAGCTACCAACGATGCTGCTACCGTGAGCTCTATGGATACCTATGAGACGCAGCTCACGGCGCAGGAGCTTCAGGCCGCGTGCCCTGCCGTCACTGAGTACCACGTCGGCACCGAGTTTGTCTCCGGAGGCGATACGCCGTCCCAGCAGGTCGTAGCCACAGTGGAAGCAGACCGTGCACTCACGACAGGCGAGAGGCAGCAGATCAAGAACCTCATAGAGATCCATGTGCCTCAGGTGAAGTCCATCAATTTCATCGACGGCACCGATTCAGAGTCGTAGGGTAGGCACGGAACGACTCAGAGGAAGGGGCAGAACATGAAGGTACAGATTCTGGAACTCGTCGAGGGTGCTAAGAAGGCAGAAGGCCTTACTGTCGTGATCGATGTGTTCCGTGCCTTTACGCTCGAGCCCTATCTCTTCAACCAGGGCGCAGAGAAGATCTATCCGATCGGCTCTGTCGAGGATGCCCTGGCGCTCAAGCGCGAGCATCCGGAGTATGTGAGCTTCGGCGAGCGCGGGGGAGCGCAGGTCGAAGGCTTCGAGTATGGCAACTCGCCCGTCCAGGTGAAAGGCGTGGACCTTACAGGCAAGACCTGCATCCACACGACCTCTGCTGGCACACAGGGCATCGTGAATGCTACAGGTGCTACCGAGATCGTCTGCTCCTCGCTTGCGAATGCAGCGGCGACGGCACGCTACATCAAGCAGAAGAACCCTGAGACAGTCTCCATCGTCGCAATGGGCAATGCCGGCGTGGCAAGGGCTGATGAGGATGTGCTCTGTGCCCGCTACATCAAGGCGCTCCTCGAAGGGGAAGACCCCAAGGTGGCACACCTTGCCTGCCAGAGGGAAGCGATAGGCTTCGACACCACCTGCGGTGCCAAGTTCTTCGATCCCAAGCGTCCAGAGTTCCCTGTCAAGGACTTCGCATACTGCGTCGATGTGGACCGCTTCGACTTTGCGATCTCTGTCGGCCATGATGCAGAAGGCAGGCTCGTGAATACGCCCGTCAGGCTGTAAGAGCAGAAAGACAGAGCAGGAAACGCAGCAGAGCGCCCGGCAGATGCCGGACGCCCTGCGTCATGTCTGTGTGTATGGAACCTACTTCCTGTCCGAATCCACGTTGTAGCCGCCGCCCAGCGTGTAGCGCTTTGCAGCATGCAGCATGTTGACCTCGGCAAGTTCGAGCTTGCCGTCAATGTAGGGCTGATACATCGTGTCGATTGATGCCACACCCATGGAGCAGCCGCTGCAGTTCTCGCAGCTGCCATCGGCACAGAATGACAGACCCTTGCGGATGATCTCTATCCGCTCTTCGCGGGTCGTGTCTTTGATAAGGACGCTCTTCATATGTGCAGCTCCTCTCCTGGAACTGAGTTGTGTTCTGCAGGAATTATTCCTCTTGAGGCAGCGCTCTTTCTTGTGAAATGCCTCTCTCCATGCAAGAGATGGAGAGGAGGTGAGCTCTCGACGAGATTGAGCCGTCCCAGCATCTCCTCAGGCTCTTCGGGAGCGAATGCATGGTCCATATCTCAGAAGCGTCAGCGGACACCAGCAGGATTGAGCTTCGCAATCGAGCCGGGCATGATGGACGTTCCAAGACTTCACGCATCTCTTCTTCGTGCCGCGCGCATCGTACGAGACTTCTCGCGAGAGATGACATCCCCTGCCTGCAGGTCAGCAATGTCCCGGGCGATTCCGCCCGAGATGGAAAGCTCAGGAGCATGCACTGCATGCTCCTTCATGCCTTCAGCTGAAGGCATGAAGGGAATCCTGCGTCCGCGTATGACCGCCCGTGCAAAGATGGCAAAAGTCTCGGAGGGGGACAGACCTATCTCGCGGCACACCTCCGTGAACTCTCTTTCGAGATCCTCGTCGCTATCGACAGTCATGGCCATGCGCAATCCAATCTCTGGACGATGCATCTATCGTACGCATCGCTGGCATCTATCGAACGTGTCTTTCGCCGGGTGCGGCAGGGCGGAAGGATTGCTGTGCCAACCATACAAGCAATGAAGAACTGTCGTGCAGCGAGCCATGCCGCTCCGCATTGTCGTCTTGGGGAGCCAGAAAGCGAAAACCTAAGCGCTTCAATATCAGATTTTATGCCTCATCTTGAATAGATGCATTTTCAGCGGGTACATCGATAAAAGTATGGAGAGGGCAGGACATAGCTGTCCTGCAAGGCAATGTGGGAGGATGCATATGAAACAGTTCAAGACTGAGAGCAAGAAGCTTCTCGATCTCATGATCAATTCCATCTATACGAACAAGGAGATCTTCCTCCGCGAGCTCATCTCGAATGCATCGGATGCTATCGACAAGCTGAGCTTCGAGAGCCTCACGAATCCGGATGTGAAGGTGGACCAGAGCTCCCTTGCCATCCGTCTTTCCTTCGATAAGGATGCCCGCACCATCACGGTCTCCGATAACGGTATCGGCATGACCAAGGAAGAGCTCGACAAGAACCTCGGCACAATCGCCCATTCTGGCTCCGAGCAGTTCAAGGAGGAGAACGCTGAGCACCAGGGCTCCGATATGGACATCATCGGTCAGTTCGGCGTTGGCTTCTATTCTGCCTTCATGGTCGCGAGCAAGGTCCGCGTCGTGAGCCGTGCATATGGTGCGGATGCTGCCTATGCGTGGGAATCTGACGGCGTCTCCGGCTACACGGTAGAGGAGGCCAAGGAAGGCGAGCGCTCGAGCGCTGACGACCACGGCACCGATGTGATCGTATATCTGCGGGATTCCACCGAGGAAGACGATACGGACAAGTATCTCTCCGAGTGGGGCCTGCGCGAGCTCGTCGAGAAGTACTCGAACTATGTGCGCCACCCGATCCAGATGATGGTGACAAAGAGCCGCCAGAAACCGAAGCCGGAAGATGCAGGCGACGACTACAAGCCCGAGTACGAAGAGTACCAGGAGCTCGATACGCTGAATTCCATGACGCCGATCTGGAAGAAGCGCAAGGGCGAGGTCGAGCAGAAGGACTACGACGAGTTCTATACGTCGACCTTCCATGACTGGGCAAAGCCGGCCCGCACGATCAGCTTCCACGCTGAGGGCACGATCTCCTATGACGCGCTGCTCTTCATCCCGTCTGAGGCACCGTTCGATCTCTACAGCAAGGACTACCAGAAGGGCCTTGCCCTCTATAGCTCGAATGTCCTCATCCAGGACAAGTGCGCAGACCTGCTTCCGGACTACTACAACTTCGTCCGTGGTGTCGTCGACTCGCCTGATGTGAAGCTCAACATCTCCCGTGAGACGCTCCAGCAGAACGCACAGCTCCGTGCCATCGCACGTCGTGTCGAGAAGAAGATCACGTCCGAGCTCCAGGATATGCGCGACAATGACCGCGAAGCCTATGAGAAGTTCTTCGAGAACTTCGGCCGTGGCCTCAAGTTCGGCATCTACAACTCCTACGGCTCCAAGGCAGATGAGCTTGCAGACCTCCTGCTCTTCTGGTCGGTGAAGCAGAACAAGTACGTCACGCTCAAGGAATACGTCGATGCAATGCCTGAAGGCCAGGACAGGATCTACTACGCCGCAGGCGAGTCCCGTGACCGCATCCAGAAGATGCCGGTCGTGAGCTCTGCACTCAACCATGGCTTCGATGTCCTTCTCTGCACGCAGGATGTCGACGAGTTCATGTTCCAGGTCATGCGCACCTACCATGTGGATGCTGTGGCAGGGGACTCCGAGCACAAGGGCACCGATGCCCGCGACCTCACGTTCACGAACGTCTCGAGCAAGGACGTGGACTTCGCGACAGAGGATGAGAAGGCTGACGCAAAGAAGACGGCTGACGAGAACAAGGACCTCTTCTCTGCCATGAAGGAAGCACTGGATGGCAAGGTCGAGGATGTCACGGTGGCCGCTGGTCTTGAGGGTGCACCGGCCCGCGTCTCTGCAGAAGGCCCCGTGTCCCTTGAGATGGAGCGTGTGATTGCCCAGGGTCCTGAGGCAGGAACTGCCCCCAAGGCCAAGCGCGTGCTCGAGCTCAATGCTGCACACCCGGTCTTCGGCAAGCTTGTTGCTGCAGAGAAGGCAGGGGACAAGGACAGGCTCAAGCTCTATGGCCACATCCTCTACGATCAGGCACTGCTCGTCGAGGGCCTGCCTATCGACGACCCGGTCGAATTTGCCTCCGAGGTCACAAAGCTCATGGAGTAGAGCTTCTCTCATAGTCCATGGTCTGATGCCGGCGCCGCTCATGCGGGGCCGGCATCTTCTTTGCGTGCCGATCCGTGCTCGCATGGCCTTCGGGAATGCATGTCCAATGCTCTTTTGCAGGCTTCCTGGCTAGACCAGAGGCTATCTCTGAGCGTCGAAGTCGGGACGCATCATGCGATAGGCAAGAAGGCTCATCCGGTTTTGGTGGAAGTAGCGCCTCTTTCCATCGAGCGCTGCTATCTCTGCCATCTCGAAGGTGGAAAGCGGGAAATCGAATATATCGGCATTCACGGCAATATGGGCAGGATTCGTCGAGCCGGGGATGACGGAAGTGCCCATCTGTACTGCCAGCGAAGAACTATCTGGGCAGGCGTCTTGCCATAGCTCTTTGCCAAGCGCACGAATGCAGGCTCCTCCAGAAGCCTCCTGTCTCCATGACCCAGCGGATACCAGGCTTCGAGGAGGATGCTGTGGGCTTTGAGGTAGCTTCTGAGCTCGCGCTGCTGATGGCAGGGATGGCACTCGACCGTCACGAGCTGAGGCATGACATGCGCTGAAGCCATGACCTTCTGTATCTGTTTCTCGAAGAAATTCGAGAGGCCGAGTGTGCGTATCTTGCCCTGCGCATAGGCATCCTCCATCGCCTTCCAGGCCCTGACATAGTCGCCTGCTGGTTGGTGGAGGATCGGCAAATCGAGATAGTCGGTGTCCAGGCGTGAGAGCGTTGCGCCTATCGCTTCTGCTCCTGCGCGGCAGACGCTTGGCCAGAGCTTGGAGGGCACGAAGATGCCGCTACGCTTGATTGCACGGCCCACTGCCCGCTCGTTCATGCATATGTTGGCGGTATCGATGCGCCTGTATCCCGCAGCAAGCGCAGAAGCTGCTGCAGCTTCTGCCTCTTCTGGCTTCATCTGGAAGGTCCCCAAGCCAATCTTCGGCATCTCATATCCATCTGAAAGCGTATAGCGTTCCATTGCGTCTCCCTGCTCAGATGTGTTCTGCAAGAAAGATGCTACGCAGAGGAGGCTGCTTTCGGCCTTGCGTTCCTGGAAAGCGGGCATGCATGGGAAGCATGCCAAGGCAGGCACATGCGTGTGCTATCTGATGAAACAAAGGCAATGCCCTGCCGAACAGGAGTACTCGACAGGGATGATAGTCTCACTATCACTCTGCTCGACATGTCGAGCAGAGGTCGACTTCTGCCGTCTGCGGAAACGAGTCGATGTCGAGTACATAGGGCGTCCATTTTTCGAGATTCTGATAGTTGATGAACATCCTGTGAATAACCTGCACAAATTGGCTGTTGCCGGCTGCTCGACATGTCGAGTTGCGTAATATAACGGCTGTCGAGTACATTTGGCGGAAAATATATTGACATTTTGAAGGAGCATCTGATATGCGCAAGACCATGACCTTCCAGGGCAAGCGTCACAGCTACGACACCGAGAAGTCGACCGAGGTCGGTCACAAGACCTTCGGCGAGTTCGGCGACGCAGCCGGCTACGAGGAGTCCCTCTTCAAGAACCGCTCTGGCTTCTACTTCCTCCACGGCATCGGTGGCACCGAGTCCCCGTACGCTGCCGGCGAGGACATTCGTCCGATCTCCGAGGCCGAGGCAAAGGCCTGGCAGGAGTAAGTTCGGAAACCCCTCTTTCGAACCCCTTCCTCTCTCACTTCCCAATAAAGATTGCAGCCCGCAGATGCGCATAGGCACTGCGGGCTGCTTTCGTATCTATGGGGTCTTCAATCAGGACGCGAACATCGTGCGCTCTGAGAACTCTGCCTGGACTGTCTTGAACATGAGGTCCACGTCCTCAAGCCCCAAGTGGCGCTCCTTCTGGCTCTTCTTCAGGACCTTGCGACGCCTTGCCCAGGACTCAAGGGCAGCAGGTCTTGCCTCGCGGGGAAGGTTCTTGACCTCGGGGTCGCATCTCCTGCAGATGTCGCGCGTGTCGATCGGCACGATCCTGCCGGCCTTCCTGCCTTCGGCATAGCCATCGAGGTGGAGTGTCAGCCAGGAATCCTCGAAGGCAGCATTGTGTGCCATGAAGGGATAGCGCTCGAGGATCTTGATGAGCGCTTCCTGGACGGCCTTTGCCTCGCGGAAGGGAGTCTTGCCGTCGAGGTCCTTCCAGGTGATGTGGTGCACCTCGGTCAAGGGCACGCCCTTCTCCTTGTACATCTCGGGGATGCCGAAATAGGCAGCATGGCCGTTCGTGGGCTTTGCCTTGGGAGACATATACATGAACTCGAAGCCCACATTGATGATGTAGCCGCGTGCTGGGTCGCGCTCGGTCGTCTCGAGATCGATGCCCAGTATCATGCCTGAGACCGGAGCCTCCTGCCAGGCAACGCCCAGATCCCTGAGATCTCTTCCTGCCGTGCGTGCCACATCTGCATCGGAGCGGTGCTGCATCACGGCGACGGCGTGCACAAGGTCTGAGTCGGGAAGCTTCCTTGCAAGCGTCGCTACCGGCTCGTCTCTCAGCCTCTCTGTCCCATAGAGATCGCAGAGCTCGCGGTTCCTGTCGGCGAGCTTCCTCACGGTATCGAAGCCGAAGGGCTCCTGGCCCAGAGGCGCCGTCTTCCAGGCGTCCATGAGGAGGACGAGCGCTTCCTCGTTCTTGTGGCGCTCTTCCGTCATTGCCTCGTCGCCGACGAGGAAGCCGGGAAACACGATGGAGTTTGCATGCTCGATGGCCTGTGCGAGATTCATGTGGTGCCTGCATCCGGATAGCTTGCTTTCTGATTCACTCTAGCCTAGCACGTTGTGCCATCTGACAGTGCGGCAGAGGCTTGGGGCATGCAGGATATGCTGGGCTTCAGGGATGTGTCATCTCGGATGCGATGCACCGTTTCTGTGCACACCGGATGCCGCATGCGCGAAGATGAATGGAAGCGCTTCGGCCCGATTTCATACACATATTCCGCGAAAGCTGTCGGATATCTCGCAGAAGGCGTACATTTCTCCACAAACGGCCAATCTGGTGGGGCCTAACGTGCGCTTTACCTATACTTAACGTGTCTTTACTCTCTGTGTAGGTTGGAGCCCCATGTCCCGAGTCAGCAAGAAGGAAGACCAGTTCTATGAGATGTTCCAGGAGCTTTCAGCCAAGATCCTGTCAGCATCTGACTGCTACTTCGATATCATCTCGACCTATCCAGAGCACATGGACCGTCTCGAAGAGATGAAGCAGTATGAGACCGACTGCGACAAGATGCTTTCGCGCATCTTCGAGCATCTGAGCGAGTCCTTCATCACGCCCTTCGACCGCGAGGACATCTCGTCTCTGATCCTCAAGATGGATGATGTGGTGGATGGGATGGAGAATGTCTCGAGGCGCTACGAGCTCTTCCACGTGAACACGAATCCTCCTGAGGCGACGGAGATGGCACGTCTTGCCAATGAAGCCTGCCACTGCATGGATACGCTCTTCCAGCACTTCCATGACTTCCGCCGCGACCCTGTGGTGATGGAGGAGGCAGGGAAGATCCACAAGATCGAGGATGAGGGCGATGCTGTCTTCCACGATGCGCTCGCACGCCTTTTCGATGAGAAGGATCCTGTGCCAACCCATCTTCTCAAGTGGAACACGATCTACAACAAGCAGGAAGAGATCCTCGACTCCTGCAAGACCGTGGCAGCCCTCGTCGGCAATGTGGTGCTGAAGAATGCTTAGCGGGCTGCTTGTGGGCGTGCTTGTGGCAGCCTTTGTATTCGAGCTCATCAACGGCTTCCACGATTCAGCCAATGCCATTGCGACGACGGTCTATACGAGAGCCCTTCCGCCTCGCGTCGCGATCCTCATGTCGGCTGGCATGAACTTCATCGGTGCCCTCACGCACGAGGGCGTCGCCCTGACCATCGCCGAGGGTCTCGTGAGCATCACGCCGGAGCTCTATGTGATTCTGGCCGCGCTTGTCGGTGCCATCATCTGGGACCTCTTCACCTGGTGGAAGTCCGTCCCCTCGAGCTCTTCCCATGCTCTGATTGGCTCTCTGATTGGTGCCACGATCGTCGCGACCGGAGGTCTTCAGGACATCATCTGGACGGGCGTCCTCGACAAGGTCGTCATTCCCCTCATCACCTCTCCTCTGATAGGCCTCTGCCTGGGCTTCTTCCTCATGAAGCTTGTGTTCGAGCTCTTCGCGAACTGGGTGCCGCACCGTGCGAACCTGCTCTTCCACCGCCTTCAGATCTGCTCTTCCATGTTCATGGCATTCAGCCATGGCTCGAACGATGCCCAGAAGACGATGGGCATCATCACGATTGCACTGATTTCCGAGGGCCTCATCGCTCCTGGCTCCGGCATCCCGCTCTGGGTCAAGATCTTCTGCGCTGCGACGATGGCTCTGGGCACCTCGATTGGCGGCCAGCGCATCATGAAGACGGTCGGCGGCGGCGTCACGAAGCTCGAGCCTGTCATGGGCTTTGTCTCCGAGACCTCCTCTGCCATCGCAATCCAGATCATGACAGCAATCGGCGCACCCGTCTCCACGACCCAGGTCATAACGACGTCGATCATGGGTGCCGGTTCCGCCAAGGGCCTCAGGAAGGTAAACTGGGGTGTTGCGGCCGATATCGTCCAGGCCTGGTTTGTCACCCTTCCCGTCACGATGCTTCTGGGAGGTGCAGCCTGCTGGCTTATCGGCCTTCTGGTCTAGCGGAAGGAGAGCACGATCTTGGATTCACGTACGGCATCCCAGGGGCTCCTGCAGTTCATCTGCGAGAGCCCCTGTGCATTCTTCACGGTCAAGGCGCTGCGCGCCCGTCTCGATAAAGCAGGCTTTGCCTATCTTCCTGAGGGCACGTCCTGGACACAGGCAAAGGGCGGAAAGTACTACACCGTCAGGAACGACTCGAGCCTCATTGCCTGGAAGGCAGGGGAGACGCTCGATGCGCCACATTTCCAGCTCGTCGCGGCGCACAATGATTCCCCGACCTTCAAGCTCAAGAATGTTCCTGAGCTCTCAGGCCCCGAGTCCTACCTTCGTCTTGATGTGGAAGCCTACGGCGGCATGATCGACTACACATGGTTCGATCGTCCGCTCACGCTGGCAGGCAGGGTCTATGTGCGCGAGGGCAGGGGAGCGAAGGAGCATCTTGTCCACTTCGATCGAGACCTTCTCCTGATCCCGTCCCTGGCGGTACATATGGACCGCGACGTGAACAAGTCTTTCGGCCCGAACAGGCAGATAGATCTCCTGCCGCTCTGGTCGGCTGGAAAGCTGAAGCAGGGCTCTCTGGACGACCTTCTGGCAGAAGAGCTGGGCTGCAAGGCAGAGGATATCCTCGGGCGCGACCTCTATCTCGTGAACCGGGAGAAGCCTACCATCTGGGGAGCGGCAGATGAGTTCGTGAGTGCAGGACACCTGGACGATCTCCAGAGCGTCTACGCCGGGCTCGAAGCTTTCCTCTCCTCCGAGAACCCGCACGATGTGAGCGTTCTTGCCTGCTTCGACAACGAGGAAGTGGGCTCGAACACGAAGCAGGGCGCGATGTCGACACTTCTGAGGGATACGCTCTCCCGTGTCGCTTCCGGCCTGGGCTGGAGCGCAGAGGAGCTCCATGAGGCATATGCAAAGTCCTTCCTTGTGAGTGCCGACAATGCGCACGCCGTGCATCCGAACCATCCTGAGAAGTCGGATGAGGTCAACCGCTGCCAGCTCAATCACGGCATTGTTATCAAGGAGGCGGCAAACCAGCTCTATACCTCTGATGCCTTCAGCCGCTCTGCACTCTCTGCGATACTCGACGAGGCGAAGATTCCCTACCAGACTTTCGCGAATCGCTCCGATATGCGTGGAGGATCGACTCTGGGCAATCTCTCCAACACCCAGATCTCGCTCCATGCGGTGGATGTGGGCATGCCGCAGCTTGCGATGCACTCTGCCTATGAGACGACAGGCATCGAGGATACCGCTCTGGGCATTGCGGCCATGAAGGCCTTCTTCGAGGCAAATCTCGAGATTGAGGGAGCGGAGAGCTTCCGCTTCTAGCATGTATGGGCAGCCAGAGATGAGGGGCGCACCTGATGCATGAGTTCGAAGACCTCTCGGATGCGCTCTTCGGCTGTCCCTTGAGCAGAGTCGCCATCTTCGATACGGAGACGACAGGCTTTTCTGACGGCGATGAGATCCTCGAGATCGCTGTCGTGGATGGGTACGGCGAGACCCTGCTCTCAAGCTACGTGAGGCCTCAGCACCATACGAAGTGGCCTGGCGCTGCAGAGGTGAACCACATCACGTATGCAGATGTCAGAGACGCTCCCACGATAGAGGAGCTGGCACCCTCCTTGGCAGAGACGCTTGGGTCAGCTGGCCTCGTCTCTGGCTACAACGTCAGCTATGACCTCTCGATGCTTCGCCGTGTGGGAGTCCTCTCTTCCTGGCCCCGCAATACCTTCGATGTGATGAAGGAGTTTGCCCGCGTGCATGGAGAGCCCTCGAGGAAATGGGGCAGCAAGCGGTGGGTGAGGCTTTCCGAGTGTGCAGCAACCTATGGATATACGTTCCATCCGCATGATGCAGAAGATGATGCGAGGGCTACGGCCTTCTGCTTCAGGCATCTTCTGGCAGACGGCAGCTACCTGAGGATTGCTGCCCAGGAGCGCTCCGGACGCCTTCAGATGGCGCTGGGGCAGAGGAAGGCGGCTGTCGAGGCGGCGGCATCCCTGCTGGAGAAGCAGGGGCCAGGCACCTATGCTGCCGAGCTCTGCTGGATCGAAGGTGCATGCGCAGGAAAACAGAATCTTGCCTGCTGTGTGGACGGGGTGCCTGTCGGCCTTGTTCCCGCCGCTTCCTTCTGGAAGGTGCGTACCTTATTCGGAGAGGAGGAGGCGGAGGATGGGATGCCTTCCTGCCAGGTACGCCTCGGCGAATCACGGGGCAGGCCCCACGCGCAGCTTGTCCTCATGGATGAAGAGGAATGGCTGGATGAGCTGGTACGTCTCGCGCGCATTGCCCATTCCTCATGAAAAAAGAGCCTGAAGCTTGCGCTCCAGGCTCTTTCCGGAAGGGCTGCAATTGGCGCTTTCGGCCTTACTCGTCGCCGAAGCTGATGCCCAGAAGCTTTGCCTCCTGGACCAGGTCCGACTTCGGGTCGACGTACTTGAGCTTGCCTGCAACATCAGCAAGCGGGACACGCACCATCTTGTTGTTGACCTTGGCAATCATGCAGCCATAGTCATGATCGAAGAGGGCACGGGCTGCCTCGACGCCGCACTGGGTCGCAAAGATGCGGTCCTGGGCATCAGGGGTGCCGCCACGCTGCGTGTGGCCAGGAATGCCGACACGGACCTCGCGGGACGTGAGCTGTGCAATCTCGTCTGCAATCTCATAGGCAACGGAGTAGCGGCGCTGGGCCACGAGCTTCTTGTACTCCTTCTTGGGCATTGCTGCCTGCTTCTTGGAGATGGCGCCTTCTGCGCAGGCGACGAGGGCATAGCGGCCGCCGGACTGCTCGCGGGACTCGATGGCGCGGACGACGTTCTTGATATCGTAGGGGATCTCAGGAAGAAGAATCACGTCAGCGCCGCCGGCAATGCCTGCATAGAGAGGGATCCAGCCGACCTTGTGGCCCATGATCTCAACGACGAAGACGCGATTGTGGGAAGATGCCGTGGTCTTGATTTCGTCGAGGTAGCGGGTGGCCACATCGATGGCAGAGGTGAAGCCGAACGTGATGTCGGTTCCCCAGGTATCGTTGTCGATGGTCTTGGGAAGGGCGATAACGTTCAGGCCTTCCTGGGAGAGGCGGTTTGCGGTCTTCGTGGAGCCGTTGCCGCCAAGCATGAAGAGGCAGTCAAGCTTGAGGCTCTTGTACGTCTTCTTCATGGCAGGGACCTTCTGGACTCCGTCTGCTTCCGGAACGTCGAGCATCTTGAAGGGGGTGCGGCTCGTGCCCAGGATCGTGCCGCCCTGGGTCAGCACGCCGGAGAAGTCCTTCCACTTCATCTGGCGATAGCGCCCATAGATGAGGCCCTGATAGCCGTCCTCAAAGCCGTAGATCTCGACGTTCTCCTTCGAGTTGTGGAGAACCGTCTTCACGATGCCGCGCATCGTGGCGTTGAGGGCCTGGCAATCGCCGCCGCTCGTAAGAAGGCCGATTCGAAGCATGTTCCTCTCCTTTGTGCCGGAAGCTTCAGCTTCCGCAATTGTATGTCTTTGAGGCGCAATGAAAGACTTGCATAGACAACCGGATATCTGGATATGCCAGATGGCATGTCATGCCATGTGCCGAAACGTGCAGCTCTGCTCGGCAGAGATGGGGCAGCAAGGCTGGGCCCTGCCCTTGCTGGTGCCAGAAACGACATATGTCCTGCATAAACTCTGAAAGATATGCGTCAGCAGGGATAGCGAGACGTGAAAGACGTGTCTTGTGGAATGCAGCCTGCACCAGCGATATCCGGATGCGGGTGGCGCTTCGAGAGATCGAGGGAGCCTCAGGACAATATCCTTGAAATCCTGCAGGCCCTTGCGTTCTTTGCGGGGATCCTGAAAACCATTCTCGAGATCGCGGAAGAGTTGGTCAGGATCAGAAGGGAACATAAAGCATCATAAGGAAGATGCACTTTAACGAATGAAGCCCGGTGGCCACCGGGCTTCTGAGCAATCAACACCTGCGCCGCCCGCGCCGCGTTAAGGATTTCGGGCATCGCTGGTGCATCTCTATTGCACCCGCATCTGCCATCTGACAACAATGGCTGATGTTTGCAAGAAGGCTTCAACTCACCTTCTCATCGCTTCCACAGTTCTGTGGCTCCGGCAACGCTGAATAGGCAACCGCTCACGGGATGCAGCGTTCAGCCGAAATGGACCGGACATAGAAGGCGGCTAGGATGTAGTGCGCCCGGGCTCAGGCTCGGCACAGAGAGAGTTGGGAACAGAAAGGTGAGAGGCATGGAGTCTAAGGAAGACATCCTGACGCTGCCGCACGACCAGATTGAGGCGCTGCAGCTCGAGGGAATCAAGAAGACCGCCGTCCAGTGTTACGAGAAGATCCCCTTCTACAAGAAGAGCTTCGACGAGGCGGGCTTTGATCCCTATTCCATCTCCAGCCTCGATGATGTGAAGAAGGCTCCCTTCGTTACGAAGCAGGACCTGAGGGATGCCTATCCGTATGGCATGCTTGCCGTGCCGCTTTCCGAAGTGCGCGAGATCCATATGTCCTCCGGCACGACCGGTGTAGCGACCGTCGGCGCCTATACAGAGCATGACCTGGACTTCTGGGGAGAGTGCTTCGCCCGTGGCATCAGGTACGCCGACGGCGGACCGAACGATGTGGCGCAGATTGCCTATGGCTATGGCCTCTTCACGGGCGGCCTCGGTGCCCACTATGGTGCCAAGGCAGCAGGATGCACGACGATACCCATCTCGGCCGGCAACACCGAGCGCCAGATCAGGGTCATGCGCGAGATGGGCTCGACCATCCTCTGCTGCACGCCGAGCTATGCCATGCATATCGCAGATACGGCCATCTCCATGGGCATCGATCCTGCCCGCGAGTTCCATCTGCGTGTCGGCATCCACGGCGCAGAGGCATTCTCCGACAACTTCAGGAAAGAGCTTGAGAAGAAGCTCAACTACAAGGTCCTCGATGTCTATGGCCTGACAGAGACCATGGGACCGGGTGTCGCCGTGGAGTGCCTGGCACAGCAGGGGCTCCATATCGCAGAAGACCACTTCCTCTGCGAGATCATCGACCCGGCAACAGGCCAGGTGCTGCCCGACGGCGAGTGGGGAGAGCTTGTCGTCACCACCCTTGACCGCGAGGCATCGCCCGTCTTCCGCTATCGCACGCGCGACATTACAAGGATTCTTCCGGGCTCCTGTCCCTGCGGACGCACCCACAGAAGGATCGACCGCATCCATGGGCGTACGGACGATATGCTCATCATCCGCGGCGTCAACGTCTTCCCGAGCCAGATCGAGAACGTCATGGAGACCTTCGACGAGGTGTCCTCCTGGTATCAGATCGAGCTCACGACGAAGAACTATCTCGACGTCGTCACGCTCAAGGCAGAAGTCAATCCGGACTTCGATTTCGACTCGACTGGTGCCATCGAGAACCTGCAGAATCGTATCCAGGCAGCGCTCAAGACAGCACTCTCCGTCGGCGTGAAGGTGCGCCTCGTCGAGCCGCAGTCGCTGCCCAGAAGCGAAGGCAAGGCAAAGCGTGTCATCGACAAGAGGGGACAGGAGTAGCGATGGTAGACCAGCTGACAGTATTCCTGGAGAACGAGGAGGGACGCCTCGCAAAGCTCTGCCGTGCTCTGGCAGACGCTGGCATCAACATGGATGCCTTGACCCTCATGGATACACCTGAATACGGTGTCGTGCGCATCCTCTGCGCGAACCCTTCTGCCGCACGCGATGAGCTCAACAAGCGCGGCTACCGGGCGTCCATAACGAAGGTATCGCTCATCAAGCTGCCTGACCGCCCAGGCTCTCTGGCAGACCTTCTGGGCATCCTCGATGACCTCGATATCCCGGTCGAGTATGGCTACTGCTTCCAGGTGGCAGGAGACTACGCCGTCGATGCGCTCAAGATCTCCGACCCTGCAGCAGCCTCGAAGGCGACCTTCGCAATTGAGGAGGCAGGCTTCAAGGTGCTGAGCCTCGAGGACCTGAAGAGACTCTAGATTGGTATAAAACACGTGAAAGAAGGAGGTGCAGCTGCATGGCTGCACCTCCTTTCGCAATGTCTGGTATGTGTCCGGTCGCTGTGGTTTTAAGGGAAGATGCGAGGACATGCCGCTCTCGTGGCATCCTAGAATGCATTGGCTACGCGAGAGAAAGGAGCTCCATGAGCGATACAACCATCCTGGCGATTGTTGTTGCCGTTCTTTTGGGGTGCCTTCTGGGAATGCTCTCGTCTGCCGCAGCTGACCGCAAGCGCAGGAGGCGCGAAGGTACGGTCGAGATGCGCAGAGGAGGAAGGCACGAGGCTTCCCGCCACAGCAGGAGATAGCCTCCCATAGCAGCTGGCTGGGCCCGCTTCGGTGGGCCCGTTTCTTTGTGCAGAGGCATGCCTGCGCGCCGGCCTCAAAACCAAAGGCTCCCTGTTCTTCGGCGTGCTGCCGCACATGCCGCATCTTCGGTCCGGAAGATCATGTGTCTGCGCTCTCCAGGAAGAAGCGGGCCCTGGCTGCCTGCCGTGCGCCCGTGCGCATCTGTGCGGCCGTTGCCGGCATGAGCGTCTCCTGCGGGACCTGGCTGACATGCAGGAATGCCAGGGGCAGCACCTGCAGCGTCCTGATGCATCTGCGCTTCTTGTCCTGAAGGATGAAGAGGGCCTTTTGCTTCGGCGCTGCCAGTTCCTGCGGGCAGGATGGCATGCTAGAGCCAGATGGCATTGGCCAGACCTGCAATGGCAGGCACCGTCAGGATGGAGAGGAGCACCGATATCACGACAGTCTCGACGGCGTAGGAATAGTCGGCATCGTGCAGCTGGGCATAGACGGCCACATTGGATCCTACCGGGCAGGCAGAGGCGATGAGCAGCGCCATGCGCATCTCGTAGCTCGAGATGGGCATCAGGGTCAGAAGCGCCAGAGAGGCAAGAGGGGCCAGCACGATGCGGCAGAGCGCGACACGGTAGTTCTGGCTGCGTGTGAACATCTGCTTCAGGTCGGTCTTGGCCAGATAGACGCCGATCGTGAACATCGCAAGCGGGGTATTCAGGGCTGCCACATCGTCGAGGCATGTCGCAATGACAGAAGGCAGCGGTGCCTGCGTCGCATAGAGCACGATGCGTATGAGGGCTGCAATCATGAAGGGAGCCGAAGCAAGGCTGTGCAGCACCTCTTTGGCAGTAGGTGCGGGCTCTCCCTTCTCGTGCGAGATAAGGCTCACGCCGTAGGTCCACTGCCCTATGTTCATGAGGGCAATGAAGCCGACATTGTAGAAGACGCTCTGGGCACCGACGGTCGCGATTACCAGAGGGATGCCGAAGAAGCTCGGGTTCGAGAAGGTGGCAGCGAAGTTGCCGATAGCGTCCTTGCCGCAGACGATGCGGGCCACCACAGCCGCGAGGACAAGGAGCAGAAGCGAGACAGCCGTTCCTTCGACGAGCGCTGCCGTATGCTCTGCCGTGTGCTCGATGAGGAGGGACTTGATGATGACAGCAGGAAGGGAAAGATAGATCAGGATGTTGCCGATGACCCTGTTTCCCTCCATCGTGATCTTGCCGGCACGGAACAGCGCATAGCCGATGCCGACCAGAAGAAACATCACGAGCACCTTGAGAGCCAGCACGGCAGACATGTTCACGGGAAAGCCTCCAAATCTGTGCTGCCGAGCCCTGAGGAGAGGCACCTGCAGCCTCTAGCCATGATAGGGCAGAAAGACTGCCTGCCAACATGAGGATCTCTTCCGGCAAGATTTCCTCTCTGTGGAACCCAGTCCTGTGCTCCAGGAGCGAAAAGGAAAGAGGGAAGGACGCTGACGGTCCAGAGCCTTCTGGCCAGGATGCTCTCCGATGAGGCCCTGCGCCATTTCGGCCCCTCGGTACGTCGTCCCTGCGCTTTCCGGACTCTTCCCGATCGGGTCCTTGCCATCTGCCCTGATGTTTCAGCCGGATCCGCAGGAAGGGGAGAGACCTGGGCTGCAGCAGGCAGGCATCTGCCTTTCATGCCCATGGCCTGAAAGGTCGTTCAGGAAACTTCTGCCCAATACGTCAGTTTGGGCTAACTTCTCGGCTGAATGGGGTAGTATCGGGAGCGGAACGGAACATATCGGGCTCTTCGGAGCCTTGGGAGAAAGCAGGCAGCACATGGACAGGAGCCAGAAGCAGGCAGAAGCCTCCACTCTCGGCTCGCTCGAGATAGGCGATGTGGCGCGCATCGACAAGGTCGGGGGATCGGGTGCACTCCGCCAGCACTTCCTCGATATGGGCGTCATCCCAGGAGCGGAAATCAGGCTCGTGAAGTACGCACCGATGGGCGATCCTATGGAGTTCGAGATCCACGGCTACGAGCTGACGCTGCGTGTGGCAGATGCGAAGAAGATCGACTGCACCCTGCTTTCGCCCAAAGAGGTGGCATCGCAGCGCAAGGCAGAGGAAGAGCACGTCGAAGTGCTCGAGCATGAGCCGGCGCAGACCCACCCAGGTCTGGGCGAGCCTTCGCAGGGCGCCCATACGGACGTCCGCACGAGCGACCACTCCCATCCGCTTCCGGCAGATGCGACGCTCACGTTTGCCCTTGCTGGCAACCAGAACTGCGGAAAGACGACCCTCTTCAACCAGCTCACGGGATCGAACCAGCATGTGGGCAACTTCCCGGGCGTCACGGTCGACCGCAAGGATGGCGCCATCATCGGACATCCCAATACGCGTGTGACCGACCTTCCGGGCATCTATTCGATGAGCCCATACTCTTCGGAAGAGATCGTGAGCCGCCAGTTCATTCTCGACGAGAAGCCTTCCGGCATCATCGATATCGTGGATGCCATGAACATCGAGCGCAATCTCTACCTCACGATGCAGCTCATGGAGCTCAATGTCCCCATGGTCGTGGCTTTGAACATGATGGACGAGGTCCAGGAGAATGGCGGCTCCATCGATGTGAACCGCATGGAGGATATCCTGGGGCTTCCTGTCGTGCCGATTTCAGCCGTCAAGGGCGAAGGCGTGGACGAGCTTGTCCAGCACGCCCTGCATGTCGCACGCTACCAGGAAACGCCGGGTCGCCAGGACTTCTGCGATGTCCATGACCATGGGGGAGCGGTGCACCGCTGCCTTCATGCTGTCATGCACCTCATCGAGGACCATGCAGAGCGTGCACAGATTCCTATCCGCTTTGCCGCGACGAAGCTCGTTGAGGGCGATGCTGCCATCGAGAAGGCACTGAAGCTCGAACCGAACGAGCATGATGCGGTAGAGCACATCGTGCACCAGATGGAAGAGGAGCGCGGCCTCGACCGTGCTGCCGCCATTGCAGACATGCGCTTCTCCTTCATCTCCAAGATCGTGCGCGCCTGCGTGATCAAACCCGAGGAGTCGAAGGAGACAGAGCGCTCCCGCAGGATCGATGCAGTGCTTACCGGCCGCTATACTGCCATCCCGATGTTCATCCTCATCATGGCAACGATCTTCCTGCTCACGTTCAATGTGATAGGACCGTTCCTCGGTGACCTCATCTCGCAGTTTGTGGACTGGATAAGCGGCATGGCAGATGCAGGCCTTACTGCCGGCAATGCGAACCCGGTCCTCCATTCGCTCCTGATCGACGGCGTCTTCAATGCAATCGGCACGGTGCTGCCGATCTTGCCGAACATCGTCTGCATGTTCTTCTTCCTGTCGCTTCTTGAGGACACGGGATATATGGCCCGCGTTGCCTTCGTAATGGACAAGCTGCTCCGCCGCATCGGCCTTTCCGGCCGCTCGATCGTCCCCATGCTCATGGGATTCGGCTGCACGGTGCCTGCTGTCATGGCTACACGCACGCTGCCGTCCGAGCGTGACCGCAAGCTCACGATTGCCTTGACGCCCTTCATGAGCTGCTCCACGAAGCTCACGATCTATGGCTATTTCACGGCAGCCTTCTTCCCGGGCAATGGCGGCTTCGTTATCCTTGCTCTCTACCTTGCAGGCATCCTGATCGGCATCCTCTGCGCGAAGATTGCGCACATGACCGTCGCGAAGGGCGAGGCTGTCCCCTTCGTTATGGAGCTTCCGAACTACCGCATGCCCTCTGCCAAGTCGGTGCGCCAGCTCCTCTGGGAGAAGTCGAAGGACTTCCTGACCCGCGCCTTCACGGTTGTCTTTGCTGCAGCCGTGATCATCTGGGCGCTCGAGACCTTCAGCCCGACCTTCGATATGGTGAGCGATCCTGCCGACTCGCTTCTGGCTGCTGTCGCAAGCTGGCTCACCCCGATCTTCGCGCCGCTCGGCTTTGCAGACTGGCGCATCACGACCGCGCTTATCGCTGGCTTCATGGCAAAGGAAGTCGTCGTCTCGACGCTCTCCGTCCTCTTTGGCAGCCTGGCCGAGCTCACGGCTGCGCTCACGCCGCTTGCGGTCATCTCCCTCCTCGTCTTCTGCCTTCTCTATACACCCTGCGTCGCCGCCATCTCTGCCATCAAGCGCGAGCTTGGCGGCAAGTGGGCGACCGGCATCGTCTTCTTCCAGTGTGCGGTTGCTTGGGCGGCTGCCTTCCTCGTCCATACGATCGGCATGCTCCTCGGCTTCGCGTAGCGCATCTGAACTGATAGCCTGGAGATAGCAAAAAGCCCATAAAGCCGGAATGCATACGGCTTTATGGGCTTATCATGTCTTGAGGAGCTTTCAGCCAGGGAAGGGAGCGCATATGGCACAGAAGATGGACTCCGCGAGTCTCGAAGATTACCTGAGGGCGCTCTTCGAGCTGGCAGACGAGACAGGAACGGTTCACAGCGTGGAGGTGGCACGTTCGCTCGGCGTCTCGAAGCCAAGCGTGCATCGTGCCGTCGGAATCCTCGCAGAGCATGGGTATCTGACAGCTGAGCCGTATTCGCCGATCGTGCTTACCGAGGCAGGCAAGGAGCGCGGACGTGCGCTCGAGCGCCGCTACCAGACAATCTATGACTTCCTTGTGCAGGAGCTCGGTGTCGATGAAGAAACGGCCGCCGAAGAGGCGCATGGCATTGAGCATGCACTCTCCGACGGCACGACGGAAAAGTGGATGGAGCGCTTCGGCAGCTAGAGGATGAAGGATGCGGGACTCTGCTTGGGCAGGTCGCGCTCGGGATTGACCTTCCTCGAGTCTGCATAGCTGATGATGAGGCCGCCACGGGCAGCATAGTAGGAGCAGAGGGCGCCACAGCGCCCGAGCGTGATGTCTGCCTCGGGCCAGACCTTCCTGAGCTCGTCTCTCATGAACTCGGCTCCGCCTACATTGTCCACATGGGAGATGTAGCAGGGGCCGCCCGAATAGCGGTGCATCTGCATTTCGTGGATCATCGCACGCGCAGCCTTCTTGGCGCCACGGACCTTGCGCAGCACCTCGATCTCGCCTTCGGGGCTGCCGGTGCCGATCACATGCACATCGAGCGCATTCGCGAAGCGGGCAACTGCCGGATTCACGCGGCCACCCTTCGCGAGGTTCGAGAGGTCGGCGATATCGAAGAGGACATGCACGTGGTGCTGGTAGGCAAGAAGCATGCGCATGAGCTCCTCGAAGGGGATGGGCTCCTCTCCGAGCTCGGCAGCACGTGCTGCAAGAAGCGCCAGATCCTCTCCGGCGGAGCGGGAATCGACGACGGCGATCTTTGCCTCTGAGTGCTCTTCCAGATACTGGGCAGCTGCAAGACGGGCGGCATTGCAGGAGCCTGAGAGCTTGCCGGTAATCGTGATTGCAATGATCTCATCTGCGCCCTGGAAGGCAGCAAGCCACGCATCAGGGCTCGGGCAGGAGGTCGAAGCCGATCCCTGGTTGAGCGACATGCGGTCGCAGAACTCGGCGAGATCGAGGCCTTCCTCGTCGACGTAATCGGTCCCATCGAGCGTCACGGTCAGAGGGACGCTCCGGAAGTCCACGCCGTCGAGCGCATACACATTGCTGGAAGAGTCGCAGACGACCCTGATTCCCATACCACCATCCCCAATCGGTGCGCACACTGTTTCAGGACCATTATCGGTCAAGGCAAGACGAGGTCAATGAATATGGACAAAGACCAGATGTATTGAAGAGACCTTGAAGCCTTACGAGAAGCTCTCGACGAGGGCTTCATATTCCTTCGCCTCTGCTGCCTCGACGTCTTCGTCTGTCCCCTCATCGAGATGGGCGAGGCGCGCATGGTCGAAGTCGTTGAGGGCGGTGGCAATAGAGGCAAGCACCGGAGCTGCAGGAGCCAAGACCTCGATGTCCTGGGTCTTGCGCTCTGAGTCTGCACTCTGATCTGCATCCTTGTCCTTGCCGGTGCCCGTGCCGACGAAGCCACGGCTCTTCAAGTGCCCCAGGGCGCGTGCTGCCTGGCTCTGCGTCACGCCGGCATAGGCTGCGATCTCCTTCATGGGACCGCAGGTGCCGCAGTCCCTGAGATAGAGCAGGACCTTCATATCGGCCAGCTCCAGATCATGGGCAGACCCTGCGACATCGAGGTAGCGGTCGAGGAGCTTGGCAGAAAGATAGAGGAGCCCGAGCGGGTTTGCCTGCATATCGGGATCGAGCTGTGCGGTCACGCGCTCGCGTCCGAGCTTCGTGCTCAGAGGTCCGGGCAGGACGCCGCCGTCTGAGGCAGAGTCGATATAGAAGCGGTAGATGTCCGGACGGCGTGCGGCATAGTCGTCCTCGTCCATGATCTCCTTGTAGAAGTTCTTGTAGTACTCGATCACGTTGATCTTCATGCGGATGGTATTTGCAAGCGAGACACCCTGCGTCGCAAGAGAGCCCCTCGTCTTCTCGTAGTAGTAGATCGGCACATGCAGGGGATAGATCCTGGCAGTGTGGAGCACATACTCCATATTGAAGATGAAGTCCTCGCACCAGCTGATCGAGGGATCCATGCGGATGTGGTGGCTCTCGATGATCGAGCGCTTGTAGAGCTTGTTCCAGACGACGCCCCAGTAGAAGTCGGAGGGAGACTCCATCATGAGGTCGGCGTACTGCTCGCGCGTGATCACGTCCTCGGAGTCGATGTCGCTCTTCCTTGCCACGCGGCTGCCGATGACACGATAGAAGTCTGCGATGACCATGTCGCAGCTGTTCTCCTCGATGCCACGGACCAGAAGCTTCGTCGCATCGGGCGTGATCCAGTCGTCGGAGTCGAGGAACTGGATATAGGTGCCCTGGGCTGCATCCATGGCACAGTTGCGGGTGCTCGAGACGCCGGAGTTCGGCTTGTGGATGACATGCACCCGGGGGTCGCGCTTCGCATAGGCATCGCAGATGGAGCCCGAGGAGTCGGTCGATCCATCGTCTGCGAGGATGAGCTCGATATCGGTGAATTCCTGGCCGAGGATCGAGTCGACGCAGCGCTCGAGCTTCTTCTCGGCGTTGTAGACGGGCACTATAATGCTTGCCTTGGGTTCCATGGGACTCCTTCACATAGGTTCCCTTCAATTCTATACATCGAGGCAGAAAGGTTTTGCGGGGTGCAGGAAAGACCGCAGATGGAAGAAGCGCAGCAGGCGCTTGCAGAGCATTTCGGCTATCAGAGCTTCCGTCCTGGCCAGGAAGAGCTCATCGAAGCGATTCTGGCAGGGAGAGATGCCGTAGGGATCATGCCGACAGGGGCAGGAAAGTCGCTCTGCTACCAGATTCCTGCAGCGGTGCTTTCAGGCCTCACGATTGTCGTCTCGCCTCTGATCTCGCTCATGGGCGACCAGGTGCGCTCGCTCAAGGAGGCAGGCATCCGTGGCTCCTATCTCAACAGCTCGCTCACTCCGGGACAGCAGCGCGTCGTGCTCGCGCGTGCTCTGGCCGGCTGGTATGACCTCATGTACGTGGCGCCTGAGCGCCTCCAGGACCCTGCGTTTGTCGCCTTTGCACATGAGGCACAGATTCCGCTCCTTGCGGTCGATGAGGCGCACTGCATAAGCGAGTGGGGGCAGGACTTCCGTCCGGCCTATCTGGGCATCCGGGAGTTTGCCGAAGCGCTGCCGAAGCGCCCGGTCGTGGCTGCCTTCACGGCGACTGCGACCCGCACGGTCGAGCGTGACATCAAGAGCCGCTTGGGCCTTAAGGACCCCGTCTCGGTGCATACGGACTTCGACCGGCCGAACCTTTCCTTCATTGTCAAGAAGCTCGCGCCGAAGGAGCGCCTGCGCTATATCGAGCGCTATCTGGCTGCGCACCGCGATACCTCAGGCATCGTCTACTGCAGGACGAGGAAGCGCACCGAAGAGGTCGCAGCAGCGTTTCTCGAAGACGGCTTCCGTGCTGCCACCTACCACGCCGGTATGGAGGCGGACGAGCGCACCCGCGCACAGGAGGCCTTTGTCCAGGACAATGTCTCTGTCATCGTCGCGACGAATGCCTTCGGCATGGGCATCGACAAGTCCGACGTCCGCTTTGTCATCAATGACGGCCTGCCGCTCACGCTCGAGGAATACTACCAGGAGGCAGGACGTGCCGGCAGGGATGGAGAGCCCGCCGAGTGCATCCTGCTCTGGAGCGACGGCGATATCCGCCTTGCACACTTCCTGATCGACCGCACTGAGGTGCCGGAAGGGTCGGGACCTGATGTCCTGAAGGAGCGCATCCGCTGCCGCGAGCAGCTTTTGGGCTCCATGATCGGCTACGCCGAGAGCACGGTCTGCCTCCGTGCCCGGATGCTTCGCTATTTCGGCGAGAAGGCAGACATGGCCGGAAACTGCGGCGGCTGCTCTGTCTGCGTGCCCGCGCTCGGCGAGCTTCCGGCGGCACGTCCGCGTGTCTTCGGCGGTGCGACTGAAGCTGCTTCAGTCTCTTCCTTCGACGAGGCGGGAGACGATGCAGAAGAGATGTTCCAGAGGCTGCGTGCCTTGAGGAAGCGCCTTGCAGACGAGCGCCATATCGCGCCCTACATGGTCTTCTCCGATGCGACGCTTCGCGCCATGGTGCGCCGCCGTCCCCAGACGGAAGACGAGATGCTCGAGATATCGGGTGTCGGCCAGGCCAAGCTTTCCCGCTATGGCGCGTATTTCCTCAAGGAACTCCAAAGCTAGCGGCAACAATCTGCAGCAAATCGGGTAGGAAATGTGTTATTAGAGGTGACAGACAGGAGCAGGCGTGGCGACAAAGCCGAAGATGAAGGTGAAGGCACAGGTCTCGAGCACGAAGGGAAGTGCTGAAGAGCAGGAGCGCATGGGCTCCGTGCGCAAGAGCGTCGTCTTTCTGGCTATCGTCGCTGTCATCTATATGGTCTACCTTGTCCTCTCCGGGCAGTTCGGGGAGTTCATGGCGGCCTTGGGCTCCATAGATAAGGGCTGGGTCGCGGCAGCCTGTTTCGCCTATGTCATCTACTACTTCTTCGGTGTCCTTGCCTATGTCCTTGCTGTCATCAAGGACCCGAAGTGCCCCTTGGGCATCCGCGACCTCATGAGCGTCGAGGCGTCGGGCATCTTCTTCTCGAACTTGACGCCGAACGGCGCAGGCGGCGCGCCTGCCCAGGTCTACCGTCTCATGCGGGCAGGGCTTTCTGTCGGAGCGGCAGGTGCTGTCCAGTACACCCGCTTCATCATCTACGAGGCAGGAGAGGGCATCTTCGCGGCCCTCATGCTCATCTTCCGGGCCCAGTGGTTCATGGACACCTATGCCGATGCAGCGTGGCTCGTGGCGCTTCTCCTCTTCGGCTTCAAGATCGTCGAGGTCGGCGTCCTTCTGGCCATCTGCTTCTTCCCGAAGGTCGTGACGAAGGTCGGCCTCTGGATCATCAAGATCGCCACGAACCATGGATGGATGAAGAATCCGGACAAGTGGCGGGAGATGGCAACGGTCCAGGTGGACGAGTTCTCGCGCGGCTTCCGCTCCGCTGCCAAGAATCTGCCTGAGCTCGGGCTCACGCTTCTCGTGACGCTCCTGCAGCTCAGCTGTCTCTATGCGCTGCCGTGGTTCGTGCTCCATGCCTTCGGCCAGGATCCGGATCTTCTGACCTGCCTTACGGCAGGCTCCATGCTCGAGCTTCTGACCTCTGCGATTCCTCTTCCGGGCGGCACCGGCGGCGCCGAAGGCGGCTTTGCCGTGCTTTTCGGCGGCATGTTCGGCGACGCGAATGTCGCAGCAGGCTATGTGGTGTGGCGCTCGGTCGAGTATTTCCTGCCCGTGCTCGCGGCGATCCCTCTTCTCTCGCTTCGCTCCGACAGGGGGCAGAGCATCGCAGCGCGCTGGGCACGCTTCAAGCGCCGTACCGGCTCAGCGACCTTGAAGCTCGCTTCGGGCGGCCGCTCGAAGGGCGGCATCAGCGTGAATCCGAAGAAGATGCAGAACAAGGGCAGGAAGTAGCCTCCTGCATGCCGTCTGCCGACGCTTCGGTGCAGGGCGTCCGTTTGGAGCAGCGCAACCCCTATTTCCTACGCATACTGGGTATGTTGCAAGTCTGTTGCTGCACGAGCAGCCAGCCAGGGAATGCGAGGATCATCCATGAACATCATCGAGCGCTTTGCGTCGAACCCCGAATACTCTTCGAAGGCACCGGAGAGGCTGACCTTTGTGGCCCAGCCCCGTGCCATCTATGCGCCGCTTGCAGGCGAGATCGTCGAGGACGAGGTCGAGACCATGGGCCTCTTCGGCAAGGGCGTAGCCCTTCATCCGGCAGCAGAGATCGTCTATGCGCCGATTTCCGGACGCATCCGTGCGACGACGGTCACGAACCATGCTATCGGCATCACCACCGCTGACGGCATCGATGTCCTCATGCACATCGGCATTGGCACCGTATCCATGAACGGACGCGGCTTTGTCCGCTTCGTGCAGGCAGGAGACGAGGTCAAGGCAGGAGATCCGCTCATCGCCTTCGACGACCAGCGCATCCTCGATGCCGGCTACAAGGACACCGTCGTCGTTATGGTCACGAACGCAGACGAGCTCGGGCCTGTCACCTACGAGGTCGACGAGTCCGTGAAGCTCGGCTCGCACCTCGTCGTGAAGCCGGGCGAGCTCCTGATGAGGGTCGCCGAGAAGTAGGCCAGCGGCGCTTCTTTGGAATGAGCAGGAAGACGGCCAGGAAGGCGCAGACCGCGGCGCCTTCCAGCTTGCCGGCTACGGTGAAGCCTATGGCTCCGAGTGCAAGGATCACGAACTTGCCATGTGTCGGCTTGAGCCAGGAGCGCTCTGCCTCCCTGAGCTCGCGGTCGGTCTCCGACTCCTCTCTGTCTTCCTCTGCCCTCTTTTCCTTGGACGTGTGGGACGCGGCATCTTTGCCTGCCAGTCGCCCCTCTTCATCGCCGTAGTCCCCAGAACGTCTTGCCTGTTGCCACCTCTATGCTCGTGAGCGGCTTTGTGCGCGGCTTTCCGTACCAGGGATTGCGCAGCAGTTTGTGGAAGGTGAAAGCCGCAGCCTCTGCCTCTGAAGCAGCTGTCGTCTCTGGTGCCTTGCCGCTGAAATAGGTGACGCACTCTTCAAGCGTGCAGGCCTTCCAGGAGTCGGTTGCCGGGTCCATAGGCGCCATGCGCCTCTGAGAACTCATGGGCAAGGTCGAGCGTCTTTGCCTGAGGCAGCGTGATGCCTGATTTCTTCAGGAAGGCAGGAACATCCTTTCCGTAGAAGACGATGAGCTGGGCAGAGGAGAGAATCTCCTCTATCTCGGGAGCCTGCTCGCGCAGGGTCTTCCTGCCCTCGACCATGGCGGGGAGATGCGGGTCCTCGTCTCTGCCTGCTTCCAGCTCTTGCGCCTCTCGGGGCACAAGCTCGTCGAAGAGGATCTCTCCGGTGCCGTCTGCAACGGCGAGGGCAAGCGCTTCATCTCCGGCCTTTGCGTTGGGTCCGGTCGTCAGGCACCCTATGGCTGCGATGGCTGCCGGGGCATACGATTTGAGCCCTTCTTTTCTCCCCATAGCTCTCTGTCTTCCTGAGATGGTTGCAGATTGATTCTGGCACAAGCCGCCCTTCGTGCGTATTCGTCCTGCCAGATGCCGCCAGCCTGTTAACAATAGGGGAAAGACCTGAAACTATCTCATAGCCTTGGATACAATTCTTCATACTGTCCATCGAAGGAGGGCTCATGGGATACAGCGACGAAGATGCTCAGAACCGCGCCATCATCACGGTGCTCGGCAGCGACCGATCCGGCATTGTTGCAGCCGTGACGGGAGTGCTCTCGGAACACGATGCCAATATCCTCGATATCTCGCAGACCATCCTGCAGGGGATCTTCACGATGACCATGCTGGTGGACCTGAAGGACACCGACGTGTCGTTCAAGGCGCTCCAGGCAGAGCTGCAGGACCTTTCGCAGAAGCTCGATGTCCAGATCACTCTGCAGCGTGAAGAGGTATTCCGCTTCATGTATCGTCTCTAATCTAAGGAGGCAGCGTGTCACAGGAAGACAAGCAGCCCGACACTCAGACGGGTGCCGGAAGCACGGCATCTGCTCCCGAGGTACCCGTTTCCAAGCCACAGATTGTTCCCGGCAAGGAGCATAGGCACGGCGCGATTCTTGATTCGACCGAGACCTCGGCTCTGAGCCTCATGGGCGAGAAATATCCGATGCCAAGCGTGAGCCTGGGGCGCCCCCCGGTCTCCGACCAGCTCTATGTGGGCTTCCGTGCTATCGACGAGGTGCCGAACGAGCTATTCGAGAAATACGACGTGAAGAGGGGCCTGCGCAATGCCGATGGCTCCGGCGTGCTCGTAGGACTCACGACGATCTCCAATGTCCATGGCTACAACATGGTGGACGGCAAGCTCGTGCCGGATGAGGGCGACCTCATCTACCGCGGCTACCATATCCGCGATCTCGTCGACAACCCGCAGAAGGAGGACCGCTTCGGCTACGAGGAGATTGCCTATCTCCTGATTTCCGGCGCTCTTCCGACCCGCGACCAGCTGGCCGACTTCAAGGCCCGCATCGATTCGAGGCGCGAGTTCCCGACAGACTTCCTCGGCGTCTTCCCGCGCCGTACGAGCTCCCATTCCATCATGAATGTGATGGCCCGCTCGATCCTTCTGCTCTATGCCTTCGACCCGACGCCGGACGATACGTCGCCGACGCATGAGGTGGATGTGGCACTCTCGATGCTCGGCCGTCTTCCGCGCATCGCAGCCATCGCCCAGGCAGCAGACCGTGCCGCCAAGAACAACGAGTGTCTCGTCGTGCCAGCAGCTGAGCCTGGATTCTCGATGGCAGAGACGGTCCTCGATATCCTGCGCGGCGATGAGGGCTTCACGCACGAGGAAGCCATGATGCTCGATGTCATGCTCATGCTCCATGCTGAGCACGGCGGCGGCAATAACTCGACGTTCTCTTGCCGTGTCCTCTCCAGTTCCGGCACCGATGCCTACTCTGCCTATGCGGCAGCCATGGGCTCGCTCAAGGGGCCGAAGCACGGCGGCGCGAACTTCAAGGTCGGCCAGATGATCGACGATATCGCCGCCCACGTGGAGAAGTGGGACGACGATGATGAGCTTGCGGCCTACCTTGCCCGCATCGTCGAGGGCCAGGCCTTCGACAAGTCCGGTCTTATCTACGGCCTGGGACATGCCGTCTATACGCTTTCCGACCCGCGTGCACAGCTCGTGAAGCGCTACGCAAGGAAGCTTGCGAAGAACAAGGGCCAGGAAGAGCGGCTCGACCTGATCGAGCGTATCGAGAAGCTCGGACCTCAGGTCATGCGCGACGTGAAAGGCACGAAGAAGCCGATCTGCGCAAACATCGACCTCTATACGGGCTTCGTCTACTCGATGCTTGGCATCCCCCAGGAGATGTATACGCCGATCTTCGCTATTGCCCGCATGGCAGGCTGGGCCTCGCATCGCATGGAGGAGCTCTATGGCTCGAGCAGGATCATCCGTCCTGCCTACAACTCCTACATGCCGGAAAACGAGTATGTGCCGATCGACGAGCGTGCGAAGGTGTCACGCATTTGGGCATAAGGATTGTCTTCTCGGACCTCGACGGAACGCTTCTGACCTACGACAAGAAGCTCTCCTGTGCTACAAGACAGATGCTCGAGAATTTGACCTCGCGAGGAATAGAATTCGTGCCCTGCTCCGGCAGGGCACTTTCAGGTCTTCCCAAAGAGCTCCTGGAGCTCCCGTGCTGCCACTATGCGGTGTGCTCGAATGGTGCTGCCATCTCCGAGTCCAAGACAGATCGCAAGCTCTTCCAGAGATATATGGGACGAGACCGTGCACTGGCGCTCTGGAAGCGTGTCAAGGGGCTCGATGTCTCTTTCGATATCTTTGCGGGCGGCAAGATATGGTCCGAGCGCAGAGCGTACGAGAGGCTCGACAGCTACGGCATCGATGAGCAGACCCTGAAGTCTGTGAAAGGCTGCCGTACGCCGACGGAGAGGACCCCTGGAGAGACGCTCGCCTGGCTTTCTGGGCGAGGCGAGGACGTGGAGCGTGTGACCCTCTTCTGGAAGACGGAAGAGGGAAGAGACGCGGTCATTGCCGCTGTCGCAGCAGACCCGACGCTTGCTTGGACGAACTCCGTACCTCATGACATAGAGGTCATGGATGCTTCGGTGAACAAGGGAGCTGCCCTCATATGGCTCTGCAGCCATCTCGGCATCCCTGTCTCGTCCTCCGTCGCCTTCGGAGACGGACTCAACGATGCTCCGCTTCTGGCCGCTGCAGGAGTGGGTGTGGCTATGGCAAATGCCGTGCCGGAGACGAAGGCATCAGCGGACGCCGTGGCGCCCTCGAACGACGAGGACGGCGTTGCACGTGCGATGGAGAAGCTTCTCGGATAGAGCAGCGGCAACAGGCAGGCATCCTATAGCGGAGCCAGGAAAAAGCAGGGGCTGGCACATGCCAGCCCCTGCTTCGTCGTTCTCTGAGAGCAGCTATTTCTTGTCTGCAGTCTCTGCGTTCCCTGCGTTCTCGGTCTCTTCTTCCTCTTCGATATCCTCGTCGGAGAGCGGACGGAAGACGGCCGTGTCGCCGCCGATGACAGCCTCTTCGGTGATTGCTGCCATGTTCGACGTCTCGTCTGCGACGGAGTCGGAGAAGATGTCCTCGTCGTCCTCGTCGATCTTTGCCATCTTCGGGGCAGTGCCCGTCGTATCAGGAGGTGCGATGCGCTTCAGGGTCGGAGCAGCCTTCGCACGCGTGAACAGCGGCACGTACTCGTAGATGATGGACGAGGTCTCGAGGCCATACCAGCGGGCAGGCGAGCCGCAGACGTGCCTGATTGCGTACTTCATCATCATGACGTGATAGTCGCTGCCGGAAAGTGCGGTCTCAGGGGCAAGTGCCTTGTGCAGGATGCAGAAGCGGAAGTCTCCCACAGCACCCGGATTCTTGTAGATCGAGTAGTGGTGGTCCTGCTTTGCGAGCTCATGGTTCTGGACAAGGTCGCCGACGATCTGGCGCAGGAACGCATTGACACGCTGGTTCACGCGGAAGCCGAGGCGCAGCTGGACCTTGAAGATGAAGTCGGTGCCGAAGCTGTTGACAGAGTACTCGAGCGTGTTCGGCTCGTCTGTGACCGTGACGTTCAGGAACCAGTAGGCACGGGCACGCTTCGGGCGCTTGTCGAGGATCGAGTAGAGGATGTCGCGGTCGAGCTTGTCAGGCGAGGAGTCGTTCGTCAGGAACACGAGGTTGTCTGCCGTGTAGTTGTAGGCGGGGTCGTCCCTGAGCTCTGCAAGCTGGCCGATGTAGTCCTTGACGGGAAGGTAGACGGACTGCGTGCGCTCGATGGCGGTGCCACGGCGCCAGATGAACATGACAAGGAAGATGAGCGTTGCCATGAGCACGGTGAAGTAGCCGCCATGCATGAACTTCGTCAGGCTCGAGAAGAAGAATGTGGACTCGAGGACACCGAAGAACACGAGGAAGACGACCGCGCCGACACGCTTGTGGCACATCTGCGACAGGTACGTGTACAGCAGGATCGTTGTCATGAGCATCGTCAAGGTAATTGCCAGGCCGTAGGCTGCTTCCATGTGCGAAGAGGTCTGGAAGAGCAGCACGACGAAGATGCAGGCGACCCACATGATGTTGTTGACCAGAGGAATGTAGAGCTGGCCCTTCGTCTCGGAAGGATAGGTGATCTTCATGTGCGGCAGGAGGTTCAGCCTGATTGCCTCGGAGACGATGGAGTAGGAGCCGGTGATGAGCGCCTGGGAGGCGATGATGGCGGCAAAGGTCGAAAGGATGACGGCGAAGGGGCGCCAGACCTCAGGAAGCATCTCGAAGAACGGGTTCATGTCCGTCATAGCAAGAAGCGTCGGGTCGGTCCTGTTTGCAAGGACCCAGGCACCCTGGCCAAGGTAGTTCAAGATCAGGCAGCACTTCACGAATGGCCAGGAAGCATAGATGTTCGCCTTGCCGACGTGTCCCATATCGGAGTAGAGGGCCTCGGCGCCGGTCGTGCAGAGGAAGACGTTGCCCAGGACCATCATGCCTGCAGCGTTCTTGTTCGAGAACAGGAATGTGACCGCGCGGAGCGGGTTCAGGGCGCGCAGGACGTTCAGGTCTGCACCCATGTTGAGAAGGCCCGTGAAGCCGAGGAACAAGAACCATATCGTCATGACCGGGCCGAACAGCTTGCCGATGCTCGAGGTGCCGGCACGCTGGATCACGAACAGGATGCAGAGGATGATGATCGTGATGCCGACCACGATATGCTGGTTGTCGCCTATGAGCTGGCGTCCAAGCTCGATGGTCCTGAGTCCCTCGATAGCTGTCGTGACCGTGACGGCAGGTGTCAGGATGCCATCTGCCAGAAGGGCAGCGCCGCCGATCATGGCGGGGATGATGAGCCACTTCGCGCAGCGGCGCACGAGGCTGTAGAGCGCGAAGATGCCGCCCTCGCCCTTGTTGTCCGCCTTCATTGCGATGAGGACATACTTGACAGTCGTGATCAGGGTGATCGTCCAGATGATGAGGGACAGAGCGCCGATGATCACATCGTCGTCGATCGTAGCCAGACCGCCGTTGCCGGAGATGATGGCCTTGATCGTGTACATCGGCGATGTGCCGATGTCGCCGTAGACGACGCCGAGCGTGACAAGGATCATGCCCATGGACAGAGGAATCGTGCTCGACGATCTCTTCTGCGGCGTGCGCGCGGCTGCACCAGATTTCGTACTCATGCAGATACTCCAAACTGTCGGATGCTTGAGACTCAGACAGAAATGACGAATCCTACAAATGTGATATTGTACACGTGATATACGATAGCGGCCCTGACATGCCTAGATGCGGCTGATAACAGTCTGCTAGCGGCAAAAGCGTATAAATACTTGCATTTACGGTATAGATTGGGCTGCTCTATCCAAAGAAAGGAACGCTATGGCAGAAGAAGAAAAGGCGTCGGAGACGGCGCACAAGGGTTCGAATCTGTATATCGGCTTTGCCGCACCTGAGAGGCTCGGCGTGCCCGAGCCTGCATCGAAGGTTCTGCACTATGAGGCAGGAGGGGAGTCCTTTGACTACGAAGCCACGGCAGCGCACCTTCCGGTCTATACAAATGACGGCCGCGTGCTTGCAAAGATGTTCTCGCTCACGTTCGTGAAGCTCGAGGATGGCAAGCAGGATGAGAAGCGCCCGGTCACGTTCTGCTACAACGGCGGCCCAGGATGTGCTTCCGTGCCGGTCGACTTCGGCGGCATGGGACCCTTCCGTGTCGCGACAGACGGCGTCGAGCACCTGTCCTATCCGATTGAGACAGAACAGAACCCGTGGAGCCTGCTCAGGCTTTCCGACCTCGTCTTCCTCGACGCACCGGGCACCGGCTTCTCTGCGGTCGCCGAGGATGCCGACCCGAAGAAGCTCTTCGGTATCGACGGCGATGCCGATGCGTTCTGCCGTGCCATCATGGAGTGGCTCGACTCCCATGCCCGCTGGGGAAGCCCAGTCTATCTCTTCGGCGAGTCCTATGGCACTGTGCGCAACTCGGTCCTCATGTGCGTGCTCGGCGAGCACGATGTGAAGGTCGCCGGCGTCACGATGCTCTCCTCGATCTTCGACTGGGTGCAGACGCAGCCGGGCGAGGATCTCTACTATCTTGGCATGATGCCGACCTATGCGGCGACGGCCCAGTACTTCGGCAAGGCCGGACGGGATACGGATGTCGACACCTGGTTCGATCAGGCCATGGCATGGAACGAGGATGTGCTCGCACCGGCACTCCTGAAGGGCGACAGGCTGGGATCTGAGAAGGAGGCAGAGGTCGCTTCCCAGATGAGCGGCTTCATCGGCCTTCCGGCCGAGCAGATCCAGCGTGCGCACCTGAGGATCGGCCTCGACGAGTTCAGGCGCTCCATCATCGCCGACGAGGGCAAGGTCTGCGGCAGGCTCGATATGCGCTTCAGCTCGCCTGCCCCTCTTGCCTCGCAGGACAGCGCCGAGTGGTTTGCCGGCGAGGATGCAGCAGATGATGCGGTGGAGTCGAGCTGGGTCACGGCATTCAGGCGCTTCCTCTCCCAGACGCTTGGCTACCGCAATCCTGCCGTCTATCTCAACAGCAACTATGAGGGCGTCGGCACGAGCTGGAACTGGGACCACGCCGAGCCGGGCACGATGGAGACCGTCCATGCACCGAATGTCTCCTACGACATTGCCGTTGCCCTGAAGCGCAACCCGCACATGAAGGTCGCCTTCCTCGGTGGCCGCTACGATGCGGCAACGACGTACTGGAACACGGTCCACGACGTCTCCTGCCTCTATCTGCCGGAAGACCTGAAGGAGCGTGTCGAGTTCCACCGCTATGGCTGCGGACACATGGCCTATGTCGATATGCCGACGCTCGAGGCGCTCTTCGAGGACATGCGTGCCTTCTACGCAAAGAAGTAGGCTCTGGACCAGAGCAGCAAGAGAGAGGCAGTGCCGCTGCAGTCGCAGCCGGCACTGCCTCTTTGCTGTCTATGCCGTCTTGCTAATAGCGGGCAGAGTAGGGGCTCCTGTGGGCAGGACCGGTCCCTGCAGGACCATGTCCCCTGTTCGGACGTCCATTGCCGGGGTGTCCCTGTCCGGAACCGGGCTTCCTCGGTCCATGCTCTCCGGTGCGGGCGTTTCCTGGGCGGCTGCCCGTGGACCGGGCGCCAGAAGGACGCGGGCCCTTGCGGGCGGGGGCATGTGCCGAAGAGGCGCCACGAGGACGAGGAGCACTTCTGTGCTCGGGCGCGCTGGCTTCGCCTTCAGGACGCGGCGTCCTCTTCACGAGGTAGCAGTGGTGGATCTTCGGATTCCGTGCAAAGTCCTCGGGGATGGTCTGGGCCGTGATGTCCTCGATCTCGACGCCTGCTTTGCTGAGCTTTTCCGTATCGGGCTTGAAGCTCCTGAGGTTGCAGGAGAAGACGCAGACGCCGTCATGGGTGAGGAGCCTCGAGACACCGATCAGGAGCTCTGCATGGTCCCTCTGTACGTCCCAGGAGGCATGCATGCGCGACGAGTTCGAGAAGGTCGGCACATCGCAGAAGATGAGGTCCCAGCGGTCCCTTGTGTGGCGCTCCTGCTGCACCCAGGAGAGGACATCTGTCTGGACATACTCATGGTCGGGGCCGGAGAAGCCATTGCGCTCCATGTTGCGCCTGGCCCATTCGAGCGATGGCTTCGACATGTCCACGGTCGTCGTATGGTACATGCCGCCATCTGCGGCATAGCAGGTCGCCGTTCCCGTATAGGCAAAGAGATTGAGGAAGCGCTTCGAGCCCTTCGTCTTCTTTGCAAGCTCGCGGATGAGGGCACGGGTGTCGCGGTGGTCGAGGAAGATGCCGCAGTCGAGGCGTCCCTCGAAGCTGACCTCGAAGACAAGGCCGCCCTCTTCGATAAGGTGGGCACCCTGAGGCAGGAGAGGACGTCCGTCCTTGCGCCTTCCTGCTTTCGGCTCGGGGGCTGTGCCTTCGTCTGCGTACTGAGATCCGCCCTTCGCACGGGTGCGGACCTTGAGATAGACATGGTCGGGTGCGACCTTCATGACCCGGGGTGCAATCGTGAGCACATCGAGCAGCCGCTCATGGGCAAGCTCGGGATCGATATCCTTGGGTGCCGAATATTCGGCGATCTGGAGCCAGCGCTCAGGCGTGCCTGCACCCTCGAAGAGCTCGATTGCGACAGCGTAGTCCGGCAGGTCCTGGTCATAGACCCTGTAGCTCGAGATGCCCTCGCGCTTGGCCCACTTGGCACGGAGCTTTGCGACCTTCTGGAGCCTCTTTGCGAACTGGTCGGAGGCAGAAAGGAGCACAGAGATCTTCTGGCCGGCTGCCTCTGCCAGAGGGCGCTCTGGCGCTTCTTCGATGTTCCAGCTCGAGAGCTGCTCTGTCTGGCTGCCCTGAAGGACTGTGGCGCTCTCCTCAGGGGCTGTGCCGAGCACGCTTGCAAGCGAGGGGCCGGGTGCCAAGGATGCTGCCTTCGTGCCAGAGGGGAGTGCCGCTGCCGTCTCTGCAATGAGCGAGAGCGCCTCTGCCTCTTCAGGAAGCGCCCCTTCGCGGAGCCATGAAAGGTCGACGAGGGCTGTGGGATGGGAAAGCGTCCCCACGGCTGCGGAGAGGTCTTCTGCCGAGCGGCGCATATCGAAGAAGCGGGGTTCCACCTCGCCCATGCCAGCCTGGCGAAGCATCTGGCGAAGCGACGATTCGGCACCTGTCCTCGTATCGGCGCAGATGAGGGAGAGCCTGCTATCGGCGCCTGCTGCAGCACGCTCCTGTGCCTCATCCGAGAGCTTTGTCCATGTGCCTTCAGCGTGCCCAAGCCAGCCGGTGAAGCCCCAGGAGGGACGCAGAAGGCCAGGAGCCCGGTCAAGCGCCTGGGACGCTGACTCTGTGGCTATGGTTCCTGCTCCGCTATAGACCACGAGCGCTTCCGGCTCGCCGTGGCGGACATCTGCATACCAGCGGGCCTGCTCGAGGAGTGCTGCTGCATAGTCGGGCCTGAGCGGCGGCAGGGGAGAGCGGGATGATTTCCTTGCGGCATAGCCGCGGCGGAAGAGCGGCTCTCCTGAAAGATCGATGCCGATCGAGGCGCGGGACTTGCCGAGGCGGGTGGCAATGCGGATATCGGGATTCGTGGTATCGGTGGCAGGACGGATGCCGCGCTTCTGGAGCAGGCGGTCGGAGATTGCATCCTTCGTGCGCAGAGCCACGAACTGGGTGTTCCTGAGGGCATCGTTCGTGCCGTGTGCCTCGATCTCAATCGTCGAGGTGGCAGCGATATGGTCTTCCCAGGGAAGTGCCGCTGCCCCTTCATAGAGCTCGTCGGAGGTCTTGGCATCGAAGCGGCCAAGCACAAGGACGATGCGGGAGGCAAGCGAGGACCAGAGGCAGGCCCTATAGCCATCCTCCAAGGTCCCCTCGAATGCGGTCTGGCCCTTCAGGGGGCGTACGGATGAGATGCCGAGAGAGGAGAGCTCATGGGCCAGAAGCTTCTCGAAGCCGGCGGGACAGGTTGCATAGAATTCCATCGGGTCACCTTTCGCCCGTAAAGTAAGGGGCGCTTATGCGCCTTCTGCCATTGTAGCTGGCAGGACGCAGATTCCCTGCTTCTGCATGCCTTTCCCACGAGGCGGGCTGCTGACTCCATCTGGATGGCATATCTGCTCAGATGGGGAATTGATTATCAACTTTACGGCAACTAGCGGTATAAAAGTAGCGTGGTTCAGAATGCAGTAAGTTCCGACCGTCTCTGCTCTTTTTGGTATCGAGGAGGATGTACATGGAAGCTGAAGTACAGGCTAAAGTCGATCTGTGGCGCAAGAATGTGACCGAGCCGGATCTCAAGGAGGAGCTTGAGTCCCTCATCGCTTCTGGCAACGAAGACCAGCTGAACGATGCCTTCTACCGCAATCTCGAGTTTGGCACTGCAGGCCTTCGTGGCACGCTCGGTGTCGGCACGAACCGCATGAACGTCTACGTCGTCGCACAGGCAACGCAGGGTGTCGCGGACTACCTCAACGCTCACTACGATCACCCGACGCTCGCGCTCGCCCGTGACTCCCGTCTCAAGGGCGAGGATTTCCAGAAGGTCGCTGCTGGTGTCCTTGCTGCCAACGGCATCCATGTCTATGTGTATCCGCGCATCGAGCCGGTGCCGACGCTGTCGTTCGCTGTCCGCTATCTCCACACCTCTGCCGGCATCGTCCTGACCGCTTCGCACAACCCTGCCCAGTACAATGGCTACAAGGTCTACAACGACAATGGCGGCCAGATTGCAAACGAGGCAGCAGACGAGATCTCTGCTTCCATTGCGAAGACCCCGATGTTTGGTGCTGTCAAGATGATGGACTTCGAGGAAGGCCTCAAGCAGGGCCTCATCGAGTGGACGCCTGAGGAGGTCCTCGACAACTACATCGCAGCTGTCAAGAAGGTCTCCATTCCGGGCTTCAAGGCAGATCCTTCCTATTCTGTCGTCTACACGCCGCTCAATGGCACCGGCATGGAGTGCGTGACCCGCATCCTCAAGGAGATCGGCGTCGAGAACGTGACGGTCGTGCCTGAGCAGGCACAGCCTGATGGCAACTTCCCGACCTGCAAGTATCCGAACCCGGAGTTCCGCGAGGCACTGCAGCTGGCTCTCGACCTCGCGGAGAAGGTCAAGCCGAACCTTGTTGTCGCAACCGATCCGGATGCAGACCGCATGGGCACTGCCATTCCGCACAACGGCGAGTACAAGCTCCTGACCGGCAATGAGATGGGCGTCCTTCTGATGGACTGGCTCATCAAGATGGCCGAGGAGCGTGGCGAGGATCCGAAGCGAAAGGTCGCTGTCTCCACGATCGTCTCCTCTGTCATGCCTGATGCCCTTGCCCGCGATCACGGCTTCGAGATGCGCCGTGTCCTCACTGGCTTCAAGTACATCGGCGACCAGATTGACCAGCTCAAGGACGAGGGCGAAGAGGACCGCTTCCTCATGGGCTTCGAGGAGTCCTATGGCTACCTCGTCGGCACCCATGCCCGCGACAAGGATGCTATCGTCGCCGTCGAGATGTGCGTCGAGATGGCAGCCTACTATGCAGCGCGCAACATGGACCTCTATGAGGCAATGGAAGAGCTGTACAAGAAGTATGGCTACTACCTGAACGGCACTGTCAATGCCTCCTTCCCGGGCGAGGCAGGCGCTGCACGCATGGCAGAGATCATGAGCGGCCTGCGCGAGAAGCCGCTCACCGAGGTCGCTGGCTACAAGGTTACCGGCATGACGGACTACGAGAAGTGCGCAGAGATGCCGCGTGTCTCCGGTCTCCAGAAGGAGCCGGCGCAGAAGCTTCCTGCTGCCAACGTTATCGAGTTCCGCCTCGAGGACGACAACAAGATCATCTTCCGTCCGTCCGGCACAGAGCCGAAGGTCAAGGCCTACCTGTTCGCAAAGGGCGCTACGCGCGAAGAGGCAGAGGCCGTTCGTGCAAAGCTCCAGGAAGCTGCAGAGAGCATTCTGAAGTAAGTCCCGCACGACAAGCTTCATGGCTGGAGCCGGTCCTGTACATCAGGGCCGGCTCCTTTCTTATGCATCAGATGCAATTCGTGACATAACAAAGGAGGGAGCCGGATGGCTCCCTCCGTGTACACAGGTATCTCTGTTGCCTGCTACTGATTCGACGTAGTCGTGGTCGTTGTAGTCGTCGAAGACGTGGAGCTGTCTGTTGAGTCGGCTGCTTCGAGTACATAGAGCGTCGTCGAGGAGTCCGCAATTGTGCCGGCATCCCAGCTGTGGGCGGAGGCAGAGGTCGAGGTCGGGTCATAGAGCGTGACCGAGGTATCGCGGTTGTAGGAGACGAGGAGCGCCCAGTGGGACTCGTCGCCGACGGTACCCGCCTGGAGCTCCACGAGGATAGGCGTGCTGGCCGTAAGGTTCTCGGCGATATCGTTCTCGGTCGCATCGATCTTCGTGACCTTGAGGCCAAGCGAGGAGGCAGCGGACATGAAGAAGTCTGCGGAGGTGCCGGAAGCGCCTGTCGCATAGCCGCCATTGATTGCAAGCTGTGCCATATCGGCAGGGGACTTGTCGTTCTTGCCTGTGAGCCCCATGTATGCCATTGCCAGGCTCGTAGGGCCAGAGCCGGTAAGGCCAAGAGGAAGCGAACCATAGTCCATGAAGGCCCAGTTCGTATCCCAGTCATAGAGCTCAGGATAGGTGCCCTTCACGACCGTGCCGGTATAGGCGCTCGTCTCCTTCGAGGCGGTCGGCAGCTGCTGGACGAAGCCGATGGCCGTGGGTTCGCGCAGCGCAAGCTCGATGATGCGGTCATCGGAGTAGGCGGTCGCGTTTGCCGCGATATCCTTCAGCTTGTCTGCATTGTCGAGGGCGCTCGAAAGCTCCTGCGAAATCTTGTCGTCTGCCCCGTAGGCGACGCGGGAGTCGACGGGATTCGTCTCGGCTGTCTCCTGCTCCTCCTTCTGGGCATTGCGTGTCGCGACGCAGCTCGAGACGCAGGAGCTGATGCCGAAGATTGCAAGGAGCGCGACGCAGGCAACGACAATCAGGAGCGCAAGCGAGCGAGGGCTCCTCTTTCCCCGCATGCGCAGACGCCTGACCTGCTGGCCAGCCCGCCCGCTATAGTTCGGGTGATGCAGCGTATAGCCGGTATCATGGCTGCCGACTCCGTTGAGGCTTCTGCTCTGTACGCGCTGGGAGCCGCTGCGGCCTGAGGGACGGCCTTGGCGCCTCGATCCCTGCGTGCGACGATCTCTGTCTCGTGTAGAGGACATGCTTCGATCCTTTATGCCAATATCCGTATCCGGCCCGGGTCTCCATGAGCCGGCACCTGTTCGTACAATTTCTTATGATAGGCTACCTTGCATGCATATGCAGCAGCGCTTTTGTGAGCGTCTATTCGTAGAGCCGTATCTACCGTTCAGAACATTGAGGATATTGCGGTGCTTGCGGCGCATTAGACTAGTATGATGATTACGAAAGTTGTTATCGACGCTGCATAACTCGTAAGCAAAATGCAGAATACATGCCAGCGTGGGAGGCATCATGGTGAAAAGACGCAGCAACAGACAGGATGCTGTGCGCGAGATAGTTCGCAGCAAGTCCATCGGCACGCAGCGTGCTCTCGTGCAGGAGCTCCAGAATGCCGGCTTCACCTGCACCCAGGCCACCGTTTCAAGAGATATCGCAGATATGGGGCTCAGGAAGCTTCCTGAAGGCATCTATGTCCTCGCAGAGGATCTGCACCTGCAGCGCATGGTCTCAGAGTTCGTGACCGAGATCGAGCGTGCCCACAACCTCGTCGTCGTGAAGTCGCAGCCGGGGACAGCTCCAGGTGTGGCTGCTGCTATCGACGCGGCGCAGCTGCCTGAGGCCATTGGCTCGGTAGCCGGCAACGATACGGTGCTCGTGATATCTGCGACAGATGAAGATGCACAGAGCTTCATAGATATCCTGAACAAGCTTCGCTCGCCCCACAAATAGGGAAGAGTGCAGAGATATATGGGAAGAGCGGGATGGCTTCTGCCATCCCGCTCTTCTTCTCAAAAGAGGCAGAGATAGGAGAAAGGCTCGCTTGCGCGGGCCTTTCTGGTCTAGCCATTCGTTGATGTGGATCCGTTCGTGCTCTCGCCTGTGGTGCCGGAGTTCGACGTGCCGGACTCCGTGCCCGTTCCGCCATTGCCACCCGTGCCAGAGCCGCCGGTACCGGAGCCTGCGGAGCTGTTCGTCTCGGTGGACGAGGTCTCCGTCGAGGAAGTCTCGGTCTTCGTCGTAGCCGTCGTGTTCGTCGATGTGGAGCTCGAAGAGTTGCTCGAGGACGTGCTGGAGCTGCTCGAAGCAGAGGATCTCGAGCCGTTGTTGTAGCCCGAAGAGGTGCCGACGAAGGTCCAGCTCGAATTCGCCTTGTAGGCAGGTGCTGCAGCCTCCGGGAATTCCTCGCGCGACACGCCTGCAAGCGCGGTGTTCAGGAAGTTCACGAAGATCGGGCAGGAGGTCGTGCCTGGGATACCGGCAGCGCCGTGGACCGTGACGCTCTGGTTGTTATCGTTGCGGTAGCCGGTCCAGACAGCGACGGAGAGCTGCGGCGTGAAGCCGACCATCCAGAGGTCGCGGTTGTTCTCGGTGGTACCGGTCTTGCCAGCAACCGGCTGGTTGATCGTGATCTTGGAGAGCGAGCTTGCGGCGGTGCCGCTCTTCACGACGCCCTCGAGGACCTGCGTTGCGGCGTAGGTCACGCTCGTGTCGACGACCTGCTCGCCAGAGTCCTCATGCTCGTAGACGGTATTGCCGTTCCTGTCCTCGATCTTCGTGATTGCGACAGGATCGCGGTGGATGCCGCCGGAAGCGATCGTGGCGTAGGCCTCTGCCATCTGCAGAGGAGGCACGCCCGAAGATCCGAGGGTGATCGAAGGAACAGCGTCCAGGTCGGCATCGATGCCCATCTTCTTGGCCGTCGAGACGATGTTGTCAGCGCCGACGACGAGGGCGACCTGCGCATAGCCGGTGTTGGAGGAAAGCTCCGTAGCGCGGGCAAGCGTGATGATGCCGTAATTGTTGTTGTAGTAGTTCTCGACACGCCAGGTCGACGTGACCTGAAGCGGGCTCGAGCAGTTGAGGATGACGGTCGGGCTCATGCCCTGCTCGAGGGCTGTGATGAGCGTGAACGTCTTGAACGAGGAGCCTGGCTGCCTGAGGCCGTAGGCGGCGACATTGTACTGGTCCTCGTTGTAGTCGCTGCCGCCGACCATGGCCTTGATGTAGCCGGTCGAAGGATCGATTGCGACCATGGCGGAATCGAGGCTGGAGTCGCCGATGGAGTTGAGCTGGTTCGCGACAGCCGTCTGGGCCGCTTCCTGCATCGCGGAGTCGAGCGTCGTATAGACCTTGAGGCCGCCCTTGAAGATCGTGTCGGTATCGAAGTCCTCGGACAGGATGGACTTGATGTAGTCCGTCCAGTACGGATAGGTGCCGCCCTCATCAAGCACGCTTGTGCCCTCGTTGAGCGTCAGCGGCTCTGCCACCGCCTCGTCATGCTCTTCCTGCGTGATGTCGCCTGCAGAGAGCATGCGGTCGAGAACGGTGTTCCTGCGCTCTGTCGCTGCTTCGGGGTTCGTGAACGGATCGTAGGCGGAAGGCGACTGCGGGAGGCCGGAGAGCGTCGCTGCTTCGGCAAGCGTCAGGTCGGAAGCATTCTTGTTGAAGTACGTGATCGAGGCAGCCTGGATGCCGTATGCGCCATGGCCGTAGTAGATGGTGTTGAGGTACATCATGAGGATCTGGTCCTTCGTGTACATCTTCTCCATCTGGATGGCGATATAGGCCTCGCGGACCTTGCGCTTGATCGTGTAGTCGAACTGCTCGTCGGAGAGCACCGTGTTGCGCACGAGCTGCTGCGTGATCGTGGAAGCGCCCTCGGAGCCGCCGCCGAGCTGCACGACGATGGCACGGACAATGCCCTGCGGGTCGACGCCGTTATGCTGGTAGAAGCGGACGTCCTCCGTGTCGACCGTGCCCTTGAGGACATACGGGGACACCTGGTCGATCGTGATGGAGCGGCGGTTCTGCATATAGAACTCTGCTATCACGTTGCCATCCGAGTCATAGACCTCCGTCGGCTCTGCTGCCAGGTAGGCGTCTGCCGACGTATAGTCCGGCAGGTCCTGGAGCCACGAGTCCACAAGAGAGTTCACCGACATGGTGAGCGCGATTGCAAGCATCGCTATGAAGCCGAAGATGCCGACGATCGTGAACGCGACGGCATGGGTCTTGGCATGCTTGTGAGCGCGTCTGGTGCGAATGCCCATGAATTTCCCCTTTCATAGATACAGAACATTATAGAGTCAGGGGAGCCACTCCCGCCAGAACGAAAAGACTTGGCAAGCCGCTCCATGCAATCAATGCTTTTCTGGAAGATGAGGGATTCATGGCGCAAGCAGCTGAAAGGCTGCCCGAAGATGTTCTGTTCGCTCGTGTGGAAGCGGGGGGTTGCGGTGCCGCTCGCTATCTATCTGCGTTACACTAGCTATTTGACTGAAATGCGGCGATGCGGCCTTTCGGCTCGCGCCTCGAGAAGGAGAACATATGCTGCCTGTAGACGAACAGCTCAAGGTCATCACGTCCGGCACGATGCAGATCGTGCCGATGGACGAGCTCAAGAAGAAGCTCGAGCGCGGTGTGCCCCTGAACATCAAGCTCGGCGTCGACCCGACGAGCCCGGACCTGCACCTCGGACATGCGGTGCCGCTGCGCAAGATGCGCCAGTTCCAGGACCTCGGACACCACGTGACCCTCATCATCGGCAATGGCACGGCCCTCATCGGCGACCCCTCCGGCCGCGACTCCACCCGTCCTCCTCTCACGGAGGAGCAGGTCGAGGCCAATGCCCAGACCTACGTCGAGCAGGCCATGAAGATCCTGGACCCCGACAAGACGGAGATCGTGCACAACGGCGACTGGATCAAGCCGATGAACCTCGGCACGATGCTTGGCCTCATGAGCAAGTTCAATGTCGCCCGCATCCTCGAGCGCGAGGACTTCCACAACCGCTACACGAATGGCCAGTCCATCGCCCTGCATGAGTTCATCTACCCGGTCCTTCAGGCCTACGATTCCGTGATGGTGAAGGCGGACCTCGAGATGGGCGGAAACGACCAGATCTTCAACCTGCTCGCCGGCCGTGACCTCATGCGCGACATGGGCATGGAGCCGCAGGTCGCCCTCACGATGCCGCTTCTCGTGGGTCTTGACGGCACGAAGAAGATGTCGAAGTCCTATGGCAACTACGTGGGCCTCACGGACGAGGCAGACGATATGTACGGCAAGCTCATGTCCATCAAGGACGAGCTTGTGCCGATGTACTTCCGTCTCTGCTCCACGCTGCCGGTCTCCGAGGTCGACAAGATCGACGAGGCCTTCAAGGACGGCACGGCAGACCCGTACCAGATGAAGCGTGCACTCGCCAGAAACATCTGCGACCTCTATCACGGCGAGGGCGCAGGCAAGGCGGCAGAGGCCGCCTTCGATGCCCAGTTCAAGAGAAATGAGGTGCCTGAAGACATCCCGGAGTTCCCGCTTTCCCTGGCTTCCGTGAACGACGAGGGCAAGGTCTATCTTGCAAAGCTCCTCGTCGATGTGAACATCGCGAAGTCCACGGGCGAGGCACGTCGCCTCATCGACGGCGGCTCCGTCAAGATCGACGGCAAGCCCGTCGCTCCCAAGAGCTACAACGTCGATCCTGCACTCTTCTCTCAGCCCTGCGTCCTGCAGTCTGGCAAGAAGCGCTGGGCGAGGCTTGCGTAGGCACATGCAGAACAGGAACAACAAGCGCTCCCTCGAGCTTCTGGCTCCTGCAGGCGGCCCCGAGCCGTTTGCGGCAGCCCTGGCTGCGGGCGCCGATGCCATCTACTGCGGCTTCGGAAATGACTTCAATGCCCGCCGCAATGCGACGAACTTCGACGACGAGAGCTTTGCCGCTGCCTGCAAGGCAGCGCATCTTGCCGGCGTCCGCGTCTATGTGACCGTGAACATCGTGATCCGCACAGCTGAGATGCCGAAGGTGCTCTCCGTGATCAGGCGTGCCTGGTGCCTTGGCGCCGATGCCTTCATCATCCAGGACTGGGGCCTCATGGCAGAGGTCAGGCGCATCTGGCCTGAGATCGAGGTCCATGTCTCGACGCAGGCAAACATCCATGATGCGCGTGCGGTCGCCTGGATCCGCGAACTGGGCATTGCCCGCGTCACGATCTCGCGCGAGCTCTCCTTGCCTGAGCTTTCCCGCATCGCAGACGAAGGCGTCGAGATCGAGGCCTTCGGCCATGGCGCGCTCTGCTTCTGCTACTCGGGCGTCTGCATGCTCTCGAGCCTCTCAGGCGGCAGGTCTGCCAACCGCGGCATGTGCGCACAGCCGTGCCGCCTGCCCTATGACCTCGTCGACGAGGATGGCACGGTCTCGCAGATGAAGGGTGCCGACCGCGCGCTCTGCCCGAAGGACTACTGCACGATCTCCGACCTGTCCTCCCTCATGGAGGCAGGAGTCGGATCGCTCAAGGTCGAGGGCCGCATGAAGGCTCCCGACTATGTCTATTCCGTCATCTCTTCCTATAGGGCCGAGCTCGACGATGTGTATGCCGGCGTGAAGCCTTCGGCCGAGACCGAGCATGCCCGCATGCGGAGGCTCCTGCGCTCCTTCAACAGGGGCTTTACCGATGCCTATCTTCGGGGCGAGTCCGGCAACGAGATGATGAGCTACGAGCGGTCGAACAACCGTGGCGAGCTTGTCGGCGAGGTTGTCTCGTCGAGGCGCCTTGAGGATACGCTCGTGCGCCGTGGGGGCGGGAATGGCGGCAGGCGCCGCAACCGCCACGTCACCCAGGCGGAGACCGAGATCGCCCTGGCCGAACCGGTCTTCGAGGGAGACCTCCTCGAGATCCGTCCGCTCACGGATCCCTCGCAGTTCCTGACAGCGACGGCCGAGCATGACGCGGAAGCGCAGGAACGCATCACGGTCAGGACGACCCGCCCCATGGAGAAGGGCTCTGCCGTGCGTGTCATCCGCTCGAAGCAGGCCATGGAAGAGGCCCAGCGGGCAGCGCACCTCGAATGCGCACGCAAGCGTCCGGTGAGCGTCTCTGCGAAGGCCAGGATCGGCGAGCCCTTCACGGTCACGATCGAGACCGAAGATGGCATCTCTGCCACCGCTGAAGGCTTCACGGTCGAGCCGGCACGCACGAAGGCAGTCACGGAAGAGGACCTGAAGTCGCATGTCCTGCGCATGGGGCAGACGCCTTTCGAGCCCACCTCCTGGACCTGCGAGATCGATGACGACTGCGGCATGGGCTTCTCCGCCGTGCATGCGGTGCGGCAGGATGCCTGCCATCTCCTCGAAGAGAAGATCCTTGCTCCCTACATCGAGCGTGAAGAGAAGACAGCTCCTGTTCCTCCTGCGTGGAGGATCAAGGACACGCTCCGCGAGGTCAGGAAGGCCGCCGGAATCCAGGACCCGCTTTCCTGGAAGGCGCCAGAGCCTGAAATATCGGCGCTCGTGACGACGCCTGAGGCAGCGGAGGCTGCACTTTCTGCCGGCGCCGACATCGTCTATGCAACGCCTGATGCGCTCTCCCAGGGCACCTGGCCTGAGAGCACGGTGCCGTTCCTCGATGAGGTGTGCCGCGAGATCGACCATGAGAGGCTCGATCCCTTTGTCGTGCCGGGCAGGCGTGTCGCCTGCGGCAACATGAGCGAGCTCGTGCTGGCACATGAGCGCGGGGCTCTTCCTGAGATCCGCCAGCTCATACCGGTCCACAACGAGTCGGCGCTTGTCGCGCTCGAAGAGGCAGGTGCAGAAGGCATCTGGCTCTCGCCTGAGCTCACGCTCGAAGAGATCGTGGCGCTTGCGGAGACGACCTCGGTCCCTCTGGGTCTTTCCGTCTATGGCAGGACGAGGGCGATGACAAGCGAGCACTGCATCCTCCAGGCAGCGGGGAAGTGCATCCATAACTGCGCGAAGTGCCAGCTCCGCCAGCGCCGCTTCTCGCTGCGCGATATCGACGGAGCGCTTCTGCCGGTGCGCACGGACCTCGAGGGCAGAAGCCATCTCTATGCGTCGCATCCGCTCGATGCAACGCCGCAGATTCCCGATCTCATGGCAGCAGGCGTCACCCGCTTCATGGCAGATGGGACGCTTCTGACCCCGCAGGAAGTGTCGTTTGCGGTCGAGCGCGTGAAGCGTGCCGTGGCGGCAGGACGCGAGGGCAGGAAGGCAGCTCCGCGCCTCCAGGGTGCGACGTCTGGCCATCTCTTCGTCGGAATCGGCTGATATACCCTCGGAAGGGTAGCATTTTGTGACACTCTTCCGAAGATGTGCAATTGCTAGTTCAATAGGGGTATTATCAGTCCAGCGAAAAACCGACAGGGGAGAGGGTCCCCAGCGGCGACGAGCCGCGGTGAAAGGAAGCTTAGGATTATGGCTGTAGACAAGGAACTTCTGGCTGCGACGATCGACGTGATCCGTCAGAGCCTTCAGGCAGATGGCGGCGACGTGGAGCTTGTCGATGTGGACGACGACGGCGTTGTCTCCCTCGAGATGCAGGGCGCATGCGCAGGCTGCCCGCTCTCGAGCTACGACATGTCGATGGGCATCGAGCGCATCCTGAAGGAGCACGTCCCGGGCGTGACCCGCGTTCAGTCGATGATGTAGGATTTCGATAGAAGAAGTGAGAGCAGCAGCCGGAGCGTCCCTTCGGCTGCTGCTTCTTGTAAGGCAGAAAGCACCGAGGAGCGCCCATGTGGCTCAATGAGATCTATCAGCATCTGAATCCGATAGCCATCCAGATCGGCCCTATTGCCATCAGGTGGTACGGCATCGCGTATCTCGCAGGCTTCATCTGCGCCTATCTCGTGATCAGGAGCCTGAACAGGCGCTGGGAACTCGATATCGTGGAAGACGACCTGCTCTCGATCGTGATCGGCGTCGCCTTCGGTGTCATCATCGGTGCCCGCCTCTTCTATATCCTGTTCTATGGGGCTGGCTACTATCTTGCGCATCCTGCCTCGATCCTGGCCTTCAATGAGGGCGGCATGAGCTTCCATGGCGGGCTCTGTGGCGCCATTGTCGGTGGCTGGCTCGTCTGCCGCCATCTCCATATCTCGACGCTCTCAGTTGCAGACATGGCTGTCTGCGGCGCGCCTCTGGGCCTCTTCTTCGGCCGCTGCGCGAACTTCGTGAACGGCGAGCTCTGGGGCAAGCCGACCGATCTTCCCTGGGGCGTCATGTTCGAGACGGGCGGCAACGTCTACAGGCACCCGTCGCAGCTCTATGAAGCCATCCTCGAAGGACTTGTGATCTTCGTCGTCCTCTTTGCGCTCTCGAGGAAGAAGCCGCCCCGCCCCCAGGGCACGTTCATCGGCACGTTCCTCACGCTTTACGGCGTCTTCCGCTTCCTGATTGAGTTCGTGCGTCTTCCGGATGCACAGCTTGGCTATCTCCTCGGCACGAACTGGCTCACGATGGGGCAGTGTCTCTCGATCCCGATCTTCATCATCGGCCTCGTTATCCTTGCCTTTGCCCACAAGTACCAGCTGCCGCAGGTCGGATATCTCAAGAAGCACACTCCCGCGCACACGAAATAGGATTGTGAGCAGAAAGGGCCAGGCACGATGCCTGGCCCTTCTTCATATCGATGATATCCGGCTCTATTCGAAGATGATGAACGGCTGCTCGTCGTAGCCTTCGAGCTCGATATCGTCGCCCGTGAAGCCGAAGATCTCGCGTGCATCCTCGAGCGCCGTGTTCTCCGTATCCTCCTCGTCCGCATCGTCGGGCGCTTCTTCATCCTCAGGCTCGCGTTCAATCTCGTAGGAGATGGCCTCGTCGCCTTCTGCGAGCGGCGTTGCGCTCACGAGCGAGCAGAGCCCTTCGCGCGTCGGCACGATCTTCTGCCACTGCGTGACGAGCGGTTCTTCCGGCTCCTCTGCAAGCTCAATGAGGGAGTCGAGATAGATCTCCTTCGCTCCTTCGAGCAGGTCCGAATTCTGGCGGATGTCCTCGAAATGGTTCGCGAACTTCTCGAGCGCTTCATCGGCGTCGGCTGCCTTCACGATGCAGGGCATGAGGCAGTAGTTGTGTGCAGCGTCGAGCTCGTCGTTGTAGCTGAAGTTTCCGACATAGAGCATGGGGTGCCTCCTCAGACGGCATTGCCTTGCTTTGAGCCTAGCAGCTCAGCGACGGAATGGCCCCCGCCTTATGTGCAGACGGCACGGCTGGAACGGCAGGATGCCCTGCATCCGGGCAGTGTTGCCTTTTCCACCCACTTTCAGGCAGATGCTTGCTAGACTGAGATGAAAAGGCAGCAGAAGCTGCCGTACATACAGACACTGTCGGATGGGGCGGTTTGCAGCGCCTGCGTGCTGCGATTAAAAGGGAACCCGGTCAGAATCCGGGACAGCCGCCACTACTGTATAGGGGAATGCCTGGACGCATATCCCATTGGGCTTCGGCCTGAGAAGGGGTCCAGGAAGGCATTGCCAGCTCCCAAGCCAGGAGACCTGCCTCCCATCCAAAGGACCGAAGCATCCTGGGCAAGGGGGAGGCCGGCCGGAACAGCCAAGGCAGCAGGTGCTCCCTGCCGCAATCATGGCATCTGGCTCTTTCCTTCCAGGAGGAAAGGAAGGGGCTTGATGAAGCATCGGCCAGAAAATCCAGGATATGCACGGCGCGTGCTGGCATTCGTGCTCAGCCTCTCGCTTGCCTGGTGCCAGCTGCCAAAGCCGGCGTTCGCTGCGGACGGGGTGGGCGGAAACCTGCAGGAGACTGCCCAGGCTGCACCCGCACAGGAAGCTTATGTGGCCGGCTCGGGCACTGCGGCGTCGCAGGCCTCCTCTCTTACGGCAAAGGATGGGGACAGCAAGGAGAACGGAATCTCTTCTGCGACAGAGGTGTCTGTCACGACAGACGAGAGCCCAGCTTCCGGAAAGAATGCCGATGCCTCCTCAGAACAGAAGACGCAGGCTTCAGCCGCAGCTTCTGGCACGACCACGGAACCTGCAGCAGATGCCGGGGCAGATGTGGCCGAGATCTCCGTCAGGATTCGCGTGATCGGTCCCGATGCAGCGGGCAACGTCAGCGACTGGCTTGCCGAGAAGACGGTGAAGATAGCGTCCGGAAAGACTGCTCAGGACCTCACACAGCAGGCATTTGCCGGCACACTCACGGCAGACATCGAGCCCTCTGCCTGGGGTGCCTACCTGGATACGATCACGTCGCCTATCGATGGAAAAGCCTATGGCTCTGATAAGGCGACAAAGAAGTATTGGCAGCTCTTCGTGGATGGTACGCCATCCGCTCTTGGCATGTCTCAGGTAACGCTCGCAGAGGGTTCCGAGATCGTCTGGTACTACTCTGCATATGGTGCGTCTCTTGCGGATGCAAAGGTCGTGAGCGATCCGAGCCTCGAAGTGTCTGATGCTTCAGCCACGCGCACGGAGGGAACGGCCGAGTGGGCAGGCTTCAATCAGGGCATGCAGGGAGGTGCCGTCACGGCTGAGACGCCGACCACGGCTGCAGGCACGGCCCTTGCCTGGAATCCTGCACAGATCGGCATGGGTGCCTCCGACCCGGTGCTCGTGGATGGAAAGCTCTATATGGTCTCTGCCGGCACGCTCCAGGTCATCGACTCCTCGACGGGCACGGTCCTTGCTGCGAAGAAGATTTCGATGAAATCGGGCTTCTTCTGCCGTCCGATTTATGCAGAAGGCCTTCTGATCATTCCTGTCGATGATGGCCGCCTCATGGCCTATACGCTCTACAGCGAGGATTCTGCCGATTCGCTGAAGCTTGTCTGGGAGACGCCGCGCATCGAGGCTTCCGGCTCGACGCAGACGCTCTCGTCCCTCACGGTGGCAGGCGGACGCGTCTTTGCCGCGTTCTCTGTCGTCGATTGGATGAACCCGCTCAATGGGACAGGCTATCTCGTTTCTGCTTCCTTGAACGATGGCTCGAGCTGGCAGGTCACGACGGAGAACGACGAATACTACTGGGCAGGTGCCGCTTCTCATGGCAAGGACATCATCATTGCAGACGAGAAGGGCTACGCCTACCTCCTGAGCGGCACGGATGGATCCGAGATTGCGTCTGTGAACCTCGGGAACGCCAGCCACGCGAGCATCACGAAGGTGTCTGATACGGAGTATCTTGCCGTGACGACAGATGGCGTGCTCCATGTTCTGAGCGTCCAGAACGGCACCATTGCCGAGACCGCATCCGTCAAGTTTGCCGACCGCTCGACCTCGACGGCGGTCGTATCCGGCTCTGTCGCCTTCGTCGGCGGCTCTCTGAACGGTTCTGGCTGGCCCTATACTGGCACCCTTTCTGCCATCGACCTTGCCCGCGTAGGCGAGGTGGGCTATGTGCCCCAGACCATCGAGATCGGTGCAGGTGCCGTGCAGGCAACGCCTCTCGTGGCGCAGAGCAGCTCGGGCCTCTCCATCTATGTGACGGCGAACAGCACGCCGGGCGGCCTTTTCCTCGCGAGCTACCGGAATGGCAACCTGTCGGAAGCCCAGACCATCTTCACGCCGGAAAGCTCGTACCAGAACTACTGCACCGCATCGCCCATTGCCTCGAAGATGGGCCTCATCTTCTACACGAACGACTCCGGCTATCTCTTCGCGCTCAAGAATGTGGCCATCTGGACCATCTATTTCGATACCGAGGGCGGAAGCAGCATGGCGCACAAGACGGTGGCTGCCGGAACGGCAGCAGGCTCGCTCGATGAACCGACACGTGATGGCTACACATTTGCGGGCTGGTATCTCGACAAGGAATGCATGAAGTCCTTCGATGCCTCCTTTATAGGCGAAGGCGGCACGACGCTGACGCTTCATGCCAAATGGACGAAGAATGCAGCGGCGCCCGCTCCGCGAACGGATGCAGACGGAGCTGCCCCTAAGACGCGCCCTGCGCGCACGCCGGCAGCTCCGTCTTCTGTGCCTGCAGTCCAGACAGCTGACGAGAGCACTATGACAGATGAAGCGGCACCTGTCCTGGCGCAGTCCGCCAGCAGGGGCTCTTCTTCCGGGAGCCCGGAGGATGTCAGCGCGGCCGCAGCCGGTAGCGCGGACATGACCGGTGCTGCGCAGGACACATGGAAGATTGCGGTGCCCATCGCGCTGCTCGCTCTTGGCCTCTTCCTGACCCTTCTCGCACTCAGGCGCAGAAAGCAGGAGAGATAGCGTGGCAGGATACATCGTCCATGACCCTGAGGGCGAAGAGGGCAGGCAGAAGGCAGGGGGCAGGAGGCGCTTCGGCTGGAAGCTGCCGCTTGCCGCAGGACTCGTCCTTGTGGCAGCAGCCCTTGCCGGCTTTGTCGCGCTCCTGGGGCCGAATCTGGTCTCGGCCTCGTCCATCGCGGATAGCGCAAGCGCGGTCCAGGAGCAGCCAGCACTCACAGAAGCCCGCATCCAGGCGGCGCTCGGGGATCTTGTGTGGCAGGGAGAGGATGTCGGCCTCGACCCTTCCTCTACTACAGTCACGATCCAGAACGACGGAAGCATCCTCGTATCTGTGGTGGATGACGGGGCGGCCCAGGACGTTGTGCCGCTTGCGGCAAAGCGCCTCCTCGCCCTTGCACAGTGGATAGAAGACCAAACAGGTGCGGATGCACCCGCCGTCTCCTGGAGCGTCAGCACGACAGCGGGCGTCCAGGTCTTCGAAGGCACGCTCGATGCAGGGGCGTCTCCTTCGCCAGAGGCCCGAAGCACGAAGGAGCTTCTCTCTGCGCTGTCGTCCTACAAGCTCTCCGATGCAACCTGGCAGGACCTTGGCCTTGCCGATGTGCCGGAATCCGGGGGCGGCGACAGCGCGGATGCAGCGGATGCTGCGGCAGCTGCAGACGATGGGTCCTCCAAGAAGGGCTCCGACAGCACAGCGGGTCCCGCCTCGCCTCAGGGCAGCGCTTCTGCTGGCGCCGGGGCGCCTGGAGGCTCTTCGGACCCTCCCGATCATGGTCAGGGCGGAGGCCCGACGAGCCCATCATCTCCATCGGGGGGTGCAGCACCTGCCGGCACGTCTTCTGCACCGTCCCGGATCGCGGTCACGGTTTCTGTCGATTCCACGCTCGGTGGCGGCAGCTCAACGTCTGCTTCGGCCAGCGTGCCCTTAGGCTCGTCGGTCCTCGATGCGCTTGAGGCGGCAGGGTATAGCGTAAGCACGCAGAACACGCAGTACGGAATCTATATCACAGGGATTGGCGGCGTCGAGGCGAGCTCGCGCGACAGGCGTGGCTGGGTCTATGCCGTGAACGGCGTCGAGCCTTCCTGTTCCGCTGCGAACTATGTGCTCTCATCTGGTGACACGATTGCGTGGGCCTATGTCTCCTACTGATGATTTCGGGGAGAGAGGGGCGGACGTCTCGGAGACACTCCGTCCCTTCGCCTCCTTCCATCCAGCCGTTGCGCTTGCCGCAGGAACCGCCCTTCTGCTCTTTGCCATGTTTGCCCTGCAGCCGGTCTATTCGTGCCTGAGTCTCGTCTCAGCATTCGTGCTCTCAGGAATTCTCCGTGGCTGGATGCGTACGCTTGCAAAGCTTCGCTGGCAGCTGGGCTCTGTCCTTCTCATGGCCTGCGTGAATGCTCTCTTTGCCGGGTATGGGGCAACTACGCTTTGCGTGCTCGGCCCCTTCACGATTAAGCTCGAGAGCCTCGCCTACGGGGCGATGATGGGGGCAGTCTTTGTTTCCGTCATGCTCTGGTGCGAGAACCTCAGCTCCATGGTGAGCGAGGACGAGATCATGCAGATGATGGGCACGAAGGCGCCTGCTACGGCGACGACTTTGGCTATCGCTGCCCAGCTCGTGCCCCAGAGCATGAGGAGATATCACGCCGTGAAGGACGTCCATCTCGCGACGACTGCCGCAAGGCAGCCCTCGTCTGCCAAGGAGCGGACCGATATCCTGGCGGGAGGGATCCTGCTCTCCTGGATGCTCGAGGACTCGATCGGACGTGCCGATGCGATGCGCGCCCGCGGGTGGGCACGGGGGCAGAAGCGGTCAGCCTTCCAGACGCACGAATTCCATGCACGGGATGCCGTGGCGCTTATCGGCCTTGCCGCGCTCGGGCTTGCCTCGGCTGTGCCTGCGGGCATGGCGGTCGGACAATGGCACTTCTATCCCACAATGCCTACGCTTGTCTTCTGGTGGGGCTATGTGCCCTATATGATGCTTGCAGCCCTGCCCATAGGATCTCTCGTGCATGAGCGGATGCTCTGGCGGAAGGAGGAGAGATGACAGAAAGCGCTCTGGAGTTCAGCCACGTGAGCTTTGCCTATGCAGTGCCGGAAGGGGAGCGGCAGGGGCCAGATGTCCTTGCCGACATCACATTCTCCGTGCCGGAAGGCTCCTTCACGATCCTCTCCGGCCAGAATGGCTCGGGCAAGACAACGCTTCTGCGTCTCGCGAAGCCAGAGCTGGCACCTCACGGCAGGTTTTCTGGCACTATCTCCTTCTTCGGACGTCCGATTGATGCACTCTCTCCGGCCGAGTCTGCCTCTGGCATCGGATACGTGTTCCAGGACCCCGAGAGCCAGATCGTCTGCGATACGGTCTGGCACGAGCTTGCCTTCGGCCTCGAGAATCTGGGCTCGACGCAGGAAGAGATGCGCCAGCGCATAGCCGAGACCTGCTATTTCTTCGGTATCGACTCCTGGTTCCGGAAGCGCACCTCCGAGCTTTCAGGCGGACAGAAGCAGATTCTTGCCCTGGCATCGCTCATGGTCATGAGGCCACGTCTTCTCCTCCTGGACGAGCCGACCTCCATGCTCGATCCGCTTGCCGCAAAGACCTTCCTGGGGCTGCTCTGGCGCATGAACCAGGAGCTCGGCATCACTGTCATCGTCGCGACGCACGACCCAGCCACGCTTGTCCCCTATGCAGACAGGGCCTTCACGCTTTCCGCAGGAGGCACGCTTGCAGAGGCAGAGGCCAGAGCCTTTGCAGAGGCACCCTCAGCGCTTTCTGGCATGGCGGCCGTGCATCCTGCTGCAGCTGGTGTGGCAGCAGAGCTTGAGCGCGTCTACCAGCGCTATGCCGCGCGTGCCCCCTGGGTGCTTCGCGACCTCTCGTTTGCGGTGCCGGAGGGGAGCTTCAGCGTGCTTCTGGGCGGCAATGGATCGGGCAAGTCGACGGCGCTTGCTGTCCTTGCGGGCATCGCTTCGGTGCAGCATGGAAAGGCGAGGAACGCCCATGCGAAGATGCAGGCATTCCTGCCGCAGAACCCGCGTGCGCTCTTCGAGAAGCCGTCCATCTCAGAGGAGCTTCTGGAATGGGGACCTTCTGTCGGCTATGGCAGGAAAGAGGCTCTGGAGGTGCTCGAGGCCCTGGGCCTTCCTCAGGACGAGGCATTCCTCGCACGGCACCCCTACGACGTCTCGGGCGGGCAGGAAGAGCTCCTGGCGATTGCGAAGCTGCTGCTTACGAAGCCGGAGATCCTGCTTCTGGATGAGCCGACGACGGGACTTGACCGGAGCTCGAAGAGAAGGCTGGCTGCGGCGCTCCAGAAGGTGCAGGAGGCAGGTACGACCATCGTCTGCGCGACGCACGATACCGGGCTTGTGCGAGCGCTAGCCAATACGGTCACGCTCATCTTCGATGGGGGAGCGGCAGTGAGCACGGATGCAGAGAGCTTCCTTTCGAGAAGCTGGCTCTGGGGGCGCAGATGATGTGGCAGCGCATCCTCAAGGCCTCGGAGCCCCTGGTCCTGGCCCTCGTCCCTCTCCTCATGCTCTGGTCTGCCTGGGCGGGCTCTGCCATATCGGGCGGGCTTGCGCTCCTTGCAGCAGCCGTTGCCATCCTCTTCATGTTCGCCCGCATCGAGGCAGGAAAGCCGGCGCTCCGGCAGACGATGCCTGTAGCCTGCCTTTCTGCTCTGGCGGCAGCGGGCAGGATCCTCTTTGCGGCTGTGCCCGATGTGAAGCCGGTCTCTGCCATCGCAATACTTTCAGGGGCGCTTCTGGGGCCGGAGAGCGGCTTTGCCGTCGGCGCCTTCGCAGCGCTCCTCTCGAACTTCTTTTTCGGGCAGGGCGCCTGGACACCGCTCCAGATGTATGCCTGGGGGCTTGTAGGCTATCTCGGAGGCGTTCTGGCATGTCATGGGCTCTTGCATAGCAAGTGGCAGCTCGCCGTCTCAGGCGTGCTCTCAGGCCTTCTCTATGGGGCAATCCTCAATGGCTGGTATGTCCTGGGCTATGTGCGTCCGCTCGTGCCCGAGACTGTCATTGCCGCCTTCCTCGCAGGACTGCCGCTCGACCTCGTGCATGGGCTTTCTACCGCTGGATTCCTGCTGCTTGTCTGGATTCCTTGGGGCAGATCGCTCAGACGTGCTCTGGCGCGCTATGATTGATAGCCGCACAAACGCAGATTGTACGTACCACCATGGCTTCCGGGGACCTTCGCAGAGGTGCCACACTTCGGCATCTTCTATTTGCAAAGTCATCCATGCTTTTGTATTATCTGTATGTTTTGCCAATCTAGAAGGAGATGTGCATGTCCGGACACTCTAAGTGGGCTACCACGAAGCACAAGAAGGCCGCAATCGACGCAAAGCGTTCTGCGCTCTTCTCCAAGCATTCCCGCAACATCACCGTCGCAGCCCGTACCGGCGGAGACCCGAACCCCGCAAACAACGCTTCCCTTGCTGCAGCAATCGCCCGTGCCCGCATGGTTTCCATGCCGAACGCGAAGATTCAGGCTGCCATCGACAAGGCCTTCGGCTCTGGCGCCGAGGCTGTCGTGTACAAGGAGGTCACGTACGAAGGCTATGGCCCTGCAGGCGTTGCCGTCTACGTCGAGTGCCTGACCGACAACCTGAACCGCACCGCTGCTGATGTCCGCTCCGTCTTCACGCATGCAGGCGGCAACCTCGGCACGACCGGTTCCGTCGCCTTCCAGTTCACCCGCAAGGGCTCCATCGCCGTGGAGAAGGTCATCGTCTCCGACGAGAAGAAGGTTCCCGACAAGGAGAACGCTGTCGACGAGGACGAGTTCATGATGGCCGTGGCCGAGGCTGGCGGCGAGGATTACGAGGACGCAGGCGACGAGTGGATCGTCTACACCGCGTATGACAAGATGCAGGACGTCGAGAAGGGTCTCGAGGATCAGGGCATCGAGGTCAAGGGTTCCGAGCTCACGATGGTCCCGAACACGCCGGTCGAGCTTGGTCTCGCTGACGCTCGCAAGGTCCAGCGTCTGATCGACCGCCTCGAGGAGCTCGACGACGTCCAGAACGTCTACTCGACGATGTCTGTCTCCGACGAGGTCGCAGAGCAGCTCGAAGAGGACGAGTAGCCTCCATTCCAGAGCGCACAGAAGGGTGTCCGGTTCATCCGGGCACCCTTCTGCTATACGGAGGCAGGCCATGAAGAAGGGCGGCAGGGGAAGCGTCCCTGCCGCCCTTCGCGGTGTCTCTAGGCGGTGCCTATTGCCCCAGGACCTCGGCTGCGATCTTTGCGGTCTCGGCGGCGTCCTTCGCGTAGTAGTCGGCGCCGACCATCTTCGCGTACTCGGGATTCAGGACGGCGCCTCCGACGACGACCTTGCACCAGGGTGCCTGCTTGCGCAGGAGCTCGATCGTCTCTCCCATGGCCGGTACCGTTGTTGTCATGAGTGCGCTGAGCCCTGCGAGCTTCACATGGTGCTCGACCACGACATCGCAGAATGCCTGCGGATCCACATCGCGGCCGACGTCCAAGACCTCGTAGCCATAGTTCTCGAGGAGCATCTTCACGATGTTCTTCCCGATATCGTGGATGTCGCCCTTGACGGTGCAGAGCGCGATCTTGCCCTTCGTCGGCACGGCATCCTTCGGCTGCGATGCCTTGATTGCATCGAATCCTGCCTTTGCTGCCTCAGCTGATGCCATGAGCTGAGGCAGGAAGAACGTGCCCTTCTCGAAGCGCACGCCGACCTCGTCAAGGGCAGGGATCAGCACCTGGTTGATCGCATACATCGCATCGTGGCCTTCGAGGAGCTTCTCTGTCGCCGCCTTGACGGCTGCCTTCCTGCCATCGAGCACACCCTGAAGGGCAGCCTCTTCAGGCGTTGCGGCAGCAGACGATGCGCTCGAGGCGGCAGGGGTGCCGGCGGCAGCGACCGGGCCCTTTGCCTCGGTACGGCCGGCATTCTCCTCGACATAGGCACGGGCTGCCTCGTCTTCGCCTGAAAGCACGCGCCAGGCGCTCACGACATCGTGCATGCGCTGCTGGCCCGGGTTGATGATAGCGAGGTCGAGTCCGGCAGCAAAGGCAGCGGCGAGGAAGGTCGCATTGATCAAGGGGCGGAAGGGAAGGCCGAAGCTGATGTTCGAGACGCCGAGGACCGTGCGGACACCCGGCATCGCCTCCTTCACGAGGCGGATGCTCTTCAAGATCTCGCCAGGTGCCTTCTGATCCGTGCTTGCTGCCATAGCAAGGCAGTCGAAGACAAGGTCCTGTGCCGGCATGCCTTCCTTGCGGGCACGGTCATAGATCTTGCGCGCGACGGCGAGGCGTCCTTCTGCCGTGGCCGGGATGCCTGCCTCGTCGAGCGTCAGGCAGATGAGCGCGCACCCATAGTGGTGGGCAAGCGGAATCATCTCCTCCATCATGTCTTCGCGGCCATTCGTGGAGTTGATGAGCGGCTTTCCCGGATAGCTCCTGACAGCTGCCTCGACCGCGGAAGCCGTTGCCGAGTCGACCTGGAGCGGCAGCGATGTGACGCCTGAGATGTCCGTGACGGCACGCTTGAGGAGCTTCGTCTCGTCTATCTCAGGCAGACCCACATTCACGTCGAGCACCTGGGCGCCGGCGCGTTCCTGCTCGATAGCGAGCGTCAGGATGTAGTCGAAGTCCCCGGAGCGCAATGCCTCCTTCATGCGCTTCTTGCCCGTCGGGTTGATGCGCTCGCCGATGACGGCAATATGTCCCGGAGCAAGCGAGAGGAGCTCCTGGGAGCTTGCGACCGTGAAGTCGGGGGAGAGCGCATGGGGACGGGGCGTGCCGATCCCATCGATGAGGGCACGCTCGCGCGCGATATAGCCGGGTGCCGTGCCGCAGCAGCCGCCGACAATGGAGACGCCTGCCTCGACCATGGGCTTCATGGCTGAGACGAATTCCTCGGCGTCGATTCCATAGGTCGTCACACCGTCATGCACCTCAGGGAGTCCCGCATTGGCCTGCACCATGCAGGGGCAGGAAAGGTAGGGGAGCATGCGGAGCACAAGCGGCTCCACGTCTTCAGGGCCAAGCGAGCAGTTGATGCCGACAGCATCGGCACCGAGCGAGGAGAGCGTCACGGCAGCGACTTCAGGCGTCGTGCCGAGGAAGGTACGCCCGTCCTCTCCGAATGTCATTGTCACGAATGCCGGCAGCTGCGTATGTTCCTTGACCGCAAGGAGGGCAGCCTTCGCCTCGGCGAGGTCTGCCATCGTCTCGATCACGAAGAGGTCGGCTCCTGCCCCTTCTGCCGCGATTGCCTCTTCGGCAAAGAGCCCATAGGCCTCTTCGAACTTCATGGTCCCCATGGGCTCGAGAAGGGCTCCCGTGGGGCCGATATCCGCCGCAACATAGCGCGCTCCTGCTGCACGCACGCAGGAGACGGCTGCCTCGAAGATATGGCGCACGGTCGCCTTGCCGGCAAGCTTCAGGGCATTCGCGCCGAACGTGTTCGTCGTCACGGCCTCTGCACCAGCCTCGACGTAAGCGGCATGGATGGCTGTGACATTGTCCGGATCTTCAAGGCAGAGGAGCTCTGGCAGCTCTCCTGCCTTCATGCCACGTTCCTGGAGCTGCGTTCCCATGGCGCCATCGAAGAGGAGGAACTCCTGACCTTCGAGCACGTGGGCGAGGTGCTCGTCCTTGATTCTGAGCGTGCGCTTGGTACCAGGCCCGAAGGGGGCAGATGCCGGCACCTTCGGGCCGCGGATAGCAACAGAGGACAGGGTCCTATTTCCTTCTGTCATGGCAGGTCCTTCCCTGGACACGGAATGTGCAGAAATCGTGGCAGACGCACTTGGCGCAGCTCATGTGCGTGCTTCTCTTCGGTTCCGTGAAACAGCCGACAATGGCCGTGACGCTCTTCGTCGGTGTCATGAGGAGGCTCGGCGAGAGCGTGATGCCCAAGAGCCTCTGGGCATTGAGGGCAGAAAGGAGCGTCGGCTGCACGGCAAGCGGCAGGTCTCCGTAGCCAGGAGAGTAGCGACAGGTGCAGAAGAGTCCCTGGCCTGCTGCCCACTTCACGGCTTCTGCCTCTGCAGCGTCGGCGGCACGCTCGACGAGTGCGACTGAGGCAGCATCGAAGAGGATCTGCTCGAGATGGTCGGTAAGCGAGAGGCGTCTGAGCTCCCGCTCATTCGACATGCCCAAGGTCACCGCGAAGACGGCTGCGGCCTGGGCCCCGGCAAGATGCTCTGCGATATCGTGGCCGGGAAGCTTGAGTGCCGTACCCTTGAGATGGACGCAGGGATTCTCGCCTTCGTCTATGCGCTCGACCTCGAAGGGGCGCATGACCCCCTTCGGTTCGGAGATAGCGAGGGCATGCCCGATGGCCGCATCGATCCTGCCATCCAAGGATGGGCTATACTCCTGCCCGGCATAGCCAAGGTAGCGGAGCACCTCCTCCTTGTCGACAGAGGATATCTCGTAGCGGGAGACGGATGTGCTAGCTGGCAAGGTAGCCGCACCCCACAAGCGCCTCGTGGATCTCGTGCGCCATGGCAGGCTTGTTCATCGTATAGATGTGGAGGCCGTCGACGCCGTTCTGTGCGAGGTCCTGGAGCTGCTCGATTGCGTAGGCAACGCCTGCCTTTGCCTGCTCGGCCGGGTCGTCTCCTGCGGCGATGATGCGCTTGATCACGGCAGAGGGAATGGATGCCCCGCACGTGAATGCCATGCGCGTGATCTGCTTCTGGCTCGTGAACGGCATGATGCCCACAACGATGGGAATCTTGATGCGGCCACGGGCGCAGAGGTCGCGGAAGCGGTAGAACGTCTCGTTGTCGAAGAAGAGCTGCGTCACGAAGAAGTCGGCGCCGGCATCCTGCTTGCGCTTCAGGTTCTCGAGCGATCTCCTCATGGACGGCGACTCCACGTGTCCCTCCGGATAGCAGGCAGCGCCGAGGCAGAGCTCGGGGTGCTGTGCCTTGAGGTAGGAGATGAGGTCTGACGCATACGTGAAGTCGATGGCATCGCGTCCTGGGGCGCGGTCGCCTCTGAGTGCCAGGACATTGGAGACGCCTGCCCGATCGAGCTTTCCCACATAGCGCTCGACATCCTCCTTCGAGGAGCCGAGGCAGGTCAGGTGCGCAAGGGAGGTGATGCCGAGGCCGTTCTGGACGGTGTCGCAGATCTCTGCCGTATGCGAGGAGGAGCCGGTGCCGCCAGCAGAGAATGTCGTCGATATCCAGTCAGGATGGTCCTGAGCGAGCGCTTCTGCCACCTTGCGCGCATCGGCAAGCGGCATCGTGCCCTTTGGCGGGAAGATCTCATAGGAATAGGTCTGCTTTGTCTTCAGCAGCTCGTCGATTCTCATCCGGTGCACCTTTCTCGAGTATCTGTCTTTCCATCATATGGGAGCTCTGTTTCATCTGCATCTCAGCTGCAGAATCGTGGCAGATTTCATGGCAGGGACAAGAGGGACGGCCTCGCAGACTCATGTCGGCGAAACGGGGTATCCTTGGAATGTATCTGACGCTGGCGGAGGTGGCAGCATGGGATTTCTGAAGAAGCTCGCGATGACCCTGTGGTTCCTGGCGACGATTTTCGCGTTTGCCGCGCTTGTGCTCACGATCTTCGGACCGTGGACGAAGGATGCGCTCGCGCTCTTTGCCGTCGACAGCTACAGCTACGCCGTGCAGGGATGCGTTGCCTTCTCCCTCATCGGCAGCTTCGTGATGTGGGTCCGCGTGCTTGCCCGCCGCAAGAAGGCACAGACGATCGAGCTCGAGGACGAAGAGGGCTCGACGATTGCAATCACCCGCGATGCGATTGCCTCCCAGGCTACCTACATCGTCGAGGAGGATGGCTCCTGCGAAGCGACGAAGGTCGCGGTCTTCGCGGAGAAGCATGGCATGATATCGGTCCATTTGACGATCCGTCCGCACGAGACGGTCTCTGCCGTCGAGAAGGGGCGCGAGCTCAAGGAGGAGCTCGAAGAGGGCCTGACAAAGCTCTGCGGCGAGAGGATCTCCTCGATCAGCCTCGAGTTCCTGGCGCCTGAAGAGCCGAGCTCGCTTTCCGAGCCTGAGTCCTATGACCACCTCTTCGATGTGCCGGCGGCTGATGCCGATGCTCCGGCAGAGGAGGCATCTGACAGCGTGTCTGCATCTGAGGATGATTCCTCAGAGGACACCGCCGAGACGCCTTCCGCAGAGGGCGGCTCTGTCGCCGAAGAGGATGCTCCTGCTGCAGCAGATGAGCCCGAGGTTCATCCTGCAGCGTCGGGCGACGGCGTGACGATCTCCATGAAGGGCAGGACCCCGAGGGAGGAGGAGGCGCATGAATAGGCCGAAAGTGACGGTCGACGAGGACGAGCCCAAGCGTGATGCGAAGGGAGCATCGGAAGCCAGCAGGGACGCTGTAGCAGACACGGCTTCCACGAAGCAGAAGGCTGGTGCCCGTCCTCTCGAGGCAGCCGAGGCGTGGCTCCACAAGACGTTTCCGGGCCACGAGAATGCGGTGCTCTGCGGCTTTTTGGGCCTCATCGTCGCAATCCTTCTCTTTGCAATCGGCTTCTGGGCAACGCTTCTTGTTGCGCTCTGCGTGACCATAGGCGTCGCAATAGGCCAGATGCTTGACGGCGACCCGAAGATCATCTCATTCTTCCGTGGCCTCATGGGTCCGAAGGATGACGGAAGATAGCTGGAAAATCGAGACGAGCAAGGAGTGGATGTATGGATACAGAGACGAAGGACACAGCAAAGGCCACGTATGCTGCTCCTGATGGACAGGAGAGCATGACCGATACGGAAGACATCGTGGCAGCAGAGGAGGATGACAACTCCGAGGATTCGCTGACGTTCAGCAACGGCGTGATCGAGAAGATCGTCGCCCTCGCCGTACGCGACGTTCCTGGCGTTGTCGGCATGAAGGGCGGCTGGGTGAACCGCGTGCAGGATGCCCTTGGTGCGACCGACCCCAGGAAGGGCGTGACGGTCGAGGTGACGCCTGATGCTGCCGTGCGCGTGAACATCTCCGTCCTGATCGAGTATGGTGCCTATGCACCGCAGATCTTCGAGGACGTGAAGAAGGCCGTCGTGAAGCAGGTCATGGGGATGACGGGTCTCGAGGTTGCAGGCGTGAACCTGCGCATCGAGGATGTCCTCACGCCTGAAGAGGTCTCCCGCAACGCGAAGCGCGCAGCCGAGGAAGAGGCAGATGCCGATGCCGAAAGTGAGGCCGAGGCACAGGAGTCCGAGGAGGATGTGGCACCGGTCGCTTCGACGGAGCCTGCCAAGGCCTAGGAAGCTGAAAAGTCAGCATCTGAACAGCCGAGCAAGAAAAGATAAGCCTGCATGCCTTGCATGCAGGCTTTTTATATATGATTTGTAACCAGGCAGGTCCAGTCGGTTGCCAAATGTCCCCGCTGCGGTATATTTGTCAGAAATCTGGAAGCGTTGAGGAGGAGCTATGAGCACATGCGGCACCCCTGCAATCATCGATGTGGATCCAGGTGTCGATGATGCGGCTGCGCTCTTCATAGCGCTGACCTGCTCACGTCTCGATACGTCGCTTGTGACGACCGTCGGGGGATCGATCGGCGTCAACCAGGCAACAGCCAATGCGCTGAAGCTCGAGGCCTTCCTCGGCACCCGTGCACTTGTTGCCAGGGGACGCGACCTTCCGAATTCCGAGAAGCGCCACTACATGCAGCCGACGCTCGGACCGTCCGGTCTGGGCTCCTGGGTCTTTGCCGATGAAGCATGGGACCTCTTCTACAACGTGCCTGCGAAGGATGCCATCTGCCAGACGGCGAAGAGCGCAGCAGCAAAAGGCCAGCGTGCCTGTATGATCTGCCTTGCACCGCTCACGAACCTCGCCGATGCACTCGAGGCGCACCCCGATCTGCCCGATATCCTGGGGCCCGTCTTCTGCATGGGTTCGACCATGGGAACAGGAGATACGCTGCAGCGTGCCGGCAGGAATGTCGCAGCAGACCCTGCAAGCGCGAAGGCGGTCCTTGCCTCCGGTCTCGATGTCTTCCTCGTGCCGGTCGAGGTAGCGGCAGCGGTTCGCATGTCCGATCTCGATATGGCCGATATCGCCCTTTCGGGCCGTGTCGGCAATGCCGTCTATACGATGCTCTCCGGTGCCCAGAGCCTCGACGGCAAGGGCAAGGAGATTGCAGACCCCATAGCGGTCGGCCTTGCGACCCATCCCGAGTTCTTCACGGTCGTGCCCGGCGAGCTTGAAGTCGAAGACGACGGCTCCTGCGGCATGAAGATAGGGGAGGAAGCGGCACATCCGAACTGCCGTGTCGCTACGGCTATCGATGTGCATGCATTCCGTGCCTGGTTCAAGTGGGCTCTGGAGCGCGCCTCCCGCTAGCGGATATCTTCAGCGCACGCTCAGCTGTGCGCCCATTTGTGCTCCTTTGCCGCTTGCCCTCCAATATGCGTCCCATCTCGCCTAGAGTAGATAGGTCGAAGGGGGATGTGGAGCTTGGGTCAGACAAGGATGCGCGATATCTGGATCAAGTCAGCTGTGGGCGTGGCTGCTGCGGCATTCCTCGTTGCTGCAGCCTATGCCGGAGGCGGCTGGGAGCCGCAGGCACCGGTCTATCCCGAGCCAGACGATGCGTGGGATGCGCAGTGCATCGAGGAGGGCATAGAAGGCCCTGCGGTCGGCACCGATGCGCCGAATGCCGTGCAGGACTATTTCCCCGACGAGCCGACCTTCGGCATCCTTTCGGACAACCCCACGACCGATGAGACGCAGGACGCAACAGAAGACGGTACGGCGACTGCCCCGACATCCGGAAAGAAGAGCTACTCCACGTATCGTGCGCTCGACGAGTATCTCGATGAGAACTTCGATGCGGCTGGCACGCCTGGCATAGGCGTTGTAGTCGTCGATGCAGCAGGAGCCGAGTACGAGAGAACGATGGGCGACATCGAGAGCGACCACGACACGATGCTCATAGGCTCGCTCACGAAGTCGTTCACGGCCCTCTCGATCATGCAGCTCGTCGAGGATGGCAAGATCGGCCTCGATGAACCGGTGGCAACCTACTGCGACGCCTATGGGACGCCGGACAATGTGACCATCAGGATGCTCCTCAACCAGACAAGCGGATTCGGCTACTACGACTCGCTTGCCGAGGCGACGCCGGGCCTCACGCAGGGCACGTTCTCCTATTCGAATGCGAACTACGACCTTCTCGGCAAGGTCATCGAGGCCGTCTCGGGCGAGGCGTACGACGAGTATGTCGAAGAGCATATCCTGGAGCCGCTCGAGATGGACGACTCCTCGGCGAGCCTTGAGGCGCGTGCCTCTGCCCATGCCTGGAGAAACTACTTCGGCTGGAATGTCCAGGATGGCTTTGTGCACGAGGACGGCGATAATTCCTGGGGCAGCTGGAGCTCGGGCTATATGGCCACAAGCACGGCCGATATGGGCAAGTACCTCATGATGTACCTGAACCAGGGCACCCAGACCGCTACAGGCGGCGCCCAGGTGCTTTCTGCCGCAGGCATACGCCAGATGTTCCTGTCACGTGCTGCCGACCCCTACAGCGATGCCTTCTATGGTATGGGCTGGATCTCGTTCTACTGGGACGATGGGGAGCTCGTGCTCTCGCATGACGGAGATGTCGAGAACGGCGTAGCACGCATGATGATCTTCCCTGAGCGCGGCATCGCGATTGCTGTGCTCGGAGACGCGGCGGATGCCTTCGGCGGCAATACGGCCTTCTACGAGCTTGCGGACGGCGTCGTCGCAAATGTCGTCGGCGGCAAGGCAGAGCCTGTGAGCGCCACGGAGCGCATCGCGACGCACGCACAGGAAGATGCCTTCCTTGCCCTCTTCGTGCTGCTTGCCGTAGCTCCCATCGTGCGCCTCAGACGCTGGCGGAAATGGATAGGCAGGCTTCCGCACGATGTCTCGCTCTGGCGCCTCGTGTGCCTCCACGTGCTGGCGCCTCTGGGCATACTCTGCATGCCAGTATTGCAGGGCTACAAATGGCGGGATGTCCTTACGTTCATGCCAGATGTAAGCATCGTCTATATCGGATCTGCAGCAGTGCTCTTTCTGACCGGTGCCGCAAAGCTCCTCTTCATGCTCCATGTCTGGAAAAAGGAGAGAGGAAGAGAGCTGGCTGCGTAGGCGTGGCTTCTTCGAGAGACGAGAATGGCCTGCCGGATCGCTCCGGCAGGCCTCTTCCATGTCACGGGGTCTTGTGGCAGCTTGCGCTAGAACCCTGCATAGATGAAGGTCGCAGGTGCCGTGTAGCCTGAGAAGCTCACGAACCAGTAGAGCAGGAGGCCCATTGCGATGATGGCAGCGGCAGTCCCGATATAGGTCAGCGTCTCATGGGTCTGCCCGAAGTCGAGTATGCGCTCCTTCGCGGTGGCAAGCGGTGTGAACTCCGCCTTCTCGTCCTTCTTGCTCATAGCTGGATCCCCCTCATATCGTCCGTGCCGGCACCCTCTGCGTCGCCGTAGCCCCAGCCGCCGAGGAACTCGTCGTCCTGGCCGTTCACGAAGTGGTAGACGGCGCGCTCGATATGGACCCAGCCACGCCAGCCCGGGTGCACGGTATCGCAGAAGAAGTAGCGCTCGTACTCGCAGGGGGAGAAGTCGGCGTAGGTGGCACCGGCAGAATCTGCTACATCCCTGACGCGGGCATACCAGGCAGCACGCTGGCTCTCGTCGATGCCGACATGGTCATACCAGGGTCCGTGCATCGGCAGCATGATCATGAGCACGCTCATGCCGCACTCGCGCGTGACATCGAGGAAGAGCGAGAGGTCGGACCACTCGCTCTCGGCCTCGTCGAAGTTCTGGCAACGCTCTGACTGGTAGTTCTTGTTCTTCTCCCAGTAGGAGTCGTAGACACCGATCTCATTGTTCGTGCAGCGCGCCTGGCCATCGGCTGTGGCCTGCTCGAGCCAGGCTTCCCAGTCAGGCTCGCCTGTCGGGATGCCCTGAAGCCTCGTCTTGCTCTTGCTCGGCGAGCCCTGGATCATCTTCTCGAGCTCGCTTCTGATGCGGAGCGTCTTCTCCTCGTGGATCTGGAGGTCGTTCAGCGTATCGAACGGCGTGTCCTGGTTGGCAGCGGCGAGTGTATCGGAGGAGATGCCGAGCTCGCGGGCACGCTCGCGCACCTTGTCCTTCGTCGTCTGCGAGAGCATCGTGTTCTGGCAGAAGTTCCGATAGAGCTCGTAGTTGAACTTGCCGGAGAACTTGTTCTGGGCGCCGCCGCTCTTGAAGAACCACTGCGGGCTCACGAAGAGCACGCACTCCTTGTTCTTTGCATGGGCACAATAGGCGCCTGCCGCGATGGCCTGCCAGAGGCTCTGGTCGAACGGCTCGCCGATGAGCGTCATGTCCACGCCGGGGTTATTGTCTCCGAAGACCTTGAGCGCAATCTCGGGGATGAGGTCGGCATTGAAATAGAACTCGGACGTGCCGAAGCAGAAGCGGCCATCGTCGCTCATGTTTGCGAGCACGAAGTCGACGGCCTCCGATTTCGGCATGCCGTACACATAGTCATAGATGCGCGAGCCATCCGCCTTGTTCTCGAGCTTCGGGTACAGGAACTCATCTGCACCGACGAGCCCGGCGCCCAGGGCGGCGAGGCTTCCTGCAGTTGTCTTGAGTAGGGTCCTACGGGTGATCATATGCGTGAGTACCTCAGTCGAGCCGCTTCTCCACCTGCTTGATGATGAGATTCGGCGTGTTCATCTCCGAGCGGTCGACCTCGGTCGGCGCAATCGATACATCGAGCTCGTCCTCGAGGGCGACAAGCAGCTCGATGGCGCCCATGGAGTCGAGGTAGCCCTCCTCGAAGAGATCGGTGTCCATGTTGTCGGCGACGTCGTCCTCGCCGGAGATATCGCAGAGAAGGTCGATGACCTTCTGCTTCACCTCGTCGTGGCTATACTTTTCTGCCATATCATGCTCCTTTCACGAGCAGCGTAATCTGGCCGCAGAACAGGGCGAAGCCGAAGAACACGAGAGCCATCGTGACGGCCCACGAGCAGATCCGGTACCACGTCTTGTGGCGGTGCGTCTTGTAGAACTTGGTGCGCTCCCAGCTCTGCTCCAGAGCAAGAAGCACGCCGTGGTAGAGGCCGTAGAGGATATAGTCGATCGAGAGCCCATGCCAGAATCCCATGATAAGCATATTGGCGATCATGGCGGTCTGGGCCGTGCGCAGGCGTGCGCTCTTTCCCTTGAAGGCCTTGCGGCGCATGAGGGAGCGGGCTATGCGCATGAAGCAGAAGTCGCGCAGCCACGTCGAGAGCGTGATGTGCCAGCGGTTCCAGAAGTCCGTGATTGAGGTCGAGAGGAAGGGGGCTCGGAAGTTCCTGGGCACGTGGATGCCGAAGGCAAGGCCGGCACCTTCTGCCATCCAGGAATAGCCGGCAAAGTCGAAGAAGAGGTAGAGGCCATAGGCGATGCAGTTCCTGAACTGGCGCCAGATAGCGACGGCAGTGCCTTCGTTGTACTGGTTGAAGTACTCGGGCACCCAATACTTCTCGAAGATCGTGGCCAGCACGATCTTGTAGACCATGCCGAGCATGATGAGGAGGATCGCGTTGGCAAGCATGCCGGAGTACTCGTCCTTCGAGGGCACGTTGTCGAGGTCTTCCTCAAAGCGCCTCGAGCGGTCGATCGGGCCTGACGTGAAGGTCGGGAAGAAGATCAGGAAATAGAGATAGTCGCTCATCTTCATGCGCTCGATGAGCCCATCATGCGTCTCGACGAGGACCTGCACCGAGCGGAAGGTCACATATGAGATGCCGGTGAAGCCGAGGATGTTTGCCGAGAAGGCGCCCGACACCTTGCAGGCGACAAGCGGCACGAGCGTGAGTGCAAGCGCTATATGGAAGCGCCGGGCGCTCTTGGGGTCGCCCCAGAGGAAGTGCGCACAGAGAAGGGAATCTGCCAGGAAGATGCAGCAGAAAAGGCCCTCCAGAGGCGTCTTCACGAAGAGGGCGAAGAGCATGAAGATCGAGGCATACAGCCCGTATCTCCTCATGCTCCTCTCGTGCAGGCCGAGATAGGCGGCTCCCATCATGAGGAGCGCAAGGATGAAGAAGAAGCTGAAATCGCTGAAGAAAGACATGCGGGATGGACTCCTACGCTTGTGCGAGCATCTTGCGGTCTATCTTAGCATTCGTCGTGAGCGGCATCTCGTTGAGCACCTTCACGGTCTTGGGGACCATGTAGGAAGGGAGATTCTCAGCAAGGCGCATGCGGATCGCACGGGGCGTCTCGTCTTCGGTCGGCTCGGGGTGGTCGAGGACGACGAAAGCCTTGAGCGCAGAGATGCGGTCGTGGCGCTTGACGGGCACGACGGCTGCCATCTTCACGCCCTTCAAGGCTCTGAGCGAGTGCTCGACATCGCCGAGCTCGATGCGGAAGCCGTTGAGCTTGATGAGCGACCCCATGCGCCCCTCGTAGTGGAGCATGCCATCCTCGTCGAGGTGTCCGATATCGCCCGTGCGGAAGGAGCGGACCTTGCGGCCGTCCTCAAGCGTGGCTTCGGAGAAGGCATGCGCGGTCTTCTCGGGCTCGCCGAGGTAGCCCTTCGCCACGGTGTCGCCCACGATCACGACCTCGCCGGACTCGCCGGCTGCGCACTCGGCGCCGAGCGGGCCATCAGGCTCGTCGATGTGATAGACATGGAGCTCCGTGCCGGGACGGGGATATCCGACAGGCAGCGCATCATCGCTTGCGATCATCTCGTCGGTCATCTCGGCGTAGGTGATGGCGACCGTCGACTCGGTCGGGCCGTAGGTGTTTGCGACCACGGCATGCGGGAAGCGCTTCTTGAGGCCCCTAGCGGTACGGTGCGAGAGCGTATCGCCGCAGAAGAGGAAGAGCTTGAGGTCGGGGAGGAGCTCCTCGGAGAAGCTCGGGTCGGCGAGGCACATGTCCGCGAAGGGAGGGGTCGACACCCAGACGTTCATATGGGAGTCCTTGAGCTCGGCGAAGAGGCGCTTGAAGTTCGCGGCCGACTCGGGAGCAAGCGCATAGAGGGAGCCGCCGGTAGAAAGCGCGCCCACGAGCTCGAACTCGGAGAGGTCGAAGGAATAGGGTGCCTGGTCCATGAAGACCTGGCTGCGCTCGCGGATGGCCGGGAACGTATCGAGCCACTCCATGAAGTGGGAGACGTCGTTCTCGGTGACCTCGATGCCCTTGGGCTTTCCGGTCGAGCCGGACGTGAAGATGATGTATTGGGTCTCCTCGCCTGTGACCCAGCCCTGGCTCTCGTTCGGCCTGAGCTCGGCCGTCTCGGGAAGCGTGGCTGCCTCGAGCACCTCAGGTGCGCAGATCATGCCCTCCTCATGGTGTCCGGCAGCTGCTGCCTCGTCCCTCGATGTCGCAACAAGGATCGAAGGGGCACATCCGAGCGATTCCTCGATCTCTTCGCACATCGTCTCGACGCGGCTCTGCGGCATGCTTGTGTGCACGGGCACGAAGGCGTGTCCAGCACGCAGGCAGGCAAGAAGAGAGCAGAGCATGTCGGGGCACTTGCGGCCGAGGACGATCACCGGGATGCGGTCCTGACGGATGCTGGCGAGCCTGTCTGCAAGGACGCCTGAGCGCTTCCAGAGTCCGGCATAGGTGAGCCGCTCCTCGCCGAGCATGCGGAACACCGGCGCCTCAGGGTGGCAGCAGACCTCGATCCAGATGCGCGCCAGAAGGTCGTTTGTCGTCAGGTCTTCCTTCTCCTGTGCCGTACGGACACTCTCCATGAGATGCTCCTTTGTGTCAGCAGCCATAGCGCTTCGGATGATACTGCTGCATCTTAGGTGTCCTCCCTAAACTGGGCCTTAAGCAAGATAATACCTAAAGACTCCCAAAAGACGGGCCTTGAGGAGCGGATGCAGAATGCGGCCGGGATACGATAGAGTCCGGATAAGAGAAAGGGCATCCGTGAAGATTCTTCTGGCAGACGACGAGCGCGAGCTCAGGCAGGCGCTCATAGCGATACTTTCGCATGCAGGATATGAGGTGGAAGGCGCCGCCGACGGCGAAGAGGCGCTCTACGATGCCAAGACCTCTGCCTTCGACCTCATCATCCTCGATATCATGATGCCGGAGATGGATGGGCTCACGGTGCTCAGGAAGCTCCGCCAGGTGGGGATGGATGTCCCTATCCTCATGCTCACGGCCAGGGCTGATATCGATGACCGCGTGGCCGGCCTCGATGCCGGCGCGAACGACTATCTCGTGAAGCCCTTTGCCGCCAAGGAGCTCCTGGCAAGGATCCGTGCAATCACGCACACAAGCCCCGGGGCCGTGAAGGCGCATCCGACGTTTGGGGATATCGAGCTCGACGAGGGGAACTCCGAGATCGTCTCCCACGGCAGGAAGGCGCAGCTCACGGCAAACGAGCTCAAGATCATGAAGCTCCTGCTTGCGCACGCAGGGGGCCTTACCTCGATGGAGGCGATCCGCCGCGAGGTCTGGGGGCTCCTCTCCGATACCGAGCCTTCCGTCATCTGGGTGAACATCTCGAACCTGAGGAAGAAGCTCAAGAGCACCGGTGCCGAAGTGCAGATAGCAGCCGTGCGCGGCCTTGGCTACCGGCTCGAGATGCCGGAGACGAAATGAGCACGCACAGGCTCCAGCGCCTCCTTTTCGGCGGAGCAGATCCGACGGTCCGTGGCATGCGCCGCAAGGTCACGGCAGCAGCGCTTCTTGCCTGCACGCTCGTCCTGGCCTCGGTCCTTGTCGGCATCAATCTCCTGAACTGGAACGCGACGGTACGCAGGCTCGATACCGAGCTCGACTATCTCGAGGATACGGATGGCGAGCTCTCGGCGCTCCTCTCGGATTCCGACGGCTCCTCGCCTGACTACCTTATGGAAGTGCCCTATGACACGCGCTACTTCGTCGTCACGCTCGACTCCGAGGATGCGCCGATCGCCCTCAACATGGACTCGATCGCCTCGGTGCACGATGAAGGCGCGGTCGAGATGGCGCAGGATGCTGTGGCTGCCGGGCAGCCCCGCGGCTTTGCAGGCAGCTACCGCTATCGGGTCGTCTCGACCGTGGGGCAGACGACGGTCTTCTTCCTCTATGCCTACAACGACCTTGCCTACTTCCATTCGTTTCTCATGGCATCGATCGCAATGGGGCTCATCGGACTCGCCGTCTTCATCCTCATCGTCATTCCCTTCAGCTCTGCTGCCATACGCCCTGTCGAGGAGGCGCAGAAGCAGCAGCGCCGCTTCGTGACCGATGCGTCGCATGAGCTGAGGACGCCTCTTTCCATCATACAGTCGGCGGTCGATGTGATCGAGATCGAGAACGGCGAGAGCGAGTGGACGGAAAGCATCCACAACCAGACGAAACGGCTCGAAGGCCTCACGGACAAGCTCGTTGCGCTTGCGAAGGCAGATGAAGGGGCAGATTCCCTGAAGCTTCAAGATGTCGATTTCTCCTCGCTTGCGATGGAGGTTGCCGAGGACTTCGAAGTGGTATCGGCGGCGCAGGGAAAGCCGTTCACGACCGATATCCAGGAGGGGATCGTCGTGCGCGCCGATGCCGGCATGGCGGGACAGATCGTCTCGATCTTGCTTGACAATGCGTTCAAGCACTCGCCTGATGGTGCTTCAGTCACATTCTCCGTGAAGGGGACCCGCCCAGGCCATGCTCAGATCTTGGTCGCAAACGAGGCGGAAGGGCTCGCTCCCGGTGCACACCCCGAGCTCTTCGACCGCTTCTTCAAGGCAGATCCTTCGCGCACCTACGAAGGGGGCCACGGCATAGGCCTTGCGGTCGTGAAGGCGGCGGCAAAGGCCTATGGTGGCACCGCCGAGGCCGTATCGGATGGACAGGCGCTCACGATCTCGGTCGAGCTCTAGGCAAGCCCCAGGATCTTGCCGAGTTCTTCGGGCGTCTCGGCGATGGCCTCGGCTCCTGCGCCTTCGAGTTCCTCGCGCGGCGCGGTCCTGCCCCAGAGGACGCCGATGCCGGGGATGCCGACCGCATGCGCTGCGTCGATATCGTAGTGGCGGTCACCTATCATCACGGCGCTCTCCGTGCCTGCCTCGTCGAGCACAAGCGCAAGCGTAGCTGCCTTCGTCTGGGGCGCATCGCTCCTCTTGCCTTCGATGAAGGAAAAGAAGGGGGCGATGCCGGCATCCTTTGCCGACTTCTCGACGAGGTGCATACGCTTCGAGCTGGCAATCGCAAGCATGCGTCCGGATGCCTTGAGAGCTTCTAGCAGCTCCTTCACGCCGGCAAAGGCTGGCCACGCCTCAGGACCGAGCGACGAATAGATCTCGCGGTAGCGGTTCGTGATCTTCTGGGCATCCTTAGCGCTGTAGCCGAAGACCTGGGAGAATGCCTGCGGGAAGGGAGGCCCTATGAGCTGGGGCACATCCTTCATGCGCTCTTCAGGAAGCCCTGCCTCCCGCAGCACCGTCTCGGCTGTACGGATGATGCAGGGCGCGGTATTGGCGAGGGTTCCGTCGAAATCGAAGACGACGAGCTGGCATGCTGCTAGATCTGGCACCGTGATGGATCCTTTCTTCTCGGAATGCCAAGGATACAGCAAAGGAGGCAGCCGGGATATCCTGGCTGCCTCCTTGTGCATTGCGCTTGTACGCACTGCTTCTCTACTTCTCTGCGGGCTCCCACTTGCAGCGGACTGGAGAGACGATGGAGCCATCGGCCTTGAGCTTCTTCATGGCCTTGTCGATCTCCTTGCGGTCGATGCCGGTCGCGGTTGCGATCTGGCCTGCGCTCATCGGGGCGCCGTTCTCCTTCATCGTGGCAAGCACTGCTTCGGTGACTTCCATGTGAGGTCCTTTCGACGAATGCATGGCACCTCTGGCCATGCTGGCACCTAGTATACGATGGTGTGAAAACGAAGAGAAGCAGAAACGATACTAGTTATTGATAATTTTCTGGCTGGCAGCCAGCAGGGAGGAGCGCACAATGAACACGGTCGTCGTCTTTGGCAGCCTCAATATGGACCTCTCGATTGCGGCAGAGCGCATGCCGAAGCAGGGAGAGACGCTTGCGGGCGAAGGCTTCTGCACGAATCCGGGCGGCAAGGGCGCAAACCAGGCAGTCGCTGCCGCGAAGGCAGGAGCGCCTACCCTCATGTTCGGTGCTGTCGGAGAGGATGTCTTCGGATCCGCGCTCGTGGATGCGCTGGACAAGGCAGGCGTCGACACCACTGGTGTGAAGAGGCTCTCCGACACGAGCACGGGCGTCGCCGTGATCCTGCGCACGCAGGGAGACAACAGGATTGTCCTCGACCATGGGGCAAATGGCCTCGAAGCGCCCGAGGAGATGGCGGAAGCCGTGGCAGCCGCGGGAGATGCTGGCGACATGCTCCTCTGCCAGATGGAGTGCGACCTCGAGACGACGGCCGCCGTCCTCCATGCGGCCCATGCAAAGGGCATCCGCACGCTCCTGAATGTCGCGCCACCCGAAAAGCTCCCCTCAGGCATCTGGGAAGATGTCGATATCGTCTGCGTGAACGAGACAGAGGCAGAAGCCCTTGTCGGCATCCTGCCCCAGGATGAGGAGAGCGAGAGGCAGGCGCTCTCAGCGCTCTCGGCCCTCGGACCTGCTACGGCTATCATCACGCTCGGCGGCAAGGGGTCTGTCGCGCTCGAGGACGGCAGGTTCCTCGAGGTGCCTGCTGACAGGATCTGTTCTGTCGATACGACTGCCTCGGGCGACACGTATATAGGATATCTGGCCCAGGGGTATGTATCTGGTTTGGGGCTGGACGAAAGCATGCAGCGCGCAACGCATGCCGCAGGACTCACGGCGACCCGTGTCGGGGCGCAGCAGGCCATCCCGTGTGCGGAAGAAGTGGACGCGCTCTTCGGGCCAGCATCCGGAAACAGGCGATAGGATGGATGGTTCTGAGATTCTGGAGAGGGCCCAGGATGCGGGGCTCGAGGATACGCTGGCAGAGCTTCTGGCCCGTCCACGCGACGAGGCCGTGTCAGAGATCGAGCGTACGGTCATAGGCCAGGATGCGGTCGTCGAGGAAGTCGTGGACCTCATGTATGCCTGCCTCGAGCGGATGCTCAGGCGTGCCGAAGGGACCGATGAGCTCGACCTGCCGCGTGCCTGTGCCTTCATGCTTGCCGGCACAACGGCTTCCGGCAAGTCCTTCCTGATGAAGGTTGCCGCGCGTGTGCTGAAGCTGCCGATCGTGACGATAGACTGCACGGGCATCACGGGCGCTGGCTGGGCCGGAGACTCCGTCTCCTCGGAGCTGAGAAGGGTCGCCCATGCGCTCACGCTTGCACCGGGCACGCCGGTCATTGCGTTCTGGGATGAGGCAGACAAGCTCGTCCGCTCCACCTCCGGCCAGAACCGTGGCTTCGATGCGCAGGGCAACTTCCTGAAGCTCCTGGACGGCGAGACGATGGTGCTCGAGCCGGAGCAGCCAGGGCAGAAGGAGCTGATGCTCGATACTTCGCGCATCCTCAATGTCTTCGCCGGTGCCTTCATGGGCATCGAGGACATCGTGAAGAAGCGCCTGCTCGAGAACAAGCTCACGGTTGCCGGTACGAAGAGCGCCCATACCTTGATGGACAAGGATGCCCTCTATGCAGAGGCGAATCTCGAGGACCTCATCACCTGGGGCTTCATGCCCGAGCTTGTCGGCCGCTTTGGCGCGGTCGTGAGCGTGCCTGCGCTCTCTAGGGCTGCGCTCAGAAAGATCGTGAAGGGCTCCGAGCGCTCGCTCGAACGCAGGATTCAGAACCTCCTGGGTCCTGGCAAGACGTTCGAGATTGAGGACGATGCGGCCGATGCGATGGCGCAGGAAGCGAAGAGGAGCGGCCTTGGTGCCAGAAGGATCGACCAGCTGGCGAACCGCTATGCAGCCCATGCTATAGCAGGCCTGCAGGACCCGAAGGGCCCGAACAGGGCAACGCTCGTCTGTGCCGAGGATGGCCTCGAGCTTGCCTTCGACCGTGTGGAGGAGCTTGCCGAGGCGGGAAAGGCAGCCAAAGCTGAAGCTGATGCGGCCGCGCCCGAGACGGTCGAGCTGCCGAAGAAGAACGTCTTTGCGCCTGATGAAGACCTCGAGAAGCGCGTGAACAAGGCTCTCGCCGGCGCCCGCTTCGGCGATGCGGCGAAGACCCGTGAAGGACGGGAGCTCCTCAGCCGGAGGATCGCTGCCTATAAGGGCTGGCATCTCAAGGACCAGCGCACGCTTCCGGCAGCGGAGCTCCTTCTTGCTTCCGTTATGGGCTATCTGGTCAGGGGCAGAGGGAGTGCGCTCACGCTCGGCGAGACCTGTGCCTACATCCGCTTTGCCGATGTGGCGGTCGCAGGCTCTGTGAGCTACCTCGATATCCTCTTCTTCGGCCGTGTGGATACCTGCGGCATACGTGGGCTCGAGGAGCGTGCCACGGAAGATGCTGCGCTCGCGACGCCCGATACCTTGGCGGCGCTTTCAGCCTATAGGCGCTTTTCTGCCTATCCGGAAGCCGTGCGCAAGGAGGCTGTGAAGCTTGCACAGGCACGCGCGCTTGCGGCCATGACCTCAGAGCAGGAGGCAGCGTGGCTCCGCTCTGATATCAACGATGTCGCGGTAGCGCTCGACAAGGAGAATCCGTTCGGAGACGGCCCCTCGATCATGTTCTGAAGATCAGGCAGACGGGGCATCCTTTGCCTGCGTGAGCTTGTGGGCATAAAGCGCTGCGAGCGCCTCGTCTGCCGTGCCTGACACATTCGGATAGAGGAGGATGCCGGCATCGGCGATGCGCTCCTGCGCTTCGCGGCCGACGGCTCCTGCAATGAGCGCTTCGGCATTGTCGTCCAGAAGGACGCGGATGAGCTCTGAGACGGAGGTCTTGCCGACATGGCGGACAATCCGGCGCTCAGGCTGGTCCTTGCCTGTCTGGCAGAGCATGATGTCGGTCGTATCGGCAAAGCGGGCGGGAATCGTTCCGTCCGCAAGAGAGATGGCACAAAGCATGGGACACTTCCAAGGGTTCTGGCAGATTTCTGCGCTGTTATGGTCAGGTACGTGGATAAGTACCCCTAAATCGGTCTCATGAAACCATGAGTCGGCAAGTGTCTGTCCGGCTTGCTAATATGGAAGGCCGGACGTCGGAAGGAGAGCGCAATGGAGTACCGGAGCATCTTGGGACCAGATGCAGGTGCAGGCGAGCCTCAAGAGATGACAGAGGCCCTTCATGACGGGAGGATCGATTCTCTGATCGATGCTGCCGCTCAAGATCCGCGCTGGGCCGAGGCACGTCCGCTCTTCCTCGCTGCGCCGGCAGGGGAGCGCACCGCTGAGTGGCGGCTCGGCGTCTTTTCAGACCTGATGGCAGACCCTGCTCTGAGGCGCTCGGTCGAGTCGTTCTCTCATGACCTCTCGGCGCTCCTGGACGATCTTGCAGCCGTGCTCGAGCATTTCGGTCCGGCCACGGCAGCAAGCCTCGACGATGTAAGCCGCTTGGCGCTCCTCTCCTGTGCCGAGCGCTGGTGCACCCTCGTCGAGCGCTTCGAAGAGGCGCTCCACTCTGCGCATCTCGGCGAAGGCCTGGGCTCCTTTGCCCGCTACCTTGCGCGCTACTGTGCAGCTGACAGCTACCTGCGCCTCAAGGACGATATCGCGCATACGAAGAAGCTCCTCGGCTATGTGCAGTGCTCGCTTCTCGTCGACGATATGGGCATGCGTGTCCGCAAGTACCAGGGAGAGCCTGCGCTTTCCCGCGGCCTTGAGGACCTCATCCGCCCCTTTGAGCCTTACGAGACAAAGCCTGAGCCTGAGTGGCCTGCGCCTGCTGCGGCAGATCCTGCGATGGACGCAGCGGTCCTCGAAGCCGCCTCGCGCGACTTCGGCGACCAGTTCCGCGCCCTTCAGACCTTCTGCGAAAGGCATACGGCCTTTGCCGATGAGAAGATTGCACGCTTTGCTTGGGATGTCCGCTTCTATCTGGCCTGGCTCACGCTTACGGACAAGGTCCAGGAAAAGGGCAGCCCTGTCTCCCTGCCCACATTTGCGGGAGCAGATGATATCGTGGAGCTGAAAGACGTCTGCGACGGAGCGCTTGCGCTTGGAGACGGATGCGTGCCTATGACGGTGACGCTTGCGCCAGGCGAGCGCCTTGCCGTCATCTCGGGCAGGCCGCACTCCGGCAGGACCACGGCCGCCCGCGCCATCATCCAGGCTGTCTGGTGTGCCTCGATGGGGCTTCCCGTGCTGGCACGCAAGGCGCATCTGCCGTATCGCGGGACACTCTCGACGTGGATGCAGGACACTCACGATGCAAAGCACGGGATGGCAGGAATCCGTGGCGCGCTTGCAGGCGCCGGCGAAGATGCCCTCCTGGTCCTTGACTGCCCTGCGCCTTCTGGCTCTCCTTCAGACCAGCTTGCCTTCACAGAGCTCATCCTGGAAGAGGCACTTGCCTCAGCAGCGTCTGTCGTTGTCACGGCAGGACCTGATGGTGTGACCATTCCCGATGGACTTGCCCATGCCTGCGCGAGCTTTGCCTTCGCAGACGATACGGAGCATCCAGGGGCGCGTTCCTTGAAACTCGCCCGCCACGCCCCCTGGGGCATGGAGTCCGCTCATGCTATGGCTGAGCGCTATGGCTTGGGGACAGAGCAGCTGAAGGCACGCATCGCCGCAAACAGGCAGGGAGCTGATGCAGAGTGAAGATCCGTCTTCTGTACGCCGACCGCGAAGAGCGGAGCATGGGCGAAGGACCGTTTGGCTGGAACGAAGCGCTCGAGGCGACCGGCACAGATGCTCTCGTGAAGCTCATGGCACAGGGGGATGTAGGCCTGACCGCTGCCGCGAAGCATGCGCTTGCCCACCCGCTTGCCACGGCGACCGAGGTGGCCTATCGCCAGGATGCCGTGCGCGACGCGCTCGAGCATGCACAGGCCGTGAAGCATCTCTTTGCCGTCTGCCAGGGAGAGGCAGTGCATGCGGCAGATGCTGCCGGCACCTCCGATTTCCTCGCGCTTGCCGATGTAGCGGCCCAGCACGTGCAGGCGCTCTCCGAGCTTGCCCAGGTCGCACGCGATATGCACCACGACGTGAAGTCGGTGGCGCTTCGGCGCTTTGCTGACGAGATGGCAGAGCTTGTGGAGGAAGGCTATCTCAAGAGTGCAGACGAGATGCTGCGCGAGATCTGCCGTCCCTCCTCTGCCCTCATGAGCGCCACGCTCGACCCGGAGACGCTCAGGCCCCGCTACGAGCTCAGGAGCTATCCCAGGCGCACCGACTGGCTGCGCTGGAAGGTGACAGGTGCCGTCACGGCTGATATCGAAGACGATGCAGCCGCCGCAGACCGAGCAAGCCGTCTCGCTTCGGCCAGGCGTGCCTTGGCCCCCGTGCTCTGGGAGTGGACAAGCCGCATGGGGAGCTTCTTTGCGGCACTCAGAGACGAGCTTGGCTTCTACGTCGCGGCAATCAACCTTGCCAGCGCCTACAAGGATGCAGGATGTGCCTGGTGCCTGCCTCAGGTCGAGGATGTCCTGCCTGAAGAGAAGCCGGGATACCATGCCCATGCGCTCTCGTATGCGGAGGGCGGCAGCTTCCACCTCATTGCGGACGAGATCTCTGCCAAGGGCATCTCGTGCTGGCTTGCAGGGGGAGCAGACGAGACAATGAGAAGGCAGTTCCTCTCTGCCTGGGGCCAGGCAGAGATTCTGGCGCTCACGGGATTTCCGGTTCCTGCCGAGGAGCTCACGCTTCCGGTAGCGACGCAGGTCGTCTGGCTCTCGTCTGAGGGCAAGGATGTCGAAGAGGGCCTTGCCGAGGCAGGGGAGAAGCTCTCGAAGCTCCTTCCGGGAAGCATCGTGCTCTGGGATGAGCCCTTCTCCTGGTTCAGCCAGACGGAGGCGGCAGAGCTTGTCTCTGGCCTTATGGGCACCATTGCAGAAGCTGGCGCCGAGCTTGTCATAGCCACCGCGAATCCGCATATCGGCGCCAGGAACCTCGCGCGGCGCGGCGTCTTCCATCTGCGCCTCGAGCAGACGCAGGAAGGCCTGCGTGCGGTGCCGGGCAGGCCCCGCGCCGATACGAGGCTCCAGGATACATTCGAAGAGGTCTTCGACGAGCGCCTGGATGTGGCGCTCAAAGCCGCACGATAGGGGGGATCCATGCCCGAGAAGATGTTCAACACCCATATCCAGTGGACGATCAGGAAGAAGGATGGCCGCAAGATCAAGATATACGGCGAGACGTCGATGCCCAGAGGCTTCGAGAGCGCTCCCTTCCCGCGTCCCACCATCGTAATGGCGCACGGGTTCGGCTCTTCCCATAAGTCCCTCGTGCCGTATGCCGAGGTCCTCGCCCAGCGCGGCTATGTCGTCTACAACATCGACTTCTGTGGCGGCGGACAGGAATCCAAGAGCGATGGCTCCTGGGAGGATATGAGCATAGAGACGGAGAAGGAAGACCTGCTGGCGGCTGTCGGCCTCATGCGCGAAGAGCCGTTCTGCGACCCGAAGTGCCTCTTCCTCTTCGGCGCCTCTCAGGGAGGAGTCGTCTGCTCTCTTGCGGCAGACGAGCATCCAGAGCTCTTCCGTGGCATGGTGCTCCTCTATCCTGCCTTCGTGCTGCATGAGGATGCATGCAGGGCCTATCCGGAAGGAGAGCCGCTGCCGGAGCATCTGGAAGCTCTCAGCCGTCCCGTCGGTGCGTCCTATATCGAGGCGGCACGCCGCTATGTGCCCGAGGAGCACATGTCCTATCCAGGGCGTACCCTGATACTTCACGGGGACAAGGATGAGATCGTGCCTCTGGCCTCATCCGAGAAGGCTGCCGCCAACTTCCCGGCGGCGACGCTTCAGACCGTCGAAGGCGCAGGCCACGGCTTTTCGGGCGACGCACAGAAGAAGGCAGCCGAAGCTGCCTTCGATTTCATCTTCCATGTGCTGCATGACAAGGAGAAGAGCGCCTAGCAGGCTGCGGGTACCGGCTCCGCGAGTGCATGCTGGATGCGCAGGCTGTACTCGTGTGCATGATGGAGTGCGAATTCGAGCGGGTGCGCGTCGGGGAACTTCACGATCTTGGCGGTAGGGATTGCCTGCTCGACCGTGCGGATGTCCTGACGGCGGCGCTTCCTGCTTCCTTCGGCGTACCAGTACTCGACGGCCGAGCCGCCTCCGATGGGGCCCTTCGGCAGCTCATAGCTGTGGCAGGAGGCAGAGAGGTTCCAGACGCTTCTTGTCGAGATGCGCTGGAGTGTGCCGCAGATGATGCCGCGCTCCTCTTCAGAGGAGATGTGCTCGGCCAGCCTGCCGAGCCCCTTCGGTACCGAGAGCTTGGCTGCCTCGTAGGAGAGATAGTCTCTCGCTGCCTCGAGCTTCGATACGATCGAGGAGCCCTGATGGGGAAGGACGCCCTCGTCGATGATTGCATGCATGATGCGGATGCGGCTGTCGGCCAGAAGGCGCACGACGACAGATCCTCCGATATCGATGCCAAGAGCACCGAGGATATCGAGATAGCCACGGGCAATGAGCCCGTCTTCAAGCTCCTTTGCCGTGCGCTCGACGCTCCAGAAATCGCCGCCGTCCTGGAAATCATGGCCAGGAAGCACCGGCACGACGACGTGGTAGCGCTCGGAGAGCAGGCGGATGTCAGGAAGGAGCACGTCCCAGGTCACAAGCCTGGGCTGAACCACTAGAAGGATATCGGGAGAGTCTGTCCCGAATTCATGAAATCTCACTGCTTGTCACCTCTACATCCTTAAAAGACTAGACATAAGAAGCGCCGAGTGCAAGCACACGGCGCTCTGCGGAAGTCTTCTGTCAGGAGCGGAAGTGGCGGGGCGCTGCCGAAAGCGGCGACTGGATCGGCAGCTCTGCTTCGGCTTCCTCCTGGGCCTCGGCGGCACGGGCATCCCTGCCGACCGTCGAAAGCAGGCGGTCGAGGGCAAAGACGACGTAGCCGAGTGCCGTGAAGAAGGCATAGCCGCAGCCGACAAGCAGAAGGACATGCTCGGGGCCAATCTGCGTGACATCGAGCAGGGGATAGGGATAGCGTGAGACGCCCGAGATCTGGAAGTCTCCGGCAAGATCGATGCCTGTGCCGGCAACGAGGAGCTCCGTGATCAGGAGATAGATCAGAAGCGGGCAGGTCCAGACAAGCGGTCCCCACCCATGCATGAGGCCCTTCCGGTCGAAGAGGAGCCAGTCGGCGACGGCAAGCGCCGGAATCAGGTAATGGAGGGCGAAAAACGGGAAGTCCCAGCCGTAACCCCAGAAGGGACCGACCTTCAGAAGGAAGTGCGTGACGGTGCAGGTGACGACAAGGCACATCGTGAGCGCATACTTGAGGCTCGGCTCGATGACAGAGCCGCCGCGGTCCTCCTTGCGATGCACGAGGACAAAGATCGCCTCGCAGAGCCAGTAGATGGCAGAAGCGGCGGCAATGAGGACAGCGAAGTAGTGGAGCCCCTCGAAATGCCAGGAGCCGCTTCTCCAGCCGAAGGTCAGGGCAAGCGCCAGGACGCACAGGGCAGAGATGGCAAGCTTCATCAAGAAGGAGAGGGAAGCGTGATGGATCCGCATGCAGAAGCTCCTTTCTGGGCGCGGCTACGTAAGCGAGAAGGGCAGGCGTGCCGCAAGACGGTTTGCAAGGTCGGAAGCGATTGCCGGCAGGCTCCTCATGGCATGGGCCGCAGACGGTACGAAGAAATAGAGGGCCACGAGCGCGTAGCACACGATGCGCCAGAAGAGGGCAGCACGCGCAAAGCTCCGCCTGTTCATGTTCTTGCTTGCGAAGGCAAAGATGAGGGAAGAGACAAGGCCTACGAGCGGAATGGCAAAGAGGATCGTGAATCCGATATAGCCGCCAGGCGTGATGGGTTCGTCATCCGCCGAGAAGGCTGCGTTCTCTGCTGTGAAATGTCTGGGCATAGCGTGCTCCGATTCTGCTGCGATGATGAGGTGGTATCTACCATATAAGTCCTACTTCTTCCGTGTGGGCAGCCATCGGCAGACGGCAGACGGGAGCGATACCGTTACAATGGGGAAACGAGCTTGTAAGCGATCTGGCCTGCTTGCGTGTGGAGCAGGCGCCGATGCAAGGAGAGAGCGATGAAATATTTCGGTACGGACGGCTTCCGCGGCAGGGCCAATGAAGGCCTCAATGTCGAGCATGCGTTCAAGATCGGCCGCTATGTCGGCTGGTACTACGGAGCGAACCAGGGCAGGAAGGCCCGTGTCGTCCTCGGCAAGGATACCCGCCGTTCGTCCTACATGTTCGAGAGCGCCCTCATCTCGGGCCTCGTGGCATCGGGCGCCGATGTCTACATGCTCCATGTGATCCCGACGCCGGGACTCTGCTATGAGACGCTCGATGGCGGGTTCGACTGCGGCATCATGATCACGGCCTCCCACAACCCCTACACGGACAACGGCATCAAGCTCGTGAACCATGAGGGCTACAAGATGGACGAGGATGTGCTCCTCAAGATCGAGGACTACCTCGATGGAAAGGTCGAGGTGCCGCTTGCGACCGGCAATGCGATCGGCCGCACGATCGACTACATGCAGGGCAGGAACCGCTACATCGCCTATCTGATCGCCTCCTGCGGCTTCAGCCTCCAGGGCATGAGGGTCGGCCTCGACTGCGCCAACGGCGCTGCTTCGAGCGTCGCCCGCCCGGTCTTCGACGCCCTCGGTGCCGATACCTACGTGATCAACAATGCTCCTGATGGCTTCAACATCAATGTCGACTGCGGCTCCACGCACATCGAGACGCTCCAGAACTTCGTGATGTACAATCGCCTCGACGTGGGCTTCGCCTACGACGGCGACGCTGACCGTTGCATCGCGGTCGACGAGAAGGGCGATGTCGTCGACGGCGACCTCATCCTCTATGTCTGCGGCACCTACCTCAAGAAGCATGGCAAGCTTGCCCATGATACGGTCGTCCCGACTGTCATGTCGAACTTCGGCCTCTTCCGTGCCTTCGACGATGCTGGCATCAAGTACGAGGCGACGGCTGTGGGCGACAAGAACGTCTATGCCTGCATGCGCGAGAACGGCTACTCGCTCGGCGGCGAGCAGTCCGGCCACATCATCTTCGGCGATATCGAGACGACAGGTGACGGCGTGATGACAAGCTTGAGGCTCATGGAGGTGCTGCGTGCCGAGAAGGAGAAGCTCTCCGAGCTCACGCGTCCGGTCAAGCGCTATCCGCAGCTTCTCATCAACGTCGAGGTCAAGGATAAGAATGCCGTGATGGAGGCTCCCGAGATCCAGGAAGCAGTGGCCGAGGCAGAACACTTCCTCGAGGGCAATGGCCGCGTGCTCGTCCGTGCATCCGGTACCGAGCCTCTGATCCGCGTGCTTGCCGAGGCACCGGAGCAGGATCTCTGCCAGAAGGCGGACGATATCGTGATCGAGGCGCTCGCGCCGTACCGCGTCTAGCACGAACTGAAAGCAGCAAAGAGGCGGGGCGTCTGCATCTGCAGGCGTCCCGCTTCATCTTGATGCTGTCGTTCTGTGCTCAGACGCCGACCTTCTGCTTCGTCCAGACAAGGATGTCGCGCATCACATCGTCCGCATCGGTCTCGTTCAGGATCTCGTGGCGCATGTGCGCATAGATGTGCACGGAGACATCCTTTACGCCGGCATCGCGCGCCATCGAGGCTGCATGCTCGACGCCCTTGCCGCAGGAGCCGACGGGGTCCTCGGCGCCTGCCACGAAGAAGACGGGCAGGTCCTTGTCCCACTTCGCGAAGCAGTCAGGAGAGCAGACGAAGCGGGTGATGGCAGAGACCGTCGCATAGCCGCCACAAGAGAATGGGAAGCCGCAGGCAGGGTCTGCGATATAGGCGTCGACGTTCTCCGTGCTGTAGCTCAGCCAGTCGAAGTCGGTCCTTGCATTCTTGATCTGCTTTGCATAGGCACCGTCGCCGAGCGAATGGAGCATCTCGAGGTAGGCATCCTCGCCGTGGCGCCTTGCCGCCTGCGCAGCGAGGCCATGCATGAAGGCAGAGGCTGCAGGCGGGACGTGTCCCGTGCCGGAAAGGATGCAGGCCTTGAGGTCAGGGTCGCGGTAGGTCGCGAGGTAGGCACGGGCAAGATAGGATCCGAGCGAGTGGCCGAAGAGCACATGCGGCACGCCCGGCACCCTCTTCTCTATCTCCTTTGCCATGCGCCTGATATCGTCGACCATGATCTTGTCGCCACCCTGGGCAGGAAGCTTGCCCCAGCGCTCTGGAGCTGCACTCTCGCCGTGGCCTATCTGGTCATGGCCGCAGACGACGTATCCCGCATGGGCAAGATACTCGGCAAAGCGCTCGTAGCGGCTGATGTGCTCTGCCATGCCATGGACGATCTGGAAGATGGCCTTCGGCTCGCCTTCTGGCCACACGATCTTTGCGTGGATCTGGGTGGTGCCGTCTGCACTCGGAAACGTGAAGCTCTCTTTCCTGAGCCCTGTGCTCGTGGATGTATCCAATGCGTGCCTCCCTGCAATCGCTCACGGACCCATCCTAGGCCGAAGCCTCTGATGCATACACGGAAGGCAGGCCAGACGGCACAAAAGACGGCGCATGCGGAAGGAAGGACAGGCAGGAAAAAGGGCCTGGAAAGAGCTTCCAGGCCAGAAGGAAACTATGCGTGCTTGGCTAGAGCGCGAGGTCTTCCGGACGCGCCGCGTCGTCTGGCGTACGCTCCTGCACGTAGCGGATGAACTCGCGGCGCTCCTCGTCTGTCCTGAGCTTTGCTGTGTATGCCATGTCTCCCATATCGTCGGCAAGGGCAGGGGAGATGCGGTCTGCCTCAACGAGGCGCTCTCCATAGGTCCGCCTGATATCGGCATCCGAGTGGACATAGCGGTGGCAGTCGCGCTGCGAGGCATAGACGCAGAAGAACTGCTCGCCTTGGGTCACGTCAGTCGCATCCTTCGTGACCATGTCGGCCCATATCTGGTAGACATCGCAGGAGTGTGCATAGTTCATCATGTTCGGCGTGTTGGATCCGGGCGGACGCAGGTTCACCTCGAGGCCGACATAGTCGCCGGCATCTCCCAGGCCTTCCTTGGCCTTATCGAGCCGGAAGAATTCCATGTGGGTGAAGCGGCTTCTGATGCCAAAGGACTTGCCGGCAGCGCGGCCGAGCTTCTGGAGCCTCGGATCGATCGCAGGAAGGCAGGTATAGGCCATATCGAGCTTCTCTTCGGCCACGCGTGCCATGCTCCTCGGGAACTCTTCCATGTTCTCGAAAAGGGGATTGGCGTGGCTGTCGAAGATGGCATCGTAGGAGCAGATGCGTCCCGAGACGAACTCCTCGATCACATAGCTGCCCTTCGGCCTGTCTGCAAAGAAGGCGGCAAGAGCTGCCTCGTCTGCAATCTTGCGGGCACCGAGCGAGCCCATGCCGACCTCGGGCTTCGCGAAGAGGGGATAGCCGACCTGTGCGGCGAACTGCTTTGCATCGTCGAGCGTCGAGGCTTTGATCTGGCGTGCTGTCGGAATGGACCCCATCGCATAGAGCGGCTTCATGCCGGCCTTGCTCTGCCAGACGGCCATCTGCGCGGTCGATGCTCCCGTCACGATATGGAAGTCATCGCGCAGGCGTGCATCCTGCGCGAGCCAGAATTCGTTGTTCGATTCGAGCCAGTCAATCTTTCCATATTTGTACGAGAAGAAGGCGACGGCACGGAAGACCTGGCTGTAGTCAGCGAGATTCGGTGTGTAGTAGTACTCGGTGAGCGAGCTCTTGAGCTCTGGTGCCAGCCCGTCATACGGGGCATCGCCAATACCGAGGACGGTGACACCGTTTCTCTGGAGCCTGTTGCAGAACTGCCAGAAGACAGGAGGGAACTGCGGGGATATGAAGACGAAATTCATGGACTACCTCTGACGAACATTCAGGACTCATTCATGCTAGCGCGTGCAGGGCTACAGGCTTGTTACAGCAAGACATTACGCAATCTTTGCAGGATATGCCTTGCAGATGAAAAAAGGCCTGTCCCGAAGGACAGGCCCAGATGCATGCAACCGATGCGAGCTACTTTGCGCGGCGCGTGGAAGACCTGCGGGTCGTGGTCTTCTTCGTTGCAGGCTTTGCTGCGGTCTTGGAAGCGGTGGCAGCCGTCTTCTTCGCTGCAGGCTTTGCAGCCTTGGTGGCAGGCTTTGCAGCGGGCTCAGCTTTCTTGGCAGTGGGCTTCGCCGCGGGCTTTGCCGCTGCGGTCTTGGCGGGTGCTGTCTTCTTTGCGGGAGCCGGCTTTGCCTCAGCAGCTGCAGGAGCTGCCTTCGGCTCGGCCTTCTTTGCGGTAGGAGCTGGCTTCTCGGCTGCTTTGGGAGCAGGCTTTGCAGCTGCCTTGGGAGCAGGCTTTGCCTCGGCCTTCGGTGCTGCTGCAGGCTTCTCTTCCTTCTTCGGCGCAGGAGCAGCTTCCTTCTTGGCAGAGGCTGCCTCCTCGGCAAGCTCCTTCTTCACGTCTTCGAGGACGATCGGCAGGAAGTAGCGCATCTGCTTCTTCCACCATGGCCAGTCGTGGTTCACATCGTAGCCCCAGAAATCGCACCAGGCATTGATGCCCAGGCGCTTGAAGGAGGCGTCCATGTCGCGCAGGTCGGAAAGGCCATCTTCCCAGGCACCCTGGCCGACGCAGAAACAGAGCGAGCGGTGGTTGTAGAGGTCGATGTAGGGATGGTCTGCCGGCAGGTCATGGAGCATCTGGACCATATCGTTCATGTAGAGGTTCTCGTCCATCCAGTCGCCGAAGAAGAAGCTCGTGCGATAGACGCCGGAGAGCGCGATGCAGCCCTGGAAGAGGTCCGGACGGCGCAGCGCTGCAATAGCGGAGTGGGTAGCACCCATGGAGCAGCCGGTTGCGAGCGGGCGGAGGTCGGAGCCGTTCCTGTCATGGACATACGGGACGAGCTCGTCCGTCACGAAGCGGAAATAGTCCTCCTGGCGCTGGGCACGCCAGCTCTTGTCGCCGTTCGTGTTCGACCAGGATTCCTGGTCGATGGAGTCGACGCAGAACAGCTGCACCTTTCCACCATCGATGTAGTCGGCAAGCTCGGAGATCATGCCGAAGTCCTCGTAGTTCGTGCACTTCGAGTCCTGGGTCTGGAAGACGATGATGGGGTATCCCGTCATGCCGTACACGATCACGCCGAGATCTTCGCCGAGCACATTGCTGTGGTAGGAAATTGCATCGCGGTACATGAAGCCTCCTCAGATAGCACATCAAACGCTGCCCATGGTAGCAGCACAAATGCCTGGAAGCCCTGCCTGTGCGCATCTCATAACAACAAATTTATAAACTAACGCTCAGATATCGGCGAATGAGCCGATTTCTCCGTCTACGCAAGGAAGAGCTCGAGGACAAGCACGGACAGACAGCAGACAGCGGCGACAGCGAAGAGGCTCTTTCCCCGCCAGGATGCGTAGATGCCAAGGGCAAGCGCGGCTGCGCCTGCCAAAGGCGACTCCGTGCTCTGGAATATCGCCGGTACCGTCATGACTGCCAAGGTCACATAGGGGACGTAGAAGAGGAAGGACTTGAGGTAGGGGCTCTCAATGGGCTTCCTGATGAAGATTACAGGAAGGACGCGCAGAGAGACCGTCGCCGCTCCCATAGCCAGCACATAGAACCACATGTTCATGAGAGGGCCTCCTGCGTCGTCCAGGACTGGCGCTCCTGCGCGGCATAGCGGAATGTTGGCACTCCGCCATGCACCGGGAAGAGCCAGGCTGCAGCGCCTGCAATCGCGAGCGTCAGGATGATCGTGCGCGTGCCGCTTGAGAGCTCCGAGATGATGGGAGCTGCATCGCAGAGCATGCTTGCGGCAAAGCTCGCGGCCACGACGGCGCAGACGGCCTTTTCCTGGTGCGCTGCCGGAATGATCACGGCGAGGAACATCCCGAAGAGGGCGACGGAGAGGGCAGAGAGGATGCGTGCCGGCAAGACATTGCCGAGAAGGGCGCCAAGGGCACCGCCGAGCGCCCAGCCGGGAAGCGCCGGCAGGAAGGAGCCGAAGGAATAGGCCGGGCAGACATTGCCCGGACGGGCGATCGTGAGCGCGAAGAGCTCGTCGGTATTGTCGTAGGCGATGAGCATGCGCTGCCAGAGCGGCGTCTTCGCATCGAAGCGCTGGGCAAGCGCGGCACTCATGAGGATGTAGCGGGCGTTTGCGATGAGGGTCACCGCTACGAGCTCGAGCACGGCTGCTCCCTGGGCGATCGAGGAAAAAGCGGCATATTCTCCCGCCGAGGCATTGCAGAGGAAGCTTGCGACGAGCGACTGCAGAGGGTCGAGCCCGGCCCCTGCTGCAGAGATGCCAAGAGAGAACGAGACGGCAAGGTAGCCGAGCGCAATCGGCACGCCGTCATGTGCGCCCTGCCAGAAGCAAGATGCTCTCCTTGCCTTCGATGCGCTTCTCTGAGCTGCTGCTGTCTTTTCCATGGTGCCTCCCTGCGTCGTTTTGCATACTTGTACGCCTCGGCAAACCATAAGTAAAACGATTGTATGTAATGGCATAATAAGCAGACCTAATGGAAGGAGCGCCATGAGAGCATCGCGTGCAGGGGTGTGCGTAAGGGTTGCCGAGAAAGGCAGCTTCACGGCAGTGGCCGAGGAGCTCGGCTATACGCAGTCTGCCATATCGCAGCAGGTACGGTCGCTCGAAGAGGAGCTGGGATGCACCCTTCTCGAAAGGCGCCGCGACGGCGTGCGGCTCACGAAGGATGGCTCGGTCCTCATGCCCTACCTCGAAGCCATAAGCCATGCAGAGGATGCGCTCTCGCGCCGGCAGCGGGAGCTCTCAGGCCTTGTCGGCAGCGAGATCTCGATCGGCACGTTCACGAGCGTGAGCCGAAACATCCTGCCTCCCCTCATGAAGGAGTTCAAGGAAGTCTGGCCCGAGGTACACTTCGTGCTGCGCCAGGGAGAGTACACCTCGATTGCAGACTGGGTGCGCGAAGGGGAGCTCGACCTTGGCTTCACCGATATGGAGGATGCAGAAGGCCTCCAGCGTGTGCCTCTTCTCGCAGATGAGATGATGGCCGTAGTGCCGCATGGGCACCGGCTTGCAAGGAAGCGCACGGTATCGCTCGAAGACCTTGCGGCAGAGCCGCTCATCGTGCTCGACGAAGGCGAATCGTCGGTGGCGCTTCGTGCCTTCGAACATGCTGGCATCACGCCGAAAGTCGAATATACGGTCACGGACGACTATTCGATACTGCAGATGGTGAGGGAAGGGCTGGGCGTCACGCTCCTCTATGAGCTCATGCTCTCGAACTACGATACGGGCCTTCTCACGAAGCATGTGCGGGAGCGTCCGAAGAGGAACATCTGCCTTGCCTGGCGTTCGGACGAGACCCTGCCTCTGGCCTCGAAGCGCTTTGCGGAGAAGGTCATATCCTCCTCTGCAAGCTCGCCCTACCCGTTCGTCCGTCTGGTCCAGAGCTGAAAGCACAGTGCCAATTGGTGCCTGATATGGCATGCGAGCGGCTTTTCCTGCAAGGTTTGTGATACGGTCTAGCTAGCTTTCCGCAAGCATGAACCATCCGGAAGGGGGAACCCGTGTCCAAGAGATTCACGATCAAGAACCACCGGACCGGTTCCGCAGCACATGTGCTCGATATCTTCGATGCAGAGGGGCACATTGCCTACAATGCGAAGATACAGCTTGCAGGCGGTGTCGACCATATGATGCTGCAAGATCCGAATGGCAACGAGATTGCACGCTACCGGGTCCGTGCCTTCGAGGAGCGCGGCATGCTCATGGTGACGATGGCAGACGGCGTGCGCTTTGCGGCAAGCTTTTCAGGCGTCCACCATACGCCGCATCTTTCCGTGCCGGACTACGGCTGGAATCTCGACCGCTCGCCTGTGCGCGGGATGTATCACATCACGAACTTTAGGGGTGACAAGATTGCGACGGTCGTGCGTGGCGAGGAATCTCTCGGCAGCTATGTGGCAACGATCTCCGACTGCCGCCACACGGACGAGCTTCTTGTGCTCGTGCTTGTTGTGCGCTTCCTCCTCGAGCATCGCTGAGTGAAGAATGCGCATGATGGCAAGTCTTTATGCGCATGGATGAGAGCAAGTGTCGGAATTCTCAGGAATGTGTGGCCGTCGGCCGCTCCATTCCCACCGCTGCCGATTGGGGTGGCAAGGATGAAGCGTTTCCATTAGGCTCGAAGGTAGCGCGGCTCCAAGGCAGGCATTCCGGATGCAGGGAAGTGGTCACGGATGGCAATATTCTCGACAGATCAGGTGAAGGACAAGATCGAAGCGAAGCAGCATGAGCTCGGCACGGTGAAGCAGAGCATCGAGCTGGATCATGAAGAGCTTGCCATGCGCGACGATATCCGGAAGAACTCCGACCAGATGCTTGCCGAATATGCATCACGCGAGAAGGAGCTCGAAGCGACGCTTGCCCACGAGCAGAAGCTTCTGGGGAGCCTCGATATGGTGAGAAAGCCGTTCGAGGAGATGAAGGCCGAGCTTGCCCAGGGCAAGAGCGACTTCACGAAGGACGAGCGGGCGACGCAGGAGAAGAATGCGCGAGCGCTCGAGGAAGCCGAAGAGAGGCTTCGCTCCTTCGACCTCACGCACACGGAGAGGCTCTCGGACGAGGAGAAGGAGCGCCGCTGTGGCCTCGCCGAGGATGTGAAGCTCAGGAACCAGGCGCTTTCGGCTGCCGACGAGGCGCTCAGGCAAGCTGGGAAGCGCTTCGACGAGAGCCAGAAGCCCGTCTACGACAACATCGCTGCCGTCAAGAACAACCTCGACCGCCACCAGAAGGCCGTCCAGGATGCCCAGATCGAGCTCGAGGACATCGCGCTCAAGCGCGCCTATGTGACAGACTGCATCACGGACAACACGGGAGACGACGAGCTCCACAGCGTGATCCGCCGCAAGGAGAACAAGGCAGAGGCCATCCAGAAGGAGATCGAGAAGCTCGAGAAGCAGCAGCACGCCCATGAGAGCCTGATCCGGTTCCTCTGGGCGTGCCTGATCGTGTTTGCGGCCTTCCTGATCTTCGGCCTTATGCATGTGCTGGGAGACTAGCGCCTCTTGAAATAGATGATGAGCTGGTAGACGCCGAAGACAAGGCAGCCGACGCCGAGGATGACGGCGGACCAGAAGTCAAGACCGGAGAAGGTCTGGTTCATGCCGTAATAGGCAAGGATGGCTGCTGTCGCAAAGCAGACGACGGCATAGCCGATGCGGCGGCTCGTGCGCTTCTGGCGCCTGCCGCGCTCGAGCACCTGCTCGCTTTCGGAGAGCTTCGGCTCCTCGGCCTTCTTGAGGGCCGGGATGAAGCTCAGGTAGAAATAGCCCGACGTCAGGATATAGAGCCCCGCGAAGAGGGCAATGCCGATCCAGAGCGAGGTCGTAGCACCGAAGATCGCTGCAAGCGAGACCGCGAAGATCGTGCGCTGGCGGTCGAAGAAGGCGAGCTGGCGCATCTTCGACTCGGGCACATAGTAGTACTGGTGGAGATAGTCGTTGTAGTAGACATTCCTGCCGGACTTGTCCACCCTCACGACGTCGTCGAGCTGAGGCGAGGCTTTCTTCGTCGCCGAGCCGGTCGTGGTCTTTCCTTTCGCCATTCCAAACCTTTCTGTCCTGTCCAGGCTGTCGGGCCTGTCTGCTAATATGGGTACATCCGTTCGAAGAAAGGAGCTCCGTGGCAGGCACGCAGAAGCGCTATCTGTGCATAGACCTGAAAAGCTTCTATGCCTCTGCCGAGTGCATCGCGCGCGGGCTCGATCCCTTCACTACCAATTTAGTGGTAGCAGACCCCACGCGCACCGAGAAAACGATATGTCTGGCTGTTTCTCCGGCGATGAAGAAGCTCGGGGTCCCGGGGCGCTGTCGCGTGTTCGAGATTCCCAAAGGCATCGATTACATCATGGCTCCGCCCCGCATGCGCTACTACATGGAGAAGTCGGCCGAGATCTACGGCATCTACCTCAGGAAGATCGCTCCGGAAGACATCTTCGTCTACTCGATCGACGAGGCCTTCTTCGATATCACGCCCTATCTGTCGCTCTATGGGATGACCGCACGCGAGCTCGGCGAGGCGCTCAGGAGCGAAGTTGCAAAGGAGACAGGGATCACCGCGACCTGCGGCCTTGGCACGAATCCCTACCTCGCAAAGATTGCCCTCGATATCACGGCAAAGCATTCGGATGACTTCTTCGGCGAGCTCGACGAGGAGAGCTTCAGGGCGACGCTCTGGAACCATAGGCCGCTCACGGACTTCTGGCGCATCGGCCCTGGCATCGCGAGGCGTCTCGCCGAGATGGGGATACACACGATGGGACAGCTTGCGCATGCCCCGACAGAGCCGCTCTTCCGCGAGTTCGGGAAGGACGCCGAGATCTTGATCGACCATGCCTGGGGCATCGAGCCCGTGACGATGGCAGATATCAAGGCCTACAAGCCGCAGGCGCATTCCCTGAGCTCGAACCAGGTCTTCGGCTGCGCCTATGACGCAGAGGATGCGCTCCTCGTGCTCAAGGAGATGGCAGATGCGCTTGCCCAGCGGCTCACGGAAGGCAGCTTTGTTGCAGGCGGCATCTCGGTCTTTGTAGGCTATGCGATCACGGAGGAGGAGCGCGAATATGCGCAGGAGAGAAGGCGCCTCCACCGCTATGGCCCCGGCGCTTCGGGCTCGATGTCCTTCCTCGTGCCGACAAGCTCCTCAAGGAAGATCCGGCAGGCGGCAGAGGCGATCTTCCACGACCGGGTGGATCCCGAGCGGCAGATCAAGCGCCTCGGCATCGGTGCCTTCGAGGTCGCTCCTGAGGATGCGAAGGGCGCGCAGATGAGCCTCTTTGCTGAAGAGGAGACAGATGAAGGCGAGCTTTCGCGCCAGCGGACTGTGAATGATATCAGGCAGCGCTTCGGCAAGAATGCGATCCTGAAGGGCATGGACCTCATGCCGAAGGCAACAGCGCGCGAGCGCAACAGCCAGATCGGCGGACACAGATCGGGAGATGAGAACGATGGAGTCGAAGACGTCTGGCGCAGATAGGCCAGGGCGCATCCGCTATGGGCATCCGTCCATGAGCGCAGCAGAGCGGGCAAAGATCTTCATGCCGTTCGATGCGCTGCCGGAATACCGGGGCCTCCTCAAGAAGAAGGAAGAGGAGATCCGCGACAGGCAGAAACGCGGCCTCATATGAGAAGAGCCTGCCTGTGCAGGCTCTTCGTCAGGCGTTCATGAGATGGTGGCGGGCAAACCACTGGGCAAGAGAGCCCGGCACAAGGGCATCGGCAAACTCGTCTTTCGGCACCCAGCGGGCACGGTCGACCTCGCGGTTGAGATGGAAGTCTTCCGTCCTGGCCCGGCAGACGAAGTTCGAGATCAGCGTGTTCGTGCGGGCATAGAACTGGCTTGCATTGAAGCGGAGGTCCGAGACATCGAGCGCTGTCTCCTCTTTGACTTCGCGCCTGACGGTTTCCTCGAGGCTCTCTCCCTGGGAGACGTATCCAGCCACGAGCACGCCGTGCTTGCCATACTGGTCGATTGCCAGGATCCTGGTCCCGTCAGGGGAGTAGACGATCGTGCTGATGGCAGAAGAAAATGCTGGATAGCGCCATGCATTGCAGGTCGGGCACCACGGCTCCGGGCCGTCTTCTGGCTGCTCCTTCAGCACGAGCTCAGATCCGCAGATGCTGCAGTAGCGCTCATGCGGAAGGGCGATGCCGTCGTTGCCGTGCCATTGAGGCAGCATCTCTTCTTCTGCCATTACAGGGTCTCTCCGGCCTTCTTCGGCCTGCCGTCGAAGTCCTTGCCATGGGTGATGGATTGGGCTTTCTGAGCATCGAAGCCATCATCGAGGAAGCACTTGAGATCGCACTGCAGCTCGCCCTGCGTGCCGTAGTAGAGATCCCAGAAGCTTGCCGTGTGCTCATGGCCCGTATAGGGATCGGTCCACGTCTGGTGCTCCCTGTTCTCGAAGACAGAGGAGGCTTCCTTCCTTGCCCTGTGTGCCATGGCCCGGTAGAGCGAATGGCGGCGGTGCAGGACATTGACCTCGATCGCAGAGGCGATCTGGGACTTCGCATCGGTCAGGTGCGGTGCCCTCATGAGGCGCATGAGGGTCCTGTGGGCATTGATGGCGCCAGAGAAGAGCGTGTGCGGCACGACGAGCCCATAGACCTTCAAGAGCATGTAGCGATACATCCTGTCGCAGATGCCGAGGATGCGCTCGGTGGCATCGAGGCACTCATGGGCCGGGTGGAAGGTCTCGACGGTCTTGCCGGACTTCGTGTAGAGCACCATCTCGTCGAGGTCGCGCTCGACCTCTGCCGTGACGACTTTCGCATCGCGCTCGTCGAGGCCTTCGACGCCTGCCTCGCAGATGCCGCGGGTCCAGCTTGCCACAAACGGTCCGACCCTCGAATCGAGCTCGAAGTGGCTGATATAGCCTGCCACATAGGCACGTCCCGTCGGCCTCTCATGGTCTGAGAGATAGGCAAGCGAGCCCTTGAAGGCGGCGATGCACTCCTCGATCTTCTCCGTGTGGAGGAGCTTCGCGATATTGCGGTATTCCTTGAGGCGCGGATCGAGATCGAGCGACTCGAAGGGATCGGGGCCCTGGCAGCCCAGAAGATAGGCCTTGCGCTCCTCATCGGATTCGCTCTTGAGCGAGTTCGCTGCCGTGAAATACATGTCCTGCCCGTAGAAGTAGTGCGTGATGATGGCTGGCATGCAGAAGCCCTCCTGTCAATGGTCGTCTGGCCTTGTCGCACTCTACAGTATCGGACATACACGGGCTCCGTGGCGCCGGATGCGTCGAAAAAGCACTAACCTCCGTGTGCGGCAGCAAGAAAGGGCATAAGGTCCTGCCGCCTCCTTTCTGCGCTGGACACTCAGAAGAGGAGATGTCCGGCACCAGACACATGAAAGTGCATCTGTATGAAAGGTTCGAGCAGCTCAGATGTGCCGTGCAGATGCTGGACAGAAGCGGCTGAAAGATTCATGGGGATAGCTGGGATTTGGGCAGAGGGCAGCATCGGCGCGAGCAGCGCCGTGGGCATAATGAAGCGAGAAGACAGAAGCTGCCAGATATTCAGATATCTGCATTGCAGCATTTGCATGAAGGATCTCCGGCTGAAAGGCGGCCATGCTCGAACTCTCCCATATCTCCAAGTCGTATACGACCGGCACGTTCACGCAGAAGGCGCTCGACGATGTGTCGCTCGCATTCCGTGACTGCGAATTCGTCTCCATTCTCGGACCCTCCGGCTCGGGCAAGACGACGATGCTCAACATGATCGGCGGCCTAGACCACTTCGACGACGGCGACCTTCTGATCGACGGCATCTCGACGAAGCGCTACCGCGACCGCGACTGGGACACCTACCGCAACAACAGGATCGGCTTCGTGTTCCAGAGCTACAACCTGATTCCGCACCAGACGGTCCTTGCCAATGTCGAGCTGGCGCTCACGCTCTCAGGCGTCGGAGCGTCCGAGCGCGAGAAGAGGGCGAGAGAAGCGCTTTCCAAGGTCGGTCTTGCCGAACATGCCGACAAGAAGCCCTCGCAGCTCTCGGGTGGCCAGATGCAGCGCGTGGCGCTAGCCCGTGCCCTTGTGAACAACCCTGAGATCGTGCTGGCAGACGAGCCGACAGGAGCTTTGGACTCCGAGACCTCCGTCCAGGTCATGGATCTTCTGAAGGAGGTTGCCCAGGACCGCCTCGTGATCATGGTGACGCACAACCCCGAGCTCGCACGCCGCTACTCGACGCGCATCGTAGAGCTCAAGGACGGCACGATCAGATCCGATACCGACCCTTATGACCCGTCTCTTGATGCCACGCACAGGGCTGCAAAGCCTCCCCGCAAGACTGCGATGTCCTTCCTCACGGCACTCGACCTCTCGTTTGCGAACCTCATGACCAAGAAGGGAAGGACCTTCCTCACGGCCTTCGCCGGCTCCATCGGCATCATCGGCATCGCTGCGATCCTGGCGCTTGCGAACGGCGCGAACGGCTATATCGAGGATACCGAAGAGAAGATGCTCACGGTCTATCCGCTCCAGATCCAGGGCACGAGCTTCGATATCACGTCCGTCCTCTCGTCGGTGAATGGCACGGCAGGCTCGTCTGGCTCATCTGGCAGCTCCTCTGATGATGGCTCTTCCGATTCCGGCATCAAGGAAGCGCCGACCATCACGAACATGTTCAAGAGCGTCGGAAAGAACGACCTCAGATCGCTCAAGGAATACCTTGACGCCGATGGCGGAGGAATCCGTCAGCATGCCCGCGCCATCCAGTACTCCTACGACGTGAAGCCCGAGCTCTACCTCGAGAATGCCAATGGCACGGTCACGGAGGTGAATCCCGAGTCTTCGTTCACGCAGCTCGGACTCGGTGTCTCCTCCTCGATCTCCTCGAGCATGACCTCGCAGACGAGCGCGTTCCATGAGCTCATGGACGATACCGACCTCATCAAGAGCCAGTACAGCCTCGTGGCAGGTGAGTGGCCGCAAGCTGAAGACGAGCTCTTGGTCGTTCTCAGGCCTGATGGCACGCTTCCCGATCTCGATGCCTTCGAGCTGGGCCTTCGCGACCACAGCCAGCTCGACTACATGGTCTCGACGCTCACGAACGCCGAGAGCTCCTCCACCGAAGAGTCCGCGATCGATGCAGAAAGCGGAGCGAGCTACTCGACAGACGATATCCTGGCGGCTCATCTCAAGCTTGTCTATCCGACCGACATCTATGCCTATGACGAGCAGTACAAGATCTGGACGGACCGCTCGGATGATGCGGACTTCATGAAGTCGCTTGTCTCGTCTGGCAAGGACATCCATGTTGTCGGCATCGTCCAGGCAACAGATTCCTCCTCTTCGCTCGATCCGGGCATCTACTACACGAGCGCCCTCACGAAGGATGTGATGGCACACGCGGCGGATGCCGACATCGTGAAGCAGCAGCTGGCAGATCCTCAAACCGACGTCTTCACCGGCAAGACCTTCGCCGAGGAGGCGGCAGGCACGGCAGGGGAGGATATCGATCTCTCGAACCTCTTCAATGTGGATACGGATGCCCTCAAGGCCTCGTTCTCGTTCGATACCTCGAAGCTCGACCTCGATCTTTCCGACCTCGACATGTCGTCCATGCGGACGCCCACGATCGATGTGCCGGCACTCGACCTTTCGTCTGTCGATATGTCTTCGCTCGACCTTTCCGGCATCGATGTCTCCTCGCTCAGCACGGACGAGATCAAGGAGCTCCTTCCTGACTTCTCCGATATCGATGTGCGGGAGCTCGTCTCCGGCCTCGATATCAAGTTCGACCAGACAGCAGCCCAGGCACTCACAGCCGAGCTTGTGCGAGGCTGGCAAGCCTACATGCAGGAGCATCCAGATGCCCAGGTCCAGGACTACTTCCTCCTCGACAGCACGAAGAAGGAGATCGAGGACGGCGTACGCAAGATCGTGAACTTCGATGAGATCGAGAGCCAGATCGAGCAGCGGCTCTCCGGCATCGTCGACGAGAAGATCAAGAGCTCGGTCGCAAAGGCCCTGGAGTCCCAAATCGTGTCCCAGCTGGCAAGCCAGGTGGAAAGCCAGCTCGAGGCAAAGATCACAAGCGCCCTCACGTCCTACATCCAGTCTGCCTTCTCCTCTGTCATGCAGCAGACCTCTGCTGCTATAGAGACCCAGCTCACGAGTGCCCTCCAGACAAGCATGGGCAGGCTTCAGGCCTCGTTCCCGAATGCGATCTCGGTCGACGGGAACAAGATCAAGAGCGCCTTCAGCCTCAATATCGACGAGACGCAGCTCAAGGAGCTCATGGCCGGCATGCTCTCGAACTCGAGCGCCAGCTACGATGACAACCTCGCAAAGCTCGGCTATGCCGATCCTGCAACGCCTTCAGAGATCGACATCTATCCGGGGGACTTCCAGGACAAGAACAAGGTCATAGAGATCCTCGACGACTACAACGACCAGCAGACCGATGAGGCGAAGAAGATCAGCTATACCGATATCGTGGGCACGCTCATGCAGTCCGTGACCCATATTGTCGATATGATCAGCCGCATCCTCATCGCCTTCGTCTCGATCTCGCTCGTCGTGTCTTCGATCATGATCGCCGTGATCACCTACATCTCCGTCCTCGAGCGCAAGAAGGAGATCGGCATTCTCCGCGCGCTTGGCGCGAGCAAGCACAACGTGAGCTCTGTCTTCAATGCCGAGACCGTGATCGAGGGCTTCATCTCTGGCCTCATGGGCATCCTGATCACGCTAGGCGTCTCGGTCCCGGTCAATGCCTATGTGCTTTCGGTCTACGATGTGCCGAACATCATGAGGCTCTCCTGGCAGTCGGCATTAGCATTGATCGGCATCTCGGTCCTGCTCACGTTCCTGGCGGGCCTCATCCCGTCGAGGAAGGCAGCCCATGAAGATCCGGTCGAGGCGCTGAGAAGCGAATAGACTCCGCAGACACCCCTTGTCTGTCCGTGCGGAGATGGCATATTGCAGCCATGCCGCCCGGTGCTTCACCCTTGAGATGGGGAGAGCGCCGGGCGGCTCTCTGTGTGGAGTGTGCAGAAAGCTTTGCATCTGTCTTGTCAGATGACATGACGGCTGCCATACTGCCAACTCGGCGCTGGATACGAGAGGGGATTCATGGACACGAAGACCACAGGCACGATGGCTGCGCGCATCGCCGAGCTCAAGAAGGAGCAGGATGCCGTCATCCTTGCCCACTACTACGTGAAGGACTCTGCACAGGAAGTGGCAGACTATATCGGCGACTCCTTCTATCTGAGCAAGCTTGCTGCCGGACTCGACTGCAAGACGCTCGTCTTTGCTGGCGTGCGCTTCATGGCAGAGAGCGCAAAGCTGCTGTCGCCCGAGAAGCGTGTTCTCATGCCCGAGCCGAAGGCTGACTGCCCGATGGCGCACATGGTCGTGAAGGAGACGGTCGACAACGCTCGTACCGAGTACGGAGACGACCTCGCTGTTGCCTGCTATGTGAACTCGACGACCGAGATGAAGGCATGGTCCGATGTCTGTGTCACCTCCTCGAATGCCGTGAAGATCGTGCGCAGGCTGCCCCAGCACCACGTCCTGTTCATTCCGGACATGAACCTCGGCCGCTATGTGGCTGACCAGGTGCCGGAAAAGCATGTGATCCTGAACGACGGATTCTGCCCGACGCATGAGGCAATCGAGCTTGCCGAGATCGAGAAGCTCAAGGCCGCGCATCCTGATGCCGTGGTCTGCGCCCATCCTGAATGCACGCCCTGGGTCGTCGAGGCAGCAGACTATGTCGGTTCGACCTCAGGCATCATCAAGCGCGTCGCCGAAGGCGAGGAGAAGTCCTACATCATCGCTACCGTGATTGGCGTCCGCCGCACGATCGAGCAGAAGATCGCCGGCCAGGGCAAGGAGATCTTCTTCCCTGAGACGACGCCCATCTGCCCGAACATGGCAATGGTGACAGGCGAGAAGATCCTCTCGTGCCTCGAGACCGGGTCGGGCGAGGTCGAGGTCGATGACGCTGCGACCGAGGGCGCACGCCGTGCGCTCAGGCGCATGCTGGAGCTTGCGAAAGACTAGGAGACATGGAAACAGAAGAGACTATCGAGGCGGCCCGCACAGCAGAGCCGCAGGACGAATCATGCGATGTGGCGATTGCGGGGTGCGGCGTCGCAGGACTCTTCTGTGCCCTGACGCTTCCTGCCTCCGCCCGCATTGTCATGCTCTCGAAGGGCACGCTCGAGGAATGCGATTCGATGCTTGCGCAGGGCGGCATCTGCGTCCAGCACGACGATAACGACTACAAGGCATTCTTCGAGGATACCCTTCGGGCAGGACACTATGAGAACCGCCGCGAATCCGTGAAGATCATGATTCAGGAGTCGCGCCCGACGATCAAGCGCCTCATCGACTACGGCGTGGAGTTCGCACGCACTTCCGATGGCAGCCTCGCGTTCACGCGCGAAGGCGCGCACTCACGCCCGAGGATCCTCTTCCACGAGGACATCACGGGCAAGGAGATCACGACAAAGCTTCTGGCACAGGTGAAGAAGCTCAAAAACGTCGAGATTCTCGAGAACACTGAGATGGTCGACCTCATCGAGCGCAAGGACCAGAATGGTACGCCGTACTGCGCAGGCCTTGTGGCTGTAAGGCGCGACGGCACGGTGCTTCGCCTGCATGCGCACCATACGCTTCTTGCCACGGGTGGCATCGGCGGCCTCTTCACGCACAGCACGAACTATCCGCTGCTCACGGGAGACGGCGTGCGCATCGCAAAGGAGCACGGCGTCGCGCTCGAGCATACCGACTACATCCAGATCCATCCGACGAGCCTCTGGACGACGAAGCCTGGCAGGAGCTTCCTGATCTCCGAGTCCTGCAGGGGCGAAGGCGCGGTGCTCCTGAACGGCAAGATGGAGCGCTTCACCGATGAGCTCCAGCCGCGCGATGTGGTGTCTGCTGCCATCCACGAAGAGATGAAGAAGGAAGGCACGAACCACGTCTGGCTCAGCTTCAAGAACATCGATGAGCAGACGATCCGCCACCACTTCAAGCACATCTACGAGCACTGCCTCGAGGAGGGCTACGATATCACGAAGGAGCCCATCCCTGTCGTCCCCGCCCAGCACTACTTCATGGGCGGCATACATGTCGGCGAGGATTCCGAGACGACCATGAACCATCTCTTTGCAGCAGGCGAGACAAGCTGCAACGGCGTGCACGGAAAGAACCGCCTTGCCTCGAACAGCCTGCTCGAGAGCCTTGTCTTCTCTGCCCGTGCTGCAAAGAGGATGATCTCTGACCAGAAGGAATTCGGCTCCTGGATGCTCGAGCCGAAGAAGACGGCACCTGCCGCACCCAAAAGGAGGATCGAGATGGACGAGACCATGAAGCACCCTGCCGTGGGCGAGCCGAGGCCGCTCACGCCGAGCTATCAGAAGGGCCACAGCATGGATACCTCTTCGCTGGGCCTCATGATTGACAACCACATCAGGGAGGCGCTTGCCGAGGATATGCCCTACGGCGATGTCTCGACCGAGGCTGTCATGCCCCGTGCCCGCCGTGCCCGCGTGCAGCTCATCTGCAAGCAGCAGGGCATACTTGCCGGCATCGATATCTACTTCCGCGTCTACAAGCTGCTCGATGCCTCTGCCGTGATGGTGGCCCGTGCCGGAGACGGCGACGAAGTCATGCCTGGCCAGGTCATCGCCGAGGTCGAGGCAGATGTAAGGGCACTGCTCTCGGGCGAAAGGACCGCCCTCAATTACCTGCAGCGCATGAGCGGCATTGCAACCTATACGCATGAGATGGTGCAGGCGCTCCAGCAGGCAGGCGCCAAGGCGACGCTCGTCGATACAAGGAAGACGACGCCTGGCATGCGCTACTTCGAGAAGATGGCAGTGAGAATCGGCGGCGGCACGAACCACCGCTTCGGCCTCTCTGATGCTGTCATGCTCAAGGACAACCATATCGCCGCTGCTGGAGGCATCCGCCAGGCTGTGGCAGCAGCGAAGAGGAGGAGCCCCTTCATCTACCGCATTGAGGTCGAGTGCGAGACGATTGCCCAGGTGAAAGAAGCAGTCGCCGCACACGCTGATGTCATCATGCTCGACAACATGACGCACGAGCAGATGAAGGAGGCCATCAAGATCATCGATGGCCGTGCCCTCACAGAGTGCTCCGGCAACATCACGCTCGAGAATGCTCCCCAGATGGCAGATCTCGGGATAGACTACATCTCGAGCGGGGCGCTGACGCATTCTGCCGGCATCCTCGATCTCAGCAACAAGAATCTGACGATGCTGGAGTAGAAGCGATGGGAATGGACGGCGCAGCAAGGCGCAGGCAGATCGTGGCAGCACTCGAGGGGAGCGCGCGTCCACTCTCTGGCAAGGAGCTTTCTGACATGCTCCGGGTGAGCCGCCAGGTCATCGTCCAGGATATCGCGCTCCTTCGGCATGAAGGCCACGAGATCGTGGGGCTCCATACTGGGTATGTGCTCCGCGAGGAGAGGAAGGGGCTTCGCCGCCTCATCAAATGCCACCACACCGACGATCAGCTCGAGGACGAGATGGATATCGTTGTAGATGCCGGGGCCACGATGGAGGACGTGATCGTAAACCACAGGACCTACGGCGTCATCTCGGCCCCGCTCGGTGCCAGGAGCAGGCGGGATGTCCAGGGCTTCCTGGAGGGCATCCATTCAGGGGTATCTTCGCCCCTCATGCTCCTCACAGATGGCTACCACTTCCACCATATCAGCGCGCCTTCCGAGGATATCCTCGATGCGGTCGAGGAGAAGCTGAAAGACCGCGGCTATCTCGTGCCGATCGAGACATGGGAGAGAGACGATATCGAGAGGCACACGAAGCGCTAGAAGCTGCATAAGACAGATGAAAAGGAAGGCCAGGGCGTCTGCCCTGGCCTTCCTGCTATCGATCGGGATCTGTCCGCCGGCTCGCTTACGCCTTTGCGTGCGCGTCTGCCGGGACCTTCAGCATGAAGATGAAGCCGACGACGAAAAGTATTGCGATCGAGAAGACGCCGAGGTTTGCCATGCCCGTGAGCTGCGTCATGACAGCGACAATGAGCGTGCCCATGATGTCGGAATACTTGCCGAAGATATCGAAGAAGCCGAAGTACTCGTTCGAGTTCTCCTTCGGGACGAGCTTTGCGAACTCGGAGCGGGAAAGCGCCTGGATGCCGCCCTGGAAGAGACCGACGGCCATGGCCAGGATCCAGAAGTCGATCGCGGTCTGGAGATGGAAGGCAGCGTAGAACGTGATGCAGCCGTAGGCGACGATGCCGACAAGGATCATCTTCTTCGTGCCGACCTTCGTGCCGAGCTTGCCGTAGATGATGGCAGAGGGGAAGGCAACGAACTGCGTTGCGAGGAGCGCCAGCAGAAGCTGCGTCGAGTCGATGCCGAGCTGGGAGCCGTAGCTCGTGGCGAGATTTATGATTGTGTGGACGCCGTCGATGTAGAAGAAGTAGGCAATGATGTAGTAGAGCATCGGCTTGTTGGCGGCGATGCTCTTCATCGTCTTGCCGAGGCCTTGTATTGCCTTCGAGACAGCATGGCGCTCGAGCGGCTTGTAATGTGTCTGGTCGACGTTTCTGAGCATCGGGATCGTGAACGCGAGCCACCAGGCTGCAGTGACGATGAAGGAGAGCTGCATGCTTGCGCGGACGGAGATGTCGAAGGGGAGCAGGAGCACGATGGCAAGGCAGCAGATGAAGGGCACGCACGAGCCGATGTAGCCCCAGGCATAGCCCTGGGAGGAGACCTCATCCATGCGCTCGTCTGTCGTGGCATCGACGAGCAGCGAGTCATAGAAGACGAGCGAGCTGTTCAGCATGATCGAGGAGATGATATAGATCACGAGGAACGGCAGCCACGTCGTGGGGATGCCAAGGGCACAGGTCGCGATGACGCCTGTGCCGACCGTGCCGATGATGAACTTCTTCTTCATGCCCTGCATATCGGCAAGAGAGCCCAGGAACGGCATGAGGAGGGCAATGACGAGGGAAGCGATCGTCTGGGCGTAGCTCCAGGCGACAAGCGCGTTTCCTTCTGCCAGGCTGTTGAAATAGATCGGGATGAGCGCTGTCGAGAGCAGGACAAGTGCCGAGTTGCCGACGTCGTAGACAATCCAGCTCTTCTCGCGTTTCGTGAATTTCTGTGCCATAGGTCTTCCACCTTCCACCGTGTCGTGCACGGTCCCTCTCAAGCAATGGGATAGACTCGTGTGCCATGGACTTTCTAGCGAAATGCGCGCCTCCGCATCCGGAGATGTGCGTTGGGGTAGAAAACCCATGAACACAGTACGGTAACGTCTTACCGGACTGAAGGCCTGAACTGGTAAGCGGCAGGTCTTGTTTCGGTAAGGATCATGTGAGGAGCTTCCATGCCTGCAATAATGACGCACGATTTCTTCGGCAAGGACGTCTACGACGAGTGCTTTTCGACGATCGGCATGACGGCAGACGAGCGCGATGCGTTCCTTCTCGGCAACCAGGGACCGGACCCGCTCTTCTACACCCTCATCGATCCTGCGCTCAAGGACTTCCGCAATGTCGGCGACGTGATGCACCATGAGAGGCCGACGTCGCTCATCTGCGCGATGCGCCTGGCTTATGAGGCGCTCGACAGCAGCGACCGTGCAAGCGGGCGTGCCTATGCGCTCGGGTTCCTCTGCCACTATCTCCTCGACTCCGCGATGCATCCGCTCGTCTATGCCGAGCAGTATGCGTTCTGCGATGCTGGCGTCGAGGGGCTTGACCGTTCTGCCGGCTCCTATGTGCACGCAGAGATCGAGCGAGACTTCGACGAGATGGTGCTCTATACGAAGCTTCACCGCACAGTCCAGACCTACAAGCCCTACCGCGAGGTGCTGCGCCTCGACGAGCCGGCGCTCGAAGCCGTGGGCCGCATGTATGCGCTCGTGCTCCAGAGCGTCTATGGCCTCTATGCGCCGCAGAACCTCTATGTGAAGGCTGTGCATGACTTCCGCGTCGTGCAGCATCTGTTCTATTCGAAGAATGGCCAGAAGGCAGGAGTGCTCGGCACTGTCGAGAAGCTTGCGACAAGAAAGCCGTATTCGCTCGAGCGCGCGATGGCGCACCGGGCCCGCGCGGAGGAGACGAGCGACTTCGACAACAGGGGCCACGCTTCGTGGACGAATCCGTTCACGAAGGAGGAGTCGACCGATTCCTTCTGGGACATCTATGACGCAGCCAGGAAGCGCGCTTCGTCTGCGCTTGCGCTCTTCGCCGATGACAGCTTCACGCTCGCGGAGGCAGCAGAGCTCACGGATGGCCTCAACTTCTCGGGCCAGCCAGCGGAAGGTTAAGGGAATAAATTATGCGTCTGGGTTCGGACGGATACGCCGAGCGGCCATATAAATCCGTGAATGGCGACACCGTCTTACTTGACAAGGTATCTACCTGCACTTTTTCTGACCTGTCACAAGAAAGAGATGCCAGAGCGAGATTGTCGGGTTTCGCGAAGGGCGCTTAGGGTATCATAGACAACGCGTTCTTAAGGGCGCAGGTATCGCGCGCAAGCGCACTGTGTTTTGCCCTGTCAGGGCAAATGAAAGAAAGGCACGTCATGGCTCAAGGTACTGTTAAGTGGTTCAACCCCGACAAGGGCTACGGCTTCATCTCTCGTGAGGACGGCGACGATCTGTTCGTCCACTACTCCGAGATTCAGATGGATGGCTTCAAGACCCTGGACGAGGGCCAGGCTGTGGAGTTCGACATCACGACCGGCCAGAACGGCAAGCTCCAGGCTTCCAACGTTCGCAAGATCTAGTCTCAGACAAGACATATCTCTGTGATGCCCGAGAGGCTCCTCTTCGAGGAGCCTCTCGTTTCATATAAAGAGGGATTGTGCTGTCAGGCGTTTCCGACCTAGTCTGTGCCGAGCGGGATGTCGCGCCAGTCTTCGAGATAGATGTCAGCGATGCGGCGTACCTCGTTCGTGTCCTGGAGGGCATCGCCTGAGCAGACGGCACAGGTCGTGCAGCCGGCACGGTGGGCTGAAAGAAGGGCTTCGGCGAGGTCCTCGAAGACGATGCAGTCAGATGGTGCCACGCCGAGCCTCTTCGCTGCCTCCTCGTAGATGTCGGGGAAGGCCTTCGAGCGTGCGACCTCCTGCCCATAGACCTTCACGGGGAACCACTTCTGGATATCGATCCTGTGCATGGACTCGAGGAGATCGGGCGTGTTGGTCGTTGCGAGCGCATAGGGGATGTGCGCTCGCTGGAGCGCTTCGAGGTACTCTGTCACGCCAGGCCTGAGCACGGCCTTCGTTATGTAGAGCGCTCGGCTCATGCGCATCCACTCCTCCACGATATCGTCCGGATCCTCGTCGAGGTGGTAGCGCTCGACCGTGTAGCGTGCCCCCTCGGCAAAGCCCAGGGCAGAGAGCTGCCGGGGAAAGTCGACCGTATAGGGTATGGCGCGCTTTGCAAGGAAGGCGCGGTCCACCTCCTCCCAGAGAGACGCCGTATCGGAGACGGTGCCATCGAAATCGAAGATGGCGGCCTTCTCGGGGAGCGGCCAGAGCCTCTCGGGCGCTGCCGGCGCCAGAGCTTTCTTGTCAGGCGAAGATGAACTCACGGTAATGACCTTCCGCATATTTCTGCTTTGCTGCGTTCAGTATCGTACACTGGGATGGTTCAGAGACGATCGAGATGTGCCTTGAAAGGAGACATCACATGTCAGCAGAACCTACGCGCGCAGAAGTCGACGCCTATGTGGATGAGGTATGGGACGACGTGATCCGTGACATCGACTATCTCGTGCAGGTCGAATCCGTAGAGGATCTGGCGCATGCCGATGAAGAGAAGCCGTTCGGTCCGGGCCCCTATGAGGCGCTCAAACGTGCGCTCGAAGTTGCCGGGCGCCTAGGACTCGAGCCGCACAATTGCGGCGGCCATATCGGCTATGCGGACCTTCCAGGGGCATCCGACAAGCAGATAGCGACAATCGCACATACCGATATCGTGCCGCTCGGCACGGGCTGGCATACCGACCCGCTCCATGTGACGAGGAAGGAAGGCTACCTTCTCGGCCGCGGCGTCCTCGACGACAAGGGCCCCTTCACGCTCTCGCTCTATGCGGCACACTTCTTCGCACGCAAGGAACAGCTTTCGGGCGAGCAGATCCCGTACACCCTTCGCTGCCTTGTCGGCGTGAACGAAGAGACGAACATGGAGGATGTCGAGTGGTATCTGGCCCACTATCCGGAGCCTGACTTCCTGTTCACGCCCGATGCAGACTTCCCGCTGATCTGCGGCGAGAAGGGCCTCTACGGCTGCGCCTTCACGACAGCACCGGTTGCCCAGCGCATCGTCTCCTTCGATGCCGGCACAGCCTCCAACGCTATCCCCGGTGTGGCCGAGCTGGTGCTCAAGGCCGATGCCGACAAGCTTCCGGCAGCAGAGGGCATCGCGATCGAGCCTGCAGGTGAGGGGCTTGCCAAGCTCACGGCCCACGGCAAGGGCGGACATGCCTCGATGCCCGAAGGCACGAAGAACGCTATCGGCATGCTCGTCTCCTATCTCTTGGCAAACGACCTCGTCGAGGGTGACGAGCGCGAGTTCTTCGAGTTCGAGCAGAAGATCTTTGCGGCAAGCGACGGATCGGGCATGGGCATCGCCACGTCCGACGAGAAGTTCGGTGCCCTCACGAGCTGCGGTGGCGTCATCCATCTCAAGGACGGCCGCTACTCCCAGACGCTCGACTGCCGCTATCCGACCTCTGTCACGGGCGAAGAGCTCGACTCCAAGCTCGAGACGCTGGCAAAGAGCTTCGGCGTCACATTCCATCCCGAGCGCAAGGTCGAGCCGTTCTACACGGACCCGAACTCGGCCGAGATCCAGACGCTCGTCAAGACCTACAACGAGTTCACGGGACACGACGACAAGCCGTTCACGATTGGCGGCGGTACCTATGCCCGCCACTTCAAGAACGCCTGCGCCTTCGGCCCGCACGACTCTCGCATGGAGACGCCTGAGTGGGTCGGCATCGAGCATGGTCCGGACGAGGGCATCCTCGAGGACCAGCTGAAGCTCGCTCTCAAGATCTACATCGTGAGCATCGCCCGCCTCATGAATCTCGACCTCTAAGGTCTCAAGGCACAGACGCGATACGAAGAAGGCCAGGACGTGCGTCCTGGCCTTCTTTCATGCATGCCGGATCTGATGCTAGCGGTCGGGCTCTCCTTCGAGCGAGCGGCTGATATCGAGCACGACGTCGTCGCCTGAAAGCATCGCAAGCACATCGACGAAGTTCTTCGCGACGGGGAAGACCTCGGCATCGAAGGCAGCGCGCATCGCAAGGACGAAGGCTTCCGAGACTTCCTCGGTCGGCGCTGCCGGCACATTGTGGGAGGCGAGCACGTAGTCCACGTCCTCGTCGGTCTCCATCTTTGCCATCTCTGTCGGCTTCTTCTGGGAGAGCGAGTTCAGGTTCATGACGGCCATGAGGTAGGAGGAGGAGACGAAGCGCGTGCACCTGCGCCACGAGGCGGCAGAGGCCATCTCATCTCCGATCTGCTCGAAGATCTGGGCAAGCGCTGCATAGGCATTGCCAAGCGTCTCGGGGTCGTAGGCGTGCTCGAGAAGAAGGATGAGCGTCTCTTTCGCTCCTTCGAGGTCGCCCAAGGCGGTCTGTGCCTGCGCATGGAGGAGATAGGCAGAGGTGTCCATAGGCGCGAGCACCATCATCGATGCGCTCTGGCGCCTTGCCTCCTCTGCCTCGCCTCCGGCAAGCGCTGCCTGCGCAAGCATGAGGCGCGCCTGGTAGTAGGCATCGGGCACAAGGATGGTCTTCTGCCCCTCGTTTGCCATGAGGCGGTTGAAGAGCGCACGGTCGCAGTAGCTTCTGAAGAAGCGGTGCACCGAGGTCTCGGTATCCGCGAGGCTGTGTGCGCCCTCATAGTCCCTGAGAGCGTCTCTGAGGATTGCTGCGGCATCTGAGTACTGCTGCTTGCGTGCCAAGCCTTCAGCACGCTCCACGGCGCGTGTGAGGGCGTCTCCCGAGATGAAGTCATCCTCGATGGAGAGCGCATCTGAAGGATCCAGGCTTCCATCGATGATGTGGCCTATCGTGCGCTTTGCAGCATCCTGGACGCCTTCGTCCTCCATGTCTTTCGTGACGGAAAGGATGGCATGGACTGCTTCCTCAGCGGTCGTGCCGAGGTTCCTTCCAATCTTTTCTGCTGCCTGGATCCTGGCCGTGTCCTCGTTGATGGCAAGGCCTGAGACATGATTGCAGCCGAGCGCCTTTGCAGAGGCGCCGAAGATCCTTCTCTTCGAGGTGGCGACTGGCTCGTAGCGGAATGCGGGGCAGAAGCGGACGTCCGAAAGAGACAGCTCCTGAGGTATCGGATTCAGGGCTTCGGACGGTGCATCCATGTGCGCATCGAACGATGCGAAGACAGCCCAGGGATCCGAGATCTCTTCCATATCGAGGAGAGCAAAGCGGTTCCTGTCGAAGTGCACCGTATAGAGGCAGCTGCGCTTCGTGCCCGTCGTCTCCATGGCAGAGACGAATACATCCTTTACGGCAGGGGAGCAGCGGAAGGCGCCTGCGGCAAGAAGAAGACCTACTCTCAGCGCATACTGGCTTGCTTCGCGGGCACGCATGAACTGCGTCGTCGGCACGACCCTGCCGAGGCCATCCACCCAGGCGCTCCTCGGGAAGCAGGTGGCAGGCGTCGCTTCGAGCTCGAAGAGCACCCGTCCCTCATGCATGTTCACGCGGTATCCTGCCTCGAGCCTGTAGGGGAGGCGGAAGCTCTCGAGCTCTGTCGCTATGCCCTTGCGCACTGCCCACTCGCCGTCAGAGAATGGTTCATCGATGGTGGGGAGCTTGTCCGAGATGGTCGGGACCTGCGAGGTGATCGAGCGGGCGACGCTCTGGTTCGTGCGGAAGCACTCCCTCTCCGTCAGGGGTGCATCGTCCTTGTGGAATCCTGTTGTGAAGAGCAGTGCGTTGAGCGCTGCCTCGATGCGAACGAGGGCAAGCTTCGTCCCGAAGGGGACGCGCGGCTGCATGACGCGGAGATAGAAGAGATGGCTCCTATGGAGCAGCACGGCTGTCGTCTGGGGAAGCTCAATGTCCTTGTCGAAAAGGCCTGCCTCCTCGAGCATGCGGGCATACCAGAGCTCGAGCTCTGTCGGCGCCTGCGGACGGGTCTGCACCTTCTGCTGCTCGTCTGGCTGGCTCTCGCCGAGGGCGGCGGCCTTCCGGGTCGCGATGTCGCCGACCTGGGCCTTGAGCTCTGCTATCGCATCTTCTGCTCCAAGAAGCCTCTTGGTGATCGTTTCTGCCGTGAGCGTGGAGAGCGGAGTCGCCGGCGCGCTCGGGGCAGGGGCGGGCACCTCTGCCTTGCGTTCGGTATCTGTATGCTGCTCGTCCATGAAATGCTCCTTCGATGTGCACATGCCTCCTGCATCGCCCTGTGCCATGCCTGCTGCGGCGGCCCCACAGAGGACAGCTGCTGCAGCTGCCGCTCCTGCGGCAAGCGCAGGAAGCGCGGAGGCAAGCCCTGCCTGGGCAAGTACGGTGGCGCAGAGTGCAAGCACGACGAAGAGCTGGGCTCTTGCTGCGAGCTTTTGCGTGCACCTCTCCATCCAGGCCTCCCGTCTCCTTCTGGAGCGCAGAGAATGCAGATGCTTTTTACCTACCCCACCGTTTGGAATGGCATACGCGGGATGGCATATCGGACCTGAAAACGCCGCAGAGCGTATACTGATTGGAAATATTGAGAAAGAGGGATTGCTGATGGGCGAAACAGAGAAGCGCTATCTCGAGACGGCGATAGCTGACGACGATATCGTATATGGAGCAACGCAGATCTTCGATGCGCTGTCCGATTTCACGCGCTTCCAGATCCTCTGCGCCCTGAGCATCCAGAACCGTTCGGTCGGCGAGCTCCAGGAGTTCTGCCATGTCTCCCAGTCAGCCATCTCGCACCAGCTGAGGCTTCTCAAGGACCGTGGCATCGTCGCTTCCAAGCGCGATGGGCAGCGGATGGTCTACTCGCTCGACGACGACCATGTGGCAACGCTCATCGAGGTCGGTCTCGAGCATGCAGGCCATTACCGCTGCGAAGGTGATGGCGGAGAAGACGCCTAGCAGGAAGCGGCATCCAAGGCAGGAAGCCTGAGCGGCATGCCATCCACGTAGAGTGGATGCGGCTCTCCCGCGATGAGGGGACGGGCATATCTCAGGTATGCATCGGTCACGTGCATGCCATCTGCTGCAATCATGGAGGCAGGAACGGTGCGCTCCTCGTTTGCGACATCGGCGATTGCGACCGTGCCGATCTTCGTCTGGTAGGGAAGAGAGCTCACGCGCTCGATCGTGCACATGATGCCCGTGGAGCCGGCAAAGGCAGCACGTACGGCGGCGGCACCGAGACTCTTGGCCTCTGCGAGGTCGGTTGCAGAAGCGCAATGCGTTGCTGCACGCTGGAGCGTCGAGAGCTCCGTGCCGCGGGTCTTCACATGGAGCTCGCGCTTCAAGACTCCTGCGAGGTAGCGGCAGGTGCCGGAAAGCGCTGCCTCATGGCCGAAGGCATCCTTTGCCGCCTTGGCGCCGCCCGCTTCGCAGAGAAGCTTGCCCGAGGCATCGCGCACGCCTTCGGAGGCGGCAATCACGACAGTGTTCTTGTGCTCGAGGAGCGACGCGACACGTTCCACGATGTGCTCTTCTGTCTGCGGCACCTCCGGCAGGAGGACGAGGTCGGGGCAGGGGAGCTCAGGAGATGAGGCAAGGGCAGCTGCTGCGGCGAGCCAGCCGGCATTCCTGCCCATGATCTCGATGACCTCGACGCTCTTGAGGTCGTAGACGGAGGCGTCACGTGCAATCTCGCCGACAGCGGTTGCAATGAACTTCGCGGCGCTGCCGTAGCCAGGCGTATGGTCGGTGGCCATGAGGTCGTTGTCGATCGTCTTCGGGACGCCGACGAAGCGGATCGGGCTCTCCTTCTCGGCACCGTAGGCTGAAAGCTTCGAGATCGTGTCCATAGAGTCGTTGCCGCCAATATAGAGCACGGCGTCGACGGAAAGCTCGTCGAAGAGGGCGAAAAGCTTCTGGTAGGGCGTCTCGTCCTCCTGATAGTCCGGGAGCTTGTAGCGGCAGGAGCCAAGATAGCTGGCAGGCGTGAGTGCAAGAAGCTCGAGTGCCTTGGCATCAGGGGCTGCCGCATCGAGGTCGACAGTCCTGCCCTCCAAGAGTCCTTCAATGCCATACCGCATGCCCAGGGTATGGGCGCCGGCTTCGCGGGCACAGGCGATGACGCCTGCAAGGCTTGCATTGATTGCGGCAGTGGGGCCGCCTGACTGACCGACGAGAACCGTGCGCTTCTTCCCCATGGTTTGGATCCTTCCTGAGAGTCTGCTCGTGCCTTCATTGTAGCTGACACAGAGAACGGCTCCCCCGGCATGCCGGAGGAGCCGCCAGCGTATCTCTGTTGGGGCTTTTAGGCCTCTCCTGCTTCCTGCTTCATCGCAAGCTCAGGGTCGATGCCGGAAAGCGGGCGGATGAAGAGGCCGCTTCTGAGCTTCGGCTCGAACCAGGTCGACTTCGGAGGCATGAGGAGTCCTGCATCGGCCACGCGCATGAGCTCGTCCATGCTCGTGGGGAAGAGCGAGAATGCGCAGCCTGCATCGCCTGCTGCCTTCGAAAGAGCCTCTGTCCCCTCGATGCCGCCGACGAAGCTGATACGGGGGTCACGGCGCGGGTCTTCGATGTGGAGCACAGGAGAGAGGAACCTGTCCTGGAGAAGCGAGCAGTCAAGCGAGGCGACAGGGTCCTGCTCCTCCTCTGGGGTGAGGGTGAGCGAGAGCCTATACCAGGAGCCGCCGGCAAAGAGGGCAAACGTGTGGCGCTCTTCAGGTTCGGGCGCTTCCGTGAAGGGTCCCTCTGCGGCAAAGCCAGCATCCTTTGCAGCGGCGAGGAGCTCGTCTGCCGTGAGCCCTGCCGTGTCCTCGACGACACGGTTGTAGGCCAGGATCTTGAGCTCGGAGGCCGGGAAGAGGACGGAAAGGACCAAGTTCCAGGGAGCCTTGGAGCTTGCGTTCGGATGCTCTTCGCGGCGGGCAAGGGCCACCTTCACGGCGCTTGCCGCACGGTGGTGGCCATCTGCGATGTAGGCGCAGGGAATCTGCTCGAGCATGGCCTCGATCGCATCGACAGCGTCCTGGCGGGCAACCCTCCAGACGGTCTGGCGCACGCCATATTCGTCCGTGAAGTCATAGAGCGGACGTCCCGACATCGCAGCATTCAAGATGATTGCGAGGACCGGATTGTCGCGGTAGGCAAGAAATACCGGACCCGTCTGTGCATCGAGGGCCGCGATGTGGTCGATGCGGTCCTTCTCCTTGTCGGCACGGGTATTCTCGTGACGGCGGATCGTGCCATCGACGAAGTCATCGACCGCAGCGGCGCAGACGATGCCCGTCTGCAATCGTCCTGCCTGCTCGAGCCTATAGAGGTAGTAGCACTTCCTGCCATCGGCTACGAGCGTCCTGTCCTCGATGCGCTCGTCCAGGAGTTCCTTGGCCTTTGCATAGACCTCAGGGGCATACATGTCCTGGTCGGGCCCGAAGGCGGTCTCGGGACGGTCGATAGCAAGGAAGCTTTTCGGATGCGCCTCGACATAGGCCTTGGCGGAGGCGCGGTCGAAGACATCGTAGGGAAGGGCTGCAAATGTCGACGCCTTGTCAGGCGCAGGACGAAGGCAGCTCATCGGATAGGCATGCATAGGATGGAATCTCCTTCGCTAGGCAGTGCGTGCCGGCTTGATGACACGGACACGGTAGATGCCATCGATCTTGGAAAGCTCATCGACAGTGCCCTCATCGAGGGGAACGTCGGTATCAAGCAGCGTGTAGGCATGCGCTCCCTGTGCTTCGTTTGCCATCCTCTGGATGTTTGCCGTGGCATTGCCGAGGATCGAGGAGATCTTGCCGATCATGCCCGGAACGTTCTTGTGCAGAAGGGCGACACGGCCGCCTGCCTTGCAGGGGCCAAGGTCGCAGGCAGGGTAGTTCACGGAGTTCCTGATCGTGCCCATCTCGAGGTAGGCCTTCATCTCGCCGACAGCCATGTGCGCGCAGTTCTCTTCGGCCTCGTTTGTGCAGGCGCCCATGTGCGGGGTAATCGTCGTGCGTGGCATCTTCGTCGTCTTCGGCGTCGCGAAGTCGCAGATGAACTTGCCGAGCTGGCCGGACTCGAGGGCTGCTGCCACGGCGTCCTCGTCGATAATGTCGGCACGGGCATAGTTCAGAAGCATCGCAGAAGGTGCGAGGAGCGCCAGCTGCTCGGTCGAGATCATGTGGATCGTGTCTTCCTTCGCGGGCACATGGAGCGTCAGATATTCGGCGCCACGGCAGAGGTCATCGAGGCTCTCGACGCGCTTGACGGAGCGGTCGAGCTGCCAGGCATGCTCGACGGAAAGATACGGGTCGTAGCCATAGACATCGGCACCGAGGGCGACAAGGGCATTGGCGACCTTCGAGCCGACAGCGCCGAGTCCCACGACGCCGACCTTCCTGCCCATGAGCTCATGGCCTACGAAGGCCTTCTTGTTGCGCTCTGCATCCTTCACGATGTTGGGGTCGTCCGTGTGGTCCTCGACCCAGTCGATGGAGCCCTGGGTGTCACGGGAGTTCACGAGGATCATGCCGACAACGAGCTCCTTCACGGCGTTCGAGTTGCCGCCGGGGGAGTTGAAGACGACGATGCCGCGCTCAGCGCACTCCTCGAGCGGGATGTTGTTGACGCCGGCGCCGGAGCGGGCGACGCAGCGGACCGAAGGCCCGAAGTCGAGGCCGTGGATGTCGGAGGCACGGACCAGGATAGCATCTGCCTTGTTGATGTCGTCGGTCTTCTCGTAGCCTTCGCCGAGCTCGGCCACGCCGTCTCGGGTGATGTTCTTTGCGATGTTGTCGAGCACCTTTACATAGCGCATGGATGCGTTCCTTTCGAATCTATGGGAAATCAGGCTCTTATGCGTTTGCCTGCTCGAAGTCCTTCATGTAGGCGATGAGGGCATCCACTGCCTCAGGAGAGACGGCATTGTAGCAGCTTGCGCGCATCCCGCCCAGGATCCTGTGGCCCTTGAGACCGACCATGCCGCGCTCCTTGGCGCCTGCCACGAAGGCCGCGTCAAGCTCCTTGGAGCCGGTCGTGAAGACGGCGTTCGAGATGGAGCGGTCCTCGGGCTTTGCCAGGCCCCTGTATAGCTTGGAGGAGTCGATCTCGTCGTAGAGCTTGTTCATCTTGGTCCAGTTGCGCTCGCCCATGGCCTCAAGGCCGCCGGTCTTCTCGACCCAGTGGAACACCTTGCCGCAGAGATAGATGCCGAAGGTGTTCGGCGTATTGAGGAGCGAGTCCTTCTCTGCCTCGACGTGCCAGTCAAGGTACTGCGGGCAGATGTCGGCGCGTGCCGGTGCCTTCTCGAGGAGGTCGTTCCGGACAATCAGGACCGTGATGCCGGCAGGGCCGCCATTCTTCTGGGCGCCCGCATACAGCATGCCATAGCGGGAGATATCGAGCGGGCAGGAGAGGAACATCGACGAGATGTCGGCAACGATATCGACCGAGCCCGTCTCCGGCAGCTCCTTTGTCATCGTTCCATAGACGGTCTCGTTCTGGCAGAGATAGACATAGTCGAGGCTCTGGTCGACGGGGCCGGAAATCGTTGCGGTATGGTCGAAGTGCGTCTCCTCAGAGGAGGCCAGAAGGTCTGCCGTGCCATACTTGGCAGCTTCCTTGTAGGCCTTCTTCGACCAGTTGCCAGACACGATGTAGCCGGCATGGCCCGTGAACATGAGGTTCATCGGCACGCCTGCGAACTCGAGCGTGGCGCCGCCCTGCAGGAACAGGATCGAGCAGTTGTCAGGAATGCGATAGAGCTTCTTGAGGGCTGCCTTGGCATCCTGGAGGATCTCTTCGAACTCCGGAGATCGATGGCTCATCTCAAGCACGCTCATGCCACTGCCCTGGTAGTCGAGAAGCTCGGACTGGGCTTCCTGGAGCACACTCTCGGGCATTGCTGCCGGACCTGGGTTGAAGTTGAACACGCGAGCCATCTACATGCTCCCATCGTTCGGCACCTGCGCCAAGGCACAGATGCGCCCTCCTGCCGAAGCAGCGAAGGCGAGATGTATAGATGCGAACACTGTAGCTATTCAGTCTGATACAGCTCTGCAAAAAGCCGGAAATTATCTCAACTGTTACCAAGTGCATCCTGCTGGATAGCATTCGGCTGACATTTCTGTAGCAGGTTTTCCCTCCATTCCGGCACGCATAGGGGCCGCCTCCGGAAACGGCGAGAAATTGGACGCGCTCTTCGGGTAGAAAGAATGCATATTGGTTGTTCGAGATAAGGAGCTGCCATGTCCGGATTCGATGCATTCGATACTGCGCACAAGATCTTCCTGGCAGGCGTCGGTGCCGTTGCCACCGCAAGCGACAAGAGCACGGAGATGCTCGACGATCTCATCCGCAAGGGCGAGGAGACCGTGAAACAGGGCCAGGCCTTGAACGAGGAGCTCAGGCACCGCACGCGCGACGTCGTGGACGGCGTTTCGGATGGTGCCCTGAAGTCGAAGATCGACTCCATGTCCGATGAGGAGCGCGACGCGTTCGTCCGCAAGGTCCAGGAGATGGCAGATGCGGCGAAAGCCTCCCATGTGAAGGTCGACGTCGATGTCGAAGACGCCGAGACCGGGGACGCAGACAGCAAGACGGAGTAGAGCGTGGCAGATTCCGGAAAAGCCGGAGCAAGCTCCAAGAAGACAGATGAAGAGGCAGCCGCCGAGGGCAAGGTCGCCTACGAGGGCATAAAGGATGCCGCCTTCGAAGAGACGATAGGGCTTCTCGGCGGCCGCCAGGGCGGATATGAGAGCGGGACGCGCGCCTCGCGCAGGAAGCGCATGGGCGAGATTCTTGCTGTCGTGCGCAAGTACGATATCCTGCACGGCCTCACGCCGGTGACGCTCAGGAAGATGCTCGAAGAGCTCGGCCCTACCTTTGTGAAGGCAGGGCAGATCCTCTCGATGCGCTCCGAGATCCTGCCTGAGCCGTTCTGCCAGGAGCTCACGAAGCTGAGGGCCAATGTCGAGCCGATGGACAGGGATGCCGTCCTTTCGGCCCTGAGGTCCGAATATACGATACCGATTGAGGACATCTTCGATGCAATCGACGATGTCCCCTTGGGCTCTGCCTCGATTGCCCAGGTCCACAAGGCCCGCCTCATTACCGGCGAGCTTGTCGCCGTGAAGGTCCAGCGCCCGCATGTGCAGGAGACGATGGCGCAGGATATCGATATCATGCGCCGCCTTGCCCGCTATGCCTCGCGCTTCCTCCCCGATACGCAGGTGCTCGATCTCGGCTCCGTCATCGAGGAGCTCTGGCATTCATTCCGCGAGGAGACGGACTTCCTCGTCGAGGCGAAGAACCTCGAGGAGTTCCGCCACAACAATGCGAACGTGAAGTTCATCGGCTGCCCCAAGCCCTATATGAAATGGTGCACGCACCATGTCGTGGTGATGGACTATGTGAACGGCATACCGATCTCGAACACGAAGCGTCTGGCCGAGGATGGCTATGACCTGAACGAGATCGGCATGAAGCTCATCGACAACTATGCCCAGCAGATGCTCGACGATGGCTTCTTCCATGCAGATCCCCATCCCGGAAACATCATCATCTCAGGCGGCAAGATCGTCTATATCGATCTCGGCATCATGGGCAGGCTCTCATCGCATGACCGCGATGCGACGCGCGAGATGGTATTCGCTGTCGCAGAGAGGAACTCGGCACGTCTCAAGAACGGGCTTCTGCGCTTCGCCGTCTCAGATACGAGCAAGGTCGACCATGCACAGCTCCTGGAGGACCTCGATGCGATCATCGAGGACTATGGTGCGGCAGATCTGGACGACCTCGATATCGCTGCCTTCATGAACTCACTCATAGCCATGGCAAGGAAGAGCGGAATCGAGCTTCCGGGCACGGTCACGATGCTTGCACGCAGCCTTGTCACGCTCGAAGGCGTCGTGAACGACTTCCTTCCTGGTGTCTCCATCATCGAGATCGTGAAGAACCATATCCGTGCGCATGAGACGCCGCTCGACTTTGTGCAGAAGGAAGCGAAGACCTACGCGCGTGAGGCCGAGGCAGCCTCCCATGGCCTTCTCGAGGCAGCATCGGAGGCAGGCCTTGCCGCCAAGATGCTTACGCGCGGCCAGCTCAGGATGAAGCTCGACTTCTCGGACACGACAAGCCCGATATCCGATCTCGCTGCTGCAGCAGACCGCTTGACGATGGGCATCGTCGTGGCGGGACTCTTCATCGGCTCTTCGGTCATCTACTATGCCCGCATCCAGCCTGTCATCTTCGGCATCCCGATCATCGGCTTCGTCGGCTTCTTCTTGGCGCTCTTCCTGGGACTCTGGATTGTCCGCAACATCATGAAGGAGCGCAAGCAGAACCGGCGCTGAGCTGAGCAGACAGAGCGTTTCATGAAGAAGGCGGCCCTCCGAGGAGAGCCGCCTTCCTTGTGTTCTGGATGTATGTTCGCCTAGCTGACGACGCGGTAGCCGACCGTGCCGACACCGGAGAAGCCGAGGGCAGATGCGACTGCAGGCTGCATGTCGATCTGGCGGTTGCCGGAGTAGGGGCCACGGTCGTTCACGACAGCAGTGACGGTCCTGCCGTTGTAGGTGATCTCGATGATCGTGCCGAGCGGCATCGTCTTCATTGCGACGCCCATGGAGGTCGGCGTCAGCGTATCGCCCGAAGCCGTCGTGCCATACATGAGGCCATCGCCCTCGCCGTACATCGATGCCTCGACGTAGGTGTAGCTCGCGGCTGGCGCGGCGCTCGAAGAGGAAGAAGACGAAGAGGCGGGAGCGGAGGCTTGGGGGGCAGAGCTCTGGGAGGAGGTGTCCTGCTGCTGGCTCTGGGAGGACGTCTCCTGTGCCTGCGTGCTCGTCTGAGCAGAGGAGTCGGAGGAGCTGTCCTGTGTTGCCTCTTGGATCTCGGTCACCGTTGCATCCTGCTGGCCCTTGGCCTGCTCGGCCTCATAGGCTGCTTCCTGGGCAGCGGCGTTCTCCATGGCCTTCTCCTTGGCAGCCTCGATGGCAGCATTTGCGCTGTCATAGGCATCCTTGGCGGCCTGGACCTTGGCTTCCTCGTCGGCCTTCTGCTGCGAGAGCTCGGCCTGCTTCTGCGTGAGCTCCTGCTGAGCTGCGACAAGATCGTTCATATCGTTCGTCGCATTGCCCACGATGTGGTTCAGGTACGCGAGCTGCGTGATGAAGTCATTGAACGTGTCGGCAGAAAGCAGCAGGGCCAGAAGGGAGTTCTGGTCCTGGTGGATCTTGTAGGACGTGGCGATAGCGTTCGAGGCGTTTGCCTTGAGCTCGGGGAGCTGGTCTTCGATCTCCTCGATGCGGGCCTCGTTGTCGTCTATCTGCTGCTGCAGGCTGTCCAGCTCCTGCTGGGCCTGGTCGTACTGCTCGCCGGCCGCGATAGCGGCATTCTGGAGCGATTCGAGGTCGGTGTCTTCAGCAAATGCTGCCACAGGCACCGAACTTGCCACGAGGGCAGCCGTGATGGCTGCTACAGCGGCATGGCGAAAGAATCTTGCAGGTGTTCGCATCTCTTCTAACCCATAATCTCGTCGGGGACCTTATCAGGTCCGTTTGCAGATCTGGAATTGGCTGATTGCGCAGTGCTACTTCTCGTCAATTCATATTCTCTATGCTACTCCCGAAGCCGACATGATTGGCGATTATCCAGCTAAAGGCCACAAGTTGCAAAAATGGTGTCCGCCAGATGCGCAAAATCATGCATATTGGTGGACACCTTATGCAAAGCGCTACCTGAATGCTATCAGAACAGGTTTCTGGAAGCCTATTCGAAGGCCTCTGCTGCGCGCTCGAGCCAGCTCATGCACTTGATCTGCTGAGGGCAGGCGCGCTCGCACTGGCCGCAGTGAAGGCAGGCCGAGGCAAGGGCGCCTTCCTTCGTTGCATCCTCATAGCCCTTCTTCGCAAGCTCCATCTGGCCCCAGACAAGCTCGCGGTTGAGTGCCGAGAAGATTTCCGGGATATGGATGTGCACAGGGCAGCCCGGCGTGCAGTAGTGGCAGGCCGTGCAGGGCACCTGCTTGATCTCGGCGAGCGCCTTCTGTGCACGCCCGATCGTTGCCTGCTCGTCATCTGTGAGCGGCTTGAAGTGCTCCATATAGGAGACGTTGTCCTCCATCTGCTGCATGTCCGACATGCCGGAAAGCACCGTGATGATACCGTCAAGCGAGGCGACATAGCGGATGGCCCAGGAGGCGAGCGACGCTTCGGGCTCGGCTGCCTTGAGGATATCGGCGACCTGCTGAGGCGGCGCTGCGAGCGTTCCGCCCTTGATAGGCTCCATGACGACAATGGATTTCCCATGGGCACGTGCTACCTCGTAGTTGGCACGGCTCGTGATGGATGGATTGTCCCAGTCGGCGTAGTTCAGCTGGAGCTGCACGAAGTCGACCTCGGGGTGCTTTGTCAGGAGCTCGTCCAGAAGCTCAGGCGTTGCATGGAAGGAGAAGCCCATGTGCTTCACGAGGCCCTTTTCCTTCTGTTCGTGCACGAAGTCCCAGATGTGGTAGTCGTCGTACTTCCTGAAGTTCGAGGTCTGCAGGGCATGGAGCAGGTAGTAGTCGAAATACCCTGCCTGTGTGCGGTCAAGCGATGTCTGGAACTGCCTCTTGCAGGATTCCTCGTCCGTGCATGCCGCCATTGCATTGATCTTCGTCGCAAGCGTGTAGGAATCGCGCGGATGGCGCTCGACGAGCGCCTGCCTCGCTGCATCCTCAGAGCCCGCGTAGACATAGGCTGTATCGAAGTAGGTGAAGCCTGCCGCCAGGAAGCGGTCAACCATCTGCTTCGTCTGCTCGATATCGATCGTGCCGTCCTCAAGCTTCGGCAGGCGCATGAGGCCGAAACCGAGCTTCGGGACATCCTTTCCAAAGTATTCGCTCATGATTTTCCTCTCCTTGTAGTTCCCCTGCGACCAAGATACCCGCGATAAGAGACTATATGAAAGGAGCCGGGCCATCTGCCCGGCTCCGGACGCTCTCTGGAACCCTCGGCTATTCGAGCTCGAAGGCGCCGGTGTAGAGCTGGTAATAGGTGCCCTTCTGGGCGATGAGCTCGTCGTGCGTGCCATGCTCGATGATGCGGCCATGGTCGAGGACGATGATCACATCGGAGTTCCTGACCGTCGAGAGGCGGTGGGCAATGACGAAGGTGGTGCGTCCCTGCATGAGGGCATCCATGCCGCGCTGGACGATCTGTTCCGTACGGGTATCGATCGAAGATGTTGCCTCGTCGAGGATCATGACAGGGGGATCTGCGACAGCGGCGCGGGCAATCGAGAGGAGCTGGCGCTGGCCCTGGGAAAGGGAAGCGGCGTTGTCCCTGAGCATCGTCTGGTAGCCCTCAGGAAGGCGCGTGATGAAGGAGTCGGCGCCTGCGAGCTTGGCAGCTGCGACGCATTCGTCATCTGTCGCGTCGAGCCTGCCGTAGCGGATGTTGTCCATGACGGTACCGGTGAAGAGGTTCGTGTCCTGGAGGACCATGCCGAGGGAGCGCCTCAGGTCTGCCTTCTTGATCTTGTTGATGTTGATGTCGTCGTAGCGGATCTTGCCGTCGTCGATATCGTAGAAGCGGTTGATGAGGTTCGTGATCGTCGTCTTGCCGGCACCGGTCGCACCGACGAAGGCGACCTTCTGGCCCGGCTTCGCATGGATTGTCACGTCGTGGAGCACGATGTGCTCGGGCGTATAGCCGAAGTCCACGTCGTAGAGGTCGACCTTGCCCTCGAGCTGGGTGTAGGTGACAGAGCCATCCTCGTGCGGGTGCTTCCAGGCCCAGAGGTCGGTGCGCTCGTCCGTCTCCTCGAGCGAGCCATCCTTGGCGCGCTTGGCATTGACAAGCGTGACATAGCCGTTGTCCTCTTCAGGCTCCTCGTCGAGAAGCGAGAGGATGCGCTCGGCACCGGCAAGGCCCATGACGACGAAGTTGATCTGATGGGAGACCTGGCCGATCGATCCTGCGAAGCGCTTCGTGAGGTTCAGGAACGGGACGATGATGTCGATACCCAGAATCATGCCGGAGATCGAGGGGTTCGGGATGCCGGCGACAAGGAAGATGCAGCCTGCGAGGGCGACGATTACGTAGGCAAGGTTGCCCGTGTTCATGAGGATGGGGCCAAGGGTGTTGCCGTAGATGTTCGCGTTCTTCGAGGCCTGGAAGAGCTGCTCGTTCACCTTGTCGAAGTCAGTTTCGGTCAGCTTCTCATGCGTGAAGACCTTGATGACCTTCTGGCCGTTCATGGATTCCTCGGCAAAGCCTTCCTCGGCCGCAAGAGCACGCTGCTGCGCCAGGAAGAAGTGGGCAGAGCGGCCGCCGAGCACACGTGTCAGGGCCATCATGATTGCAACCATGACCAGGACGACAAGCGTCAGCGGCACGGAATACCAGAACATGATGTAGACGACAGAGATCATGGCAATGATGGTCGTCAAGAGGTTCGGGAGCGACTGACCGATGAACTGGCGCAGGGTATCCACGTCGTTCGTGTAGTGAGACATGATGTCGCCGTGCTTGTTGGTGTCGAAGTAGCGGATCGGGAGGTCCTCCATGTGAGAGAACATCTCGTTCCTGACCTTCATCATCGTGCCCTGGCAGATGACGGCGCCAAGCTGCGTCCAGCCGATGTTGCAGGCAAGGGCGGCGACGTAGCATCCGATGAGCGTAAGGACGATGCGCAGAATCTGGGGCTGCGCCGTTGCCCAGTCGCCGGTCTGGAACGTGTCCTCGACGACGGCGATGGCCTGCTGCATGAAGATCGAAGGCACCGAGGCGATGATGGCGGCTGCCACGATGCAGAGGGTCTGGATGGTCACGAGGCCAGGGTAGTAGTGGAAGACAAGCGACATGATGCGCTTGAACGTTGTGCCGGGATTCTGTGCACCATGGCCGCGGCCCGGTGCCTGCTGCTTCTTGGTTGCTTCCTCGCTCACTTCGTGGCCTCCTTTCCTGCTTCGGCATCCTTTTCGAGGATGCCCATCTTCTCGTCGTGGGACTGCTTGTTCTGGGTCATGTAGACCTCGCGGTAGATGTCGTTCGTGCGCAGCAGCTCGTCGTGCGTGCCGATGGCATCGATCTGGCCGTCACGCATGACGACGATGCGGTCGGCATCCTCGATAGAGGAGGTGCGCTGCGCGATGATGATCTTGGTCGTGCTTGGGATGAAGCTCCTGAAGCCCTGGCGGATGAGGCGGTCGGTCTTCGTGTCGACAGCGCTCGTGGAGTCGTCGAGGATGAGGACCTTCGGGTTCTTCAGGAGGGCACGGGCGATGCAGAGGCGCTGCTTCTGGCCGCCAGAGACATTCGTGCCGCCCTGCTCGATATAGGTGTCGTACTTGTCAGGGAAGCGCTGGATGAACTCGTCTGCCTGGGCAAGCTTGCAGGCCTCGAGCATCTGCTCGTCGGTCGCATTCTGGTTGCCCCAGCGGAGGTTGTCCTTGATGGTGCCGGAGAAGAGGACGTTCCTCTGAAGCACGACGGCGACCTCATTCCTGAGCGTGTCGAGATCGTAGTCGCGCACATCGTGGCCACCAACCTTGACGGTGCCTTCCGTCGCATCGTAGAGGCGGCTGATGAGCTGGATCAAGGTCGACTTCGAGGAGCCAGTTCCGCCGAGGATGCCGATGACCTCTCCGCTCTTGATATGGAGGTCGATGTCCTTGAGCGCGGGGCGCTCTGCCTTCTCGGAGTACTTGAAGCTCACGTGGTCGAAATCGACGGAGCCGTCTGGCACCTCCATGATCGGGTGCTCGGGGTTGGCAAGCGTCGGCTTCTCCTGCAGGACCTCGCAGATACGCCTCGAGGACTCTTCAGCCATCGTGATCATGACGAAGACCATGGAGAACATCATGAGGCTCATGAGGAGAGAGAAGCCGTAGGTGATGAGCGCGGAGAGCTGGCCCACGCCCATGGCCTGCGACTGGGTCGTGACGATGGCCATCGAGCCGAAGTAGATGACGAAGGTGTAGATGATATCGACTGCCAGCGTCATGAGAGGCGTGTTCCAGGCAAGGATGCGCTCCACGTGCACGAAGTCATGATAGAGGGTGCCGGAAGCCTCATTGAACTTCTGCTTCTCGTAATCCTCGCGCACATAGGACTTGACGACGCGGATGCCGGAGACGTTCTCCTCGACGGAATCGTTCAGGCGGTCGTACTTGCGGAAGATGCGGCGGAAGATCGGCATGGCTGTAAGCGCGATCTTGAAGATGGCATAGCCAAGGAAAAAGGCGACGATCACGTAGACGACTGCCATGGGGCCGCCGGAGATGAATGCCATGATGATGGAGAAGATGGCAAGCATCGGGCAGCGGATGGCCATGCGGATGATCATCATGTAGGCCTGCTGGACGTTCGTGACATCGGTCGTGAGCCTCGTCACGAGCGAGCTTGTAGAGAAGCGGTCGATATTGGCGAACGAGAAGCCCTGGATCTTGTGGAACAGGTCATGCCTCAGGTTCTTGGCAAGGCCGGTCGCACCGATGGAACAGGTGACGCCTGCAGCGGTGCCGAACGCAAGCGAGACCAGGGCGAGGCAGATCAAGATGACAGCAGAAGGGATGATGCCTTCAAGCGGCTCTCCTGCTGCAATCTGATTGATGAGCTGCGCCGTGAAGAACGGAATGGTGCACTCGATGATGGCTTCGAAGGCTACGAACAAAGGGGTCTCCCACGCATACTTGCGGTACTCGCGCAGCGACTGCGCCAGCGTATGCACTATCTCCCTCAGTCCGTATTCTGGAAGCGTGCTGTCCGTGCCCGCCTCCATCGCATTCTTGATGCTTCGGGTCAATTTCACTCCGGCATCGCCTTCTTTCTCTCGTCTTCCAGTTCATTCCAATGACCGACCAGCCGGTCAAGCGTCTCGAGCAGCTGCGTGCGCTCGTTGTCCGTGAGGATATCGAACGCATGGGATTCGAATGCCTGCCGGCGCTTGGCAAGCGCTTCTGCCTCTTTCCAGCCAGCATCGGTCAGCGTGATATCGAGCTGCCTTCTGTCCTTCTCGGAGCGCGTGCGCACGATAAGGCCTTCACGCTCGAGCTTCGTCAGCACTTCGGACAGAGATGCGGAGCTGATCGGCTCCGAGTTCTGGAGGTCGCGCTGCTGGAGCGTGCCGCCTGCAAGGCTGAGCTTGATGAGCATATGCTGCTTGCCGCTCCTGCCGCCGCTGTGCACATGCATGAAGTGACCGAAGTAGCCGAAGTCCTGCATGATGCTGTGCTCGATTGTCGATTCTGAACGATGCTCAGGGGGCCTGCAGCAGCGTGCCCCCGTTCCGTTTGCCATGTTTCACCTCTTCTGATTCTCGGGCCCGCCTGTGGAATCGCAAGGTGAGCAAATGTTTTTTCCTATAAAATGTTAGGTACCTAGCAAATAGATGTCAAGGTACCTAGACAACTATGTACAGAGTGTGCAGAGGAGGTGCGCCGGGGGAGAGAACCGTGCAGGAAAACTGCCTTTGTGGAAGCCACGCAATGGCTTCCCTATATAAACAGAGTCGCTGAACTGGGATTGTAAAGGACATGTAAGCCGGTATCAAAGCTGCGTAATAGACGGGTGGGCGCAGATTTCGGAGCTCTTTCAGGCCCTAGCATTCAAATCAGCAGAGGGCAGCCGTGCACCATGCAGGAACTTCCGAATATACACGAAGGGCTGCCCAGTCTCAGGAGGGACAGATATGTCAAAGAGCCTTACCCGTCGCGGCTTCCTTGCTATGAGCGGAAGCGCTGCAGCACTCGCAGGTCTCGGCCTTGCCGCCTGCGGCGGTGGCAGCACGTCCACCACAGACTCCAGCTCGAGCGAGACGAAGAATCTGTCCGGCAGCATCACCGCTGTCGGCTCCACGGCACTCCAGCCGCTCGTCGAGGCTGCATCCGAGCAGTTCATGGAGACCTACCCGGATGTCCAGATCACGGTCCAGGGTGGCGGTTCCGGCCAGGGCATCACGCAGATCTCCCAGGGTGCTGTCCAGATCGGCAACTCCGATGTCTTCGCCGAGGAGAAGCTCTCCAACAAGGATGACGCAAAGAAGCTCAAGGACAACCAGGTCTGCGTTGTCGGCATGGGCCCGGTCGTGAACTCTGAGGTCACGGTCGACGACATCTCCATGGCCGACCTCAAGAAGATTTTCATGGGCGAGGTCACGAACTGGAAGGACGTGGGCGGCTCCGATCAGGACATCGTCGTCATCAACCGCGCTTCCGGCTCCGGCACCCGTGCAACCTTCGAGTCCGCTGTTCTCGGCTCCGACAAGGTCCCCGAGTCCTTCAAGCCGCAGGAGCAGGATTCCTCCGGCACCGTCGCATCCATGGTCGCCCAGACCCCGGGTGCCATCTCCTACCTTGCCTTCTCCTATTTCGCTGACACCTTCAAGGCACTCAAGGTCGACGGCGTCGAGGCAAAGGAAGCCAACGTCGAGACCAACGACTGGAAGATCTGGGCCTACGAGCATATGTACACCGCAGCAGATCCTGACGAGACCACGCAGGCCTTCATCGACTACATGTTCTCCGACGATGTCCAGGGCTCCCTCGTCGAGCAGACGGGCTACATCCCTGTCACTGGCATGAAGGTCGCCCGTGACGCAGACGGCAACGTCACGAACAAGTAAGGGCTTTGGCCCAGCCGCCATTTAGCGGCATGCGAGGCGGCATCTGCGCACATGCGCCAGGTGCCGTCTTGCCATGCAGCTGCAATTTTCAGGAGGAACAGTGTCCACTAACAGTACAGGTGCTGCGGGGAGCATAGCCGAAGGCTCCTCCTCGAAGTACCGGATAGAGCGGAAGGGAAAGATCCTGACCGGAGCCTGCGTGCTCTTCGTCGTTCTTCTTGTCGTGACGCTCATCTTCATGGTCTGCTCGAGAGGCCTTGCGACCTTCACGGCAGACGGCATCAGCTTCGGCTCGTTCATTACGGGCACGACCTGGAACCCGCACCAGACAGGCGATGATGGCCAGCCGCTCATGGGAGCTCTCCCCATGATCGCAGGCTCGTTTGCTGTCACGCTCCTTTCCTGCGTGCTGGCGCTTCCGTTCGCGCTCGGCGCAGCAATCTTCGTCGTCGAGATCCAGCCGGGCTTCGGCAGCAAGGTCTTCCGTCCGATGATCGAGCTCCTCACGGGCATCCCATCTGTCGTCTTCGGCCTTGTCGGCCTTTCCATCATCGTCCCCTGGGTCCGCTCCTGGGCAGGCGGCACCGGCTACGGCATCATGGCAGGCTCGATCGTCCTTGCCTTCATGATCCTGCCGACGGTCACGTCGCTTTCCACCGATGCTCTCGCCGCTGTTCCTGAGGCCTATCGCGATGGCTCCTACGGCCTTGGCTGCACGAGGTGGCAGACGATCCTGCACGTCGTGATCCCGTCTGCGCTTCCGGGCATCCTGACTGCTGTCATCATGGGCATGGCCCGAGCCTTTGGCGAGGCACTTGCCGTCCAGATGGTCGTCGGCAACGCAGCCCAGATGCCGCAGGGCCTCTTCACGCCGGCAGCGACCCTCACGTCCGTCCTTACCATGGGCATGGGCAATGAGGCCATGGGCACCGTCTACAACGATGTCCTCTGGTCGCTCGCTCTCGTGCTTCTCGTGATGTCGCTCTTCTTCATCCTGATAGTCCACTTGATCGGCAGGAAGGGGGCGGCCAAGAATGACTAGCGAAGAAGCGAAGGCCACGGCCTTCACGGCGACGAAGTCCACGAAGATGGCCAAGACCCAGGACAAGATCGCAACGGGCATCCTGACCGCTATCGTCGTGCTCATCCTCATCGCGCTTGTCGCGATCATCGCCTACATCGTCGTCTCGGGTGCCTGCAAGCTCTTCGATATCCACTTCCTTACGGCGAAGCCTGAGCAGTTCAAGGCAGGCGGCGGCATCGGACCTGAGCTCTTCAACTCGTTCTATCTCTTGATCCTGACGCTACTTATCTCGCTCCCGATCTCTCTTGGCGGTGCCATCTTCCTGACGCAGTACGCACCGGTCGGTCCTGTCACGAGCATCGCGAAGACCGCGATCGAGACGCTCTCGAGCCTCCCTTCGATCGTCGTCGGCCTCTTCGGCATGCTGATCTTCGTCCTGCAGTTCGGCTGGGGCTTCTCGATCCTCTCTGGCGCCCTCGCGCTCACGATGTTCAACGTGCCTATCCTGGTCCGCGTCATCGAGCAGGCGCTCGAGGCAGTGCCGCGCGACCAGAGGGACGCTGCCCTTGCTCTCGGCCTCACCCGCTGGGAGGCAACGACCCAGGTGCTCATCCCTGCCGCCATGCCTGCCATCGTCACCGGCGTCATCCTCTCCGCAGGACGCATCTTCGGCGAGGCAGCAGCGCTGATCTACACGGCAGGCCAGTCGGCACCGGCTCTCAACTGGGCAGCACCGATCACGAGCCAGGCGAACCCGCTCAACGTGTTCAGGCCTGCCGAGACGCTTGCCGTCCATATCTGGAAGATCAACTCCGAGGGCGTCGTGCCTGACCTCTCTGCCGTGTCTGCGGGCACCGCAGCAGTCCTCATGGTCTGCATCCTTGCCTTCAACATCATCGCCCGCATCGTGGGCAAGCATATGGGGAAGAAGATGACGGCCGAATGAGCATGAATCAGACCATGGCAGCATCGCTCGTGACGCCGACAGGCAAGAGCAGCTACGCTGGAGGCGAGGCAGCCATCAAGACAGTCGATGTCACCGTCGACTACGGCGAGAAGCGTGCCCTCAAGGGCACGAGCCTCGAGTTCGGCCTCGGCTCCGTCACAGCCCTCATCGGCCCTTCAGGCTGCGGCAAGTCCACCTTCCTGCGCTGCCTCAATCTCATGAACCGCGAGATTCCGAACTGCAGGATCGGCGGCGAGATCTACTACCACGGCACGGAGATCAACCAGCACAAGATCGATACGTTCTCCCTGCGCACCCATGTCGGCATGGTGTTCCAGCAGCCGAACCCGTTCCACAAGTCCATCTACGAGAACATCGCCTTCGCACCCAGGAAGCACGGCATCACGAAGAAGGCAGACCTCGATGCGCTTGTGGAGAAGAGTCTCAGGCAGGCTGCCATCTGGGATGAGGTCAAGGACAAGATCTACGGCTCTGCCTATGCGCCCTCCGGTGGCCAGCAGCAGCGTCTCTGCATAGCACGCACCCTTGCCATGAACCCTGATGTCATCCTTATGGACGAGCCTTGCTCGGCCCTCGACCCGATCGCCACCTTCGCGATCGAGGAGACGATCCGCGACCTCGCGCAGCAGGGCATGTGCATCATCATCGTCACCCACAACATGGAGCAGGCCATGCGCGTCTCCGACCGCACCGCCTTCTTCCTTCTGGGCGACATGATCGAGACCGGCGAGACGGCAGAGCTCTTCTCCCATCCGAAGGACCAGCGTCTCGACGACTATCTGACGGGAAGGTTTGGATAATGGCGACACCAATGTCGGTCGAGCATCTCGACCTGTTCTATGGGGACTTCCAGGCCCTCCACGACATTTCCGTGAACATGCCTGCCGGCAAGATCACGGCTTTCATCGGGCCTTCAGGCTGCGGCAAGTCGACGCTCCTGCGCTGCCTCGACCGCATGAATGACCGTGTCCAGGGCTGCAAGGTCACAGGCACCGTCAAGCTCGGCGAGACCGATGTCTACAAGGACATCGATGTCTATGAGCTGAGGCGCCGTGTCGGCATGGTCTTCCAGAAGCCGAATCCGTTCCCCATCTCCATCTACGATAACGTGGCCTATGGCCTCCGCCGTCATGGCCGTCCTTCGAAGTCCGAGCTTGACGGAATCGTCGAGTCCACGCTCAAGGGCGTCGGCCTCTGGGATGAGGTCAAGGACAAGCTCGACCATTCCGGACTCTCGCTCTCCGGCGGCCAGGCACAGCGTCTCTGCATCGCACGTGCGCTTGCCGTGAACCCGGATGTCCTCCTCATGGACGAGCCGACAAGCGCTCTCGACCCGATCTCTACCGGCCTTGTCGAGGAGCTCGCGCAGCAGATTGCCAAGGAGCATACTGTCATCATCGTCACCCATAACATGCAGCAGGCTTCCCGCATCTCCGATGTGACTGCCTTCTTCTATCTGGGCAAGCTCATCGAGTGCGGATCGACGCCGCAGATCTTCACCGCACCGAAGGAAAAGCAGACGGAGGACTACCTCACAGGAAGGTTTGGCTAATATGTCGAGAACCGCATATCTCAAGCAACTCAATACCCTGTCCGAGCACATGACCGAGCTTGGCAACCAGGTTGTCCAGTCCATTCGCGATACGGCACGCGCCGTGGGCGACGCGGACTCCGGCGCCTCCAAGGATGTCCAGGACCGCCACAATGACTCCGAGAGGCTCCGCCGCAGCATCGAGGATTCCTGCATGAACCTCATGCTCCTGCAACAGCCGCTTGCATCCGACCTGCGTCTCGTCACGGGCTGCTTCCGCTCCATCACAGACCTTGCCCGCATCGATGAGATGGCCTACGAGACAGCCCTTCTCATCGAAGAGTACGATATCGCACATTCCGAGCTTGCTCCCGAGCTGGCGCAGCTCGCCGAGAAGGTTGCCCGCATGGTCGAGAAGGCACTCAAGGCCTTCGAGGGCTCAGACGTTAAGATGGCCGAGGAGGTCTTCCCGCTTGACAACGGCGTCGACGAACTCTTTGAAAAGATCCGCAGCGATGTAGTAGAGTTGCTGAAGACTGGTGCCGAGCCGGCAGCTGTCGCTCCGGAAGTCCTTACCATCGCCAAATACTACGAGCGCATGGGCGACCACTCCCAGAGCATTGCTGACTGGGCAATCTTCAGGGCTACGGGAAGCTACCGCGGCCGCACGATGGGGGACAAGGACTAGCTGTGGTCTACTACGTCGAAGACGACAAGAATATCCGCGATCTCACGATCTATGCGCTGACGCAGGCGGGCATCGATGCCAGAGGCTTCGACTCCGATGTCGAGTTCAGGCGCGGATGCGCTGAACGCGTGCCTGATGCCATCCTCCTCGATATAATGCTTCCCGATACCGACGGCATCCAGATTCTCAAGAGGATCCGCCAGACGCCTGAGCTCAAGGATGTTCCCGTGATGATGCTCACGGCGAAGGATACCGAGCTCGATACGGTCCGTGCCCTCGATATGGGTGCAGACGACTATCTCACGAAGCCCTTCGGCATGATGGAGATGGTGAGCCGTGTCCGCGTCATGCTCCGCCATGTCGGCAAGCACTCGCAGTCGCAGCACGCCGAGGTCCTGAAGTGCGGGCCGCTCACGCTCTGGCCCAGCAGGCGCGAAGTGACCTTGAACGGCGAGGAGCTCCAGCTCACGATGAGGGAATTCGACCTGCTTGAGTTCCTGATGCGCTCGCCGGGCGAGGTCTTCACGCGCGAGACCCTGCTCCAGCGTGTCTGGGGCTGGGACTTCGATGGCGGGTCACGCACGGTCGATGTCCATGTCCAGACGCTGCGCTCCAAGCTAGGAGATGCAGCCGACCTGATCGAGACGGTCAGAGGCGTGGGGTACCGTCTGAGGGGATAGCATGGCTGAGAAGCATGAGGCCCGGTCTCTTTCCAGCATCATCTTCATAGCGCTCACAATGTTCGCCGTGGGCGTGGCTGTCGTGGCCACGCTTGCGGCGGCTTTTGTCTTCCATGCGACGCTCGTCGACGATGCAAAGCATGAGCTGACAGACCAGTGCGCAACAATAGCGGCATCGCTCAATTCCGACGATACGACCGATACGGATCAGGATATCGTGCGCATGCTGACACCGCAGAAGATGAGGGCGACGCTCGTCGCTCCTGACGGCACGGTCATCTACGACACAAAGTTCGAGGCTTCGAGCCTGCCGAACCACGCAGACCGACAGGAGATCCAGGAGGCTCTGTCTTCTGGCACCGGGGAGACCGAGCGCCCCTCCGATACCGCAGGCAATGTCTCGCTCTACTATGCGCAGCGGCTTGACTCGGGCGACGTCCTGAGGCTCTCTGAGGACCGGGAGTCCGTGACAGCGATCTTCACGCACGATATCGGCCTTCTTGTCTCTATTGTCGCGCTCGTCGTGCTCGGTGCCTGGGCGGCAAGCCGCATGCTCTCGAAGCGCCTCGTGAAGCCCATACTTGATATCGATACGACAGCTGCCAAGGCAGAGGCTCCCTACCGTGAGCTTGAGCCTCTGGTAGACCGCTTGAACGACCAGCAGGCAGAGCTCATGGCCCAGATGGACAAGCTGAGAGATGCTGACGCCTATAGGCTCGAGTTCACGGCGAACGTGACGCACGAGCTCAAGACACCGATTGCCTCGATCCAGGGCGCTGCTGAGCTGATACGTGACGGCATTGCCCGTCCCGAGGACATCCCTGAGTTCGCCGGACGCATCTACAGCTCGGCCAGGCGCCTCTCGTCGCTTGTGAGCGACATCCTGACGCTCTCCAAGATGGATGAGTCGGAGCGTGCGGGCGACTCGCAGCTCCTGGGTCCCAAGACAGAATGCGACCTCTGCCAGATTGCAGGAGACGTCACGGACCGCCTCCAGGACAAGGCAAAGCGTGCCGGTGTGCGCCTTACGCTCGAAGGGCAGAAGTGCATGGTCGTCGGCAATGCGGGGCTGCTCGATGAGATGGTATCGAATCTCTGCGACAACGCTATCCGCTACAACCGCGTGAATGGCAAGGTATACGTCTGGGTGTATCAGATAGCGGGTCGTCCGACCGTATCGGTATCCGATACCGGCATCGGCATCCCCGAAGAGGCGCAGCCGAAGGTGTTCGAGCGCTTCTACCGTGTCGACAAGAGCCGCTCTCGTTCCAACGGAGGAACAGGCCTCGGCCTTGCTATCGTGAAGCATGCTGCCGCTTTCCATAACGCGAAGATCGATCTCAAGAGCAAGCTCGGCGAGGGGACGACCATCACGGTCACGTTCCCGAGTGCCGATGAAGCTATGCAGAATAATGGATAGATTGTCCTAACTTTTACTTGACACCTGCATTCGCTCTGTTGCAGGAATGTGTCCAGAAGGAAAACAACGCAAGCTTGCGGGGCTCATCCACCTCATGCGTGCTAGGATGCTTGCAACAAATCGAAGCCGCCTGATACGTGACGGTGCATACATGAGATTCAAGGAAAGATGAGGTGTTGGGGATGTCCCAGAGCATACGTGCCTGCGTCGTAGGTGCTACTGGTTATGCAGGCATCGAAGCTGTGAGGCTTCTTCTCCGCCATCCTTCCTTCGAGCTGGCGATGGCAACAGACAGAAAGCTTGTCGGCACGAAGCTCGCCGAGGTCTATCCCGGCCTCGCCGGCATCACGGACCTGGCCTTCTCGGCACCTGTCGCAGAAGATATCGCTGCAGCAGCAGATGTCGCCTTTCTTGCGGTGCCGCATACGGCGTCTCTGGCACTCACGCCTGCGCTTATTGCAGCTGGCGTCTCCGTCATCGATCTTTCTGCCGACTACCGCCTGAAGGATGCCTCAGTCTATGAGGAGTGGTACGGCGTCAAGCACACCTCTCCTGAGCTTCTGGACGAGGCGGTCTATGGGCTGCCCGAGCTAGCGCGCAAAGACCTTGCAGAGCTCGCCGAGAAGCGTGCAAGCGGCAAGGCCGTGCTGGTGGCTGCTCCTGGCTGCTATCCGACGGCGACGGCGCTTGCTTCGATGCCGGCGCTCGAAGCAGGCTTCGTTTCTGGCGACCTTGTGATCTCCGATGCCATCTCCGGTGTCACCGGTGCCGGCAGGACGCCCAATGCACGCACTCATTTCTGCCACGCCGATGAGTCTGTCGAGGCCTACGGCGTTGCCCATCACAGGCACACCCCTGAGATGGAGCAGACGCTCTCGGCTGCTGCCAGACGTCCCATCTCTGTCGTCTTCACGCCGCACCTGGCCCCGCTCAAGCGCGGCCTTCTGGCTACCGTCTATCTGCCCATGGCAGAAGATGCCACGGCAGATGAGTTCTTTGGTGCCTATGCAGCACGCTATGAGAAGGAGCCCCTTGTCGAGGTGCTGCCCCAGGGCCAGATGCCGCAGACTGCCTCTGTGGCTGGCTCCGCACGTGCCCAGGTGGGCCTTGGATTCGATACGCGACGACGACGCATGGCCATCGTCTCCTGCGCGATCGACAATCTGGGCAAGGGCGCTGCGGCACAGGCAATCCAGTGCGCAAACGCCGTCTTCGGCCTCCCGGAAACAGAAGGGCTCGATCTCATACAGCCCCTGGCATGATCGGTCGCGGGCAGAGGAGACATAACTTGCACGTCTCCGTCCATCCGGCAGCAGAAACTGTCTCTGCTCGAAAGGCCTGAAAAACAAATGAATGCATATGAACCTATTGCGGTCCCTGTCTCTGCTACCGGGGCCATGCCGGAAGGCTTCTCAACCTCAGAAGGCGGTGTCTGTGCCGCTCAAGGCGTGAAGGCCTCTGGCATCCACGCTGGCTTCCGGAAGAATCCCGAAAGGCTCGATCTGGCTGTCGTTGTCGCCGACAAGACGGCTACCTGCGCCGCCACGTTCACGCAGAACCAGTTCTGCGCAGCTCCGGTCCAGCTCGACCGCAAGCGTGCTGCCACAGGCAAGATCCGTGCGGTGATGCTCAACTCCGGCATCGCGAATGCCGCGACAGGAGAGCTGGGACTCGCGCATGCAGAAGAATCCGCCCATATGCTCGCCGAGGCGCTCGGCTGCGAAGACAGCGAGGTCGAGGTCGCATCGACCGGCGTCATCGGCCCGCAGCTCGAGATGGGGCCCTTCGAGTCGGGCATCCCGGAAGCCGTGTCAAAGCTCGCAGCAACCGCTGAAGGCGCGCATGATGCGGCCATGGCAGTCATGACAACAGATACGCACCCGAAGGAGGCAGCACTTCAGGGGACCTTGCCTTCGGGCACGAAGATCCACCTCGGCGGCTTCGTGAAGGGCTCCGGCATGATCCAGCCGAACATGGCTACGATGCTCTCCGTCGTGGCGACCGATGCAAATGTCTCGCAGAAGGCAGCGCATGCAGCGCTTCTTGCTGCGGTCCAGGACTCCTACAACAAGGTCACAGTCGACTCCGATACCTCGACGAACGACTCCTGCTTCCTTATGGCAACAGGGGCGGCTGGTGGCCGTGAGATCCAGGAGGGCTCAGAGGACTTTGCCGTCTTTGCGGCAGCATTGAAGGAGCTCTGCCAGGAGCTGGCACGCCAGATTGCGGCAGACGGCGAAGGCTCGACGAAGCTCATCACGGTCGATTGCGTCGGCGCCAGGACAGACGCAGAGGCAGAGACGGTGGCGCGTGCCATTGCGAACTCGCCGCTCGTGAAGTGCGCCGTCTTCGGCAACGACGCGAACTGGGGCAGGGTTGCAGCCGCAGCCGGCAAGTGCGGCGTTCCCTTCGACCAGACGAAGGTCGATATCGACTTTCTGGGTGTTGCGGTCTGCCGCAAGGGACAGCCGGTTCCGGTCGATGAGGATGACATGCTCGTTCGCTTCAAGGCAGACGAGGTGCCGATAGCCATAGACCTCGGGCAGGGGAGTGCACACTGCCGCATCTGGACCTGCGACCTCACGCATGACTACGTTTCGATCAATGGCGACTACCGGAGCTAGCGCTCAGGAAAGGATATTTCAATGAAGGCAGAAGAGCGCAAGCGCAGAAGCGAAGCCGCACAGAAAGCAGAGGTCCTGACCGAGGCCCTGCCCTGGATCAACAAGATGAACGGCCGCACGGTCGTCGTGAAGTACGGCGGCGCTGCGATGGAGAATGCAGACCTCATGCGCCAGGTCGTGGGCGACCTCATGCTCATGAAGCTCATGGGATTGAGAATCGTGCTCGTGCATGGTGGTGGCAAGGCCATCAATGCCCTCTTGAAGCAGCTCGATATCCCCGTGAAGTTCGAGCGTGGACTCCGTATCACCGACAATCAGACGATGGAAGCCGTGCAGATGGTCCTCATCGGCAAGGTCAACCAGACGCTTGTCCGTGGCCTCAACGCCTACGGCAATGTGGGTGTCGGCATCTCGGGTGCGGATGGCATGACGTTCGAGGTGGAGCAGACCGATCCCGCGCTGGGACGAGTCGGCACGATCACCCACGTGAATACCGAGCTCATCGAGTCGGTGCTCGATGATGGCTATATCCCCGTCATTGCAAGCGTCGGCTGCGGAGAGGATGGCTTCTACAACATCAATGCCGACGTCGCAGCCTCAGAGGTTGCAAGCGCCCTCGGTGCCGACAAGCTCGTCTATCTCACGGATGTGGATGGCCTCTTCCGCGATGTGGAGGATGAGGAGTCGCTGATCTCGCAGCTCACGAAGAGCGAGGCAGAAGAGCTGCTGGGAAGCGGCATGCTCTCAGCAGGCATGATTCCGAAGATCTCCTCGGTCGTAGAAGCGCTCAAAGGCGGCGTCAAGGAAGTCCATCTGCTCAATGGCACCTTCCCGCATGCATTGCTTCTGGAAGTGTTCACGGATGCCGGCATCGGCACGATGATTGTACAGGATGAGGAGTAGCAATATGGCTGATTTCATGGCAGAAGACGCCGAGTACGTTATGCATACCTATGGCCGGCTCCCGATCGAGCCGGTGCTTGGCCATGGATCCACTCTCGTGGACTCGACGGGCAAGGAATATCTCGACTTCTTGGCAGGCGTCGGCGCGGTCTCTCTGGGACACTGCAACCCGGTCGTGCGTGATGCCCTCGCCGAGCAGGTCGGCAAGGTCTGGCAGACAAGCAACTACTTCTATGCGGAGAACAGGGCGGAGCTTGCGCATGATCTCTCGGACCTGCTCTCGAAGACGACGGACACAGAGGGTCACATCACGGGCTCTACCGGCACGAAGTGGCAGGCCTTCTTCGGCAACTCCGGTGCCGAGGCAAACGAAGGTGCTATCAAGGTCGCACGCCGCTGGGGCGAAGAGGAGCTCGGCGGCGCTACGGGCATCCTGACAGCGCAGCGGAGCTTCCACGGACGTACGCTCGCAACGCTTGCGGCGACCGGCCAGGCAGTCTTCCACAAGTCGTTCCTGCCGATGCCAGCAGGATTTGCGGCCTTCCCGCTGAACGATGCGGATGCCCTCGAGGCTGCCATCGTGAATCCTCCGGCAGGCACCGGTCCCCTCTGTGCTGTCATGCTCGAGTGCATCCAGGGCGAGGGCGGCGTCTGGCCGGCTGAGGCAGCATTCCTGAAGCGTGCTCGCGAGCTCTGCTCTGAGCACCACCTCATGCTCATCATCGACGAGGTGCAGACCGGCTTCTTCCGTACCGGCGCTCCCTTCGCCTACCAGCTTGCCGGCATTGAGCCTGACATCGTCTCCCTTGCGAAGGGCATCGCGGACGGGTTCCCGATGGGTGCTGTGTGCGCTCGCGAAGAGGTCGCTTCGCTCATGCATCCGGGCGACCATGGTTCGACCTTCGGCGGCAACTGCCTTGCGGCGACGGCAGGACGTGCCTGCGTCGAGGAGATGGTCAAGGAGGACATCGGCGAGCACGTGATCGAGGCAGGAAACCATCTGGCAGAAGGCCTCGCGAAGCTTCCACATGTGACCGAGGTCAGAGGGCATGGCCTCATGCGTGGAGCCCAGCTCGATGTACCGTTTGCGACTGAGGCTGTAGACAAGGGCCTTGAGGCAGGCCTCATCCTGAACCACATCGGCGACTCGATCCTGCGCTTCCTGCCTCCTCTTGTCATCACCAACGCTGAGATCGACACGATGCTCGAGCGCCTGGGGAAGATCCTCGAAGAGGCCTAGGATTCCTCGCAGGCCCTTACCATCGTCCGGAAGAGCGCGTCCGTCACATCCTGGGGCGCCTCTTTCGGAAGCGTATGGCCATGGCCTGGGACAATCACAAGCTCTGCGCCTGGGATGGCAGAGGCGATAGCCTCGGTCTCCTCGGGCTTTATAACGTCATTCTCTCCCGCCATGATCGTGGTCGGACAGGAGATTGACATGAGGCTCTTTGCCTCGATATGGGGCTCCTCGTCCATGAGGCGAAGGAGGTCTGCGGTCGTGCGTGCCTCTGCTGCGGCAGGAGTAAGAAGCGCAGGGTCTATGGCACCTGCCGGATCGAGCGACTCTGTCCAGCTTGCCCACTCGTCGAGCTCGCGTGCTGCACCCTCAACATCCCAGCCGTCGCTGTAGATTCCCTCGGGCGAAAGGTTTGCGCCGGATGCCGTGCAGGAGAGAACCCGCTCAGGACAGTCGCGTGCCAGAAGAAGGGCCAGGATGCCGCCATCCGAGAAGCCGAGGATGTGGAACTTGCTTATGCCCCATGCGTCCATCACGGCAAGGGCATCTGCTTCCATGAGCTCATAGGTGAGATGCTCTGATCCCCGTGTGCTCTTGCCCTGGCCACGCGAATCGACACCGATGGCAGGATTTCCGCCTGCCACGACCGCATCGATCGTCGGTCCGAATATGCCATGCTCCTCGCCATTTCCATGGAGGAAGAGGACGGGTGCATCTTCCGGATTCTCTTTCCAGGGCGCATCTGCCCCATAGGCAAAGGCAGCGATCCTCGCGCCATCAGGACGCTCGATAAGCTCAGCTCTGAGAGGTGCCACATGGGGGCGCTCATAGGGCGAGGGAAAATGGAGCTGTGGCGGGACAGGCATATGCATGGGGAAAGGTCCTTTCCAAAGGAAAGCGCCCGCCCGAAGGCGGACGCTTGAAGTGGTCTATTTCTGCCCTGGCTTCTTCTCGAAGAAGTCGTAGCGCGGAGGCAGCGCCACGAGCTCGTGTGCCTCAGGCGTCTCTCCCTGCGCTTCGGCGAGCTCGGTGACGCCGTCGAAGGCGTGGTCCCAGCTGAAGAAGAGCTCGGGCTTGAAGTTCAGATGCTCGCAGATCTTCGCGCAGCCGAAAGGCGTTGCCGGATGCATGAGGAGCGTCACGGTACGAAGCGCTCGGAACGCATTGGCAAGTGCCTGGACATAGGCGTCGTGGTCGTCCTTGGCGGCCTTCGACTCGTCGCCCCAGCGCTTGTTGGCAGCGCGGCAGTACTCTTCTGCAACAGAGAGTGCCGTATGGGCATCGAAGACGGCGCAGGCACGCTCGAAGGCAAGCGTCGCCTCGTTTGCAGCATCGACAACTTCCTGCTCAGGTGCGACTTCTGGCAGATGTCCGTCGCAGTTGTTTGCGGCACCGTAAAAGCAGCTCCTCGCAAGGCGGTTGAAAATGTTCGTCAGGAAGGCGCTCTCCTTGAGGGCAGGGTCGACGACGCGCGGATCGTCCTTCACGAGAATCTCTTCGCCGGTCTTCTTGTCCTTGTGGCTCACGGAGGTGTCATAGGGCTTCGGGGAGAAGCTCACAGCCTTCTGGTCGAGAGCAAGGCTCAGCCAATGGGTGCGGAGCTGCTCGGGCGTGTAGTGGTCCAGAAGCTCCTCTGCCATGGGCGGCTTGATCTTGCCGGAGCTCGAGGCCTTCTTGTTCATGAAGAGGATGTGGTAGTTCGCGACTGGCGTGTCCTGGAAGAGGCCCCAGTCGAGCGCTTCCCACATCGCAGGCTGTGCGACGCAGTAGAAGTAGATGTTGTCCTGGCCGATGAACTGGAAGACCTTTGCATCGTCTGCACACCACCAGTCATGCCAGTCCGTGGAGGAGTAGCGGCCTTCAGGGGCATTCGCAAGTACGGTCTGGACGAAGGAGATAGGTGCCCAGAGGCTCTCAGGCCAGACCCAGACCGTGAGGTCCTTTGTGTCTTCGAGATCGGGTGCCGGGACGCCCCAGGAGATGTTGCCAGTGAGGCGGAAGGGGAGAAGCGTCTTGCCGGTGCGGAAGCGCACACCTGCCTCTTCGAGGATCTCGCGGGCATGGTCGCGGTCTTCCCAGTTCTCGAAGCTGACAGAGAAGGACTGCTGGTTGCCCTCTGCCGGCGTCACGGTATGGGCCGGAAGCTTCGGCTCTGCAGCTTTGAAGGCGTCCTCGAAGCGCTGCTGGATGTAGATGACCGGGTCGACGAGGCTCTCGCGGACCGTCTTCGTGACAATCGGGCGCACCTGCGGATCCTTGTCCCACTCGTCCGTGAGCTTCTCGAGGTCCTTGCGGAAGGCAGGGAGATCGAAGTACCAGTTATCGACAGGACGGAGCTCCGGCTTCGTGCCGGTAAGCTGGCTCACCGGGTCGATGAGCTCTTCGGGGTCGAACTGGTGGCCAAGATCGCACTCGTCAGCGTAGGCCTTCTCGGACTTGCAGCCCTTGACGGGGCAGCGGCCGATGACCTGGCGGCCATTCAGGAACTGGCCTGCCTTCACGTCGTAGAACTGCCTCGTGGACATCTTCCTCAGATAGCCACGCTCATAGAGGCGCTCCAAGATCTCCTTCGAGAGCTTTGCATGGATCGGACGTGCTGGTTCGAGGCCAGAGCCTGCGAAGATATCGAGCGAGATGCCATAGGCATCCAGAGCTTCCTTCTGGAGGTTGTGGTTCGCCTGGACATAGTCGACGATCGTGCCCTCATAGCCTTCCTCTTCCACCTTCTTGCGGTAGCCCTCCATGATGGGGGAGCCATAGCAGTCGGTGCCCGAGACGAAGATCACGTTCTTGCGGCCGATGCGGTCGCGCAGGAAGCGGGCGAAGAAGTCGGCAGGCACGAACACGCCGCCAATATGCCCGAAGTGGAGATTCTTGTTGCCATACGGCATGCCGCCGGTGATGACCGCACGCTTGGGGAACTGCGGGCGCTCTGTGGATGCTTTAGCTGCTTCTGAAGCCATGACCTATCCTTCATTCTTGGCTATACGGCACGCTCTATTGTATGCCACGGCAGGCGGTATGGGCAGAATGGAATATGTGTTTGCTGAAGGAGGGAGCGTCTGTGGAAGTCAGAGGAGAGGTCGATGTGCTCGGCGATGCTGTGCTGCAGAGAAGGATGCTCGTGCAGTCTGTGCTCGTGCTGGCCCTGGGCCTGGCTCTCTCGCTCATTGCAGCAGCCATCGGCGGATGGACCATCTTCCGTAACGGCTGGGCCGTGCTCTGGACTGTCCTTGTCACGATGGCATGCTTTGCTGTCCATGAGCTCGTGCATGCCCTCTTCTTCCTCATCATGTCCCATGGCAAGTGCCATATCAGCTTCGGCGCTGCGGCAGGCTTCCTCTACACGAGGACTGATGACTGCATGCTGCCGAAGGGACGCTTCATCTGCGTGCTCTTGGCGCCGACCATTCTCGTGACGGCAGGCATTGTGGCTGCGGGCTTCGTCCTGTCCTTTTCCGCAGAGTCGCTGATTGTGGCAGCGGTGCATCTCTCCGGCTGCGTAGGGGACTGGGATATGGCAAAGGCCATTGCAACGACGTCCCATGTCACCCATGTGAAGGACTCCGAAACCGGCTGCATCCTTCTGGGGTAGCACTCAGAGCTCGGGGACAGCAGTGCATGCCTGCGCAAGACCGAGGTCGTGCGCAGCGGGCATGACGGAAGCGCCATGTGCCGTCTGCCCGAGGAGCATGTCGGCTGCCATCTTCCGGTTTCTGGCATCGAGCGGGGCTGTAGGCTTGTCTGCGAAGAGCAGGGGAGCTCCATGGGGGCACAGGGCGTCCGGAACAGATTCCGGATCGGCTTTGCCGCCATTCTCGGGCAGGGTGCTGATTGCGTCGATTCTCGCATGGCTGACGACCCCGAAGACCATGCATATGCAGACAGCGCTGACGCAGCTGATGATGCCCTTGCTCATAGGGAGCATGCTGACCAGAACGTTGCTGCGCGCCTCCCCTGAGAAGAAAAACGTTCTGCGTTTGAGGAGGTCTTGCCTCAGCGGTGGGGTCTTTCAGTTCCAAGAGCTCGACCCATACTGTATGACGGCGCCGTTTGTGTTATAGATTTCGCCGCATGGGCGGATATCTGCCTTCCGTTCGGCGGTTCATGATAAAGCGCCCTGAGACGCAGGAGCGTTGATAGAAAGCAAACGAGCAGGGCGGAACCCCAAAGGATTCCGCCCTGCATGCGCTGCGCCTTATGGATGCGCTCCTGTTAGCCCGCTAGCTCCGGTATCGTGCCATCATCTCGGAGAAGAGCTCCTGCACCGAAGGCGGCGTGTACGTGATCGCGTTGGCTCCTGCCTCTATTGTGGCCAGGATGGTATCCGGCTTGTTGCCGCCAGTTGCAATGATAGGAACTGTCGGATGCTTGGCACGGATGGCCCGCACGATATTGGCCGTCTCCTTGCCTCCTGCGACATTCAGGATGGCAGCGCCTGCAGCGAGGCGGGCATCGATATCGGTCTGGGGTGTCGCGACTGTCACGACGGTCGGGATATCGACAGCGCGGGAGACGCCGAGCAGGTTCACATTCGAGATCGGTGCATTGAGGACGACGCCCATGGCACCCTGGGACTCCACGTCCTTCGCAAGCGATATTGTTCTCATGCCACGTGTCGTGCCGCCGCCGACGCCGCAGAATACCGGCACGCTCGCAGCGCTGATGATGGCAGCGGAGATGGACTGCTGGGGCGTGAAGGGATAGACCGCAAACACGGCATCCGCATCGCAGTTCTTTATGATGGCAAGGTCGGTCGTGAAGACGAGGCTCTTGATCCTTCTGCCGTAGATGACGATGCCGGAGGCACGTCTTATCTCCTGTGGCATCTTCAGGATGTTGTGGCGGAGCCTCGACTCAATCGAGGGGACGGTACGCTCTTCCTTGGGGATCTGAGGGTTGCCCGAAAGCGGGGGAGCGCTTTCCACGACGGGGGGATTGCCGGGATTGATGGGCGTTGCTTCGGGCATGGGGCACCTCGCTCTGTCTTTGGGATTTTTGCTGCCTTCATGCTACCCACCTGCGCGGGTTTTACGCTTTTCGCAGAACAAATTTCTGTGGCTGCAACAGATGGCTTTGAATGCTACGGTTGTAGCAGCAATAGACCATAAGAGAGGAATCTATGGGCACACCGCTCCTTCTTCATGCCTGCTGCGGGCCCTGCTCGCTCGAGCCGGTGAAATATCTGCGCGAGGAAGGCTTCGAGCCGACCATCTGCTGGACAAATCCGAACATCCAGCCCATTGAAGAGCATGACAAGCGCCTGAAGACCCTGCTTGCCTGGGCAGATGAAGTGGCCCACGTGCCGGTGATCGTTGCAGAGGACCGCCGCGATCTCTGGGAGGCGAAGGTGGCGCCAGCCGGGCTTGCGCGCGAGGCGCGCTGCCGTGCCTGCTACCGCGTGCGTCTCGAGGAGTCCTGCAGGGTGGCGAAGGAAGAGGGCTTCCACTATATCTCGACGACGCTTGTCGTCTCGCCCTACCAGCTCTTCGATGCCTGCCATGAGGTGCTTTCGAAGCTTGCACCGAAGTATGGCCTGGAAGAGGTCTGGCGCGACTTCAGGCCCCATTATCCGGAGTCGGTCACCGATTCCCGTGCGCTCGGGATGTATCGGCAGAACTACTGCGGCTGCCGCTTCTCTGCGGCAGAAGCTGCCATCGAACGGCATGAAGCACGCGACATGCGCAAGGCCGAGCACAAGGCGAATCGAGCAGCAGCTCGATGTGTGCCTTGTGCACAGTGAGCCTGAAAGCTCAAAGCGCGCTATCATCAACAAGGCATAACGTAAAGAACAAAAAGGATTATCTCTATGCGCACTGACGATTTCGACTATCCGCTGCCTGATGAGCTCATCGCGCAGGAGCCGGCAGACCCGAGGGATTCCTGCCGCCTCTTCGTGCTGCACCGCGAGAACGGTGGCCACGAGTACCGCACGTTCACCGATATCGGCGAGTACCTCGAGCCGGGAGACCTGCTCGTCGCAAACAAGACCCGTGTCATGCCGGCACGTCTCGTCGGCAGGAAGCGCCAGACAGGCGGCGTCTCCGAGACATTGCTCCTGAAGCGCCGCGAGGACAAAGATCCTCTGGGACATGTCTGGGAGTGCCTCGTGAACCCGGGCAAGCGCCTGAAGCCGGGCAATGTCGTCGAGTATCGTCCTGGTGGCGCCCATGCACCGGAGACGGCTCCGGTCGTCCTTACGGGCGAGATCGTCGACTACGTGGACGATTCGCGCGGTGGCAGGCTCGTGCGCTTTACGCCGGCAGAGGGGCTTACGCTCGACGAGGCCATGCACAAGGCAGGACATGTGCCCCTGCCTCCCTACATCACGCAGTATGAGGGCGACCCCGAGAAGTACCAGACCGTCTATGCCATGCATGAGGAGCACTCCGCAGCAGCCCCGACAGCAGGACTTCACTTCACGCCGGAGCTCATCGAGCGCCTCGAGAAGCAGGGCATCGGCTGGAAGACTGTGGAGCTCGAGGTCGGCATCGACACCTTCCGCCTCGTCGAGGAGGACGATCCTACGAAGCATGTCATGCATACCGAGCGCTATCACGTCCCGCAGGATGTCGTGGATGCCGTGCATGCAACGAAGGCAGCGGGGCACCGCGTGATTGCCGTCGGCACGACGAGCGTCCGGTCGCTCGAGAGCGCCTGGGAGGCAGATGCACCGGTCTCCAATCCTCCGGTAACGGCACGCCGCTTCGAGGATGCACAGGATTCTGCCAAGGTCACGGGCAAGGGCGATATCGTGGAGCGCAAGAACGCCACGACGAACCTCTATCTCATGCCGGGCTCGACCTATCACGTGGTCGATGCCCTGATCACGAACTTCCATGTGCCGCGCTCGACGCTCATGATGCTTGTCTCCGCCTTCGCGACGAGGGACCAGATCATGGATGCCTACCAGGATGCAATCGACCACCGCTTCAGGATGCTCTCCTTCGGCGATGCCATGTTCATCGACTAGGCTATCTGCAACATATCAAGCTACGAAGAAGGCCGGATCTGCTCAGTGCAGGTCCGGCCTTTGTGCTGCCTTGTGGCTGCTTGTCCTAGTGCGTCAGGAACCAGATGATGAGGAGGATGACGGCAGCGATTACGATGAGGAGGGAGATGAAGGTGATGCGCTGCTTTCTCGTGGAGCTCCTGAGCTGCTTTTCGGAGCGGGCAAGCGAGCTCACTTCCTGCTTCTGGATATCGACGAGATGCTGCTTCTCTGCCACTGATTCGGCGAGCTTCTTCGTGACCTCGGGGTGGGCATGGATGTCCTCTGCCTCATCGAGGAGCTTCTGGGCGGCCTCGATATTTGCCTGAGCCGTGTCGCGGTCCTTCGAGGCATCGCGGATCCCCATCTCGCGCTGCACGACATCGTTGTCGAGCGTTGCCTCCTCGGTCTGGAAGCTCTGGTAGCGCTCGTCGTACTCGGCCTTCCGACGCTTGGCTTCAGTGCTTGCTTCCTCTGCTGCCTTCTGCGCGGAATCGAGTGCCTGCTGCTGGTTCCAGAGATGGCGCTGGGCGGCATCGACATTCTTCTGTGCCTCGTCGGTAACCAGAGGGATGTCTGCCTTCGTGCTCTCGAGGTGTGCCTTCTCGGCAGAGATCTCCTGCTCCATGCGGGCGATGGCGCCAGCATCGGTATCAGGCCTGCCTTTGAGCTCCTCGAAGTCGGCGTTGAGCTTGCGAAGACGTGCCTGGGCATTGTCGTAGGCCTTGTTCGCGGCAGAGATCCTCTGCTCGCGGCGTGCCTGCGCATCGTTTGCCTCGGTCTGTGCAGCCTTGGCGGCCTTCTTCGCCTCGGAGAGGAGCTTTGCCGTATCGTCAGCGCGGCCACGGGTGGATTCCATGACGTTATGGAAAGGCTTGAGCGCTTCTGCATGCTCCGAGCGCATGACTTCGAGCTCGCCGGCCAGCTTGTCATGCTCTTCCTTCAGGACCTCGATGCGGCGCTCTGCTGCGGCCTTCGCCTTCTCGGCATTCGTCCTGGCCTTCGTCTGCTCGGAGACGATCTGGGCGTAGCTTCTCGTCACATCGATCCTGTGGTCGAGCACCTTCTTGTCCTCGGCGAGTGCGGACTCTGCCTTCTTGAGCTCGGAGCGGGCATTCGAGTGCTCCTTCGAGGCAGCGTGCACCTGCCTCACGGCAGCAAAGCCGCCTGTGAAGCCAGAGGAGCCCTTCGGCTTCTTCTGTGTCTTCTGGTCCTTCTGCTGCTTCTTGTCCTTGCGCCTCTCATGGCGGGGCTTCTTTGTATCGCTGCGCTCTTCTGCGTTGTCCTGCATGGTTTCCAAGCTCCTTGGTGCTTCAGCATGTACATGTACCATTTTGGCGCATTTCCGCCCGCCGCTGCCCAGAAATAGGAAAGCGGGTGTCATTTCATGCCATCGCGGACAGCTGCAGAGCTTCGAGATGGAGGGAATATGCTGGAACATTCTGGATTCTGCGTAGTGAAAAGAAAGTGTGTCACAAGTGCACAAGTTTTGTTACAGTAATGGCAAATGCGCATTGCGGGGCAGCCCGCGCGCTCCATTGTCGTGTCAAAGGAGAAAAAGATGGTTTCCAAGCAGACGACCATTGTCAACGCTACTGGTCTTCACGCACGTCCCGCTTCCCAGTTTGTTGCTGCCGCAAAGAAGTTCCCCTGCAATGTGACGATCAAGGACCTCACGAAGGGCTCCGCTCCTGTCAACGCAAAGTCCATCATGATGATTCTTGCTGCTGGCCTCGCTGCTGGCACCAAGGTCGAGGTTGCCTGCGACGGCGACCAGGAGCAGGAAGCTCTCGACACCCTCGTCGCTCTGATTGACGACGGCTTTGGCGAGAAGTAGTCAGCCCTCTGCACTCAAGCAAGGATTGACCGGAACAGCCCGGTGCCCTCAGGGCATCGGGCTGTGCCTTTTTGACCTCGATGGAACGATCCTCGCGCATCATCAGGGAATCTCTCCTCGGGTTGTAGCGGCAATCAAGATGCTCCAGGACCACGGTGTCGCGACGGCTGTCTGCAGCGGGCGCCCGCGCGGCCTCATCGAAGGGCCGGCCACCGATGCTGAGTGCATGGATTATTACGTGACAGCAAATGGAGCCTGCATCGCCGACGGGAATCTTGCACCGCTTGTGCGCAGGCCCATCGAGCGTGATGACGCGCTCCGGATCTACCAGGCGTTCAAGCCGCTCCATGCTGCCTGGCATGTCCATCTCGGTATGGATACCTACGCCGAGGTAGGTGCCATCTCCTATATGGCAGGACAGACGGAGCGCAAGAGCGGGTCAGCCCTCGATATTCTGAAGGGCTTCGTCTCGCATCCGATATTCCGTCTCAAAGGATGGCACAACTGCCTGTCGGTCCTTCCGAAGCTCAAGAGTGCAGAGGATGGGATAGAGAAGCTCGACTGCTCCTTCCCGGTACCCGAGAACATGAAGGTGGCAGAGCGCATCCTCGAGCGTGAAGGCATCTGGGAAGTGGCCGAGATGGAGAAGACCCAGATCGAGATCACGAAGAAGGGTGTCACAAAGGGCACGGGCGCCGATGCGCTTGCTGCCTATCTGGGCATCCCGAAAGAGGCTGTCGTCGCTTTCGGCGACGGCGGAAACGATATCCCGCTCATCGGGCATGTCGGCCATTTCGTCGCGATGGGCAACGCATCGGACGATGTGAAGGCGCTTGCAGACGAAGTCTGTCCAAGCATCGATGAGGACGGCGTCGCCGTCTGGATAGAGGCTGCGCTCGAAGAGGCGCACGCAGCTGCAAAGGAGGCATAACGTGGCCAGCAATCCGAATTTCACGTTCACGGTCCAGGCAGAAGATCCTCTGACCCATGCACGTGCCGGCCTCATCCATACCGAGCACGGCGACATCCCGACGCCCATCTTCATGCCGGTCGGCACGAAGGCAACCGTGAAGGGCATCCTTCCCTCCACGCTCGAGGAGCTTGGTGCCAAGATCATCCTCGCGAACACCTACCATCTCGCAAACAGGCCGGGAGCAGACCTTGTGGACGAGATGGGCGGTCTTCACGAGTTCATGCAGTGGCACCGTCCAATCCTTACCGATTCGGGCGGCTTCCAGGTCTTCTCCCACGGCGAGTTCACGAAGCTCTCCGATGAGGGCGTGACGTTCCGTGCGGTCGACTACGACGGCTCCTATATCCACTGGACGCCTGAGGACAACATGCACATCGCAGAGCAGCTCGGTGCTGATATCGTGATGCAGCTCGACCAGTGCCCGCCCTATCCGGCAGAGCGTCCCTTCGTCGAGCGTGCGGTCGAGCTTTCGAGCGCTTGGGCAGAGCGCTGCTTTGCGGCTCATACCCGCGAGGACCAGGCCCTCTTCGGTATCGTCCAGGGTGGCATGCACATGGACCTGCGCCTTCGGTCCTTGCACCATCTTGAGGAATGCGCCGATTTTCCCGGCTACGGTATCGGCGGCTACTCGGTGGGCGAGGACTTCGAGACGATGTGCGAGACGCTCGATCCCTTGGTCTCCGAGTACATGCCGAAGGACAAGCCCCGCTACCTCATGGGCGTCGGCAATCCGACGACGCTTGTGCATGAGGTGGGCTGTGGTGTCGATATGTTCGACTGCGTGCTTCCGACCCGCACGGCTCGCATGGGCACCGCCTTCAGCCATGAGGGAAGGATGAACCTCAAGAACGCGAAGTATACGCACGACCACGGACCGCTCGATGACAAGTGCACGTGTCCTGTCTGCACAGGCGGCTTCACGCGTGCCTACATCCATCACCTTGTGAAGCAGCAGGAGATGGTCGGCGCCATCCTCCTCTCCATGCACAACATCTACTTCCTCCTGGAGCTCATGCGCCAGGCACGCGCTGCAATCTTTGCGGGCACCTACAAGCAGTTCGAAGACGAGTGGATGGCATCGGAAGCAGTGCGCGATTTCTGATTGCCCAGCTTTTCCGCATTTTGTCAATCTTGGCCATGTCCCTATAATGGTTCTGTTGCAGATACGAGGGACCATAGGTTCCAGAAAGTTGCAGGGACATGGCTAAGAACAAGAAGGGGCAAGCACCCCAAGAATCGGGTGTCGCGCGCTGGAATGCCTCAGAAGGCGCATCGGCTACGGCACCGAAGCGCCCGAAATCACGCTCGAAGCGACGCCTGAGCGCAAATGCCCGCCGCTGGGTATCGACGCTCGTCGTTCTCGCAGCGGTCTGCGTTGCCTGCGTGATTGCCTTCACGCCGCTTGGCACCTCCATCAATCAGGGTCTCGATATCAAGGGCGGCGTCTCCGTCATCCTGACGGCCTCGAAGTCTGATGGCTCTCAGCCGAGCTCTGATGATATGGCTACCGCTACATCGATTGTCCAGAACCGCGTGAACTCGCTCGGCGCTTCCGAGGCGACCGTGCAGCAGCAGGGCGCAAATTCCATCCTCGTCCAGATTCCGGGTGCGACGGATGCAGAGACCGCCGTCCAGACCATCGGCCAGACCGGACATATCGAGTTCGTCCGCCTCGACGATATCGGCGACGCCGATGCGCTCCTGAAGATCAGGAATGGCCAGGAGGATGTCGAGCTTGCTGATGGCTCCTACACCGCCTTCATGGATGGCTCCTATATCACGAAGACCTCTGTCGCCCAGTCCTCGACGGGCGAATATGTCGTGAATGTCTCGTTCAACAGCGAAGGTGCCCGGATCTTCGGCGATGTCACGACCGAGCTTGCCCCGACGAAGGGCCAGATCGCTATCGTGCTCGACGGCGTCGTGAAGTCTGCGCCAGCAGTGCAATCCGCCATCACGGATGGCAATGTCTCCATATCGGGCTCCTTCACGCTCGATGAGGCAAAGAGCCTGAAGACGGTCCTGGACTCCGGCTCGCTTCCTGTGACGCTCACATACTCCGAGTCCCGTGTTGTCGGACCGACGCTTGGCCAGGACTCCCTCCAGCAGGGCATCCTCGCCATTGCGACCGGTGTCGCGATCGTCGTCGTGTATCTCTTCTTCTTCTACCGTGGCATGGGCATCCTGACTCTGGGTTCGCTTGCCTGCTTCGCTGTCCTTTATCTCGGCCTTCTTGCCATCCTCTCGAAGAATGGCCTCTTCAGCCTGACGCTTCCGGGACTTGCCGGCATGGTCTTGACGACAGGATCTGCTGCCGACTCGTCGATTCTCGTGCTCGAACGCTTCCGCGAGGAGATCAGGATGGGGAAGAGCGTCAAGAACGCCTCGATCTCCGGCACGAAGCACGGCATCAAGACCTCGCTTGACGCTGATATCGTGACGCTCGTCTCCGCTATCGCCCTCTTCGCCTTCGCCTCCGGCACGGTCAAGGGCTTCGGCCTCACGCTTGCGCTCGGCGTTGCTTGCGACATCGTGACGATGTTCTGCTTCAAGGCACCGGCACTTCGCCTTCTGGCCCAGCACCAGATCGAGAAGCACCCAAAGTTCTGGGGCATCGAGGAAGATCTGGAAGAGGCAGAACGCGCCCGCAGCGAGCGGGGCGTGAAGGGAGGTGTGGCCCATGCGTAGCCACTTCAAGGGCGAGATCCAGTTCATGAAGCACCGCCGTGCCTTCTTCGTCATCTCCGGTGTCCTCATCGCTCTTTCCATCGTCGGCATCCTTGCCCGCGGCCTTGTCTTCGGCATCGAGTTCATCGGCGGCACCGAGATCGACTTCCGCGATACGGGAGAGATCACGATCGAGCAGATGCGCGATGCGCTTGCCGATGCAGGCGAGGGCGAAGCGACGGTCCAGACCTCTGTCACCGACGGCGCGACGGGCTTCCTCGTGCGTTCTGGCACGACGGATCCCCAGACGGCCACCGACCATGCCAACCAGGTCGCAGACAGGCTCGGCCTCGAGGATTCCTCCTATCAGGTCACGACGATCGGCCCTGACTGGGGAGCAGATGTCACCCGCTCTTCGCTTCTTGCCTTCTTCGTCGCAATTGCCGCCATCATCGTCTATGTCTCGATCCGCTACGAATTCAAGATGTCGATCTCTGCTGTCATCGCCCTCGTGCATGACCTGCTTATCACCATCGGTGTCTATGCCTGGACGCAGATGCCGATCACGCCGAATGTCGTGGCAGCGCTCCTGACGATCATGGGCTATTCGCTCTACGACACGGTCGTCGAGTTCAACCGCATCGACGAGAACGCAAAGCAGCTTTCTGACGGCAAGCACCATACCTACGACGAGATCGCGAACTACTCGATCAATGAGGTCATCGTCCGCACCATCAACACGACGATCACGTCGGTCGTGCCGGTCATCTGCATGCTTGCTATTGGCGGTTCGACCCTGCGCGACTTTGCCTTTGCCATGTTCGTTGGCGAGCTCCTCGGCACCTATTCGAGCTTCGCGGTCGCTTCCCAGATTCTCTGCGTCTGGAAGGGCAAGGAGCCCAAGTGGGCAAAGATTGCCGCCAAGTACCGTGATACGGCAACGCCCGCACAGGAGGCCTGATCTTTATGGCAGGCCTCAAGGGAAGCAGACGCTGGGATGTCCTTCCTCAAGATGACGAGGCCGCTTCCAAGCTGGCGAATGCACTCGACGTGGCGCCCCTTGTGGCACGCGTTATGTGCGCCCGCGGCATACGCGACGTGGAGGAAGCGAAGCGCTTCCTCACGCCCTCGCTCGATCGTGACTGGCAGGACCCTCTGCTGATTCCAGGCATGAAGGAAGCAGCAGACAGGGTCGAGGCAGCGCTCGAGCGTGGCGAGCAGATAGCGGTCTTCGGCGATTTCGATGTCGACGGCATGAGTGCGACCTGCCTTCTGACGCTCGGTCTCCGGGCGCTCGGAGGCAAGGTCGCTCCGTTCATACCGAACCGCTTCGGCGAGGGCTATGGCCTTTCGCGCGAGGCGCTCGCGCGTGTGCAGGAGAAGGCATCGCCCGACCTCATCGTCACGGTAGACAACGGCATAGCAGCGAAGAACGAAGTCGCATGGCTCAAGGAAGAGGGCATCGACGTCGTCGTGACCGACCACCACGAGCCGGGAGACCTCGTGCCTGAAGGCGTGCCGGTGACCGATCCGAAAATGACGGAAGACTGCCCGAGCAGAGACCTTGCCGGTGCCGGTGTGGCTTTGAAGCTTGTGCAGGTCCTGGGCGAGAGGCTTGGGAACCCCGACCTCTGGCGGCACTACACGGAGGTCGCGACCCTCGGCACGATTTCCGACATGATGGACCTGTGCGGCGAGAACAGGGCACTTGTGACCGATGGCCTCGAGCGGATGAGGAAGACGGACCGTCCGGGCATCGTCGCTCTGGCCGCAAGCTCGGGCACCGACCTCTCGACGGTCACGGCAGACAGCCTGCCGTTCTCGCTCATACCTCGCCTCAATGCCGCAGGACGCATGGGCTCGACCGATGTGGCCTTCCAGCTCCTGCTTACGGATGACAAGCAGGAGGCGACCCGTCTTGCCGGCCAGCTCGAGGCCATCAACTCGGAGCGCCGCGAGATCGAGGCAGCGCTTACCGACGAAGCGATGGCAATGGTGGATGCACTCTACGAGGGCGGTCGCGTCATCGTCGTCGGCGGCGAAGGCTGGCATGAGGGCGTCAAGGGCATCGTCGCCTCGCGCATGGTGAACAAATACCATGTGCCAGCCCTCCTCTTCACGATCTCTGACGGCGTGGCCAGAGGCTCTGGCCGCTCCGTGGGTTCTGTCGATCTCTTCCATGCGGTCGAGCAGTGCTCGGACCTCCTGATCCGCTTTGGCGGCCATGCAGGAGCAGTCGGCGTCACGCTCGATGCCGCCAATCTCGATGCCTTCCGCGACCGCATGGAAGCCATCATGGATGACCTGCCTGCAGAGCAGTTCGAGGACAGGGGCGAGGTCGCAGCGATCGTCTCCCTCGCAGAGATCGACCGTCCGACAATCTCCTCGCTTGAGATCCTCCAGCCTTTCGGTATGGGCAACAAGAAGCCGCTCTTCGGCGTCTGCGGCGTCACGATGAGGGGCAGGGCGCGTGTTGGCACGAACGGCGACCATCTGCGCTTCGTCGCAAGCGATGGCACGCACGCCGTGCCTGCCATCATGTTCCGGACGCCTCACATCGAGAAGGCATCAGGCTACGACGGTGCCGTGGACCTCGTCTTCGAGGCTGTGAACGAGACCTGGCAGGGGCGCACGAAGCCGAAGCTCATGGTCAAGGACATCATCTACAGGACTCCTGACGAGGACAGCAAGAAGGCGGACCCGACGCTTGCCGACGAGCTCTTCGAGCACGCCTCGGAGGTGCTTTCGGTCCCTGAACATGCAGGCATAGCAGAGGCGCTCAAGTTCAGGACCCGTGTCGTGAGGATGCCGGAAGGAACCGACCCCACGCGTCTTTCGGAAGGAGAGGAGCTCTCCGTCTGCTCTGACGGCACGGCAGAGATGTGCTCCCTTGCCCTCGTGACGAAGGAAGGCACGGTCTTGGGGCATCTGCGCCACCATATCGCAGCAGCGCTTGTGCCCGCCATCGATGCCGGCGCGACCTATCGTGCCGAGGTGCTGAAGGTCGTCTGCACCACAAGGAGCCAGGATGCCGCCATCGATATCCAGGTCATGCGGCAGCCGAAGGAGGTGCAGGCAGCAGCTTCGAAGGCCAAGGGCGTGCAAGCACTGCGCCAGGAGCTCTCGGGGCTTGCGCCTGAGGCGCTTGCAGAGCGTCTCTCGCATCTTTTCATCGGCGACCACGACCTTCTGCCGGCACAGCGGGAGGCGCTCGCGCTCCTTGGCGCGGGCAAATCCTGCTTCTGCGTGATGGCTACGGGTCGTGGCAAGAGCCTCATCTTCCACGTCCACGCCGCGCGCATGGCGCTCGCGGAGCACAAGGCATCGATATTCGTCTATCCGCTCCGCGCCCTTGTCGCAGACCAGAGATGCCACCTCGAGGAAGCCTTCGGCGCTCTCGGCATGACCGTGCGCGTCCTGACCGGTGCCACAGGCCAGGGAGAGCGGGAGGACATCTTTGCTGCGCTTGCTGCAGGGGAGGTCGACGTCGTGCTCACGACGCCCGAGTTCCTCGCAGCCCATGCACGCCGCTTCGCAAAGAGCGGACGCATCGGCTTTGTCGTCGTCGACGAAGCCCACCATGCGGGGCAGGCAGGGCCTGCAAAGAGAGACGCCTATAGCGACTTCCCGAAGATCCTGGAGGCTCTGGGGCATCCGGTCTGCCTCGCAGTCAGCGCGACGGCACCCGATCCGGTGGCAAAAGAGCTCTGCCGGCTTCTCCAGATTCCGAAATCGAATGTCCTCATCGACAGAACGAGCAGGACGAACCTTGTGCTCGACGATCTCCGCGAGCTGCGCGACCGCGAGGCGGCGCTTGTGCATATCGTGGCGGCAGGGGAGAAGTGCGTCTGCTACGTGAACTCCCGCGAGCAGTCGGTGGCGCTCGTGAGGATGCTCAGGCACGCCGTGCCGGATGAGGCGGGACGCATCGCCTTCTATAACGCAGGGCTCACGCGCCGCGACCGTGCACGCGTCGAGCGTGCCTTCCGCGAGGGAGACCTTTCCTGCATCGTTGCGACCTCTGCCTTCGGCGAGGGTGTCGATATCCCTGATATCAGGCATGCGGTCCTCTTCCATATGCCATTCTCGGAGATTGAGTTCAACCAGATGTGCGGCCGTGCCGGAAGGGATGGGAAGCCTGCCCAGGTGCACCTGCTCTTCAGCAGCAGGGATGCCAGAATCGATGAGCGCATCATTGCCTCTGCTGCCCCTGCACGCTCTGACCTCGTCGTGCTCTATCGCACGCTCATGCAGCTTGGCAGAGCTGCAAAGGCAGAAGGCGGAGATGGCAGCTTCGACGCGGCGAATGCCGATATCGCCGAGGCCTGCCTCTCCATGGACGACAGAGCGCACATCGATGAGGGATCGGTCTCTGCCGGCATCCAGATATTCCAGGAGCTCGGCTTCCTCTCGACGAGCGGCTGGGGATCCCAGCGTCGTATACTCATGGCAGACGCTCCTTCCCGCATGGACCTCGAGCAGTCCATCCGCTATCTCGAGGGCATGCGTGCACGCGAGGATTTCGCCCGGTTCCGGGACTGGATCCTCACGGCAACGGCACAGGAGCTCACCTGCGCACTCTGCAGGCCCATCATCCCGCATATGGGACGTATCGTCGACGGAGAGGAGTGAACCATGGCAGAAAAGGCCATTCCGAATGCAGACAACTGGCGCCTCCTCGAGGTTACCTGCTCCCGCTACATGGACGAAGAGGCGGTCTCGAAGATTCACGAGGCCTATCACTTTGCAGCCGAGTTCCACAAGGACCAGAAAAGGCGCTCCGGCGAGCCCTACATCAACCATCCGGTCGAGGTTGCGCTGATTCTCGCCGACAAGCTCCATATGGATGAGGATTCGATCTGTGCTGCGCTTCTGCATGACACGGTCGAAGACACGCCTGCCACGCTCTCTGACATCTCCGAGCGCTTCGGCGAGACGGTTGCAGAGCTCGTGGACGGCGTCACGAAGCTCACCTCGATCGAGGTCGAGTCGATGGACGAGAAGCAGGCCCTGAATCTGCGCAAGATGTTCTTGGCGATGTCGAAGGACATCCGTGTCATCATCATCAAGCTTGCAGACCGCCTGCACAACATGAGGACGCTCGCGGCACTGCCGCCCGACCGGCGCATCTTCAAGGCGCATGAGACGATGGATGTCTATGCGCCGCTGGCAGATCGTCTCGGCATCAGCTCCATCAAGTGGGAGCTCGAAGACCTTGCGTTCTACTACCTCGAGCCTGAGGAGTACCAGAGGATCGCCCGCATGGTCCAGGACTCGCGTGCCCAGCGCGAGCAGGATACCGATGAGGCCATAAAGGTCCTGGACGACGAGCTCAAGCGCGCCGGCATCAAGAACTTCCAGATCACGGGACGCCCGAAGCATCTGTGGTCCATCTACCAGAAGATGCTCAGGAAGGACCTCGAGTTCTCCGACATCTATGACCTCATAGCACTTCGCGTGATCGTGCATACGGTCGGCGAGTGCTACTCCGTCCTGGGCGCCGTTCACTCGCTCTGGCATCCTCTGCCAGGACGCTTCAAGGACTACATCGCGACGCCGAAGGCAAATCTCTACCAGTCTCTCCATACCACCGTCATCGGTCCCGATGCCCGCCCGATCGAGATCCAGATCCGCACCGTGCAGATGCACGAGCAGGCAGAATATGGTATCGCAGCACACTGGCTCTACAAGAAGGCCGGCAACTCCCAGGGCCTCATGAGCGCAGACGACAAGAACATCGATTCTGCCATCAACTACATCAGGAAGAACCTCGAGTGGACGACCGAGGGCGACATCGACGATGCCCATGAGTTCCTGAACAACCTGAGGGTCGACCTCTTCGAGGACGAGATCTTTGTCTTCACGCCGAAGGGCGAAGTCATGAGCCTCCGGCGTGACTCGACGCCTCTCGACTTTGCCTACGCTGTGCACACGGAGGTCGGCAACCACTGCGTCGGTGCCAAGGTCAATGGCGCCGTCGTGCCGCTTACCTATCGCCTCAAGATGGGCGACCGCGTCGAGATCCTGACGAACAACAATGCCAAGCCGTCACGCGACTGGGTGAACATCGTCGCGACGCCGTCAGCCCGAGCCAAGATCAGGAAGTACTTCGCTTCCGTCACCCGTGCCGACGATATGGAGACCGGCAGGAACGACCTTGCCCACGAGCTCAGGAAGCGCGGCTACGGCATCTCCACGCCGCGCGTGCAGAAGGCCTGCGAGAAGGTCCTGCCGCAGTTCGATGTCCACACCGTAGATGACCTCATGGCAGCGATCGGTGCCGGCAAGTACACGCCGAAGATCGTCGCGAACCGCCTCGAAGAGGTCATGCTCGAGGGCTCTCCTGAAGCCAATGCCCAGGCACAGGCCCAGGCAGACCGCGAAGAGGAGATGCGCCGTGCCATCATGGAGGACCGGCCACTCATCAAGCCGTCGAAGCCGACCCGCGAGGAGAGAAAGAAGCGCTCGAGCTGCGGCGTGATCGTGAAGGGCGACCCGGACCTGATGGTCCACCTTGCCCACTGCTGCAACCCTGTTGCAGGCGATGATATCGTGGGCTTCGTGACACGGGGACGTGGCGTCTCGGTCCACCGCGCGAACTGCCCGAACGTGAAGGGCCTCATGGAGCATCCTGAGCGTATGATCGACGTCGAGTGGGATACGTCGGGTGCCACCGAGTTCCAGGTCGAGATCGTCGTCGAAGCATCGGACCGCATGGGGCTTCTCAAGGATGTCACGATCGCAATCAACGATTCTGGCGGCAATATCCTGTCCGCCGCGACCCAGACCTCGGCCCAGGGCGTGGCACGCCTGCGCTTCCTCATCGCAATCTCCGACGCGAGCCTGCTCATGCCGCTTCTTGCAAACGTGAGCCGTGTGCCGTCGGTCTTCGATGCCCGCCGCATCATGCCGGGCGAAGGGTCGAGCCAGATGAAGAGGAGGCTCTAGATGGCAGAGCTCAGACAGTTCGTGGTAAGCCCCTTCCAGACGAACTGCTACGCCGTGATATCGAACGGCCACTGCATGGTGGTCGATCCAGGAGACCAGGGCGCACGCATCGCCCAGGAGCTCAAAGATGTCACGGTCGACCTCATCGTCTGCACGCATGGCCACAACGACCATGTGTCGGGTGTGCGTGCCCTGAAGGAGGCTACCGATGCCAGGTTCATGATGCCTGAGGCTGACTATGCGTGGGCAAAGGAGCACTCCGGCAAGGTGGACGGCTCAGGCATGGCATACGGGGAGCAGATTCCTGACGCCGATGAGCTTCTGCATGACGGGGACACATGGAAGCTCGATGAGCTCTCCTTCGAGGCTATAGCTGCGCCGGGCCATACGCCGGGCGGCATGGTGCTTCTAGGAGAAGGCTTTGCCTTCGTGGGAGATACGCTCTTCCATCTCTCCTGCGGCAGGACCGACCTTCCTGGCGGCAGCCATGCAGAGCTCATGGAGACGCTTGCCAAGCTCAAGCGCCGCATCCCTGCCTCTTATACGCTCTTCTGCGGCCATGGTCCCGAGACGACGATGGCAGAGGAGCTGGCACACAACCCCTGGCTCCAGGACGGGGAACATGCAACTGATGGCATGCACTAGGCTGTGCCAAATGTGCAGCGCCAAGAACTTCCGAAAAAAGTCGGCTGTGCGGCTTGGGAAGTATGCTAAAGTACCACTTGCGCACAACGCATGTCGGAGTGGCGGAATTGGCAGACGCGCTAGCTTGAGGTGCTAGTGACTGACTAAAAGGTCGTGCGGGTTCAAGTCCCGCCTCCGACACCATCGAGTGTCAAGAGAGCCCCGAACAGGGGCTCTCTTCATAAGCAGACAGGAAACAGGCTGTTCTGGATGCCTGGCATCTGGTATAGTTTGGGAGCCTGATGAAGGCACATTTGCCCGAGTGATGGAATTGGTAGACGTGACGGACTCAAAATCCGTTGGCAGCAATGCCGTGTGGGTTCGAGTCCCACCTCGGGCACCAGCGATATGGATGAGGCCGGAAGCTCACGCTTCCGGCCTTCTTTCTTGCTGAGATGTGTTTTCGGCTAGCGGAGCTGGTCCTCTGGGCTTGAAGGTGCTGTCTTCCTGGAGAGATGGTTGATGCCTGACTGCTCGAGCGTAACGGCACAGGGGACACGGTGCGCCAGAACACGCTCGACGTTTCTCCTGTCGCTCTTCGCGTAGAATGCCTCGGCTTCTGCCTTCTTCATGCCGCCCTCGACCTTGCGCTCAACGAGGCGTGCCTTGAGCTCGGAGGGCGTGGCCTCGATGAAGACGGAATCGTTGCAGTAGGCACAGAGGCCTCTCCAGCCCCGCTCGTCGAGAAGCAGGTAGTTGCCCTCGATGAGGACAATCCTCGTGTCGACGGCAATGGCGTTCTCCTCGACCTCGTGGGTCTTCCTGCTGTAGGCAGGCATGAGGACGCGCTTGCCACGCTTGAGCTCGATGAGCTTTGCGCGGAAGGCATTGAGATCGAAGGTCTCGGGTGCTCCCTTGATGTCGGAGAGGCGCACTTCGCGGCCATCGACTTCGGCCACATTCGATCTCAGATAGGAGTTGGGGTAGTGGAAGCCGTCGAGGCTTACAGCCGTCAAGGGCAGTGCCCCTTCGACCGAAAGCGAAAGCTCTTCAAGCGTCTGCGCGCAGCATGACTTGCCGGTGCCGGGCGCTCCTGCCATGAAGACGATCATGCGCCTGCCGAGGCCACGGGCGAGGTTCGACCAGCGCTTCACGAGAGGTGTGAGCACTCCATCGATCGTAGCCGAGTCATAGGCGGCCTTGACCTTGAGGCCATTGACGCTAAGTTCGAATTCCTGCATGAGGTACAGCTCCTCGGTCCGTGCGAATGTGCATCGACTAGTGTAGCAAGTGGCAGGCAGCTGGGCAGCGAATGTTTGCAGGGATAAACGTTTCCCACAAAGCAGCGTACGAGCTGAGAGCCCTTCTGCTATGATGTGCTGTGAAGAGATAGCGAAGAGCGGCTCCGACTTGCATGCATGCGGTCTGAGGCGTACACTGTCTTTTCGTGTTAACGAAGCGGGATGCGCATGCGTCCCCACCTTGCGGCGCCTTGAGCAGCTGTCTGGTCAGACAATATGAGTTCACCCTTTTGGGCCCATGTCTTCTGGCTGCTGCTTCGCGTGCCGGGAGATTTTCTTTTATATGGCAGGCAACTGCCAGAGAGAGGAAGGTGTCGGCGATAGCTAAGTCCGATGAGCCCCGCATCAACGGGGAGATTTCTGCTCGTACTTGCCGTCTGATTGGTGTGGATGGCTCGCAGCTTGGTCTGTTTGGCGTCCGCGATGCCCTGCGCATTGCCGAGGAACAGAATATGGACCTCGTGGAGATTGCCCCCAACGCAGAGCCTCCCGTCTGCAAGGTCATGGACTACAGCAAGTACAAGTACGACCAGGCCCGCAAGGCCAAGCAGGCCCGCAAGAACCAGGCCAAGATCGAAGTCAAGGAAATGAAGTTCCGCCCGAAGATCGACAAGGGCGACTACGAGACCAAGAAGAACCACGTGCTCCGCTTCCTGAAGAAGGGCGCCCGTGTCAAGGTCACGATCATGTTCCGCGGCCGCGAGATGGCGCACCCCGAGCAGGGTCTCATGGTTCTCGAGAAGCTTGCGGACGAGCTCAAGCCTTTCGCTACGGTTGATTCGCAGCCGAAGATGGAAGGCCGTAACATGCACATGCTGCTTTCTCCCATCAAGGGTGCCTTCGACAACGTGGACACGGGAGAAGATAGCGAGACAGAGAAGGAGAACTGAGTATGCCTAAGATGAAGACGCACAAGGGTACGGCAAAGCGCTTCCGCCGTACGGGTACCGGCAAGATCATGCGTGCCAAGGCTTACAAGAGCCACATCCTGACCAAGAAGTCCCCGAAGCGCATCCGTGGCTTCCGCCAGGAGACCACCGTCGCTCCTGCAGACGTGAAGGTCATTTCCGCCCGCATGGGCAAGTAAGCATTGCATCCAGCTAATAGGAGTTGATTATATATGGCACGTGTCAAGCGCGCAGTCACTGGCCGCAAGAAGCGCCAGACCCTGAAGAAGCTTTCCAAGGGCTACTACGGTACATCCTCCCGCACCTTCCGCGGCATGAAGGAGCAGGTTGCCCACTCCCTCCAGTACCAGTACCGCGATCGCCGCAACAAGAAGCGTGATATCCGCGCTCTCTGGATCCAGCGCATCAATGCTGCTGCCCGCATGAACGATCTGAACTACTCGAACTTCATGCACGGCCTCAAGCTCGCCGGCGTCGATCTCGACCGCAAGGTCCTCGCACAGATTGCCTACGACGATCCCGAGGCCTTCGCAAAGCTCGCTGAGGTTGCCAAGAAGGCCCTCGCTGCTGCCTAAGCCGTCTCGCTAGGTGAATGAATGAGCGTCCCTGCACAGATGTGCGGGGGCGCTTTTTTGCTGAGCACGAAAGGGGGAGAGCGCAGTGCCAGGCATCATGCCTGCATGTGTGGGGACACGCAGCCTGTTCACCCCTGCAGGATGGCCTGCATCCCAGACGCTCTCAGAGCGCATATGAGCTCATGTCTGAAGACTCATGGCTCCCATGTTCACATGCAATATTGGAAGCGCTGAGGTCGATTCTGGAGGCGCTGGCCAGGGGACTCCCCTGAGGAGCGATCGAGACAGGATCTATAAATATCAGGCAAAGCGACGCTGCATTGCATACAAAGATTGGAGCCTCCGTCTTTCATAGGCGAAGGCTCCTTGTGCGTCTTGATGTGCCAGTCTCAGTGCAGGTGATGGTGGCTGTGATGCTCGAGCTTGTCCTCTTCTGCCTTGAAGGCAGGGTCGTCCGGCGTGATGAGGGTATCGTCTCCCGTGTCTGGGTCCTGGTGGTGCAGAAGCACCGGCTCGAAGAGGTGGAGATGGCGGCAGAAAAGCGCTGAGATCACGAAGAGCAGGAAGAAGATTGCGATGCGGGGCCACAGAGTCACTTGCGTCATGACGTACGAGCCGATGCAGAGGACGCTTGTCCAGGCATACATGAGAAGCACGGCCTGGCGCTGGTCGAAGCCTTCTGCAATGAGGCGGTGATGGATGTGGCCGCGGTCAGCCTGTCCGATGCTCACATGGCCACGCATGCGCCGGACGATGGCAGAGAAGGTATCAATGATGGGGATGCCGGCAATGACAAGTGGGACGATGATCGTCGTGAGGCCGGCAATGCGCGTGACGTTCAGAAGAGAGATTGTGCCCAGGGCAAATCCTATGAGCATCGATCCCGAATCGCCGAGGAAGATTGATGCTGGGTGGAAGTTGTACTTCAGGAATCCGAGGCAGGCGCCGGCAAGGGCAATGGAGAGCCCTGCGGCATCGAAGCGGCCGCCGCCGAAGGCGATGATGAACATCGTGAAGCTTGCGATGACGGCAATGCCTGAGGCAAGGCCGTCGAGACCATCGATCAGATTGAAGATGTTCACGTAGGCAACGAGATAGATGACGGTGATCGGGTAGGTCCAGATGCCGAGCTCGATGAACTCGCCTGTAAAGGGGCTCACGATATTGCCGATAACAAGGCCCGAGCAGGCAGCGAAGGTTGCAGCGAGCACCTGGCCGAATAGCTTCTGGTGGGGCTTCAAGGAGAACTTGTCATCGAGAAGGCCTGTCACGAAGATCGTGAGCATAGCCAAGCCCAGAAGCGGATAGCTGATGGCGCGGCTTCTGGGCGGCATGATCGAGAAGGGCCAGCCCAGATAGCGGTAGCCGAAGACCTGGAGGAGCAGCGCGACGAAAAGACCCAAGAAGACTGCAATGCCGCCCATGCGGGGAATCGGTGTCTTGTTGATGCGGCGCTTCTCCGGGTAGTCGATAGCGCCGACCTTCCAGGCAATCTTCGAAGCGAGAGGCGTCGTCAGAAGCGTCGTGACGAGTGCGCTCAGAAAGAGCAGGATATAGGGCACCCAGTGCTCGATATGCACGCCACACCTCCTGCTTCGGATCAGCTGTGAATGAGATAGAACCTCTCAATCATACCGGAAAGAGAAGGCAAGGAAAACAGAGCACTCACGCCTGCCACAAAGCAGGCAGAAGTATTGGCTTGCTGCAGCCAACCTCAAGTATTTCCCGTTTGCAGGCCACAAGTCAAGACTGTGCAAGGCACGAGACATTTCCTATCATGAGTGGTGCCGTCCCCCTGCAGCACAAACTGGGTGAACCGACACGTATTTACAGGGAGTCCATATCTCGTTCCCAGTACAGGTATCCTTCGGTGTTAAGGAAGCTGGAACAGGCGACGAGGACACCCACCTTAGCAAGGTGGGTTCATAAACGTTCTGCAGGAGGCGGCATCTATTGCATCGTGCTGCTGCCTTTACTATGTACAGCCAGAAATTGGGCATTGACACGACCTGCTCGAATTGCGAGAATATCTAACGCATTGCCCAGACGGGGATGTAGCTCAGCTGGGAGAGCGCTGCCTTCGCAAGGCAGAGGCCGAGGGTTCGAATCCCTTCATCTCCACCATTCGTCTATCGGACCCGGATGCTTCTGCATCCGGGTCTTCTTGCATGAAGGAGACTTATGGATTTCCTCTCAGAGGATGCATTCGCTTCCTGCACGCTCTGCCCCAGGCATTGCGGCGCTGCACGCGCAGCCGGCAAGGCAGGGCTCTGCGGCGCCACGGCAGATCTCAGGATCGCACGCGCCGCACTCCATTTCTGGGAGGAGCCGCCGATATCGGGAGAGGCGGGGTCGGGTGCCATCTTCTTCACTGGCTGCCCTCTGCGCTGCATCTTCTGCCAGAACCACAACATCTCGCAGGAAGGCTTCGGCCACAAGATTACGGTCAGGCGTTTGGCAAAGATCATGCTCGAGCTCCAGGACCAGGGAGCCCTGAACATCAATCTCGTGACGCCTTTCCACTATGCACCCTATGTGCATGAGGCGCTCCTGCTTGCAAAGGATGCCGGCCTCACGCTCCCGATCGTCGCGAACACGTCGGGCTACGAGCTGCCAGAGCTCGTCGATGCCTTTGCAGACGATATCGATATCTGGCTTACGGACTATAAGTACGCATCAGCAGAGCTTTCTGGCAAGCTCTCTGGGGCCAAGGACTACCCGGCTGTGGCCCATGAAGCGCTGAGGCATATGCATGATGCGCTCATGGCAAAAGGCGGAAGGATTGAGGACGCAGACGGACGGATGCTCCAGGGCATCATCGTCCGACACCTTGTACTGCCGTCGCACGCCGATGACTCCTGCCATGTGCTTGACCGCGTCTGGGAGCTCTGCGGCAACGATGTTGACATCTCTGTCATGAACCAGTACACGGCAAACGAGCGCTGCCGGAAGATGGGCGGCCCTCTTGCGGGCGCTGTCACGGATGCGGAGTATGAAAAGGTGCTTGACCATTCGGACGAGCTCGGCTTCGAGCGCCTCTGGTGGCAGCAGGGCGGCACGGTCTCGGAGAGCTTTGTGCCTGCCTTCGATGCAACCGGCGTGGAAGGCCCGGAGCTCTGATGGAAGAGCGCCGTTGAGGGAATAAGCACATCAAGGCAATGCAGATATCTACCAATAGATTGGTGAAGGCAATGGATGAGAACAAGGGCACAGAGCTCACAGATGATGAGAGGCGCGAGCTCGAGGAGCTGAGGGCCGAGAAGGCAAAGCGCCAGGAAGCTGCCAAGGCAGCACAGGAGCGCGCCGAGCTCGAGCACCTGAGGTCCGAGAAGGCCGTGGCCGCAAAGGAGCAGGAAGAGATCAGGCACGAGCAGGCACAGCGCGAGCGCGGACGCAAGCTCATGGAGCCCGACGACGACCTCAAGATGCCGCTCGGCCAGAAGATCACGATTGTAGCTGTCGTCGGCCTCGCGATCATCTTTATTCTTGTCAACATCTTCTCCCACTAGTTGCGCGTTGCTGAGGGGATATGCAGGAAAAGTGGTACCCTTTACCTGCTTACATATCAGGCTGACAGTACAGGGGGTCTTCCTTTATGTCGCTGACCGATAGGACGAAGCCGACTGACGTCGCGCTCAACACCGATCTCTATGAGCTCACGATGGCTCAGGGATTCTGGGAGTCGGGACTTGCCGATACCCAGGCATGCTTCAATGTCTTCTTCCGCGAGAATCCGTTCGGAGGTGGCTACGCCGTTGCCTGCGGCATGGGCCAGATTGCAGACCTCGTCGAGAACTTCGTGTTCGACGATGATGCGCTTTCCTATCTCGGATCTCTTCCGGCACCGGGCGGCGGCAAGATGTTCAAGCAGGGCTTCATCGACTATCTCAGGGACTTCCGTCTCCATGTGAGCGTGTGGGCAGTTCCAGAAGGCGACATCGTCTTCCCGCGCGAGCCTATGGTCAGGGTCGAGGGACCGATCATCGACTGCCAGCTCATGGAGACAGCGCTTCTGAACCTCGTGAACTTCCAGACGCTCGTGGCCACGAAGACTGCCCGCGTCGTCCAGTCTGCCCAGGGACATCCTGTGTCTGACTTCGGCCTCCGCCGTGCCCAGGGTCCTGACGGCGGCCTTGCGGTCGCCCGTGCCTCCTATGTGGGCGGCGCCTCCTCGACCTCGAATGTCCTTGCCGGCAAGATCTACGGCATCCCCGTCTTCGGCACCCATGCCCACTCCTGGGTCATGGCATTCCCGTCCGAGCTTGAGGCCTTCCGTGCCTTCGCGAAGTCGAGCCCGAAGAACTGCGTCCTTCTTGTCGATACCTACGACGTGAAGAAGGGCATCCAGAACGCGATCACGGTTGCGAAGGAGATGGAGGCAAAGGGCGAGCGCCTCGCTGCCATCCGCATCGATTCCGGCGACCTTGCAAAGCTCTCGAAGCTTGCACGCAAGGAGTTTGATGAGGCAGGGCTTCCATATGTGAAGATCTCCGTCTCGAACGACCTCGACGAATACACGATCCAGTCGCTCTTCGCGCAGGGAGCGCCGCTCGATTCCTTCGGCGTCGGCACGAAGCTTGCCACCTGCGACCCGCAGCCGTCTCTGGGCGGTGTCTACAAGCTCTCTGCCACGAAGGCGCAGGGTGCCGACAAGTGGACCCCTGTCATCAAGCTATCCGAGATGAGCTACAAGCGCACGATTCCGGGCATCCAGCATATCCTTCGCTTCACCGATGCTGAGGGCGTGCCGGTGGGCGACATGATCGTCGACGACTCCGTCGCACGGGATACGACCTCGACCATCGTCGATATCATGGATCCCGACTACACCTATGATGTCTCCGGCTATGAGTCCCATGAGCTCCTCGTCCAGCTTGTGGAGGATGGCAGGCGCTTCGGCGAGCAGCAGACGCTCGAGCAGTCGAAGCACCGCTGCCGCGAGGCCCTCATGCACCTCGATCCGGCCGTCAAGCGTTTCCTGAACCCCCAGTTCTATCCGGTGGGCATGGAGCCAGGCCTCGCCAAGCTCAGGAGTGACCTTGCCCGCGAGGAGCGCGCCGGCTCTGGCCGCCATACGCTTGCCTAAGGCTGCATATTTCACGTAAAGTGGCGATGCCACCCTGCTCAGATGGGCAGGGTGGTATCTTTTCTTCTGTTGCATACAAGGGGCGCATGTGCGCCTATATCAGAAAAGGAGCTGTCGGAGATGCCCGAGAACCTCGATCAGCTGGTGCGTGCCGCTATCAGCGCGGCTCAGGAGCAGGGAGACCTTCCTGCATTCGAAGTGGGAGATGTGGGCCTCGAGCGTCCGAACGATACGTCCCACGGCGACTGGACCTCGACCGTGGCTCTGCGCTCTGCAAAGCTTGCCCACATGAAGCCGCGCGATATCGCCTCTGCCATCGCGAAGCATATCGAGGGTTCGAAGGAGATCGACAAAGTCGAGATCGCCGGCCCCGGCTTCATCAACTTCTATCTCTCGACCGGTGCGAACAACGAGATCTTCCGCACGGTCATCGAACAGGGTGCCGACTTCGGCAAGTCCGATGTGGGACATGGCCAGAAGGTCCAGGTCGAATTCGTGTCTGCAAACCCCACCGGCCCCATGCATGTGGGCCATGGCCGCTGGGTCGCACTCGGAGACTCGCTCTGCCGCGTCCTCGAGCACACGAACTACCAGGTCGAGCGCGAGTATTACATCAACGATCATGGCTCCCAGATGGACGTGTTCGGCCGCTCTGTCTCGAAGCGCTATCTCCAGCTCTTCGAGATCATGGAGAAGGACTCCTGCGGCCTCGATGGCGCTGCCGAGGCGCTCTTTGCCGACCGTGCCCGCTATGTGGAAGACGAAGAGGATGAAGCCCCTGAGACCCATCCCTACATGGACGAATTCAATACCGATCTCGGCGGCAATGCCTATGGCGGAGACTACATCATCGAGCTTGCGCGCAGGTTCGCAGAGACCGACGGCGACCGCTGGGTCGAGGCAGAGGCAGATGCACGTGTGGCAGAGTTCCGCGAGCGCGGCTACAAGGCAATGCTCGAGACGATCCGCCAGACCTGCCATGATGCCCGCTGCGACTTCGATGTCTGGTTCAGCGAGCGCAGCCTCTATGAGAAGGACGAGACCGGCACGAATGCGGTCGAGCGTGCCTTTGCTGCACTTGACAAGCGCGGCTATCTCTACCGCACGGACGACGGTGCCCTCTGGTTCCGCTCGACCGAGTTCGGCGACGATAAGGACCGTGTCCTCGTGAAGACGAACGGCGAGTACACCTACTTCGCCTCTGACATCGCCTACCACTGGAACAAGTTCCAGCGCGTCGACCATGTGATCGATATCTGGGGTGCAGACCACCACGGCTACATTGCCCGCGTGAATGCCGCCTGCGAGGCACTGGGATATCCGGGCGAGTTTGAGGTGCTCCTGGGCCAGCTCGTGAACCTGCTCAGGAATGGCCAGGCCATCCGCCTCTCGAAGCGCAAGGGTGTCATGGTCACGTTCCGCGAGCTTCTGGACGAGGTCGGCGCTGATGCCGTGCGCTATACGCTCATCTCCAAGAGCTCGAACCAGACGATCGACTTCGATATCGAGGCCGTGAAGAGGAAGAGCAACGACAACCCGGTCTACTACGTGCAGTATGCACATGCCCGCATCTGCTCGATCCTCAGGCGTGCTGCAGGCCTCGAGCTCGAAGAGGCCGAGCCTCTTGGCATGGACGCCGTGGCAGAGCGCTCGATCGGTACCGACTACGACCTCTCGCTCCTGTCCGACCCGACCGAGCTTGCGCTTTCCCGCAAGCTCTCCGAGTTTCCGGAGCTCGTGGCAGGATGCGCGCGCGACAGGGCGCCGTTCCGCCTCACGCACTACGCCGAGGAGCTTGCAGGAGACTTCCACGCGTTCTACGGCGTCTGCCAGGTGCTTCCGAGCGAGGGACGTCCGGTCGATCCTGAGCTCTCGCGTGCCCGCCTTGCAGCCTGCGATGCGGTGAGACGCGTCCTTGCCCTCACGCTTTCCCTCATCGGCGTGAGCGCACCGACCCACATGTAGCAGCTGCATCAGGCAGCTTCTCTGCGCACCCTTTCCTTTGCAGGGGAGGGTGCGCTTTTGTTTCAGGAAGATGTGCGAATCGATTAAAAGCTTAATACGTATAGGTTCCGACGCTCCGAGCGTCTGCGGTGCATCCATATACTGTTTTCATGCAGCAAATGAATTCCGGGAATCCGGAAGCCAGGATGTTTGGAGGCACTTCTTGGAGCTCAAGGAATACATAGCTCTCAGGAGGGCCTACAGCCTGGAGAGGAGAGCGAGCACTCAGGCGCCGAGGCTCACTTTCGAGGAATTTGCCGTTCTCTGCCACCTGCGCAGTGCAGGCGAGCACATGAAGACATCCGATATCGCCACCTACCAGAGCTCGCTTAGGCCGACGATGACGCACAGGATGAACCATCTCGTGAAGCTCGGCTTCGTGAGCAGAGCTTTTGGCCTCGAGGACCGCCGCAATGTATGGTGTGCGCTGACCGATGAAGGGGCTGCATTCGTGGAGGAGCGCGCAGAGGCGATGAGGCACCAGATCATAGCCGATGCCCCGTCAAGGCGTCTCTCGAAGGACCGCATCGTGCGGCTGGTCGAGGCGATGGGCACGCATGCCTTCCATGCAGGCGACCTCATGATTCTGGGCCTTTCCGGGATGCCTGAGGAAGAGGCCACGATCTCAGATCTCGTGAAGCTCCTGGGGCTTCTCCAGCCGACCGTATCGATGTCGATAGCGGCGCTCGAAGAGCATGGCTATGTCATCCGCCGCCAAGGAACGCGCGATACGCGCTCTGTCACGGTCGCGCTCACCGAGGAAGGGAAGAGCCGTGCCCATGAGCTCGAAGAAGAGGTGCGGAAGATGGCTCCTGCACGCTCCCGTGTATCCTGAGCACCCTGAAATGCTCAAGAGAGCGCCTTTTGATGCGTTCTGTGTCCCCTCGGTGGCAAAAATGGCTGCATTTCTTCGTTTTTGAGCGGCAGCAGACATGCTTGTGTTATAGTCACGTTGTTTCGGCACGCCTATGCGTGCATCCATACCTCAAAAGCAGCTGGCATCACATAGAAGGCTTCTGCCCTTGCTGCGGTGCTGCAGCTACCCCGACATGCAAACGCAGCTCATACATCCCGGCATGGCAGGGGATTCATACATATCTGCTCCTATGAGCGAGAAAGCAGGAACATTTTGTCGGACGACATGAACGAGGGCGGAGCCTCGGTACCCGAGGTGTCTGCTCAGCCGGTCCCAGGCGAGAACGAGGAAGCGCCGAAGCCGAAGCGCCGCCGCACGACGCGCAGGAAGAAGGATGCAGAGGATGCATCCGCAGTCGCAAATGTGTCTGCAGAATCTGCAGAGCAGGCAGAAAAGCCTGTTCGCAGGCGCCGTACACGCAAGAAGGCAGCAGAGGCTGAAAGTGCAGAGGCACCTGCAGCCGAGGCTCCGAAGGCAGAGGCCGCAGCAGAAGAGGCACCGAAGCCGCAGCGCCGCCGTCGCACAAGGAAGCAGGCAAGCGCTGAAGCTGCACCTGCCGAGCCTGCACCTTCTGAGACTGCTCCCCAGGAGCCTGCCGTGCATGCAGAGCATGAGAGCGCAGAGGCACCTGCAGAGCATGAGCAGCGCCGAGAGCATGAAGGCCGCGCGGAGCATGCAGAAGAGGCTGCTCCGGCTGCAGAGAAGCAGGAGCACGAGGCTGAGCCTGCAGTCGGGTCCTCCTCCGAGCAGCAGGAAGGCAGCGCTTCCGAGCACGAGCATGAGCACGAGGAGCGTGGCCGTGGCCGCAGGAGGCAGAACCGCCGCTTCGAGCGCAACGGGTCCGAGCATCAGGGTGGCCAGAACGGCGAGCGCAACGGCGAGCGACAGGAGCATGGCCGCTTCAACCAGCGCAATGACCGCTTCAATCAGCGCAACAGCCGCCAGAATGGCCAGAACCGCCGCCGCAACAACAGGCGCCAGGAGGTTCCGGAGCCGAGCCTCACGCGCGACGAGCTCAAGGAGATGAAGGTTGCCGAGCTCAGGAGCAAGGCAGCAGAGCTCGGCGTCGAGTATGTGGGCCTGCGCAAGGCCGATCTTGTCGAGAGCATCTTCGAGGCAGCAGCGAAGGCCGAGGGCTTCCGCCCCGTCACGGGCATCCTCGAGATTCAGCCCGAAGGCTATGGCTTCATCCGCACCGGCAACTACATGCAGGGCGACGACGATGCCTTCGTCTTCCAGCAGATGATCAAGCAGAACGGCCTCAGGACCGGCGACGAGGTCTCAGGCACCGTGGGTCCGAACCGCAACAACTCGAAATTCCCGCCCCTCATCTCCATCGACACTGTTGACGGCATGACCGTCGAGGAGCTCAGGCACCGTCCGCGCTTCCGCGACCTCACACCTATCTATCCGAACGAGTGCCTCAAGATGGAGCATGGCAAGGACTCGATCACAGGCCGTGCCATCGATATCGTGTCTCCTATCGGCAAGGGCCAGCGAGGACTTATCGTCTCGCCGCCGAAGGCAGGCAAGACGACCGTGCTCAAGAAGGTCTGCGAATCCATCGCGGCCAACAATCCCGAAGTGCATCTGATCTGCCTGCTCGTCGACGAGCGTCCTGAGGAAGTCACGGACATGCAGCGCTCCATCAAGGGCGAGGTCGTCGCCTCGACCTTCGATATGCCTGCATCTAACCATACGGCGGTCTCCGAGCTTGTCATCGAGCGCGCCAAGCGTCTCGTGGAGCTTGGCCAGGATGTCGTGGTCGTGCTCGACTCCATCACCCGTCTTGCCCGTGCCTACAACCTTGCAATGCCGGCAAGCGGGCGCATCCTTTCCGGTGGCGTCGATTCTGCCGCCCTCTATCCGCCGAAGAAGTTTTTGGGCGCTGCCCGAAACATCGAGAATGGCGGCTCGCTCACGATTCTTGCCTCCGCCCTCGTCGATACGGGCTCCAAGATGGATGAGGTCATCTTCGAGGAGTTCAAGGGCACCGGCAACATGGAGCTCAAGCTCGACCGCGAGCTTGCGGACAAGCGCATCTTCCCGGCCATCGATCCGGTTGCATCCGGCACGAGGAACGAGGAGCTTCTGATCGATCCGGAGCTCCAGCCGTTCGTCTGGGGCATCCGCCGCATCCTGGCGAACATGAACAACACGGAACGTGCCGAGATGGCGCTCGTGAAGAGCCTCAAGGCCACCTCGTCGAACGAGGAGTTCCTGATTCGTTCCGCGAAGAAGGCTGCACAGAGCGAATACGTGGACGCGCTGTAAGGCCGAAGAGAGAACTGCCAGAGGGACCGTGCCGGAAGGTGCGGTCCCTCTTGCTTTGAAGAGCCAGCGCACCGAGGCAACAAAAAAGGCCTGCAGCATAATCTGCAGGCCTGAACATTCATGGTGGAGAATAGGGGATTCGAACCCCTGACCTCGTGACTGCCAGTCACGCGCTCTCCCAACTGAGCTAATTCCCCTTGGGCGAAAGATACTATAGCAGAAGAGATGCGATTCTCGCGCGAGAATATGCAAGTTGCCAGAAAAGGCATTCTGGCGCCCGCCTGCTCCGGATAGCTCGGTGCACGCGTATCGCTTTTCGAAATTCAATTCATGGTCTGCCTTGCATCAGGCGCTGCAACCGGTAAAGTAGGTGTAGCTGGTACGGGCCAGTGTCCGTACGGCGACGGCACATACACTCGATACGCAGCAGACCGTTGCCTTCCGCACGCAGGGCCTCCCAAAGACGAGGGATCCCGGGAGCCGAGGCAGCTCTTCGCTCAATGTCCTAGGTGCAGGCGCACCAGGGAGGTTATGCAGATGAAGCCAAAGAGGGTCAATCCTTGCGTCTATGCAGGGCTCATGGGGCCGGCCATGTGGGCCGTTCCCCAGACAGCATTCGCACAGACCGCAGGCCAGGACCTGGATCCCCAGACCATGCTTGTTCCGTTTGCAGCCGGTCTCGGCTGCGGCATAGCGCTTGCTGGCACCGTCTCTGCGATTGCCTGGCATCGCTCGAAGAAGCAGCTCGAGGCAGAGTCCATTGCCCGTGCCGAGGATGCCTGGTTCGGTACCGAGGAGAGCCCTTCCTACGTGCCGCAGCATCTGCGCGCTCCCGGCGAGGAGGCGCATCCCTTCTTCGAGGAGGAAGAGCAGGATGCTGGCCGCACGCTCGAGCTCGACCGTGAGGAAGAGAAGAAGCAGGAGCGCGTCGCGACAGAAGGACCGCGTCTGCGCTCCGTGCCGACGATTCCGGCTGTGGATGCAGACGACGAGCCGAAGCCGCCGACACCGCCTTCAAGGCCGCGTGTATCGCCGTCTGAGACGGCATCGGTCTCCACGACGATGACGGGAGGCTTCCCGGTGCAGACAGCCGAGAGCATGCCTTACAGCAGCATCGCCTCGCGCATCCCTGACATTGCAGCATCTGCCAGCCCGGACGAGACGACGGTCTTCCTCCAGGAAGTGCAGAAGAAGGAAGCGTCCAGGAAGAATGCCCGTACGGCCCAGCCTGGTGCAGGAGCGCATGAGACTGAAGACTACGGCGATATCGCAGAGAACTATGTCCAGCGCCTGAACTGGGCAGAGCGCATGAGCAAGCGTGCCCGTGGCGTGCGTTCGGTCCTCTCAGAGCGTCTTGCGAAGGATTCGATGGACGATCTTCCCGTCATCACCCGTGCCGATGGCACGGTCGGCGATGTGGGCACCGACTGGTGGGAGCGCGAGCACGGCAAGGACATCTCGCGCGACCTCTCGATTCCTATATCTGATGACTACTCGGTTGTCCAGCCGACCATCGACGATATGCCGTTCGCTGCGAGCGTGACCTCCTCCCAGAGGAGCTTTGCAGCAGAGGATATCGCAGCTGCCACGACGCGACCGCACCCTGACCGCTCCGAGATCTCCTCGCGCATCGCAGAGATCGACTCCGGTCTCTATCCCGAGAAGGAGAAGGACGGGGAAGACAAGGACGCAATGTGGAAGGCTGCGCTCGATGCGCTCGCCGAGAACGATACCGATGCCCCGCAGGCAGGCTTCACGCCGGTCGTGGCAGCTCCTGCCGGGCTCGACGACGATGAGGTGTTCGATGAGCCGACAGCATCTCTTGCACCGCAGGTGCCGGATGCTCCTTCGCCCATCGACACGGAGTCCTATGTCGACTACCTGATCAGCGACGAGATGTCGAAGAATCCGTCCTATGCAAGGACCTCGCGCGACTACCTCAAGGTGATCGAGGGCGGCAGCCAGAAGAAGGATGATTCGTCTGCCAAGGCAAAGAAGCGTTCCACGAAGCTCAAGCATCTGAAGCCACGCGGGAACAGGGGCCGCTCGGCCAATGAAGCATAGCGTGCTGGAAGACATCAAGAGACGGCGGGGAGCTTTCCTCGCCGTCTTTCTCTGGGTCCTCTTCATCTGGGGCCACTCGCTTGTCCAGGGAGGGGCCTCGCAGGCAGAAAGCGGCGTCTTCGTGACGCTCGTGCGTCCGTTCCTCGAAGCAATCGGTGTGAGAGATTCAACGACCCAATCATTCATCGTCCGCAAGTGCGGACATTTCTCCGAATATCTCGTGCTCGGCCTGCTCGTGCATCATGCTGCACGTCCGGACTGGTCGCATATGACCACGCGTCTTGTGGCGATGCTTCTCTTCATCGTCTGTGTGCCATCGCTCGACGAGACGATCCAGATTCTTGTGCCGGGCCGCTCGAGTGCCGTGCGCGATGTCTTCATCGACCTCGCCGGGGCTGCGACAGGCCTTCTGATTGCGGCGCTCTTCTTCCGCCATAGAGCGAAGAAGGCGCACAGCTGAGCTGCACGCCTTCTGCATTCCATCTATAGCGCAGGAGCTTCTGAGGTCCTGTCTGAGCCTTATGTCTCGAGGTAGCGGGCTCCTTGTCCGCTAGCAGAGCAGATACGGATCCAGAAGCCTTCTGCGGAGCCTCTGACAGCGTCCACGACGTCGTGCGCTGCCGAGTCTGAGCCGCAGATCGCAAGCATCGTCGAGCCAGAGCCGGAGATCACGAACGCGGAGGCGCCTGCCTCAAGCGCACGCTCGCGCAGAAGCGCATAGTCGGGGATGAGCTTTGCACGGTATGACTCATGGAGCTTGTCCTGTGCCGCCTTGGCAAGAAGGTCCATGTCTCCACACTCGAGCGCGCGGACGAGGGCGACGATGCGGCCCATCTGCCAGACGCAGGTCGAGAGCTCCACCTCGTGGGGCAGCACGCGCCTCGCATCTGCCGTCCTCACCTCGTAGGGAGGGGCGATTGCGACGAAGCGGAGCTTGTCTGCAACGGGGAAGTGGAGAGATACCGTGTCCTTGCCGTCGACAAAGCTCGAGACAAGGCCTCCGAGGATGGCAGGAGCCACATTGTCCGGGTGACCTTCGAGATGCGTTGCCAGATCGAGCGTGAACCGCTCGTCGTAGGGCCTGTCGGCAAGCGCCTGTGCAGCCAGGATGCCGGCAACGACGCAGGCAGAGCTCGATCCCAGGCCGCCTGAGAGCGGGATGGGGGACTCGATCGTGAGACGCAGTGGCACCGGCTCGAGACCGAGTCTTCTGGTAGCGCCGCGGTAGCTTGCGAGCACGAGGTTGTCGTCGCCCCGGAAGCGCTCCTCGCAGCCCAAGATCTCGAGATGGTCCGACTTCTCGAAGCCGAAGCGTGCCTCGAGATCGAGGGCAAGCCCCAGGCAGTCAAAGCCGACGCCGACATTGGCAGATGTGGCAGGAACGCCCACCCATACGCTGTCTGCCATGCTAGCTCCTCGCAAAGATCTTGAGAGAGGCATCCTCGACGACGGCACCCATGCCCTCGATGTCGCAGACGCCCGTGTGGAGCTTCTCGGAGAAGCGAAGCGATGAGAGCTGCACGGGCGCTACCGTGTGCGTCGCAGCCTCGAGCGCGTCCATGCAGGCAAAGTCGTTCATGCCTTCGGTCGGCTCGCCGAGCGCCTGGAGCACGTCGGAGCAGAACTTGTAGGGGCTTGCTGTCGAAAGGCAGACACGCTCAGTGCCATCCTTGGGGATGCGGTCGAGCACGCACTTCGCGACTGCGGTGTGCGTATCGATCAGGACCTGGTCCTTCTCATAGGTGCTCTTGATCGTGGCACGGGTCTCGGCATCCGTTGCAAAGCCAGCACGGAACGTCTCCTGGATGCGTGCAAGGATTTCCGGCTTCACGGTATAGAGGCCCTTTTCATTGAGGTCGTTCATGAGGGAAGCGATGTAGTCGCAGTCGCCGTCCGACAGGTAGTAGAGCAGGCGCTCGAGGTTCGAGGACACGAGGATGTCCATCGAAGGGGAGATCGTCTTCACGAAGTCGCGGCGGCGGTCATAGGTGCCGGTCTCGATGAAGTCGGTCAGGACCTTGTTCGTGTTCGAGGCGACGATGAGGTGGCGTACGGGAAGGCCAAGCTGCTTTGCGAACCAGCCAGCCAGGACATCGCCGAAGTTTCCGGTCGGGACGCAGAAGTCGATCGCGTCGCCTTCCTTGAGGGCGCCTCTGCGCACAAGCTGGGCATAGGCATCGAAGTAGTAGGTGACCTGCGGGACAAGGCGGCCGACATTGATCGAGTTCGCGCTCGAGAGCACGATATTCTTCTTCGCCAGGCGCTCCTTGAGGGACGTGTCGGAGAAGATGCGCTTCACGCCGGTCTGGGCATCATCGAACGTGCCGCGGATGCCCGAGACGCAGACATTGGCGCCCTTCTGGCAGACCATCTGGAGATACTGGATGTCCGAGACCTTCCCATCAGGATAGAAGACCGTGACGCCGCAGCCTGGCACATCGGCAAAGCCTTCAAGGGCAGCCTTTCCGGTATCGCCCGAGGTGGCGGTCACAATCATGACATTGCGGCCATCTCCTTCGCGCGCGACGCTCATGAGCTGCGGAAGCATCTGGAGCGCGACATCCTTGAAGGCGCAGGTCGGTCCATGGAAGAGCTCGAGGAGCCAGTCAGCTCCCAGCTTGGTCACCGGCGTCACGGCTGCTGTATCGAACTTCTTGCCATATGCGTTCTCGACGCACTGCGAAAGCTCCTCTTCCGTGTAGTCGGTGAGGAGGGCGCCAAGCACCTTCTTCGCATTCTCGTGGTAGGTGCCAGCCACCATATCGGAGAGCGAAATCTTGTTCTTGCCAAGCTCATCGGAGACATAGAGGCCTCCATCTGGGGCAAGACCTTGAAGGATTGCTTGCTTGCTTGTTACGGTTTGCGCACAGCTGCGTGTACTGTGGTAGAAAGTGTTCACCATTTGATTGCCCCTTGCGTCTGGGTTTTACGGGCGCTTGTGGTCCATGATAGCGGTGTTCATCAGGAAGACGGGCTTCCGTCACACGTTGGAAAGATTGGATGATATATGAACGTAGCCCTGCTTGGCCACGGTACGGTCGGTCGTGGCGTTGTCCAGATCATCGAAAGCTCGGTACCCACCCTCAAGGTCACGCGCATCCTCGAGCTGCCGGACCGCTGCACGGAACCGCGCATGACTTCGAACTTCGATGATATCGCGAACGACCCTGAAATAACTGCCGTCGTCGAGTGCATGGGCGGCCTCGAGCCGGCACATACCTATATCCTGCGTGCCCTCGATGCTGGCAAGTCTGTCGTCACGTCCAACAAGGCAGTCGTCGCAGCCTACTTCCAGGAGTTCGTCGAGCATGCCGCAAAGAGCGGTGCCCGCCTCTTCATCGAGGCTACCTGCGGCGGTGGCATTCCCTGGATTGCCTCTATCCTGAAAGCGAAGCGCATCGACAAGATCTCTGCCATCTCCGGCATCATGAACGGCACGACGAACTACATCATCGAGAAGATGCGCGATGACGCGGTCGACTTCGATGTCGCTCTTGCCGAGGCACAGCGCCTGGGATATGCCGAGCGCGACCCCACGGCCGACATCGACGGCATCGACGTGAAGAACAAGACGATCATCGGCACGTCGGTTGCCTTCGGCTGTGCCTGCCAGAAGGACATTCCTACAACCGGCATCAGGAACTTGAAGATTGCGGACCTCACGTTCCTCGAGAGCAGGGGATACGTCGTGAAGCTTCTCGGCCGCGCGACTCAGCAGGATGGCCGCTACGCCGCAGCAGTCGAGCCGGTCTGCATGCCGCTGCGCACGCTCGAGGCGGATGTCCCCTCGAACTTCAACCTCGTGACGCTCGACGGTGCGACGATCGGCACGCTCAAGTTCTATGGCCAGGGTGCAGGAAGCCTGCCGACTGGCAACGCAATCGTCCAGGATCTCCTCGACTGCGCCGAGGGCGCCGAGCCCACCTACCGGTTCGACGAGCCGCTTGCCTGGGATCCTGCCCTTCTCAAGGGCAGCTACCTTCTGCGCACGAAGGCAGATGCGCCGGAAGGTGCCAAGCCCTATCTCGAGGGCTACTGGCGCCTCGACGGCCTGAATGCCGAGGCCGCCCGTGCGCTCTATGAGAAGCAGCTTGAAAAAGACCCTGCTGCCTTCATGGCAGCATTCCCGCAGGAGGCATAACGTGCTCAAGGTTGCAAAATTCGGCGGCTCCAGCGTCGCTTCGGCAGACCAGTTCAGGAAGGTCAAGAGCATCGTCGAGGCAGACCCTGCCCGCCAGTTCATCGTCGTCTCTGCAGCAGGACGCCGCTCGAAGGACGACGACAAGGTTACCGACCTGCTCTATCTCGTCTGCGCACATGTGAAGTACCACGTGGATGCAACGCCTCTCATGGAGCAGATCAAGGCCCGCTTCGTCGAGATCGCACGCGAGCTCGGCCTTGCCTATCCGATCGAGGAGGAGTTCGACGAGTTCGAGGCTCATGTGACCGAGTATTCGCCTGAGTACATCGTCTCCCGTGGCGAGTACTTCACGGGCCAGCTCATGGCTGAATACCTTGGCCTTCCTTTCGTCGATGCTGCTGACGTCATGCGCTTCCACCGCAATGGCAAAGTGAGCATGACAAAGGCGACGCACAACATCCACGAGATGGCAAAGAAGATAGGCCCGTTCCTGATTCCGGGCTTCTATGGTGCGACGCCCGAAGGCGAGATCCGCCTCTTCGACCGCGGCGGCGGCGACATCACCGGCGCTATCGTCGCGCGTGCCATAGGCGTCGACCTCTATGAGAACTGGACCGATGTGTCAGGGTTCCTGTCCTGCGACCCGCGCATTGTCGAGCATCCCCGCCCCATCCACCGCATCACGTTCGACGAGATGCGCGAGCTCTCCTACATGGGAGCTTCGGTCCTCCACGAGGAGGCGATATTCCCGGTACGTGAGGTCGGCATCCCTATTGCAATCAAGAATACGAACGACCCGCATGCCGAGGGCACCATCATCTCCGAGGAAGCGACGGATGACTCTGTCGAGCACCTGATCACAGGCATCGCTGGCAAGAAGGACTTCCTCTGCGTCTACGTGAAGCAGAACCATATGTCGACGGCTGTGGGCGTGCTTCGCCGCGTGCTCTCCATCTTCGAGCGCTACGGCGTCTCGATAGAGCATGTGCCGACCGGCATCGACTCCTTCGGCGTCGTCGTGAATGCAGCCGATGTGCATGACTGCCTCTACTCGATTGTGGGCGACATCCAGGAAGAGGTCCAGCCGGATGAGGTCCGTGTCATCGATGGCCTGGCTCTCATCACGGTCGTTGGCCGCAACATGTCGAAGCGCGTCGGCACCTCGGGCCGCATCTTCTCCACGCTCGGCGAGAACGGCATCAACATCCGCCTGATCACGCAGAGCTCTCAGGAGATCAACATCATCTTCGGCGTGGACAACGCCGAATTCGAACGGGCAATACGTACCATCTACCTGGCATTCGCTGACGAGATGGTGGAATAGGAGCAAGAACCATGGCAGGAAAGCGCGTAGCTATCCTCGGCGCCACGGGCGTCGTCGGAACCCAGATGAGGCAGTGCCTCGAAGAGCGCAACTTCCCGGTAAGCGAGCTGGTGCAGCTTGCCAGCGCGAAGAGCGCCGGCAAGACCTTGACGTTCAAGGGCGAGGAGGTCGAGGTCAAGGAAGCAAAGCCTGAGGCCTTTGACGGCATCGATATCGTCCTCGGTGCAGCAGGAGACGGCATTGCCAAGGCACTTCTGCCCGAGGCGGCAGCACGTGGTGCGGTCTGCGTCGACAACTCGCATGCCTTCCGTCTCGATCCGGATGTGCCGCTGGTCGTTCCCGAGATCAATCCGGAAGACATCCAGAACCATCCCCGCAACATCATTGCGAATCCCAACTGCGCAACGATCATCGGCCTTGTGCCGACCTATCCGCTCCACAAGGCGGCAGGCCTGAAGCGCATGATTGTCTCTACCTACCAGGCAGCATCCGGCGCTGGCATGCCGGGCCTCACAGAGCTCACACGCGAGCTCAAGGTGCTCGCCGAGGGTGGCGAGGTAGGGGATACAAGCCCCTTCGCCTACCAGCTTGCAATGAACCTGATTCCGCAGATTGGCAGCTTCAAGGACGAGGGCTACACGTCCGAGGAGTGGAAGATGCAGAACGAAGGCAGGAAGATCATGCACCTGCCGGAGGTCCGCGTGAACTGCACCTGCGTCCGCGTCCCCATCATGCGCTCCCACTCCGAGTCCATCACGCTCGAGTTCGAGAACCCGCTCTCGCCGGATGAGGCACGCGAGATCCTTTCCACGGCTCCCGGCGTCAAGGTCGTCGATGACCCTGCGAACCTGCGCTACCCGATGCCGCTCGATACCTCCGACCAGGACCTCGTCTTCGTCGGCAGGATCCGCCGCGACCTCTCCGCTGCAGATGGCGTCAACGGCCTCACGTTCTTCTGCTGCGGCGACCAGATCCGCAAGGGCGCTGCAACGAACGCCGTCCAGATTGCCGAGTACCTCGTCTAGAACAGCATTCATAGACACAAAGAAGCCCTCCCATGCTCTGGCGTGGGAGGGCTTTCATGTATATGAGTTCACAGCTATCGGCTGATGTCTACATATCGTCAGCAGCGATGGAGGAATCGCATTCATTGCGCATGCGCTCTATGCGCCGAAGGAGGCTCTCCTTTTTCTCGTAGCTGTGCGACTGGAAGATGTCGCCGTTGTCCTTCGTGAAGAAGCGGAAGAAGTAGTTGCCCGAGAGCGTCTCGTAGATGCGGTACTTCGGTGCCGGCTCGCGCTTGAAGGCATCGACGGTCGAATCCTCGACAGCAGCAGCCGGTGCATCCTCGCGCACGGCATCGATGCCGGCAAGGCACTCCTCGCGCGACGGGAAGACAAGAGACGTGCCCAGGATGTGGCCATTGCTGGAGCACAGGTTGAAGAGGTAGCGGCCATCCTTCTCGTTCAGAACATACTGGCCCATGGAGGCTCCTTTCGCTCGGGTGCGGATAGTGCCATAAATCTTGCAGCAGATATGGATGAATGCATCCCTTAGAGCGGCAAATGGCAGACCGTCCTGTGCGAACGGAGAAAGAGGCTCTACTCGTGCACGACCACGACGTCGCCGACATGCACGAGATCGTAGAGCTCGTTGGCCGCATCGAGCGGCAGGTTCACGCAGCCGTGGCTGCCGTCTGTCTTGTAGATGTCGCCGCCAAACTCGGTTCTCCACGTTGCATCATGGAGGCCCCAGACCGTGCTGATGAAGCCCATCCAGTTGTATACGAAGTTTGAATAGTCAACCAGAGTGCGGATAGAGGCGGCCCGAATGGCCTGGCCGCCA